>Ga0308159_1000078_pt1 | contig 401795 bp, 324 predicted proteins | sample PhyCR1_FD_201040 | JGI IMG/M metagenome (GOLD analysis project Ga0308159, IMG submission 201040) | Phyllosphere microbial communities from UC Gill Tract Community Farm, Albany, California, United States - DLSLC.R1 | ecosystem: Host-associated > Plants > Phyllosphere > Unclassified | place...
CGTGGACGAGGAAGGCATCAGCCTGATCGAGTTCCAGAATATGTACCAGGCGAATATGAAGGTGATTTCCGTCGCGAACAACCTGTTCGACGCCACCTTGCAAATGTTTAACTAATTAGGGGAAGCGATGCGTATCGCCAGCAGCCAATACCAATCCACCATGTTGCGCGGCCTCGGTGAAAACCAGACCTGGCTCAGCAAGATCAATGAGCAGATGGCGACCGGCAACCGGATCCTGGTCCCCTCCGATGATCCGGTGGGCAACGTCCAGATCTCGCGCCTGACGCGCGAGCAGGCCCTGGTCACGCAGTACCGCTCCAACATCGCCTCGGTGCAGATCCGCATGTCGAGCAACGAATCCTACCTCTCGAGCATGACGCGCGACATCACCGACGTCAGCGACCTGCTGGTGTGGGCCGCCGACGGCAGCAATGTGCCGTCCGACCTCAATGCCATGGTGACAAGCTTGACCTCGCTGCGCGACAGCCTGGTCAACACCGCCAACCAGCGCGATGCCGAAGGCCGCTACGTGTTCTCCGGCACTGCCGTGGACCAGGCGCCGATCGCCCTGGTGGGGGGCAGCTATGTGTATCAAGGCAACGAAAAGAATCAATCGACGGTGGTGGGCAACGGCGTTACCCAGACCACCAACGTCAACCTCAAGGGCATGGAAGACATGCTCGACAAGCTGACTGCAGCGATCACCGCCCTGTCCGATCCCGCCGTGCAGCCGAATTCGCCCGCGCTGCGGGCCATCGTTGGTGACGCCATGGCCAGCACCTCGGCCGGGCTCAACCTGGTGTCAGGCAAGATCGCGCAACTTGGCGGCGGCCGGAACATCCTGCAAACGCTCGATGACAACCATGCCAACGTCAGCCTGTCGAATGCGGTCGCCATCGGCGACCTGAGCAAGCTCGACTACGCTGTCGCCGCCACCGAACTGGCCGGCTACAGCCTGGCGGTGGAAGCGTCGTACAAGGCCTATTCCAAGGTCAGCGGCATGTCCCTGTTCAGCCTCATCTAAGCGCCGAGCGTCCATATCATGCAAATTCCGTCACCATCGTCCCCTTCCGTGATTGTCACCGGCAATGGTGGCAATGCCAGCGCGGTGGACGGCACCGCCCTTGGCCAGCAAGGCCAGAACGCGGTCACCGCCACGCCGGTCACACCGCCCGCCAGTACGGCAGCGCCGCTGCGGCGCGGCCTCAACAACTGGGACCAGCCGCTCCAGCGCGATATCTCCGGCGCCCAGCAGGCGCTCGACTTTCTCGAGCAGAGCGCCGGCCAGCTGCGCAGCCTGAAAGCCGACCTCAGCGCCCGCCTGGCCAATCGCCAGCGCGCCGACGGCAACCTGGAAAACAGCGTACGCCAGTTCAGCAATACCTGGCGCAGCCGCACGGCAGCGTCGGGCGGCACGCTCGACGCCCAGCTTAATTTCAGCAACGAAAACACCAGGACCCGCTTCACCGTGCGCGGCATGAACGTGGCCAACCTGCGCCAGGGCGGCCGCGAAGTGCTGGCGCTGTCGCTGGGCGGCCAGAACCTGAGCTCGGTGGTGCTGGAGCCTGGCATGTCCGACCAGCAAATTGCCCAGCGCTTCGACGATGCGCTGGCGCCGGCTGGCGTGCGCGTCAAGCTCAGCGATGACGGCCAGCTTGAATTTTCCGCGCCGGAAAGCCAGTTCGCGGGCATCCGCGACAGCCTGGCCGTGCAGGGCAATGGCCAGCGCTTCCCCGCCGGCCAGCTCAATCGCCTGCGGGCCGAGCCGGAGGCGGCCGCGCTCAATCCCGAGTCCTGGCAAACCTCCGACGCGGAAGGCTTGCGCGCCACCCTGCAGCAAGTAGTGCAAGCGCTGGCCCACGTGGAAAAATCGATCAGCTCGGTACGCTCGGCGCTGGCCCAGGCCAATACGCGGGTGCAGAGCACAACCGCCGAGACCTCCACCGAGGGCATGGAGCAAGTGGCGGACAATTTCGTCGATACCGCCAAGCAGCCCGGCTACCAGTCGATGTTGTCGATTACGTCGGCGTTGTCGGGCATTAGCCGGGAACGCGTGGTATCGCTGCTGCGCCTGCGCTGACCTCGTGCCGCAGACCGCGCTGCGCCAGCGCGGTCAATTCCGGCGCCGCCATCGGCTGCGCATACACATAACCCTGGGCAAAATCGCAGCCGGCCAGTTCCAGCAAATGGCGTTGCGCGGCCGTCTCTACCCCTTCCGCCACCACCCGCAGGCCCAGCCGATGGGCCATCAGGATCAGCGCCTCGCACATGGCCAGGTCGCCACTGTCGCTGGCCAGGTGCTGGATGAAGCTGTGGTCGAGCTTGAGCAAGTCGATGCCGAAATGCTTGAGGTGCGCCAGCGACGAATAGCCGGTACCGAAGTTGTCGAGCGCCACCTGCACGCCCATCTCGCGCAATTCTCGCAAGCGGTCCGCCACCTGGGTCGCCTTGTCCAACAGCACCCGCTCGGTGATTTCGATCACCAGGCTGCGTGGCGCCAGGCCCAGCTCGGCCGCGTAACCGAGCCAGCCCGCATACAACGCCGCATCGCCGCGAAATTGCGCCGACGACTGGTTGATGCCGACCTGGAAACCGGCGCCGATCTCGTCCTGCCACTGACGCGCCTGGCGCGCCGCCTGGCGAAACACCCAGTCGCCGATTTCCATCATCAGCCCGCCCGACTCGGCAAACGGTAAAAAATCGCCGGGCGCCAGCAGGCCGCGCTGCGGATGACGCCAGCGCAGCAGCGCCTCGGCGCGCTCGATGCTGCCGGTGCGCAGGTTGACGATCGGCTGATAGTGCAGTTCCAGCTGGTCGTGGGCCAGGGCCGCACGCAGGTCGAGCGTGACCTGCTGGCGCGCCTGCGCCGCCTGTTGCAGGTCGGCGGTGAAATAGCTGTAGCGGCAGCGGCGGTTTTGCTTGGCCGCGTACATGGCCTGGTCAGCATTGCGCACCAGGTCCTCGGGCGAGACCGCGTCGGCCGGAAACACCGAGATGCCGATGCTAGCCGACACCACCGGGTTGGCGGCCTGCAGCGCGAACGGCGCCTGCAGGCGGCTGACGATGGACTGGGCGATGCGCTCGACCCCGTTCATGCTTTCGAGACCGGTGAGGATCACGGTGAACTCGTCGCCGCCGAGGCGCGCCACGGTATCGGTGGCGCGCACGCAACCGACGATGCGGCGCGCTGCCTCCACCAGCAGCGCATCGCCCTGGCCGTGGCCCAGCGTATCGTTGACCTGCTTGAAGCCGTCGAGGTCGATGAACAGCAGCGCCAGCAGCGTGCCTTCGCGGCGCGCCTTTTTGACTTCCTGCCCCAGCCGGTCCTGGAACATGTGGCGGTTGGGCAGCGCGGTCAGCGTATCGAAATTGGCCTGCTGCCAGATCAGTTCGGCAGAGGCGCGGCTGTCGGTGATATCGGACACCAGCGCCAGCGCGCCGAGGTAGGCGCCGCCGGCATCGAAAATCGGGTTGGTGGCCAGCGTCACCCACAGCTCGCTGCCGTCGCGGCGCAGGAATTTGAATTCGTGGCGTTCGGCCTCGCCTCCCCGGCGCTGGCGGCTGGTGATATTGTGCTCGAGGATGGCGCGGCCTTCATCGTCCATGAAAGCGACGAGCGGCTGGTCGAGCATGTCTTCGATGGTGTAGCCCAGCAGTTGCGCCATCTTGGGATTGACAAAGCTGGTGCGGGCATTGGCGTCGATTTCCCAGATGCCCTCCTCGGCGCAGTGGACGATGCGGCGAAAGCGCTCCTCGCTGCGCTCCAGTGCCGCCAGCTTGCCTTCGGCCGGTTCCAGTTGCACCCGCAGCGCCTGGCCGCTGCGGTCGGCGCAGGCGCGCAGCCTGACCGGCACGCCCGGCTGGTGGGCGTCCGGGCCGCGCACCAGTTGCAGGTCGCAGTGCTGCGGCAGCGCCTCGTTGAAGGCGGCGCGCACGAAGCAGTCGAAGTCGTCGAGGAAGCGTGGCGCCACGAAATGGCGCAGGGTGAGCCGTTCGGGATTGACGCGCGGCACGCCCAGCAGGTCGGCGCCACTGACGTTCATTTGCAGGATGGTGGCGTCCAGGCCCAGGACGAAATAGCCGACCGGCGCCAGCAGGAACAAGTCGTTGACGAACGCCTGTTCGATGTCGACCTGCGCCGTGGCGGTTGGCGGCAGCTCGGCAACCTGGTCGGCGGCGATGGCGGCCAGCGCCGCGTGATACGACTCGGCCCCGGACAGCACGGCAAAACCCGGCAGCAGGCCGACCGGCTGGTCGGCCAGCAGCGGCGGGCGCCGCTGATCAGTGGTGTAGTTCTCCATACCCTCCCTTTGCAGTACTACCGGGAAATGTCCTGAAGACTAGCCTAACATTGTCATTAAGAGATGTCGAGAAAACATCAATTTTCTGGTACGTGGGCGCTGCGAACGTTGTCAGCGCGCCATTACCAGGCCGCGCCCATGCGGCGGCGGCCGAAATTGTGGCCTACGACCAGGATCGAACTGGCGATCAGGCTGGAGAGGCCGATCATCAGCTGGATCAGCTTATCGTCGGGCAGCACCCAGATCGAACCGGAGGGCGGTTCGGCCACGTTGGCAGCGGCCATGATCAACGGCGCCACCCATTCGGCCTCGGGCGTCACGTCGAGGATCAGGGCGCCGTCCTGGGTCGTGTGCAAGTAGATTTCGCCGCCGGCGTCGAGCGTGAAGCAGACGCCGTAGCCGGTTTCGTGCGGGGCAATATGTTCCTGCAAACTCAGGTTATGTTCGGCGATCCACAGTTCCACATCGGCCGGGGTTTCCAGGCCGCTCCACGGCACCGGCCGAAAGCGCGGGCGCGCGTTATTATCTTGCTGGTCTTGCTTGTTCAATCTGCACTTCCTGTGTCGGTCACCGAGGCGCCAGTGTACCCGATGGACGGCGCCGCCGTCAGCCCTTCCAGGTGCGATTGAGGCCCGTATCGGCGTGGATCCAACCGCCGCGCGGGCCGCCGCGATAATAGAAGCCGACGCCGCCCTGGCGGAAGCTTTTCACCAGGCCACCCAGCACTTCCTCGTTGAGGTTGACGATGCGGATGTCGGCGGCGCGGCCCACCATGTGCAGCGACTGGCGCGCGGCCGGCACGCCTGCTTCGCGCAATTTGTTGTTCGACGCCGGGGTGCGGTAACCGGACAGGATTTCCAGCGGCGTGTCGATGCCGAAGCGGCGCACAAACGCTTGCGCGCCCCACAGGGTTTCGAACAGCTTGGGATCGATCTTGGCGGTTTCCTTGCCGTTGACGTCGCGCAGCAGGTGGCACAGGTCCTGGTAGGCGGAGTCGATGACTTCGCCATCGCGCCAGTACAGCAGCTTGGCGCGCTCGTTGCTGGCCGGGCGATAGACTTCGATGGTGCGCGGACGCAGCCAGAACTCCAGGTCCAGCGCCTGGGCATCGAAAATGTCGGGCGGCGGTTCGAGCTCGCTGCTCTTGCCCGACGGCGCCGACTGCTGCGATGCATGCGGCATGGCCGAGGCGGTTTTCGACTCGGTGATCACGGCCGGCGCCGCCGGACGTGCCACCGGTTTGGCCGGCTTGGCGGCCGCGGCGGTTGTGGTCGATGTATTGCGCGGGGTAGTGGTGCCGCATCCAATTAACGGCAACGCCAGCACACTGGCTGCCGTCACCCCGAAACCCTGCTGTAAGAACTCTCTGCGCGAAGCCATGGCACATCCGTGAAAAGTGATAGGGGTACTATAACTTATGCTGGGGGAAATAAAAAAGCGCGCACGGATCGATTTCGGTTGATTTACCGCCCAGCGGGCAGGAATCGACAAGTCTTAAGCGAGGATTAAGCGAATGCTAAGTCTCCAGCAAGGTTGGGCCGCCGTTGACGCGCGTCACGCGGCAACCGCCTGCGGTTGCGCTTGCGCTTGCACGCCGGCCAGGGTGGCGCGCGGTTCATCAAGCAGATAGCCCTGCCCCAGCAGCGGCACTCCGGCAGCCGCGCCCAGTTCGCGCAGCGCCTGCAGCGCCTGGTCGGTTTCGATGCGTTTGAACACCACGCTGACACCGGCCTCGCGCGTGCGCTGCAGCAGCGCCAGCAACCCCTCGGTATCGTGCAGCACCCGCGTATCGAACTTGAAGACGTCGGGCCGTAACCGGTCGAGTATGCCAACGGCGTCGGCCGCGCTATCGACGTTGACGGCAAAGCGGAAACCATTGCGGCGGTAGTTGTCCGAGACATAGTTGAGCAGCCAGCCCTGCTGCGGCGTCGCCACCGGTAATTGCAGCACCACGCGCGACAGCGGCAGTTCCAGCGCATCGAGGATGCGGCGGAAGGCATGGCCGTGGTTGCTGCTGACGGCGCTCAGCAGCCGGTCGTGCACGTTCAGGTACAGGTCGGCCTCGGCATTGGGCGCGGTATCGGCTTGCCGGAAAAAATTGATCGAATGCAGCATGCGGCACAGGCGGTCGAGTTCGATCGACTCGTTGTCGCTGGCCGCGTGGTCGAGCAGCTTCCACAAGGACAAGCCCTTGTCCTGGGCCGAGACGCTGCGCGCCAGCCCTTCGTAGGCGGCAACCTCGCCGGTCGCCACGCCTCGGATCGGCTGGAAGGCGCTGCTCATGGTGCAATTGAAGAACCGCCCCTGCGCCCTGCCCTCGTGATCGAGCCAGATGCTCGAGGTGACACCGGCGGCGCCCGTGGCGTCGGATAGACGCGTCAGGTACTTTTGCAAGATGGGAAATGACATGGTAATCCTCGACAACAAAACAATACCGACAGCGTATGCGCGCGCCCCGCAAAGCTGAACGAATGCTTTCAGCTATGGATATGCCAAAACATTCCTTCCGGCGCAACAGTGTGGCCGTTATCGTAGATCATCGTTATTGATTTTGGTCCGCCATGTGTCAGCTCCTTGCCATGAACAGCAGCAAACCGGCAGCCGTCGATTTTTCCTTCGCCGGCTTTGCCGAGCGCGGCGGCCGCACCGGCGAACACAAGGATGGCTGGGGTGTCGCCATCCACACCGCCGACGGCTGCCGGCTCGTTACCGACCACCTGGCCTCGATCGATTCGCCGCTGGCGCTGCAATTTCGCCAGCAGCCGGTCAAGGCGAAAAACGTGGTGGCGCATATCCGCAAGGCCACCCAGGGCCGCATTGCGCTGGAGAACAGCCATCCGTTTACACGCCAGTTGTGGGGCCGGACCTGGTCGTTCGCCCACAACGGCAACCTGGTCGATTTCGAACCGAACCCGAGCCTGTATTCGCCGCTGGGCGACACCGACAGCGAGCGCGCGTTCTGCCACCTGCTGTCGGGCCTGGCGCTGCGGTTCGAGCAACAGCCGCCGCGCCCCGTGCTGTTCGCTACGCTGGCCCTGCTGGCTGGCGAGATCGCTGCGCACGGCACCTTCAATTTCATCCTGTCGAACGGCGAGCTGCTGTTTGCCCATTGCAGCACCGACCTGCACTACGTGGTGCGCGAATACCCGTTTTCGGTAGCCAGGCTCATCGATTGCGACCTGAGCATCGATTTTTCCCGCCACAACCACCTCGACGACCGCATCGCCGTGATCGCCACCCAGCCGCTGACCTCCAACGAAACCTGGATCAAGCTGCAAGCGGGGGAATTGACACTGTTTGTCGGGGGCGAAGAGGTGGGCGCGGCGCCGGTACGGTGTCGGCGCCAGGAACTGCTGCTCAGTTACTGAGCAGCTAAGCGGAGTTGCAGTTGCAGAAGCGTTTGCGCCTGGTGGCGTCGGCGCCGGCATCGCCGGACGCATCGAGCTGTTTCCAGAAAAATACCGTTTCCACGCCATACGGCGAGCGGACCTTGCCGGCATCGGTGTAACCGCGGCTGGCAAAGAAGCCCTGGCCGGTGGCCGTGCTATGCAACTGCAACGCCTTGACGCCCCAGCACAGCACCTGCTCTTCCACCCGCGCCAGCATGGCCTTGCCCAGGCCCTGGCCACGGGCTTCGGGCAGGACGTAGCACAGCGCCAGCTTGCCGGCCCCGGTCAGCAGGGCCACGCCAGCCACCGCGCCATCGAGCTCGGCCACCACGGAAAAATTGGTGGGCGAGACAAACCAGCTTTCGACCATTTGCGGGGTTTTATTGCCCAGCCAGGCATCGAGGATGGCGCGGTCATTTTTATGATCGACTTCACAGCACTCCGCGATGGAGCGGCGCAACACATTGCACGCCGCTTGCGCGTCTGCCGCCACCGCCACGCGAACCTGGGGGCTAGGTATTTCAAGACTCATGTATGCTCACAAAACATTCCAATAGCAAAAGAAGCGTTTTGCGCTTCCCCGTGCTTGAGCGCGACTATACACCAAGCGGCAGATTGAGGTTGACGCGCACCTCGGTGCACGTGATCTACCTCGAAAGCCTAGGGTGTCGCCCTGTTTTTGCCCACGAATGTTTTCAAAAATCGTTATGCGCTTTCCAGTGAACAGACTCGGCTTCTAACCCGCTTCTAAGCATATTACGAAATATTCGTTTCTTTTCTGTATGAAATTTTACACCATGACGGTGTCCCTTATTACCAAATCTCATTAAGAAAGCCATTATGACCTACCAGAATACGACCCGCCGTTTCGTTGTCACTTCGTTACTGGCCACTTCGGCAGTGTTCCTGGGCTTGCCGCTGCAGGCCAGCGCCGCCACGCCCGTGCTGCTGAATGCATCGTATGACGTGGCGCGCGAGCTGTTCAAGGAGATCAACCCGGCGTTCGTGGCCGAGTACAAGAAGACCACCGGCGAGACCGTCGATATCAACCAGTCGCACGGCGGCTCGTCCAAGCAGGCCCGCTCGGTGGCGGATGGCATGGAAGCGGCCGTGGTCACGATGAACCAGGCCAACGACATCGACCTGCTGGTCGATCGCGGCACGGTGGCGGCCGGCTGGGAGAAAAAGTTCCCGAACAACGCTGCGCCGTTCTACTCGACCATGGTGTACCTGGTGCGCAAGGGCAACCCACAAGGCATCAAGGACTGGAACGACCTGGCCAAACCGGGCGTGAAAGTGATCGTGCCGAACCCTAAAACCTCGGGCAACGGCCGCTACACCTACCTGGCCGCCTGGGGTTCGGTGATCAAGAACAAGGGTACCGAAGTGCAGGCGCGCGAACTGGTAACGCGCATCTTCAAGAACGTGCCGGTGCTGGACGGCGGTGGCCGTGGCGCTACCACCACCTTCACCCAGCGCGGCATCGGCGACGTGCTGGTGACGTTCGAAAACGAAGTGAACCTGGTCCGCGCCGAATTCGGCAGCAACTTCGACGTCGTGTATCCATCGTGGTCGATCCTGGCCGAATCGCCGGTGGCCGTGGTCGATAAAGTGGTGGACAAGAAAGGCTACCGCAAGGAAGCCACCGCCTACCTGAACTTCCTGTACTCGCCGCAGGGCCAGGACATCATCGCCAAGCATTACTTCCGTCCGCGCTCGGAAGCGGCGTTCAAGAAATACAACGCCAACTTCCGCCAGATCAGCCTGTTTACCATCGATGACGTGTTCGGCGGCTGGAAAGCAGCGCAGAAGAAACACTTCGACGATGGCGGCGAGTTCGACAAGATCTACCAGAACAAATAACGATAGTCGGAACGATTCGTTCACGAAATGGACCGTCGGCCTTACTCTGGCTGGGTAGACATCAACCACACAAAGGAATCACGATGGCCATTTCTGAAATTAATGTACGTAACCAGTTCCGCGGCAAGATCAAGGAAATCATCTTCGGACCGGTGGTCTCGGAAGTGGATGTGGAAACCCAGCACGGCATCGTCACCTCGGTGATCACCTCGCGCTCGATCCATGATCTCGACCTGAAGGTCGGCAGCGAAGTGATCGCGCTGGTGAAATCGACGGAAGTATCGATCGCCAAGATCAGCAGCTGATTCCCGTCGCGTTGTTCCCTTAAAAGCCCCGAGACGCATGTCCGGGGCTTTTGTTTTATTGAAATGTTTAAAATAATGGAATCCGCGAGTTACGCACAATAGACGAGAAACCACTTTAATGTTATCGTCCAACCTCAGTGTTGCCGCATAGCCAGTGGTTTTCTGCCGTCCTGGTCATGTGCTGCGTCGCCTCCACGACGCCCTGTTCCACCCTACATCCCAAACCGAAACTACCGAACATGCTCAAGAAAATTGTTGCTGTCTTGCTGAGTACGTTTACTGCCGCCGCCCTGGCAGTGCCGCTCGGTTCACAGTCGGTGCTGGTTGTCGAAGACGACACCGGCAAAGTCATTCTGGAAAAGAATGCCGACATACAAGTACCCATTGCCTCCCTGACCAAGCTGATGACCGCCATGGTCGTGCTCGATGCCAAGCAGGACATGAAGGAAGCGATCGAAATCGACCGCGCCGACGTGGACATGCTCAAGCACAGCACCTCGCGGGTTCCGGTAGGCGCCGCCATCACGCGTGGCGACGTGCTGCAACTGGCGCTGATGTCCTCGGACAACCGCGCTGCCGCCTCGCTGGCCCGCACCTATCCGGGTGGCACCGAGGGTTTCCGCCGCGCGGTCAACGCCAAGATCCGCGCGCTGGGCCTGGCCAATACCGTGATCGAGGAACCGACCGGCCTGTCGCCGCACAACCGCTCCACCGCGACCGACCTGGTCAAGATGGCACGGGCGGCATCGGTCTATCCGGAAATTACCCGCATCACCACCGACAAGAAGGACTTGATCAAGATCAAGGGCCGTGACGTCGAGTACCACAACACCAACCGCCTGGTCGGCGCCAAGGGCTGGGACGTCGGTTTGTCCAAGACCGGCTACACCGAAGAAGCGGGCCGTTGCCTGATCATGCGCTTCAAGAGCGGCGGCAAGAACAACACCCTGGTGCTGCTCAACGCCAAGGCCAACTCGGCGCGCATCACCGACGCGGTCAATATCCGCCGCCTGATCGTCGGCCCGGAAGCACGCTCGCTCGAGCGTCCGCGCCTGCTGGCGGCATCGGCCAAGGTCAAGGCCGAGAAGCCACGCATGGTCAAGGCTTCAGCCAAGGTCAAGGCGGACAAGCCGCGCGTGGTCAAGGCGTCGGCCAAGGCCAAGCCGGTGCGCAAGGCCAAGATCGTCAAAACCTCGGTCAAAGCGAAGAAACAGGCGGCTGTCAAAGCGTCGAAACGGACCAGCCGCGAGATGTAAGTGCGGTGGTTGTAGAAGAAGAAACCGGACCCTGGCGTCCGGTTTTTTTTCGTCTGTCTCAACGTTCCAGCAAATCCCTCAATCCACTGGCCCGCTGCGTGCGCTGCGCTATCGCTTCGAGCAAGACTTGCCCGTTTGGCGTCAGCAGCGTGAAGAACTCCCGAGCGCGGGTAATGCCTGTATAAATGAGCTCGCGCGCCAGCACGCCGCCGCCGTCTTTCGGCAGCACCAGCACCGTGTGCCGGAACTCCGAGCCTTGCGACTTATGCACGGTCATGGCAAATGCGGTATCGACGTTGCGCAGTCGCGTGGCCAGCACGCTGCGCACGGTATCGCCTTCCGAGAAGTACACGCGCAAAGCGCCGGGGCGGGCCGGGTCGGGCAAGGTCAATCCGATGTCGCCGTTGAACACGCCGGTGCCGTAGTCGTTGCGGGTGACCATGACCGGCCGTCCGACATACCATTCGCCGGTACGGCGCAATAGTCCGGCCGCCTGCAAGCGCTTTTCGATGGCCTCGTTCAAGCCGGAGACACCCCACTCGCCGTCGCGCACGGCGCACAGGATGCGGAAGGTCTCGAACGATTTCAGCACCGCTTGCACCCATGCCAGGTGGTCGCCGGGGTCGTCGCCGGCGGGTCCCGCGTCGACCAGCCGCAGGTAATCGCGGTAGCCGCCAGGGGCGCCGTCGCGGCCGGCCAGCGCCAGTTGCAGCAGGTCGCCCGGCAGCGCCGGATCGGTCCAGGCCACTTTTTTATCTTCACCCGCGCGCAGGATGCGCACCGCGCCCGCCGCGTCGCCGCCGTTGACCGCCAGCGCCAGCGCGCCGATCGGACCGCCGAAGCGGCGGCTTTCGCGCAGCATCACGGTTTGCTGGGCAATCGGACCGGCGCGGCCCGCGTACTGCTCGGGCAATTGCTGGCCGGTGCTCGCCTGCACATACGACAAGGTTTCCGCATCGTAGCCGCCAGCCTCGGCGTTATGGCACAGGTCGCCCAGCACGGCGCCCGCCTCCACCGACGCCAGCTGATCCTTGTCGCCAAGCAGGATCAAGGTGGCGGTGGACGGCAGCGCCGCCAGCAGCGCGGCCATCATTTCCAGGTGAATCATCGACGCTTCATCGACGATCAGCACATCGACATCAAGCTGGTTGCCGGCATGGTGACGGAAAGCGCGGGTGTCGGGCCGGGCGCCAAGCAGGCTGTGCAGGGTGCGGGCGGCGCCCAGTTCGCGCTGCGGCATCACCGCCCGCACGCGATCGTCCAGGCCGGCCAGCGCCACGTCGATCGACTGTTTCAGGCGCGCGGCTGCCTTGCCGGTGGGCGCAGCCAGCGCCACCCGCAAGCCCGACTGCTGGCCGCCGCTGGTGGCAAACAGCAGTGCCAGCAGGCGCGCCACCGCGTACGTCTTGCCGGTGCCGGGGCCGCCGGTGATGATGCCCAGCTTGCCGCGCATGGCCACCGCGCACGCGGTCTTTTGCCAGTCCACGCCGTCCGCGTGGGCGCCTGGTGCGAACAGGATGTCGAGCCAGTGGCGCACCGCTTCGGTCTGGTCGTCGGCGTCGCTGGCAACCAGGCCGCCCAGCGCCCGGGCGCGCACCGCGTGCGCCACCTGGGTTTCATCGCGCCAGTAGCGGCGCAGGTACAGCCGCTCGCCGTCGAGCACCAGCGGTTGCTGGAAATCGAGGTCGCCCACCGGCCATACCTGCTCGCACCTGGCCAGCAGCGTGCGCCAGGCGGCGACATTCTTCGGCCACGGCCCGGCAGCGGCCACCGCCGCGCGCAGCGCCGCCCACTCTTCAGCATCGAGCCCCAGCAGCGGCGCCGGGTCGCCAGCGAGTTCGGCCAGCATCAGGCAGCTGTGGCCGCGCCCTTCCAGTTCGGACAACAGTACGCAGGCGATCATCAGTGGCGGCGAGGCGCCGCCGATCGAGGCGATGAAGCGGGCAAAAGCGCCGCTCAGGCGCCGCAGCCGGCCGTTTTCGGTCAGCGCATCGACTGCGGTCAGTAGCGGTGCGGATAATTCAGGCGTCATCATGGTGATCGGTGTCGGTGAATGCGGCGGGTTGCGCCAGCGGCGCCGCCCAGGGTGCAGGGCGCGCGTGGTGGTTGCTGCCGGATGGCGACCGGGCCTCTGTCGGCAATGGTATCGATCGCTCAGCGTCATGGTGGATGCTGCCCGCTGGCATCCGGACTGCTGCCGGCAATGGTATCGATCGCTCAGGCATCATGGTGGCTCCCGGCGTCGAACAATGCGTCCAGTTGCTGTAGCAGTTCCGGGTCGGGCGCGATCCAGTAGCAGCCGCGCGTGGCGGTGTTGGCGATCCCGCGCAGGAACAGGAAGACCGCGCCGCCCAGGTGTTCGGCCGGGTCGTAGTCGTCGCCCAGGCGGCTTTGCAGCAGCCGGTGCAGCGCCAGCATGTAGATGGCGCCCTGGATGTCGTAGCGGTGTTCGGCCATGGCCGCCATCAACGCCGGCTTCTGGTAGGCGGCGTCGCCGGCGCCCAGTGCATTCGATTTGTAGTCGAGCACCCAGTAGCGGCCCTCGTGTTCGAACACCAGGTCGGCGAAGCCCTTGAGCATGCCGTGCAGCTGGCGCTCGGGCAGGGACGGACGCGCCATGCCGTCGAGCAGCCGCGCCACGCACAGGCGGTCGAGCGCCCCGGTTGACAGGCGCTCGCTGGGAAACCAGAACTCCATTTCGGCCAGCGGCGTGTCGATGCCTGACAGCGGCGTTTCAAGATATGGCAGCGGCGTGCGGGCGATTTCGCGCACCCAGGCCAGCGTGTCATCGAGGCGGTTGCCCCAGCCGGCGCGCTCCACCCGGCGCGTAAGGCGCGCATCGAAGTGCTCGTCATCGACCGTATAAAAACCTTCCTGCCCCAGCCACTCGAGTTGCTCGTGCAGGAAGTTGCCGGGGACGGAACCACGCGGGAAGCGGTGCCACGGCGCGTCTTCGACCTTCATGGCCGGCACGGTGGCCGGCAGGTCGGCATCTTCGAGCAGTTTTTCCTGGGCCGCGTCACGTGGCACCGGCAACGCAGTCACCGGATCGCCGCCGATGGTGGCGGTGGGGCCCGTGCGCCGCGCCAGCGAGCTGAAACTGCCCACCGACCAGTCACGCTCGAAGCGGCCCGTGTAATGGGGGGCATCGACCAGCTGCGGGCGGTCGTCCACCCGGTGCAGCATGGTGGGCGGAGTACCTTCACCCTCCAGCGCCGCGATGCTGATCGCCGGGCAGTCCTTGCAGGTGTCGCTCCAGCGCCCGATCATCAAGTCGGTTGGCAATGGCGCGCCGCCGGTGAGCAAATAGCCGAGCGCCGAGTCGTGCAGGCTGTTGGCGCCGCCCTTGCGCGCGCCCAGCGCGGCCACGCCCATCCACAGGAAGTGGCGCGCGCGGGTAAGCGCCACGTACAGCAGGCGCAGGTCTTCCTGCAGCCGGGCGTTTTCCACCAGCGCCAGCGCGGTGTCGGTAAGCGCCATGTCGATGCGGCGCGTGCCGTCATCGTCGCTGAATTCGAAGAAGCTGCGGTTGCGCCGGTCCACCTTGCGCGCCGTAACCGCGAACGGCAGGTACACCAGCGGATATTCGAGGCCCTTCGATTTGTGGACCGTGACCACCTTCACCAGTTCGGCGTCGCTCTCCAGGCGCAGCACCCGCTCGTCGCCGGCGCCCTCCCCGCCAGCGCCACCCTCGATCTGTTCGGCCAGCCAGCGGATCAATGCCTGTTCGCCATCGAGCTGGCGGCTGGCCGATTGCAGCAGTTCGGCCAGGTGCAGCAAATTGGTCAGACGCCGCTCGCCGCCCGCCTGCAGCAGCAAGGCGGCCGGCAGTTGCAGCTCGTGGATGAAACGGCGCAGCATGGCCAGCACGCCCTGGCGCTGCCAGACGATGTGCAGGCCCTTGAGCTGCTCCACCCGCGCCTCCCACGCCAGTTCGTCGGACGACAGCGCGGCCAGTTCCGCCAGCGGCAGGCCGGCGGTGCGGGTGGCGTACGCGGTGCGGGCCAGGCCGCCGTCAAGCGGATTGGCGACCGCCGACAGCCAGCGCAGCACGTCGCCCGCCTCCTCACTGTTGGTGACCGAGTCCTTGTCGGACAGGTACACGCTGGCCACCTTGCGCCGCTGCAGCGCGCGGCGGATGGCAGCGGCTTCGTTGCGGTCGCGTACCAGCACGGCAATGTCGGCAGGTTTCAGGCGCTGCAAGCCGCCCGGACCAGCAAAGCCGGCCTTGGCGTCGTTGAGACGGGCGACGATGTCTTCGGCGCAGTGGTTGGCGAAGAACTCGCGGTATTGGTCGCTTTTGAGTTCCAGCCCGGTGCAGGCCACCACCAGCGCCGGAGCATCGCCAGCGCCGCCCACCAGCCGGTCGGCGCGCCCTTGCGCCGCCACCGCCTCGAACGGCAGCGGATTTTTGCGGGTGCCGGGATCGCGGAAACGGAACGCGCCGCGTCCGAAACCACCGGCATCGGCTGCGCCTTCGGCGTTGAGGAACAGGTGGTTGACGGCAGCGACCACCGGGCCGGTGGAGCGGTAGTTGGTGCCGAGCTGGTAATGGCGGCCCTCGGTGGCGGTGCGCGCCGACAGGTAGCTGTGGATGTCGGCGCCGCGAAAGCCGTAAATCGACTGCTTGGGGTCGCCGATCAGGAACAGGCCCGTATTACGGTCGTTGTCCGCCACCCGGTACAGCAGGTTGAAAATCTGGTACTGGTTGGGCGCCGTATCCTGAAACTCGTCCACCAGCGCCACCGGGTATTGCTCGATGATGCGCTGGCGCAGCGCTGCCGCGTTCTCGCCTTGCAGCGCGGCGTTCAGCCGGTCGAGCATGTCGGCAAAGCCGAACTGGCGGTTGCGCCTTTTCAGTTCAGCCATGCGCAGCGCCACCGATCCCGCCGCGTGGCGGTACAGCGCATGCGCGAGCGGCTCGAACTGGTCGAGCGCTTGCTTCAGTACGGCGATGGCGTCGAAGTCGTCGGGCACCACCGCGTGGCTGTCCTTGGAAAACGCATCGGCGATGCCGTCCGGCGTGAGCCGGTTCCAGGCGGTGGCGGTAAGGTCCGGCATGACGGCGGCCGGATCCTGGGCCCAGGACCGCAGCGCCTCGAACCACGCCGCCACCGACGCGGCGCGCATCTTGACGCCATTGAAAAACTTGGGCGTGGCGGCGGTGAGCTGGGCGATCCACTGTTCCATGCGGTTGGCGCGGTCCAACCAGCCGGTTTTCAGAACAGCCAGCGCGGCCTGCTGTTCGCGCTGCACGGTGACGATCAGCGTGCCGAGCGAGCGTTGCAGGTCATCGTCGCCGATGATGTCGGCGCGGCGCACCAGGTCGCGAATCGATTTTTTCAGCACCTCGACGTCGCCCCAGCAAGCCAGCAGTGCTTCGAGTTCCGGCGCGGCCAGCGGATACACCTGCTGGCGCCAGTAATCGTTGGCGGCATCCTCGAACAGCGCCTGCTCGTCACTGACCAGTTCCTCGTCGAACAGGCTGCCGCTGTCGAACGCGTGCTCGCGCAGCATGCGCTGGCACCAGGCGTCGATGGTGAAAATCGCCGCTTCGTCCATGGTTTCTGCTGCCAGCATCAGGCGGTGTGCGGCACGCTGGCGTTCGCCCCGGTCCGGGTACGATTGCAGGATGGCGTCGAGGTAGGCATCCGGTGCGATGGTTTGCGCTTCGTCGCTATCGATGTTGCGGAAGTACGCGGCCGCTGCCACCAGGCGTTCACGCACGCGGTTAGAAAGCTCGCGCGTGGCGGCGCGGGTAAACGTCATCACCAGGATATCGGCCGGCAGCAGCGGGCGGACAAAGCCGTCGTCGCCGCCGTGACCCAGCACCAGCCGCACGTACAGCGCGGCGATGGTCCAGGTCTTGCCGGTGCCGGCGCTCGCTTCGATCAGGCGCGAACCGTGCAGCGGAAAGGTCAGCGGTTTCAGCTCGTTGGCGGTGTTTGGTACGGTGCTCATGCTGCGTCCTCGCCGTCGATCGGCGTCATGGTAATACATTGCTCGAGCCAGCGCGCCAGCGGTCCGTACAGGTCCTGCGACACGGGTTCGAAATCCGGCTGCGCCGACAAGGCGCTGTAATCGGGCCACAGGCGCGCCAGGCACAGGTCCTGGCTTTCGCCTTGCAGCTCGAAGCTGCCGTCGTACGCGGTCCGGGCGTTGGCCTTGTTCTCGCCGCTACCGCCATCGCCACCGTCGCCAACCAGCGCCAGTGCCGTCTTGCAGGCGGTAGGCAACGGACGGTCCATGCCGTCGCGCCACAACGCCGCCAGCACGCGCAGCGCTTGCAAGGCTTCGTCGCCATCGAGCGGCGCCATGGTGACGACCATGTCGCGCGCCACCAGGTAACCGGTGACGGACAGCCCGGCAGCGGCTGCGGCCAGCTGGCGCACCCACATGGCGATCAGCTTGTCGCCACGGGCTTTGCCCTGCTTGTCGGCCACGCGCGACGACAGCTGCATCAGCCACACGGTTTGGGCGCCATCGCTGCGCAGCTGGTCGAGCCAGTCGTCGAGTTGCACCGGGCCCAGGTCCAGGCTCAGCGCCACCTTGGCGGCCGGCTTGCTGTAGCGCTGGCGCAGCGTCAGCCACGCATGGCGCACGGGCGCCAGCGATGCGACCAGCTGGCGCTGGTACTGGCGGCCGATCAGGCCGATGGGCAGCACGCCTTCGCGCGCCAGCTGTTCGGCGCGTTCGGTGAGCTTGTCATGGATTTCTTCCAGCTGCTCGGTGTCGGCGTCGTTGTCGAGCATGGTGTCTTCGAGCAGGTAGCGCTCGAGCGCATTGAACGAGAACGGTTCCTCGTCGTCGCCCAGCTGCGCCGCCTCGCCGAACACCACGGCCAGGCGTTCGCGGAAGAAGTAGCGCACCGGCTGGCGCAGAAAGCCCGCCAGTGGGCCGAGTTTAAGGCGGTATTTTTCGTCCAGCGCGAACGGTGGCAGCACGTCTGCTGGCACGTCGGCGTCCACCTCGTCGGCATGGGCAACGTCATGCGCCGCCCGCCATTCGCGCGCATACGTGAGCAAGCCGTCGCGCTCGAAATAGCGGCGGCTGAACGGTTGCAGCGCGTGCTCGGTGGTGCGCTCTGCCAGTGTCATGTTCCAGCCGGCTTTCAGGTAGTCGCACAGTTGCGAGACCAGCACCGATGGCGGCTGCTCGCTGTTGTCGCGCACATTGCGGCCCACCCAGCTGATATACAGCTTTTCGCGCGCAGCCAGCACGGCTTCGAGCATCAGGTAGCGGTCGTCGTCGCGGCGCGAGCGGTCGCCGGGACGCGCCATGCCGGGCAACGCCAGCAGGTCGAAGTCGGCCTTGGGGGCGCGGCGCGGGAAGTCGCCATCGTTCATGCCAAGCAGGCACACCACGCGGAACGGCACCGCGCGCATCGGCATCAGGGTGCAGAAGGTGACGCCGCCGGAGACGAACTGGTGGTTCAGCGTGGGCTCGTCCATCAACCCCAGCCACGCTTCGCGCAGCACGGCCAGCGGCACTTCTTCCTCGAACTGCGCGCTGTCGCAGGTTTCCAGCCAGTTGTTGAGCGCATCGTCCAGTTGCGCCAGCGTGAGGCGGTCGCCCTCCTCGCCGGCCTTGAAGAACGCCGCCATCAGCGCGCGCGCCTGCACGCCCCAATCGGCGGGGGTGCGCGCCTGCGCCAGCGCCGCGCGCCAGTGCAGCAACGACTCCACCATTTGCGCCAGCGAACCGGCCAGCGCGGCGTCCAGGCCGCCCACTTCGCCGTATGGTTCGATGCCGGCAAAGCTGGCGGTTGGGCCGCCGCCACCACCGCCACTGGCGTAACCGAGCAGCATGCGGCGCACGCCGAAAATCCAGGCATTCTGCTCGCCGGCGGAGCCGAGTCCCAGCCCGCTGCGGTGCTCGATATCGAGGCCCCAGCGCACGCCCGAGCCTTCGATCCACTGGCCCAGCGTGGCCAGGTCGTCGTCGCCGAGGCCAAAGCGCACCGCCAGTGCCGGCACGTCGAGCAGGTCGCGGATTTCGCTCTGGCGGCAGCGCTGTTGCGGCAGCCGCAGCAGCCACTCCAGCGCGACCAGCAGCGGATTGACGCTGCGGTCGTTGACGTCGCCGATCTCGAACGGGATATAGCGCGGGTCGCTGCGGCGGTGCTGGGCGAACACTGCATGGATGGCGGCGGTAAAGGTGTCGATGTCGGGCACCATTACCACCACGTCGCGCGGGCGCAGCGGCGTACCACCGTCCGGCGTCGCCGCAAACATTTGCAGCAGCTGGTCGTGCAGCACCTCGACCTCGCGCTGCACGCTGTGGGTGATGTGGAATTCGATCGAGCGGTCCGCCGCAGCCGGCGGCGCGTGCGGGTGCTCGGACAGCGGCAGCAGGTCGCGCACGGCAGCCTGCACCTGGGCCAGCAGCGTGCCGCCGTCCTCGTCGCCGAACAGGTCCACGCGCAGCGGCGTCACCGCCTCGTCATCGCCGGAAGCGGCTGCGGCATGGGCTGCCGCTTCGTCGAATTCGTCGAGCATGCGGATGAAATCACGGCCCTGACGTCCCCAGCTGGCCAGCAGCGGATGGCTGTGGGCGTGCAGCTCTTCGAGCGGCAGCGCGCCCAGGTCCTGGCCGTTGCGCAGCTGCTGGCGCCGGTACGCGGACCGCAGCAGGTCGCGGCCCTCGATGATGTCGCCCCAATAGTAGCGGCACGGGTTGGGCACGGCCAGCACGACCTGGGTGTGGCGCGCCAGCGTGGCCAGCGCTTCGAGCGTCTGGTACGGCAGCGCCGAGACGCCGAAGATGACGATGCGGCGCGGCAGGCGGCCCAGCGGCAGTTCGCCGGCGGCACTGGCGCGCACGAATTCGGTGTGGACGGTGGCGCGGCCCAGCGCGCGTTCGTGCGGCTCGACGTCGTCGATCACCGCGCGCCACAACTGGCCCTGCCAGCGCTGCTCGGGCGGCAGTGCGATGATCTCGCCACGGGCGCAGCGCAGCTGGTCGCGGCCGCCGGCCCAGTCGTCGAGCCAGTCGGCGCGGTACACCTGGTACTGGTCGAACAGGTCGGCCAGCCGTTCGGCCAGTTGCAGCCGACGTTCGGCCTCGCCGTCGGCCAGGAAGTGGCGCAGCGGCGCAAAGACCGGGTCGGCCAGCAGCGTGGGCAGCAGGCGCATCAGGCACCACGTGAGCGGGCCTTTGTCGAACGCGGAGCGCCGGGGCACCCGTTCGCGCCCCAGCATGCCGCGATAGGTCTCCCACAGGAAGCGCGCGGGCAGCGCCACGCGGGTGGCGGCGCACACGCGCATTTCCTCGGCCAGCGCGATCTTGAGCCACTCGGCCACGCCGTTCGATTGCACCAGGAAGGTTTCCGGCTCCAGGGGCCCTAACGGATGGTTGTGCAACCACTGGAACACGGCCGCGCGCAGCTGCTCCATCTGGTTGCCGTGCAAAATCAACAGGCCGGGGGTAATCATCGTTGAGGTGACGCTGGAATGCATGGGGCTCTTGGGGGCGTGGCGAAACGCGGATTAAAACCCTATTATCGCCTTAGCCGGGATCGTAGGCCAGCAGTTCCTGTTCCATGTGCGGGCCCAGCACCAGCAACAGCGCGTGCATCTGCGCCACCAGCGCGCCAGCCCTGGCCGTGTCGGCATCCTGGCGGCCCTGTTCCAGCGCCAGGCACAGGTTACCGAAGCGCATGGCGCCCACCGCGCGGGCCGACGACTTGAGACGGTGGCCCAGTTCCGACAGCCGCGCCAGGTCGGCAGCGGCCAGCGCGGCATCGATTTCCACCATGGTGTCGCGCGCGGAGTCGAGGAACAGCTGGGTGTACTTGCGCATCTTGTCCGGCTTGCCGGCAAAGGTCTGCGCCAGCGCGGCGATGTCGAATAGCTCGCCTTCGGCCGGCGGCGCTGGCGGTGGTGATGGCGGCTGCGGTGATTGCTGTGATGGCGGCTGCTGTGCTTGCGGCGGTAGCGCTGTCGGCGGTAGAGCTGACGGCGGCGTTGGCGCGCCCGGCGCAGCGGCCGGCACGTCCGCCGCCAGGCTGGCCGCAGCAACGGCCTGCGGCTCAGTCGCCGAAGCGGCCTGCAACACCATGGCGCCGGCGGCCGTGGGCTGGCCGTCGGCCATGGTGAAGAACGACGGGGGCGGCGGCACCACCGGCCGCAGCGCCGCTTCCGGCGTGGCGGCGCGCTGGTCCAGCCACTTGGCCAGCACCGCAAACAGCAGCCGTGGCGCCACCGGCTTGGTCACGAATTCGTCCATGCCGGCGTCCATGCAGCGCTGCTGGTCGTCGCGGCCGGCGTTGGCGGTCATGGCAATCACCAGGGTGCCGGACAGCCTGGGGTGGGCGCGGATCAGGCGCGTGGCCTCGAAACCGTCCATCACCGGCATCTGCACGTCCATCAGCACGCAGTCGAAGCGCTCCTTGAGCAGCAGGTCGATCGCCTCCTTGCCGTTGTTGGCGACGCACACGGTGGCGCCGCCGTCTTCCAGCAGTTCCTGCCCCACTTGCTGGCTGAAGATATTGTCTTCCACCAGCAGGATCGACGCACCACGGATGCTCTCGAACAGGCCCGCCTGCTGCGGATCGTAAGCGTTGGCGCCGTCGCCGCTATCGCCGCCATCACCTTCGTCGGGCATGGCGCGGGACGGCCGGTCCAGGCGCGCCGTGAACCAGAACGTGCTGCCTTCACCGAGCCGGCTCTCCACGCCCACCCGGCCGCCCATCAACTCCGCCAGTTGCTGGCTGATCACCAGTCCGAGGCCGGTGCCGCCGTAGCGGCGCGTGGTCGAGGTGTCGGCCTGGTGGAACGACTGGAACAGCTGCGCCACCTCGTCCTCGCTCATGCCGATGCCCCGGTCCTGCACCTCGAAACGCACTATCAGGTGCTGGTCGCGCTCCTCCAGCAGACGCGCACGCACGTGCACCCTGCCCTGCTCGGAAAACTTGATGGCGTTGCTGGTGAAATTGATCAGCACCTGCTCCAGGCGCAGCGGATCGCCGCGCAACTGGCGCGGCAGGTCGGGATGAATCTCGTACACCAGCTCCAACCCGCGCGCGGTGGCCACGTCGCCCAGCTGGCTGGTGAGGTTGGACAGCAGCATGTCGATGGAAAAGTCGAGCACCTCGAGGTCCATCTTGCCCGCCTCGATCTTGGAAAAGTCGAGGATGTCGTTGATGATGCCCAGCAGGTGCTGGCCCGAATGATAAATCTTTTGCAGGTAGTCGCGCTGCTTGGGATGGGTGACCGTCTTCAGCGCCAGGTGGGCCATGCCGATGATGCTGTTCATTGGCGTGCGGATCTCGTGGCTCATGTTCGACAAAAAATCGCTCTTGGCGCGGTTGGCGGTATCGGCCCGGTCCTTCAACTGGTGCAATTCCGTGACATCGGTCGAGACGCCGATCACCGCCGTCACCGAGCGTCCCAGCGTGACCGGCACGCGCACGTTCCAGTGGTACTGCGCCACCCCGGCGGGACAGGCGAACTGCGTTTCGCTGGCGCGCTTGACGCCATCGGCAAACACCGGCCGCTCCAGCGCCCACGCGGCATCGGCCTTCTCCTCGGGCATCAGCTCGCGGTCGCGCCGGCCCACGATTTCCGCCGCCGGCAATCCCAGGTGCTCGGCCATCTTCGGGTTGACATAGATGTAGCGGCGGTTCTGGTCCTTCAAGTACACGTGCGCGTCAAGGTTGTTGAGCACCGTATCGAGCAGCACGCGGTGCTTGACCGCGCGCCGCCGCGACAGGTACAGCACCGCCAGGTAGCTGTACAGCAGCAACGTGCCGGCCCCGCCCACCAGTGCGGACGCCAGCGGGAAGTACACATCGAAGCCGTTGCGCAGCGCCGTCTTGCGCACCTGGAACCGCGCCTTCCACAAGGCGCCATTGAAATCGACCGGCAGCACCGACTCGAAATAGTCGCCATCCGCCAGCGCCGCACCGGGCTGCGCACCGTGTTCGCTGAACAGCAGCCGGTCGCGCGGCTCGATCACCAGTCGGCGGCGATCGGGATCGACGCTGCCATCGGCGTAGAGGTCCAGGCGCACGTCGCGCACCATGGTTTCGTCGAGCACGATCTGCATCAGCTTCGCGACCGAGAAATTCAGGCCCGCCATGCCGCGATACGCGGCGCGGCGCTGGGCCGCATCATCCTGCGGCATGCCATCCCGGTACACCGGCAGGCCCATGCCGAACACGCCCCCGGCGCCGGCATGGCCGGGAGGATAGGCGCCCTGGTGGGCGACGAAGCCAGCGCCGGTCTCGGGTTCCCAGGTCATCGCCACCACGGCGGGAAACTGGCGCGGCAGATCCAGGCCGGCGACGTACTGCTGGAACTGGCGGCGATCAAGCGCGTCGTTGGTCTGCAACAGCGCCGCCAGCCCGCGCGTGACATTGGCGTACGCCTTGATGCGCACGGACATCGCGTACTGGGTGCTGCGGGCCAGGTGGTCGAAACGCTGGCGGGCGTCAGCATCGACAATGCGGCCGCCCACGCAATATGCGGCAACGCCCACGGCCATTGCCAATGCCCAGCCGGCGCCCCAAAGCAGCAGGCGCGCGCTGTTGACAGATTTCCTGTGAATACCCGATATGAGCATGAGATCGCTTCTCGAACGCAAAAAGTTGCAGCGGAAGCATACTATTAATGCCGAAATGTAACCAGTAGAAGAATTGGTGAGAATTGTCATGTAGGATACTCGCTTGATTTAATCACATTGAGACCGCATGACCGACCAGACCTTTGACCCCGCTGCAGCCACCGCGCGCCTGCAGGAAGCCGGCCGCACGGCCCAATTGCTGGTGGCCCTGCCGCCGGACGAGCGTCCCGCCACCGTGGACGACGGCTACCTGGTGCAAACCACCCTGCTGGCGGCGGGCGGCGAACCGGTGGTCGGCTGGAAGATTGCTGGCGCCTCGCCGCGCTGCCTGCGCGGTGAACTGCCGACCGTGCCGCTGATCGGTGGGGTGGTGCCGTCGCGGCTCGTGCAGGCCGGCGCCACGCTGGCCATCCACGCCGGCGCGCCGCTGACGCTGGAGGCGGAAGTGGCGGTATCGTTTACGCGCGACGTGGTGCCGGCCGACGAGCCGTTCGACCATGCCATGGTGGACCGGGTATTTGCTGCCATCGAAGTGGTGCGCAGCCGCTTCGTCGACCGCAAGGCCGTGGGCCAGCCCAGCTTTGCCGCCGACAACGTGGGCTTTCACGCGCTGGTATGCGGCGACGTCGTGGACCTGTCGCGCACCGAGCCGTTCCTGGCCCCTGTCGAAATGCGCTTCAACGATGAAGTGATTGCCGCGTCGCTGCAAGGCGATGACCGCACCCAGCCCTTCGCGGCCCTGGCTTTCCTGTGGAGCGAGTTCGCCCGCCGTGGCATCACCATTCCGCGCGGCGCGGTCATCACTACCGGCACGCTCACGGCGCCGGTGGACGTGACCGGACCAGGCCTGGTCGAAGCGCGCGTGGGCGGCGTACGCGTGGCGCTGCGCCTGACCGCTGGCGTGTGATCGAAGGCTAGCGGAGGATCCCCATCGATGAACCCCATGACCGGACCGAACGACCAGCTCGACGCCAGCTTGTTGCTGCAAACGCTGACAGCCTTGAAAAACGGTGACTTTTCCGCGCGCATGCCGTCCGGCGGCGCCGGAGTGGCCGGCCAGGTGGCAGATACACTCAACGACATCATGGCGGCCGGGGAAAAGATGGAAGCCAGCAGCCGGGCCGGATCCCTGCTCACGCAGTCGCAATCGCTGGCGCAGGAACTGCGGCAGACCAACCAGGAACTGGCGGAAAAAGCGCGCCTGCTGTCGGAACAGAACATCGAGGTGGAGCAGGCCAAGCTGGCACTGGAGGAAAAGGCCACCCAGCTGGCGCTGTCGTCCCGGTACAAATCCGAGTTCCTGGCCAATATGTCGCACGAGCTGCGCACGCCGCTCAATTCCCTGCTGATCCTGGCGCAGCAGCTGGGCAACAACCCGGACGGCAACCTGTCGGACAAGCAGGTGGAGTTCGCCCGCACCATCCACGGCTCCGGCTCCGACCTGCTCACCCTCATCAACGACATCCTCGACCTGTCCAAGATAGAATCGGGCACGGTCACGCTCGAGTTTTCCGAGTACCGGTTCGAGCACCTGCACCAGTATGTCGAGCGCACCTTCCGCCACATGGCCGAGGCCCGGCACCTGGATTTTTCGATCGAACTGCACGGCGACCTGCCCGCCGCCCTGATGACCGACACCACGCGCCTGCAGCAGGTACTGAAAAATTTGCTGTCGAACGCGTTCAAGTTCACCTCCCACGGCCGCGTGGCGCTGACGATCGGACTGGCCGACGGCGGCTATTCCAGCGACCTTCCCGCCCTGTACCGTGCCGACGCGGTGCTGGCGTTTGCCGTCAGCGACACCGGCGTGGGCATCGTCGCCGACAAGCTGCAACTGATCTTCGAAGCGTTCCAGCAGGCCGACGGCTCCACCGCCCGCAAGTACGGCGGTACCGGCCTGGGGCTGTCGATCTCGCGCGAACTGGCGCGCCTGCTGGGCGGAGAGATCCGGGTGGAATCGGTGCTGGGCGGAGGCTCCACCTTCACCCTGTTCCTGCCGTGGTATCGGGCCGGCTGTGTTGCATCCGAACCCGCACTGGAACCGGCGCCGGCGCCCAAGGCCGTGGCAATGCAAGTCGTGGAACTGCCGGGGCTGCTCCACGAAGAATCGGAAGACGAGATCGACTACCACGACGACCGCGCGCTGCTGGCGCCCGGCGATCCTTCGGTGCTGATCATCGCCGACGACGAGCGCCTTGCCGCGATGCTGCTGGACCTGGCGCGCGCCCATCGTTTCAAGGGCGTGGTGACCGCCAATGGCGACTCGGCCCTGAGCCTGGCGCGCGACTACCTGCCCTCGGCCATCCTGCTCGACCTCGACCTGCCCGACATCGACGGCCTGACCGTGCTCGAACGCCTGAAACGCGATCCGGGCACGCGCCATATTCCCGTGCATGCACTGTCCAACCGCCGCGAACAGGAACGCGACCGGCAGCAGGCGCTGCGCCTGGGGGCGCAGTCCTATCTGTACCTCTACCTGAATCTGTACCAGTACCAGCCGGCCGACCGCGAAGCGCTGCGCGACCTGTTCGCGCGCATCCGCGCCTTCCTTGCGCGCAGCCAGCGCAGCCTGCTGGTGGTGACTGACGACGCCACCGGGCGCGATGCCATGGTGGCGCTGCTCGGCGCCGCCGACCTGGACATCGCGGCAGTGGATACCGGCGTGACGGCGCTGGCAGCACTGCGCGCGCGGCGCTTCGACTGCATGGTGCTGGACCTGGCGTTGCCCGACATGAATGGCATCGAACTGCTGGGCGCCATCGCCGCCGACCCAGCGCTGCGCGACGTGCCGGTAGTGGTCAACACCGCTGGCGACATCGATCGCAAGCAGCTCGACCGGCTCGCGCGCCTCGAACGGGGCGCCAACGGCATCGTGATCCGGGAAGCGGACACGCCCGAGCGGATGCTCGACGAGACGGCGCTGTTCCTGCACCGGTCACCGGCGAGCCTGTCCGAATCCCAGCGCATCATGCTCGAAGAGATCCACGAAGCCGAGGGCAGCCTGGCCGGGCGCAGTGTGCTGATCGTCGATGACGACGTGCGCAATATCTTCGCCCTGTCGTCGCTGCTCGAACGCCAGCAGATGCAGGTATCATTCGCAGAAAACGGCCGCGATGGCATCGAGGTGCTGGAGCGCGATCCGTCCATCGAAATCGTCCTCATGGACATCATGATGCCGGAAATGGATGGCTACGACACCATGCGCGCGATCAGGCGCATCGCCAGGTTCCGTTCGCTGCCGATTATTACGCTTACCGCCAAGGCCATGAAGGGCGATCGTGACAAATGCATCTCCGCCGGCGCGTCGGACTACATCAGCAAGCCGGTCGATGTGGGACAACTGCTGTCGCTGCTCAGGGTCTGGCTGAATTAACCATTACAAGGAAATAAATGCAACACAGTTTGATGTCGATCGCCGTGACAGCGGCATTGGCCCTGGGCCCTGTCCTCCCCCATGCCGTCCATGCAGCGCCGGCGGCGGCCAAGCCAGCCGCCCGGCAAACCACCCAGCTCCCGCGCAATGCCGCGCCCACGCACTACGCGGTGTCGCTCACGCCGGACGCCGCCAACCGCACCTTCAGCGCCAGCGTCGTCATCTCGCTCGATATCACCCAGGCGACCGACAGCCTGGTGCTCCACGCCGCCGACCTGAAGTTTTCCAGCGCTGCGCTCAGCGCCGGCGCCGGCCAGCCGGCACAAGCGGCCATCGACCTCGACGCCGACCAGCAAACCGCCACCTTCCGCTTCGGCCGCACCCTGCAACCGGGCAGCTACCAGTTACAACTGGCGTACACTGGCCTGATCGGCACCCAGGCCGCCGGCCTGTTTGCGCTCGACTACCAGAACGGCGGCGCAGCCAGGCGTGCGCTGTACACCCAGTTTGAAAACTCCGAAGCGCGCCGCGTGATCCCGTCGTGGGACGAGCCGTTTTATAAAGCCACGTTCGCGCTGGAGGCGACCATCCCCGCCGGCCAGATGGCGGTATCGAACATGCCGGTGGCAGCCACCACCAGGCTGGCCGACGGGCGCGAACTGGTGCGCTTTGCCACGTCGCCGAAGATGTCCACCTACCTGCTGTTCTTCGGCCTCGGCGAATTCGAGCGCGCCACCACGACCGAAGGCGGCACCGAGATCGGCGTGATCACGCAAAACGGCACGCTGAACCAGGCCCAGTTCGCGCTCGACTCGTCGCGCGCCGTGCTGCGCGAGTATAACGACTACTTCGGCATCAAGTACCCGCTGCCAAAACTGGACAATATCGGCGCGCCGGGCCAGAGCCAGTTCTTCAGCGCCATGGAAAACTGGGGCGCCATCTTTACCTTCGAATACGCGATCCTGCTCGACCCGCGCACCGCCACCCAGGAAGACCGCGAAGGAGTGTTTGTCACCGCCGCCCACGAAATCGCCCACCAGTGGTTCGGCAACCTGGTCACCATGGCCTGGTGGGACGACCTGTGGCTGAACGAAGGTTTTGCGTCATGGATGGAATCGCGCACCACCGCGCGCCTGCACCCGGAATGGGACTGGCACCTGCGCGCGGTGCACACGCGCGAAGGCGCAATGGCCAGCGACGCCCTGGCTTCCACCCACCCGGTGATACAGCGCATCGCCACCGTGGAACAGGCCAGCCAGGCCTTCGACAACATCACCTACCAGAAAGGCGAAGCGGTGATCCGCATGCTGGAAGAGTACGTGGGCGCGGACGCCTGGCGCAACGGCGTGCGCGCGTACATCGCCAGGCATGCGTATAGCAACACGGTGTCCGACGACCTGTGGCGCCAGGTGGAAAAGGCGGCCCACAAGCCGGTCACCGCCATCGCCCACGACTTCACGCTGCAACCGGGCGTGCCGCTGATCCGCGTGGCCGATGCCGTGTGCCGGAACGGCAAGGCCACCATCGTCCTCACCCAGGGCGAATTCGCCAAAGACGACGCCCCCCGTAAACCTTTGAGCTGGCGCGTGCCGGTCATCGCCGGAACTGTGGGCGGCGCCACCGTGCGCACCGTGGTTGCCGGCGGCAAGGCCACCATCACCCTGCCCGAGTGCGGCGCGGTGCTGGTCAACGCCGGCCAGAGCGGCTACTACCGCACGCTGTACACGCCCAAGGGCTTCGCCGCGCTGGCCGGGCGTTTCGCCGACCTGCCGGCCATCGATCAAATGGGCTTGCTGGCCGATGCCGCAGCGCTGGGCATGTCCGGCCACATGCCGGCGCCCGGCTACCTGGAACTGGTGGCCGGCACGCCGGTGACAGCCGCGCCGCAGGTGTGGGAAGACATCGCCGGCACGCTGGCCGGCCTGCACGCCAGCTACGAGGGCAAGCCGGAACAGCGCGCCGCCTTCGACAGCTTTGCGCGTGCGCGCCTGGCGCCGGTACTGGCGCGCGTGGGCTGGACTGCCGCCGCCGGCGAAGCCGCACCTGTCGCCAACCTGCGCGCCACGCTGATCGCCGCCCTCGGCGACATGGGCGACCCTGGCGTGCTGGCCGAAGCGCGCCGCCGCTATGCGCTGCGCCACAGCGAGCAGGATGCCATGCCGGTGGCCCTGCGCCGCCCGATCCTGGGCGTGATCGCCGCCAACGCCGATGCAGCGACCTGGGATGCGCTGCTGGCCGAGGCGCGCGCCGAAACAGCAGCCATGGTCAAGGCCGAGCAATACGGTTTGCTTGGTTCCAGCCGCGACCCGGCACTGGCCCGCCGCGCGCTGGACCTGGCGCTGACCGACGAAGCCGGCGCCACCAACAGCGCCAGCATGATCAGCCACGTCGCCAATCAGCATCCGGACCTGGCGTTCGACTACGCGGTGGCGCACCGCGAGCAGGTAGAACAGAAGATCGACGCCACCTCGCGCAGCCGCTTCTTCCCCGGCCTGGCCCGCCGCTCGGCCGATCCGGCCATGGTGGCCAAACTGAACACCTACGCCGACCAGCACCTGGCCGCCGACGCGCGCGGCGACGTCAAGATCGCGATCGCCTCGATCGAGTACCGCATCAAAGTACGCAAGGAGCGTTTGCCAGAAATCGACGCCTGGCTGGCGCACCATCGCTGAAGCGTCGGGGGCCGCGCAGCAGGTTTGCGAGCTCCCCACCATCAAAAAAAAACCAGCTCCACCGTGAGGTGATGCTGGTTGCAAAACGCTCGAAAGCGTGGGGATGGCCGGTGGTCCGGCGGCTGGTCTGCGCCGCCTGGACTGAATTTGTGCCGGAATGAAGGTCCGGCAGCCGGGCGCTTGGTTTAACCGCGCGCTACAGGTATTACTTTGCCAGTTAATCGAAAAGACAGGCTTAGGACTTCATTAAACTTCATGAAGCCTGCCGCTGGAGGGGGCATTGAGATGATTGAATTGGTGCCGGTGTTACAGGCCACCGGCAAGCCCGCTGAGCGATGTTCCGTGAAATCCCGTGCCAACCTGGACACGGCGACCAACTGGAAGATGCTGGGACCAGCGCTACGCATCATAATCGGGCAATATGACCAGCCAATGACGGCCACTATAAAGTACACAACCATGTTATCGACACCACCACTGCGCGCGCACCTGCTGGCGGCCACGTTCATCGTGGCGCTGGCCGCCTGCTCTCCGCTGCCGCCTTCCCCGCCCGCCACCGCGCTAGCGACAATCACGCAGGCGCCACCCGCTGAGCCGGCGCCGCCAGCCGCTGTCGCAGCGGGGGCGCTCGCCATCGACAGCGCCAACTCGCTGATCGCCGTCACCGTGCGGCGCGGCGGCGTGCTGGCGCGCCTGGGCCACGACCACGTGGTGGCCGCACGCGCCATCACCGGCACCGTCACGCCCACCGACAACCGCGCGCAGTTCCAGTTCCGCCTCGACCAGATGACGGTGGACGAACCGGCGCTGCGCCAGGTCGCGGGCCTAGAAAAACAGCCGTCGCCGGAAGCCGTCGCCGGCACCCGCACCAATATGCTGACCAGGGTGCTCGACGCCGAACGCTACCCGCTGGTCACCGTGCGCGCCGAACGGATTGCCGACGACCAGCCGCTGCGCGTGGCCATTACCCTGCACGGTGTCACCCGCACTTACCAGATCCCGGTGATGTTCGCCCGCAATGGGAGCAGCCTGACGGTGAGCGGCACGGTCGATCTGAAGCAGACCGATTTCGGCCTGGTGCCGTTCTCGGTGATGGGCGGCGCCATGGCGGTGGAAGACCGGATGGAACTGCGCTTCAACGTGGTGGCAAAATAATGGCGCGATAAAAAAAAGCCCGCGGCACAAACGGCGCGGGCTGAAAGGTTTCAAATCGGGAGAGACTTGAAAGAGCAAGTGCAGTATCTCCCCTCAACATGACGGCGTGATGACATCAACACACGCTATCTCGAAATAATCAGTTTTAATCCCAAGCCCACGAACACCGCCCCCGCCACCCGGTCCATCCACATGCCTGCGCCGGGGTGGCGATTGATCCACGCCCCCACCGCGCCGGAAAAATAGCCGAGCAGCGAAAACAGCACCACGGCCTGCGCCGTGAACAGCAAGCCCAGTTGCGCGGTCTGCCAGCTGGCATCACCGCGGTCGGCCACCACGAACTGCGGCAAAAACGACAGGAAGAACAGCACCACCTTGGGATTGATGGCATTGGCGAACAAGCCCTTGGCAAACAACCGCCCCAGGCTTTCGTCAGGCAAGCCGGTTTGCGCCACCCGTGCTTCGCCACGGCTGCGCAGCGCGCCGATGCCGAGCCACACCAGGTAAGCGCCGCCGATGATCTTCAAGGCGCCAAACGCCGTAGGGGAAGCGGCGATCAGCGCGCTCACGCCCAGTGCGGCCAGCACCGTGTGACTCAGGCAGCCCAGCGCGCAGCCGATGCCGAACACCATGCCCTGGCGGCGTCCGCGCGAGACACCCACGCTGAGCACCATCAGGTTGTCCGGGCCGGGCGAGATCGTAATCAGCAAGGCGGCGCTGAGAAAACCGATGAACTGTTCTGGTGAAATTAACATGTGGAGGCTCGGTAAAGGCTGGAACCCATGATGATAGCTGTCGCATGGTTATGTCACAACTACATCATATTTTCTGAAAACAACATGTTCTCGTATAAAATGACCGAATTCGTGCCTCCGCAATGGCGGACGACATCCCTACATATCAATAACCAAAGCTTGCAAGATGTACCACGCGCTGAGCGCCTTTGCGGGCCAAGTCCCCCGCCACCTGTCGTCGCCGCTGCTGTTGTTACGCATCATGGCGCTGCTGCTGGCCGCGCTGTGCATTGCCGGTCCGGTGCGCGCGCAGGCGCTGCCCCTGTCAACGATCCCGCTCACCCACACCGGCACCGATATCGCCCGCACCGGTAAGCTCTACCTGGACGAAGGCGAACTGGCGCCAGCCAATGCCGGTGCGCTGCCGGCACTGGTCGCCGGCCTGCGGCCTGCGGACAAGGTGGATTTGCTGGGCGGCGGTTACTGGCTGGTGGCCGAATTGCGCAACGACGGCGTGCTGACCGACTGGGTCATCGATCCCAACGACACCCTGATCGATGTGGTGGACATCTACCTGTACCAGCCCGACGGCACGGTGCGGCTGCTGAAAACCGGCTACCGCCAGCCGCACGACTACCTGCTCCACTACGGCAAGGACGTGCAGCTCGAACCGGGCAAGACCTACCCGGTGCTGATCCGCTTTTCCAGCCCCTATTACGCGCGCACGCCGATGTTTACCGCGCTGCCGCGCAGCGACTACCAGCGCCTGGTGGCCCGCGAAAACGTCATGATCATCGGTTCCATCGGCGCGCTGCTGGCGCTCACGGTGTTCAATTTCTTCATCTACTCGATCACGCGCGACCGCTCGTCGCTGTACTACTCGCTGTATGTGCTGTGCTACGCGGTGGCCTGGGGCATGACCTTCCACCTGTCGGCCGACATGTTCGACTGGCACAACCTGCACTGGCACTACGTGCCGTTCTTCCTGCTGCCGGTGATCAGCACCCTGTTCTACACCAGCTTCCTGCGCCTGCGCGAGACCGCGCCGCGCCTGTTCCTGCTCAGCCGCGTCAACATCGTGCTGCCGCTACTGACGCTGCCCTCGTGCTTTTTGGCGCTCAGCTACGCCCACACCATCGCCACCGTTGTCATTGCGATCTGGGTGTCGATGGCGCTGGTGACCGGCATCGTGGTGTGGCGCCGGGGCTATCAGCCGGCGCGCTTTTTCGTGCTCGGTTTCCTGGCGCTGCTGTTACCGAGTTTGGTGATCCTGCCGGCCAACGTGGGCCTGATCCCGGCGCTGGTGACCAACGCCCAGCTCTTCACGCTATTGGGCGGCACGCTCGATGGCGTGCTGCTGGCGTTCGCGCTGGCCGACCAGATCCGCCTGCTGCGCAACACCCTGGAACAACGCGTGCAGGAGCGCACGGCCGAACTGACCGAGGCCAAGGAACACGCCGAGGTGGTGAGCCGCCACCGCATCGATTTTCTGTCGGCCATGAGCCACGACATCCGCACCCCGCTGGCCGGCGTGATCGGCATGATCAAGTTCGCCATGCGTGACCAGTCGGTGCGCGGCCGAACCGAGGAATACCTGCGCATCGGCCTGCAAAACAGCGAGTCGCTGCTGGCCATCCTCAACGACATCCTCGACTTTTCCAAGATCGATGCCGGCCGCCTGTCGATCGAAACCGTGGACTTCGACCTGATCGCGCTGATCGACGACGCCATCGGTATCCTGCAAGGCCAGGCCGACGCCAAGAGCCTGCTGCTGCGCTGCGAACTGGCGCCGGACCTGCCGCGCTTCGTGCGCGGCGATCCCACGCGCCTGCGCCAGATCCTGCTCAATTTGCTCGGCAACGCCATCAAGTTCACCGACCGGGGCGAGGTGCGGCTGCATGCTTCCGCGCTCGATCCGGTCGCCGGCCTCACCAGCGTCAGCTTCGAGATCATCGACACCGGTCCGGGCATCCCGCCCGACACCCTGCCGCGCCTGTTCCAGAAATTCGAACAGGCCGACCATTCCACCACGCGCCGCTACGGCGGCACCGGCCTGGGACTGGCCATCTGCAAGGAGCTGGTGGAGCTGATGGATGGCGCCATCGCCGCCGAAAGCCGGGTGGGCGTGGGCTCGACCTTCAGCTTTACCCTGCCGCTGGCGGTGGGCGCCGCGCCGCTGGCCGGTCCGGACACGGGCCCGCACCGCGAGTACCACGCCTACCGACTGCGCATCCTGTGCGCCGAGGACGTGCGCACCAACCAGATCATCGTCAGCACGCTGCTCGAGAACATGGGCCACGACATCCGTATCGTGGAAAACGGCCTGCAGGCGCTGCATGCACTGGCCGAATCGGACTACGACCTGGTGCTGATGGACGGGCGCATGCCGATGATGGACGGCGAGCAGGCCACGCGCCTGATCCGCGCCGGCGGCAACGAGGACTACCGCATGCGCGATCGGTCGATTCCGATCATCGCCCTCACCGCCAACGCCAGCGACCATGACCGCGCGCGCTACCTCGGAGTGGGCATGGACGGCTTCCTCAGCAAGCCGGTCGATGAACGCCTGCTCTACGACCAGATCGAAAAGATCATTGCCCTGCACCTGGCCCGTGGACGTCCGTTGCGTGCGGTCGATCCGGCGCAGCTGCCGTCCGCCTGCCATGCGGACCTCGACGCCCAGTTCGGCGTACCGCCTGCGGCCTGCGCTGAAGGTACCGGTGCCGGCAAGGCGGTGCAGATCATGCCGCTGGCCGGCCTGTCGCACAAGCATTTGCAACGCATCACCGACGCCTTCCTCGACGAAGCGCCACGCCGCCTGCGCACTGCCCGCGCGGCGGTCAGCGCCGGCAATGCGCAAGCAGCGGCCGCCGCCATCCACGCCCTGAAGGGCAGCGCCGGCTACCTCAGTTCCAACCACCTGCACGCGCTGTGCGCGGAACTCGAAGCGGAAGCGAACGCCGGCCGCATCGACCACGTGGCGCGCATGTTGGTGGAAGTGGAAGCGGCGCTGGACCAGGCGTGCACCGATTTACAGGCCTCGTCCACCGCCGCTGCTGCCGACTGAGGCCGCCGTCTGCAAGGCTGCCGCTTTTTTGCGACAATGGCAGGCTCAGTCACCCAAGCATCGGATTCGTATGACCACCACCTCCCTGGCCGACCGCGACGGCCTGCCGCCCGATGCGCGGCGCTGGGCCATGCTGTCGGTTGCCATCGGCGTAGGCATGGCCTCGCTCGACACGGCAATCGCCAACACCGCGCTGCCAGCCATCGCCGAGCAGCTGAACGCCACTCCGGCCGCCTCGGTCTGGATCATCAATGTCTATCAGCTGGCGATGGTCGCCACCCTGCTGCCGTTCGCCGCGCTCGGTGAAGTGATTGGCTACCGCAAGGTGGCCATCTTCGGCATGGCCTTGTTCACCCTTGCGTCGCTGGCGTGCGCGCTGGCCTGGTCGCTGCCGTCGCTGGTCGTCGCCCGGCTGTTCCAGGGCGTGGGCGGCGCGGCGCTGATGGGAGTGAATACCGCGCTGCTGCGGGCGATCTATCCGGCCAAGCTGGCCGGGCGCGGGTTCGGCTTCAATTCACTGGTGGTGGCCACGTCGTTTGCCATCGGCCCCACTGCCGCGTCGCTGATCCTGGCCGTGGCCTCGTGGCCCTGGCTGTTCGCCATCAACGTGCCGCTGGGGCTCGTGGCGATTTTCATGGCGCGCCGCGCGCTGCCGGCCACCGCGCTGGCAGGCCACAAGATCGACGTGCTCACTGTCGTCTATAACATGTTCGCCTTCGGCCTCCTGATCCTGGCGTTTGGCGAAGGCGCGCACTTGCAGGACTGGCATACGCTGGTGCCGGAGATCGCGCTGACGGTGCTGTTTTTTGTGCTGCTGCTGCGGCGCCAGGCCGGCCATACGGCGCCGATGCTGCCGGTGGACCTGTTCCGCCGGCCGCTGTTCGCGCTGTCGTCGCTCACCGCCATGTGCACGTTTGCCGCGCAGGGGCTGGCGTTCGTGTCGCTGCCATTCTTCTTCGAGCATACGCTGGGCCGCTCGCCGATCGAGACCGGATTCTTGATGACGCCGTGGGCGGTGCTGGTGGCGGTGATGGCGCCAATCGCCGGGCGCCTGAGCGACAAGTATTCGCCCGGAGTATTGGGCGGCATCGGCCTGGCGCTGCTGTCTTCGGGCCTGGTGGCGATGCTGCTGTTGCCGCCAGCACCGACCGCGTTCGACATCGGCTGGCGCATGGCGTGGTGCGGCATCGGCTTCGGCTTCTTCCAGGCGCCGAACCTGAAAGCGATCATGGGCAGCGCACCGAAGTCGCGCGCGGGCAGCGCCAGCGGCATCGTCGCCACGTCGCGCCTGACCGGCCAGGCCACCGGCGCGGCGCTGGTGGCCTATTGCTTCACCATCTCGGCCAACAACGGCACCCGCTACGCGCTGATGCTGGGCGCAGCATTTGCCGGCGTAGCCTGCGTGGCAAGCTTCGCGCGCCTGGCTTTTGCTGCTGTCGACGACTGAGAGCGCCTAAAAAGCCTTCATAGCTGCGTTGCAGCTCCTCGCCGTACATCTTACTGTCTTCGTCGCTACGCCTTGCTCTGAAGGCTTTTCAGGCGCTCTCCAGCGCTGTCTCTAGCGCATCGATAAACACCCGGGTCTTCGCGGGCATCAGCCGCCGCCCCGGGAACACGGCCCACGCGGTCACCTGCGGGAACGACCACTCGGGCAGCACCCGCACCAGTGCGCCCTTCTCCACGTACGGCCGCGCAATCGGCTCCGTGGAAGCGCCAATGCCGATACCCACACTGGCCATGCGCACCACCAGCTCCGGCGAATTGGCCAGCACCCGCACCGGCAACTCGCGCTCCCAGCGCACTTTGCCGCGCTCCAGCGTCCAGCGTACCAGGCCGTTCAAGCGTGGCGGCAAGCTCAATATGTCGTGGCGGAACAGGTCGTCGGGATGCTCGGGCAGGCCGCGCACGCTGGCGTACCCGGGCGCCGCGTACAGCGCCAGCGAACTGCCCAGGATGCGGCGCGCGGCCAGCGTGGCGTCGTCCGGCAGGTCGCCCATGCGGATCGCCAGGTCGTAGTTCTCCGCCACCAAGTCCACCCGGCGCGGCGACAAATCCAGCTCCAGCGAGATCGCCGGATATCTTTGCAGGAACGTCGCCAGCATCTCGCTCAGTGCCAGGTTGGCAAAATCGGCCGGCATCGACACCCGCAGCAAGCCGCTCGGCGCGCCCTGCCGGTGCTGCGCCAGCGCGCCCGCCGCCTCGGTTTCGTCGGCCACGCGGCGCGCGTGCTCCAGCAGGCTCGAACCGAACTCGGTGAGCATCAGCTTGCGCGTGGTGCGCTGGAGCAGGCGCTCGCCCAGGTGCGCCTCCAGTAACGAAATGCGGCGCGAGACGGTGGACTTGGGCAACTGCACGCGCTCGGCAGCCAGGCTGAAACTGCCGCATTCGACGATGCGAGCGAACAGCAGCAGGTCGGCGGGATCGATATCCATGGTTATTGTTCCACTAGTGGATGAATGTTATCCATTTTAAGGGATTCCACATCGGTTTTGAAACGATTAAAGTAACTCCATCGCAGCACACAACCCGCAGTGCACAACCAATACAGGAGCCCCACCATGAACATCTTGCAAATCAACTCCAGCGCCCGCAGCACCGGTTCCGAATCGACCCGCCTGGCGGACGCCATCGTCGCCAAACTGCAGGCCGCCAATCCCGGCGCCACCGTGGCGCGCCGCGACCTGGCCGCCACGCCACACCCGGTGCTGGACGAAGCCGCGCTGCAAGCGCTGTTCACCCCGGCCGACCAGCGCACCGACGAACAAGCGGCCCGCGTGGCGCTTGACGACGCCCTGATCGCCCAGGTGCAGGCGGCGGACGCCATCGTGATCGGTTCGCCGATGTACAACTTCGGCATCACGGTGCAGCTGAAAGCCTGGTTCGACGCGATTGCCCGCGCCGGCGTGACCTTCAAATACGGCGCCACCGGTCCGGTCGGCCTGGTCACCGGTAAAAAAGTGTATGTCGCGATCGCCCGTGGCGGTTTGCACCGCGATGGTCCGAGCGACACCCAGCTGCCGCACCTGAAAATGTTCCTGTCCTTCCTGGGCATGACCGATGTGCAGTTCGTGTATGCGGAAGGCCTGGGCATGGGTCCCGAAGCCGTAGCAAAAGCGCAGGCCCAAGCCGACGCCGACATCAACGCCGTGCTGGTGTAACCAATCTTGAAAGGAGCAGCGCCATGAACAACGTAGCAAGTGATACCGTCACCCGCGAACGCGGCGTGGAGCGCGTGCTGGCCGGCCAGTCCGTGATGGATGGCGCTGGCGTGAAGATCAACCGCGTGGTCACGCAGCCGCTGCAACGACGGCTCGATCCGTTCCTCATGCTCGACAATTTCGCCAGCGGCGAAGCCAACGACTACATCGCCGGCTTCCCCAGCCATCCGCACCGGGGCTTCGAGACCGTGACCTATATGCTGGAAGGCCGCATGCGCCACAAGGACAGCGCCGGCAACGAGGGCTTGCTGACCAACGGCGGCGTGCAATGGATGACCGCCGGCCGGGGCGTGATCCACTCCGAGATGCCCGAGCAGCAGGAAGGCCGGATGGAGGGTTTTCAGCTGTGGCTCAATTTGCCGGCCAGGGACAAGCTGCGCGACCCGTGGTACCGCGACTTCAACGGCGATGAATTGCCGCGCTTTGTCACCGCCGCTGGTGTCAACGTCAAGGTCATCGCCGGCAGCAGCCATGGCGTGGCGGGCGCCGTGCAGCGCGAAGTGACCGAGCCTGTTTATCTCGACGTCGAGATACCGGCCGGCGCATCCTTCAGCCAGGTACTGCCTGCCGGGCATAACGCATTCGTGTTCGTCTATCGCGGCGCGGTGCGATTGGGCGACAAGGACGTGGCAGCCGGCCGCATGGCGATCCTGGCCAATACCGAAGGCGCGGACGGCATCAACGTCCACGCGCTGGACGCCAGCCGTTTGATCCTGGTGGCCGGCAAACCGCTGAACGAGCCGATCGCCCAATACGGTCCGTTCGTGATGAACACCCAGGCCGAGGTGTTCCAGGCGGTGGAAGACTTCCGGGGCGGCAAACTGGGCGAAGAAGCGCATGCTTGATGAAGGTGGTGCACGGCGTCTGCGCACAGTTTGCCGGTTCTGAACAGTCTGGTGCGGTTCCGGGGCGCCGTCCATAATGCGGCAACAACCTCGGGAGCACCTCATGAAGAACTGGCTTTTCCTTGCCATCGCCATCGTTTCGGAAACCATCGCCACCTCGGCCCTCAAGTCCAGCGCGGGATTTACCCGCTTGATGCCATCGCTGCTGGTGGTGGTGGGCTATGGCATCGCCTTTTATTTTCTGTCGCTCACCCTGCGCACCATCCCGATCGGCATCGCGTACGCGGTGTGGTCGGGCGTGGGCATCGTGCTGATCGCGCTGGTGGGCTGGCTGGTGTTCGGACAGAAGCTCGATACGCCCGCGCTGCTGGGTATGGGACTGATCGTGGCCGGCGTGGTGGTGATGAACGTGTTTTCCAAGACCGCCCAGCATTGAAACCGGCTGTCTCGGGATAAAATACGCGGATGAATCCCTTATTCCTGAAATGGCTGCGCAAGCTGAGCTACATGCTCGGTTTTGAAACCGTATCGTCCTTCCCGCCCGGCCATCCGTATGAGCGCACGCGCTGGAACGGCGCCTACTTCGACATCGCTTCCTACGTCAAACCCGACGCAATCGAGCACCGGCTGTGCGAAGCGATTACCAACACGCCGCTGGTGTTCGGCCAGATCGACAATCCCACGCCGCGCATGCAGCGCGCGCTGCTGGCGGTGCTGGAAGAACGCATGCGCCACAACCGCGGCCGCGCCACCGAGCTGGCCGTGCAACTGGTACACGCCTACGACAGCGCCCACATCACCGAAGTGATTCCCGGCCTGCGCGCGCAGGTGGCCAGCACCCGCCACGACGACATCGGAGAACGGGCCCGCAGCGTGATGGCCTTTCTCGCCTCCACGCAGTCGCCGTTCGACGTCATCGACATGCAGGCGTAGGTTTTTAATTAAAGAATCTGGAAAAAGCCGGTAGGAAAACCCTCGTTGCTGCGCGCCAGCTCGACGTGGATGCGGCGACCGTCGTCAACCGGCAGCACCGCGGGCGCCAGTTGCTTGAGGTTGAACGACTCGAACTTCGACGCATCGGGCGCCGGCTGGGTCTTTTCCGGCGCCGGCGCCAGCCAGCTCAGCGTCGCCAGGCCGGCACCGACCATGGCCTCGCAACACGCAGCCGAGCCGTACACCCCGACCTGGTACACCGGCTCGCCCGGCCGTGCCGCCTTGAAGGCCTGGTTGATACCTTCGAAATAGCGCGTGATCGGACCGGCGATATCGTCCGAGTTGGGATTGCAATCCACCTCGAAATAGATGGCCGAGCCCGACGGCTGGGTGATGCCCGACTGCGCCATCAAATACGCTGATGCGCCATCCGCCATGCCCTGCGCCCGGCTGAACGAATGCAGGTGGGCGCCGATGGTTTCCCACACCACGCCGATGTGGATGCCGGCATCGGTCAGCGCGCGCGCTTCGGCCATCGACAAATTCTTGCTCGCGCTATGGCTGTAGTAACGAATGGCAAAATCGATCCCCTGTTGCTTGATTGATATCGCGTGCTGCGTCAGTTCGAAAGCGGCTTTCACGCCGGTGAGGACAACCATGGGTGCTCCAGTAGGAATGGTGGATGAAGGCGCGGGAACCGACCGCAGGCGTGGCATCGGACCAGGCAGTGCCGCCGGCTCGACCCGCTCGATGCGCACGCGGTAGCCGTGTACCGGCACGCGGATCCGCAGCGGATTGCCACGCCCCTCGCCGGCGTAGTACTGGCCGAGCTTGCTCCGCAGGCGCACCAGTTGCAGCCCGACCACCGGGTCGTCGGCGGGATCGAAGGCAGCCGGCGAACGGCCGAATACCTCGACCCCGATCGAGTAAGCGCTGTAGAGCTGCGCGTGGCGGTGACTGACCAGGTAATCGAGCAGCAGGCAGCTGGCGCCGGCGTGGGCGAAGGCGCGGCTGACCGCGATCCGGTGCAGTTCGGCGCGCACATCGTTGGGATGCGGATCGCTGGCGACCAGCGGCGCGCTGCGCGCTGATGTCACACTTAATGCAACAGGGTAAGCAGAATGTTTAATAGTTTCTCCAGCTTAATGTTATATTCTCAAAAATCATGCAGGGATGAAAGAACTTTACCCGCGCAGCATGAAACCGGCCTTCTGGAAACCTTCTTGGCCATAAGTCTTTGATTAATATTGATTTTATTTTTTGCGTAGAAGGTCAGTTTGAACCATAAGAGCTTCCGCTTTGGCCAATGGCGCGTCGATCCCGCCACCAATACGCTCAACTCGGGTGAACTCAGCAGGCAGATCGAGCCGCGCGCGATGGATGTTTTGTTACATTTGGCGCGGCATCCGCACACGGTAATCTCGGCCGAAACCCTGCTCGACGCCTGTTGGGGCGACTCCCCGGCAAGCGATAACGCGGTTCATAAAATCATCACCCAGCTGCGCCGGGCGCTCGACGATTCGGCCTCCGAGCCACGCTATATCGAAACCATCCGCAAGCGCGGCTACCGCCTGGTTGCCGAGCTCAGCTATGAAGACGACGTCAGCCAGGGCAGCTGGACCCATGCCTCGCCGTTCCGTGGCCTGGAAGCATTCGAGGAACAACACGCGGCGATTTTCTTTGGCCGCAAGCTCAGCGTCGACCGCCTGGTGCAGGTCGTGGTGGGCCAGGTGCAGGCCGCCTGCGCGATGGTGCTGGTGCTGGGACCGTCCGGCGCCGGCAAGACCTCGCTGATCCAGGCCGGCCTGATTCCCGCCCTGAAAGCGGGCGCGGCCCCGGCCGAGGCGGGCCTTGCCATCACCGATCACGTGCAGATCGACTGCGCCGACATGGGCCAGTCCGGCCTGCTGGAAACCCTGGCCAGCACCCTGCTCGACGCCGAAATCGATGGCCAGCTGCTGTTCCGGAACACCAGCGCCACCGCCCTCGCCCAATACATGGAGCAGGATTTGCCGGGCTTGATCGCCCATTTGCAGGCGCAATTGCCGGCGCTGCGGCTGGCCGTGTTCATCGACCGCTTCGAAGCCGTGTTCCGGTTGCCGCACATTACCGAGGCCGAGCGGGTCGTCTTCATCAATGTGCTCGACCAGCTGGCACGCTCCGGCTGCATGCTGCTGATCCTGGCCTGCCGCAACGATTTTTACCCGCACCTGACGGCCTACCCGGCGCTGATGAACATGAAGCTGCGCGGCGGCCATTTCGACCTGGCGCCGCCCGGCAGCGCCGACATTGCCCAGATCGTGCGCCACCCGGCGCAGGTGGCGCAGCTGCGCTACACGGTGGACGAGCACGGCGAGGCGCTGGACGACCTGCTGTGCCACGCCGCCAAGGCCGGCCCCGACACCCTGCCATTGTTGCAATACTGTCTACAGGAATTGTACCGCCAGCGCACCCCGGCGGGCGAATTGACGCATGCCGCGTTCCACCAGATGGGCGGCCTGGAAGGCGCCATCGGCGCCCGCGCCGAGCAGGTGATATCGAACCTGGGCCCCGCCCAGATCGCGGCCCTCCCGCAGCTGCTGTCGCGGCTGGTGCTGGTGGCGGAAGACGAAGCCACGGTGACGGCGCGCCGCGTGCCCTGGTCCGATGTGTCGAACGGCGACGAAACCAGGCTGGTGCAAGGGTTGGTGGATGCCCATTTATTCGTGAGCGACCTGCACGGCGGCGCCCCCGCCTTCGGCATCGCCCACGAAGCACTGCTGCGGCGCTGGCCGCGCGTAGTGGCGTGGGTGGAAGAACATCGGCAGGCGCTGCAAACCCGCAGCCGCATCAGCGCCCAGGCGCGGCGCTGGCAGGACAGCGGCCGCAAGCGCGACATGCTGCTGCCGTCGGGCACGCAGGCGAACCAGGCGCGCGAGCTGGTCAAGACGGCGATGTTCAGCTTTACTGGCGAAGAGCGCAGCTTTATCGATTTGTCCCTCAACGGTGCGCGGCGGGCGGAGTGGCTGCGGATAGGCATCATGATGACGATCACCAGCCTGGCATTGCTGGCGGTGGTGCTGGGGTTGAAAGCGCGTACAGCGCAGGTTCAAGCCGAAGCCCATCGTGCCGAGGCCGAAGGCTTGACGACATTTATGCTGGGCGAATTTGTCGAGAAATTGCGTCCATTGGGGAAGCTGGACTTACTCGATACGATCAGCACCAGGGCGCTGTCGTTCCTGTCCGTATCCGATAGAACCAACACCAGTGATATCGATTTGACCCAACGCGCAAAGTCCCTGCAATTACTGGCAGAAGTACGCAATGCCCGGGGAGACTCCAGCGGCGCTGTCAACGCATTGTTAACCGGCAGCGAAATCCTCACGCGGGTACTGCAGAGCAGCCCAGCGGACAGAAGCGTTCTCAAGACTGCCGGTGAAAATGCATTCTGGCTCGGGCAGATCTATTTCGACCAGAGGGACTGGATCAAGGCCACGCACCATTTTGAGCAGTACCGACTGCTGGCTGACAGAATCGCTGCCCTCGCGCCTGACGAGATTGATAGCTGGGTCGAGCAATCTTACGCGCATAACAGTTTGGGAAGTGTCGCCCTCAGACAAAATAATCTTCCACTGGCAGTGAAAGAATTTTCTCGCTCGGTAGAGTTGAAATTGCAGGCCTATGCAAAAAAACCGGACGACAAACAACTGGCAGCAAGCCTTGCGGATAGCCTTTCCTGGCAAGCCAGTGCAAAAATCCAGTCGGGCCAGTTAGCCGAGGCAAATTCTCTGCAGGCGCGTCAGCTGGAATTATTAACCGTTCTGCGTGAAAAGTTCCCGGAAGATACCAAATGGGCAAAACAACTGGCGGATACCTTGGCCAGGAAGTCCGAGCTGAGGCAGGCCATGGGCGATATGAACGGGAGCCATGACAGCGCTGCTGCATCCCATGCTCTACACATAGACATGTCTGCACGGGATCCGAGCAACAGCGTTTGGAAACAGCTCATGCATATCCTGGAACTGCGCGTCATCACTACCGACCTGGCGCCAGTCTCACCCGCAATCACCAATGCTCGTTTGGATACGCTGCAAAAAAATCTGAACGATTTAATTGCCAAAGAGCCCAAAAAGCTGAACCTGAAGATAGCGCTGGCGCGCGCCCAACTTCGCGAAGCTGTTAATTTTTCTTTACTGGGTAATCTGCCTAAAGCCAGGAAAGCGCTTTTACAGGCAAATAATTCCTTGGCCGAACTCCATAAAAATTCGCCAACCGATAAATTTGTTACTTATGCCTGGATTGATGCTGTGTTGCTTGGCGCAGAAACGATAGAACCTGGGCGCAGCTATTTCTCTGAGTGCAATATCGCGCGTACCGTACTGGAACCTGAGGTCGCCCAAAGTCGCGACTTCAACGTATTAACCAGATGGGTAAAATTAAGCTACTGCCTGGGCAGGAACAGCGACGCCTTCGATGCCCAGGCAAAGCTTGCATCCATGGATTATAAAGATCCGTCTTACCTCAACTCTACCCTGCTACACCTACCCAAGAAAGTAAATCAATGACAAAGTCTATTTCCACCACTCCGTTCATTAATGTTCTGGTTCGCGTAAAAAAACATCAGGATGCCGACACGTATGACGTGACGTGCGAACCAAGCATTCCTAAGGTCGTACAAAAGGATACGGTAATTAATTTTCAGATTGTCGACACCTTCGGTCAAGACATTGTTTTCAGTGGTCTGACGGTAACGCCCAAGGAGTCCAATCAAATCAGTGCTCCGGCAATCTCGACAAGCGGCAAGTTACTGACGGTCAGCGATTCGTGCAGTCATAACTGCTGGCTCAATCTCAACCTGGAGTTCACCAACAAGACCGCAGGCCACCGTTTCATGCATGATCCGCAGGTGGAGAACGACTCCGAAGGTTGAGCCACGCTGTGTTTGCGGGAACTCACTGCGCTATTCGCCGAGAAGTGTGTGACAATGCGGTCGACACCCGCGAACGATAGCCGATACAAACATCAATCAATGAACGATGACCCGGACCCTGCCAACGCGCTTCCAGATACCGCAGTGTCATGAATTTGGCGGCGAGCCCGGCCCGCGCCTGATGGTCACCGGCGCCATCCACGGCAACGAACGCTGCGGCACCGAGGCCATCACCCGCGTGATGGCTGAACTCGACAGCGGCACGCTGTCGCTGCGCAGCGGCTTGGTCACTTTTGTCCCGATCGCCAACCCGCTCGCGTATGCCAACAGCACGCGCAACGGCGACCGCAACCTGAATCGCCACCTGTTCCCCACCAGCACGCCGCAAGACTACGAAGACCACCTCGCCAACTGGCTGTGTCCGCTGCTGGCGCAGCATGACGTGCTGCTCGACCTGCATTCATTCAACGCGCCCGGTGAACCATTCGTGATGGTCGGCCCGCGCAACAACGACGGTCCGCGCGAACCTTTTCAGCATGCACAGCAGGAACGCGCACTGGCGCGCCGGCTTGGCGTGCACCGCTTTGTCGATGGCTGGCTGCGCACTTACGGCGACGGTGTATTACGCCGCGTGCCCGATCCGCAGCAACAGCAAACCGAACTGCGCTTCGGCGTGGGCACCACCGAGTACATGCGCAGCACCGGCGGCTATGCACTCACGCTCGAATGCGGCCAGCACGACGATCCGCAGGCGCCCGAAGTGGCCTATCGCGCCATCCGCAACACCCTGGCCTTCCTCGGCCTGATCGACGCGCCATCACCGCCCGCCATCGCGCCGGACCAGATGCAAGCGCTGAGCATGGTGGCGGTGATCGACAAGATCTGGGCCGACGACAACTTCACGCGGCCATGGTCCAGCTTCGATGCCGTTGCCAAAGGCGAGCAGATCGGCGTGCATGCCGATGGCACGCCAGTGCTGGCGCCGTTCGATGGCCGCATTTTGTTTCCCGACAGCGCAGCGGTGGCTGGCGGCGAATGGTATTACCTGGCGCGGGAAAATGGCGATTTCTGTTTGCCGTAAATCCGGCGATAATTGTCGCTTAATAATAAACCCGGAGCACCCATGAATTTACTGGCCCAGATCGTCACCGCCCTCGTCGCCCTGATCCACATTTACATCGTCTTGCTGGAAACAGTATTGTTCGATTCCCGTGGCCGCAAGGTGTTTGGCCTCAGCCGCGAGAAAGCCGAGATCGTGCGGCCCGCGATGTCCAACCAGGGTTGCTACAACGGCTTCCTGGTCGCGGCGCTGGTAGTCGGCTTTGCCCATCCGAATACCGTAGTGGGCGCGGCGTTCACCGTGTTCGGCCTGTCTTGCGTGGCGGTGGCCGGCGTGTGGGGCGGTTTGACCGTCAAGCGCAGCATCCTGTTGATCCAGACCTTGCCGGCGGTGGTGGCATTGGCTTTGCATTTCGCGGCGTAAAGGTCCATGATTCGCTGGTTCTACGATCTTCTCTACGGCACCACGCCAGCCCAGTTCCCCAGCCCCTATTCCATCGATGAAGCTGTTGCCCTGCTGTCCAACAAGGTAAACCGGACGCCCGGTCACGGCGCGGTTGGCACGGTCACGGCGCAGCGGGTGGAACTCACGCGCGAACGAGTATTCTCGCGCAATTCAGGTCGGGCAGTTTTCACGGGCACATTTGAAACCGAGCACGGCCGGACCGTGCTCAAGGGCCAGTTTGGGATGACAGTCACGGAGACGCTCTCCATGTCATTCGTGATGGGGCTCATCCTCTTGTGTACCGTGGTTGCCACGATCAAGGTGGTCGAGCAGCCGGCCAACTATGCATTTCTGCTGGGCTGTATCGGATTATTCCTGGTCGCCACGCTGGTATGCCACTCCGCGAAACTGGATATCGAATTCGATCATGCCTGGCTGGCCAAAATCATGGGCGCGGCGCTACACTCAGACTCGGCAACACCGTCACCGACGTCGCCGGCACCGATTCCACCGGCGGCTTGACGCCGGTGCCGCGCAGCGCCAGCAGCCAGCCCACGCCGTCGAACCAGAACGGCGCACCGAGCGACGAGGCGAATGCCGTGATGATCCATCCCATTAGCGCAAACCCCAGCGCCAGCAGCCACGCGCCAGCGCCCTGCCCGCCCAGGTTCTCAAAACGCGATGACGGCCAGCCGACCGGCAGGCCCGCCACCTTGTCGATTTCCTTTTGCGCCGCGACGGCCTGGCCCAGCGCCTGCGCCGGCGTGGCGTTCGTGTCGATCTTCACGCGGCCGGCGGCGATGGTCTCGGCGCTGGTTTTGGCCAGTTCGGCCGCCACGCTGTCGTCCTGCCACAGGCGCTGGCTCAGCACCAGCGCATCGATATTCATCGCGCCTGCATAAAACAGGCCAATACAGAACAGCACCAGCTGCGAGCGGCGCTTGTACCAGCCGGTGATGCGTTCCATTACCGTCTCGTACCAGATGCGCACGGCATTCTCCAGCGCGGCAGCATCGTCGGGCCCCTCTCCCATGATGGCCAGCAGGGTGCGCGCCAGGCCGTCGTTGCCGGTGCTGGCCAGCAGCAGTTGCGCCGTGTGGCCCTTGCCGTAGCGCGCGATCAGCGTGGCCACAAAGGCGCGTGCAAAAATCGGCGCCGGGATGTACGAGGGCATGCGGCCACGCTGCGCCATGCCGACGATCAGCGGATGGCGCATGACGTCGGCGGCCAGCGAGGCATCGCCTAGCCGGTCGAGACCGAAGCAGTTGTCACGCCGCAGCAAACGCGCAAGCGAGGGACCGATGCCGCGCAGGCGCGGCTTCGCTGCCGACTCGTGCAACATCGTCAGCACGCCGTCGAGCAGCACCTTGGCGCGGGTTTGAAACAGCGAGGCGATCGCTTCGCGTGTAGCGCTGCATAACAAACTCATCGCCAGGAACGTGAACGACAAGCCGATTGCAACGTCGAGATAATGATTGGACATGACGCTCTCCCGAGCCGATTTCGATACCCATACACTAATTGATTTCACAGGCTCAAGCACGTTTTTCCGCTTCCTTTCCCGCACAAAATCATATCGTCCCCGCGCGTGATCGTCGTCAAATTTGAGGCGAACGCGACTTCTATACTCGACCTGACTACCCGGCCGCTTCCGGCCCAACCGCAGCGAGGATCACATGTTTTTACGCGTCATTTTTATTGCGGCAACAGTGCTGTGTGCACTACGCGCCGCTGCTGCCGATGCCGAGCCGCCGCGCGCGGTGGGCGTGATCACGGTGCAGACCATGACCACCGCCGGCCACGATTTTTCCCAGCATTTTCTGGCGGCCTGGCGCGACCAGGACGGCAGCGACCAGGTCACGCTGGCGATCCGCGAGCGGCCGTCGGCGCGCTTCGGCAGCGAAGTGTGGATCGATTACTCGCAGCGCACCGTGCTGCAACTGCGCCTGCCGCCGGCACGCGCGGCCTTGCCGGAACTTGCCGCCAACGCCGTGCAGCACGTGTGGGCCACGGTGCAACGCACCGATGCCGAACGCAAGCTGTTCCACGACGCCGACCTGGCGCCCGATGAATTCTGACCTCACAACAAGGAGACCATGATGCGCACGCACTCCCTTCGCACTGGCATGCTGCTACTGCTTGCCGGCGCCATGCATTTCCACGCCAACGCCACCGAGCTGGTGTACCAGGCCGTGAACCCGTCCTTCGGCGGCTATCCTGCCAACGGCCAGCACCTGCTGGCCGTGGCCAGCGCCACCAACAAACACGTGGACAAGGGCCTCGGCTACTCGTCGCTGCTGGACCAGTCGCCGCTGACGCAGTTCAACCAGACCCTCGAACGCACGGTACTGAGCCAATTGGCGTCGGCCGCCACGTCCAAGCTGACCGGGCCCGATGGCAAACTGCTGCCAGGCACCTTCCAGACGTCCAACTTCACCATCACCGTGACCGACCTGGGCGGCGGCATGCTGCGCATTACCACCGTCGATAAAACCACCGGTGCGTCCACCTCGTTCGAGGTGTCGCAATGAAGCCGCGCGCAATCATGCTGGTCCTGGCCGTGGCGCTGGCCGGCACCGGCTGCGCCATCTCGCATCCGCCATCCACGCCGCGCGACGAGGCCGGGTCGGTGGCCCAGCTGACCACGCTTACCGCCGCCAGCCGCGACCTGCTGCAGTTGCCGCCACCGAAAGGCAAGATCGCGGTGGCCGTGTATGGCATCCGCGACCAGACCGGCCAGTACAAGCCGTCGCCGGACAGCTCGTTTTCCACCGCCGTCACGCAGGGCGCCTCGTCGCTGCTGGTCAAAGCCCTGAAGGACTCGGGCTGGTTCGTGCCGGTGGAGCGCGAGAACTTGCAAAACCTGCTCACCGAACGCAAGATCGTGCGGGCGCTGGAAATGCCGCAACCGGCCGATACGCCGCCGGTGCAAATGCCGCCGCTGCTGGCCGCGTCGGTGCTGGTCGAAGGCGGCATCGTCGCCTACGAGAGCAATGTGCGCACCGGCGGCGCGGGTGCGCGCTTCCTCGGCATCGGCATGTCGTCGCAGTACCGGGTGGACCAGGTCACGGTCAACCTGCGCACGGTCGATATCCGCGCCGGCCAGATCCTGCAAAGCATTTCCACCACCAAGACCATTTACTCGTACGAACTGCATCCGAGCATCTTCAAATTCGTCAGCGTGAAGGACCTGGTGGAAGTGGAAGCCGGCATGACGCGCAACGAACCGGCGCAGCTGTGCGTGGGCGAAGCGATTGCCGCCGCGCTGGGCCACCTGATCGTGCAGGGCGTACGCGAGCAGCACTGGGCGCTGGCCGACCCGGCCCAGTGGTCGAACCCGGTGGTGCAGCGCTATGCCGGCGAATATCTGGCCGCGTATGCCCCGCCTGCAGCAACGCCCGCTGCGGCCGCAGCGCCGGCCATCGAACAACAGAGTTTTACCCAGTAGTACCCACCAACCCAAGGAGATAAGTCATGAGAACCACCATTGTTTCCGGCGCCGTCGCCGCCGCCCTGAGCCTGATGTGCGCACTGCAACCGGCCTCCGCCCAGAGCAACCGCGCCACGCTGACCCAGAACGGGTCCAACAACCTGGCCAACATCGAGCAAATGGCCAGCGCGCAAAACGCCGTCGCCACCATCACGCAAACCGGCAACTACAATGTCGCCGGCACGCCCGGTGGCGCTGCGGGCATCATGCAAATGAACTCGCAAAACGTCACCGCCACCATCAACCAGAACGGCAACTACAACCAGGCTGGCGTGGTGCAGGACGACGTGGACAACAGTACCGCCGCCTTCGCGCAGATCGGCAACAACAACGAAGTGGCAGCGCGCCAGGAAGCGGCCAGCTATTCCAACATCTCGGCGCGCCAGGAAGGCAACTATAACTTCGCGGAGTTCGCACAGTCCGAAGTGGCGACCGGCACCGTGACCACCCGCCAGGTGGGCAACAACAACGAGCTGTCGGTGCGGCAGGAACGCGCCGGCAACACGTCGCCGGTGGTCGAGCAGCAAGGTACGGCCAACGTGGCCAATATCCAGCAGGTGCTCGACTACTATTCGAACCCGTCCATTTACCAGAATGGCATGCGCAACGAAGCCAACGTGGTGCAGAACAACGTCCGCGACACCCAGAACATGACGGTGCGGCAAACCGGCATGGACAACCGCGCCAATGTCAGCAACAGCGGCATGCGCAACGCCTCGATCGTCGAACAGACCGGCAACAACAACCTGGCGACCGTCAACAAGACCCAGAATTTCAACGAATCGGAGATCCGCCAACTCGGCAACCTGAACACCGCCACCATCACCCAAACCGGCACCGCGATGACGGCCGCACAACCGAACGTGGCCATGATCATGCAACTGGGTAACAACGGCAATGCCGCGCTCGCCCAAACCGGCAGCAACAACCGCGCGACCATCGTACAACGTTGATCGTCAGCGTCATCACAGGGAGTCCCCACCAGGGGCTCCCTGTCCACCAACGCTACCAGGGGAATACCATGAACACCATCGTCAACACCGCCATCCTGGCGACCGACTTGCACCTGCCGCTGATCGTCGGCCTTGCGCACGGGCAGGACAACAGTGCCACGGTGCAGCAAACCGGCACCGGCAACCTGGTCACGGTCGACCAGGCGGAGCCGGTATCGACCACCTCCGCGCAGATCACGCAAACCGGCACCAACAATGCCGCCGCAGTCCTCCAGCGCGCCAGCCTGCTGGGCGAAGTGACTGTCCGCCAGGCCGGCACCGGCAACTCGGTCACTGCCACCGAGCGCAACGCTTCACTGTCGGGCATCGATGCGCGCCAGGAAGGCAACAATAATTCGGCCGTGCTGTCGCAGACCGGCGTCTTCCCGTTCCTGATCAGCACCAGCCAACGCGGCGCCGACAATGCCATCGTTGTCGACGAGAGCGCTGGCGGCTTCGCCGGCCCGGTCATCACCCAGGAAGGCACCGCCAACCGCGCCCGGGTAATCCATTACGACGACTATTACTCGGGCATCGACATCGAGCAAAGAGGCGAGCGCAACCAGGCCGACCTGCGCCAGACCAGCGCCTACATGACCGATGGCATGACCATCATCCAGCACGGCGCCGACCACCGCGCCACCGTGACCAACAGCGGCAACATGAACAGCATGCAAGTTAGCCAGAGCGGCACCGGCCACACCAGCACCACCAACCAGCTGGGAAGCGGCAATCGCGGCGTGGTCGTCCAGCGTTAATCCACCACCTCTCTGAAGGAGTTCCCATGAAACGCCACCTCCCCCTGCACGGCGCGACGCTGCTGGCAGCCACCCTCGCTTGCGCGCTGTGCGCCGCCCAGGACGTCAACAATGCCTCCGCCACCCAGAACGGCGCCGGCAACCGCGCTTACATCAGCCAGACCGAGAACACCGAAGGCGTGTTCGTCACGGTGGTCCAGAACGGCAACAACAATGTCGTCGGCGACCCGGCCAGCCAGACCGGTGGCGTGCAGCAGTACCAGGCCTCCGACCTGTTCATGACCATCAGCCAGACCGGCGACGCCAACCGCGCCACGGCCACCCAGCGCAGCGGCCAGCGCACCGGCTTCGTGCTGGCGCAAACCGGCACTGCCAACATCACGGCGGTGCGCCAGGACGAAGCGTACGAGACCGTGAGCCGGGTCACGCAGGCGGGCGTCAACAACCGCGTCGAGGGCGACGCGGCCAGCACGCTGACCAATGGTTTTACCGCGCGCCAGGTCGGCGCCGACCACGTGCTCAGCGTGTACAACCGCAACAACGGCTTTTCCAATTCGTACACCGACCAGAACGGCATTGCCAACCAGATTGCCATCGAACAGACTGCGGTCGGCTACACCTTTCACGACATCGCCCAATTTGGCGAACGCAACCGGGTAACCGCGTTGAGCAACGACGCCCTGTTCACCGACTCTGCGATCACCCAGAACGGCACCGAAAACATCGCCATCACCCGCACCTCGGCCGAAGCGAGCAACGGCGACCTGCTGCAGACCGGCGAACGCAACGCGGCCACCGCCGACCAGCAGGGACGCAACAGCGCGTTTTCCATTACCCAGAGCGGCAGCTTCAACGCGGCGCAACTGGCGCAGAACGGCACCATCGCCGCGCCCGACAACAACGTCGCCACGATCCGCCAGAACGGCCAGCGCCTCGACGCCACCCTGGCGCAGACCGGCGGCGGCAACCAGGGCGTCATCAACCAGCGCTGACTTCCCTTCTTTAGTCCACCCGGGCGCCCGCTTCGATGCGGGCGCCTGCACGTTTTTCATTTATATCGTAAGATCACGATATTGGCATCGGAAAAAGACGATATGCATATCGTTCCACCCCGAAGTCATGCTTGAAGGAAACACGATGAATATCGACGCGATCCACAAGGCCCTGGCCAATCCCACGCGGCGCCAGATCCTGGCGTGGCTGAAGGACCCCGAGCAATACTTTCCGACCCAGTCGCACCCGTTCAGCAATGGCGTGTGCGCGGGCCAGATCGACCAGCGCGCGGGGCTGTCGCAATCGACGGTGTCGGCCCACCTGGCAAATTTGCTCAAGGCGGGGCTGATCACGTCGCAGCGCGTCGGCCAGTGGAACTATTTTCAACGCAATGAAGCCACGATCCGGGCTTTTATCGACCAAATGACCCTATAAAGGAAACACATGCCTACCCTCTTCGACCCGATTACCATTGGCGACCTGACCCTGAAAAACCGCATCGTCATGGCCCCGCTCACCCGCGCCCGCGCCATCGGCGGCGCCCGCGTGCCGAACGCCCTGATGGCCAAGTATTACGAACAGCGTTCCACCGCCGGCCTGATCCTCTCCGAAGCCACCTCGGTCACGCCGCAGGGCGTCGGCTATGCCGATACGCCGGGCCTGTGGTCCGACGAGCAGGTGGAAGGCTGGAAACAGGTCACCGCTGCCGTGCACGCGGCCGGCGGCGTGATCTTCGCCCAGCTGTGGCACGTGGGCCGCATCTCGGACCCGAGCCTGCTGAACGGCGACGCCCCGGTGGCGCCGAGCGCCATCGCAGCCGAAGGCCACGTCAGCCTGCTGCGCCCGATGCGCCCTTACCCGGTGCCGCGCGCGCTCGATACGGAAGAACTGGCCGGCGTGGTGGCCGCCTATAAACTGGGCGCGGAAAACGCCAAGAAGGCCGGCTTCGACGGCGTGGAAATCCACGGCGCCAACGGCTACCTGCTCGACCAGTTCCTGCAAGACAAAACCAACCAGCGCACCGACAACTACGGCGGCACCATTGAAAACCGCGCCCGCCTGATGCTCGAAGTGACCGACGCCTGCATCGCCGTGTGGGGCGCCAACCGCGTGGGCATGCACCTGGCGCCACGCCGCGATGCGCACGACATGGGCGACTCCGACCCGGCCGCCACCTTCGGCTACGTGGCGCGCGAGCTGGCCCAGCGCAAGATCGCTTTTATCTGCGCCCGCGAAGCCGTGGGTGAAGACAGCCTCGGCCCGCTGCTGAAAAAAGAATTCGGCGGCGTGTACATCGCCAACGAAAGCCTGGACAAGCAAGGCGCCCAGCAACTGCTCGATAAAGGCACCGCCGACGCAGTGGCCTTCGGCAAGGATTTCATTTCGAATCCCGACCTGCCCCGCCGCCTGGAAACCGATGCGCCGCTGAACAAGTGGAATGCGGAGACGTTCTACGGCGCGTCGGCTGAGGGTTACACCGACTACCCCGCCTTGGCCGCCTAAGAGCCACTGCCCCGCCAGCCGCGCGGGGCGCTGTCACCGCTTAGCGCGGCTGCGTGTAGCTGACCGGCACGAACTGGTAAGCCTTGCCGTTGGCACGGACATGGCCCAGTGCCGGGAACGACAGGTGCGCCGCGCCGACCAGGTAGCCGCCCTTGGCGGCTGCCGCGAACGCCGCGTTGCGCTCCTTGATTGCCACCGAGCTGTCGGTATCGAACGCGATGCCGACATTCGGATCGTCAAACTGCACCGATTGCACATGCAGCAGGTCGCCCAGCAACACCAGCTTCTGTCCCTTGCTCTCCACCACGTAACTGATATGCCCCAGCGTATGGCCGCCGTTGAACTGCGACCGGATGCCGGGCGCCAGTTCGCCATTGGCGGTAATCGGCTGGAATTTTCCGGCTTTTACGTACGGCGTGAGCGACACCATCGGTCCTTCGAAATTGGCCTTCGCGTCGGGCTTGGCCTGGTCCAGGTTGGTCTGGCTCAGGTAATAGTCGGCATCCTGCTTGCCGGCGCGGACGATGGCATTCGGGAACACGCGCTGGTCCTTGCTGGCCAGGCCACCGACGTGGTCGCTATGCATGTGGGTGATATAGATTTCATCGACCTGGTCCGGCGTATAGCCGGACGCCTTGAGGCTCGCCGCCAACTGGCCGGCGGTGGGGCCGAACAGGCCGGCGGCGCCCGTGTCGATCAGCACCAGCTTGCTGCCGGTGTTGATCAGGAAGGCATTGACCGAGGTCTGCAGCGGCTCTTTCAGGAACGATTTGTCCAGCGCCGCCTTGGTTTTTGCTTCCGGCTGCTTGAGCAGCTTGCTCACCGGCAGGTCGAGCGTGCCGTCGTTGAGCACGGTCACTTCGAAATCGCCCAGCGTGGTGCGATAAAAGCCGGGGGCCTGGAATTTGGCAAACGGCGCGGCAGCATGCACCGGCGCCATGGCGCCAGCCAAGACGGCGGCGACGGCAGTCGCCATGGCAACCCGGGAAGAACGAGCGATGTTGATCATGATTTCACCTTATTGTTGATATTCTGGAACCTGACAGCTTACCGCATCGGCACACCAACACCTGCCTCGAAAGGATGAATAACTTGCCCCCCATCCAGCCCCAATATAGAATGCGCCGAGTTTTTTGACGAGGAAGATGTCGCCGTGTCAAGAGTATAAATAAACCAATACAGGGTGCATGACATGAGCGAATTCGAACTACAGGTAGCGGCACTGCCACGGTGGCGCCAGCGCGCGGCGCTGCGGGTATTGAACTTTTTCGGCTGGAAGGTGCTGTTCCGGCCCCTGCCCGGGCCGCGTGGCATTTGCGTGATTTATCCGCACACGTCGAACTGGGATTTCCCGATCGGCTTGCTGGGCAAATGGGCGATGGACCAGCCATTCCGCTTCCTGGCCAAGGATTCGCTGTTCAAGTCGCCGCTTGGGCCGTGGTTCCGCTGGCTGGGCGGCGAGCCGGTGCAGCGCGGCGCGCCGCAAGGCACCATCAAGGCCCAGGCCGAGCGCATGAACGCGTCCGAATACTACTGGGTGGGCATCACGCCCGAAGGCACGCGCGCGTACCGGCCGAACTGGAAGAGCGGCTTTTACCACCTGGCGATGGAGGCCAAGGTGCCGCTGGTACTGGTGTTCATGGACTATCCCAGCAAGACCCTGAGCCTGGTCGATCACATCCACCTGACCGGCGACCAGGAGGCCGACATGGCAGCCATCCGCGCGGTGCTCGAGGGTCACCAGGGCCTGCATCCGGAAAATGCGGCGCCGATCATATTGGCGGAGCGGCGCGCGGAACCGCGTAACTAGCTGCCCCAGAGCGGCACAGTCGTCGTACCCGCGAAGGCGGGTACCCAAGGTGACTCACAGCGCTGCAGCGAGCACCATGCCGGTCGCGGCAATCCCCGCACCGGAAAATTTCACCGCCAGCGCCGGCCCCACGCGACCAAGCAAGCGTCCACCGTACACCAGCATCGCGCTGGCGACCAGCAAACCCAGCGCGCTCGATACGGCCGGCAACTCCAGGCCGTGCGCATTGCCGTGCAAGAACGCGAACGCGCCCACCATCGCCACACTTGCCCCCGCTGGCAGGCGCGCGGCAAAGGCGATCAGCGCACCGAGCGCCGCCACCGTCAGCGCGATGCCCAGCTCCAGGCCAGGGATTGCCATGCCCAGCGCGCCGGCCAGCATGCCCGCCATCACCATGCCGATGAACGTCGGCGGCAGCCACTGCGCGTTAGACTGGCGCGCGCTCCACGCGCCCACCGCCAGCATCGCCAATAAATGGTCGATGCCGGTGAGCGGATGGGCGAAGCCGTCGAGGAAACCGTGCGCGTGCGCGCCCGCCTGCGGGTGGGCGACGGCGGCGGTGCTGGCCAGCGCCAGCGTCAGCGCTGGAACGAGGATTTTGACGGTGCGTTTCATTTGGTCTCCTGGGCAAAGTGCGGGGTCGAGCCGAGCAGGCCCTGTTCGCGAATGAAATCGATGACAGCGGTGACACCGTCGCCGCTGCGCAGGTTGGTGAAGATGAACGGCCGGCTGCCGCGCTGCTGTTTGGCATCGCGCGCCATCACGTCCAGGTCCGCGCCCACGTGCGGCGCCAGGTCGGTCTTGTTGATGATCAGCAGGTCGGAGCGGGTGATGCCGGGACCGCCCTTGCGTGGAATCTTCTCGCCACCAGCCACGTCGATCACATAGATGGTCAGATCGGACAGCTCGGGGCTGAAAGTGGCGGCCAGGTTATCACCGCCCGACTCCACCAGGATCAGGTCGAGATTGGGAAAATCGGCCTGCATGCGGGCGATGGCTTCCAGGTTGATCGAGGCATCTTCGCGGATCGCAGTGTGCGGGCAGCCGCCCGTCTCCACGCCCATCAGGCGCTCGGCCGGCAGCGCATCGGCGCGCAGCAGGATTTCCATGTCTTCCTTGGTGTAGATGTCATTAGTGATGACAGCCATGTCGTAGTGGTCGCGCATGCCCTTGCACAGCATTTCGCACAGGGCGGTCTTGCCGGAACCGACCGGGCCGCCGATGCCGACGCGCAGGGGATTGGAAGTCATTTGAGTCATATCGTTTATCTCGTTTTTGTAAAATTATGATCGGTAAAGCCGGCTGTACTGCACCTCGTGCTGCATCGACAGCAGCGACAAGCCAGGCGCCCAGTTGCACATGTCGTCGTCAGGCACGGTTTGGGCGTAACGCGCAGCGGCCTCGATATCGTCGCGCAGGGACAGCAGCATGCGCTGCCCCGCCACCTGCCCCAGCGGCACGGATTTCACGCACACCAGCACCTGGTTTTCGGCCCACGCGAACAGCATGGCCAGGAGCGCGGCGTCGTGCGGAATCTTCAGTGCCGCCACGGCGCAGGCAAACGCGGTGGGCAGCGCCACTTCGGGCTCGCGCTGCAAGTGGGCTTTGGCGTCGGCATCGAGAATATCGAGTTCGCCCAGCAGCTTGACCAGCGAGTAGCCCATCTGGATGGTCTCGGCGCGGAATTCCGCACTGTCGCGCGAGGCGATAAAGCGCTCGCTCCAGTCGTCCACGGCCTGCCAGTCGCGCTTGGTCCACGCCTGCATCAGGCGCCAGGCGACCGGCGCTTCCCATTGCGCCACCACTTCGTGCAGGTGGCGCAAAATCCAGGCGCGCGCCGTGGGGGCGTTGTACACGGTGCCGTTTTCCAGCGCGGCCTCCAGGCCTTGCGAATAGCTGTAGGCGCCGATCGGTAGCGCCGGGCTGGCGAATTGCAGCAGGTTGAGCAGTGCCGAGGCTTGCATTATTTAGCCACCGTCAGACCCGTCATCCTCGCGAACGCGGGGATCCATGCGGAGCCGGAATGCACGCCGATGCGGGATGATGGATTTGGGGCTTTCAATTGGAATCACCGGGCCGGTGTATCTTCTGCCGCACCGGGATCGGCGCCAGCGGATGGTTGTCGTGGTGATGGCCATGGCCGCCGCCATACGCGCCCGACTCCGGCTCGAAGGCGGCCGATTCTTCCACCACCACCGCGCCCAGCCCCGCCAGCATTTCCTTCAATACCGCATCGGCGCGAATGCGCAGGAAGCCGTCGCCCACTTGCGCCTGGGTGTGGCGGTTGCCAAGGTGGAAGGCGCAGCGCAGCAGCGTATGCGCATCGGCACAGGTGACCTTGTAGGTCGGCTCCGCCGCCGCCACCACGGCGATCACGCGCTGGTCCTCGCCGGTGAGCAGGTCGCCGTCGCGCAGCACGGTGCCGCGCGTGGTGAAGACCGCGACGTCTTCGCCGTTGTCGAGCGTGGCGCGCAGGCGGCATTTTTCGCGCAGTTCGTAGGGCAGTACCAGCCGCGCGGCGATGGGGCCAGCTTCGGCCGCTGAAATTTTGGTGTGAAAGGTGAACATGTGATTTGCTTAGAACAGGAAGTAACGCTGCGCCATCGGCAGCACGCTGGCCGCTTCGCACACCAGCAGCTCGCCATTGGCGCGCACTTCGTAGGTTTCGGGGTTGACGTCCATCTTGGGCGCCAGATCGTTGTGGATCATGTCGGACTTGCGCAGCGCGCGCATGTTCTTCGCCACGATCAGCGTTTTATTGAGCTTGAGGCGGTCGCCGATGCCATCGTCGTACGCCGACTGCGAGACAAACGTAAACGACTTTTTCAGGCCGCCGCCAAAGGCGCCGAACATCATCCGGTAGTGCACCGGCTGTGGCGTGGGGATCGAGGCGTTCGGGTCGCCCATCGGCGCGGCCGCGATCATGCCGCCCTTGATGATGGTGGACGGCTTGACGCCGAAGAACGCCGGCTTCCACAGCACTAGGTCGGCGATCTTGCCCACTTCGACCGAGCCCACCGCATGCGCAATGCCGTGCGTGATGGCCGGGTTGATCGTGTACTTGGCGATGTAGCGCTTGACGCGGAAGTTGTCGTTGTTCGACGAATCCTGCGGCAGCGGGCCGCGCTGCACCTTCATCTTGTGCGCGGTTTGCCAGGTGCGCAGCACCACCTCGCCCACGCGGCCCATGGCCTGCGAATCGGACGACATCATCGAGATGGCGCCGATGTCGTGCAGGATGTCTTCGGCGGCGATGGTCTCGCGGCGGATGCGCGATTCGGCAAACGCCACGTCTTCCACGATGGCGGGGTCGAGGTGGTGGCACACCATCAGCATGTCCAGGTGCTCGTCGAGCGTGTTGACGGTGAACGGCCGGGTGGGATTGGTCGATGACGGCAGCACGTTCGATTCGCCGACCGCCGCGATGATGTCCGGCGCATGGCCGCCGCCCGCCCCTTCGGTGTGGAAGGTGTGGATGGTGCGGTCCTTGAACGCGGCGATGGTGTCGGCCAGATAGCCGCCTTCGTTGAGGGTGTCGCTGTGGATGGCTACCTGCACATCCATCTCGTCGGCGACAGTGAGGCAGTTGTCGATGGCGGCCGGGGTGCTGCCCCAGTCCTCGTGCAGTTTCAGGCCGATGGCACCGGCCCGCACCTGTTCTTCCAGTGGCGCGGGCAGACTGACGTTGCCCTTGCCGAGGAAGCCGAGGTTCATCGGGAAGGCATCGGCCGCCTGCAGCATCGAGTGCAAATGCCACGGGCCCGGGGTGCAGGTAGTGGCCGAGGTGCCGGCCGAGGGACCGGTGCCGCCGCCGATCATGGTGGTCACCCCGCTCATCAGCGCTTCCTCGATCTGCTGCGGGCAGATGAAGTGGATGTGGGTGTCCACCCCGCCGGCCGTGACGATCTTGCCTTCGCCGGCGATGATCTCGGTGGCGGCGGCGATGATCATGGTGACGCCGGCCTGGATGTCCGGGTTGCCGGCCTTGCCGATGGCGGCGATCATGCCGTCGCGCAGGCCGATGTCGGCCTTGACGATGCCCCAGTGGTCGATGATGACGGCGTTGGTGATCACGGTATCCATCACCAGCGGGTCGGTGCGGCAGCGCTGCGACTGGCCCATGCCATCGCGGATCACCTTGCCGCCGCCAAATTTCACTTCTTCGCCGTAGATGGCGTAATCATGTTCGATTTCGATAAACAGTTCGGTGTCGGCCAAACGGATGCGGTCACCAAGGGTGGGACCGAACATTTCCGAATAAGCGCGGCGCGAGATTGTAGCCATGTCTGCCTTTAGCTGAGTTTTTATTCTTTGGGGGGATTCGGGTCCAGCTTGCCCATGACTTTGCCGCTGAAGCCATAGACTTCCATGTCGCCCGACAGCGTGACCAGTTCCACCGTGCGCTGCTGGCCCGGTTCGAACCGCACGGCGGTGCCGGCAGCGATGTTGAGGCGCTTGCCGTAAGCCTTCCAGCGCTCGAACTTGAGCTCCGTGTTCACTTCAAAAAAGTGGAAGTGCGAGCCGATCTGCACCGGGCGGTCGCCCTGGTTGGTCACCACCACCGTGGCGGTCTCGCGGCCTTCGTTGAGACCTATCTCGCCTTCCTTGAGTCGATACTCACCGGGAATCATTGCGATCTCCTCGTTCAGGGTATGGGATTGTGGACGGTGACAAGCTTGCTGCCGTCGGGGAAAGTGGCTTCGACCTGGATGTCCGGGATCATCTCGGGGATGCCGTCCATGACATCCTTGCGCGACAGGATGGTCTGCCCCTCGGACATCAGCTGCGCCACGGTTTTGCCGTCACGCGCGCCCTCCATGATGGCGCAGGTGATCAACGCCACCGCTTCCGGATAATTGAGCTTCAATCCGCGCGCCAGGCGGCGCTCGGCCACGATGCCGGCGGTGAAGATCAGCAGTTTGTCTTTTTCTCTGGGTGTCAGTTCCATGTGCTTCCAGTCATATTCGTATTCTGTTCGTCGGCGGTTCAGGTTTGCCAGATGCGCGGCGTGACCGCTTCGCGCTCCAGCAGTTGCGGGCGCACGCGGCGCCACACCGCCAGCATCAGGCGACGCGCGGTCTCGCTGTCGTCGCCCAGGTGGCGCGCCACGAGCACGCCCTTGGTATGGGTAACGCCGAACACGTGCCCGCCGTTGACCGCCGCGCCGGTCGAGCCGTTGGCCGCGGCGTTTGCCGCACCATTGGCAGCACCGTTGGCAGCACTAATGGCCGCACTGTCCGCCGCAACATCGGCGCGGATATCGGCCAGCAGCTGGTTCATTTGCGCCGCCGGCAGCGCTTTGCCCGCCGCGATCAGGGTGGCGCACACGGTGCGTCCGCCCAGCGCCAGCGGGCTGTCGAGGCGCCCGCCCAGCATGGCGCCCTGCTCCCACCACAGCAGCTTGCCCTCGCGCCGGATGGTGCTGCGCTGGGTGACAGTGCCGGTGTTGAATACCTCGCCCGAGCCGCGCCTGCCCATGCACAGGATCTCGCAGCCGATATAGGTGGCCCCAAGCGCCAGTTCCACGTGCTGGTCGAGGATGACGTCGGCCGTGTCGAAGAAAATCGTCTCCTGCGGCAGCCATTCCAGCGCGGCGTGCTGGTTCACATGCAGGTGCACGGTCTGGCGCGAGCGCTTGCCGTTGGCCTGGTACCACTTGGCCGCGCCGGGCGTGGTAATGCAGGCATGGGCACGGTCGCCCACGCCGATGTCGATGGCCAGCTGGTCGCCGCCCACCACGCCGCCCGGTGGATGGACCACGATGGCGTGGCAGACTTTTTCGTCTTCCGGGTACAGCGCCTTCTGCACGCGCAGCGGGCCGTGATGGCGGTTGTTGAACAGGCGCGTGGTGCCGCCGTCGTCCGCGAAACCGAGCGTGAGACTGGCCTGCCAGGCGGCGGCTTGGCGGGCAGTATGGTCGCTCGGTGAGGTGCAATCTGGCATGGCGCAATCGTTCACAAATAATGTCGTGTCGTATGCAAGCCGCGTGCCAGCCTGTCAAGATTATTCATAGCGGTTTTAGAAACCTCACGCACCGCAACGGTGCATTTGCACCAATGTAGCGCAATTCTCACGCCCGCAAATAAATGTTGACATCAAAATCGATTCCTATATCCTTACTAAATCGTTGCACTAAATCGATTTAGTAAGGCCCAGACCGGACAAATCGCCTCAGTAGTGTATCGATGCAGTAGAGGTCCACTATAAAAACCACAACGGAGACAACCGATGGTCACAACGCATTCCGGCAGCCAGCTGCCGCGCTATCCCATAATGAAGCCCATGGCCGCAGCCCTGGCGCTGCTGCAAATGTCGTCGATGGCCCAGGCCCAGGAAGCCGCCCAGACCGGCGCGCCGCAACTGGAACAGGTAATCGTCTCGGCCAACCGCCGCATCGAAAAGCTCGAAGACGTGCCGCAATCGATCTCGGTGCTGACCGGCGAAACGCTGGAGCGCAACAACGTGCGCGAGTTCGACGACATCGTCAACCTGTCCCCTGCCCTGACCATTTCCACCGGCACCCAGGTGGGCACCAACAGCATCAATATGCGCGGCATCGGCACCACGTCCAACAATATCGGCATCGAAGGCGACGTGGCCGTCATCGTCGATGACATGCCGTACGCCCAGGCGCAGCAGGCGTTCCGCGACCAGTCCGACGTCGCGCGGGTGGAAGTGCTCAAGGGTCCGCAAAGCACCATGTTCGGCAAAAGCGCGATTGCCGGCGCGGTGGTGATCACGACCAAGCCGATCGGCGCGGGGCCGATGAAGGGCAAGCTGTCGCTGTTTCGCAGCAGCGATGACGAGTACCGCGTGCAGACGTCCGTGAGCGGGCGCATGTCCGACACCGTAGGCGTGCGGGTATTCGCCAGCAAGACCAATTTCCCGGGCCTGCTCTACAACCTCACCACCGACAGCATGCAGAACGGCTCCGGCGGCAAAACCTTCTTCGCCAAGGTGCAATGGCAGGTCACGCCGGACCTCGACGTGCAGCTCGCGCCGCGCTACGACCACGCGCTGCGCACCGGGAACACCGCTGCCATCAACTCGATCGGGCCGGGCGTGGGCTACCTGTACAACAAGAACTACAAGGCGCTGTCGAACACCGAGGTGCTGCGCGGGATTAACGTCTCGCAGTTCAACACCACCATCCGCAACGACTCGCCTACCGGCCTGGAAGCGACCGATCGCGGCATCGGCGTGCGCGTGAATTACCTGTTCCCCGACAGTTCGCCGATGGCCGGCCACGCGCTGACGTCGATCACCTCGGTGGACAACAACAAGTCCAACGACTTCCGCGACAACGACAATATCGACCTGGTGTCCACGTTCTACCAGCTCGACCACTTCGGCAAACCGTCGGGCATCAACGAGTCGCCCGAGATCAACGGCACCATGGACACCAAGATGACCAGCCAGGAGTTCCGCCTGACGTCGCCGGACAGCGGCAATTTCCGCTACCTGGCCGGCCTGTGGATCGCCCGCACCAGCATCGACCGCACCTACCGGCGCGGCAATCCGTTCGTCAAGGAGACCAGCTGGACCAACTACGAGACGTCGTCGTCGGTGCTCAACCGCGCGCTGTACTTCAACGGCAGCTGGGACTTCATCCCGAAACATACGCTCACCGGCGGCGTGCGCCTGACGCGCGAATCGAACGACTACATGTTCCACACCATCGACAGCCTGCTGTCGTCGGCGCCGAACAATGTGCACACGGGCGAGAACTACTACAACGCGCCCAAGCACCACGAGAACTACGTGACCGGCAAGCTCGGTTACGGCTACAAGCTCACGCCCAACACCATGGTGTACGGCACCGCATCGACCGGCACCAAGGGCGTGGCGTACGACATGACCAGCGGCGCCAATAACGTCAACGTGTTCAAGCGCCTGCCGCTGGCGCCCGAGGAGGCCACCAGCTACGAAGCAGGCTTCAAGGCCAACCTGTGGAACAACCGCGCCACGCTCAACCTGGCCGTGTTCAAGACCCGCTTCCGCGACTATCAAACGTCGGCCACCGAACGCTTCTCGGACGGCAGCCAGGCCAGCGTGTTGTACAGCATCCCGAAGATCCAGACCCAGGGTTTCGAGGCCGACGCCACCGCGCTGATCACGCGCGAATTCCTGCTGTCGGCCAACTTGGCCTTCACCCGCGCCACCGTGGTGAACTGGCGCCAGGGGCCGTGCTACAGCGGCGCCAAGGACTGCACCGTGCCGAACGAACTGGTGCCGGGCGCGTTCCTGCGCGACGCCAGCGGCGGCCTGATGCCCAACTCGCCCAAGTGGAAAACCAACGTGGGCGGCGAGTACACGCTGCCGATAAAAAGCTTCAGGACCGCGATCAACGCCAACGTGCGCGCGCAGTCCAGGGTGCAGGGTGCGATCAGCCAGGACCCGAGCCTGAAACGGCCGGGCCATGCTATCGTTGACCTGGGCGCCTCGATCGCCGGCCGCGGTGGAAAATACAAGCTGTCGGTCGGTGTAAAAAACCTGTTCGACCACCACTACTCGGTGGGCAACGGCGGCACCTTCCTGAACTTCAAGCAGACGTCGGGCCCCGACATTCGCTCGTATGGCTGGCAACCTGCGCGCGACGCATTCCGCTATTACACCGCCCGGCTGGACGTCAATTTCTGACCGGCTGCTTACCAGAATCAAGGACACCATGAGCGAACCTAAAATTCAGGATGTGGCACGCCTGGCGGGGGTTTCCCCGTCGAGCATCTCGAATTTCCTCAACAACCGCATGGGCCAGATGCGGCCGGACACGCAAGCGAAGATCCAGCAGGCCATCGAGCAGCTGGGCTACCGGCCCAACAACGCCGCCCGCCAGCTCAAAACCGGCGTGGCGTCGATGGTCGGTCTGCTGGTGCCGTCGCTGGCCAACCAGTTTTTCGGCGCGCTGGCCTGCGCGGTGGAGGCGGCGGCCGCCCGCCACCACTGCCACGTGATGACCTTCAGTACCTTCCGCGATCCCGAGCGCGAACGCGCCGTGATGGCCGACCTGCTGGCGTATGGCGTCAAGGGCATCATCACCGGCTCGGCCCTGAGCGATACCGAGCACCTGGCAGCGGTGACCTCGCGCTGCCCCGTGGTGGCGTTCGACATCAAGCGCGGCGACGAATCGCACCAGCGCATCGCCACCGTCTCGATGGACAACGCCGCCGCCACCACGCTGGCGGTGGAGCACCTGGCCATGCTGGGCCACCGCGCCGTGGCGCTGGTGACACCGCCGCCGTACACCCTGAATCGCCAGGAGCGAATACGCGGCTTCCAGCAGGCCGCCGCCGCCGCCGGTGTCAAAGGAGAGCTGATCATCGCCGACGCCACCGACGGCCCCACCGACCTGCACGGCGACACCCGGCTGTTCGAACTGGGGCGCAGCGCCGCCGCGCGCATCGTCACGTCGTCGGCGCATCCCACGGCGGCGATAGCCATCAACGACATGATGGCGATCGGTGTGGGCGTGGGCCTGAAACAGCTGGGACGGCGCATCCCGGCCGATATCTCGCTGATCGGCATCGACGATATTTTCTTCTGCGCCGCGCACGACCCGCCGCTGACCACGCTGCGCCAGCCGATCCAGGCGATGGCCGACGCCGCACTGCAACGCATCCTGACGCCGGACGAACCCGCCGACGGCGCGCTGTTCGCGCCGGAGCTGATCGTCCGGTCATCCACCGCCACCCCCCCGCAATCCTGAACCACCAACAAATACGGAGACAAGCATGGAAACCAAACAAAGCACTGAACTGCAAGGCAAAAAAGCACTCGTCATGGGCGGCGCCTCGGGCATCGGCAAGGCCACGTCGCTGGCCCTGGCAGCGGCCGGCGCCGACGTGGTGCTGACCTACTGGAGCAGCGCCGAAGAAGCCGAACAGGTGGTCGCGCAAATCCGCTCCCTGGGTCGCCAGGCCCACGCCATCCGCGCCGACGTGGCCGACGCCGACGTGGCCGAGCAGGTGTTTGCCCAGGCGGAAAGCGCGATCGGCGAAATCGACACCCTGTTTGCCAACATCGGTGGCCTGATCCAGCGCTGCCGCGTGGTGGACATGCCGCTGTCGCTGTGGAACGAGTCGATGAACCTCAACCTCACCAGCACCTTTCTGATCTGCCAGGCAGCGCTCAAGCGCATGGAACCGCGCAAACGCGGCACCATCGTCACCATGTCGTCGCTGGCCGCCTTCGACGGCGGTGGTCCCGGTTCGGCGCACTACGCATCGTCCAAGGCTGCCGTGGCAACGTTTACCCGCGCGCTGGCCAAGGAAGTCGGCCCGCTGGGCATCCACGTCAACGGCGTGGCGCCGGGCCTGATCGCCACCCGCTTCCACGACACCTTCAACACGCCTGCCAACCGCGCGGCCATTGCCGACCGCACCCCGGCCAAGCGCGAAGGTCAACCGGCCGACGTGGCCAACGTGGTGGTGTTCCTGGCGTCGGACCGCGCCGCCTTCCTTGCCGGTGAAATCATCCAGGTCAACGGCGGCCTCGCCCTCTATTAATCCAGGAATCCCCATGAATCCATCGATCACACGACGCCGTTTCCTGGGCGCCGCAGCCCTGGCTTTGCCCGTTTTTTCGTCAAGCAGCCTGCTGGCGCAGGACGCGCGCGAAGCGCTTGGCCCCAAGCAGGGCAAGGCCAGGGGCGGCCCGCACCCGCTGCAGGCACTGATGCAGGCCCACCCGGCGCCGCTGCGCGCCGAACTGCGCGGCGTCCATCCCCGCGTCTTCATTACCAGCGCCGGCCTGGCCGACCTCAAGCAACGTGCTGCCACCACCCACAAGGCCGAGTGGCAGCAGGCGCTGGCCGGCCTGGTGGCCATGAAGCAGGACCCGGCGCCCTCGCCCGCGCAAAAGCGCCGCGCCCAGAACACGGTGGCCATCGGCATCGCCGGCGCCGCCATGGCCTACCGCATCGAGGGCGACGAGCGTTACCTGGCCGCTGCCCGCAAGTACATGGAAGCAGCGGTCAGCTATCCGGTGTGGGGCTACACCTTCAGCAAACCGAACGTGGACCTGGCCGCCGGCCACCTGCTCTACGGCCTGGGCATGGGCTACGACCTGCTGTTCGACGTGCTGACCGAGGACGAGCGCAAACGCTACCGCGACAAGCTGGCGCACCAGGCGCGCCTGCTGGCTGCGCACTTCGCGCCCAAGCCGGGCAAGACCTTCTCGTATAGCCAGAACCACTGCTTCATCCCGATTGCCGGACTGGCCATCGCTGCTTACGCGATATGGGACGAGGTGCCGGAAGCTGCCGCCTGGGCCGCACAGTCGCGGGCGATCTTCTCGCGCGTGCTGGACGTGGCCTCGCCCGACGGCTATTTTTACGAGGGCGTGGAATACTGGGTGTTCTCGATGCCGTGGATTATCCATGCGCTCGACGCCTTTGCCCACGCGGCCGGCGACGACCTGTACGACCACCCGGCGCTGCGCAAGGCCCACCTGTACATGGCCCATTCGCTCACGCCCAACGGCCAGGACATCTTCGACTTCGGCGACGCCTTCGAGGGTCCGCTCACGCGCTCGCGCCACGGCGACGAGGCGGCGCGCACCCACCCGAACGGCAAGCTGCATTCCAATTACAACCTGATCTACCGCCTGGCCGCACGCTTCAAGAGTGCGGAGGCGCAGGGCGTGGCGGACTGGATGAAGTCCCTCGGCCACGTATGCGCGGAAGACTTCTGGACCCTGCAATGGCGCGACGCGACCATCAAGCCCGCGCCAATCACCGCGCTGGCGCCGCATCACCACTTCGACGACCTGGGCACCGTGTACTGGCGCAGCGACTGGACCGACCGGGCCACCGCGTTCGCCTTCCGCGCCGGCCCGCCCGAAGGCCACCACGCGGCCACGCTGTTCGACAAGCTGCCCGACTGGCACTTGTCGATGGGCCACTCGCACCCGGACGCGGGCAGTTTTATCCTGTACGCCAACGGCACGTATTTATCGGGGCCGATGGGCTACGCCGGCATCCCGCGCAGCAACCTCAGTAACACGGTGCTGATCGACGGCCAGGGGCAGGCCAACGAGGGCCACGGCCACGACGCCTTTGCCGACTACCCATATGCGCGGCTCGACAGCATTCGCCTTACCACCGTCAACCTGGCCGCCGACCGCGCCGAAATCGTGGCCGACCTCACCGGCGCGTTCCGGCAGGAGCTGGGCGTGGACAGGCTGGAACGCCGCTTCACGTACGAAGGGGGCGCCTGGACCACGACCGACCGCCTGCGCGCAGCGCGCCCCGTCGTGCTGACGGCGCAAGTACACGGCGATACCACGATTGCCGCCGGCGGCCAGCAGCGCTACGTGGTGGCCGGCAAGCCGGCCGCGCTGCAAGTGGACGTCAAGACCGCCGGCGCCAGGGCAGTGATCGAAAAAGGCGTGGTGACGGCGGCCGGCCCGCCGGGCAACGTGGACAAGGGCCCGCGCGAGGAGCGCGGCTCGGTGCTGCGCATTTCGATGCCGGCTGCGCGCGAAACGTCGATCGTCACCACCATGAGGCCTGTCAATGGATAAACGCACACCCGATGTTGTGACCGTGGGCGAAGCGATGGCCTTGTTCATCGCCCGCGAAGCCAGGCCGCTGGCAGAAGTGCGCGACTTCGAACGCGCCACCGCTGGCGCCGAACTCAATGTGTCGGTGGGCCTGTCGCGGCTCGGATTCCGCGTGGGCTACCTGTCCGCGCTGGGCGACGACAGCCTGGGCGCCAACCTGCTCGCCTTCATGGATGCCGAAGGCATCGACCGCAGCCACGTGCGCATCGATGCGGAGCACCCTACCGGCTTCATGCTCAAGGCAATGACCGATGATGGCAGCGACCCGCAGGTGGAGTACTTCCGGCGCGGCTCGGCGGCCAGCCGGCTGTCGCCATCCGACCTGCGCGAACCCGATCCGTGGCAGCAGGCGCGCCTGCTGCACCTGACCGGCATCTCGGCGGCGCTGTCGGACGGCTGCCGCGAACTGGTGTTCGCCATGGCGCGCCAGGCCCGCGCGGCCGGACGGCTGGTGACGTTCGACCCCAACCTGCGACCGCGCCTGTGGCCCTCCGAAGCCGCGATGATCGCCACCATCAACGAGCTCGCCGGCCTGGCCGACGTGGTGATGCCGGGATTGTCGGAAGGGCGCCTGCTGACGGGCCGCAATGACGCTGCCGGCATCACCGACTTTTACCTGGAGCGCGGTGCACAACAGGTGGTGGTCAAGCTGGGACCGGACGGCGCGTACTACGCCGACGGCGACCATCGCGGCACGGTACCCGGCCAGCCGGTGGCCAAGGTGGTCGATACGGTGGGCGCCGGCGACGGCTTCGCGGTCGGGGTGCTGAGCGCCCTGCTCGACGGCTTGCCGCTGGCGCAAGCGGCAGCGCGCGGCAACGCCATTGGCGCGCGCCAGGTGCAGTTCCGAGGCGACTGCGACGGCCTGCCCACGCGCGAACAGCTGGCGCACGCCACGGCGCCACCGCCCGCCTGAAACATTAGCGCCCCAATATGAACCTATCTCGGTAGGGAGGAGGCAGCGGATTGCGATGCATCGGCTGCTTGGGCAAGGCGTGAGGAAGAAGCATGGCAGGCCATGCGATGACGAGCAACGCTGCCCAAGTGGCCGAGGCGCGCAAGCAGCGCCTCATTCCCTGCCGAGATAGGTTCTATAACCAACAAGGAGACAAGGGCATGACAACCAAAAAAGGGCTGCGCTGGCTGGTGATCACACTGGTCGCCGCTGCCACCATCATCAATTACATCGACCGTTCGGCACTGGCGGTCATGTGGCCGGGCATCGCCGCCGAACTGGGGCTGGACAAGCGCGACTACGCCAACATCATCACGGTGTTCCTGATCGGTTACGCGATCGGCCAGTCGCTGTTCGGTAAAATTTTCGACGCGCTGGGCACCCGCATCGGCTTTTTGCTGTCGATCGTGGTGTGGTCGGTGTCGATCGGCCTGCATTTCGTCGCGCGCAGCGCATTGTCGTTCGCGCTGTTCCGCGCCCTGCTCGGCATCGGCGAGGCCGGCAACTGGCCCGGCGCCACCAAGGCCATCGCCGAATGGTTTCCGGTGCGCGAACGGGCGCTGGGCCAGGGCATTTTCGGCGCCGGCGCGTCGGTCGGCTCGATCATCGCGCCGCCGCTGGTCGCCTTCCTGTATGCGTACGTGGGCTGGAAAACCACGTTCATCCTGATCGGCGCGCTCGGTTTCATCTGGATCGTGCCGTGGCTGATCGTGTACAAATCCGGCCCGGACTCGCACCCGTGGATCAGCGCCGACGAACGCGCGTACATCCTCGGCGGCCAAAAAACCACGCAAGCTGCCGCTGACGAATACGTGCCCACCATGGGCGAGCTGCTGCGCCACCGCCAGAGCTGGGGCGTGATTGCCGCGCGCTTCTTCATCGATCCCGTGTGGTGGCTGTTCGTGGGCTGGCTGCCGCTGTACCTGAACGAGAAATTCGGCTTCGACGTCAAGCAGATTGGCCTGTTCGGCTGGGTGCCGTACGTGGGCGCCGGCATGGGCGCACTGGCCGGCGGCTGGTTCTGCGGGCGCCTGCTGCAGCGCGGCTGGTCGGTCAACCGGGCCCGCAAATTCGTCATCGCACTCGGCTTAATCGTGATGTTCCCCGCCCTGCTGCTCACCACCGTGGCTGCCACGCCGCTGGCCGCAGTGCTGTCGATTGCCGTGATCCTGTTCGGCTTCCAGGCGGCGATTACCAATATCCAGACCCTGCCCAGCGACTTCTTCTCGGGCCGCACCGTCGGCTCGCTGGCGGGTGTCAGCGGCACGGCCGCCGTGCTGGGCGTGATCGGCTGCATGCAGCTGGTGCCGGTGCTCACGGCCGGCGGCAACTACACGCTGTTTTTTGTCCTCGGCGCCGCGCTGGTGCCGCTGGTGTACCTGTCGATCTGGCTCGGCGGCGCCGTGGAGCCGGTGCGCCCCCATGCAGTTCAACTAAAGGAAAACCCATGATGTCATTGACTTCCCGCGCACTGCTGCTGTCGCTGGCATTGCTGTCCGCCCCCGCGCTGGCGCAAACCAATCCGCGTGAAAGCGCGTCCATCGCCTCACCCAAGCAGGACGATGGCAAGTTCCTCAAAAAGCACGAGATCAACCTGGCCCGGGCGAAGAGCGGCCCGGTGGGCCTGCTGTTCCTGGGCGACTCGATCACCGACAACTGGCGCAAGGCGCCCGCGATCTGGGACAAGTACTATGGCAAGTACCAGCCGGCCAATTTCGGCATCGGCGGCGACCGCACCCAGCACGTCATCTGGCGCATCGAGCACGGTGAACTCGACGGCATTGCGCCCAAGGTCACCGTGCTCATGATCGGCACCAACAACAGTCTCGATTACAGCGCGGCCGATATCGCGGCGGCCAACCGCAAGATCGTCGATATGGTGCGCGCCAAACTGCCGGGCACCAAAGTGCTGCTGCTGGGCGTGTTCCCGCGCGGCCCGCGCGACCGCTTTGGCGGCCCGGTTACGCCGGCCTTTGTCGCGGAAGCGGCCAGGCGCATGGAGACCATCCGCGCCGTTAACCAGGAACTGGCGCGGATGGATGACGGCAAGACGGTGCGCTTCCTCGATATCACCAGCGTGTTCCTGGACAAGGATGGCAAGATTCCAGATGCCGTCATGCCCGACCAGCTGCATCCGAACGCCGCCGGCTACCAGTTGTGGGCCGATGCGATGGCGCCGCTGCTCGACGAGATGATGGCCACGCCGTAAGTCCATTGTTGCGCCGCAGTCAAAACAGCTTTGTGCGTGCGCACCTTGGTGCGCACTGCTATCGCTCCCATACTTGATCCTTCAATCAAACGGGAGCACGGCATGAAAGTATTCGTCACAGGCGCGGCAGGTTTTATCGGCGGTTCGATCGCAGCGGGGCTGGTCAAGGCCGGCCACCAGGTGGTGGGCCTGGTGCGCAACCCGGACCAGGTGGCCGAAGTAGCGAAGATCGGCGTGACCGGCATCGTCGGCACGCTGGCCGACCACGACCTGCTGGTGGCGCAAGCACGCGCGGCCGACGCCGTCATCAACGCCGCCAGCAGCGACAACCGCGCGGCGGTTGAAGCCATCATTGAAGGCCTGGCCGGCTCGGGCAAGCCGTTCCTGCACACCAGCGGTTCGAGCATCGTCGGCGACGCTTCCGGTGGCCTGGGTACCGACAAGATCTACTACGAAGACCAACTGCCGGAACCCACGGCCGACAAGGCCGCGCGCGTGGCGATCGACAACCTGGTGCTGGCCGCTGCCGGCCAGGGCATCCGCTCGGCCGTGCTGTGCAACACCCTGATCTACGGCCACGGCGCGCTGCCGCGCGACAGCGTGCAGCTGCCACGCCTGCTCAAGCAGGCAAAAAAGAGCGGCATCGTGCGCCATGTCGGTCCGGGCCTCAACATCTGGTCCAACGTCCATATCGACGACGTTGTGGACCTGTATTTGCTGGCCCTGGAAAAGAGCCCGGCAGGCGCATTCTATTTCGTGGAAAGCGGCGAAGCGTCGTTCCGCGACATGAGCACGGCGATTGCCAGGGCGCTGGGCCTGGGCGAACCGCAGGACTGGCCGCTCGATGAGGCAAAAGAGGAATGGGGCTACGAGATGGCGTCGTACGGGCTCGGTTCCAACAGCCGCGTGCGCGGCAAAAACGCGCGCGAGCTGCTGGGATGGCAGCCGCACGGGCCGTCGGTGATGGACTGGATTGCGAACGATATGCTAAGTTGAGGCGATGGCATAAAGTCAGCGCTTGCTGGGTCCCGTTTTAGCAGCTGGCGCAGGAGTCGAGCAAGCGCTGTTGCTCAACACTTGGTACGCAAGTTCGTACTGCTGTTGCGCCAGCAGCAGATCGAGATCGTCGTCGGTATTGTGGGGACCATCGCCCAGCGACTTCATCGCCATGGCACGTTCGCGAAACTGGGCGTGTTCCGCCTCGAGCTCACGCCAGTGGGTGGTGCACCAGCCACCTTTTTTAGCCAGCGCATGCTCGACAGCTTCCATATTTTTCGACCAATATATTTGCGCGACGCTGTAGCAGTATTTGAGCCCGCCGTTGCTGGCGCACGGATTTTTATCGCACTGCAGTTCCTTGACGCAGGCATCGAGCACCGCGCTTGACGCCTTCGAGCCGCTGGCAGGCGTGGGCAGCGTTGGCGCACCGGAAGCCGTACCGCAGCTTGCGCCAAGCAGCAGCGCAACCATCGCCAGGCGTCCTCCAGGCCAGGCCATATTTTTATCCCGTTTCTGACTCAAGAGCCGCTGTGCCATCTTGCGTCAGCCGTTGAAGATGGCATTGAGCCTGGCGCACCAGCGCTGGGCGGCTGCTTCGCCCTGCATCGGGAACGTGAAGATCGGGTTCTTGACGTCGGCGGTTTCCAGCACCAGCTTGAAGTTTTTCTTGTATTCGGTGTGGGAGGTGCCGGCCTGCGGCATCGGCGTGCCCGGCACGTTCATGTAGGGCAGGCCGGTGTTGGTCACCGGCATGCCGGCTGCATTCACGTTGGGCATGATGTGGACGTCCATCCGGGTGCCGGTACCCCAGTCGTAATACCACCTCAACACGTGGCTGAAATCGAGGATCCGGTATTCGCCTGCCACGCGGTCGCAGAACGCGAATTTGCGATTGCTTTGATCGAAGGCCAGGAACGCCGGACTCGGTGCGCCAAGCATATTGTCGGGGTCGAGCGCCAGCGATTCGGTAGCATTGATGTGCCGGACGAAAGCCGCGTTCTTGCCGGCGATGCCGACCAAGGTCTTGATGGCGAAGTAGCAGATGCCGGCGGCAATCGCGAACGTCAAGAACACGCCGAAAGTCCGATAGCCGTCCAGGAACAGGAAAATCAGCAGCATCATCAGCGCGAGCAAGGCTGAGAAGCCGGCGACAGGGATGGCAAATGCGCCCAGCAAGGAGATGCCGATCGCTTTCGAGAGGTTGCGTGGGGTAGTCATGGTGGCCTGTTGAGTTAATTGAAATTATTGCAATGCATAAATAATAACATTGAACCCACGCGCCTGCCAATCGTGCTGGCCTTATCCCGGTACCAGCGAAAACACGTGCGCATCCACCGCCCGGCCATCGATGCACAGGCGGTTGCGCGCCACCCGCTCGTCAAACGCACCGCACTTCGCCGCCACCGCCAGGCTGGCTGTATTGCCGACTGCGACCACGATCTCCACCCGGTGCAGCGCCAGCGCGTCAAACGCATGCGCGGCCAGCGCCTGCACGCTGCGCGTCGCCACGCCCTGCCCCTGGCGCGACTGCCGCACCCAGTAACCGAGGTTGCAAAACCGGTGCAGCGGTCGGATGTCGTTGAGACCCGCGCCGCCGAGAAAATCGCCCGTTTGTTCGCAAAAAATGCCGAACTCGAACGCGGTGCCCGCTGCCTCGCTGGCGCGGCACATGGCAAACCACTCCAGCGCATCGGCGGCGGTGTAGTCGCTGGCGCACCACGCCATCCACGGCGATACCGAAGGCACCGATTCCACCACGGCGGCGGCAAAGGCATCGGCGTCGGTATCGGCAAACGGGCGCAGCAAGAGGCCGGAGAAATGGATGTGAGAGTCTGTCATGGTGGGCCTGGATCGGTCGGTGTTACCTGGCCTGCATCGGCATCGGCATCGGCGTCGGCGTCGACGGCATCTGCAACTTGCCGTTCTTCATCCCGAACATCGACGGCCCCTTGCCGTTCAGCGTGAGCACGCCATTTTTCAACTCGATCACCGTGCGCACCTCGTCCCTGTCCACGACGGCGAAGCCGGACTGGCGGATATCGGCCATCACCTTGTCGGCCATGTTCTGCTCCAAGGCAGCCATTTGCGCCGGGTTGGCGGCCTGCTCGGCGGGCGACCGGGATTTGACTGCCTTGGCGGCGTTGGCCCGTGAAAATTCTTCGATGATCACCACCGGCACCCGCACTTCCAGCCGCACCGCGAGCTTTTTCACGATCGCCGGCAGCGAGTTCAATTCGGCGTCGGTGGCTTTGGCAAAATCGATACGGCCCTTGATCGACGCGACCTGGCCTTTCCAGGCGGCGCTGATGTCGTCAATGACCACGCTTACGCCACCCTTGAGCAGCGCCACGCCCAGCTCCTTGAACTTGCGCAGCATTACCTGGGTTTGCGCCGCCGGGGCCAGTTGCTGCAACTGCGGCGAGCTGGCGAACCGGGTGAAATCGGCCATCACCTGGCCGTCCATGCCCAGCACCCGGGTGGCGACGTTGATACGTTCGACCTGGTGCTCGCCCGCGCCGGCCGAGCGTATCGACAAACCGTACGCCAGGTCCACGGTCTTGCCGCGCCGTTGCATGTCGGTCTTGAACCGCAAGTCCTCCATCAGCAGCTTGCCGGCGGTGCCGTCTTCGACAGCGATACGGGCCACGCTCATGTTGACGTCGCCGTACCACAGGCCATCGCTGGCACGCGCCTGACTGCCCGCCAGGCGCAGGTCGGACAGCTGCAGGCGGCTGGCGACGCCCACATTCAGCGACGCCATCTCGCCCGTGTAGTTGATCTGGTTGCCGGCCGCGCTGGTGTCGCCCTTGAGGATGATATCGCTCCACGCGGCATGGCCTTGCTTGTCGGTATGGCTGCCGGCCTTGAGCATGCTCTGGTAATGCTTTCGCCCACGGCTGTCGGGCAGGCGCTGCGGTGCGAACGGTTTGTCGGTGCCAAAGACGGCTTTCAAGCGCGGCTTGAGTGCAGGCGAAAACGAGAACTTGTCGTAAGCGGCAATGCGCTTGTTGATGTTCGGTTCCGTGGCGTCGAGCACGCTCACTTCCCTGGCTGCCTCGGTGTAGACCTGGGCGATCTCGGACGGAGGTTCAGCCTTGTCCGGTTGCTGCGCCTGGGCGCCGAGACTGAAGAACAAGCTTGATACGGCGAGCGCAGCGGATTTTTTATACACGGGGATGCCTATGAAAACGGATGAAGTCGGATTATTCAAAAGAACAATATTACTTCATCCGCCGTGGTAAAAAATGCGCCAATTGTCACCGTTGACGTTAATCCAGGCTCGGGTACGGGCTCTTGCCACCTTCCTTGATGAACAGGTCGATGCGCGCTTCCAGCACCGGCAACGGCACCGACCCCAGTTGCAGCACGGTGTCGTGGAAATGGCGGATATCGAACTTCTCGCCCAGCGCGGCTTCCGCCTTGCGGCGCGCCTTGATGATGCTCATCTGGCCCAGGTAGTACGACAGCGCCTGCCCCGGCCACGAAATGTAGCGATCGACCTCGGTTTCGATCTCGTGGTCCGACAGCGCGGTATTGGCGCGCAGGTAGTCCTGCGCCTGCTTGCGGGTCCAGCCCTTGCTGTGGATGCCGGTATCGACCACCAGGCGCGAAGCGCGCCACGCCTGGTAACTGAGCATGCCGAAGGTTTCGTACGGGGTCTCGTAAATGCCCATCTCGGCGCCAAGGCGTTCGGTGTACAGCGCCCAGCCCTCGCCGTAGGCCGAGATGTACGCGTTGCGGAACGACGGCCGGCCTTTCTGCTCCATCGCGACCGGCATCTGGAACGCGTGGCCCGGCGCCGACTCATGCAGCGTCAACGCCGGCATGCTGTACAGCGCGCGCGATGGCAGGTTGTAGGTATTCACCAGGTACACGCCCGGGCCGCCCCGGCCCGACGTGTAGAACGGCGCCTGGTCGGGCGGCACCGGGATGATGGCGAAGCGGCGGCGTGGCAGGTAGCCGAAGTACTGGGCCACCTTGCCGTCGAACTTCTTGGCCACCCAGGCCGAACGCATTAACAGCTCTTCCGGGGTCTTGGCGTAGAAACGCGGATCGGTGCGCAGGAAGTGCAAAAAGGCCGGCAAATCTCCCTCGAAGCCGGTCTGCCTGATCACGTCCTGCATCTCGGCGCGGATCTTGGCCATTTCCGCCACGCCGATCTGGTGGATCTCGTCGGCGGTCAGATTGGTGGTGGTGAATTCGACGATCTTCGACTGGTAATACGCTTTGCCGTCGGGGAGGTTCTCGGCAGCCAGGTCTTCGCGCGCCTTGGGCACGTACTCGTCGCGCATGAAACCGAGCAGCTTGACGAACGACGGCTGCACCGCCGTGGCGATGGCTTTCACGCCCTGCGCTCGCAGTTCCTCCTGCAGCGCCGCCGGCATGGTGGCCGGCATGGTTTTGAACGGCTCATAGTAGATGCTGTCCTGCGGCGTTTTCGCGTCGGCCACCGAGGAGATCGACGAATCACGCCCCACCAGCGTCACCTTGGGCGGCGTGAAGCCGCGCGCCAGCCCGGCGCGCATGTTGACGACTTCCTCGTCGAAGTAGCGCGGCACATCGTTCAACTGGCGGATATAGGCGCGGTAGTCCTTCTCGGTGGTCATCGGGCGGCGCGCGGAATACGCCAGGTTGGACCAGAACGCGGTATCGGCGTTGAGCGGCTTTTCGTATTCGCGGAAGGCGATGTCCGCCACCAGCGCGGCAATCTGCGCCTTGTATACCTGGTAGTTGATATGCTCTTCACCGGACAGGTTGGCCGGGTTAATGCCGTCCAGCTTTTTCAGCACGCCCTGCCAGTAGGCCAGCCGCGTGGCCTGGGTGGCGGCGTCGATGCGCGGCAGCGCGGAACTCACGCCGCTTTCGCTACCCTCGTCGTCCTCGTCGCTTTCCTGCTTCTGCGTCTGGCGCCACTTCAGTTCTTCGGTGTAGATGGCCTTGAAGCGGGGGTCGGCCGGTCCGGGCCTGGCGGCCGCCTGGGCGTTCATCGACAGGACCAGGCAGGCGCCGGCAACCAGGCCGGCAATGGTGCTGAACTCGATGGTGCTGAACTTCTTGTGCATAAGGCTCCTAGACGTCAAACAGATTGCGCCGCTCGCGCAGCAATTCGGTAAACTCGCCGGCGCTGACCGGGCGGCTGAAAAAGTATCCCTGCATTTCGTCGCAGCCGCGTTCGGTCAGGAACTGCACCTGTTCGCGCGTTTCCACGCCCTCCGCGATCACCTGCATATTGAGGTTGTGCGCCAGCGAGATGACCGACAGCGCGATCGCCGCATCGTTGGCGCTGGTCGTGACGTCGTCGACGAACGACTTGTCGATCTTGAGGGTGTCGATCGGGAAGCGCTTGAGGTAGCCGAGGCTCGAGTAACCGGTGCCGAAGTCGTCGAGCGAGATCGATACGCCGATGTCCTTGAGCCGGTGCAGCGCGGCCACCGCCTTGTCCGGGTCGCCCATCACGGTACCCTCGGTGATCTCCAGGCCCAGGCACGACGGCGCGATGCCGAAGTGGCGCAGCGTACTTTCCACGTACGGCACCGTGGCGTCATTGGCGAACTGGCCGGCGGCCAGGTTGACCGATACCTTGACCTCGCCGAGCCCCTGGTCCTGCCAAGCGCGAATTTGCGCGCACACGCTTTCCAGCACCCAGTCGCCGATCGAATTGACCAGGCCATACTCTTCGGCCAGGGGAATGAAACGGTTCGGCGGCACCCGGCCCAGCACCGCGTTATTCCAGCGCAGCAGCGCCTCGGCGCCGGCCAGCCGGCCGCTGCGCAGGCACATTTGCGGCTGGTAGTGGACTTCGAATTCGTCGCGGGCGATGGCGCCGCGCAGCTGGCTCTGGATTGCCAGCTTGTCGCGGATCTCGGCGTCCATCCGCTCGGTGAAAAAGGCGTAGTTATCGCGACCGGTTTCCTTGGCGCGGTACAGCGCGGTGTCGGCGCTGCGTATCAGTTCGTCGAAGCTGTCGCCATCGGTGAGGCTGACGGCGATGCCGATGCTGGCGGTGACCGTGATCTGCTGGCCGTCGATGACCAGCTCTTTACGCAAGCCGGCCAGGATTTTCTGCGCCAGCGCCATGGTGGCGCCCAGTTGACTGTCGTCCTGCACCACGATCTGGAATTCGTCGCCGCCCTGGCGGGTGACGATGTCGCCCTCGCGCACGCTGTCGGTGAGGAAGTGCGACACCACCTGCAACGCCTTGTCCCCTACCTCGTGGCCGTACGAGTCGTTGATGCTGCGGAAGCGGTCGAGGTCGAGGCACATCACGGCAACGCAGCGGCCGTCGCGGCGGGCGCCGGCCAGCGACTGCTCGAAGCGCTGGCGCGCCAGCAGGCGGTTGGGCAGCCCGGTCAGTGCATCGTGGTGAGACAAGAAGTCGATCAGGTGCTGCTCGGCCTTGCGTTCGGTGATATCGAGGAACAGCGCCACGTGGTTGGTGACCTCCCCCGCCGCATTGCGCAAGGTGGAGGCGCTGAGCAGGCCGGGATAGGTTTCGCCATTCTTGCGCCGCGCCAGCAGCTCGCCCGACCAGTGGCCGCTCCTGGCCATGGCCTGCACCACCACGCCCAGGTTGGCGGCATCCTGTTCACCGGCATGCAGCATGGTCACATTGCGGCCCAGTACTTCTTCCCGCGTGTAGCCGGAAATTTGGGTAAAGGCGGGATTGGTGGCGACGATGCGCGCCTCGGGGTCGGTGACGACGATGGCGTCGCGGGTGGCCTCGAACACCTGGCTCGACAGGCGCATGAATTCCTCGTTGGCGCGGCGCTGCTCGATCTCGCGCGCCAGTTCGGCCGTGCGCTCGGCCACCCGCTGTTCGAGCGTGGCGCGCTCCTGCGCCAGCGCGTGCTGGGCGCGGCCCAGGCGTACATGGGCGTCGGTGCGGGCCAGGATTTCCTCGGCCTGGAACGGCTTGGCGATGAAGTCCACCGCGCCCAGGGCGAAGCCGCGCACCTTGTCGTCGGTGTCATGCTGGGCCGAGAGGAAAATCACCGGCACCTGGCGCAGTTCCGGCGACTCCTTCAGGCGCCGGCATACTTCGAAGCCGTCGATGCCGGGCATGCGGATGTCGAGCAGGATCAGTTCCGGCGGGCGCGACTGCGCGGTCCACAAGGCCAGTTCGCCATTGGGCGCCTGCCGCACGGAGTAACCGGCGTCGGTCAGCAGGTCGCTGAGGAGCTTGAGCGAGGCCGGCGTGTCTTCCACGATCAGCACTTCACCCTTGGTGTGTTGTTCCGATAAGTCCCGGTGCATGAATACTCTCTATCGCGCCAAATGCGTGTGATCCAAACGTCATCATATACCTCAACTGCCTTGTGCTCCAGCCTGGTCCAACAGCGTGCACAGTTGCGGGTACTGGTGCAGCCGTACCATGTGTTCGATGCCGTCGACCACGGCGTGCAGTTCGGGTGGCAGCGGCTCCAGCAGCAGCGCCACGCGGGCCAGGTTCAGTTCCTGCAATGCCGCCTTGAGCTGGGCGCGCAGGTCCGGCGCCAGCTGCGCCAGGTCGGCGGCGGCCAGCGGCACGGCGGTGCGCAGACCGGCGCCCTCGGGCGGCGCGGTCAGCAAGCGGCGCGCGCGCTGCATCTCCTGCGCGCTGATGCCGCCCGCCGCCGCCAGCTGCGCCGCGTCGGCCACCGGCGCGCAGATAGTGAACCGGAACGTGGCGCCGGCGCCGCGTACCGACTGCACCGACAGCACCCCGCCCATCAGTTGCACGAATTCGCGCGAAATGGTCAGGCCCAGGCCCGTGCCCTCCTTGGCGCCCGGCCCTTCCGCCTGGATGAACGGCTCGAAAATGCGGGTCTGGTCGATGGGCGAGATGCCGGGGCCGTCGTCGATCACGGCAAACGCCAGTTCGCACTGGCCGCCGTCCACCGGCGTGCCGGCCACGCGCAGCGTAACATTGCCCTGGCCGGTGAATTTGACCGCGTTCGACATCAGGTTGAGCAGCACTTGGCGCAGCTTGGTGCCGTCCACCCGCGCGCCCGGCGGCAAGCCGGCGGCGTCCAGCGTCAATTGCACGCCGGTCTGGCCGGCGCGCATGCTCACCATGTCCATCACTTCCTGCAGCACGTCGTCGATGCGCACCGCCTCGGTTTGCAGCGTGGCGCGCCCGGCCTCGATGCGCGAGAGTTCAAGGATGGCGTTGATCAGCGTGAGCAGGTGTTCGCCCGAGCGGTGGATGATGGCGAGATTGCGCTTCTCTTCGGGCAGCATGTGCTTGGAATCGGCCATCAGGCGCGAGAAGCCGATCACGGAATTGAGGGGCGTGCGCAGCTCGTGGCTCATATTGGCCAGAAAAATGCTCTTGGCCTGGTTGGCCGCCTGCGCCTGGCGCACTGCCACCGACAGCGCGTTGGTGCGTTCGGTCACCAGGTCTTCCAGGTGGATGCGGTGGCGGCGCAGCTCCTGCTCCGCGGTTTTCTGCTCGGTGACGTCGTAGCACACGCCCACCATGCGCGCGGGGCTGCCGTCCGGGTCGCGGAAGATCACCGCCTCGCCGTGCAGGTAATGCAGCGAGCCGTCCGGCCACCGCACGCGGTATTCGCTGTCGAAGTCGCCGGCGCCGGCCAGCGCGCGCGTGAGCAGTTCGTGCAGCGGCACGGCGTCATCGGGGTGCACCATCAGCATCCAGTTTTCGACCGCCGACCGGTGCGGCCCGGTGTGGCCGTCTGCCACCCCGTACAGCCGGTGCATCTGCTCGTCCCACACCATGCGGTCGGTGTGGATATTCCAGTCCCAGATCCCGATCGAGGCCGCGCTGCTGGCGATCTGCAGCCGTTCCTCGCTGTCGTGCATGGCCTTGTAGCGGCTGTCCATCAGCTGCACCATCTCGCGGATCGAGGCGTTGAGGGTGCGCAGCTCGCCGAAGAACCAGTCGCGCGGCGGCAAGGCGCCCGGGTTCTGGCCTGCCTTGACGTTGGCGGCATAGCGTTCGATGGTGGTGATCGGCTTGAAGATCATGTGCGACAACAGCAGGTACAGGCAGAACACCAGCGTCACGTCGAGCACGAAAATCATGCCGGCGATGGTGTAAAGGCGCTGGCGCAGCTGTTCGATCATCGCCTCCGGCGACGCGTACACGGTAATGGCGCCGATCAGCTGCCCGGCGGCGACGATGTCGCGCCGTTCCGACAGCAGGTCGGGGTTGTCGGGCAGGCGCGTGGTTTCGTGCAGCTGTCCCTGCTCGTTGCGGGCAAGGATGAAGGCCTTGCCGCCGGTGGCCGGCGTGACCGCGCCGGCATACAGGTCGCGGTTGCTCAAGCCGCTCTTGATGATGGTGGTGATCTGGTTGTCGTCGAAGTTCCAGGCCGGCAGGGCCACGGCGGCCGCCAGTTCGTCGGCGCTGTTGGCCAGGGTTTTGTGCAACTGCTCCCAGCGCTGCGCGCGTTCGAGCGAATAGAAATACAACGCGAAGGTGGCCAGCACCACGGTGACGACGGCGGTCAGCGTCACGCTGACGAAGGTGGCAATCGAAATTCGTCCCGCACGGCGGGCAAGTCGGTGCAGCATCGGTAGATTATCAGCGGGCCAGCGGTGGGTGGATGTGGAACATTGCCCTTGATCATATTGTCAATCCGGCCGGAAGTCCATGCGTATTATTGCTGGCCGGCCTGGATGTGGTCGCAGGCCATGGCCGTACTGAGGAACAGTTTGCCGTTCAGGTCGCGCAGCAGGTCGCTGTGGCGCAGGCGGTCCATCACCGGCCCCTTCACCTCGGCCAGGTGCAGGCCGATGTTGCGCCGCTTGAGGCTCTGGTTCAGTTCCGCCAGCGCGTACAGGGCGGTGGTGTCGATCGAGCTCACCGCCGTCATCACCAGCAGCAGGTCGCGCGCGCTCTGGTGGGTGCGCAGTTCGCACTCGATCCGTTCGCTCACCGATTCCACGTTGCCGAAGAACAGATTGGCGTCGATGCGCAGGATCAGCAGTTCCGGCTGGGTGGCGGCCGGATAGCGCTCGATATTGCGGAAATGTTCGCTGCCCGCGATGCGGCCCAGCACCGCGATATGCGGGCGGCTGGCGCGCCAGATCAGGGTGCCCATCGACAGCGCCACGCCCACGATCACGCCCGCCTCCACGCCCAGCACCAGCACACCCAGGCAAGTGGCGGCCCACGCCAGCACGTCGCTGCGGTCGTACGACCAGGCGGTGCGCACGATGCCCAGTTCCAGCATGCCCAACACCGCAACGATGATGGTGGCCGCCAGCACCGGCAGCGGCAGCAATGCCAGCCAGCCGGTGGGCGCCAGCAGCGCGCAGGCCAGCAAGGCCGCCGTGATCAGGCTCGCCAGCGGGGTATTGGCGCCGGCCGCGAAATTGACGGCGGAGCGCGACAGGCTGCCGGTGACGGGAAAACCGCCGGACAATGCGCTGGCCACGTTGGCCGCACCAAGGCCGATCAGTTCATGGTTGCTGACCAGCTTTTCATTGCGCTTGAGGGCCAGCGACTGCGCCGCCGACATCGACATCAGGAACACCATGAAGCCGATCAGCAGGCCCGGTTGCAGCAGCGCCGGCCAGTGCGCACTGGACGTGGCGAGATTGAGCCCCGGCAGCCCGGCCGGCACCGCGCCGGTGGTGCGCACGCCCAGGTCGTGCAGGCCGGTGAAGGCCATCAGGGCGATCCCGCCCAGCACCACCAGCATCGGCGCGAGCTTGGCGCCGATGTCGGCCGCCAGCGGCGGCAGGCCGCCGGTGCGCAGCACACCGGCCAGGTACCGGCGCGCCAGCAGCAGCAACGCCAGCGAACCCACGCCCAGCAACGCGCTGGGCAGATGCACGTGCAGCTTCAATACGTCGGCGATCGGGACGCCCAGCAGGGTATGTACCTGGTCGAACGCGATCACGATGGCCGAGCCGACGGTAAAGCCGCTCATCACGGGACGCGAGAAGAAATTGGCGAGAAAGCCCATGCGCAGCAGGCCGCACAGCAGCAGAGTGGCGCCGGCCACCAGCGCCAGCTGGGCAGCCAGCACCGCAGCGAGGGTGGAACCGGGTGCGGCCAGCGGGCCGATGGCGGCAGCCGTCATCAGCGAGATGATGGCCATGGGGCCGACCGATTGCGTCATGCTGCTGCCGAACAGCGCATACACCACGGGCGGCATGATGCTGGCATAGAGGCCGACCACCGGCGGCAGCCCGGCCACCATGGCGTAGGCCATGCCCTGCGGGATCATCATCATGGCCACGACCAGGCCGGCGCTGATATCGCCGGGCAGGAGCGCGCGCCGGTAGTGCTTCAACCAATGCAGCATGCTGGAGTTCGAAAAACGGGGAAAGCGACAGGGTACGCGATAGACCGGGGGCGGTCCAGCGCCAAATGCGTTTTTCGCATTTGTTAATGCGGAAAACGCATAAGCGGATCAGCTTGCGTCGCTTGGCGGTATTTGTGCGCGCACCGCCGCCAGGATTTCCTGCGACAGCGCTTCGTCATCGACTGCGCGGGCCAGTACCATCGCGCCCACCATGGCGGCGTAGGCGGCCAGTGCTTGCTGGCGAATGGCGGCGACATCGGCACCTTCCCCTGCCAGGCATTTTTCCACTACCGCGACCTGCCCCGCCACGCCAGCTGTCATCGCACTGCGTGCGGCCGGCCCCAGCCGCGCCACGTCCGGCCCCAGCGCGGCAATGGCACAGCCGTTCTCGGGGTGGTCGCGGTGGCGCGTGGAGAGGTAACCGCTGGCGAGTTCGGACAGGCCGGCGACCGGATCACTGGCCGTCTGTTCCTGCCAGCGCTGCACCGACCGCTGCAAGGCATGCGCCGTGGCCTCGGCCAGCAAGTCCTCTTTCGAGGCGAAGTGGCCATAAAAGCCGCCGTGCGTGAGGCCCGCACCTTTCATCAGGTCGGCCACGCCGATGCCGTCATAGCCGTTCTGGCGAAACAGCCGGGCGGCGGTTTCCACGATGCGCTCGCGGTTGAGCGCCACTTGTTCCCTGCTGACTTTCATGCGCGGCCTCCCGTTCAAGATGCCCCGATTATATATGACGAAGATAATCTATAGGCCGACATGACCGGTGGCGCTGCGCAAATCCGCGCTTATGTGGCGAAACGCACCGTCATCGTCAGGGACGGCGCCAATACTGGCAGTTCATTGCAATCGGAGGCAGCATGGACAACCAGCATAATCGAGGTAACCGCAGCGGTGATACCAACGGCACCGCCAGCGAGCAGCGCGAGATCCAGCAGCGCCAGGATCAGGCCGACCAGCAGAAGAAACAACGCTCGGGCGGCAGTCAGTCCGGCGAGCGTCAGGGACCGGTGCAAACCACCGACCATGACTATCCCGGCACGCCCCTGCCCGCCCAGCACCTGGCCAAGCCGGGGCTCGAAGCCCAGATGGAACTGCAACCGGAATTCATGGCGCCCGACTACCAGGGCAGCGGCAAGCTCGAAGGCATGGCCGCCATCATCACGGGCGGCGATTCGGGCATCGGCCGCGCCGTGGCGGTGCTGTATGCGCGCGAAGGCGCCGATGTCGCCATCGTCTATCTCGAGGAAGACCAGGACGCGATCGACACCAAGCGCTACGTGGAAGCCGAAGGCCGCAGCTGCCTCCTGATGCGCGGCGACGTGCGCGAGGCGCAATTCTGCCGCGAGGTGGCCGAACAGGTGCACAAGCGCTTCGGCCGCCTCGACATCCTGGTCAACAACGCCGCTTTCCAGGAGCATGCCGAGAAAATCACCGACCTCACCGAGGAACGGTTCGACATGACCATGAAGACCAATGTCTATGGCTACTTCCACATGGCCAAGGCGGTGGTGCCCTTCCTGAAAAAAGGCGGATCGATCATCAACACCGGTTCCGTCGTGGGGCTCAAGGGCTCCGCCCACCTGATCGACTACTCCACCACCAAGGGTGCGATCCACTCCTTTACCATGTCGCTGGCGTCGAACCTGCTGGAGCTGGGCATCCGCGTCAATGCCGTGGCGCCCGGCCCGGTCTGGACGCCGCTCAATCCGGCCGACCAGTCGCCCGACAAGATCACCGAATTCGGTGCCCAGGCCGACATGCGCCGTCCGGCCCAGCCGCAGGAGCTCTCGCCCGCCTACGTGTTCCTGGCCGCGCCTTCATGTGCGAGCTACATCACCGGCATCGTGCTGCCGGTGACCGGCTCGGTGGGGAGCTGACCGTGGCCGCCCGCGCGTTGTGGAAAGGCGCCATCAGCTTCGGCCTGGTGCACATCCCGGTGGACCTGTACACGGCCGTGCAGGAGCACGACCTCGACCTGTCGATGCTGGACCGGCGCGATTTTTCCCCCGTGGGCTACAAGCGCTATAACAAGAAGAACGGCAAGGACGTCGATTGGGACGACATCGTCAAGGGCTACGAGTACGAAGACGGCGAATACGTGGTGCTCTCCGACGAGGACCTCAAGCGCGCCAACGTGGAGGCCACCGGCACCATCGACATCCAGGCCTTTGTCGATGCGGCCGACGTGCCGCTCACCTATTACGAGCACCCCTATTATCTGGCGCCTTCGAAGGGTGGCGCCAAGGTATATGCGCTGCTGCGCGAAACATTACGCAAGGCTGGCAAGATCGGCATCGCCACGGTGGTGATCCGCACCAAGCAGCACCTGTGCGCGCTGGTGTGCATGGACGACAAGATCGTGCTCAATACGCTGCGCTTCGAGACCGAGATCCGCGACAGCGAGGACCTCAAGCTGCCACCCGCCACGCTCAAGGGCGCCGGCATCAGCGACAAGGAACTGAACATGGCGCTGTCGCTGGTCGAGGGCATGACCGAGGAATGGAAGCCGTCGCAATACCACGACACCTACAAGGAAGACGTGATGGCGCTGATCAAGAAAAAGATCAAGGCCGGCCAGACCAAGACCCTCACCGCGCCGGAACCGGAACGCAAGGCGCCCAAGTCGTCGAACGTGGTGGACCTGGTGGCGTTGTTGCAGGACAGCCTGGGCAAGCGGCCGGGCAAAGCGTCTGCCAAGGCCAGACCGGCTGCTGCGGACGAAGATGAGACGGAAGAAAAGGCGCCGGCGCCGCGCAAGCGGGCTGCCGCTGCCAAGTCGGCCCCGGCCAAGGCCAAGGCGGCGACGCCGCGCAAGCCTGCCGCCAAGTCATCGACTGCGCGCAAGGCGGCTTGATGCAATGGCTGGACGGGAGCAGTGTTCCCGTTCCGTGCCTCCAACCTTACTTCTCCGGTTTAAAGTCGAGCATCTTCATCGCCGGCGCCAGTCCCCTGGCGGCTTTGGCATAGCCGTCCCACGGCGCATTGCCCACGTCCAGCCGCGTGTGCACGGTGGCTACCGTCCAGTGGTCTCCGCCGCGCAGCTCGCCCAGTTCCTCCCAGCTTACCGGCACCGAGATTCCCAGCCCGGGCCGCGCCCGCGCCGACCAGGCGCACGCCGTGGTGGAGCCGCGACCGTTGCGCAGGTAGTCGATAAAGATCTTCCCTACCCGGTTGCTTGGCCCACTTTTGAGCACGAAGCGCTCGGGAATATTCTGCGCCATGTGCGCGACGATCGCCTGCGAGAACCCCTTCACGTCATCCCAGCCATAACCGGGCTTGATCGGCACCACCACGTGCAGCCCCTTGCCGCCGCTGGTTTTTAAGAATGCCGGCAAGCCCAGGTGGTCGAGGAAGGCCTTCATCAGCGTGGCCGCCTCCTGCACCTGCTTCCAGTCCACGCCCTTGCCCGGGTCGAGGTCGAACACCATGCGATTGGGCTTGTCGTACGATGAAGCACTGGCATTCTGCGTGTGCAGCTCCACCACGTTCCACTGCGCCGCCGACAGCAAGCCCTTCTGCGTCGCAACTTCCAGCATCGGCGCGTGCCCGGGGTCGAGCGCTTGCTTGAGGTTCTTGACGCCATCCATCTTGTCGGTATCGGCGTGCTTCTGGAAAAACAGTTCGCCACCGACGCCGGCCGGTGCGCGCACCAGCGAGACGGGACGACCTTTCAGGTGCGGCAGCATCAGCGCGCCCACCAGCGCGTAATAGCGCACCAGGTCGATCTTGGTGGCGCCGCTTTGCTTGTCGATCACGCGGTCCGGGTTGGTGACCTTGAGAGATGCGGGCAGCTTGCCCGCCACCATCGGTTCAGTATCTGTCACAGCTTGTTCCTCCTTCAGGTGCGCAGGCAACTCACGCACGATGGCCGTGGCCTTCTTGTCCTTGCGCAGCCCCTTGAATACTGCGTGCCGGATCGAGCCGGCGCTGGTCCATTCGCCAAACGCCACCTCCGCCACCAGCGTGGGCTTGAGCCAGTGCGCCTTGCGGTCGATCTCGCGGCTCGCTGCGAACGGGCTGTTATCCGCCGCCAGCTTGTCCATTTTCGCCTTCAGGTCGCGCAAGGCATCGCCATCGAAACCGCTGCCCACGTTGCCGGCGTAGCGCAATGCACCATCGGCGTCGTAGGTGCCCAGCAGCAGCGAGCCGAAGCCGCTGCGCGCACCCTGCGGGTCGGTGTAGCCGCCGATGACAAACTCCTGGCGCTGGCCGCATTTGAGCTTGATCCAGCTGCCGCTGCGCCGGGCGGTGTAAGACGCATCGCGCCGCTTGCCGATGATGCCTTCGAGGCCCATGCTGCACGCGGCGGCGATCATGTCCTCGGGCGCCGCGGCCAGTGCGGCGCTGTAGCGCACCGTATCGTTGGGGCGTTGATCGAGCACCGCTTGCAGCTGCGCGCGGCGTTGTTCGAGCGGCGTGTCGCGCAGGTCGCGGCCATCGAGGTACGGCGCGTCGAACAGGAAGTAGACGACGTCGCCCGGGGCGTTGGCGTCAAAGGCGTTTTGCAGCAGGCCGAAGTCGGGCCGGCCTTCGACGTTGTGCACGACGATTTCGCCGTCGTACCAGCCGGGCGGCAGCTTCATGCTGGCCAGCGCTTTTTGTAGCGGCTGCAGCTTGTGGGTCCAGTCGTTGCCGTTGCGGGTAATCAGGCGGATATCCTTGCCATCGACGCGCGCCAGGATGCGGTAGCCGTCGAACTTGATTTCAAATAACCAGTCGTCAGGGTTCGACGGCGGGCCGTCCACCAGCGTGGCCAGTTGTGGCGACAATTTTTCGGGCAGCGCGACTTTGGGTGGCGCCTTGGCCGCTTTTGCCGCTTTGGTGCCAGGGCCGGTATCGGACGCCTTTGCTGCCGCCGGCGTCAACTTGCCCGCACCGTCAGGCATCGGCAGCGCCTTCACGCTGTCGGGCATTTCATCGATCACGGAAAATTCGGTGGCCGGCCGCGCGTAGTCGTCCTTCTCCTTGATCAGCAGCCACGGCTCCTGCTTTTCGCCCTTGCCGCGCATGCGCACCAGCACCCAGCGGCCGCGCAGCTTGTGGCCGTGCAGGGTGAACTTGAGGTTGCCGGCGGCGAGGCCCTTGCGCGGGTCATCGTGCGGTTGCCAGCTGCCCTTGTCCCAGATGATCACCTTACCGGCGCCATATTGTTTGGCGGGGATCGTGCCTTCGAAGTCGTTGTACGAAATCGGGTGGTCTTCCACGTGCACGGCCATGCGCTTGTCGTGGGTGTCGTAGCTGGGGCCCTTGGGCACGGCCCAGCTCATCATCACGCCGTCGAGTTCCAGGCGGAAGTCGTAGTGGAGGCGGCTGGCCCAGTGTTTCTGGATCACGAACGCCAGGTGCTCACCTCCCTCGGCGCCGCCTTCGGCCGGTTCCGGGGTGATGGTGAAGTCGCGCTTGGACTTGTAGGTTTTGAGAGAGGCTGTCATGGCTCCAGCGTAGGCCGGACGCCGCGACCATTCCGTGCGATGGCGAACATGTAAGCGATTGTAAAGGCCGTCAACGACAGCGAACCGGACCGCGTTTTACGCTCAGAGACACGGGAATAGTCCCGGGCCCTATCAACCGAAACGAGGAACTTCATCATGAAAAAACTTATCGCTACCGTGATCGCCGGCCTGTTCGCTACCGCAGCTTTCGCTCAAACGCCTGCTACTACCCCGGCTGCACCAGCTGCCGCCAAGGCCGAAGCGAAAGAAGCCAAGGCTGATGCCAAAGCCACCGCCAAGGAAACCAAGGCCCATATCAAGGCCGATGCCAAAGCCGCCAAGGTAGAAGCCGAAGCCAACAAAGACGTCGCCGTAGCGCAGGCCGATGCCAAAGCCGACAAGGCCGACGCCCACGCCAAGGCCCACAAAACCAAGGCCAAAGCCCACGAAAAAGCGGTGAAAGCCGATGCAGCGGTCACCCCTGCCCCGGTTACCCCAGCCAAGTAATTCAGTATCATTCACCCCCTGACCGGGGTTGAAGCGTGAAGTAAAAACGGACCCTTGCGGGTCCGTTGTACGTTTACGGCTCGGACCCTCGCGGGTCCTGACTTCTTCGTTACTGCTGCGCCACCGTCGGCGCGGTCGGGCTGTCCCAGCCGCCGCCCAGCGCCCGGATCAGCGCCACCGTGGTCACTGCGCGGTTGCCACGCAGTTGCACGGCCATGCGCTCCACCGCTGCCAGGTTGCGCTGCGCGTCGAGCAGGTCGATATAGCTCGACCGGCCTGCCGCATACAGTTTCTGCGCCAGGTCGGCCGAACGGCGCGCCGACACCAGCGCCGCTTCCATCTGCGCGGTTTGTCCAGCAAGGATGCGCAGGCCGGCCAGGTTGTCTTCCACCTCGGCGAATGCCACCAGTACGCTCTGGCGATACGTGCCTACCGATTCTTCCAGTGCACCTTCGCTACGCGTGATGTTGGCCTTGTTGCGGCCACCGTCGATGATCGGCATCGACATCAGCGCACCCAGCACCCACGAACGGCTGCTCCACTCGAACACGTTCGAGAACGACTGCGCCGCCGCACCGCCGCCGGTGGCGCTCAGGTTCAGCGCCGGGAACATGGCCGCACGGGCCACGCCGATGCGGGCGTTGGCCGCTTCCATGGTGCGCTGCGCGGCAGCGATGTCGGGACGGCGTTCGAGCAGCGACGACGGCAGCCCGGCCGGTACCACCGGCAGCAGCGCGGTGTCGAGCAGCGGGCTGGCGCCGGCCGTGTAGCTGGCCGCCGGTTTGCCCAGCAGGACAGCCAGCGCATGCTCGGCCGTCACGCGCTGGCGTTGCAGGCCGATCGCTTCGGACCGCACTGTCGCCAGTTCGGTCCTGGCGCGCGACAGGTCGAATTCGCCGATATCACCCAGGTCGAAGCGGCGCTGGTTGACCTTCACATCCTCTTCCCGCGTCTGCACGGTGCGCGCCAGGGTTTCCAGTTCGGCGTCGGTGGCGCGCAGACGGAAATACGTCTGCGCCACGTCGGCTTGCACCGACAGCAGCACCGAGCGGTACGTCGCTTCGACCGAGGCGGCGTCGTTGCGGGCCGCCGCCACGTTGGAAGAGACGCGGCCGAACAGGTCGACCTCGTAACTGGCCGACAGGTTGGCGCTGTAGGCGTTACCGGGACGCACCGGCGTGCCGTCCGGCAGGCCGAGCGACGGCGCAGAAGCGCGCTGGCGCTGGGCGCCGAGATTGGCGCCCACTTGCGGAATGCGGTCCGCTTCGGCCACGCCGGCAATCGCGCGGGCCTGCTTGACGCGGGCGGCCGCCACGGCCAGGTTGGCGTTGGCGCGGGTGGCCTCGGCGATCAGCTCATTCAAAGCGGTATCGTTGAAGGCTAGCCACCATTCGCCGCGCGGCTGCGCTTCGGCGGCTTGCGCCTGTTTCCAGGTGCTGCCGTCGGCAGCGGTCTGGATATGGGTGGCCACTTCCGACGGCACCGGCGCCTGCGATTCCTTGAAGGCGGTCGGCACGTCAATGGCCGGTTGCTTGAACTCGGGTGCGGCGCATGCGGTCATCAGCAATGCGGCCAGCACGGGAGCCACGCCTTTGGCGATCATCTGCAGCTTGTTCATATTAGTGGGTCCCTTCCAGTTTTGGTGCGGTGACGGCGGTCTCGCCGGTCACCACGGTTTTCTTGCGTTCCAGCCTGACCGACAGTTTGCGCAGCAGGACGTAGAACACGGGCGTCAGGAACAGGCCGAAGAAGGTCACGCCCAGCATGCCGGCAAACACCGCCACGCCCATCGCATGACGCATTTCCGAACCGGCGCCGCTCGAGAACACCAGTGGCAGCACGCCCATGATGAAAGCGATCGACGTCATCAGGATCGGACGCAGACGCAGGCGGCACGATTCCAGCGCCGCTTCCACGATGGTGCGGCCATGCAGTTCCAGTTCGCGGGCAAATTCCACGATCAGGATCGCGTTTTTCGACGCCAGCCCCACCAGCACGAACAGGGCGATCTGGGTGAAGACGTTGTTGTCGCCAGCGGTCAGCTTCACGCCGATCAGGGCGCACAGGATCGACATCGGCACGATCAGGATCACGGCCAGCGGCAGGGTCCAGCTTTCGTATTGGGCAGCCAATACCAGGAATACCAGCAGCACGCACAGCGGGAACACGTACATCATGGTGTTACCGGACAGGATGTCCTGGTAGACCAGTTCCGTCCACTCGTACGAGATACCCTTCGGCAGCACTTCTTCGACGATCTTGGTCATCTCGGCCTGCGCTTCGCCCGACGACACGCCAGGGGCCGGTGCGCCGTTGATCTCGGCGGCGACGAAGGCGTTATAACGCTGCACGCGGTCCGGGCCATAGCTGTCTTTCACGCGCATCAGCGACGACAGCGGGATCATTTCGCCACGGTCGTTGCGGACCTTGAGCTGCCCCATGTCTTCGGCGTGCGAGCGGAACTGCTGGTCGGCCTGCACGCGCACCTGGTAGGTACGGCCAAACTGGTTGAAGTCGTTCACGTACAGCGAACCGAGGTTGATCTGCAAGGTCTGGTAGATCGTGTTGAGCGGCACACCGAGCTGCTTGGCTTTCACGCGATCGACGTCGGCGAACAATTGCGGCACGTTGATCTGGTAGCTCGAGAACACGCCAGCGAGTTTCGGGTTGGTCGCAGCCTTGGCCTGCACCGCCTGCACCGCTTTATATAGCGCGTCGTACCCGAGGTTATCGCGGTCTTCCAGCATCAGCTTGAAGCCGCCGGTGGTACCGAGGCCGTTGACCGGCGGCGGCGGCAGCACCATCACGAACGCACCTTCGATGGCGCCCATGCGCTTGTTGATTTCGCCGGCGATCGCCTCGGCAGACTGCTCCTTGCCGGTACGCTCCTTGAAGTCTGACAGGCCCACGAACACGATACCGGCGTTCGGCGCATTGGTGAAACCGTTGATCGACAGGCCCGGGAACGCGATCGAGTTGGCCACGCCAGGGATGTCCTTGGCGATGTCCGACATCTTGCGGATCACGGCGTCGGTGCGGTCGAGCGAGGCGGCATCAGGCAGCTGGGCAAAGCCGATCAGGTACTGCTTGTCCTGCGCCGGCACGAAGCCCGGCGGCACGACCTTGAACATGAAACCGGCAGCGACGGCCAGCACGGCATACACCACCAGCGAACCACCCTTGCGTTTCAGGACGCCGGTCACGCCTTTTTCATAGTTGTTCGACGCGCGGTTGAAGAAGCGGTTGAACCAGCCGAAGAAGCCGCCGAATACCTTGTCCATGCCACGGGTGACGATGTCTTTCGGGGCATCGTGCGGTTTCAGCAGGGCTGCAGCCAGGGCCGGGGCCAGGGTCAGCGAGCTGAAGGCCGAAATCACGGTGGAAATCGCAATGGTCAGCGCGAACTGCTTGTAGAACTGGCCGGACAGGCCGGAAACAAAGGCGATCGGCACGAACACGGCGCACAGCACCAGGGCGATCGCAATGATCGGACCACTGACCTCTTTCATCGCCTGGATCGTCGCATCATGGGGCGACAGGCCGTCGTGGATATTACGTTCCACGTTTTCCACCACCACGATCGCATCATCGACCACGATACCGATGGCCAGCACCAGGCCAAAGAGGGACAGCGTGTTGATCGAGAAGCCGAAGGCCAGCATCACTGCGAAAGTACCGACCACCGACACCGGCACGGCCAGCAGCGGAATGATCGAGGCGCGCCAGGTTTGCAGGAAGATGATCACCACCAGGGCGACCAGCACGATCGCTTCGATCAGGGTGTGGATGACCGATTTGATCGATTCGCGCACGAACTGGGTGGGGTCATAGACGATGTCGTAGGCAACGCCTTCCGGGAAGTCCTTCGACAGGCGTTCCATGGTGGCGCGCACGTCGGCCGACAGTTGCAGCGCGTTGGCGTTCGGCGCTTCGAAAATCGGAATCGCGGCAGCCGACTTGTTGTTCAGCAGCGAGCGCAGGGCGTACGAGTTCGACCCCATCTCCAGGCGCGCCACGTCTTTGAGCAGCGTGACGGCGCCGTCGGCGCTGGCCTTGACGATGATGTTGCCGAATTCTTCTTCACTTTGCAGGCGGCCGTGGGTGTTGACGGTGAGCTGGAAGTCCGCGCCCTTGCTCGGGCCCTGGCCAATCACACCTGCCGCGACCTGCACGTTCTGCTCGCGGATCGCATCGACGATGTCGCCGGCAGTCATGCCGCGCGCAGCGACTTTTTGCGGATCGAGCCATACACGCATGGCGTAATCGCCAGAACCGAACAGCTGCACCTCGCCCATGCCGGGCAGGCGCGCCAGCTGATCCTTGACGTTCAGCACCGCGTAGTTACGCAGGTACAGGTCGTCGTAGCGGCCATTCGGCGACAGCAGGTGGACCACCATGGTCAGATTGGGCGACGACTTGACGGTCGTCACGCCGATCTGGCGCACTTCTTCCGGCAGCCGTGGCAAGGCGCGCTGGACGCGGTTCTGCACCTGCGTTTCAGCCTGCTCGACGTTGGTGCCGATCTTGAAGGTGACGGTCAGCGCCAGGGCGCCGTCGGACGTGTTTTGCGAGGACATGTACAGCATGTTCTCGACGCCGTTGATCTGCTCTTCCAGTGGCGCGGCCACGGTTTCGGCAATGATCTTGGGGTTGGCGCCCGGGTACTGCGCGCGCACCACCACCGATGGCGGCACCACGTCCGGGTACTCGGAGATCGGCAGCTTGAAGATCGAGATCAAGCCGGCCACAAAAATAATGATCGACAGGACGGCCGAGAAAATCGGCTTGTCGACAAAAAATCGGGAGATGTTCATTTTAATTATTCCTTGGTAGTGCCGGCTTTCGCATCAGCGACTGCGGCGACTTTTTCATCTTTTTTGGCTTCCGGCTGCGCCACGTTGGCGGCCAACGGATCGGCGTCCATCGCCACCATGGTCGGCGTGATCGGTGCGCCGGGGCGCACGCGCTGCAGGCCGTTGACGACAATCTTCTCGCCGGTTTTCAGGCCGGAGCGCACCACGCGCAGGCCATCGACCTGCGGGCCCAGCGTGACCGGACGGTACTCGGCCTTGTTGCCGGCGCCGACCACGAAGACGAACTTGCGATTCTGGTCGGTGCTCACGGCGCGGTCGTTGATCAGCATGACCGGCTTGGCGCCGGTCGAACCGGCCAGTTGCACGCGGGCGAACAGGCCTGGCACCAGCGAACCGTCGTCATTGGCCAGACGGGCACGCATGCGCACCGAACCGCTGCGCGCGTCGAGCTGGTTGTCGACGAATTCGAGCTTGCCCTCGTGCGGGAAGCCTTCTTCGTTGGCCAGGCCGATACGCACCACGGCCGGCTGGCCCTTGTGGGCGGCGGCGCCCACGCGCAAATAGGTTTCTTCGTCGCCGTCGAACGACGCGTAGATGTTTTCCAGCGAGACCACGGAGGTCAGCACGGCCGACGCATCGACCAGGTTGCCCAACGTGATTTCCGCTTTCGACACGCGGCCGCTGATTGGCGACGTCACGCGCGTGTAATCGACATTGAGCTTGGCCGCTTCGTACTGGGCCTGGGCGGCGCGGGCGTCGGCGTCGAGCTGCTTGAAGTTGGACGAACGCTCGTCGAATTCGCGCTGGGCGATGGCTTTATCGGCCAGCAGCTTTTCGGCACGGTTCATTTCGAGCTTGGCCAGTTCGGCCTTGGCGCGCGCCGAACCGGCAGCCGCTTCGGCGCGGTTGGCTTCGGCCTGGAACGGACGGGCGTCGATCACGAACAGCACGTCGCCCTTTTTCACCTGGCTGCCGGGCTTGAAGTTGATCGCGGTAATAAAACCGGCCACGCGTGGACGGATCTGCACCTGCTCGATCGCTTCGAGGCGGCCCGAGAATTCCTGGGTTTCGGTCAGGGTCTTCTCGACCACCGCCGCGGCAGACACCGGCGGGCCGCCTTGCGGCGCGCCCTGGGCCTGGGCATTCTTGCTGTTGGCTTCTTCGCAACCGGTGAGGCCAATGGTGGCCAGGCCCGCCAGCGCCATGGCGGCGGCCAGCGGCCCTGCCAGAGCGGTCATTTGTTTAATGGTTTTCATTTTATATCCTTTTTGAATGAAAATTATTAATAGAAAGGGCGGCGCCGGGCGCAAGCACGGACGTAGCACGAAAAACAAAACAACAAGAGTCGGGCGCCCCGCCGGCAAGCCAGTGGGGACGTGAAGGGTACTAATCAGGTATTAGACGTACGGGCAGCTATTCCTGTGACAACGGGGCCGCGTCGGCGCGGTCCAAACCGGCGATAAAGGTAGCGATCTCGCCGAGCGCGATGCACTTGCACGCGCACTCGTTGCGCTCGCCCGCTTCGGACTGCAGCGCGGGGGGCATGCGGATCACCGAGGTCTTGACACCGTTGGCAATCAGCTTGGCGCCATACTGTTCGGCCTCGTCGCGCAGCGGATCGTCTTCGGCGGACAGGATCAGGGCGGGGGCCAGGTTTTTCAGGCGGCTCGATTGCAGCGGCGACGCGTACGGGTGGGTGCGGTCGGCGCAGTTGGGCAGGTAGCCGGCGTAGGCGGCGGCGCAGGCATCGGCCACTTCCAGCAGTTCCGGCGCCTGCTGCATTTCGCGCATCGAGCAGGTGGTCAATCCAGGGTCGAGCATGGGCATGATCAGGATCTGGCCGGCCAGTGCGGGACCGCCACGGTCGCGCGACATCAGCGCGCACACCGCGGCCAGGTTGGCGCCGGCTTCGATGCCGCATACCAGCAGGCGCTTGCCGGTCCATGCCGTCTTGGCCTTGTTCTTCTTGGCCCAGTTGAGCACCGCGTGGGCGTCTTCCACCGCTGCGGGGAATGAACGCTCGGTGGCCAGCGTGTAGCTCGAGGACAGCACGGCAACATGCGGATTGTCGTCGGCCATATGGCGCAGGAAGATGTCGGCGCCATCGAGGTCGCCGCCCACGAAACCGCCCGGGTGGAAGAACACCAGCAGGGTGTCGCGCTTGCCGGCACCGCGTTCACCTGAATCACCACTGGTGTACAGGCGTGCCGCGAGCGGGCCTTCGGCGCCGCCCACTTGCAGCGCCCGCACCTTGATGCGGTCGGACAGTTCGGGCAGCGGCTGCTCTGCCGCCAGCTTCGCTTGCGCGCTCATCGGGTGACCGTCAAGGCGTCGCTGGCGACCAGCGAGGTGTCGGCACATGCCAGCACGTCGCCGCTGGCCACTTCGGTCAGGGCACGAACGCCTTGCACTTCGGCCTTGGCCGTCTGCATATAGGCATCGGTGGAGACGACGCCCGCCAGCATGACCGTGGTCAGCGCAACGGCGATCGTGGCAAAAATTCCATCCCGATTTTTCATGATTGATCCTTTCCTTCAACTGTGGCCTGCCGCCGGAATCATTTCTTTTTCTTTGTGCAGTACAGCAATCTTAAACATGTTCTACAATCCGATAAAGACGGCAAAACTGAATTGATTGTTCAGAATCTTGAACAATGGGAGTGTTTCATGAATAAACTACAAGCGATGGAAGTTTTTGTGGAGGTGGTGGACACCGGCGGCTTCACCCGCGCGGCGGAGAACCTGCAACTACCCAAGGCCACCGTCTCCACCTTGATCGCGTCGCTGGAAACGGCGCTGTCGGTCAAGCTGCTGCACCGGACCACGCGCCACGTGAGCGTCACCGCCGACGGCGCCGCCTATTATGAACGCTGCCTGCGCATCCTGTCCGATGTGCGCGACGCCGAGGAATCGCTTTCGCGCACGCGCCTGAGCCCCAGCGGGCGGCTGCGGGTGGACGTGCCCACCGGCCTGGCGCACGACGTGCTGATCCCCGCCATGCCCGATTTTTTCACCCGCTACCCGGACATCCAGATGGAGATGGGGTGCAGCGATCGCAGCGTGGACCTGATCGAGGAAGGCGTCGATTGCGCGGTGCGCGGCGGCCAGCTGGTCGATTCGAGCCTGATCGCACGCCGCGTGGGCATGCTCAATTTTATTACGTGCGCAGCGCCGTCCTATTTGCAGCGCCAGGGCGTTCCCGCGCATCCGCAGGAACTGCTGCAGCACCAGTGCGTCAATTATTTTTCGTCGCGCAGCGGTAAAATCCTCGACTGGGACTTTACCCGCGACGGCGAACGGCTGCAGGTCACCCTCCCCGGCCTGATCGCCGTCAACGACACCAACGCCTACATCGCGGCCGGCGTGGCGGGACTGGGCATCATCCAGACCCCGGGCTTCGTGATCGAGGCGATGCTGGCCGACGGCCGCCTCACCACCATTCTCGACGACTGGACCATCGACCCGCTGCCGGTGCACGTGGTGTACCCGCAAAACCGCCACCTGTCGGCCAAGGTGCGGGTGTTCGTGGAGTGGGTCGCCGAGCTGTTTGCCAACCACCCGGGCATGCGCCTGCCGAAAGCGCCGCCGCCGGCGGCGCGCACCGCGCCCTCACCACTGGAGTTAGCCGCATGACCTCTGTACCTGATGATCAACACCGTATTGTTTTCCTCGACCGCGACAGCGTCATCGCCAACGTGCGCAAGCCGTCGTTTGCGCACGCGTGGACCGAGTATCCGGCCACCAGAGCGGCCGACGCGGTCGCGCGCCTGCGCGACGCCCGCGCCACCATCGCCATCACCAACAAGGTGCCGTTGCGCGCGGACGCGCTGGACCAGTTGCCCGACCTGAAAATGATCGCGGTATCGGCCACCGGCACCGACATCATCGACCTGGCCGCATGCCGCGCGCGCGGTGTCACCGTCTCCAACATTCGCAACTACGCGGTCAACACGCTGCCCGAGCACACCTTCGCGCTGATGCTGGCGCTGCGCCGGCAACTGGTGGCGTACCGCGCCGACATCGAGGCAGGCCTGTGGCAAAAGGCCGAACAGTTCTGCCTGTTCGGCCATCCGATCGCCGACCTGGCTGGCAGCCGCCTGGGCCTGGCCGGCTACGGCGCGCTGGGCAAATCGGTGGCAGCCATCGCGCGCGCGTTCGGCATGGAGGTCGTGGTGTTCAACCGTTCTCCGGTCGAGGACGAAGGTGTTGTGCAGGTATCGTGGGACGATCTGCTGGAGACGTCCGATGTATTGAGCTTGCACCTGCCCTTGAACGACAAGACCCGCAACATGATCGGCGCGTCGGAGCTGGTGCGCATGAAGCGCAGCGCACTGCTGATCAACACCGCGCGCGGCGGCCTGGTGGACGAGCAAGCGCTGGCCGACGCGCTGCGCGCCGGCGTGATCGGCGGCGCCGGCTTCGACGTGCTGACGCAGGAGCCGCCGCCAGCCGACAACCCGCTGCTCAACCTGCGCTTGCCGAATTTTATCCTCACGCCCCATTCGGCGTGGGCCAGTTCGCAGGCGATGCAGGTGCTGGCGGACCAGTTGATCGACAACGTGGAGGCGTGGGTGGCGGGAGCGCCGCGCAACGTGGAGGCGTGGGTGGCGGGAGCGCCGCGCAACGTGGTGGCATAGGCGGGGGGAGACAGGGCGCCTGACTAACCTTCGGGCGCCAGTATTTCAAACTTTAAAGGAGCAGCATTGAAAATCCAATCCAGCACAGTGATGACCTTGATTGCGGTGGTGCTGCTGTCGGCGTGGGCATGGCGCCAGCTAGGCAAGACGCCGAAAGTGCCGGAGGCATCGGCTGCCAATTGTTCGCAGGAAGCGATCCGCGCGGTGGCGGATTCGATTGAGCGGGCTATCCTGTCGGGACGCTGCGCAAAGCAGGCGGCCCCGGCCAAACCCGAAAACTAAGGAATAAAGAAAAAAGGCCTGACGATCACTCATCAGGCCTTTCATCTTACGAATTTTGGTGCGGCTGGCAGGAATCGAACCCACGACCCCTTGGTTCGTAGCCAAGTACTCTATCCAGCTGAGCTACAGCCGCGCAAGACAACATTGTAACAGCATTCAGTCGTCCGGTGAAGCTGCCAAGAGATAAAATTTTCATTTACTTTCAAGGGCTTACACTTAAAGAAAAAGGGCCTGATGATTGCTCATCAGGCCCTTTCACTTACGAATTTTGGTGCGGCTGGCAGGAATCGAACCCACGACCCCTTGGTTCGTAGCCAAGTACTCTATCCAGCTGAGCTACAGCCGCGAAAAACAACATTGTAACAGCGTTTCGACATCTGGTGAAGCTGTCGAGAGAGGAAATTTTCATTTACTTTCAGGCGCTTACACTTAAAGAAAAAGGGCCCGACAATCACTCGTCAGGCCCTCTCACTTACGAATTTTGGTGCGGCTGGCAGGAATCGAACCCACGACCCCTTGGTTCGTAGCCAAGTACTCTATCCAGCTGAGCTACAGCCGCGTAGAACAAGATAGTAACAGCGTTTTCTTGTCTGGTAAAACGTGAATTTTTGGTGCGGCTGGCAGGAATCGAACCCACGACCCCTTGGTTCGTAGCCAAGTACTCTATCCAGCTGAGCTACAGCCGCCAAAATTTCATGTGCAACATTGTATCAGATAAACTTTATTTTGCAAAGTCCGACATTTCTATCGATTTGTTTGCCAGGTGCACGAAACACCAAACAAACCCTGTACAAAAATCTTACCCTTACTTTGCTGCACTTCTCTCGTCCGGCATGCCGTTCGAAAGAAGCAGCATTATAGGGACGGTTTCCGCGCTTGTCCACCCGTAAATTGCGATCGCTTCACACATCATTCAAACGCCATATTCGGCAGCGGCCTTCGCCGTCCACAACGCTTCGTTGTAGGACGGATACGGCTGGCCATAACAATCGATGGCACCGCCGTCGCCAATGAACTTGATCCACCAACCCTGCTCGTCCTCGATCAGGCCGATGTCGCCGGCTTTGCAAACTTGCAGCAACTGCTCGCCGGCACCGAGCACGACGATCTTGACGCCCCGGTGTTTCACTACTGTCGTCATGATTCCTCCTGATTAATCGAATGCCCGCCGTGCACTGCAACATGAGCAAAAAAGCATACCATTCACGCCACATATCTCGATCATCATCAATAAAAATTTGCATTCGTTTGCGCGTTGCAGCATTATTGAGCTGTCTCCTCTATTCTCCTCCAAGGAAATAGATTTAGCCCGCTCCCGTAGCGGGCTTTTTTTTTACCGTGTACGATGCGTTCATCTTGTGAAGAGGTCAACTCGTATGTCATTTCCCGATTCGATCGCAGCGCCCGCCCCTGACTGGACGCGCACCGCCCTTGGCGATCATGCCAGCTGGCCAGCCAGCTTGCGGCTGACGGTCGATATTCTGCTCAATTGCCCGCTGCCCATGGTGCTGCAATGGAGCGAGCAGCAAATCATGGTCTATAACGATGCGTATGTCGAGCTGCTCGGCCTGCCCAGCCTGAGTGCGCCCGGCGGTCACGTTCCGCCGATGCAGCCATCGGCGTGGAGCTGGAATCCCGAGGCCATCGCCCATGCGCGCCAGGGCCACAGCGCCAGCTACCGGGGCCGCAACCTGCCCGTGTGGCGCGACCACGCGTTTACCCAGAAGCCGCTGGACCTGTACTACACCCCGGTGCGCGATGACAACAATGTCGTGCAGGGCGTGCTGTGCGCGCTGGCGCCAGCGCAGTCGATGCCGGCAACACAGTCCGGGCGCGCCCTGACGCTGCTGGTGGTGGAAGACAATGCCGACGCCCGCTACCTGGTGTGCGAAACTCTGCGCGCGCTGGGCCACGAGGTGGAGGCGGCTGCCAGCGGCGAAGAGGCGCTGCCGCAACTGGCCAGCCAGCAGTTCGACGTGCTGTTTACCGATGTCAGCCTGCCCGGCATGTCGGGCGTGGACCTGGCGCGCCAGGCGCGCCGCGACACACCGTCGCTGGAAGTACTGTTCGCTTCCGGCTATGGCGACGAGCTGACCCGCCACCTGGAGTTTCCCGCCCGCTCGCTGCAAAAGCCCTACGATCTCGATGTGCTGCAAGACGCCTTGCAGCAGATTGTCCAGCGCGTGCAGGCCAAAGCAGCATAAGTGCCACCAGCGATTCAACCGTGCGGAGGCGGGGCGAACTATCACGCTAGAATGGTCAAACCGTTAACTTTCCAGTGTTAGCTTCGCGCTTCTCGTCCGCCAGTCGGCTGACGGGATGGCGCCAGGCCTGCCGCCACCAATGATTTCTCCCAATGAGCCTGTGAGCGCCACCTCTGCCGTCCCGGTGGAAGACGCTGCGCTCACCGATCCACAACGCGCGCTGGACGAACTGCGCAGCGCGCGCGAGTTGCTGCGTCAAAGCCGGCACGAGCTGCACGCGCTGGCCGAGTCCATGCCGCAACTGGCATGGATTGCGGAACAGGACGGCGCGATGATCTGGTACAACCAGCGCTGGTACGACTACACCGGCGCCACCCCGCAGGACATGGCCGGCGACGGCTGGCGCCGCGTGTACGCGCCCGACTGCGTGGCCGCCCTCGAACAATTATGGCAACAATGTCGCGCCAGCGGCGAGGCGCTCGAGCTCGAAGTGCCGATCCGCAGTGCCAGCGGCGAATTTCGCTGGTTCCTGGTGCGCGCCAACGCCGTACGCGACGCCGATGGCCGGCTGGTACGCTGGTTCGGCACCAGCACCGACGTCGACCAGGTCAAGCGCGCCCAGGAAGCCTTGCGCGAAGAAACCGCCGCACTCGAACTGGTCAACCGCACCGGCACCGCCCTCGCGTCGCGGCGCGACCTGCACCCGCTGTTGCAGGAACTGACCGACGCCGCCACCAGCATCAGCGGCGCGCGCTACGGCGCCTTCTTTTATCAGACAGACGACACCGGCGCCACCGTGATGCGTCACACCCTGTCCGCCGACGCGCCTGCCAGCTTTGGCGGTTTTTGCGCGCCGCGCGCCGAAGCCCTGCTCGCCGACGGGCAACCTCTTGCCGCTGGTCATGCTGCCATCCGCAGTGTCGATTTACCGGCGGAAGCGGGTGACGAGCAGTCCAGTCCCAATCACGGCTTGCCGCCGGGTACGCCACTGGTACGCAGCTACCTGGCCGTGCCGGTGGCGCTTGGCACGGGCACGGTGATCGGCTGCCTGTTCTTCGGCCATCCCGAGCCGGCCATGTTTACCGAGCGCACCGAACGGATTATCAGCGGCATTGCAGCCCAGGCCGCGATCGCCATCGACAACGCGCGCCTGTACGAAGCTACCCAGCAGGCAGCCGAAGAGCGCAAGCGGCTGCTCGACAGCGAGCGCGAAGCGCGTGCCGAAGCCGAACGCAACAGCCAAATGAAGGACGAATTCCTGGCCACGCTGTCGCATGAACTGCGCACCCCGCTCACGGCCATCCTGGGCTGGTCGCAGGTGTTACGGCGCGGCACCCGCGACGAAGCCGACCTGCATCGCGGCCTGCAAACCATCGAGCGCAACGCCCGCGCGCAGGCGCAACTGATCGAAGACTTGCTCGACATGAGCAGCATCGCCTCCGGCAAGGTGCGGCTCGAACTGCTGCCGCTGTCGCCATCGGCAATTGCCACTGCCGCCATCGATACGGTGCGCCCGGCCGCCGAGGCCCGCAGCATCAGCCTGATCACCGACTTCGACAGCGCGGCCGGCATGGTGTCCGGCGACGCCAGCCGCCTGCAGCAAATTATCTGGAACCTGCTGACCAACGCCATCAAGTTTACGCCGGAGGGCGGCACGGTAACAGTTGCCGTACGGCGCGAAGACAGCCAGGTCGCCATCGACGTGCGCGACACCGGCGCCGGCATTGCCGCCGACTTCATCGGCCACGTGTTCGAGCGCTTCCGCCAGGCCGACGCCACCACCACCCGCAAGCACGGCGGCCTGGGCCTGGGTTTGGCAATCGCCAAGCACCTGGTGGAGCAACACGGCGGCACCATTGCCGCCCACAGCGACGGCCCTGGCCTGGGTTCGTGCTTCACCTTGCGTCTGCCACGCCGGGCCGGCAAGAACGATGCAGCGCCCGTGCACGCATGTGCTGCGCCGCACGATCTGGCCGGTTTCCAGGTGCTGGTCGTGGACGATGACGACGATTCCCGCGAGCTGATCCGCCGTATCCTGCACGATTGCCACGCCGATGTACTGACCGCAGCCAGCGCTGCCGAAGCGCTGTCGCTACTCGAACACCTGCGGCCGGGGCTGCTGCTTACCGACCTTGGCATGCCAGAAATGGACGGTTACGGCCTGCTCGAACGAGTGCGGGCGCTGGGCCCGGCGCACGGCGGCGACGTGCCAGCGATCGCGTTGACCGCGTTTGCACGCGCGGGCGACCGCGTGAAAGCGTTATCAAGTGGTTTTTTCGCACATGTTTCGAAACCGGTGGAGCCGGCCGAACTGATAGCCAAAGTCGCTTCCGCGCGGTCCGCACAAACCCGTATTTCCAAGTCCCCACTCTGAGCGACGATGACATGCAATAAACACACGTAAATATTATTGCCATACAGCATTTTTCCCGCTCCTACTTTTAGACGCGGCAATGTCCTACAAGCAATCAGACGCATGCTTGCTACACTTGGAAAATCATGGAAAGCAGGTAGAATTGTTTCCGTACAGAAATTAATCGCAGATGTGTGCGCCGCAGCACAGAGGTTTGCGATATTATCTAATTATTATGCATTTATTATGCGGCCGGGACCCCGCCGCTTAGATGAGACTGAGAAAAAATATGCCGAGCCGTGACGATATTCTGCACGCCAAAATCCTGGTGGTAGATGACAGCGCCGACAATGTCGAGCTGATGTTGGAGATCCTGCGCGAAGCCGGTTACACCGACGTGTCCTCGACCATGCTGCCCGAGCAGGTATGCCCCATGCATCGCCAGCATTGTTACGACCTGATCCTGCTGGACCTGCAGATGCCCGGTTTGAACGGCTTCCAGGTCATGAAGGGTTTGAAAGAAATCGAGCAAGGCGGTTACCTGCCCGTGTTAGCGCTCACTGCACAGCCGAGCTTTAAAATCGCCGCACTGGAAGCAGGCGCACGCGACTTCATCAGCAAACCGTTCGACCTGCTCGAAGTGCACAAGCGCATCCACAACATGCTCGAAGTGCGGCTGCTCTATAAAGAGCTGGCGCAGTACAGCAAGCAGCAGCAGGAACTGGCGCTGCACGATCCGCTGACCGGCCTGCCCAACCGCCGCCTGCTTGAAGACCGTATCGCCACCGTGCTGCAACACGCCACGCGCCAGCAGAACAAGGCGGCGGTCATGTACCTCGACCTCGACGGCTTCAAGCCCATCAACGACACTTACGGCCATGCGGCCGGCGACGAAATCCTCAAGCTGGTCGCGCAGCGCCTGGTCAGTTGCGCCCGCAAGGAAGATACGGTCGCGCGCGTGGGCGGCGACGAATTCGTCATCGTGATGGGTAATATCTCGCACGTGGGCGATACCCAGGAACCCGCCAACAAGCTCATCGAATCGGTATCGCAACCGTACATGGTCAACGGCCATACACTGCAATTGTCCACCAGTATCGGCATCGGGATTTTCCCGGACGACGCCGACGCGGTGGCGGCCGTGATCGCGGTGGCCGATGCCGCGCTGTACGAAGCCAAGCGCTCTGGCAAGAACCGCAGCTGCACGGCGCAAGCCCTGCGCACGCAGTCTGTTGCCCAGCCGGTGCTGTCCACGACCGTATAATCGATTACAGCGGGCGGCCTGCACCGGCGGTCCGGATTAAATGAAAGCCGTCATTCCTTTGCAGGAATGACGGCTTTCAAGTTTTACGGCCAACCAAGAACGGTTACGCTGCTGCCTTGTCTTTCGTTCCTGCCTTGCCTGCAGGCTTGGCGCTGCTGTGACGATGATCATCCTTGGCATCGACCATTTCGGGCGGTACTTCGATGCGGGTAATGCCGGCATCGACCGAGACCGGATCGCTGGCCGGGAAAGTCATCTCCAGGCCATCGTCGAGCAGGGTTTCCTTGGCTTGTTCTGCCGGGGTGGCTTGCTCGAGGTCGGCCAGGGTAGTGATGGCTTGCGCCAATTTGACGAAGTCCATATTGGCCAGGTCGCGCACCGAGTGCACGTTGAATGCCTGCGCCAGCGCCTTGGCGTCCTTGGCGCTCACACCGCGCAGCGCGCTGACCGGTGCCGCTGCCAGTGCGCGGAAGCTCTGGCCCAGATATTCTTTGTCCACGACAGTATCGATATTCATGATGTGTTCCTTGAGTGGGTGGATACAGCTTGACTGTGACAGCACCGGCCCGACGGGTCTGTGCGGGAGCAAACATAGAGCGGCGGCCGGTAGCAAGGTTCTATTGACTACCGGTCTTTTGACATTCATACAAGCAATTGTTATGATCGTGCGGTCCCCTCGCCGTCAGCAGACATCGTGCCCATTCCAGCCCAACCCAAGATCCTGGTCGTCAACGACGATGCCAACAGCCTGTTCGCGTTGACCAGTCTGCTTGGGCTATGGGCCGAGCAGGAGTCCTACGAAGTGCTGTCCGCGCGCACGGGACAGGAGGCGCTGCGCCAGGTGCTGCTGCACGATTTCGCCGTGATCCTGCTCGATGTGAACATGCCAGGCATGGACGGCTTCGAGACCGCCGAGGCGATCCACGCGCGGGCGCGCTCGGCCGACATTCCCATCATTTTCATCACCGCCTTCCTGGCCGACGAACTCGACCGACTGAAGGCCTACCAGCACGGCGCGGTCGATTTCCTGTTCACGCCGGTGATCCCGCAAATTCTGTACGCCAAGATTTCAGTGTTCGTGGCGCTGGCGTCGAAAAACGAGGAACTGAAAAAGCAGGCGCGCGAACTGAGTTCGCGCAGCGCCGAGCTGACTGCCTCGAACAAGCGCCTGCGGCGCGAAATCGAGGAGCGCCAGGTAGCCGAGCGCGAAAACCACGCCAAGGACGAATTTCTCGCCATGCTGGGCCACGAGCTGCGCAATCCGCTCAGCGCCATCAGCAGCGCGGCGGCGCTGATTGGCCTGCCGGGTGTCAGCGTCGATGACGTACAGCGTGCCAAGAAAATCATCGAACGCCAGAGCCAGCACCTGGGCCGCATCGTCGACGACCTGCTCGACCTGTCGCGCGCCATGTCCGGCAAGATCCTGCTCGACCGCGCACCCGTGGACCTGGCCGCGCTGGTGGCAGGCACCCTGGAAACCTTTCGCGCCACGGGCCGCAGCAACGGCTACGACCTGGCGCACGACCTGGCCGGCGGCTGGGTCGAAGGCGACGCCACCCGACTCGAACAAATTGCCAGCAACCTGATCGACAACGCGCTCAAGTACACCCCCAGCGGCGGCCGCATCGAAGTGCGCACCTGGACCGAGAATGGCGAAGTCGTGCTCTCCGTGCGTGACAATGGCGTCGGTATCGCGGCCGAGCTGCTGCCCCACGTGTTCGATGTATTCGTGCAAGGTTCGAGCACGCTCGACCGCTCGCAGGGCGGCCTCGGCATCGGCCTGTCGCTGGTGCGGCGCCTGGCCGAATTGCACGGCGGCGACATTGAGGCCGACAGCAAGGGCCCCGGCGCCGGCAGCGTGTTTATCTTGCGTCTGCCGCGCATCGAACCGCCGGTGCCGCTGGCGGCAGCGGCGCCGCCCGCCGCCGACGGCAATCCCACCCTGCTGCTGATCGAGGACAACGAAGACGGCCGCGAAATGATGACCATGATGCTCGGCTGCTATGGCTACCAGGTGCGTGCCGCCGAGGACGGCTTGCGCGGACTGGACGCGGTGCGCGAGTTCCGCCCCGACCTGGCGCTGATCGATATCGGCCTGCCCGGCATCGATGGCTATGAAGTAGCGCGGCGCCTGCGCGCCGACCCGGACACCCGCCACATCAAGCTGATCGCCCTCACCGGCTACGGCCTGGCGGAAGACCTGGCGCGCGTGATGGCAGCCGGCTTCGACCGCCACCTGGTCAAGCCGGTCGGCATTGAACAGTTGATGGAAACAATCGCCAGTTGCATGCGAGAACCGTTGAAATTGTAACCATGGGTAATTGATTTCCCAGCGGAGCGCCGTCTCGTGGAAAGCTCGGGTATCATCGGCAACGAGACTCCTTCTTTACAACTTACACCAAGTCTTTCCATACATACAGAGATGCCCATGTCCGTACCGGCCCCACAAGAACATCACGACGCCCAGCGCAGCGCCGACCTGAGCGAGTTGCTCGGTCATGTCCACACCTGCTGGGACAACGAACGACGCTCGCTGTCGCGCCAGTTGCACGACAGCCTGGGCTCATCACTGACGGCGCTGACCATGCACCTGGGCTTGCTGATGCAAAAGCTGCCCGACGACCGGGCGCTGCAGGACCGCGCCGGCCACATGAAGAAGCTGCTGGGGCAAATCGTGGAAACCAACCGGCAAATGCAGATCAAGCTGTGGAACGACAAGCTCGAATTCCTCGGCGTGCGCGTGGCGCTGGGCGAACTGGTCGAGCAATTCGGCCAGCAGCACAACATCAAGGCCCGCAGCAGTTTGCCCGACGACGAGCTCGACTGCCCGCGCAGCCACGGCATCGTGCTGCTGCACACGCTGGAAGAAGCACTGCGCAACATCGTCGCCCATGCCAGCGCCACCGAGGTGGACGTGATCGTGGACGACAATGAAGACGAAGTGATGATGACGGTGAAAGACAACGGCGTGGGTATCGCAGCGGGGAGTTCCACCCCGGCGGGCGGCGCCGACGCCGTCAAGTTCGGCCTGCGCATGGCGCGCGAGCGGGCCGCCTACCTGGGCGGCACCCTCACCCTGGCGCCGGGCCTTGGCGGCGGCGCCACCCTGACCATGATCCTGCCGAAACCGCAGAAAACTTAACGCCTGACGAACCTCCAGGGCTGCGTAGCAGCTCCTCGCCGTACCTTCGCAGCGTCTTCGTCGCTGCGCCTTGCGCTGACGGTTCGCCAGCCGCTCCTGGTTGCTAGTGCAGTTTCACCAGCGGGGTGCTGCGCTTGATCAGGAAGCGGGCCAGCGCCAGCACCCCGGTGCGCACCGTGCCCAGTACAGCCTTGTGGTGCAGCAGGTGCAGGCTCACGTACATCAGCCGCGCGACAAAACCTTCCACGAACCAGCTCAAGCCTTTGAGCGAACCCATCAAACTACCGACCGACGTGGTCTGGCCGAACGATACCAGCGAACCATAGTCCTTGTATTCATAAGGCTTGGTTTGCGCCGGCTTGTTGTCGCGCTGGCGCAGGAAGGTCGCAAGCAGGTAATCGGCCTGCTGGTGCGCGGCCTGGGCGCGCGGCGGCACCGGCTTGCCGTCCGGGCCGATGCAGGCGGCACAGTCGCCCAGCGCGTAAATCCCCGCAAAACCCCTGACCTGCAAGTGCTGGTCCACGTCCAGCGCACCCGACTTCACGGTGGGCAGGCCCAGCTCCTTGAGGAAATCCGGCGCCTTGATGCCGGCCGCCCATACCACCAGCTGGGCCGGATAGACGATGTTGCCGGCCGTCACGCCGTCGGCCGCAATCGCGGTCACGCGGGTATTGGTGACCACCGTCACCGCGCGCTGGTGCAGCAGGTTGAGCGCGGCGCTCGAGACTTTTTCCGGCAGCGGCGCCAGGATGCGCGGCGCGCCTTCGAGCAAGGTAATGCGGATATCGCGTTCGGCCTTCAGCTGGCCGAAGCCGTAGGTGGCATACACGCCGCTGGCCTCGCGCAGTTCGGCCGCCAGCTCGACACCGGTGGCGCCGCCGCCGATGATGACCACGTCCACACCTGCCTCGACGTTGTGTTCTTTTTTCAGCGAGGCCAGGGTCAGCAGTTTGAGCAGCGTGAGGCGGAAGCGTTCCGCGTCCTCGGTGGCGTTGAGCGAAATCGTGTGCTCGGCCGCGCCGGGCACGCCGAAGTAATTGGAGGTGCTGCCCACTGCGATCACCAGCGAATCGAAGCCTACCTGGCGTTCAGGCAGCACGACTTCGTCGCGCTCGTCGCCGGCAGTGATGGCGCCGATGGTGATGGAACGCTGCGCGTGGTCGAGCGCCAGCATGGGGCCGTAGGCAAAGGTAAAGCCGTTGTCGTGCGCCAGCATCTGGTACGACAGGCCTTCCTGGTGGACGTCGAGGGTGCCGGCAGCCACTTCGTGCAGCGACGGCTTCCAGATATGGTACAGGCGGCTATCGACCAGCATCACCTCTCCCGGCATTTTGCGGCCCAGTTTGCATGCCAGCTCCAGGCCACCCGCGCCACCGCCCACGATCACAATTTTGCTATGCAAGTCTTTCTCCCAGTTTTTGCTCAATATATTTAGCCCCATGATACCAAGGCTGGCGAAATCTTTCCGTCCGCCACCGAATGTCACCAAAGCTGCTACACTAATCGTTCGACACCTAACCATTTAACACCGAATCATATGTCCACTATCGAAGAGCGGTTCTCGGCCGCCCTGCATGGCAGCGCCCGCGCGTGGCGGCTGGCCATCGACCGCCGCCTGCGCCACCTCGGCATCAGCCAGTCGAGCTGGATGGCCATTGCCCTCACAGCAAAGGAAAAAGAGCCGCCGTCGCAAACCCGGCTGGCCAACCGCGTAGGGGTTGAAGACCCGACCATGGTGGCCACCATCGACCGCCTGGTCAAAGCCGGCTACATGATCCGCACACCGTCCGCGACCGACCGCCGCGTCAAGCTGCTCAGCCTGACGGAGTCGGGCCTGCAGGTGTACCGCAGCGTCAAGCAGGAAGCCGACGCGGTGCGCGGCGAGCTGCTGGCCAAGGCCGATCCGGCGGTGCTGGCTATCGTCACCGGCTTCCTCGAGCAAATGCAAAGCGATATCGAGTCCGGCATATGAATGCGGTAGCACCACCTGTCCCGGACGCCGGCATCAACCGCACCATGATCACGGTGTCGATCATGCTGGCCACCATCATCCAGGCGCTCGACGGCACCATTGCCAACGTCGCCCTGCCCCATATGCAGGGCAGCCTGTCGGCTTCGCAGGACCAGATCACCTGGGTGCTGACTTCCTTCATCGTCGCCACCGCGATCGCCACCCCGCTCACCGGCTGGCTGTGCGACCGCTTCGGCCAGAAGAATATTTTCCTCACCGCCGTTGCCGGCTTCACGCTTGCTTCGGTGCTGTGCGGGTTGTCGATGAACCTGGGCGAGATCGTTGCCGCGCGCATGCTGCAAGGCGTGTTCGGTGCGGCGCTGGTGCCGCTGTCGCAGGCCACGCTGCTCGACATCAATCCGCGCGAAAAGCATGGCTCGGCCATGGCGGTATGGGGCATGGGCGTGATGATCGGTCCGATCCTCGGCCCCACCCTGGGCGGCTGGCTCACCGATGCCTATAACTGGCGCTGGGTATTTTTCATTAACGTGCCGATCGGCGCGATGGCGTTTTACGGCATCTGGCGCTACATCGGCAAGACTACCGCGCCGCGCAAGATGAAGTTCGACGCCTTCGGTTTCATCACGCTCAGCGTGGCCATCGGCGCCTTGCAGATGCTGCTCGACCGGGGCGAACAGAACGACTGGTTTGCCGCGACCGAGACCTGGATCGAAGCGATCGTGCTGGCGCTGGCGTTTATTTATTTTGCCGTGCACACGGCGATGCAACCGCCCGGAAAATCGTTCTTCGACTACCGGCTGCTGAAAAACGCCAACTACGTCAGCGGCCTGCTGTTTATCTTCATCGTGGGCCTGGTGCTGTTCGCTACCCGCGCGCTCACGCCCACCATGCTGCAAAGCCTGATGGGCTACCCGGCCGCCATCGCCGGCCTGGTGACGGCGCCCAGCGGCATCGGCACCATGATTGCCATGCTGATCGTCGGCAAACTGGTGGGCCGGGTGGACCTGCGCCTGCTGCTGGGCGCCGGCTTTGCGATTACCGCGTTCTCGCTGTGGCAGATGACGCGCTACACGCTGGTGCTGTCGCAAAGCGACATCATCTGGCCCGGCGTGATCCAGGGCCTGGGCCTGGGACTGGTGTTCGTGCCCTTGTCTGCCGCCACGTTTGCCACGCTGTCGCCCGAGATGCGGGCCGAAGGCACGGCCATTTACAGCCTGATGCGCAATATCGGCAGCTCGATCGGCATCGCCCTGGTGCAAACGCTCCTGGTGCGCAATACGCAGACCATGCATGCGACGCTGACCGAAAAAATCACCATCGCCAATCCGGCCGCGCTCGATGCCCTCGCCGCCCCCAACGGCGCGGCGCTGCTCAACAACGAGATCACCCGGCAGGCGTCGATGATCGCGTACGTGGACGACTTCTGGCTGATGCTGATCTTGACCCTGTGCGTGCTGCCGCTGCTGCTGTTGATACGGCCGGCCGCCAGGCACGAAGCACCGGCGGTGCACGCCGCACACGATTGAAATCGACCATGAACCAACACGTGAAAAAATCCTTACTGAGCATGGCGGTCCTGCTGCTGGCCGGCTGCGCCGCCATTCCACCCGATGCGCACATTCCCGTCAAACGCGACATCGCCAAAGCCGACCTGGCGGCCGACATCCACCTGGCGCGCGAAGGCTGGCCGCAGGCGCGCTGGTGGACAGCGTATGGCGACGAACAGTTGAACGCGCTGATCGAGCAGGCGCTGGAGGGCGGCCCGAGTTTGGAAGTGGCGGCGGCGCGCATCGGCAGCGCGCGGTCGGAACTGTCGCGCAGCATGGCCGACACCGGCATCGACATCAGCGGCTACGCCAACGCCAACCGCCAGCGCTATTCCGGTACCGGCCTGTTCCCGGCGCCGATCGGCGGCGCGTACTTCACCACCGAGACGCTGCGGCTCGAAGCGCACTACAACTTCGACTGGTGGGGCAAGAACCGCGCCCAGGTGGCCGCTGCGGTCGGCTCGCTCAACGTGGACCGGGCGGCCTACGCCCAGGCCGAGCAGGCTCTGGCCGCCGCCATCGCCCAAAGTTATTTCCGCCTGCAAGGCGATTTTGCGCGGCAGAACAACCTCGCGCAACTGACGGCCGTGCAAACCGCGCTGGCGCAGGACCGTACCCGCCGCATCGACAGCGGCCTGGCCAACGCCGATACCGGCCACGCGGCGCAGGCCGAACTGGCGCAACTGCGCAAGCAGGCGGCGCAGCTGAAGACCGATATCGGCGTCGAGCGCGAGGCGCTGCGGGCCTTGCTGGGCGCCGACCACACGGCGCTGGCTGACCTCAAGCCCGTACAAACCAGCGCGGTGGCGCACACCCTGCCCGCGCGGCTCGGCATCGACCTGCTGGCGCGCCGGCCCGACTTGCAGGCCGCGCGCTGGAAGCTCGAATCGTCGTTGAGCCGCATCGATGCCGCCAAGGCCGCGTTCTACCCGGACGTCAACCTGACCGGCTCGATCGGCCTCGACACCATCAAGCTGGAGAACCTGCTGCAGGCGGCCAGCCGCACCGTGTACCTGGGTCCGACCCTGACGCTGCCGATCTTCGACAGCCGCCGGCTGGACGCCCAGCTCGACGCCACCCGCACCGCGCGCGACGAACGCATTGCCGAATACAACCAGGCGGTAGTAGAGGCCGTGCGTGAAGTGGCGCAGGATGCCTTGCAGGTACAAGGCATCGAACAGCAGATCGCCGAACAGGCAGCCAGCAGCGCAGCGACCGGGGCGCAGCTGGCGTCGGTGCAGAAGCGTTTCGAGCGCGGCCTGGCCGACAACGCCGGTGTACTCAATGCGCGGCTGGCCGTGCTGCGCGAACGCGACGCCGACCTGTACCTGCAACAAGTGCAGCGCCTGGCCGAAGTGGCGCTGACCAACGCCCTCGGTGGCGGCTACCACGAGCAGGCGCCGCTGGCCACCGTATTGAAGTAACCCGACGAGATCATCATGACCATTGAGACCACTCCCGCAAAATCAAGCAACAACAAGAAACGCAACACCGTCCTGGCCGGCATTACCGTGCTGTTCCTGGCCGTGGGCGGCGCCTATGCCGTGTATTACCAGACCGTGCTGTCGAGAATCCAGGAAACCGACAACGCCTACGTGGGCGGCAACCTGGTCAACCTGTCGTCGCAAGTAACCGGCAACGTCACCGAGATCCGCGCCGAAGAAACCCAGATGGTGCAAGCGGGCGCACCGCTGGTCATGCTCGACGCGGCCGACGCCGACGTCGCGCTGGCGCAGGCCGATGCGAAGCTGGGCGCCGCGGTGCGCCAGCAGCGCCAGCGCTACGCGGACGTGGCGCAATACGACGCCACCGTCGCCTTGCGCCGCCTGGAACTCAAGAGCGCCGAGGACGACCTGGCGCGGCGCCTGCCGCTGGCGGCCGATCACACGATTTCGGGCGAGGAAGTGGCGCACGCGCGCCAGGCCGTCAATAGCGCCCGCGCTGCCGTGGCGGTGGCAGTGAAACAGGAACAGGCGGCGCAGGCGTCGGTGACCGGTGTCGATGTGTCGCACCACCCGGACGTGCTGGCGGCCAAGGCCGACTACCAGAGCGCCTGGTTGGCTGCACGCCGCAACACCATCGTGGCGCCAGTCTCCGGTTACATCGCCAAGCGCGCGGTGCAAGTGGGTGCACGCGCCACGCCGGGCACGGCGCTGCTGGCGATCGTGCCGCTGGACCAGTTGTGGGTGGACGCCAATTTCAAGGAATCGGAACTGCGCAACATCCGCGTCGGCCAGCCCGCCACGGTGGAAGCGGACATGTATGGCAGCAAGGTGGAATTCCACGGCAAGGTGGTAGGATTATCGGCCGGCACCGGCAGCGCCTTTTCGCTGCTGCCGGCACAAAACGCCGGCGGCAACTGGATCAAGGTGGTGCAGCGCCTGCCGGTACGCATCGCCCTGGACGCCGCCGAACTGCGCGCCCACCCGCTGCGCATCGGCCTCTCGACCACCGTCAAGGTGGACATCAGCAAAACCGACGGCCCGGTGCTGGGCGCCGCCATGCCGCAGCAGCCGGTGTACCAGACCGCCGCGCTGTCGCAACCGCTGCAACAGGCCACGACTGCCGCCGACACCATCATCAGCCGCAACCTGCACTAGGCTGCAAGCCAGCCCGACAGCGATAGGGCTCGGTTCGTGCCCGGATGCCGGAACCGGCTCCGAGCTATTTGCGCAGTTCGGCGTCGAGCTGGGTGATCGCGGTTTGCGCTTGCGTGATCACCCGGTCGGCAATGCGCTGGCGCATGCCGGGCACGCGGCCGGCCGCTTCGGCTTCCAGCAGCAGCGGCATCAGCATCTGTTCGGCCGACTCGCGGAAGCCTTGCGCCACCAGGTCCAGCTGGGCGTTGAACGTGTGCTCGGCGCCTTGCAGCTGCTTGCGCAATTCCGCTTCGAAGGCAGCGCGCTTGTCGCGGATTTCGGTGCGCTTGCGCTTGCCGGCATCGGTGAACCATTTGAAGGCGCCCGCCAGCAGCACCGCGCCACCGACGAATGGCGCAGCCGGCGCCACCACCGGCAGCACCACGGCCGCGCCGATCAGGTAGGCGGCGGTGCCGGTGCCGGCAGCAGCCACCACGCCGCTCATCAAGGTCACATTGGCGGCCGCTTCGGCGCTGTTGGCCAGCCGCGTGCCGATGCGCAGGCGCGGCATCAGGCGGGCCAGCGTGGAATGGTGCTGGCGCTCGAACATCGACACCTGCCCCAGCCGCATGCCGGACTGGAACAGCCGCAAGTCTTCCTGCAGCAGGTGCACCGCCTGCTCCTTGCGCCGCACGATGCGGTCGAGCCGGCGCTCCATCTCCTGGCCGAACTGGTTGCGGCCGATGCTCTCCCACACCTCGTCCTCTTTCCACTTGTCGGTGGCCAGGCGGTCGGCGATGGCCAGTTCAATGGCGTTGCCGGCATCGTGCACGGCGTCGTCGATTTCCTCGGTCAGCAGGCGCCGCTCGTAGGCGATGCGCTGCTCGACCAGCACCAGCCGCTGCATCACCTGGCTTTTCATTTCGTTGGCGGTGGTGACCAGGGTGGCGGCGATCGACTCGTCGAGTCCCATCTGCCGCGCCTGGTCCAGGTAGGCGGCAATGTCTTGCAGGATCACCGTGGTGGTGCTGCTCACCAGCGTGTGCAGCTGCGCGTGATCGATGTCGCCCGCTTGATAGTTGCGTGCATGTTCGACCAGCACCGGCTGGCCGGCGCTGCGGCCGAAATCGGCCACCGCATCGGACAGCGAACGCCCGCGCACCAGGCGCCGCGCCTGCTCGCCCAGGTTGGCCAGCAAGCCCTTCTCCTCGGCGGCAGGCAGGCGCTCGAAGTCCTCGGGCGCCAGGCGCACCGACAGGGCCTTGGCCAGCCGCTGGGCCAGCGACCGGGCATCGCCGCCGTGCAGCGCCAGCAGCGGAATTGCCACGGCCAGCGCATTTTCGCGCGCGGCCTGGTCGATCGGGGCTGCGCTGCGGGCCAGGGCCGCAAAGGCCCAGTCCACGTCGACGCCGGACTCGATGGCGTTGAGCACCAGTGCGGTGAACACGGCCGACGACTTGCCGTCGCCGGCCAGCTCGGTGACGGCGGCAAACTGCGCCAGCGTGAGCTTGCCGTCGCGGCCGGCAATGGCGCCGACCGCGCGCGCGTAGGCAGAGCTGAAGCTCTGGTCGGCAGAAAGATGTTCGTCGAGGGACCGCACGTGGATGGCGTCGGCGCTGCTGCCGACGCTGGTGCTGGTGGGAGTACCGTGGGTGTTCACACTTGCTCCGTCTGGTTGTATTTCATGGCCGCTATTTTAGCGGATGACGGCGGAGGACATCACGCACCGGTGGCCAGCGCCAGCGTCTCCTTGATCTCTTCCATCACCACGTAGCTTTTCGACTGCGCCGCGCCGGGTAAACTGAGCAGCATATCGCCGAGCAGCTTGCGGTACTCGGCCATCTCGTGGATGCGCGCCTTGATCAGGTAGTCGAAGTCGCCCGACACCAGGTGGCACTCCTGCACCTCGGGAATGCGCAGCACTTCGCGGCGGAACTGCTCGAACACCGGGCCCGATTTCTGGTTCAGCGTAATCTCGACGAACACCAGCAACTTGGCGCCCAGCGCCGGCGGGTCAATGCGCGCATGGTAGCCGGTGATGACGCCGTCGCGCTCCATGCGTTTCACCCGTTCGATGGCGGGCGTGATCGACAGGCCCACCTGCTCGCTCAGGTCTTTCATCGAGATGCGGCCGTCCGCTTGCAGGATGTGCAGGATCTTGCGGTCGAGTTTGTCCAGGGTACGGACCGATTCCTTCTGTATTCGCATGAAATTCCACTGAATTTATCGATTTTTACAATAACAAAAGCTAGTGTTTCAAGCATACCATAGCGGATTATAGGGGCGCGCTGCGTCCATCCACAATATTCGGGGGTTCACATGCGCGTACTCATACTCGGCAGCGGCGTCATTGGCGTCACCAGCGCCTATTACCTGGCCCAGGCCGGCCACGACGTCACCGTGATCGACCGCCAGCCCGGCCCCGCACTGGAAACCAGCTTTGCCAACGCCGGCCAGATCTCGCCCGGTTATGCGTCGCCGTGGGCCGCCCCCGGCATCCCCCTGAAAGCCGTCAAGTGGATGATGCAGCGCCATGCGCCGCTGTCGATCACGCCCGACGGCACCCTGTTCCAGCTGCAGTGGATGTGGCAGATGCTGCAAAACTGCACGCCCGAGCGCTACGCCGTCAACAAGGAGCGCATGGTGCGCCTGGCCGAGTACAGCCGCGACTGCTTCAAGGTGTTGCGCGCCGCCACCGGCATCGAATACGAAGGCCGCCAGCAAGGCACCACCCAGCTGTTCCGCACCCAGAAGCAGCTCGATGATGCGGCCAAGGATATCGCCGTTTTGCAGGAAACCGGCGTCCCGTACGAACTGCTGAACCGCGCCCAACTGGTCGGCGCCGAGCCGGGCCTCGACCAGACCAAGCTGGTCGGCGGCCTGCGCCTGCCCAACGACGAAACCGGCGACTGCCAGCTGTTTACCACGCGCCTGACCGCCATGGCGGAAGAGCTCGGCGTCAAATTCCGCTACAACATCGAGATCGATGCACTGATCAAGGCTGGCGACCAGATCCGTGGTGTGCAGACCGGCAGCGAACTGCTGACCGCCGATTCGTACGTGGTGGCGCTGGGCGCCTATTCCACGCCGCTGCTCAAGGGCCTGCTGGACGTGCCGGTCTATCCGCTCAAGGGCTATTCGATCACGGTGCCGATTGTTAATGCCGAGGCCGCTCCCGTCTCGACCATCCTCGACGAGACCTACAAGATCGCCGTCACCCGTTTCGACGACCGCATCCGCGTCGGTGGCATGGCCGAGATCGCCGGTTTCGACAAGCGCCTCAATCCGCGCCGCCGCGAGACGCTGGAAATGGTCGTCAACGACCTGTTCCCCGGCGCCGGCGCCACCGCCGAAGCGAGCTTCTGGACCGGCCTGCGGCCGATGACGCCGGACGGCACGCCGATCGTCGGCCGCACCGGCCTGCGCAACCTGTACCTCAACACCGGCCACGGCACGCTGGGCTGGACCATGTCGTGCGGTTCGGCGCAGCTGCTGGCCGATATCATCTCGGCGCGCAAGCCGGCGATCCTGGCCGACGATCTGTCGGTGGCGCGGTACGGCGCGGCGCCGGCGCAGCGCCAGCCGCAACTGGCCAGCGCTTAACGATTATCTTTTAAACACCGGGACTGTCGCATCCCCGCCTCTATTCGTGAATCAGTGCCCGCGCAGCCCAACATGGCGTTGAGCTTGTGCGCCGGGCTGCGTATAATTTTGATCATGAATAAATTAGAAGCATTCGGCCACATTGCGGCCATGGCCATCCGCGGCGAACTGGTGTTCCCCACCAGCGTCAACGCCGCCCTGCGCGTGCAGCTTGCGCTCGACGATCCCGACTGCCCGATCGACAAGGCCATCAGCCTGGTGCTGGCCGAGCCCACGCTGGCCGCGCGCACGGTCGCCATCTCCAACTCCGCGATGTTCGCGCGCGCGGGCGCACCCGTGGTCACCAACGTCCGCGGCGCCATCATGCGCATCGGCTACCAGAACCTGTTCGCACTGGCCGCCGCCATGGTGGTGCGCCAGTTCGGCAGCAAGCTGATCGACCCGGCGCTGCGCGTCAAGGCCGAAAAGCTGTGGGACCACACCATTGCCGTGGCCGCGCTGGCGCGCCTGATCGCGCGCGACGTCACCGGCGTCAACGAAGATACCGCGCTGTTCGCCGGCATCGTCCACGAAGTGGGCGGCTTCTACCTGCTCTCGCGTGCGGACGAATTCCCGGGTCTGCTCGAAGAAGACCCGGAAAACTGGCACTCGGCCAGCGAAGAAATCATCACCCGCGAAGTGATGCGCAAGCTGTGCATCCCCGAGCCGGTGGCCGACGCCATCGAGGGCCTGCGCGACGCCTTCATGTCGATCCCGCCCGATACCTTGCTGGACACGCTGCTGCTGGCCAACCTGCTCACGCCGGTGCGCTCGCCGCTGCAGGAGGCCGAGCGCGAACTGCCGCCGCATTCAGAATCGGCCATCGACCTGTTCATCGACGCCGAGCGCCTGCAAGTGCTGCTCAAGCAGGCGCATGACAACGCCGCCGAGATGAGCGCCGCGCTGCTGGTGTGAGCATGCAGCAAACACCCCTGTCTTACGGCTCCGATGCGTCCGGCCTGGTGTGCGGCTACGTGTTCGGCCGCGCGCAGGAAGGCGTGGGCGTGCCGCTCAACGCCGACGAAGCGTGCGCCTGGCTGGACCACCGCGACCGGCATCCGTCGGAATTCATCTGGCTGCACTACAACCTGGCCAACACCGCCAGCGAGAAGTGGCTCAACGAGCACCTGTCGCTGCCCGAGGAATTTTACGAAAGCCTGCACGAGGGGCCGCGCTCCACCCGCATCGAGGTGGCCGACAACACGCTGATCGCCGTGGTCAACGATGTGCTGCACGATTTTTCGTTCGACCCGTCCGACATTTCCACCCTGTGGCTCAGCGTGGACAAGCAGGTGGTCATCAGCGCGCGCCGCAAGCCGCTGCGCGCCATCGACAGCCTGCGCAACGCCGTGCGCAACGGCGAACCGATCCGCTCGTCGGTGGAACTGCTGATCCACCTGCTGCGCGACCAGGCCGACGCCCTGATCAAGATCGTGCGCCATGCGATCGCCACCGTCGATGGCATCGAAGACAATCTGCTCGCCGGCAAGCTCAACACCAAGCGCGCCAGCCTCGGTGAGTTGCGGCGGGTACTGGTGCGCCTGCGCCGGCTGCTGGCGCCCGAACCGGCCGCGCTGTTCCGCCTGCTGCAACGGCCGCCACGCTGGGTCGCCGAGATCGACGCCCAGGAACTGCGCCAGTCCACCGAGGAATTCTCGATGGTGCTGGCCGACATGGCCTCGCTGCAGGAACGCATCAAGCTGATCCAGGAAGAGATCGCCGCGCTGGTCAACGAGGGCAACAACCACAGCCTGTTCGTGCTGACCATCGTCACCGTACTGGCCCTGCCGATCAACATCATCGCCGGCCTGCTGGGCATGAACGTGGGCGGCATTCCGCTGGCCGACGCGCCGCACGGCTTCCTGGTGGTGGTGCTGATCGTGGCCAGCTTTACGGCAATCGCCGGCTGGCTCGCCTTCCGCCGCCAGCGCGACTTGCGGTGAGTTTTTCGTCGCGATAGATATACAGGCGCTGCGCGCCCAGCAGCATGAACACCAGCCCCATCACCAGCGCCACCAGGTTGTCGCGCCGGTAGCTGGCGCGCACGTCACCGAGGCTGGTGACCTCCTTGCCGCCGACCGATACACCGTATGCCACGTGGAAGTCGCCGGGCAAAAAGCCGGGATGATTGACTTGGGCCGGATCGAAGCGCACCGTCACCGGGTATAGCTTCGTGGCCGAGCGCAGCGCCGCGCGCAGGCGGCCGTCGGCATCGCCCTTGACGTGCACGACGAACTGCTGCGGCGTGGTGCGGGCGGCAAAATACATGGCGCCGCGGCTGTCGTAAGTCCAGTTCACGCGGCCGGTCACGGCCTGCAATTGTGCGGCCGCCGGGAAGCGCAGTTCGAGCGCGATGAAGATGCCGATGATGCCAATACCGAGCAGCAGGAAAAACACCCCGCCGCGCCGGCCGCCGAACCAGTTACGCCACTTGCTGATCATGCTCCGTCGTGCTCCGGTCTGTAAGAAGAGCGCCATCATACCGCGCAGTCAGAGGCCCGGCAATTAATAAACATTTTGGTTTACTTATTATGATCGGGCCGTTACAGTAACGCCATGAAAAATTCCCTGCTCATCAGCAGCGCCTGCCTGCTGGCCCTGCTTTCCACCGTCGGCGCCGCGCTGCCGTATCCGATCCTCGCGCCCCTGTTTGCCGACGGCACTGCCAACGGCCTTAATACTTTCCTCGGCCTGCCGCCCAAGCTGCTGCTGGGCCTGGCACTGACGATCAACCCGCTGGGCCTCCTGATCGGCTCGGCCCTGCTCGGCCCCATGTCCGACCGCTACGGTCGCCGGCCGGTGCTGCTGGTGACCGCCGTCGGCGCGGCCATCGGCCATGCCATCACGGCGCTGGCACTGGTGATCGAATCGTTCCCGCTGTTTATCGTCGCGCGCTTCATCACCGGCCTGCTGGAAGGTAACGGCTCGGTGGCGCGCGCCATGCTGGCCGACAAGCTCGAAGGCGACCTGCGGCGCAAGGCGCTGTCGTGGCTGAACGGCGCGTTTTACATGGGCTGGCTGGTGGGGCCGCTGATGGCCGGTTTCACGCTGGGCTACGGCGTCACCACGCCGTTCTGGATTGCCGTGGCGCTGCTGCTCGGTACCGCCGTACTGGTGGCCAAGGCGCTGCCGCGCGAAGCGCCGTCGGCGGCTACCACGTCGTGGTGGCAGGTGGCGCGCCACCGCCATGCCTTGAATCTGCTGCGCGAGCCGGAGCTGCGCACGCTGTTCATCATCACGCTGGCGTACAGCTGCTGCGTGACCGGCTTCTACGAGTTCTATCCATTGTGGCTGGTGGAAGTGCCGGGCTACGGTCCGCGTGGCATCGCCTGGGCCACGGCGGCAATGTGCGGCGTGATGACGGCCACCACCATCGTCGCCGGCCGCAAGTTCGCCGGCGAGCCGCTGCTGCGGGCGCGCGGCTTTGCGTATGCGACCGCCACGCTGATCGGCGTGCTGGCGGTCAGCAACGCCAACGTCGGACTGGCTGCCATCGTGCTGTTCGGGATACCACATGCCTTCCACAGCAGCATCGTGCCGCACTGGTGCGCGGAGCGCTTCGGCGCCCACGGCCAGGGCGCGGTGATGGGCCTGATCTCCACCACTTTCTGCCTGGCCAATATCGTGATGGCGCTGATCGGCGCGGTGCTCACCCTGATCGACACGCGCTTGATCCTGCTGCTGTCCGCCGCGCTCGGTGCGTGGTCGGCGTGGCGGCTGCAACGCTGGCACTACAGCCTGCAACACGCGGCGCCGACGGCGGGAGCATTGTCATGAACACCGCCGACCAGACCCTTTTCCTGATCAAGACGCGCGGCCCGCAAACCGCGCAGCAACTGGCCGCGCTGCTCGACCTGACCTCGATGGGCGCGCGCCGCCAGCTCGAAGCGTGGCAGGAGAAGGGCATGCTTACCTACGAGGACGTGGCTGACAAACCGGGCCGGCCATCGCGGCGCTGGCTGCTGACCGAAGCGGGCCACGCGCGCTTCCCCGACCGCCACGCCGACCTGACCGTGCAACTGATCGACCAGGTGCGCCAGCTATTCGGCGACGCGGGGCTCGATAAACTGATCGCCTCGCGCGAGCAGGCCAGCGAGCAGCAGTACCGCCAGCACCTGGCTGGCGCCCGCGCCCTGCCCGACCGGGTGGCGGCGCTGGTCCAGGCGCGCTCGGTGGAAGGCTATATGGCGGAAGTGCAAACGGCCGACGACGGCGCCCTGCTGCTGATCGAAAACCACTGCCCGATCTGCGCGGCCGCCCGCCAGTGCCAGCAATTCTGCCGCTCGGAGCTGGACCTGTTCCAGCGCGTGCTGGGTAGCGATTGCTCGGTCGGCCGCGTGGAACACATGCTCAACGGCGCCCGCCGCTGCGTCTACATCATCAAAAGCGTCTAACAGAACCTTCAGAGCTGCGTTGCAGCTCCTCGCCGTACATTCGTACTGTCTTCGTCGCTGCGCCTTGCTCTGAAGGCTCTGTCAGACGCTCAAGCCTGTCGCCAAGTAAGTTTAATTTGGAAAATAAATAGGAATAGGAAATTAGTTGTCAAGCCGCACGGACAAGGTCCGTGTGGCCGTTTGATGGGAGTCAAGTCCCAAAGTGCTGGTCAGCCGACAATCAGTGCATCCCGAGCCGCCCACCCAGGCCTCGCATGCTTTTTGAAGGTACCGCACCATGCCCGTCTCCGTCCACCACCCCGCCTCTTGCGTCCGCCAGCTGTGTGTGCGGCTGGCCGCCATCAACCGCAGCGGCAAGCGCCTGCTGATGTACGTGGCCGATGGCGTGGCGTTGCCGCTGTGCCTGGTGCTGGCAATGATGGTGATCACCGGCGCCATGCCGCCGTGGCCCGCCGCCCTGCTGCTCACGGCGCTCAGCATTTCGGCATTGTCGATGGCGTCGCTGTACGGCGCCGCGCTGCGCCAGCTCGAACAGCGCACGCTCATTCTCGCCGGCCTGGTCCTGGGCGCCGCCATTGTTGCGCTGTACCTGCTGACCAGGGACGGCGCGGTGGCGCGCATCCCCGGTCCGGTGCTGGCCATGTACTGGCCGCTAGCGATGTTGTACCTGATCGCCTCGCGCGCCGGCATGCGCGCCCTGCTGCGGTCCTTGCTGCACCACCAGGTGCCGCCGCCGACGGACGCCGCCAGCCGCCGCCTGCCCGACTTCGCCCTCGAACAGCTGCTGGGTCGCGCACCGGTGCAGCCCGACAGCGCGCTGTTCGCCCGCTGCGTGCGCGGCAAGAACGTGCTGGTCACCGGCGCCGGCGGTTCCATCGGCAGCGAGTTGTGCCGGCAAATCGCCAGCCTGGCGCCGCGCTGCCTGCACCTGGTCGATCACAGCGAGTTCGCGCTTTACACCATCGCCCAGGAATTACGGGCGCGCTGGCCGCAACTGGTGCTGCATGCGCACCTGGGCTCGGTGTGCAGCGAGCGCATGCTCGAGCGCGTGATGCACGGCGCGACCATCCACACCATCTACCATGCGGCCGCCTACAAGCACGTGTCCATCGTCGAAACCAATATGGTCGAGGGACTGCGCAACAACGTTGTCGGCGCCCGCAACGTGGCTGCCGCCGCCGCCCGCCACGGCGTGCACACCTGCGTGCTGGTGTCCTCCGACAAGGCGGTGCGGCCCAGCACCATCATGGGCGCCAGCAAGCGCCTGTCGGAGCTGGTGTTCCAGGCCGCGCAGGATGACGGCGCGGGCGTCACCACGTTCAGCATGGTCCGCTTTGGCAATGTGCTGGGATCATCGGGCTCGGTGGTGCCGCTGTTCCGCCAGCAGTTGCAGCAGGGCGGTCCGCTCACCATCACCGACGCCGCCATGGAGCGCTACTTCATGCTGATCCCCGAAGCCGCGCAACTGGTGATACAGGCCGGCGCCATGGCCGAAGGCGGCGAAGTATTCGTGCTCGACATGGGCGCGCCGCTGCGCATCGTCGATCTGGCGCGGCGCATGATCGCGCTGGCCGGTCTCACCGAGCGCACGCCGCGCAATCCGCAGGGCGACATCGACATCCGCTACGTGGGCCTGTGCCCCGGCGAAAAATTGCAAGAAGAACTGCTCACCGCCGACGGCGCCATCCCGAGCCGCCACCCACGCATCCTGTGCATGAAGGAGCAGGCGCTGCCCGCCGCCCAGCTCGACCAGTACCTGGAACTGCTGCTGGTTGCTTGCGCCAGCAACGACCGCTGGCTGATCGAAGCCATGCTCAAGACCATCATCGCCGAGTTCACGCCGCAAACCGGGGTGCGCGCCACCGACAGCGAGGCCGCACTGCGCCGCTTGCGTGTGCCCCCATTGGCAGCCATGCCGCCGGTTGCTGCCCACGCTTCCTGACTTTTTTGCACCCACCGCAAGGAGTAGCCCATGCGTCAATTCTCCCCTGCCGTCACCGACCGCAAGCTGCGCTTCGCGCTGGTCGGTTGCGGGCGCATCGCCCGCAACCATTTTGGCGCGCTGGCCCAGCATGCCAACCGCTGCGAGCTGGTGGCCGTGTGCGATGTCGATGCCACTGCGCTCGACCGCGCCGCCGCCGACACCGGCGCCACCCCGTTCGACAACCTCGACCACATGCTCGAGCGCAGCGACATCGACGCCTGCATCATCACCACACCGTCCGGCCTGCACCCTGACCAGGCGGTACGGGTGGCGCGCGCCGGCCGCCACGTCATCACCGAAAAGCCGATGGCCACCCGCTGGGAAGACGCCAAGCGCATGGTGGGCGCGTGCGACGCGGCCGGCGTGCGCATGTTCGTGGTCAAGCAGAACCGCCGCAACGCCACGCTGCAACTGCTCAAGCGCGCGGTGGACAACAAGCGCTTCGGCCGCATCTACATGGTCAACCTCAATGTGTTCTGGACCCGCCCGCAAAGCTACTACAACAGCGCGCCATGGCGCGGCACCTGGGAGTTCGACGGCGGCGCCTTCATGAACCAGGCCAGCCACTACGTCGATTTGCTCGACTGGATCATCGGCCCGGTCGAGAGCCTGCAAGCGTACACCGCCACGCTGGCGCGCGACATCGAGGTGGAAGACACGGGCGTGATCAGCCTGCGCTGGCGCAACGGCGCACTCGGCTCCATGAACGTCACCATGCTGGCCTACCCGCACAACCTCGAAGGCAGCATCACGGTCCTGGGCGAAACCGGCACCGCGCGCATCGGCGGCGTGGCCGTCAACGAGGTGCAGCAGTGGGACTTCGCGGTGCCCGAGGCGGACGACGCCAACGTGAAACAGGCCAGCTACGCAACCGCGTCGGTGTACGGCTTCGGCCACCCGCTTTATTACGACAACGTGATCGCCGTGCTGCGCGGCGAAGCGGAACCGGAAACCGACGGGCGCGAAGGCCTGAAATCGCTCGAAGTACTGATTGCCGCGTACCGCTCGGCGCGCGATGGCCGCCGCGTGGCGCTGCCGCTCGACTACTAGGAGTTTTTCAATGGATAACCTTGTTCACGCCAGCGCGATTGTCGATGCCGGCGCCATGCTGGGCGAAGGCACCCGCGTCTGGCATTTCAGCCACGTGTGCGGCGGCGCGCGCATCGGCGACCGCTGCTCGCTGGGCCAGAACGTCTTCATCGCCAGCGACGTCGTCATCGGCCACAACGTCAAGATCCAGAACAACGTCTCGGTGTACGACGCGGTGGTGCTCGAAGACGACGTGTTCTGCGGACCCAGCATGGTGTTTACCAATGTGCACAATCCGCGCGCGGCCGTGGTGCGCAAGCACGAGTACCGCCGCACGCTGGTGCGCCGGGGCGCATCGATTGGCGCCAACGCCACCGTGGTCTGCGGTGTGACCATCGGTGCGTACGCCATGATCGGCGCCGGCGCCGTGGTCACCCGCGACGTGCCCGATTTTGCGCTGATGGCCGGCGTGCCGGCGCGCCAGATCGGCTGGATCAGCCGCCACGGCGAACGCCTGGACTTGCGGCGCGGCGCGGACGGACGGTCGCGCTGTCCGCATACCGGTGACGTGTACTCGGTGACGGGCCGCGTCTGCACCCTTCAACCTGCCGACTAAACCAGGAGAGATAAATGGAATTCACCGGCCTGAAACAGCAGTATGAATTGCTGCGCAACGACATTAACGCCGGCATCCAGCGCGTGCTCGACCACGGCCAGTACATCATGGGGCCCGAAGTGGCGCAACTCGAAGCGCAACTGGCCGAGTATTGCGGTGCGCGCCATTGCGTGACCGTGTCGTCGGGCACCGAGGCGCTGCTCATTTCCCTGATGGCGCTGGGCGTACAACCCGGCGACGAGGTGATCACCACGCCGTTCTCGTTCATCGCCACGGCCGAAGCCATCGTGCTGGCCGGGGCACGACCCGTGTTTGTCGATGTCGAACGCGCCACCGGCAATCTCGACCCGGCCCGCATCGTCCGCCGTATCGGTGCGCGCACCCGCGCCATCATGCCCGTCTCGCTGTACGGCCAGCCGGCCGACATGGACGCCATCAACGGCATCGCGCGCCGCCACGGCCTGGCCGTGATCGAGGATGCGGCGCAAAGCTTCGGCGCCAATTATCGTAGTCAGCGCAGCTGCAACCTGTCCACCATCGGCTGCACCAGCTTCTTCCCCAGCAAACCTTTGGGTTGCTACGGCGACGGCGGCGCCATCTTCACCAGCGACGACGAACTGGCGCGGGCCATGCGCGAGATCCGCATCCACGGCCAGGCCGAACGCTATCACCACACCCGCGTGGGCGTGGGTGGCCGCATGGATACGCTGCAATGCGCGGTGGTGCTGGCCAAACTGCCCACGTTTGACGACGAAATCGCCGCGCGCCGCCGCGTGGCCGCCGCTTACGACCGCAGCTTCGGCAGCCGGATGGAAACCCTGGGCGGCGCGGAAGCGAGCGCCTGGGCGCAGTACACCATCGTGCCACCCCGGCGCGAACCGGTGCAGGCCGCGCTCACGGCCGCCGGCATTCCCAGCGTGGTGCACTATCCGCAGGCGATCCACCAGCAGCCGGCCTATCTGCGCTACGACGACGCGGCCTGCCCGGTGGCCGAGCTGCTGGCGCAACGGGTACTGAGCCTGCCGATGGGTCCGCACCTGAGCCAGTCCGACGTGGCCCGCGTGGCGGCCACCGTGCTGGCCGCGCTCGACGCCTGAGGTATTGCAAACCATGGCCGCCCTGCCCACTTTCTGGAAGCATCTGCTCACCGTACTGGGCGGGTCGCTGGCCGCGCAGGCGCTGCCCATCGTGGCAGCGCCCCTGATCACGCGGCTGTGCACCCCGGGCGAGCTTGGGGCGTTCAGCGTGTGGCTGGGCGTGGTGGCGATTGCCGCCGTGGCAGCCACCTTGCGCATGGAGTTCGCCATGGTGGTCGATCCGGGCCGCATCCGCCAGCGGCTCTGCTTTGGCGTGGTGGCGTGGTCTTCCACCTGGCTGGCAGCGGTGCTGACGCTAGCGCTGGTGGCGGCGCGGCTGCTGGACCTGGTCGCCATGTCATGGCCGGGCGTGCTCACCCTGGGCCTGGCGGCATGGCTGACAGCCGGCATGCAGACCACGCTGGCCTACGCCGCCTCGCACAACGGCTTTGCGGCGGCGGCCAAGGCACGCATCGTGGCTGCCGGTGGCGTGGCTGGCGCGCAGTTAGGGTTGGTGGTCGTGCTGGCATCCCTGCCCTGGTTGACCATGCGGCTGACCGACGCCGGTGGCGATGCCTTGCTGGCCGGCCAATTGGTGGGCCTGGCTGCAGGTCTGATGGTCGCACGCCGGCTGCTGCATTTGCCATTACAGGGTGCCAGATTGAAAGCAGCGCGCTTGCAGGTTTACCTGCGCCGGCTGCATCGCCAAGGCTGGGCTGCGCTGCTGCCCACCACCCCGCAACGTCGCTACCTGCGCCACAACCGCGCGTTCTGGCGCTTCACATTACCATCGAGCCTGCTCAACGCGTCCGTGGGCCAGTTGCCGCTGCTGATCATCGGCGCGCGTCACGGCGTGATGGCGGCCGGATTGTTCGCGCTCACCCAGCGCGTGCTGGCCGCGCCGATTTCTCTGCTGGCCGCGTCGGTGCTGGAAGTGTTCAAGCGCGAGTCGGTGCGCCAGTACCAGGAGCATGGCGACTGCCGCCCCGCCTACCGCCATGCGCTGCGCGTGCTGCTGGCGCTGGGCGCGGTGCCTGCCCTGGTGCTGTGGGTGGCGTCGCCCGCCTTGTTTGCCTTCGTGTTCGGCGCCGACTGGCGCGGCGCCGGCGAGCTGGCGCAGATCATGGCGCCGCTGTTCTTCCTCAATTTCGTCGCCGGCCCGCTCAGCTACGTGTTTTCGGTGGCGGGCCGGCAAAAGATCGAACTGCTGTGGCAGGTGGCGCTGTTTGCCACCACCGTCGCTGCGTTTGCGGCGCCGCTGTCGCTGGCGCACAATGTGCTGGCCTACAGCTTCGGCTATTCGCTGCTGTACCTGGTGTATCTGCACCTGTCGTACCGCTATGCGCTCGACCGCCCGCCGGGCCGGAGGCTCCATGCTGCCGGCTGACGTCATCGCCTTCCCCGCCCCGCCGCTGACGCAGGTGCATGCGGCCGGGCGCCGCGCCGGACCGCTTGGCCTGCTCGGTCCGGGCTGGGCCGAACTGGCGTTCTGGCTGCTGTTCCCCGGCTTTTTTGCCTACCAGACCCTGCTCGGCCTGGGCCTGATCCGCGCCTACCTGGGCGGCTACTTCGCCTGGATCTCGCTGCTGATGTTCGCGCCGCTGCTGCTGTCATACCTGCTGCGCATGCGCGCCTGCGGCTGGCGCGTGCACCGGGTGGATGCCGCCTGGCTGGCGTTCCTGGCCTACTATGCAACCATCATCGTGCTGCACATGGGCCTGGCCGGTGGCGGCGCCACCAGCCACCACACCCTGGGGCTGCTGTACATGTTCCTGCTGTTCGTGATCTTCAAGACGCTGGACTTCGAATCGAAGCGCTTCCAGCTGACCTTAATGGCCAGCCTGCTGGCGATGTCGGCGGTGGTGTTCGCGTACGCGGTCGATGGCGCTTTTTACCTCGCCGCGCTGGGCGCCGCGCGCGATCCCGAAAGCGTGGCCACGTACCAGGGCTTTTCACGCTCCTACCTGCTGCCCATGGTGGTGCTGCTGGCGTGCACCCGGCGGGCCCCGCTGCGCTGGGCGCTCTACGCGCTCGGTTTGCCCACGCTGTATATCAACACCGCCCGCAGCGAATTCGGCGCGCTGCTGTTCCTGATCCCGCTGTTCGAGCTGCACGCAGCACGTTCGCGCCTGGCCATGCTGATGCTGATGGCGGGTGCCATCATGCTGTTTCAGTTCAACCTCGATGCGCTGGTGGCAGCCGTGCCGGGCAACCGCACGCTGGAACTGCTCGATCTATCGCACTCCACGTCCGCCAGCGCGCGCCACGCGCTCACCGAGCAGGCGCTGCGCACCATCGCCGACCACCCGATCATGGGCGACTACGGCAGCTACCCGAGCGGCCGCTACGCCCACAACATCCTGTCAGCGTGGGTGGACCTGGGGCTGCTGGGGTTTGCCGCGCTGCTGGCGTTGCTGCTCTATCCGCTCACGCACCTGGCCATCCACGGTTACCTGCTGGGCGGTCGCACCAGCCGCGACCACCGCTACCTGCTGGCCTGGAGCCTGCTGGCCAGCACCTTGCTGTTGTTATGCCTGTCGCATTTTTTCAGCGACATGCTGATCGGCGCCGCGCTGGGCGCCTATGCGCGGTACCGCGCGGGAGATTGACATGCTCAATATCGCCCACCTGACGTCCGCCCATCCGCGCCACGACGCCCGCATCTTCGGCAAGCAGTGCCGCACGCTGGCCGACCACGGCCACCGGGTCACGCTGGTGGTGGCCGATGGCCGCGGCGACGAGGACCGCCACGGCATCCACATCGTCGATGCCGGCGCCGCGCGAGGGCGGCTGCAACGGATGATGTCGGCCACCACCCGCGTGTATCGCTGCGCGCTGGCGCTGGCGCCCGACGTGGTGCAGCTACACGACCCCGAGCTGCTGCCGGCCGGCCTGCTGCTGCAACGGCACGGCTGCAAGGTGATCTTCGATGCCCACGAGGACGTGCCGCGCCAGCTGCTGGGCAAACCCTACCTGCCGCCGTGGACCCGGCGGGCGCTGGCCGCCACTTACGCCCGCTTCGAACACCAGGCCTGTCGCCGGCTCGATGGCGTGATCACGGCCACGCCATTCATCCGCGAACGGTTCGAACGCATCAACCGCGCCACGGTGGACATCAACAATTTTCCCATGCCCGAGGAGTTCGGCGCCGACCTGGCCTGGGCCGACAAGCCGCTGCAGGTGTGCTACGCGGGCGGGCTGTCGGCGATACGCGGCATCGCCGAACTGGTGCGCGCGTGCGAATTGCTGCAAACCCCCGTACGGCTGCAACTGGCCGGCGCTTTCAGCGAACCGGTGCTGGCCGCACAATTGCGCGCCCGCCCCGGCTGGCGCCACATCGACGCACTGGGCCAGCTGGCGCGCGGCGACGTGGCCGCACTGCTGGGCGCCTCGCGCGCCGGCCTGGTCACACTGCAACCCACGCTCAACCACCTCGATGCGCTGCCAGTGAAAATGTTCGAGTACATGGCCGCCGGCATTCCCGTGATCGCGTCCGACTTCCCGCGCTGGCGCGCCATCGTGGAGGGCGATAGCGCCGATGGCGGAGCGTGCGGGCTGTGCGTCGATCCATGCGATCCGCCGGCAATTGCCGCCGCCATCGACTACCTGGCCGGCCACCCGGACATCGCCCGCCGCATGGGCGACAACGGCAGGCGCGCAGTGCGCACCCGCTACAACTGGCGCAGCCAGTCCACCAAGCTGATCGACTTTTATGACCACCTCTGACACCCCCGGGCTGTGGCCGGCCGTGCTGGCGCGGCTGCGGCTGGTCGCCGACATCGTCCGCCTGCCGCGCGCCCGGCTGCGCTTCGACGCGTCGCTCAATCCCGACCTGATACGGCGCACCCACGCCAGCTTCACCATGCCGCACCCGCGCTACCGCATCGTGCGCAACAAGTCGCTGGGGGTGGCGCTGATCGACCTGCGCGCGTTCGCCAGCGGCGCCGATTACCTGCAGTCGGTGGCGCAGAAAGACCATGCCGGCTACCAGGCGCGCCGGGCCCGCGCGCGCGGCTACACGGTGGCCGAAATCGACCGCAACGACTACATCGACGACATCCACCGCATCAACACCTCGCAGCGTGTGCGCCAGGGCCGGCCCATGGACCCGGCTTACACCGACCGCACCGACCATTACGTGGCCGTGGACAGCTTCCGCTACTACGGCGTGCTCGATGCCGGCGGCAAGCTGGTGGCCTATTGCGACCTCGGCATCTATGGCGACTTCGCCGCCACCGACCGCCTGCTGGGGATCAAGACCGACGGCGTGATGTACCTGCTGCTGGCCGATATCGCCTGCCGCCTGATCGACGAGCAGCGCTACAACTACCTGATGTACGACACCTATCTCGGCGCCCTGCCCGGCCTGCGCGAATTCAAGCGCAAGCTCGGCTTCGCGCCGTACCGCATCCGCTACGCCATTGCATGAGGTTTTTCCATGATCGCCAAGCTCCCCCGACTGTTCAATTTTGCCCCCCTCGCGCGCGGCTGCCGGCTGGTGCTCGAAGTGGCGCGCCTGCCGGTCGCCACGCTGTGCTTCGACACCCGCTACCATCCCGAAGACGTGCGCGATACCCACCGCCAGTTCACGCGCCGGCATCCGCGCTACAAGGTGATCGGCCACAAGCAGCTGGGCGTGGCGCTGATCGATCTGCGGCGGCTGACCGAACCGGCCCTGTACCCGGGCAGCAGCGCGGCCAGCTACGTGGGCAAGGCGCGCAAGCGCGGCTACCGGCTCGCGCAGATCGACCGCAACGACCACATCGACGCCATCCACGCCATCAACACCAGCATGCCGAGCCGCCAGGGCCGGCCGATGGATGCGCGCTACCAGGACAGGGCCGCGCATTACGAGCCGCTTTGCCACTACCGCTATTTCGGCGTGTTCGACAAGCGCGAACAGCTGGTCGCCTACTGCAATATGGGCCGCTTCGGCAACTTCGCCGCGTTCGCCCAGCTGCTCGGCTACCGCAACAACGACGGCGTGATGCACCTGATGATCGCCGACATCGTCAGCCTGCTGCTGGCCGAAGCGCGCACCGGCACTGGTCCCGACTACCTGATGTACGACACCTTCTTCGGCGCGCAACCGGGCCTGCGCCAGTTCAAGACCATGCTCGGTTTCACGCCGTACCGTGTGCGCTACACGCTGCAATGAAAACCATCCTGAACCGGCTGTATGCCGACTACCTGATGCCAAGCCGGCTGCCGCACTACGACGCCCTGCTGGCGCAGGCGCGCGACCACGGTTACCGTCAAACCTCGGTGCGCGGCTGGCTGCACACGCTGCGCAACACGGCCCACGGCAATGGCGCCGCGTATCGCCAGCCGTCGCCGCCGGTGCTGGTCCACCGCCACGATATCGACACCGACCTGGCCACCGCGCGCCGCATGTTCGAGATCGAGCAGCGCCACGGCGTGCGCGCCAGCTATTACTTCCGCCTGTCCACGCTGGACTTCGGCCTGATGCGCGCGATCGAGGACTATGGCAGCGAGGCCAGCTACCACTACGAGGAACTGGCCACCTACGCCAAGCGCACCCACCTGAAGCTGCCCGGTGAAGTGCGCGCGCGGCTGGACCAGATCCGCGCCGAATTCGAAGTCAACTTCCAGCGCATCGAGGCCACGCTGGGCCGCAAGCTGCACACGGTGGCCAGCCACGGCGACTTCGCCAACCGGTGCCTTGGCATCACCAATTGCGCGGTGCTCGACGACAGCAAGCTGCGTACCCGCTGCGGCATCGACGCCGAGTGCTACGACGCCGAACTGCTGTCCAGCTTTGACCTGTATATCAGCGACAAGCCGGCGCCGCGCTACTTCCACCCGGTGGCGCCGCAGGCGGCGCTGGGCAAGCACCGGCGCATCTGCCTGCTCACCCATCCGTCGCAATGGCACGCCGGCTGGGCCGCCAACAGCCACAAAAACCTGGTGCGCGCGCTCGACGCGTGGCTCTGGTAACCGAGGAGCGCTCATGAACATCCTGCTGATCAACCACTATGCCGGCTCGACCCACCATGGCATGGAGTACCGCCCCTACTACCTGGCGCGCGAGTGGGTGCGCGCCGGCCATCGGGTGCGCATCGTGGCGGCCAGCGCGTCGCACCTGCGCGCGCACGCGCCGCAGATGGATGGCCGCGCGGTGCTGGACCAGGAAATCGACGGCATCGATTACCGCTGGCTGGCCGTACCGGCCTACGACAGCAACGGCGCGCGGCGCGCGGCCAATATCGGCGCCTTCATTGCGGTTCTGTACCAGCAGTCGAAGCGGCTGGCGGCCGAGCGGCCCGACCTGGTGATCGCCTCGAGCACCTACCCGGCCGATATCTGGCCCGCGCGCCGCATCGCCCTCGCGGCCGGCGCCCGGCTGGTATTCGAGGTGCACGACCTGTGGCCGCTCTCACCGATCGAACTCGGCGGCATGTCGCCGCGCCATCCGTTTATCCGGGTGATGCAGGCGGCCGAAGACTATGCCTGCCGCCATGCCGACACCGTGATCTCGATCCTGCCCCACGCAGGCGGCCACATGGCGGCGCACGGCATGGCGCCGCACAAGCTGCACGTGGTGCCCAACGGCGTGGTGCCCGCCGAGTGGGAAGCGACGTTGACGCCGCTGCCCGGACCAGTGGCAACGCTGCTCGCGCGCCTGCGCGCCCAGGGCCGCATGCTGATCGGCTACGCGGGCAGCCATGGCGCCGCCAACGCGCTCGACACGCTGCTCGACGCCGCCAGCCTGCTGCGCGGCCAGCCGCTGGCCTTTGTATTGGCCGGCGCCGGTCCGCACAAGCAGGAACTGCAACGGCGGGTGGACGTGGACGGCCTGCACCACGTGCACTTCCTCACGCCGCTGCCCAAGCCCTGCATGCCGGCGCTGCTGGGCAGTTTCGACATCGCCTACCTGGGCTGGCGGCGCCAACCGCTGTACCGCTACGGCATCTCGCCCAACAAGCTGGGCGACTACCTGATGGCGGCGCGCCCCGTGATCCACGCGGTGGACGCGGCCAACGACACGGTGGCCGATGCCGGCTGCGGCCTGAGCATCGTCCCCGAAGACCCGGACGCACTGGCCGCCGCCATCACCCACATGGCAAGCCTGCCGCCAGTGCAACGCCAGGAACTGGGCCAGCGCGGCGCCACCTACGCCCGCCGCCACCTCGACTACCGGTTGCTGGCGCAGCGCTACCTCGATGCCTGCTGTCGAACCGGTCAGCCCAGTCCTGGCAGCGGCGTGCAGCACCACGCGATACCACGCACCAGCCGCCATCGCACGCAATAACCTGCCGTCCCCTGGCTGCCCACCGATCATTCCGTCACGGCAGAGCGCACCACAACCGGCAATTCGCAGCCAGCATCCCGACCAAAGGAGACCACGATGACCACTCCCCCAGATGACTTCCTCCCCTTCGCCCTCCCCGACCTGGGCCACGAAGAAGCCGCCGCCGTGCTCGAGTGCCTGCAATCGGGCTGGCTCACCAGCGGGCCGGTGAGCCGCCAGTTCGAGCAGGAGTTCGCTGCCTACCTGGGCGGCGAAGTGCACGCCATCGCCGTCAACTCCGCCACCGCCGGCCTGCACCTGGCGCTCGAAGCGCTCGGCATCGGTCCCGGCGACGAAGTGATCGTGCCCACCATGACCTTCACCGCCACCGCCGAAGTGGTGCGCTACCTGGGCGCCGACGCGGTGATCGTCGATGTCGATCCGCACACGCTGTGCTTGCAGCCCGAGGCTATCGCCGCTGCCATCACGCCCAACACGCGCGCCGTGATCCCGGTCCACTACGGCGGCCTGGCCTGCGACATCGACGCCATCGTGGCACTGGCGCACCGCCACGGCGTGCGCGTGATCGAGGACGCCGCCCACGCCTTCCCCACCACTCTGCGCGGGCGCCTGGTGGGTACATTGGACAGCGATGCCACCGTGTTCAGCTTTTACGCCAACAAGACCATGACCACCGGCGAAGGCGGCATGGTGGTGTGCCGCGACGCGGACATCGCGCGCCGGGTACGGGTGATGCGCCTGCACGGCATCAGCGAAGACGCCTTTGACCGCTTCACTTCACGCCGGCCGGCCTGGTTTTACCAGGTGATCTCGCCCGGCTTCAAATACAACCTCACCGATATTGCCGCCGCCATCGGCCGCGCGCAGCTGCGCAAGATCGACGGCTTTCTGGCGCGCCGCCAGCAAATGGCGCGCCGCTACACCGAGTGCCTGGCGGACCTGCCATTGACCCTGCCGCCCGATGCGCCTGCGGGCAGCCAGCATGCCTGGCACCTTTACCCGGTGCGCCTGACTGCCAACGCGCCGCTGGCGCGCGACCTCCTGATCGAACAGTTGTCGGAACACGGCATCGGCACCAGCGTCCACTACATCCCGCTGCACCGCCAGCCCTACTGGCGCGACCGCTACGGGCTGCGCCCCGAGCAGTTTCCCCATGCCGAAGCCAGCTACCACGCGCAGCTCACGCTTCCCCTGTACACCGCCATGGCCGATGCCGGCCAGGCGCGCGTGATCGCCACCCTGACGGAGTTGCTATGCTAGCCAAACGCCTGTTCGATATCGTCGCCGCGCTGGCCGGCCTGTTGCTGCTCTCGCCGTTGCTGTTGCTGCTGGCGGCATGGATACGCTGCGACTCGCCGGGACCGGTGCTGTTTCGCCAGCGCCGCGTGGGGCGACACGGGGCGCCGTTCCAGATCCTCAAGTTCCGCACCATGGCCGCTGGCGCGGAACGCGACGGCCAGCTGTCAGTGGCCGACGACCAGCGCGCCACCAGGGCCGGGCGCTGGCTGCGGCGCCACAAGCTCGACGAACTGCCGCAACTGGTCAACGTGCTGCGCGGCGACATGAGCCTGGTCGGCCCGCGTCCCGAGGTGCCGCGTTACGTGGCCCATTATCCGCCTGCCGTGCGCGCGGTCGTACTGTCGGTCGCGCCGGGCATTACCGACTGGGCAGCGCTGCGCTTCCGTAACGAGGGCGACATCCTGCGCCAGGCCGTTGATCCCGAACACGTCTATCTGCACCAGGTGCTGCCCATAAAACTCAAATACTATGCGCGCTACGTGCAGCGCCGCAGCTTCGCCACCGACTTGCAGATTTTGCTGTGCACGGTCGCCACGCTGCTGTTCGGCGCGCGCCGCAAGCGACCGCTGGTGCGCATACTGCGCAGCAGCCGGCTGGCGCGCAGTGCACACAACGGCGGACAATCGGTGCTGATCGACTGGCTGCGCGGCCTGGCGGCCTTGCAGGTGGCGGCGGCCCACTTGCGCGCCCAGGTATTCCCCGGTCTGAGCAGCGTGACGGATCCGCCCTTGTGGTACCAGGGCCTGGCGTTCATGACCGGCTTCGCGCACCAGGCAGTGCTGGTGTTTTTTGTACTCAGCGGCTGGCTGGTGGGCGGCGTGTTCCTTGACCGCAGCCATGATGTGCCGCCGGCACGGGCACTGCGCGACTATGCGCTCGATCGCGCCACGCGGTTGTGGACCGTGCTGCTGCCGGCCTTTATGCTGATGCTGGCACTGTCTTGGGCCGGGGCGCTGCCGTGGTCCGATGCCAACCCGGCCGCCGATACCGTTGTCGTCACGCCTGCCGCAGGCACCGCCTCTATTACCCATGCCGGCGCCGGCACGGCTGCCACGGATGATGCGGCTACCAACGCCCGCACGCTGCCAGCCAATGTTGCTGGCACTACCGCCGATATCGCCGGAGCAGCCCCCCGCACAGCGTGGTCGTTTTCCACGCTGCTGGGCAACCTGGTCGGCTTGCAGACGCTGGTCGTGCCGCCTTTCGGCGAGAATTTCCCGCTCTGGAGCCTGGCCAACGAAACCTGGTATTACGTGCTGTTTCCGCTGCTGGTGATCGCAGCGCGCGCCGGCGCTGCCTGGCTGCGGCTCGCGTGCGCGGCGCTGGCGTTTGCGGTGGCGGCGCTGCTGGGCGCGGCGATCACCGGCTATTTCCTGGTGTGGCTGCTGGGGGTGGCGGCATCGCGCCTGCGTTTTGATTTCTCGTTAGTACAGCGCTGGCTGTGGCGCGGCGCGCTGCTGGTGGTTGCCGCGCTGCTGCGTCTCGGCGGGCAGGATGGCGACTTTACTTTGTCCACCCTGGCACCGGACCTGTTGCTGGCGTTGCTGCTGGTCGTGTGCTTGTGCAGCGTTGGTCGCGGGCGGCCGGCAGCGGCGGTGGCGCAGACCGGGGCATTCCTCGCCGGCTTCTCGTTCACCCTGTACGTGGTGCATATTCCGCTGCAGCGCATGTTGTGGGCGTACCGCGACGGCGCGCTGCTGGCGCCGGGGGAACCGGCCAGCCTGGCGGTATTTGCCGCCATGCTGGCCGTGGTGCTGGCATTGGCCTATCTGTTTCACCTGCCGTTCGAAGCACAAACGGGCAGGCTGCGACGGCTGCTACGCCGGCGCTTGCCGGGCCTCAAAGACATCGATCGCGTCGTTGAAGCGCCGCCTGCACGGCGCTCCATCGACGCGGGGTGACGCACCGGCGGCTACTGCTTACTGATACGCACCGATGGTCACCGGGGCCGTGACCGGCTTGCCTTCGATGTCGGTCGCCGGCGCATAGTCGGTCGTCCCCTTGCCCTTGGCCGGCGACGACGCGCGTACGTGCAAGTCCGGCGTGCCAGTGCGCGTGTAGCTGACAAATTGCGGATCGGCCGACACCGCACCGGTCGCCTTCAGCCCGTTCTTCAGGCTGATGTTGTAGATGCTGTTCTGGTACACCAGGTTGTTGCGGTAGGTGTTGTGGGTACCGGTCGAGCCCTGCTCGGTGATGCCGTAGCGGTTGTCGTACACGATGTTGTTGACGACATGCGTGTAGTCGTTGGGCGCGCTGCGGTTGTAGAAGTCGCCTGCGCCCACCACGATGCCGGTGCCGGAAGCGACCGCCGTATTGTTGGCGATGATGACATTGGTCGCATCGTGCCACAGGTGGATCGCCGCTTCCGACACGCGATACACCACGTTGCCCACCACGCTGCCCGACGTGCTCACGTAAATGCCCTGGATGTACTTGCAATTGGCCGGACCGATATCGTGGACGAAGTTGTTGATGACGTCGCCCTTGATGCCCTTGTAGTACGAATCGACACCGATGGCCGAGGCGCCACTGCCGTTGCACGCCAGCGTGTTGGCGATGTGGTGCACGCGGTTGCCGCGAATCACGTCATACGAGCCGCCCGTGTACAAGCCGCTGCGCCACACGGTACCGCCCTGCAGCTTGCTGCCATCGACCTCGAAGCCGATGATATCGACGTAGTTGCCGCGATTGTCCCAGGCGATGTTATTGCTGGAATTGGCCGGCGGCACGATCTTGGCGCCCCACTTGGTGGTCGAGTAGTAATAAATGCGGCCGGCTGCCGTGCCGCTGGTGGTGGTCTTGAAGCCGCCGGCGTAAGTGCCCGGCGCCACGTGCACGGTGGTGTTGGGCTTGGCCAGCGCCGACGCGCGGGCGATGGTGCGCAGCGGCGAACCTTGCGCACCGGAGTTGCTGTCCGAACCCGACGTCGAGACGTACAGGTTGTTCGGCGTCGCTGGCACCGGGTTGGGCGCCGGGTTGGGATTGGGCGTCGGCGTCGGCGTGGCGCCGTTGAACTCGTATGCGCCGACGTCGGGACCGGCGCCGGCCGGACGCGCTTTGCCGTTGAGGTCGATAGGCGTGACATCAGCGGCCGAGCCCTTGTCGATCGCGGGGGACGTCGCTTGCAGCTGGTAGTCGCCGCCACCGGACCGCACGTAATTGACGAACTGCGGCGCCGCCGCGATGGTAGCCACCGCGACGCCCTTGATCAGCAAATACGGATAGGCCGTTTGTTGGTGCATCAGGTTGTTGGTGTAAGTGTTGTTGCTGCCCACGTTGCCCTGCTCGACCACGCCGTACTGGGTATCGACCACGATGTTGTTGGCCACCCGCGAGTAATCGTTGACCCCGCTGGACACATAGGGATCGCCGCCGCCAACCACGATACCAGTATGGGCGGCAAAGATGGTGTTATGGCTCACCGTCACACGCGCGGCGTCATGCCAGAGCTGCACCCCGGCCTGCGACACGCCATAAATCAGGTTGTTCTTGACGTCGCTGTCGGCGCTGTTGACGAACACGCCGAACATGGTCTTGCAACCGGCGGCGCCGATATCGTGGACCACGTTGGCCAGCACATCGTTGCTGGCGCCCTTGTAGTAGCTGTCGGCGCCGATGCCGCCGCCCGACGCGCACGCGCCCTGGCCCACGTGGTGCACATGGCTGTTGGTCACCGTGCCGAACGAGCCGGCCGTGTACAGGCCCACGGCCCAGCGCGTGCCGGCCTTGTGCGCACTGCCATCGACTTCGAAACCGTCGATATCGACATAGCTGCCCCGGTTGTCCCAGGCCACGGCATTGGCAGACGTGGCCGGCGGCACGATCTTCGCGCCCCACCTGGTATCGGACACGTAGCGGATGCGCGCCGTCGGCGTGCCGCTGGTGCTGGTGCGGAAGCCGCCTTCATAGACGCCGGGCGCCACGTGCACCACGGTGCCGGGCGTGGCCGCCTGGGCGGCGCGGGCAATGGTCTTGAACGGCTGGGCGCTGGTGCCGGGATTGCTGTCGGCGCCAGTGGTTGCCACGTACAGCGCAGTGGCCGCAGCGTTGTAGCTGGCGTCCGCCGCCGGTTCGTCCGACACCTGGGTGGTGGCAGCCAGCATCATGCCGGGTGCCTGGCTGGCGCTATCGCTTTGGCCGCCGCCGCACGCGGCCAGCAGCACCATGCACGCGGTCGCGCCGGCGGTTTGAGACAGGTAGTTGACAGATAATTTCATCAGCCGTTCCTCGCTTTTTCAAAGTGAATGAGCGAGGTTTGATCGGCATCAAATTCTATAGTTCAATGCTTTCAGAAAAAAAGTTCTGGCCAAGTTTTCTTAAAGCACCAAGCGATACGCATGGGCAAGTTCAGACTCAGCAAACATGCGGTCTGCAGCCAAAAAGGGAAACAAAGTCGCGCGAGAAAAATTTTATGCTTTGACGTCAAACATCGTTGAATACCACGCCGCGCGGCGCGACGCCGGCGTGGTTGAGGCGCTTGACCGCAGCGCCCAATTGGACCTCGGTAGTGACGCCGGCGCGCGCCACCACGAACACGGACCCGGCGCTGGCGCCCACCACCAGCGCGTCGGCGGCCGTCAGCACCGGTGGTGCCGTCACCAGCACCGCGTCGTAGCGCGCGCCGAGCCGCGCCAGTACGTCGGCAAACAGCCGCGGCTGCAACAACTCGGCCTGGTGCGGAACGGCGCCACCAGCAGCAATGAAGTCGAGCCGTGGCGCCACCTCGGCGCGCAGCGCCTGGTGCGGCTGCAACATGCCGGCCAGGCAATCGGCCAGCCCGGCGGCGCGATCGAGGCCGAAGTGTTTGTGCAGCGTTCCGTCGCGCAAGTCGGCATCGACCAGCAGCGTGCGCTGGCCGCCGGCCGCCAGCAGCAGCGCTAGGTTGACCGAGACAAAGGCTGTGCCGACATCGCGCGTGGGGCCCAGGCAGCACACGACATTGTTACGGCTGTGCGGCAGCACGAATTGCAGCGTGGCGCGGAAAGCGCGCAGGCTCTCGGCGGCGGCGTCGTCAGGTATGGCTTGTGCCAGCAGCGCCGTGGCCGGCAACTGCTGGTCGGCTTGGCGAGAGAGGCCACGTTTGCACGCGCGCCGCGCGCGCCGGCGCAGCCGGTCCTGGCTGCGGCTGTGGGGGATGGTCGCGTGCACGGTGTTCGGCCCCAGCAGCGCCTCGATACGTTCGGCGGCGTCGATGCCACCGCGTACGGCGCGCCAGGCCAGCGCCAGCAGCGCGCCGAGGAACACGTCGCTCACCATGCCCAGCATCACGATCAGCGGCCGGTTGGGTTTCAGGGTGTTCTCGGGCGCCACCGGCATGTCCACCATGCGCACGGTACCGATGCTGCCCACCGCCATCAGCCGCAACTGCTGCGCCGTGTTGAGCAACTCGGTGTACAGGTTGGTGCTGACCTTGACGTCGCGCTCGAGCCGCACCTGCTCCTGCTCGATGCGCGGCAGGCGCTTGATGCGGGTTTCCAGCGAGGCGATTTCGCGATCGTTCTCGCGCATTTGCTGCGCCACCGCATGCAACACCGGGTGCTCGTCGGTAAAGCGGCCCAGCAGCTCGGCGCGCTTTTGCACCAGCGTGCTGCGCCGTGCCTGCGATGCCGCCAGCGTATCGAGCGCAATACGCACTTCCTGGGTCAGGTCGATGGTGTCGTGGCCGCTGCGAAAGCCGTTGTAGCTGGCCTCGGCCGCTTCCAGCTGCTGCTTGGCCACCGGCAACTGGCGATCAAGGAAGGCCAGCGTCTTTTGCGCCTCCTCGGTGCGGCGCGCCAGGTTTTGCCGCATGTACTCGCGGCCGATCTCGCTCAGCGTGGCATACACCTGCTGCGGATCGCTGCCCTGCAAGGTGACCGAAATAATGCCCGACAGCTTGCCCTGCTCGGAAATCTGCAGCGCGCGCTGCACGCTCTCGAGCGCGGCCAGCCGCGACGTGCGGCGCAGCAAGTAACGTGTGCCAGGCGCGCCGCGCAGCCGCGTGACCAGCAATTCCACGACATCCGGCGCGCTTGCCTCGATTTTTCGTGCTGCTCTTGCCATTCCGGCTGAATCCGCCGCTCTAGCCTCTACCGCCTCTATAGCGGCAGGTAATTCCAGCCGCGCCAGTTGTCCCACCCTGCCTTCAAGCAAGCTGCGGCCGGCGCTGTCGGCCAGGCGCCAGCGTTCGCCGCCGAGCGCGGTGATGCGGAACTGGCGGCCGTACCACTGGCTGGGCACATCGAATACGGCAACGTCGATCTTTTCGCCACCCCATGCATAACCGCCGCGCTCGAACAGGCCGGGCGCCGACAGCTGACCGCCCCGGCGCTGGGCGATCCACTCGCCGCCGAGCGGAAAATAGCGCGGCCGCGCATGGATGTAGAGGCGCAAGGTATCGACTGCCGGCGCCACCACCAGCCGCGAGCGCAGCAGCTCCATTTCGGCGATCGCCGCCTTCTTGGTCTCGAACAGCGACGACACTTCGTTGAGAATGTTCTTCGAGGCGTTGGGCTGCTCTTCCTCCACGTGCAACAGCATATTGGCTTGATAGACGGGTGGCGCCACCAGCGCGTACCCAAGCGCCGCCAGCGTACACAGCGCGGCGACCGCCACGATCAGCCAGCGCCGCGCAGCCAGCGCACGGAACCAGGCGCGCCAGGCCAGCATGGTCGGATCGGGCGGTGCCGGCGGCGCCGGGTGCTCGATCAGGCGGGCCGGCTGCGCCACGCCTGGCAGCGGGCGCAGCATGCGGGAAGTGTCGGCATCGCGTGGCGCATCCATGTGAGCCTCCTATGGCCTGGTGGTCACGCCGACGGCCGAAGACAGTTCGCCCGGGAACAACTGGCTGATTGCCCGGTGCCAGTTGGTCAGCGTGGAAGCGGCCACGTACACGACGTCGCGCGGCTGCAGCTCGAACTGCTCGGCCAGGGCCAACGCACTGGCCGACCGGGCGTCGAGCCGGAAGACCAGCGGCCCGCGTGGCGCTGGAGGCCCCGCCGATGCGACCGCGCCAGCCGTGACGAGCCCGTTATGCCCGTTAAGCGAGCCCGGTGAACCAGTCATGTACGCAGTGTCGCCCTGCTGTGCGCGGCGCACCACGTACACCTGGCCGGCATCCGCGCTTTGCGGATTGAGTCCGCCGGCTTCGCCCAGCGCCTCGCCCAGGGTGAGGCGGCCGTCGTGCATGGTGAGCGCGCGCGGCGACAGTACTTCGCCACCCACGAACACCTTGTTCTCGTCGCGCGGCGGCGCCCGGACCACGTCGCCATCGGCCAGCAACATGGCGCCCGGATACCCGTGGTGTGGCACCAGTCCTGGCGGCTGGCCATGCGTCGGGCTGGCTGACGGGTCTAGCGCCTGAGGCGGCCCGCCACGCATCGCCGCCACCAGGTCGATACGGTACCGTCGTCCAGCACGCTCGACCGTGATGCGGCTCTGGTCGGCCGCAGGCAGCAGGCCGCCGGCGCGGTTGAGCGCTTCGAGCAGGGTCATCGGAATGTCGTTGATCGGCTGCGGGCCGGGCGTGCGCACCTGGCCATCGACATACACGCGCTGGCTGCGGTAGGCCATCACCGTGACCGTCACGCGCGGTGCGCGGAAGTAGCGCGCCAGCCGCTGCGCCAGGCGGTCGCGCGCTTCTTCGCGGGTGAGGCCGGCCAGCGGCACGGCGCCGGCAAATGGAAAGTGCAACTGCCCTTGCTGGTCGATGACGAACGTGGCCGGCGGCGGTCCGGTCTGGCCGTCCAGGTTGTCGGACCGCGACGGCAGGCCGGCGCCGGTCAGTTCCGGATGGTCCCATACCGTGATGGCCAGCACGTCGCCAACGCCCAGGCGGTAGGCGCTGTCGCTGCCCGCCGCCGTGACCGGAACCGGAAGCGGGGCAGGAACCGGGGGCGGTAATGCTGCGCGCAAGGAGAGTGCCGGACCTGTGCCTGCACCGTCGTCAGCATTGCGCCAGCCGCGCTGCCCGGCCAGCCACTGCGCCGTAATCGGTATCACTGCCGCGTCGCCGGGCGCGGGCGCACGGTGCGAGGTGCCGGCGCAGCCGGACAGGAAAAACAACAACAGTGCATACAGGAATTTCGCCATCGCCGCCTCCCGGACCAACGACCAGCGTAGTGGGCGCATGCTGTTGCGGCCTTGTGCAAGATCAAACGCGCCGGCGCACCTGTTCTGCGCAACATGGCTATCAATCCTGTAGCCGGCCTGGACCTGGACCTGCCGACGATGGCCGGGCATCTGGCCTGGAAATACCAGCTATCCGATAAAACAGCTTCCCTTCCGCCCAGGTACGGCCTACTCTGGATGTAACAACCAGCGCCGGACGCATGGGCGTACTGGCCGATACCGGAGGAGACAATCATGGTCACGCTCAAGATCGCTGCAATTTTCGGGCTGCTGTTGCTGGCGGCAATGCTGGTGCAGGGACTGGTATTCGCGCCGACGAGCAAGATCACGGCGGCAGCGGTGGAACAGCACCAGCCGGCAGTCGATTTCGACGGCATGCGCCGCGCGTTCCGGGCTTGAACGCGCATCGGTGACGTGACGCACAGAGCTTGAGGGCGCGTCCGCAGCAGACTACTGGTTCGCAGTGCTCGCCACTGCCATTTACTTAACCAGGAGATAGCCCATGAAAACCAACCGCTTGCTTGCCGCCCTCTCGCTCGCTTTCGCCGCCACCGGTGTCGCGTTCGCCCAGAATGCCACGGTGGCCAAGGCCGATGCCGACCGCCTGGCCGCCATCGCCCAGGCCAACCTGGCCGAAATTGCAGCCGGAAAGATCGCGGTTGAAAAATCGGCCAACCCCGACGTCAAGGCGTTTGCCCAGAAAATGATCGACGATCACACCACCGGGCTGGACGAAACCAAAAAGGTCGCGGCGGCGAAAAACATCACCTTGCCCACCTCGCCCGACGCTGCCCACCAGAAAATGGCGGCCGAGCTGCAAAAGCTGTCGGGAACGGAATTCGACAAAGCCTACATCAGTCAAGGCGGCGTGGCAGACCATGCCAAGGTACACGCCAAGCTCAAAAAAGACATGACCGGCGCCAAAGACGCCGATATCAAGGCGCTGGCCACCAAGCTCGAACCAATTGTTGCCGAGCATGGCGACATGGCCAAAAAACTCCAGGCATCACTCAAGTAACCACGCAGGTAGCCACTCATACCGGTCTCAATGGGCCAGGTCTCAAGTCGGCCAGGTAAAGGCGATCAATCGGTATCGCGGCCCAGCAAGCGCCGGGCCACCGCTTCTACCTGGTCGATCTCCACCGGCTTGTTGACGTGGCTGTCGAAGCCGGCCTCCAGCGCCCGCTCGATATCGGCCTTGCGGCCGTAGCCGGTGACCGCAATTGCCGGCACGCTGGCGTTGCGCGCGCCGGCACGCACGGCGCCGATAAACGCCAGCCCATCCATCTCCGGCATGCCGATGTCGGAAATGAGCAGGTCGATGTCCTCTTCCGCCAGGATAGCCAGCGCTGCGTGGGGCGACGTGGTGGCACGCACCGTGGCCCCGGTAAATTGCAGCAGTTGGGTAAACGCTTCCATCACGTCTTCGCTGTCGTCCACCACCAGTATGCGCACGCCCTCCAACGCCGCTGCGCCTCGTGACGGCGCCAGCGGCTCACGATCCTGGCGGCGGCTGTCGAGCGGCAGCCAGACCGTGAAGCTGGCGCCGTGGCCGCTGCCGCCGGACGCCGCTTGCACCTGCCCGTTGTGCAGCTCGACGATTTGCCGCACCATGGCCAGGCCGATGCCCAGGCCCTTGGTGCCGCGCACAATGCTGGGCGTACCCTGGCCGAACATGTCGAAGATGGTGGGCAAAAACTCGGCTGCGATACCCTGGCCGTTGTCGCGCACGTCGAGCCGGGCCTGGTCGCCTTCCCTGCTCAGCCCCACGTCGATGGCGCCGCCCGCTGGCGTAAATTTGATGGCGTTGTTGAGCAAATTCCAGATCACCTGCTCGATGCGGGTTTGATCGGCGTACAGCCACAAGGATTCGTCCGGTTCGCGGTGCGCAATCTGCAGGTTGGCGGCGGCAGGGTCGGCGCGCACCACGTCGACGATGGTACGCGTCATCACGTTGAGATCGATGCGGCGGCGGTTGATGGCCATCTTGCCGGTCTTCAGGCGCGACAGGTCGAGCAGATCGTTGATGATCTTGGCCTGGCTGACGGTGGAGGCACGTATGGTTTCGGCCGCCTTGTTCAGCACGGCGTTGCCCTGGGCCCCGGCCAGCCGGCAAATCAGGTCGGCATTCAGGTGGATCAGGTTGAGCGGGTGCTTGAGCTCGTGCGACATCACGGCCAGGAACTCGTCCTTGAGGGCATTGGCGGTTTGCGCCTCGGCGCGGCGGTCGCGTTCGAGCGCCAGTTGCTCCAAGCGCTGCTGCTCGTGCTCCACGCGGCCGGTCAGGTCGCGGCCGATCTTGGCGTAGCCGACAAGTTTGCCGTCGGCCAGCGGCGTCATCACGCCGCTGCAAAAGAACCGGCTGCCATCCTTGCGCAGGTGCCAGCGCTCATCCTCGGCACGGCCGTCGTCGCGCGCGCGGCGCTTTTCATCATCGGGCGCGCCGGCCGCGAGGTCCTCGGGCGTGAAGATGATCTCGTCATGGTGGCCCAGCACTTCCTGCTCGGTGTAGCCGAAGATGCGCTCGGCGCCGCTGTTGAAACTGGTGATACGGCCGTCACAGTCCATGGTGAGGATGGCGTAGTCCTTGGTGCTGGCGGCCACCAGGCGCATGCGTTCCTCGTTGCGGCGAATCTGCTCTTCGGCCCGGCGCCGGCCGGTGATATCGATAAACGTCAGCACGGCGCCGTCGATGCGGTCCTGGCCAGTACGGTACGGCAGGATGCGGCTGATGAACCAGCGGTCATCGTCGCTGCTCACTTCGCGCTCGACCACGCGCAGGGTGTCGAATGACGAGCTGGCGTCGGCGGCCAGTTCGGGATAATGGAGCTTGTGGGTAATGTCGTGCAACGGCCGGCCGACGTCGCCCGGGATCAGGTTGAACAGCGTGGCGGCATGCGGCGTGTAGCGCTTGATGCGGCGGCTGCGATCGACAAAAATGGTGGCGATATCGGTGGACGTGATCAGATTTTGCAGGTCGTCGTTGACCTTGCCCGCTTCCTCTACTTTGTTCTTGAGCTCGTAGTTCACGGTCACCAGTTCCTCGTTGACCGATTGCAGCTCTTCCTTGCTGGTTTCCAGTTCCTCGGTGGCCGAGCGTAATTCTTCGTTGATTGCCTGCAGCTCTTCGTTGGACGCCTTCAGTTCCTCGTTGGAGGTTTCGGAATGCTCGACCGTGTCCTGCAACTGCGCCTTGGTGCGGCGCAGTTCTTCCTCGAGGCCGGTGAGCACGGCGTCCTGCTCGACGCCATCGGCGTTGATGACCTGCTCCTCGGTGGTTTGTTCGACCTTGTGGAACAATACCAGCACGAAGTCGGCGCCGGTGTTCACATCGAATACGGGCCGCACCGCGATATTGACGTAGAACGACCGCTCGCCGCGCTGCATGACGATGCGGCGGGTTTCGACGCTCTTGCCGCTTTGAACGGCCTGGAACATCGCCGTGCGCAACTCCAGCCGCAACTCGGGCTCGACCAGCGTGATCAGGTTGCGCGACGGCTCGCCGGCGGCATGGCGCAGGAACTGGTGGATGCCCTCCGACAGGTGCACGATATTCGATTCGTGATCGACCAGCGCGCTGGGCGGCGCATATTCGGCCAGCAGCCGCTGGTGCACCGATGCATACGAAAAAATTACCTTGTCGGGCTGGGCCGGGTTGGCCGCTGCCAGCCGTGGTACCGGCGCCACCGCCAGCGGAATCGGCGTGGCCGTACGGGCAAAACGGGGTGCCGGCTTGGCGCGGTACAGGCGGTTTTTCTTATCGACCGGCACGAAGAACTCGGCCAGGGTATCGGCCGATTCGGAGCTGCCCAGGAACAGGTAGCCGCCCGGCTTGAGGGCGAAATGGAACATTTCAAGCAATTGCGCGTGGGTGTCGCGGTTCAGGTAGATCAGCAGGTTGCGGCAGCTGATCAGGTCCAGCCGCGAGAACGGCGGGTCGCGCAGCACGTTCTGGCTGGCGAACAGGATGGTGTCGCGCAGCGTTTTGCGGATGCGGTAGCGGCCGTCCTCGCGCGTAAAGTGCTGGGCCAGCCGGGCCTCGCCCACGTCGTTGGCAATGCTGGGGGCGTACAGCCCGGCGCGCGCCACCGCGATGGCGCGCTCGTCGATGTCGGAGCCGAACAACTGGAATTTGTAGCCGAGGTTGACGCTATCGGCATGTTCGGCCAACAGCATCGCCAGCGAATAGGTTTCCTGGCCAGTGGAACACGCCACGCTCCACACCCGTACCAGGTCGTCGTCGTGGCGGTCGCGGAACAGTTCGGGCACGACGTCATGTGCAAGCACGTCGAACGCTTCGCGGTCGCGGAAAAACTGGGTAACGCCGATCAGCATGTCGGCCAGCAAGGCATTTCCTTCGGCGGGTTCCTGGCGCAGCAGGTCGCGGTAATCCTGCAGCGTGTGCAGCTCGCGCACCTGCAGGCGCCGTTCGATACGGCGCAGCACCGTCGCTTGCTTGTATTTCAAGAAATCGTGGCCGGTGCGGGTGCGCAGCAGGCCGAGGATTTCGCGCACGATCTCGTCCTGCCCCGGCTCGGACGGCTCTGGCGCATCGGCGGCCGCCTGCGACAGGTCGATGTCGCGGAGGTTGCGGAGGTTGCGCCACAGGTCCGCCAGCTTGTGCGGCATCTGCGCTGCCGGCAAAACAAAGTCGGCAAAGCCGGTGTCGATGGCTGCGCGCGGCATGCCGGACTGGCCGGCATCCTCAGGCGCCTGGACCAGCACCATCCCGCCCTGGTCCTTCACCAGCGACAGGCTGCCGATGCCGTCCACGCCGGTGCCGCTGAGGATCACCGCCACCGCGCGCGCCCCGTGCGCCAGCGCCAGCGTGCGCATGAACTGGTCGATCGCCACCGGCGGCCCACCCGGTTTGCGCTCGCCCACGCGCAGGTAGCCGTCATTCATCTCCAACGTTAAATTGGGAGAAATGATATACACCGTATCCTGTTCCACGTGCACCGGCTTGGTGACCGCCACCACGGGCATGCGGGTGGCACGCTGCAAGATGGCGTCGGCATTGCTATCGTGCACCGGCGACAAATGCATGACCACCACGTAAGCGGCGCCGGTATCGACCGGGGCATGTCCGAAGAAATCAAGCAGCGCCTCGATGCCGCCGGCAGACGCGCCGATGCCGACAATCGGAAACTGCTGGGCGCTGCGCATGACTTTGTCCTGGACAAGACGGATGCGCTGTGGAGATTGATCGGACGGGGCCATGTCAGCAGTTCCGGCGAAAAAAAAGAAGGTCAATTTTACACCGTTGAAATTTATTTATCTGTATTAAATTGGAGACGTGCGCGCATGTGAGAAAACGCACCGAACTAAAACGCGCCCAGCACCAGCATGGTCGGAACAGGAGGATACCCATGCAAAAACTGATACTGATAGGCGCCTCGGCCGGAGGCGTGGCGGCACTCACGCACATTACCGCGGCCCTGCCCGCCGACCTGCCGGCGACGGTGCTGATCGTCATGCACATCGGTGCGCGTCACAGCCTGTTGCCCGACATCCTGCAAAAGCGCTGCCCGCTGCCGGTCACCCACGCCGTGGACCGTGCGCCGTTGTTGCCGGGCCAGGTGCTGGTCGCGCCGCCCGATTGCCACCTGACCGTGGAACAGCACGACGGCCAGCCGCGCGCGCGCCTCTGGCACGGCCCCAAGGAAAACTACACGCGCCCAGCCATCGATCCGCTGTTCCGCTCGGCCGCCGCCTCCTTCGACGGTCACGTGATCGGCGCCATCCTGACCGGTTATCTCGACGATGGCACGGCCGGCCTGCAGGCCATCAAGGCCTGCGGCGGCCAGGCGGTAGTGCAAGACCCGCAGGAAGCGCAAGTGCCCGACATGCCGGCCAGCGCGATCGGCAACGTCGCGGTGGATCACGTGCTGCGCGTCGCCGAGATGGGTGCGCTGCTGACCAGCCTGGCGGCGCGCGCGCATGCGCCCGACGCCGCGTCGGCGCCGCCACCAGAGCCACCACCAGCGCCGACGTGGGTGAACGTGGAAAACCGCTTCGTGCAAGGCCAAGCCGGCTTGCCGGACCTGCAGCGCATCGGCACGCCGAGCGGCTATACCTGCCCCGAGTGCGGCGGCGCGTTATGGCAGATCAACGGTGCAAAGCCGGCGCGGCTCCGGTGCCACACCGGCCACGCCTTCACCGCGCGCGTGCTGGCCCACATGCAGAAGGACGCAGTGGAAGCGGCGCTGTGGTCGGCACTGCGGGCGCTGCAGGAGCAGCAGCGGCTGGAGCAGGAATTGTTGCACGACGATCCCCTGCGCGTGGAGCAATTGCAGGCGGATATCATCACCTTGCAGGAGTTGCTGGCCAAATAGCTGCGCCATTCCCGCACCGCCAGCAAGGCGCCCAGCAACGCCACGTCATGCGGCGGTCAGGATTGGCGGCATTGAGCAAGGACCGCCTGATACGCACGCAGGACATCGTCTCCGTTGGCAGCTACGCCTTACGCCAACGCCCACACCGGCGGCTGGCCGATGGATGCGCGCAGCGCATCGAGCAGCACCGTCACGCGCGCCGGCGGCTGGCGCAGCGCCCGCAACGCGTGGATGCCGGTGGTGGCGCGCGGCTGCTGCGACCATTCGGGAAACAGCTGGCGCAGCTGGCCGGCCTTGATATCGGCCCCCACCACCCAGTCCGGCAAGTACGCAATCCCCATACCCTCCTGCGCGGCCAGGCGCATCGCCTCGAAATCGTCGCAGGCGAATACCGGCTGACCGCCGCAGGCGCGCGCCGGGTGACCCAGCACGTCGGTCCAGCCCAGTAAATCCGCGCCATGCAGCTTGTCGATCAGGCGATGGCAGCCGATGTCATTGACTGCGGCCGGTGCGCCCGCGCGCTCCAGGTATGCCGGACTGGCGCACAGGATGCGGGTCTGGGTGGCCAGGCGGCTGGCGATCAGCGTGCTGTCGGCCAGGTCGCCGATGCGGATCACCAGGTCCAGGCGCTCGGCCACCGGGTCCGCCAGCCGTTCCGTCAAATCCAGTTCAAGCCGCAGGTCGGGATACTGGCTGGCCAGTTGCCCCATCACCGGCAGCACGTAGCGCTTGCCGAAGGTGGGAAAGCACGCCACCCGCAGTACGCCCGTCACCTCGCCCTTCATCGAAGCGAGTTCCTGCTGGGCGTCGGCCAGCGCGTCGAGGATCTGGCGCGCGCGTACCAGCAGCGCTTCGCCGGCATCGGTAAGCGTGAGCAGCCGCGTGGAGCGCAGGAACAGCGGCGACTCCAGGTGCTCTTCCAGCATGTCGATCTGGCGGCCGATCGACGACGGCGTGCGCCCACGCCGGCGGCCCGCGCCGGAAAAACTGCCCTCGCGGGCGACATCGACGAACACGCCGAGAAATTCCGCGAATTTTTCTGATTGCATCTTTGCGTTCCTTGCATAGCGGTTGTGGGACGGCGCCCGCTTATCACGGGCGCCGTCCGGTTTTACGCTTCTTCCCATGGCACTTCAACTCTCCCAAGGAAAAAACCATGCATACTGTAAATTATGACCAACTTGCGCTGTTCATCGACGGCGCCTGGCTTGATGCGGGCAACCGCGACACCGCGCCCGTCGTCAACCCCGCCAATGGCGCCATCCTGGGCCGCGTGCCGCTCGCCACCGCCGCCGACCTGGACCTGGCCTTGACTACCGCGCGCACCGCCTTCGACGCCTGGCGCCACACCGTGCCGGCCGAACGCTCGCGCATCCTGCGCCAGGGAGCCACGCTGATGCGCGAGCGCGCCGGGCACATTGCCACCCTGATGACGCTCGAGGAAGGCAAGCCGCTGGCCGAAAGCCGCGACGAAGTGCTGCGCGCGGCCGAATACTTCGAGTGGTTCGCCGAGGAGGCGCGCCGCATCGATGGTCGCGTGGTGCCGTCCAACCGCCCCGGCGTACAGCAACTGGTCAAGCGCCAGGCGATCGGCCCGGTGGCCGCATTCACGCCGTGGAACTTCCCGGCGATTACCCCGGCGCGCAAGCTGTCGGCGGCGCTGGCCGCCGGCTGCAGCGTGATCCTCAAACCCGGCGAGGAAAGTCCGGCCACCGCCCTGGCGCTGGCGCGCTGCCTGGACGACGCCGGCCTGCCCAAGGGCGTGCTGCAAGTGGTGTTCGGCGTGCCGGACATGGTGTCCGCCAAGCTGATCGCCTCGCCGGTGATCCGCAAGGTGGCGTTCACCGGCTCGGTGCCGGTGGGCCGGCTGCTGTCGGAACGGGCCGCTGCCGGCGTCAAGCCGATCACGCTGGAACTGGGCGGCCATGGTCCGGTGCTGGTGTTCGACGATGCCGATATCGAGGCCGCCGCCGTCGGCGGTGCGGCCAACCGCTTTCGCGGCACCGGCCAGATCTGCATCTCGTCCACCCGCTTCCTGGTCCAGCGCGGCGTGTACGACCAGTTTGTCGAACGCTTCGTCGCCGCCACCGGCGCGCTGGTGATCGGCGACGGCATGGCGTCGCAGACGCAGGTTGGCCCACTGGCCAATCCGCGTCAACTGGCCAAAATGGAGGCCCTGGTTGCGGACGCCGTCGAACAGGGCGCCACCGTGCTGGCCGGCGGCAAACGCATCGACCGCCCCGGCTATTTTTTCGAGCCCACCGTGCTGGCCGACGTGCCGATGACGGCGCGCATCATGCACGAAGAGCCGTTCGGTCCGATCGCAGTGCTGCTGCCGTTCGACACGCTGGCCGACGGACTGGCGGAAGCCAACCGCCTGCCCTACGCCCTGTCGGCATATGCGTTTACGACGAATGCCCGCACGGCGCTCGACGTGGGCGACGGCCTGGAGGCAGGCATGATCGGCATTAACCAGTACCGCATCGTCGCCACCGAACTGCCGTTCGGCGGCATGAAGGAAAGCGGCCATGGCTCCGAAGGCGGTGCCGAAGGGATCGCCCACTACCTCACCAATAAATTCATCAGCCAGGCCTAAACAGGATTTATGCAAAAGGCGCATAACGGCTTATCACCAACGGCCAGTTATCGCCTTGTCAAAACATTGTTACGCTCAAAAACGAATGGAACACCAACTTTGAGGAGCAGGACAATGGCGCAAACGCTAAGGGTGAACGGCCACGAACATGTCGTGGATGTAGAGGGCAACACGCCGCTGCTGTGGGTGATACGCGACGTGATCGGCATGACCGGCACCAAGTTCGGCTGCGGCATCGCCCAATGCGGCGCCTGCACCGTGCACCTGGACGGCAACCCGGTGCGCTCGTGCGTGCTGCCCGTGTCCAGCGTCGGCAACCGCGAGGTGACCACCATCGAAGCGGTCGGCGCCACCGACAGCGGCAAACGCATTCAGGATGCCTGGCTGGCGGTGGACGTGGTCCAATGCGGTTACTGCCAGTCGGGCCAGATCATGTCGGCCGCCGCGCTGCTCAAGCGCACGCCCACCCCCACCGATGCCGATATCGACGCCGCCATGTCCGGCAATATCTGCCGCTGCGCCACCTACGTACGCATCCGCGCCGCCATCAAGCAGGCGGCTACCGGCAAGATCGTGGTCACGCAAGCCATTCCCGTCGCCGCGATCGGAGGCCGCAAATGAGCCACGCAATTGACACCGTTTCGACCGGGCGCCGCCAGTTGCTGAAAGCCGCCGGCCTGTCGGTGGCCTTCGTGTGGCTGGCCACGCCCAAGACCGCCCTCGGCGCGGTCACCCCGCACCGCCAGCCCGGCGACGCCAGGGCGGCAGCGGCCGACGGCGCGCCTGCGTTTGCCCCCAACGCCTTTGTGCGCATCGACGCCAACGGCGCCATTCGCCTGGTGATGCCGATGGTGGAAATGGGCCAGGCCATCTACACCGGCTCGTGCATGCTGCTGGCGGAGGAACTGGACGTGGGCCTGGACCAGATCCAGGTCGAACATGCCCCCGCCAGCGACGAGCTGTATGGCATGAAGCTGCTCAAGGGCCAAATCACCGGCGGCTCCACCAGCACCCGCAGCACCTTCACCGAACTGCGCACGGCAGGCGCCATCGCCCGCACCCTGCTGGTATCGGCAGCCGCCGCGAAGTGGAAGGTGGCGCCCGGCGACTGCGTGGTGGAGCGTGGCGTGATCCGGCACCAGGTCAGCGGCAGGACGCTCACCTTCGGCCAGGTGGCTGCCGCCGCCAACCGGTTGCCCGACCCCGGCGACGTCAAACTCAAGTCGCCCGGCGAATTCCGCCTGATCGGCAAACCGATGGCGCGCCTCGATTCGGCCGACAAGGTGGCCGGTACCACAAAATTCGGCATCGACGTCAGCGTGCCCGGCATGCGGGTGGCGACAGTCAAGGCCTGCCCCACTTTCGGCGGCAGGCTGGTGAAGTTCGACGACCGCGCCACGCGAGCCGTGCCCGGCGTGATCGATGTGCTGGGAATAGCCAACGCGGTGGCCGTGGTGGCCGTGCATTTCGGCGCGGCCAAACGCGGCATGGAACTGCTCGACATCGAATGGGACCGGGGCGCCAATGCCATGCTCACCACCCGCGACCTGCGCGCCGGCCTGGCTGCCAGCCAGGCCAGCGGCAAGGCCATCGTCGGGCGCGAAGCAGGCACGCGCCCGCAAGGCGAATTGATTGAAGCGACCTACAAGCTGCCGATGCTGGCCCACGCCACCATGGAGCCGCTCAACGCCACCGTCCACGTCACCGCCGACCGCTGCGAGATCTGGGCCGGCACCCAGGTACCGACCCGGGTGGTCGCCAATGCCGCAAAAATTACCGGCCTGGCGGTGGAGCAAGTGGTGCTGCACCCGCAATACCTGGGCGGCGGCTTCGGCCGCCGGCTCGAGAGCGACTACGTGGACCAGGCAGTGATGTTCGCCAAACTGGTCAAGTATCCGCTCAAGATCATCTGGACCCGCGAAGAAGACATCGGCCACGACATCGTGCGCCCGATGTACCACGACGTGATTTCGGCGGTGGTGGACGCCAAGGGCATGCCGGTGTGGTACGGCGACCGCATTTGCAGCGCCACCGTGTTGGGCCGCTGGCGGCCGGGTGGCATGCGCCCGAACGGTCTCGATGGCGACGCCATCGAATGCGTGGCTGACATGCCGTACGCCATCCCCAACATGAAGGTGGAATGGGTGCGCCACGACATGCCGCCCGGTTTGCTGGTCGGCTGGTGGCGCGGCGTGGGCGCGCTGCACAACCTGTTCATCGTCGAGAGCTTTTTTGACGAACTGGCTCACCGCGCCAAGGCCGATCCGGTGGCATGGCGCCGCGCCCTGCTGCGCCACAATCCGCGTGCCACCGCAGTGCTGGAACTGGCGGCGGCCAAAATGGGCTGGGGCGCCGCCCTGCCCCCGCGCGTGGGCCGTGGCGTGGCGCTGGGCGAGCCATTCGGCAGCAAGGTATGCGCCATGGTGGAGGTAGAGGTTACGCCTGCCAGCGACGTGCGCCTGCGGCGCGCCGTGGTGGCGGTCGATTGCGGCATTCCTGTCAACACCAGCTCGATCGAAGCGCAGATCCAGGGCGGGCTGCTGTTCGGCCTGTCCGCCGCGCTGTTCAATGAAGTGACCATCGCCAACGGCGCCATCGAGCAAAGCAATTTCAATGACTATCGCATGATCAGAATGAACGAAACGCCCGATGTGGAAGTCCACATCGTCCACAACACCGAGGCGCCCGGCGGCATCGGCGAAGTGGGCACGGCGATTGCCGCACCGGCACTGGCCAACGCAATCTTTGCGGCCACCGGCGTGCGCCTGCGCGAGCTGCCGATCCGCCGCGAGCTGCTGGCCCAGAAAGGGACCAAGGCATGAAACGCATCCTGATCCTGGCGCCCGTGTGCGCTGCCATCCTCGGTACGGCAACTTACTTCTCCCTCAACCGTTCCGATCCCACCCCGGGCACGGCGCCGGTATTGGCCGGCGCGCCGGCGTCCGCGTCGAAAATCGTGCGCGGCGCATACCTGGCCAAGACAGCCGATTGCGTGGCGTGCCACACCGTCTCCGGCGGCAAGCCGTTCGCCGGCGGCCTGCCGTTCAAGCTGCCGTTCGGCACCCTGTACTCGTCCAACATCACGGCCGATCAGAAGACCGGCATCGGCAACTACAGCGACGACGACTTCGTGCGTGCGCTGCACGACGGCGTGCGCCACGACGGCAAGCGGCTCTACCCGGCCTTCCCGTACACGTCGTATTCGCTGCTGAGCCGCGAGGACGCGCTGGCGATCAAGGCGTATTTATTCAGCCTGCCCACCGTCATGCAGGAGACGCCGACACCGGACCTGGCGTTCCCGTTCAACCAGCGCTGGGCAATGGGCTTCTGGAACGCGGCGTTCTTCAAGCGCGAGCGTTTCAAGCCCGCCCCCGACAAATCGGCGCAATGGAACAGCGGCGCCTACCTGGCGATCGCGCTGGCCCACTGTGCCGAGTGCCACACGCCGCGCAACATCGGCTTCGCGCTCGACCACCGCAATGAACTGAGCGGCGCCGTGGTCAACGGCTGGCAGGCGCCCAATATCACGCCCGACCCGGTCCACGGCATCGGCAAATGGACCGACGCCGAGTTGTACCAGTATCTGCGCGCCGGCCACGCACCGGGCCACGGCGCGGCCTCGGGACCGATGCGCGAAGCCGTGGAAAACAGCCTGCAATACCTGGACCCGGCCGATATCCGCAACCTGGTCACCTACCTGCGCAGCGTGCCGCCACGCACCGGCGACAATCCGATCGTGGTCAATCCCCAACCGGACAGCGTGGCTGCGGCAGGCCCCTACGCACCGGCACCGGGCACCCCGGCCAACCTCAAAGACGGCCTGCGCCTGTTCGAAAGCAGCTGCGCCAGCTGCCATCAATGGAACGGCGCCGGCCCGCAATCGCAGTACGCCGCGCTGCTGGGCGCGCGCTCGGTGAACGACCCGTCAGGCCGCAACGTGGTGCAGATGATCCTGTCCGGCACCCGCGCCCAGATCGCCGGCGCGGAAGTGTTCATGCCATCGTTCCGGGCGTCGTTCACGGACGACGAGATTGCGCAATTGAGCAACTACGTGATTTACCAGTTCGGGGGCAAGCAGGGCAAGGTGACGGCGGCGGATGTAGCGAAACATCGCCAGCAATAAGCACATCAACTCCGCGTCAAAGAACGGCGGCAAAAACAAAAGCGAAAGCACGACGCAGGAAGATGTGGCGCGGCCGCGTGGGCTGGCGGTGGACTGCCACCACTTGTGCGCGGTGTGCACAGCGGTTAGTCGGCAGGGGCAGATTATCAAACCGGTGGTTCGTCGTTAAGCTCGATTCACCTCTACTTTTTCAGGAACCCATCATGAAAGCCATCACCTTCGACAAATTCGGCGCCAGCGACGTCCTCACACTGGGCGACGTGCCCGAACCGGTACTGCGTCCCGACGACCTGATCGTGCGCACCCACGCGGCCGGGGTCAACCGCGCCGATCTCACCCATCGGCGCGGCGGCTACGGCTGGCCCGACTTCGGCGACTCTACCATCATGGGCCTGGAGATCGCCGGCGAGGTGATTGCCGTCGGCGCCAACGTCAAGGACTTCAAGTTTGGCGACCGCGTGATGGGCATCGTCGGTGGCGGCGCGTATGCCGAAGTCTCGCGCATCGACCATCGCATGGCGATGCCGATTCCCGCAGGCCTCGACTACATCCAGGCGGCGGCAATCACTGAAGTCTTCGTCACCGCGCACGAAGCCTTGCTGCACCTGGGCCGGCTGGAAAAAGGCGAGACGGTGCTGATCCACGCCGGCGCCGGCGGCGTGGGCGGCGCGGCCGTGCAGCTGGCGCGCGCGGCCGGCGCTACCGTGATCACGACCGCGCAGGCAAGCGCCCACGACCTGGTGCGCCGCATGGGCGCCCACCACGCCATCGACTACGAGCATGAAGACTTCGCGCAGGTAGTGGCAACGCTGACCGACAATCGCGGCGTGGACGTGATCCTCGACTTCATCGGCGCGCCGTACTTCGAGCGCAACGTCAATGCGCTGAACTTCGGCGGGCGCCTGGTGCAGATCGGGATCATGGGCGGCATCGAGAACGCCAAAATCCCGCTCGACCGCCTGCTGTACCGCCACCTGCACATCGTCGGCACGGTGATGAAGTCGCGCAGCCAGGAAGTCAAGCACGCCATGTCGCGCCGCTTCAAGGAACGCTGGCTGTCGCAGTTTGGCAAGGATGGCCTGACCCCGGTCATCGACAGCGTCTTCCCGCTGGCCCAGGCCGGCGCCGCGCAGCAGCGCATGGAAGACGGTCTGAATGTCGGGAAAATCGTGTTGACCATGTAGGCCCAACGACTCGGGCGCGCACCGGAAGCCGAAGGATCAATGCAGCATCAACCCTCGGTTGCCGCCATCGCCTTCTGCCACGCCGGACGCGCTTCGATGGCGGCGGTGAAGGCTTGCAGGCGCGGCCAGCGGCTGCCTTCGGGCTGTTTGACGGCGATGCCGACCGGGAAGCTGAGCATGATGTCGGCGCCGGTCAGGCTGTCGCCGATGAAGTAGCCCGATGGTTCGAGGATGCTTTCCAGGTAGTCGAAGTGGTTCGTCACTTCGCTGTCGATGCGGCCGTGCAGCGGCACGCCGCCGTCGCCCAGGCGCGAAACGTAAATGCGCAGCAGCAGCGGGATCATGGCCGAGCCTTCGGCGAAGTGCAGCAGTTGCAGGTGGCGCAGCGCGGCGGGCGTGCCGGGGGCTGGTTGCAGCGCGCCCTTGCCGTAGCGGTCCAGCAGGTACTGGACGATGGCGCCCGATTCCTCGATCAGCACACCATCATCTTCGAGCAGCGGCGATTTGCCCAGCGGGTGGATGGCCTTGAGTTCGGGCGGGGCGAAGTTGGTGACGGCGTCGCGCTGGTAGCGTACCAGTTCGTACGGCAGTCCCAGTTCTTCGAGCAGCCAGACGATGCGCTGCGAGCGGCTTTTGTTGAGATGGTGTACGCGAATAGCCATGTATGTCTTCCTGTCTGCATAAACGTTGGAAAACGATTGTACAACAGCGGTTACGCCGGCTCAGGCTGCAATCAAATCGGCGGGATTGAGCATCAACGCCAGCCGCTCCGGCGGCAATGGACGGCTGATCAGGTACCCCTGCAATTCGTCGCAGCCGTTCTCGGACAGGAAGCTGCGCTGCTGCTCGGTCTCCACGCCCTCGGCGATCACGCGCAGCTTCAGGCGATGCGCCAGGCCGATGATGGAGCTGGCGATGGCCTCGTCGCCGTCGCTGCGGCCCAGGTCGCGCACGAAGGACTTGTCGATCTTGAGGGTGCTGATCGGGAAGGATTTCAAGGCCGACAGGCTCGAATAGCCGGTGCCGAAATCGTCGATCGACAGGAACACGCCCATCGCCCGCAACTGCCCCATCTTTTCCACCGCCTGCGCCAGGTCGCGCATGATCACGCCTTCGGTCACTTCCAGTTCCAGCCAGCGCGGCTCCATGCCGCTGTCGGCCAGCGCGCGCGCCACGCGATCCACCAGGCCCTGCTCCTCGAACTGGCGCGGCGAGACGTTGACGGAGATGCGCAGCGGCGCCAGGCCGGCGTCCTGCCAGGCCTGGTTCTGGAAGCAGGCGGTGCGCAGCACCCATTCGCCGAGCGCCACGATCATGCCGCTTTCCTCGGCCAGCGGGATGAAGCGATCGGGCCCGATCACGCCGCGCGCCGGATCGTCCCAGCGCACCAGTGCCTCGCAGCCGAAGATGCGGCCGCTGCGCATGTCCACCTTGGGCTGGTACATCAGGTGGAACTGCTGCAGGTCGAGGGCGACGCGCAGCCCTTCCATCAGGCGCAGCTTTTCCTCGATATTGACGTTCATTTCGCGGGTGTAGAACTGGTAATTGTTCTTGCCCAGGTCCTTGGCCCGGTACATGGCGGCGTCGGCATGCATCAGCAGGGTTTCGGCGTCGCCACCGTCGTGCGGATAGACGGCCACGCCGATGCTGCAGCTGACCTGCACCTCCTGCCCTGCCACGCACATCGATTGCAGCACCGCGTGGCGCACGCGCTCGATCACGGCGGTTGCGCGCGCCGACTGGTCGGCGCCCTCGGCATCGAGCATCAGCACGAATTCGTCGCCGCCGAAACGGCCCACCGTGTCGCCGGCGCGCACGCAGCCGGCCATGCGCTCGGCCACCACCTTGAGCAGTTCGTCGCCGGCGTTGTGGCCCAGGCCATCGTTGACCAGCTTGAAGCCATCGAGATCGATAAACGCGACCATCACGGAGCCGCCATCGGCCACCATCTGGCTCAGACGCTCGGTGATGCGGATACGGTTGGGCAGGCCGGTGAGGTTGTCGTGGTGGGCCAGGTGCAGCATGCGTTCCTCGGCCAGCTTGCGCTCGGTGATGTCGCGCACGATGGCAACGATGCCGCCCTCCACCGACACCACCTGCTTCTGCATCCAGCGCGGGTAGCGCGGCTGGGTGGTATTTTCCCATTCGCGCTCATGCACACCGCCGTCCTCGCTGGCCTGCACCAGCAACTGGAACATGCCGCCCTTGCGCGCTTCCGGGATCATTTCCAGCAGCGTCATCGAACACAATTCGGCGCGCGACATGCCGGTCATGCGCTCGGCGCGAGCATTGACGTCGATGAAGCGGAAGTCGGTGATGGCATTGCCGGCGTCGCGCACTTCGCGCAGCACGAAGAAGGCGTCCAGGCTGGCGGCAGAAGCGGCAGCAAAGGTTTCGCGCGCACGGCGCACGCGGGTGCGGTTGCGCGCGCCCTGCCAGGCCCAGATCCACAGCAGCACAGTGCCCACGATCAGCACCAGGCTGACCATGGCCATGACCCACAGCTTGTCGCGCGTCTCGCGCTCGAACGGCGCCATCTGTTCGTTCTCGTCGAGGCCCGCCACCACCCGCAGCGGCACCTGGTGCAGCTCGCGCGCGGCGGCAAAGCGCTTCACGCCGTCGTCCACATCGGCACCACCGGCAGGCAGTTGCTGGCCGTACGACACCTGGTCGCCCACGCGAAGCGCGCGCACCACGTCGTCGGCGCCGACCAGCGCCAGCATGCCGCGTTCACCCAGGCGGCTGCGCTCGTAGTCGCTGGTGAAATAGGCGGGATCGGTTTCCAGCATGACGATGCCGGCGAAATTGCCATGGGCGTCGTCCAGTCGGCGCGTGAAGTGCAGGTGGGCGTCGGACTTGACGGCGTCGCGCTGGGCGTGGCTGACAAAAATACCGCCGCTGTCGCGCTGCTGGTGATACAGGAAATAGGCCTGGTCCGCGACCGAGTGCGGCTGCGCGCGCGGATTGCTGGCCAACACCATGCCGTCGCGATCGGCCACGCTTACGGCAAACACCATGCTGGGCGGCAGCAGGCCTTCGCGCGCGAGCTCGGTCAGCGCACCCGGCGAACCGCTGCGCTCGACCGCGTACTTCATCACGCGCAGGGTCTGGTCGATGCTGTCCACGCTGCGCGCCACTTGCGCCTCGTAGGTGCCCAGCACCTCGCCCACCGTGTTGACGGCGGCGGCGCGGGCGCGCTCGCGGCCCTGCTCGATGTCGTGCCACGACAGCAGCCACAGGCCGGCCAGCAGCGCCAGCGCGAACAGCGGCAGCGAAATATAGGTATCGAGCCCGCGGCGCAGCCAGCGCGCAAACAGTTGAACGATCATGTGAGGCTCCTCGCCCATGCCACGGGCCGCCCGGCGAATGCGCGCGGGCGGGCCCGGATGGGCGTCTGCACTAACTAAAAAAATGGGGGGCAGGAAATTCGGACGGGCCGCATCAATGCGGCCCTGCGCAACCAGCCGGAGCCGGGCGCGATGAGGTGTTACCAGCACTACCCAATGGCCAATTTCATGCCATACGGAAATATACCAAAGATTCTCACCAAAAACCACCAATTGTTTGATAGAAATACACCAATAGTTACTTTGTATTACTAAATTGGCGGGGATTTTGCCCCCCCTGGTCAGGTGCGTGCCAGCGCTTCCACCAGTTGGTCGATGCTGAACGGCTTGAGCAGCAATTGCGCGCCATCGAGCATGGATCTCGGCGTCTGGCCGCTGGCGAAAATCACCCGCAGCCCTGGTCGCAACGCCAGCGCGCGCGCGGCCAGTACCTCGCCCGACAGGTCGGGCAGCGAAATATCGGTGAGCATGATGTCGAACTCGCCCCCTTCCAGCGCGGCCAGGGCGCTGGAAGCGTCGCCGCAGGCGGTGACCTGATGGCCCAGCAGTTCGAGCAGTTCGGCGGTGGTCTCGCGCAGTTCCGGTTCGTCCTCGACCAGCAGGATGCGGCGGCCGGCATCCTGATCGCTGGAATCCCGGTGGCCGGCATTCCGGTGCCCGCCATCCGGCTGCCCTGCAGACTCGCCGGGCACCCGATCAGACGCCATCGTCGCCGTAACAGAGGTAGCCGCCATGTCGGTCGTATCCGCCGATGTATCGGCCGCGTCGCCAGCCTCCGCCAGTTCGGCATGTTCGGCCTGTTCAGCAATCTCCGGCGCCTCGACCACCTCCGTCCTGCGCGTCAGCTGGGCCAGCATCGCCGCTGCCGGTTGCGCCGTCAGTTGCGCCGCGTGCTGGCGGTTGGCCAGGACATGGCGCACCTTGCGCGCCAGCGCTTCGCGGGTGTACGGCTTGCCCAGCAAGTCCACGCCGGCGTCTAGCCGGCCGCCGTGGACGATGGCGTTCTCGGTGTACCCGGACGTAAACAGCACCGCGATGCCAGGCAGGCGTTCGCGCGCCTTGCGCGCCAGCTCGGGGCTGCGCAACGGGCCGGGCATCACCACGTCGGTAAACAGCAGGTCGATCGGCATGCCGCTGTCGATGATGGACAGCGCGCTGGCGGCGTCGCTCGCCTTGAGCACCCGGTAACCGAGTTCGCCCAGCATCTCGACTACGGTGGCGCGCACGCCTTCGTCATCCTCGGCCACCAGGATGGTCTCCTGGCCGCCGACCACGGCGCGCGTTTCCGGCGGCGCCGGCGCGTCCTCAATGTCGGTGGAGCGCGGCAGGTACAGCTTGACCGTGGTGCCGCAACCGGGCTCGCTGTAGATCTGCACGTGGCCGCCGGACTGGCGCACGAAGCCGTACACCATCGACAGTCCCAGGCCGCTGCCCTTGCCTTCGGGCTTGGTGGAAAAGAATGGGTCGAAGGCCTGCGCCATGATTTCGGGCGACATGCCGGAGCCGGTGTCGCTGACGGCGATCATCACGTACTGGCCGGGAGACAGTTCCGGGTGGTTCCGTGCGTAGTGGTCGTCGAGCATGGCGTTGCCCACCTCGATGGTGAGCTTGCCCACGCCGTCCATGGCGTCGCGTGCGTTGATGCACAGGTTGAGCACCGCGTTTTCCACCTGGGCGGTATCGACCAGCGTGTTCCACAAGCCGCCCGAGATCACGGTTTCCACCTCGATCTCCTCGCCCAGGCTGCGCCGCAGCATGTCTTCCATGCCGGCGATGAAGCGGCCGATGCGCACCACGCGCGGATCGAGCGCCTGGCGCCGGCCGAACGCCAGCAGGTAGCTGGCCAGCTTGGCGCCACGGGTAACGCCGGCCAGCGCCTGCTCCACGCGGCGCTGGGCGCGCGGCATGTCGGCCACGTCGGCGGCCAGCAGTTGCAGGTTGCCGGAGATGACCTGCAACAGGTTGTTGAAGTCGTGCGCCACGCCGCCCGTCAGCTTGCCGATCGCTTCCATCTTCTGCGCCTGCTGCAATTTGAGCGACGTGCGGCGCATCTCTTCGGCGGCTGCCCGTTCCGCCGTCATGTCGCGGCCCACGGCGTGGATGAAGCCCTCGTCCGGCACGGCGGTCCAGGACAGGATGGCATGGCCGCCGCCCTTGCGCAGCGTGCGGTTCTCGAATTTGAAGGTGCTGTGGCCCTGCGCCAGCGAGTCCATTTCGGCAATCGACGACTGGGCGTCGTCCGGGTGGATGATCTTGTGGATCGAGGTACCGATGATTTCAGCCTCTTCCCAGCCCAGCAGACGGGTAAAGGCCGGATTGGCGGCGGTGATCCAGCCGTCGAGCGTGGTCACCAGCATGACATCGGTGGCGTGGCGCCACATGCGGTCGCGCTCCGCCGTGCGCTCGGCCACTTGCAGCTGCAATTTGCTGGCGGTGGCTTTCTGGTCCTCGATGTCGGTGCTGGTGCCCACCCAGCGCTGCACCACGCCGTTGTCGTCGATGATGGGCATGGCGCGCACGATGTGCCAGCGCCAGGCGCCGTCCGCGCGGCGGATCCGGTATTCGACCTCGAAATTCTGCGCGGTGGCGACCGAGGCGCGCCACGCTGCGGCCACCGTGGCGCTGTCGTCGCCGTGGACGATGGCGGTCCAGGCATCGCCGCTCAACTGGCCGGGCTGCGTGCCGGAATAGCGGTACACCTGCTCGTTGAACCAGTTGAGCGAGCCGTCCGCATCGGCCGACCACACCTGGCTGGGAATCGCCTGGGCCAGGGTGCGGAAGGTGTTTTCGCTGGCGCGCAGCTGCTGCTCGGCGCGGATCTTGTCGGTGGTGTCCACCACCACCACCAGCACCCCGAACGGCTTGCCCGCTTCGTCCAGGATCGGTGCGTAGTCGAGGTTCATCCACACCTGCTCCGGTTTGCCGGAACGCAGCAGCGTCATTTCCTGGTCCTTGTACGCCAGCGTGCCGCCGGCCAGCGCCACCCGGATCACGTAGTCGTTATGCTCGGCCACCTCGGGCCACGACTCGCGCACGTTGGAACCGAGCGACATCGGGTGGCGGCGGCCGGCAAACTCGGAATAGCCGTCGTTATAAATCATCACACCGTCCTCGCCCAGCAGCGCCACCATCGGCAGCGTGGAGCGCAACATGGTCGACACGGTGGTCTTGAGTGATTGTTGCCAGGTGTCGATGGCGCCCAGCGCGGTACCGGCCCAGTCGTAGGAGGCGATGATCTGCGCGATATGGCCGCCGCCGTTAAGGAAGGGATAGTTCACGAGGTTACTGGCTTGTATGCGGTAAGGAACGGAGACCGACGATTATAGGACGTCGCCGCCCGAAAAAGGTGGTGCGCAAGCCAATCGTACGTTGCAGAGGAAACAAATACCCGCTATAGTGCGAATAAGAATCATTATCATTTCTTAGGACTGTTGACGACCAACCGCATGGATATTCCACAAGAACTCCGTAAACTGGGCCTCAAGGCCACCCTGCCCCGCCTGCGCATCCTGCAGCTCTTCCAGGAATCGAAGTCCAAGCACATGAATGCCGACGATGTCTATCGGCTGCTGCATGACGAGGGCATCGACATGGGACTGGCCACCGTGTACCGGGTGCTGATGCAGTTTGCCGATGCCGGCATCCTGATCCGCCGCCATTTCGAATCGGTCGCCTCGGTCTTCGAACTCAATGAAGGCGGCCACCACGACCACCTGATCTGCACCAATTGCGGCAAGATGGAGGAATTCCTCGACGCCGACATCGAGCAGCGCCAGGAAGCCGTGGCCCGCGAACGCAACTTCGTGCTGCACGAGCACTCGCTGTCGCTGTACGGTTTTTGCGGCGACTGCGCCGACACATTAAAGCCTGGCATGGGCAAACGCTTCCGCCGCAACTGAACGCCTGAAAAACCTCCAGCGCGGCGTTGCAGCGCCTTGCCGTACTGGCGTACTGTCTTCGTTGCTGCGCCTTGCTCTGAAGGTTTTTATGCGGCCTGCAGGTGCAGGCCGTCCTGGATAATACGCCGCGCCATCGCGGCGGGCAGTGGGCGGGCGTAGCAATAGCCCTGGATTTCGTCGCAGCGCCAGGCGGCCAGCATGGTGCGCTGCTGTTCCGTTTCCACGCCTTCGGCGATCACGGTCAGCCCCAGGCTGTGACCGAGGCTGATGGTGGCCTGGACGATCGTGCTTTGCTCGCTCACGGTGTGCATATTGCGCACGAACGACTGGTCGATCTTGAGCTTGTGGATCGGGAAGCGCGACAGGTACGCCAGGCTCGAATAACCGGTGCCGAAATCGTCGATGGCCAGTTTCAACCCCAGGCCACGCAGCCGCTGCAGCAGCGCAATCGCCATTTCGGCGTTTTCCACCATCACGCTCTCGGTGATTTCCAGCTCGATCGACGAAGGCTCCACGCCGGTGGCGGCCAGCACCCCTTCCAGGTGCGCCAGGAAGCCCGGCGCGGCAAACTGGCGCGGCGAGATATTGATCGCCACCTGCACCGCAGCGCCGGTCTCGCGGTGCCATTCGGCGCCCTGGCGGCACGCTTCCTCGATCACCCATTTACCGATCGGCACGATCAGGCCCGATTCTTCGGCCATGGGAATGAAATCGGCCGGCGAGATCAGTTGCCCCATGCGGCGCCAGCGCAGCAGCGCCTCGAAGCCCACCAGGCGGCCGTCGCGCAGGCCTTGCTGCGGCTGGTAATGCAGTTCCAGTTCGTCGCGTTCGATGGCGTGGCGCAGCAGCGCTTCCATGTCCAGCCGCTCGCCGGTTTGCGCCGTCAGTTCCGGGCCATAGGTGACCAGGCTGTCGCCGCCGGCCTTGCGCGCCGCCTGTAACGCGGCGTCGGCATGGCGCAGCAGCGCCTGCGGCGACTGGCCGTGCAGCGGATAGCTGGCCGCGCCCAGGCTCAATGTGGTGAAAATCTCGTGGCCTTCGCAGTCGTAGGGATTGCGCACTTCCTCGCGCAGGCCGGCCAGCGCCAGCTCGAATTCCGCGCTGTCGCAGCCCACCCGGTACAGGATGGCGAAGTTGGCGCCGTCGAGGCGGAATACCTCACCGCCGCTACGCTCGGCCGCCAGCCGCAAACGGGCCGCCAGTCCCACCATCACGCGGTCGCCGAAGGCGTGGCCGAAGCCGCCGATAATGCGCGAAAAGCGGTCGATGGTGCCCAGTACCACGGCGTGGCGACCGCTGCCCGCGGGCTGCGCGGCCAGCATGTGCAGCCTGGCCTCGAAGGCGCGGCGGTGCGGCAGGCCGGTAAGCGGATCGTGGCCGGCCAGGTGTTTGAGTTCATCCTCCACCCGCACCCGGGCCCGGACGTGGTACAGCAGGAACAGGCCGGTGAGCACGGCCAGCACATCGAAGATGTGGATCAGCGTGGTGATCGAGGAAATGCTGCGGCCAGCCAGCGTGCCGTTGTCGTACAGCGCTTCCTGCACCCGCAGCTGCATCGCATCGACTTGCGTGCGCAGCGCCTTGACGTCGTCGTTCATGGTCACCAGCAGGCGGCGCGCGGCGTCGGAGTGTGCATCGGCTTTGGCATCGGGATCGGCGCCCACCAGGCGCTCGAATTCGGGCGCCATGGCGACAATGCGCAGGGTGCCGTCGCGCAATACGCCCAGCTCCGGGCCATCGCCCAGGCTGGGCCGCAGTTGCCCCAGTGTGGAATCGAGTTCGCTGCGTCCCATGCGTTCCAGGAAGCGGAAGCGGTCGGGCGTAATCGACTCCGTGTATCGTTTATCGAACGCCAGCTGGTACCGCAGCAGCGCGCTCTCGAAATCGCCGAGGTAGCGCAGCTGCGGTATGACGACGGTCAGCAGCGGCGTCTCCTTGCGGCGGATGGTGTTGGCGGTCCTCTCCATCGCCGCCGACAGCGCCAGGCTGGCAGCGATAACCAGCAGCAGCATGATGTATATGACACAACGCGAACGGCTGGCGGAGGGTTGCATCGCTTACTCCAGTGGAGGGGTGGGTTCGGCGCCGCTGGCCTGGCGCAGGCAGCGCAGCAGCGCATTGGCCTCGAATGGTTTGCTCAGGAAGCAGCTGGCGCCGCCCGACAGCGCGCGCTTGCGCAGCGTCGCTTCCGGGAAGGCGGTCATCAGGATGAGCGGCAGCGCATTGCCCTGGCGGCGCAGCTGCTCGAGCAGCTCGATGCCGCTCATGCCGGGCATTTGCAGGTCGGTGATCACGCAGTGGTAGCCGCCCAGCGCCTCGTTGGCCAGCAGTGCGCCGGCCGAATCGTAGGCATGGGCCGAGTAGCCATAGGAGCGCAGCAGGCTGCGCAAGGCCACCCGCACCGACTCGTCGTCGTCAACGATGGCAATATTGGAAAAATCTGGATCTGGTTGAAACACTAAGTACTCCCATGTTCGAACGGCGGCTAGCGGCCGTCCAGCGCATGGGAGAACAATACCGGTCCGGGCGGGATCCCGGAATCATACATGGGTATGAGAAGGGGCAGTGCTCAGGCCAGCCCCAGCGCCTCGGCCATGCGTACCAGGTCGGCAAAGGTTTTGGCTTCCATCTTGCGCATGGCGTTGCCGCGATGGATCTTGACCGTGATTTCGCTGGTGCCCACCTCGCCGGCGATCTGCTTGTTCATCAGGCCCCGGGCGGCCAGCGCCATGATTTCGCGTTCACGCGGGGTGAGCGTGGCGTAGCGCGCGGTGACCGCGTGCAGCGCCTGGTCGCGGCTGCGGCGCGCGCTGTCCGCTTGCAGCGCCACGTTGATGGCGTCGAGCAGGTCCTGGTCGCGGAACGGCTTGGCCAGAAAGTCGATGGCGCCCGCCTTCATGGCCCGCACCGACATCGGAATATCGCCATGCCCGGTCATGAAGATCACCGGCAGCGGCACGCCCTCGCGATTGAGGTCGGCCTGAAAATCGAGCCCGCTCACGCCCTGCAGACGTACATCGAGCAGCAGGCAGCTGGTCACATCCACGCGCGGCACAGCCAGGAACGCCGCCACCGACGGGTAGGCGGCCACCCGCATGCCCACGGAACGCAGCAGGCTGCCGATGGCGTCGCGCAGCAGCGCATCGTCGTCCACCAGGTAAATCAGCGGTTCGATGTCAGGTGGATTCATGCAGCGTCCATGGCGGGTAAGGAAACCACGATGGTAGCACCGGCCGGGGCGCCGGTTTCTGGTTCAGGTTCGGCGGCCCAGATGCGGCCACCGTGGGTTTCGATGATGGAGCGGCAGATCGGCAGGCCCATGCCCATGCCATCGGGCTTGGTGCTGTAAAAGGCTTCGAACAGGCGCGGCATCTCGGCGGGCGGGATGCCGGGACCGGTATCGGTCACGCCCAGCCACAGCGTGTCGTCGGCGCGGCGCTCGGTGCGCAGCGTCAGCACGGCCTGGCCGGACGGGCAATGGTGCATGGCCTGGATGGCGTTCATCAGCAGGTTGATGATCACCTGCTGCAGCTGCACGCGGTCGCCATTGACCGGCGGCAGGCCGGCTTCCAGTTCGAGCACCAGCGCCACCCGGTGGTTATTGAGTTCACGCCGCACCAGGTCCACGCTCTCCTCGGCCAGCAGGTTCAGGTCCAGGCCCAGGTGCTGCGGGTCGCTGCGGCGCGCCAGCGCGCGGATGCGCTTGATCACGCCGGTGGCGCGGGCGCTCGCTTCGAGAATGGCGTTGACGGTGTAGCGCGCTTCTTCCAGGTCCGGTTGCGGACGGTTCATCCAGCGAAGACAGGCCTCGCCATTGGTGGAGATGGCGGCCAGCGGCTGGTTCACTTCGTGCGCAATGGAGGCGGCGAGTTCGCCGAGCATGGTGACGCGGGTGGCGTGCTGCAACTGCACCTGCGAGTTGTGCAAGGCCTGCTCTGATACGACGGCGGCGGTGACGTCGGTAATCGATCCGAGATATTCGCAGTCGCCATCGCGCGAAAACAGCGGTTCGGCCAGCACCTGCACATACTTGATCGAGCCGTCAGCCATCACCAGGCGATGGCGCAGATCGACGCTGCCCAGGCACTCGATGCAGCGGTCGAACGCGGCGCGCACCATCACGCGGTCGTCCGGCGCGGTGCGCGCCAGTATCAGGTCGATGGTGGGAGTGAGGTCGGGCGCGTAGTCGAAAATGCGCGCGGCTTCGTCGGACCAGAACATGTCGCCGCCCGGGGTCTTGATGCTGAAACTGCCGGTTTTGCTGATGCGCTGGGAGCCGGCCAGGAAAGCCTGGCTGCGGCGCAGCGCCTTTTCGCGCGCCAGCAGCGCGTTGGTGGCTTCCTGGCCGCGCAGCACCAGGAAGGTGGCGATGCCGATGGCGGACATGCTGACCACCATGCGCCCTACCGCCGCGACCGAAAACACGTCGAGGTGCGTCACCACGTACGACAGCGCGGTCGCCACCAGGCATGCGCCGCAAGTCCACAGCACGCCGCGCCGCTGCCAAACGCTGGCCGACAGCAGCACCACCACCACGTACAGCACGGCGATGGCGACGTCGAGCGGCGTGAAGGTATCGAGGATGAAAATCAGCAGCGTGCTGAGGATCAGCAGTGTGGAAAGCAGCGGTGTTCTGGCGTCCCGACGCATCGTCAACCTTGTCATTATCATAGTAATCCACGGGATTATAAGGTGTAACCAATGGTTTGCTCCCCTATACTTCGGTATAGGCAAAACGTCACCAAAAGCCCGCCGTTAGCAACCAAAGTATAATATCCGGTAACTTCCGGTTGGCATAAGCTGTGTTCATTGCCATCTCGGAGAACGCCTTGAAACTGTATGAGACGCTGGCGGCGGACATCGCCGGACAGATCGCCCAGGGCGTGATCCGCGAGGGCGAACGCATTCCCTCGGTGCGCCAGACCAGCCAGCACCACAACCTCAGCGTCTCCACGGTGATCCGCGCCTTCCTGCTGCTCGAGAGCCAGGGCGTGATCGAAAGCCGGCCGCAATCGGGCTACTTCGTGCGCCGTCGCCCGCCTGGCGTGGCGCTGCCTACGACCGCCCCGCTGCCGCCGGCGCCGGCCGAGGTGGCGCGCGCGCCGTCGCTCGACATCAGCGCGCTGGTGCTCACCACCTTGCGCTCGATCGACCAGGGCAGCGTGCCGTTCGGCTCCCCCTACCCCGATCCCGCGCTGTTCCCGTGGGCGCGCCTCAACCACTACGCCACCAGCATCGGGCGCCGCAGCGGCGGCCGCATGCCGCTGTCCGACCTCCCGCCCGGCAACCCGGAACTGATACGCCAGATCGCCCGTCGTCACCTGGACAACGGACTGGCCGTCGATGCGTCCGAAATCATCGTTACGGCCGGCGCCACCGAAGCCATCAACCTGTGCCTGCAAGCGGTGGCGCGGCCGGGCGCCGCCATCGCGGTGGAAACGCCCACCTATTACGCGCTGCTGCAGGCCGTCAGAAGACTCGGTATGCGGGTGCTGGAAATCGCCACCGATCCGCAACGGGGCATCGACCTGGCGGCGCTGGAACGCGCCATCGAGACGGACGATGTGGCAGCGTGCGTGGTGATGCCCAACTTCCAGAACCCGCTGGGCTTCCGCATGCCGGAAGCATGCCAGCGCGCGCTGGTGGACCTGCTGGCGCGGCACGATCTGCCGGTGATCGAGAACGATGTCTATCACGAGCTGTATTACGGCGACAGCCATCCGGCGAGCCTCAAGCACTTCGACACGCACGGCCTGGTCATGCACTGCAATTCGTTCTCCAAGAGCCTGACCAACGGCTGGCGCATCGGCTGGACCCTGCCCGGGTGCTGCCACGCGCAAGTGGAAAGGCTCAAGTTCCTCAACTCCCCCAGCATGCCGTCGCTGCCGCAACTGGCGATCGCCGAATACCTGCGCACCGACGGTTACGACTACCACCTGCGCCGGGTGCGCAAAACCCTGGCGCAGCAGGCCAGCATCATGGCGGCGGCCGTGCTGCGCTTTTTCCCCGACGGCACCAGCGTCTCGACACCCGCCGGCGGCTACCTGCTGTGGGTGGGCCTGCCGCCCGGCGTGCAGGCGCTGGAACTGTATGCGCGCGCACAGGAACGCGGCATCAGCCTGGCCGCCGGCGACATGTTCGCCGCCAGCGGCGCCTGGCGCCACCACATCCGCCTGAACTACAGCTATCCGTGGAACCCGGCAATGGAAGCGGCGGTGCGCACGCTGGGCCTGGTCGCGGGCGAGTTGATGGAGCCATTGCGCCGCAGCGGCTGACTTTTCGCACAACTGTACTCCCCCGCCATGGCGCGATCTGTAGCCATGGCGCGGCCGTGCGCGGCCCTATCCTGTAGCCTTCCACACCACCGCACAGGTCCCCCATGAAAACCTCCCGCATCAAGGTCGCCAACCTGCTGATGGCCGGCTTCGGCCAGGCCCGCGAAGACGCGGCGCACGCCTACACGCGCAACCGCGCCACCATGCTGGGACTGGGCCTGGCGGCGCTGCTGCTCTCCGGCGCCGCCGCTGCGCTGATCATCATGCGCCTGCGCCGCGCGCTCGGCGGCGAACCTGACCAGGCCGCGCACACCGACGCCCGCATCGCCGAGGGCGACCTGAGCGCCGCCATCACGCTGCGCCCCGGCGACCAGGTGAGCATGCTGTATGAGATGGAGCGCATGCGCGCCAGCCTCGGAATGCTGGTGGCGCAGGTGCGCGCCGACGCCGCACGCCAGGTCGGCACGCTGATCAAGGCCTCGGTGGCGCAAGCCGACGCCGGCGGTGAACAGGTGCGCGCTACCGACGTGGCGATGCAGGACATCGTGACCGGCGTGGCGCGGGTAGCCGACCTGCTCGGCCAGATCCGCCACGCCAGCGCGGAGCAGCACCAGGGTATCGCCGCCTGCAGCGACGCCGTGGTGCAGATGGACCAGGGCACGCAGCAGAACGCCGCGCTGGTGGGGCAAGTCGCGGCCGCCGCGCAGTCGCTGCAGGAGCAGTCGGTGCGGCTGGCGCAAGCGGTGGGCCACTTCCGCATCGCCGCGCCGCGCCGGGCGTCCGCAACTGAACCGGCAACGTCAGCGGCAACGTCAGCGGCAACCTCGGCGACAACGCCGTCGCTGCGGCTGGCGGGCCGGCTGCAACGGAGCGCGGCATGAGCCTCGCGCCCGGCCAGCCCTCGCTGCGGGTGGTCGTCATCGACGGCGACCGGCGCGCCTGCGAGGCCATCATTGCGTTGTGCCGCCAATGCGGCGTGCGCGTCAACGGTTGGGCACACGACGGCACGACCGGGCTGGAACTGGTCGAATCGCTGCCGGCTGCGCCCGACCTGGTGATCCTCGACCTGCAGCTGCCCGACATGGACGGCGCCGACCTGCTGCTGGCGCTGTCGATGCTGGCGCCAGCCACCAGCGTGGTGATTTGCAGCGCCGTGTGCGAGCGGATCCAGGACGCGGCGCTCACATTGGCGACGACACTGGGCTTGCGGGCGCTGGGCATGGTGCCCAAGCCGGCGCAGGCCCCGGCTCTACTGGCCGCGCTCCGCGCATGCACCCACGACGGTCCTACCACGCCGCCACCGCCACGCCGGGAAGCACCGCACACGCGGACGGCGCTGGCGGTGGATGCAGCCCAGGTGCACGATGCCATCCGCAGCGGCCAGTTCGAACTGCACTACCAGCCCAAGGTGGCGCTGCAAGGCGCCGGGACACGGTTGCAAGGAGCGGAAGCGCTGCTGCGCTGGCGCCTGCCGGGCCAGGGCTTGCTGGCGCCGTGCGCCTTCCTGCCGCAGGTGGAAGCGACCGGCATGATGGACCAGGTAACGATGGAAGTGGTGCGCCTGGCGCTGCAAGACTGGCAGGCCTGGAACCGCGCCGGCCTGGCGCTGCCGCTGTCGATCAATTTATCGCCACTGTCGCTGACCGACCCGCACCTGGCCAGTGAACTGATCGCCGCCGTCGCGCGCGCCTGCATCCCGCCTGCTTACCTCACTTTCGAGATCGTCGAATATGCCGAGGTGGCCGACCTGGCCACCGCGCTGCGCATGCTGATCAAGCTGCGCCTGCACGGCTTCGGGCTGTCGCTGGACGACTACGGCGCCGGCCATGCGTCGATGCTGCGGCTGGCGCGCTTTCCGTTCAGCGAACTGAAACTGGATCGCCAACTGGTGCACGGGGCGTGGCAGCGCCCGCACGTCAAGCCGCTGCTGCGCCACGCGATCGCCACCGCGCGCGCGCTGGGCGTGACCTCGGTGGCGGAGGGAATCGAGACGGTGGAAGATATGACGCTGCTGCGCGAACTCGGTTGCGACCAGGCGCAGGGCTACCTGGTGGCGCGGCCGATGCCGGCCGAGGCCATGCCCGACTGGCACCTGGACCGGTTGCGCGCCAGCGCCCATGCGCCGGCCTTGCGCCAGGAAGCGACGCAAGGCCGAGTATTGCAGCTGCGCCGCCCAGCCTCGTTCTCTGCGCCGGGCGGCGATCGCAAGCGGTAATGAGGCTGGTAAAGACTCAGCGGCCGCCGCCGGCAGGCATGGCGCCCGGCGACAGCAGCACGGGAATCGATTTCGACGTGGGCGTGCCGGCGCCGTCTGCCACGCTGGCCAGCGGCACCAGGCCGTTGGTCTCCGGGTAGTAGGCGCCCAGGCAGCCGCGCGGAATATCGTAGGCCACCAGCATGAAGCCGTCGGCGCGGCGCACGGTTTCACGCTCGGCCCCATCATCGCCTTCCACCCACACGCTGCGCACATCGACCCAGTCGCCCGCCTTCATGCCCAGCAGGTCGAGGTCGGCCTGGTTGATGAAGATTACGCGGCGCATGCCGAACACGCCGCGATAGCGGTCGTCCAGCGCATAGATGGTGGTGTTGTACTGGTCGTGGGAACGGGTGGTCATCATCACCATCAGCTTGTCGCCATGGCGCTGACGCGCCCGCGCAATCGGCGTATCGACCGCCACCGCGTGGGGGATGAAAGTGGCCTTGCCGCTGGCGGTGCGCCATTTCAGCTGGCGCGGTCCCACCGGCAGGTGGAAGCCGCCCGGCGCCGCGATACGCTCGTTATAGTCGTGGAAGTCGTCGAACACCAGCGCGATATCGTCGCGGATGCGGGCATAGTCGTCGCGGTACGTGGCCCAGGCCAGGCTGTCGCGCCCCACACCCGGACCTGATCCCAGCGTGGCTTCAGCCATGCGTGCCACGATCGCCACTTCCGAGAGCAGGTCCGGCGACGCCGGCTGGTTGATGCCGTACGAGACGTGGACCATGCTCATCGAATCTTCCACCGTCACTCCTTGCGGCACTCCCTGGCGTTCATCGATCTCGGTGCGGCCCAGCGTGGGCAGGATCAGCGCTGCGCGCCCGTGCACCAGGTGGCTGCGATTGAGCTTGGTGGTGATGTTCACCGTCAGCGCGCACGAGCGCAGCGCCGCGTACGTCACCTCGGTGTCGGGCGTGGCGACCGCAAAATTGCCGCCCAGGCCCACGAACACTTTCACTTTTTGTGCAGCCATGGCGGCGATGGTGGCCACCACGTCCAGCCCGTGGTGGCGCGGCTGCTCGAAGCCGAACACCTGTTCCATGCGGTCGAGGAAGGCGTCTGTCGGCCGCTCCTCGATGCCAACCGTGCGGTTGCCCTGCACGTTGGAGTGGCCGCGCACCGGGCACAGGCCCGCACCCAGGCGGCCGATATTGCCGCGCATGAGCATCAGGTTGGCCAGCATCTGGATCGTTGCCACGGAGTTCTTGTGCTGGGTGATGCCCATGCCCCAGGTGGCGATCACGCGCTCGCCTTTGGCGTACACCTGCGCCAGTTGTTCGATGGCGGCGCGGGGCACGCCTGATTCGGCCAGCAGCACGTCCCAGCTTTCGGCCCGCAGGTCGGCGGTAAAGGCATCGAAGCCGGTCGTATGCTCGGCGACGAAGGCCACGTCCAGCACCCGCGCGGCGTTCGCCGCGACTGCCGCATCGTCAAGTTCTAGTACCCGCTTGGCCAGCGCCTTGATCAGCGCGAAGTCGCCGCCCACGCGCGGCTGCAGGAACAGCGAGGCGATCGGAGTGCTCGACAGGGTGATCATTTCCACCGGATCCTGTGGGCTGGCAAAGCGTTCCAGGCCGCGCTCGCGCAACGGGTTGATCGACACGATGGTGGCGCCGCGCCGGGCGCAGTCGCGCAGTTCGCCCAGCATGCGCGGATGGTTGGTGGCCGGGTTCTGGCCGAAGATCATGATCACGTCGGCATGCTCGAAATCCTCGAGCACCACCGTGCCCTTGCCCACGCCCACGGAAGCCGGCAAGCCCCGGCTGGTCGCCTCGTGGCACATATTGGAACAGTCGGGGAAGTTGTTGGTGCCGTAGGCGCGCGCAAACAGCTGGTACAGGAAGGCCGCCTCGTTGCTGGCGCGACCCGACGTGTAGAACGCCGCCTGGTCGGGGTGGTCTAGCGCTTTGAGTTCGCGCGCCACCAGGGCGAGTGCGTCGTCCCACGACACCGGCACGTAATGGTCGGTGACGGCGTCGTACCGCATCGGCGCGGTCAGGCGGCCATGTTGTTCCAGCTCGTAGTCCGACTGCGCCAACAGCTCGGTCACGCTGTAACGGCTGAACAAGTCGTTGGTCACGCGCTTGCTGGTGGCTTCCGCCGCCACCGCCTTGACGCCGTTCTCGCAGAATTCGAAGGTGGAACTGTGTTCGCGGTCGGGCCAGGCGCAGCCGGGGCAATCGAAGCCGTCGGGCTGGTTCTGGGCGAACAGGGTGCCGTACTTGCCGGCGGCGACGCGTTCGCGCCACAGGTTGAGGGCCACGTATTTGAGCGCCCCCCACCCCGCCGCCGGGTGGGTGTACGGCTCGATCCGGCCCGCAGCTTCAGTGTGTTTGGTACCCATGTCGTCGATGCTCCTGTAAAAATCGGTGGTTCCAGCTTACCTGCCCGTGCGCCGCCATGGCGGATACAGTTCACCTGCGCGGCGACGGGCACAGTCCTATGCTACCAGCTTGGCCGGATCGACAAACGGCATCGCCGTGTCGAAGAAGCGGAACGTGGCGCGGCCGGCCGCCTTGGCTTCGTACATCGCCATGTCGGCCTGGCGCAGCAGGTCGTTGATGGTGTGGTGCTCCTGGCAGAACAGCACCACGCCGATGCTGGGGGTGCTGAGCAGCTCGTGGCCGTCCAGCAGGTAGCGGCGGCTCAGCGCCTCCAGCACCTTGCCGGCCACCGAGGCGGCGTTGTCGAGCGCGGCCTGCTGCTGGGTGCCCAGGTCTTCGAGCAGGATCACGAATTCGTCGCCGCCCAGGCGCGCCACGGTGTCGGTTTCGCGCGTGACTTCCTGCAGGCGGAAGGCCACCATCTCCAGCAGGCGGTCGCCCATGTCGTGGCCCATGGTATCGTTGAGCGACTTGAAGTTGTCGAGATCGACGAACAGCACGGCGCCGTGGCTGGCGCTGCGTCCGGCCTTGGCAATGGCGTGGTGCAGGCGGTCGAGCAGCAGGCGGCGGTTGGGCAGGTTGGTCAGGCCGTCATAGAACGCCAGGTGGGCGATTTCCGCTTCCGCCAGCTTGCGGGCGCTGATGTCCATGCGAGTGCCCAGCATGCGCAGCGGGGTGCTGTCCGGCGCGCGGTCCACCACCCGGCCCCGGCTTTGCAGCCACACCCAGTGGCCGGCGCGGTGGCGCATGCGGTATTCGGCCTCGTACGAGCGGCTGCTGTCGGCCAGGTGCGCGGCCAGCGCGGCATCCAGGCCCGGCATGTCGTCGGCATGCACCAGCGCGCGCCAGTCGAGCAGCACGCGGTTCTGTTCTTCCAGCGTGTAGCCCAGCATGGCCGCCGAGCGCGCATCGACGCTGCGCACGTCCGCCACCATGTCCCACTCCCACAGGCCCAGGTTGGCGCCGTTCAGGGCCAGCTCCACTTTTTCGGCGGCGGCGGCCTGCTCGTCGGCGCGCAACCGCGCCAGGTCGTCGAGTGCCTGGCGGCGGCGGTGCACCAGCGCCAGCGTGCCGGTGGCGCACAGCGCGAACAGCAGCCAGGCCAGCGCGCTGGACCAGGCCATGCTGCGCCAGCCCTGGGCGATCATGGCGGGATCGCGCCCCAGGCTCACCACCAGCGTGTGGTCCAGCCCCAGCCCGCCCATGAACATGGTGCGTTGAACCACCAGGCGCGGTGCGCCATGGGCATCCAGGCCGTCGAAGGCTGTGTCGGCGCGGCCGCTGCGCTGGTGGCGCGTGAAGAACGGATCGGGCAAAGTGAGCGCGCGGCGCATCGCCGCCGGATCGGCCGGCACGTACAGGATGCGCCGGCCGCTGTCCTCGATGATGGCACTGTTCATGTCCGGCGCATACAGGGCCGAGCGCATCACGGCATCGAAATATTCGGGGTTGAGAATGGCGATCACGGCGCCGTTGTTGGTGCCGTCGGCGTGCATCAGCGCCATCGACAGCTTGATGTTGAAGACGCCGGGCGTGTTTTCGTAGGGCTGCGACAGGTACAAGGTGTCGGCGTCGCGCATGGCGGCGACCTTGCTGGTGTAATTGCTGTCGTCGAGGCGCACGTCGCGCAGGTCGTCGTCGGAGCTGACGATGGCGCCATGGCGGTCCACCACCAGCAGCGCGCGCATGCCGGGCATGGCGCGCTTGAGCGACTGCAGCAGCAGACGGCGGCAATCGGCGGTGCACATGCCATTGGCGCGGAAGGCGTCGCGCGTGCTGTCGAGCGCACTGCGCACGCCCTCGAACTGGCGGCTGAGGTTTTCGTCGATGATCAGGGTTTGCAGCCGCATGCGTTCGATGTTGGACGCGATCAGCAGCGCGCGCTCGTTCCAGATGAAGTAACCCATCATCAGCGCGCTCACCAGCAGCACGGAACACAACACCAGCCATTCAGCTTTTACCGTGCGCAGCACGGGCAGCTTTTTATCGTTATGCACGAGCATGTTCTCTCCTGGGTGGCAAACAGCAGGACGGCGGCGCCGACCTGTAGCCAATATAGAGCGGCCCGGAAGTTGGCGAAATCGCACCTTGGTAATGCCAACTCATACTTAGGTTTAGATTCATCGGTACATGCCTTGATTGCATGACTCAATTACAATGGTTCGCATTATTGCGTTCGCCGACTTCGCCCCCATCTCCGTCTCCATGACCCAACCCGCCCTCTACGACTGGCAAGACTTCCACCCCGCCGTTGCCGCGTGGTTTGGCGCGACCTTCCCCGCCGCCACCGAAGCCCAGCGCCGCGCCTGGCCGCTGATCCAGGCCGGCCGCCCCACCCTGATCGCCGCGCCCACCGGCTCGGGCAAAACGCTGACCGCTTTCCTGGCCGCGATCGATGCGCTGGTGCGAGACAGCGGCGCCGGCCCGCTGCCCGATGTAACGCGGGTGCTGTACGTTTCGCCGCTGAAGGCCTTGTCCAACGATATCCGGGTAAACCTGCTCGCGCCGCTGGAGGGCATCGCCGCGCAGTTGCAGGCGATGGGACTGCCGCCGCACGGCATCCGCAGCGCCGTGCGCACCGGCGATACCACCCAGGCCGAACGCAACGCCATGCGCCGCCGCGCGCCGCACATCCTGGTGTCCACGCCCGAATCGCTGTACGTGCTGCTCGGTTCCGACAGCGGCCGCGCCATGCTGGCCGGCGTGCGCACGGTGATCGTCGACGAAATCCACGCGGTGGCCGGCAGCAAGCGTGGCAGCCACCTGTCGCTGAGCCTGGAGCGGCTCGACGCCTTGTGCGAGACGGCGCCAGTGCGCATCGGGCTGTCGGCCACGCAAAAACCCTTGTCCACCGTGGCGCATTTCCTGGCCGGTACCGGCGCGGATTGCGCGGTGGTGGACGTGGGCCACGTGCGTGCGCGCGACCTGGGGCTGGAACTGCCGCCAGTGCCGCTGGAAGCGGTGATGCCCAACGAAGTGTGGGAGCGCGTGTACGACAAGCTGGCGGAACTGACCGTCCTGCACCGCACCACGCTGGTGTTCGTCAATACCCGGCGCATGGCCGAGCGCATGGCACGCCACCTGGCCGACCGCCTGGGCGGCGAACACGTGGCCGCGCACCACGGCAGCCTGGCCAAGGAATACCGGCTCGATGCCGAGCAGCGCCTCAAGCGCGGCGATTTGCGGGTGCTGGTCGCTACTGCCTCGCTGGAACTGGGCATCGACATCGGCGACGTGGACCTCGTTTGCCAGATCGGCTCTCCGCGCAGCATTGCCGCCTTCCTGCAGCGCGTGGGCCGCTCGGGCCACCACGTGGGCGGGCTGCCCAAGGGACGGCTGTTTCCCACGTCGCGCGACGACCTGGTGGAATGCGCGGCGCTGCTCGACTGCGTGCGCCGCGACGAACTCGATATCCTGGATGTGCCGGTGGCGCCGCTCGACGTGCTGGCCCAGCACATCGTGGCCGAAGTGGCCAGCCGAGAGTGGCGCGAGGACGACCTGTTCGCCCTGATGCGGCAGGCCTGGCCCTACGCCACCCTGGCGCGCGACCGTTTCGACGCCGTACTGCGCATGCTCTCGGAAGGCTACACCACCCGCCAGGGCGTGCGCGGCGCCTACCTGCATCGCGATACCGTGAGCGGCACCGTACGCGGACGGCGCGGCGGCAAGCTGACCGCCGTCACCTCGGGCGGCACCATTCCCGACAACGCCGATTACTCGGTGCTGCTCGAACCGCAGGGCATCTCGATCGGCACCGTGCACGAGGACTTCGCGGTGGAAAGCCTGGCCGGCGACGTTTTCCAGCTCGGGAACACGTCGTACCGCATCCAGCGCATCGACGCCGGCAAGGTGCGGGTGGAGGACGCCCACGGCGCCGCGCCCAACATCCCGTTCTGGATCGGCGAGGCGCCGGGCCGCAGCGACGAGCTGTCGTTTGGCGTGGCGCGCCTGCGCGGCGAGATCGACCGGCTGCTGGGCCGTGCCGACGGCGAGTCCGGCGCAGCCGCATTGGAACGCGCCATCGACTGGCTGCACGAACACCTGGGGCTGAACGACGACGCCGCGCGCCAGATCGTCGACTACCTGGCCCGCGCCCGCTCCGCTTTGGGCGCACTGCCCACCCACGACACGCTGGTGATGGAGCGCTTTTTCGACGAGTCGGGCGGCATGCAGCTGGTGCTGCATACGCCGTACGGCAGCCGCATCAACCGCGCCTGGGGCCTCGCCTTGCGCAAGCGCTTCTGCCGCAATTTCAATTTTGAATTGCAGGCCGCCGCCACCGAGGACGCCATCGTGCTGTCGCTGTCCGAGAGCCACAGCTTCCCCCTCGACGACGTTTGGCGCTACCTGCGCGCCACCACCGCCGAGCAGGTGCTGGTGCAGGCGCTGCTCGATGCGCCGCTGTTCAACGTACGGTGGCGCTGGAACGCCACCACCGCGCTGGCCTTGCCCCGTTACGCCGGTGGGCGCAAGGTCGCGCCGCAACTGCAACGGATGAAAAGCGACGACCTGCTGGCCGCCGTGTTCCCCGACCAGGCGGCGTGCCTGGAAAATATCGTCGGCGAACGCGAACTGCCGAGCCACCCGCTGGTGGACCAGACGCTGAACGACTGCCTGCACGAGGCGATGGACAGCGAAGGCTGGCTGGCCCTGTTGCGGCGCATGGAGGCGGGCGAGGTGCGGCTGCTGGCGCGCGACCTGCCGGCGCCGTCGCCGCTGGCGATGGAAATCCTCAACGCCCGCCCTTACGCCTTTCTGGACGACGCGCCGCTGGAAGAACGCCGCACCCAGGCAGTGCTCAACCGCCGCTGGACCGATCCCGCTTCCACCGACGACCTGGGCGCGCTGGACGCCGGCGCCATCGAGGCCGTGGCACAGGAAGCGTGGCCCGACGTGCGCAACAGCGACGAGATGCACGAGGCGCTGGTCGCCCTGGCCGCCATTACGCAGGACGAGGCGAGCACCAACGCCGGCTGGACCGGCTGGCTGCAAACGCTGGCAGCGGGCGGACGCGCCACGCTGCTGGCCGATGGCGACACGCAGCTGTGGGTGGCGCTCGAACGGCTGGCCTGCCTGCAAGCGGCATATCCGCACGCATCAGGCACACCGCCACTGGCGCCGCTTCCAGGCCACCTTGACGACGAAGCCTGGACCCGCGACAGTGCGCTGGTGGAACTGCTGCGCGCGCGCCTGGGCGGCTTCGGCCCGCAGACCATCGCCGCCATCGCCGCTCCTTTGGGTTTGAATGCATCGACAGCGATCATCGCACTCACCCGGCTGGAGAGCGAAGGCTACGTGATGCGCGGCCGCTTTACGCCCGGTACGGAGGACGAGGAATGGGTGGAACGCCACCTGCTGGCACGCATCCACCGCTACACCATCAAGCGGCTGCGGCGCGAGATCGAGCCGGTCGAGCGCCAGGACTTCATGCGTTTCCTGTTCGACTGGCAGCACCTGTCCGAAGGTAACCAGCTCAGTGGTCAGGAGGCGTTGGCGCAAATCCTGGCGCAGCTCGAAGGCTACGAGGCGGCCGCCGGCGGCTGGGAAAGCGACCTGCTGGCCCTGCGCGTGGCAGACTATTCGAACACCTGGCTCGACGACCTGTGCCGCGCCGGCAAAATCGTCTGGACCCGCGTGGGCGCGCCCAGTTCCGCGGCCGGCGGCCCGGTGCGCGGCACGCCGCTGGTGCTGCTGCCCCGCCGTCAACTGGCGCTGTGGCACGCGCTGCCGGCAGTCGCCGGCGAAATCACCGTATCGGCCCGCGCCGCGCGGGTGCTGGCTGCATTGCGCAGCGAAGGCGCGATGTTCTTCGACGAACTGGCGCGCGACGCCCGCCTGCTCGGTGCGGAGCTGGAAACCGCGCTGGGCGAGCTGGTGGCCACGGGCCTGGTCAATGCCGACAGCTACGCCGGCCTGCGCGCGATGCTGGCGCCGGCAGCCAGGCGCAACACGCTCGATAAGCGCCGCCGGCGCGGCATGGTGGGCGCCGGGCCGGCGATGGAAGAAGCCGGCCGCTGGGCGCTGGTCCGGCGCACCGACGGCGTCACCATCGTCGAGCGGCCCAGCGAGATCGTCGCCGCCGGCGAACCCGCGCCAGCCGTTCCCGCGAAAAAGCCGGCGGCATTCGCCCGCCGGCCACGCACCGATCCCGACACGCTCGAGCACATCGCCATGACCTTGTTGCGCCGCTATGGCGTGATGTTCTGGCGCCTGCTCGAGCGCGAGGCCTCGTGGATGCCGGCCTGGCGCGAACTGCTGCCCGTCTATCACCGGCTTGAAGCACGCGGCGACATCCGTGGCGGGCGCTTCGTGGCCGGCCTGTCAGGCGAACAGTTCGCGCTGCCCGAAGCGATTCCGCTGCTGCGCGACATGCGGCGGCGCCCGCACGACGGCGCCCTGGTATGCCTGTCCGGCATCGACCCGCTTAACCTGTGCGGCACCCTGCTTCCCGGCGACAAGGTGCCGGCGCTGGCCGGCAACCGCATCCTGTTCCGCGACGGCCTGCCGGTGGCCACCCAGGCGGGCAACAAGCTGCGCTACATGGGCACTTCGGAACCGTTCGAACGCGAACTGCTGCGCGCGCACCTGCTAACCAACAGTTAGCCTTGCGGCAACCAACCTTGCGCGTATGTGGTGAAGCGCACATTAATGGGGAGTTGTCAGGCCTACCATGAGGCCATGACAAAATCACGCCCACTCAATATCTTCCTCGCGATCGTCGCCTTCCTCGTGCTGGTGCTGGTGGCGGTCGTCGTCTTCATCCTGACGTTCGACTGGAATCGCGCCAAGCCCTACATCAACAACAAGGTGTCGGAAAGTATCGGCCGCGAGTTCGCCATCAAGGGCGATCTCAGCGTGCGCTTCAAGTGGAGGGAACCGAACGAAACGGGCTGGCGCCACTACGTGCCCCGGCCGCAGATCAACGCTGCCGACGTCCACATCGCCAACCCGGAATGGACCAAGGCCGGGCCGCAGCTGATCAGCGTGGGCAACGTGGCCGCCGGCATCCACTTGCTGCCGCTGCTGCACAAGGAAGCGCACATCTCCGACCTGGCTGTCGAAAAGCTGGCCGTGGCCGCTGAGCGCCGCGCCGACGGCACCAACACCTGGACCTTCAAGGACAACGGCCCGTCGGAATGGGACGTCAATATCGACCGCGTGCAGCTGAGCGAAGGCACGGCGCGCTATATCGACCGTGGCATCGATCTCGATGTCAACGCCAAGGCGGAAACCTTGTCTGGTGACGAAGCGAAGACTTACGGCCTGCGCTTCATCCTGGGCGGCACCTACCGCGACGCCAAGATCGTCGGCGGCGGCAAGACCGGCAATGTGCTCTCGCTGCAGCAGGACCATCTCAAGTTTCCGATCCAGGCCAATGCCGCCGCCGGCAAGAACAAGCTGGCACTGGAAGGCGTGATCACCGATCCGCGTTCGCTGGCCGGTATCGATCTCAATATGTCGCTGGCCGGCGCCTCGATGGCCGATCTGTACACGATCACCGGCGTGCTGCTGCCGGCCACGCCGCCGTATGCCACCCGTGGCCGCCTGGTTGGCAAAAAAGTCGGTGCGGACTGGAACTGGGCCTATCGCAATTTTACCGGCACCGTCGGGGGCAGCGACCTCGAAGGCACGCTCGAATACAGTGTGCGCAAGCCACGGCCGCTGCTCACTGGTTCGGTGCAGTCGAAGCAGCTGCGCCTTGAAGACCTGGGCCCCGCCATCGGCGCCGACTCCAACGAAGACAAGGCGGCGCGCGGCCAGAAAAAAGTCCAGCCGAATGGCAAGGCCCTGCCCGTCGAGCAGTTCAATACCGAGAAATGGGACGCGCTCGATGCCGACGTCAAGTTCACCGGTAAAAAGCTGGTGCGCACGGCCGACATTCCATTCACCGACGTGGAAACCCATATCCGCATGAAGGACAAGGTGCTCACCCTCACCCCGCTCAACTTCGCCATGGCCGGCGGTTCGGTCTCGTCCAACATCCGCCTCGATGGCCGCAACAACACCATCGATGCCCAGATGCGCGCGGCCGCACGTCACCTGAAAATCAAGCAGCTGTTCCCCAAGCTGGAATCGATGCAGGGCAGCGTGGGTGAAGTCAACGCCGACGTGGCGCTCGCTGGCAAGGGCAACTCGGTATCGACCATGCTGGCCACGTCCAATGGTGAACTGGGCGCCACCGTCAGCGATGGCACGGTCAGCAAATTCATTCTCGAAGCAGCGGGCCTGAACGTGGCCAACCTGGTGTTCGTCAAACTGTTCGGCGACAAGCAGGTGCAGCTCAATTGCGGCGCCGGCGACTTCGTGGTGGAACGCGGTAACGCGCAAATCCGCCGCTTCGTGGTCGATACCGACGAAGCGGTAATCAATGTCGCGGGTTCCGTCAACCTGGCCACCGAGCAGTTGGACCTCGACGTCAAGCCGCAGACCAAAGGCGCCCGCATCATCACGCTGCGCACGCCGCTGTACGCCAGGGGCACCTTCACCGACCCGAAAGTGGGACCGCATGTCGGACCGCTGGCGTTGAAAGGTGGCGCGGCCGTGGCGCTGGCGTCCGTGGTCAATCCGCTGGCAGCGCTGCTGCCTTTGATTAACGTCAGCAAGGTGGAACCGGTCAATTGCGCTGCGGCGCTGGCCGATGCCACCCGCACCCGCAACCTGGCGCAATCGCCGTCCGCAACGCGCAATGTGCAGGCCAAAAAGCCGGTGCCCGATGCGCAGAATGTCACGCCGGTTCCCAGCAAAAAGTAAGCACTGATCCCCTGAGGCAATACGTGTAATCATCGTCTTACACAGCCTCAGGGGGAGCACCGATATCACGTCTTTCCCCCGCCCGGGATAATGCATCAAATAAACCAGTTTCCGGGCCTCCCATGCAAACCTCCCTCGCGCCACTGTTGTCGCCAGCGCCTTCGGCGTCCTCCACGCCATCGGCGAAAGAACTTTATTTTTTGCTTGAACATGGCGCATTGACCGAGCACCGCGACACTGCGCGCGGCTACCTCGACCGCCAGCTGCAAGCGGCGCGCGCGCTGCAGGACGACGTGCCAACCAACGTCACCGAGATGGGCGAATGGATGCGCGCGCGCAGCGTGGCCGTCGGCCAGCAGTACCGCGACTACCTCGACGCACGGCGCAGCGGCGCCCCGCGCCGCTACTTCGCCAGCAAATCCCACGCGATGTACTTCATCAAGGCAGTGGCGCCGACCAAGCTGGTGGACGGCTCATGGCTGTTCGCGCTGCTCGATCGCTGGGAAGACCCCGATTTCCGTCCGCTGATTCAAACGTACCTGGAAGAACTGGGCGACGGCATCGCTGAAAAAAACCACGTGGTGCTGTACAAGAAGCTGCTGGCGGGCCTCGAATGCGACCAGTGGCGCGGCCTCGACGACGACAAATTCGTGCAAGGCGCGATCCAGCTGGCGCTGGCGGCGGACGCCGAACACTACCTGCCCGAAATCGTCGGCTACAACCTCGGTTACGAACAACTGCCGCTGCACCTGTTGATCACGTCGTACGAACTCAACGAACTGGGCATCGATCCCTATTATTTTACCCTGCACATCACGGTTGACAATGCCGGCACCGGCCACGCCCACAAGGCGCTGCAAGGCGTGCAGCAGTTGATGGCCAATGCCGCCGACCCCGCCGACTTCCAGCGCCGCATGCTCGACGGCTACCGCCTGAACGACCTGGGCGCCTGTACCACGTCGGTCATCGACGAATTCGACCTGGAAGCGGAACTGGTGCAGATCATGCAGGATAAAAGCGTAGTCGGCCAGAACATGCACTCCGATTACTGCCGCGTGGCGGGCCGCAGCATCAACGACTGGCTGGCCGAGCCCACGCAAATCCCGCACATGCTGCTGGAACTGGAGAACGCCGGCTGGATCAAGCGCGGCGAACCGGCCGAGAACAGCCGCTTCTGGAAACTGATCCAGAGCGAGCGCGCCGAGATGTTCGGGGTGTTCAGCAGCTATGAACAGCAGATTTTGCGCGACTGGATCGCCACGCCACGCACAGCGACCGCGCAAGCACCTGTCGCTGGCGCGCGCGTGATCAGCTTCCGCGCCCGCCAGCGCGCCATGGAAACGCTCGGTGACGGCGCTGCCACGCGCCCCAATGCCAGCAAACCGCGCGGCGTGATCCGCCACCATCCGGCGCGCGAAGCGGACCTCGATGCCGGCGACGGCGGCTCGGAGCTGCGCCGCCTGGAACAGCGCCTGGCCGCCGCCGGCAGCAAGGCTGCCGCGATGGCCATGCTGATCGACCTGATGTCGCCTGCACGCCATCACAGCGCCGCCGGCCTGATGGCCACCCGCATCTTCCGCCAACTGCTGGCGTAAGCATGAGTACAGGCCACCTGATGATCATAGGCGGAGGCGAAGACCGCACCGATGACAAGACCGTATTGACCCGCTTCGTAGAGATGGCCGGCGGCGCCGAATGCCGCTTCGTCGTCATCACCACCGCCAGCCGCGTGCCGGACAAGGTGTGGGAAATGTACGACACGGCGTTCGCCGACCTCGGCGTCGCCGCCCGCAAGCACCTGCATCTCGACTCGCGCGCCGATGCCAATAACCCCGAGCTGGTTGCGGAAATCGAACAAGCCGATGGCATCTTCATGACCGGCGGCGACCAGAAGCGCCTGGTGGCCATCATCGGCGGCACGCTGGCCGACGAGGCCATGCACCGCGCGCTGATCGAGCGCGGCGCGGTGATTGCCGGGACCAGCGCCGGCGCGTCCGCCATGTCCAACCACATGCTTGCCGACGGCAAGACCGATCTGCACCCCGAAAAGGGCGCGGTGCACCTGGGCGCGGGCCTGGGGCTGATCAACCGCGTGGTGATCGACCAGCATTTCTCGCAACGCCACCGTCTCGCGCGGTTGCTCACCATCGTTGCATCCAATCCGCATTTGCTCGGCATCGGCATCGATGAAGACACCGCGCTGATCGTCACACCGGGTTCCGGCATCGAAGTGATCGGCGATGGCGCCGTCACCATTGCCGACGGCCGCGACACCATCACCAACATCGCCGACCTGCCACAGCACGGCTGCCCGGAACTGATCGACGTCCGGCTGCACCTGCTGCCTTCCGGTTCGCGCTACAAGACTGGCGAAGCCCCCGCGCCGCTCGCACATTTTATGCATATCGTCACCCATAGGAACACCCTGTCATGAACATCATCGAACAACGCGTGCTGCGTGGCCCCAATCTCTACAGCAGCGCGCGGTGCCTGCTCACGCTGATCGACCTGGCCGAACTGCAGGGCGTGAGCACCAGCGCCCTGCCCCGCTTCAACGACGCGCTGCTGGAACTGATGCCCAGCCTGGGCCAGCATTACTCTCCGCCCGGCAAGCCGGGCGGTTTCGTGCAGCGCCTGCAGCAGGGCACCTACATGGCGCGCGTGGTCGAACACGTGGCGCTGGAACTGCAAACCTTGGCCGGCGCGCCGGTGGGATTCGGCCGTTCGACGCCGATCGCGGGACAACCGGGCCGCTACCGCGTGATCTGTGGCTACCAGTTCGAGCAGGTGGCGCAGGAAGCGTTCGCACTCGCGCTGGACCTGGTGTCCGCGCTGGCCCGCGACCAGCCGTTCGACCTGGATGAGCCGCTGGCCGAACTGCGCGACCACGCCGAGCGCCGCGCCATCGGCACCAGCACCGCTGCCGTCATCGACGCCGCCACCCGGCGCGGCATACCGAGCCTGCGCCTGACCGAAGAAGCCAACCTGTTCCAGCTGGGATGGGGCTCGCGCCAGAAGCGGCTGCAGGCAACCGTCACCGGCAATACGTCGCTGGTGGCCGCGAACATCGCCAGCGACAAGCAACTGACCAAGACCCTGCTGGCAGAAGCCGGCGTGCCGGTGCCGCGTGGGCGCCTGGTCACCGACGTGGAGCAGGCGCAGCGCGCGGCGCGCCGCATCGGCGTGCCGGTCACCATCAAGCCGCTGGACGCCAACCAGGGCAAGGGCGTGACCACCGTGTGCGTCACCCCGGAGCAGATCGAAACCGCGTTCGACCACGCGCGCGGCTACAGCCGCCGCGTGATCGTGGAAAAATACCTCGAAGGTCATGACTACCGCGTGCTGATCACCGGCGGCAAGGTGGCAGCCGCCTCGCGCCGCCGCCCGCCGGAAGTGACCGGCGACGGCGTCCGCACCATTGCCGAACTGGTGGCGCACGAAAACCTCAATCCGGCGCGTGGCGACGGCCATACCAATATTCTGACCAAAATGCGGCTCGACCAGATCGCCGAAGATTTGGTGAAGAAACAAGGCTACGCCTTCGACAGCATACCGCCGGCGGGCGCCGTGGTGGCCCTGCGCGGCAACGCCAACCTGTCCACCGGCGGCACGGCCGAGGATGCGACCGACCTGCTGCATCCATCCACGCGCGAGATCTGCATCCGCGCCGCGCGCACCATCGGGCTCGATATCGCCGGCATCGACATCATCTGCCGCGACATCGGCGTGCCGCTCGACGAACAGGACGGCGGCATCATTGAAGTGAACGCCGCACCGGGCATCCGCATGCACCAGTACCCGAGCAGCGGCCAGCCGCGCGACGCCGGCGACGCCATCGTGGAAGCCATGTACGGCAAGGAGAATGGCCGCATCCCGGTCGTTGCCGTCACCGGCACCAATGGCAAGACCACCACCGCCCTGTTGCTCGGCCATGCCGCGCGCGTGGCCAGGCTGGGCACCGGCGTGACCACCACCGAGGGTGTGTTTATCAACGGCGTGCGCGTCGATCAGGGCGACTGCTCCGGCTACTGGTCGGCGCGCAAGGTGCTCACGTCCACGGAAGTGGACTTCGCGGTGCTGGAAACGGCGCGCGGCGGCATCCTCAAGCGCGGCCTGGCGTTCGACCGCTGCGACGTGGGCGTGGTGCTCAATGTCAGCGCCGACCACCTGGGCATGGACGGCGTGGAAACGCTGGACGACCTGGCGGAAGTCAAAGCCGTGGTGGCGCGCACTGCCAGCCGGGCGGTGGTGCTCAATGCGGAAGACCCGTATTGCGTGCGCATGGCGTCGCAGGTGGAGGAAGGCGTGGAAGTGCTGTACTTCTCGCTTGATCCCGAACATCCGGTGCTGCTCACCCACCTGCAACAAGGTGGCCGCGCCACCTGGCTGCAGGGCGGCGTGCTGATGATCGGTCACGGCAGCCGCCACGAGGCGCTGGTCAGCACGGCGGCCATGCCGATGTCGGTGCAGGGCCATGCCATGTTCAACATCGCCAATGCGCTGGCGGCCACCGCCGCGCTGATTGCCAGCGATTTCACGTTGCCCAGGATCGCCGAGGCGTTGACGACCTTCGTGTCGGACAGCCGTAACAACCCGCTGCGCGCGAATATCTACAGCATCGGCCAGGCCACGCTGGTAATCGATTACGCCCACAACCCGGCCGCCTATCGCGCGCTGGGCAAGATGGCCCGTTCACTGGCCGGGACTGGCGCCGAGACAGGCGCGGCCGGCAAGGTAATCGGCGTGGTGACCGCCCCGGGCGACCGCCGCGACGCCGACCTGCGCGACATCGGCCGCAACTGCGCGATCGACTTCAACGAATTGATCGTCTATCAGTCCAACCGGCGCGGTCGTGGCGACGGCCAGACCGGGGCCCTGATCGTGGAAGGCATCCGCCAGCAACTGAGCGGCGATGGCACGGCCGTGCAAATCGACGACGTGCAGCAGGCGCTGGCTGTGGCAATCGCCAAGTGCCAGCCGGGCGATGTGCTGGTGTTTTCGTCGCCGTCCACGCCGCATGTGCTGGTCGAGGCGCTGCGCCCGTTTTACCCGGAAAACGCCGCCATCATCGCGGCCGACCTGCAACCGGTACACAGCGAGTGCAACGACGCCTGATCACCCGGCCCGATACAGCCGCACGCCGAACACCGGGCCGGCGGTGTGGCCCGGTTCCGGTTCGAAGCGCACGGTGATCGCCTGCTTGCCCTGCGTGAGGGATGGCGGCACCGGGTAGTCTTCATCGAAAAACACGCCGGCATGGCTGGCATCGAGCTTCACCCGCGCCACCCGCACGCCATCGACCAGGATATGAAAGTCGCGGTTGCGCTCCTCGCCCCAGTAGCTGGCCTGCAGCACCAGCGGACCGTCGCCGCATTTGAGGCGGAAGCTGAAATAGCCGCCGGTGCGGGCGTCGCGCCCCATGCGGCCACGGTATGACACCGGATACGAGATCTCCGATTGCAGGTCGTGGTCGCGTTCCGGCTGCATTTCGCCCAGGTGCATCACGTCCACCGACCGAGCCGCCAGCGCCTTCAATCTGGCTTCTTCCTTGCGGAATGCCGCTTCCGACGCCGCCCACTGCGGTTCCGTGTAGGCGTTGAAGTACACGGCCGCGCGGCGCTCGTACTGCGAAAAGAACGGCTTGAATGTCATGTCGCCGGGACGGCCGCTGCCCACGCTGCGATAGGTGGCGTTCCTGCTGTCCACCGGCGCGAACGCGGCAAGAATGTCGGCGCCCACCAGCGCTGGCGCCAGGCCGTCGAACGGCTGGTCCGACGGTCCCAGGTCCGCTGCCAGCACCATCGGCCCGCGCAACAGCGCCTGCACCTGCCCGTTGCCGGCCGCCGCTTCCAGGCGCAACTCCAGGGGCAGCGACAGCCGCACCTGGTCTCCCGCTTTCCAACGCCGACGCAGCAACAAATAGCCATGACCGTGCGCAGCGTGGTACGGTTTGCCATTGACCAGCAGCGTGTGGTTCTCCGCCCATGCCGGCAGCCGCAGCGCCAGCGTGGTGGCGCGGGGTGCGGCGATGCGCTCGATCGCGATGTCGATGTCGCCTTCGTACGGGTAGCGCGTGGTCATCTCCAAGGTGGCCGCCGCCTGGCGCCACTCTACTCTGGACGCAATGTACAGGTTGACGAACAGGGTGTCGCCGTTTTCCCAGTAGATGGAGTCGCCGTGCTTGGCGTGGCTCTCCATGCCGGACAGCACGCAGCACCAGAAGTCGCTTTCTTCGCTTGAATATTCGCGCGCCACGCCGGACATCAATGGCGTCATGTACGTGAACATGCCGGTGCGCGGATTCTGGTGCGCCAGGATGTGATTGAGGTGGGTGCGCTCGTAGTAATCGAAGTAGGCGGCGTGCGGCGCCCAGCCGTAAAGCTGGCGCGTCATCTTGAGCATGTTGTAGCTGCAGCAGGCCTCGCAGGTCTGTTCGGTGATATGGGCGGCGATGGTGTCGGGCGCGGAAAAATATTCGCGGTCGCCGTGGCCGCCGATCACGTAGCTGTGGTGCTGCGTTACGCGCTGCCAGAAAAAGCGCGTGGTTTCGGCGTAGCCGGGATTCGGATCGACCTCGTGCAGGCGCGCAAGGCCCAGCAGCTTGGGGATCTGGGTGTTGGCATGCAGGTTGGCCAGTTCGTCGCGTCCGCGCGCCAGCGGTTCCAGCACCTTCCTGTGATACAGGCGGTGGGCCAGCGCCAGCCAGCGGCGCTCGTCGGTGCGCGCGTACAGTTCGGCGAAACTCTCGTTGATGCCGCCATGTTCGCAGGCCAGCACCTGCTGCAACTGGTCGTCGTCGAGCGCGGCGCACACATTGGCCAGGTAGCCGGCCAGCCCGATGGCGACTTGCAGCGCCTGCGTGTTGCCGGTGTAAGTGTGGGCGTCGAACAGGCCGGCGAATACCTTGTGCCAGTTATACAGCGGCACCCAGCAGCCATTGAGGTCGAATCCCGCCGAGCGGATCTCGCCGCGCATGATCTCGGGGAATATCTCCTTGCCATCGACCACGGTGCCGTCCTTGCGCTTGCGCATGAAGCCGCCGACATAGCCGTCTCCCTGCGCCTGCTGCACGCGCGCCAGTTCGGCCACGATGTAATCGATGCGCGGCTTGAATGCCGCATCCCCGGTCTGGGCATGCATCAGCGCCAGCGCGGACAGGTAGTGGCCGAGCCCTTCGCCGGCGATGGTGTCCGACTCCCAGCCGCCGTAGATGGCGCCCTTGACCGGCAGGCCGGCAAACTTGTGATAGTTGTGCAGGAAGCGGTCGGCGCTCAGGCGCAGCAGGTAGGCCTGGTTGGCGTGCACCGCGTCCGCATACACCGATGGCAGCAACCGCACCGCCGACAGCGGCACGGCGCGCGCCGAACCGGGAATCGCGGCCGGTGGCTCACCTGCATTTGCCGCCCGTGCGATGGCATTGGCGCCCCACCCGGCCAGTCCGAGGCTGGCAGCGCCTTTCAATAACAGGCGGCGGTGACGAAACGGAACGGGTACGTGCATGGCTGGTCCTCGAACAGGGAATCAGCCCCTAATTTACCGCGACGCCTGCCCTCTCGTCTTGCATGGCTGGCGCGCAAACGATGACGAATTGTGCACAATGGCCTGCTTTACGGGTTCTTGTACTCGTCCGACGTCAAGCCATACTTCTGCATCTTGTAATACAAGGTCTGCTTCGGCACGCCCAGCGCCACGCTCACCTCCGTCACGCTGCCGCCGGCCTTGCGCAGCTCCTGCTCGATGACCGCGCGCTCGAATCCGCCCACCTGGTCCGCCAGCGGTACCGGCGCCAGGTTTTTCACCGACAGCAGGCCGTCCGCACCGCTCGACAGGCCCAATGCGTAGCGCTCGGCGATATTGCGCAGTTCACGCACATTGCCGGGCCAGTCGTGCGCCATCAACGACTGCATCAGCGGTCCCGGCACCGGTGGCACTACGCGCTGGTAGCGCGCGGCAGCACCGAGCAGGAAGTGTTCGAACAGCAGCGGGATGTCCTCGCGCCGTTCGCGCAGCGGGGGCAAATTCAGCACGATCAGGTTTAGGCGGTAGTACAAATCGCTGCGGAACTTCTGCTGGTCCGACCATTCCTTCAAATCGACCTTCGACGCGGCGATCACGCGCAGATCGACCGGTACCGGCGTGTTGGAGCCGAGTCGCTCCACGACCCGCTCCTGCAGCACGCGCAGCAGCTTGACCTGCAACGGCATGGCCAGGCTCTCGATCTCGTCGAGGAACAGCGAACCGCCGTCGGCATGCTCGATCTTGCCGATCTGGCGCTTGGCCGCGCCGGTAAACGATCCCTGTTCGTGGCCGAACACTTCGCTCTCGAAGATATTCTCGGGGATGGCGCCGCAGTTGAGGGCGACGAAGTGCTTGTTCTGGCGGCGGCTGTACTGGTGCAGGCAGCGCGCGACCATCTCCTTGCCGGTACCGGTTTCGCCGTAGATCAGCACATCGGCCGGCGCATCGGCCAGGTCCAGGATCAGGCGCCGCAGATCGCGCATGGCCGGTGAATCGCCCAGCAGAGTCGCTTCGATGCCTTCGCCATGCTCGATGCGATGGCGCAGCGCCGCCACTTCCAGGACCAGGCGCCGGGTTTCCAGCGCCCGCTGGACCACTTCCACCAGTTGCTCGGACGAATATGGCTTGGCGATGAAATCGTAAGCGCCGTCGCGCATGGCGTTGACCGCCATGTTTATGTCGCCGTGGCCGGTGACCAGGATCACCGGCAGCTGGGCGTCGATGGCGTGCACTGCCGCCATCAGATCGAGGCCGCTCATGCCGGGCAGGCGCACGTCGGTCACCACTACGCCCGCAAAACCCGGGGTAATCTGCGCCAGCGCGTTTTCGGCCGCGTGAAAGTCTGTCACCTGCAAGCCGGCCAGGTCCAGCGCCTGGGCGCTGCCGGCGCGCACGCTGGCATCGTCTTCAACCAATAAAATTTTCATATCATGCATTGTTTGTCTCCCGCTCCGCCAAAGGCAGCTCAATGATAAACCGGGCGCCACCGGCCGGCGCGGTTTCCACGCGCAGCAGGCCGCCGAATTCGCGCACGATCTGCTCCGAGATCGCCAGCCCCAGGCCCAGGCCCTGCCCTTGCGGTTTTGTCGTAAAAAATGGTTCGAACAGGTGGGCGCGGATGTCTGCCGGCACCCCGGGGCCGCTGTCGGCCACGCCGATCATCACCCGCTCGTCGGTGCGCTCCACCGTCACGGTCAGCTGGCGCACCTCGCTGTCCTGCATGGCGTCGAGCGCGTTGGTAAACAGATTAACCAGCACCTGTTCCAGGCGATTGCCGTCGCACAGCGCGTGGACGTCGTGGTCCCGCATCGACATGCGGAAATTGATACGCTCCTGCTCCACCCGCCGCTCGACCAGGAAAAGTGCGCCGGTAATCGCAGCAGCCACCGGCACCGCCTGCAGGGTAGCGTCAGTTTTGCGCGCGAACTGGCGCAACTGGCCGGTGATCAGGCCCATGCGCGCCACCAGCTGCGAGATGGTGGCCAGGTTGGCGCTGGCCTCGGGCAGGCGTCCGCGTTCGATCAGCACGCGTGCGTTGTCGGCCATGGTGCGCAGCGCGGTCAGTGGCTGGTTCAGTTCATGGGTCATCCCTGCCGACATCTGGCCCAGCACCGCCATCTTGGCAGCCTGGATCAGCTCCGACTGCGCCTGGCGCAGTTGCTGCTCGGCCTTGCGCCGCACCAGGTTTTCTGCGGACAGGTTCTCGGTCATCTGCTGCAGACTGGCGGTGCGCTCTGCCACCATGGTTTCCAGGTCGTCGTAGGCGCGCTGCAAATCCTCGCGCGCGCGCAGGCGCTGGCGACCAAGGCGGCGGCGCTGGCGCGCATACAGCACCAGCATGGCCAGCAGCGCCTGCGACAGGCAGGCAAAAACCAGGGCGCTGCGTGCGCTGGCTTCGGCCGGTCCCAGGTCGGAAAAATAGACGAACTGCCAGTCGCGCGCGCCGATATGCAGCGACTGGCGCAGCATGCGGCCGCTGCCCGGCGCACCGTCCACGGCCACGATGCTGGCATCGGCTCCCGCGTTCGCGTCGAGCGGGCGCACCTCGCGATAGCCGATCTGCCTGAGCGAGTGCGAGTGGAACTGGCGCGAGCGTTCGAGCTCGCGCCGCACCTCGGGCGCCAGCGGGGCCAGCGTGCCGTATTTCCATTCAGGGACGGAGCTCAGGATGGCGACGCCATTGGCATCGGCCAGCAGCACGCGGTCGCGGCCCTGCACCCAGGACGCTTCCAGCTTCTCGATATTGACCTTGAGCGCGGCCACACCGAGCATATGGCCGTCGCGGTAGATGCCATGGGCGAAGAAATAACCGGGTTCGCGGCTGGTGGTGCCGACGCCATAGAAGCCGCCCGGCTTGCCGTTCAGCGCATCGCGCACGTAGGGACGAAAGGCGACATTATCCCCGACAAAACTGTCGGCTGCGCGCCAGTTGCTGGCCGCCTGGGTAATGCCCTGCAAATTGACGATGTAGATGGTTGTGGCGCGCGACAGCTTGTTGACGCTCTCGAGGTAGGTATTGACCTCGCGCCGCAGCCCTTCGTCGCGCTGGTCGGCGAGCAGCGCGATCACGTCCTTGTTGAGCTCCAGGGTGCCTGGCAGGAAGTCGTACTTCGACAGCAGGTTTTCCAGGCCCAGCGCATAGCCTTGCAGGCGCTGGGCGCCGGCTTCGCGCAGGCGCTCGATGGCCGCGTGCTCGGCCCAGCGGCCGGCGACGATGGCCAGCGCCAGGCCGGCCGCCAGCAGCAGCGCGTAAATCAGCAACTGCGGCCACTGCATTTTCTGCGCTGCCGGCATGGATTCCTTTGATTAAACCAGATGAAAGTGTAACTGAGGACCGCTATTAAAACACATGACGCACGCCCAGGTTGAAGCCGCCGGTGCCGGTACCGTTGTCGGTGGCATTGCCGACATGGAAAACTGCGCCATTGCGGTTGCTGATATGCGCGTACGCGGTGTACACGTCGGTGCGGCGCGACAGATTGTGCGTGTAGCCGATGGCCAGTTGCCGCGCGTCCTGGTTCAGCGTGGACTGGTCGCGGTGGAAGATGGCGGATGCGAGCCACTTGCCCTGCCCCATGGCCACCGTAGCGCCGATCAGCGCGTCGTTGCTGGCACGCTGCAACAGGTCCTGGTTGTACGACAGCGATGCGTGGGTAGTGATGTCGCCCACGCGGTAGCGCGCAGCGAGCATGGTGGAGCGGCTGCGCGCGGTGGCCAGCGCATTGTCGCGTTGATGGTGGACCAGCACCAGGTTCAAGGGCAACGCTTCCGGCCCGGTGTAGCTGACGGCCGCGCCCACGGTGCGGCTTTTTGCCGTGTCGCCCGGTACTTCACCGAAACCATACAGCACGTCGGCCGAGAAGCCGTTGACGCGCGGCGTCGTGTACTCCACCGAGTTGTCCACGCGCGAGGTGGTGGCGACCATGTTCATGGCGTTACCGGCCAGGCCGACCACGAACGGGTCGGCGACATCGCGCAGCGCCTTGTAGTACGGCGAGTACTGGCGGCCGGCGCTGATCGATCCCAGCGTGGTGCTCGACAGGGCCACGTAGGCCTGGCGGCCGAACAGCAGGCCGCCCTGGCCGGCGGCGCCGGTATCGATATTGTTACCGTTCTCCAGCTGGAACGACGCCGTCAGGCCGCCGCCCAGGTCTTCCTTGCCCTTGAAGCCGATGCGCGAAGCCGAAGCCACGCCGCTGCCGATCGCCTGCACATTGCCGGCCGAGCCGCCGCGTTCGAGCACCAGGCCGGCGTCGGCGACGCCGTAGATGGTGACCGAGGATTGGGCAGTGGCAGTGGATGCGGCCGCAGCGAGGGCCAGTACGATGGCGAACTGTTGTTTCATGTTGTCTCCAGTGTTTTTATGTTTTATGCGGCGTGCTTGATTGCTTCGACCTGCTCCGGGCGCTCTTCATCGAGCGCGCCTTCCCACTTGGCGACTACCGCAGTGGCCACGGCATTACCGACCGCGTTGGTGGCCGAACGACCCATGTCGAGGAACTGGTCGATGCCCATCAACAGCAGCAAGCCCGCTTCCGGGATGTTGAACTGGTTCAGGGTCGCGGCGATCACCACCAGCGACGCGCGCGGCACGCCGGCGATGCCTTTCGAGGTGATCATCAGCACCAGCAGCATGGTGATCTGGGTGCCGAGCGACATGTCGATGCCATAGGCCTGGGTGATGAACAGCACGGCGAAGGTGCAGTACATCATCGAGCCATCGAGATTGAATGAATACCCCATCGGCATGACGAAGCTGTAGATCTTGCGGTGCACGCCGAACTGCTCGAGCGCGGTCAGCATCTTCGGATACGCCGCTTCCGAACTGGCCGTGGAAAACGCCAGCAGGAACGGTTCGCGGATCAGCACCAGCAGGCGGAAGATGCGCTTGCCGATGAAGGCGTAGCCGCCCAGCACCAGCAGCGCCCACAGGCACACCAGTCCCAGGTAAAAACCGCCCATGAATTTGGCGAAGGTCAGCAGGATGCCCAGGCCGTTGGTGGTCACCACGGAGGCCATGGCCGCGAACACGGCCAAGGGCGCCAGGTTCATGATGGTGCCGGTAATGCGCAGCATGACTTGCGCCAGCTGGTCGATGGCGGACGTCAGCTTCGACGCCGACTCGCCCAGCGCACTCAGGGCACTGCCGAAGAACAGCGAGAACACCAGCACTTGCAGGATCTCGTTATTGGCCATCGCCTCGATCGGCGACTTGGGTACCAGGTGGCTGACGAAGTCCTTGAGCGTGAACGCGGCAGTTTTCAGGCCGGTGGTGGCATCGACCGGCGGCAGCGGCAGGCCAAGATGAGTACCCAGTTGCAGGAAGTTCGACAGCACCATGCCCAGCGTGAGCGACAGCAGCGACGCCACCACGAACCAACCCATGGCCTTGACGCCGATGCGGCTGGCGGCCTTGCCGTCGCCCAGGTGGGCGATGCCGACCGTCAGGGTGGAAAACACCAGCAGCGCGATCACCATCTTGATCAGGCGGAGGAACACATCGGTGACGATGGAGATGTGGGACGCGATCTGCGCGCTCAGTTGTTTATCGGTGATCGCTTCGTGGCAACCGTAACCCACCGCAACCCCGAGCACCATCGCGACCAGGATGTACAGGGTTAATGGACGTTTCTTTTTCATGTATTCCTCCAAGTTTTAGTCCCAGGGTCGGCGCCCGGGGTATGGGGGAATAGCAATGGTTATGCCAGCCATTATGAAACGATATGAAGCCTGCAAACCATTGAATTAAAACGAATTTCTTTAAAGAAATACCGTTCTGACGACGGAATGTGAGCAGAAAACGGTAGAACTATGCCACGCCCACGTATGAAAACTTGGACACTCACCTCCAGCGTCGGCTTCAATCCGTTATCAAACCCCGGTTCTCGGTATAATCGGCGCCCCACCACCACCAGTCCTCCCTGATCCCCATGAGAACAGTGCTGCACCCCGCGCGCGCGGTCGCCCTTGGCTTCCTGGCCGCGATCGTCGTTGGCACGCTGGTGCTGATGCTGCCGGCAGCGCGCTCGGGCTCCGATGGCGCGCCGGTGCTGGTGGCGTTCTTTACTGCCGTCTCGGCGGTGTGCGTGACCGGCATGGCGGTGGTCGATACCGGCACCTACTGGTCGGGTTTCGGCCAGGGCATGATCATGTTGCTGTTCCAGTGCGGCGGCTTCGGCATGATGACCGCCGCCACCCTGCTTGGCCTGCTGGTCAACGGCTCGCCGCGCCTGCGCACCAAGCTGATGACGCAGATGGAAACCCGTACCCTCGGCCTGGGCGATGTCGCCGCCGTCGCGCGGCTGGTGCTGGTGGTGACGTTTGCTTCCGAGTTGATCATCGCGGCCGTGCTCACGCTGCGCCTGCGCTACGGCTACGACCTGCCCTGGGGCGAGGCCGCGTGGAGCGGCGCATTCCATGCCGTCTCGGCGTTCACCAATGCCGGCTTTTCGATCCACGCGGACAGCATGGTGCGCTACGCCGGCGACGCACTGGTGCTGCTGCCGATGATGCTGGCCATCGTGGTGGGCGGCGTGGGGTTTCCTGTACTTCACGATTTACGCAAAACCAGCCGCAACCGCTTGAGGGAGTCGCGCCACTGGTCGCTGCACACCAAGCTGACGCTGGCCGGCACCGCGCTGCTGCTGGCCGGCGGCATGGTGGCGATCCTGCTGGCCGAATGGCACAACGCCCGCACGCTCGGCGGCCTGTCGGTGCCGGACAAGCTGCTGGGCGCCTCGTTCATGTCGGTGGCGGCGCGCACGGCCGGCTTCAATGCGGTCGATATCGGCGCCCTCACCCAGGAATCGCTGGCGCTGCACTATTTTTTGATGTTCATCGGCGGCGGCAGCGCCGGCACGGCCGGTGGCGTCAAGGTGGGCACGGTGGCGATCCTGGTGCTGCTGGTGCTGGCCGAGGTGCGCGGCCATTCGGATACCGAAGCCTTCGGCCGGCGCATCGGCGCTGCCGCCCAACGCCAGGCGATCACCGTGGTGGTAATGGGCAGCGCGGTCGTGGTGGCGGGCACCATGGCGCTGCTGGCGGTCACCGACTTTCCGACCGATCAGATCATTTTCGAGGTAATCTCGGCCTTCGGCAGCGCGGGCCTGAGCACCGGCATCACGCCGCAGCTTCCCGCTTCCGGCCAGTTGCTGCTCACGCTCCTGATGTACCTGGGACGGGTGGGCACCATCACGCTGGCCGCGTCGCTGGTGCTGGGCGGGCGCCGCATGCCTTATCGTTACGCAGAGGAGCATCCAATTGTTGGGTAAGATCTTTTCAGAGCAGTTCTCGTTTTCCAGCGGCGACAGCGTGGTTGTCATCGGCCTGGGACGCTTCGGCGGTTCGGTGGCCGAGTCGCTGATGCGCATGGGCCACGACGTCATGGGCATCGACCGCGACGCCGACCTGGTGCAGCTGTGGGCCGACAAGCTTACCCACGCGGTGCAGGCCGACACCACCAACGCCAGCGTGCTGCGCCAGCTGGGCGTGGCCGAGTTCTCGCACGCCATCGTCGGCATCGGCGCCGACCTGGCCAGCAGCCTGATGTCGCTAATGGTGCTGACCGAACTCGGTATCAAGGACATCTGGGTCAAGGCGCTCACGCCCGAACACGGCCAGATCGCCCAGCGCATCGGCGCCCACCACGTGGTGTATCCCGAAGTGGACATGGGCGAGCGCGTGGCGCACCTGATCACGGGCCGGATGATGGATTTTATCGAGTTCGACGACGGCTTTGCCATCGCCAAGCTGCGTGCTCCCACCCTCACCCACAACAAGACCCTGGCCGACGCCCACGTGCGGTCGCGTTTTGGCGTGACCATCGTTGGCGTCAAGCGCGCCGGCCAAGACTTCCAGCATGCGCTGCCGGAAACACTGGTGCGGCCCGGCGACATCCTGGTGGTGTCCGGCGCCACCCACAAGATCGAGGAATTCGCCAGCAGCAGGCAACGCTAGCGTTACCTGACCGCCGCGCCGTCCAGGAACTCCAGCATCGCCGCACCGATTTCCGCGCCGTGGGTCTCGATGGCGAAGTGGCCGGTGTCGAGGAACCGTACCTGCGCCTTCGGGTTGTCGCGCTTGAAGGCCTCGGCGCCGGCCGGCACGAAGAACGGATCGTTCTGGCCCCAGATGGCCAGCAGGGGCGGTTGCTGGCGGCGGAAAAATTCGTGCAGCTTCGCGTACTGCCTGATGTTCTGGCCGTAGTCCAGCAGCAAATCCATCTGCACTTCCACGCCGATGCGTTCGATCGCGGCATGCGCCAGTTGCCAGGTTTCGGGCGCGATCAGCGTGGTGTCGCGCACGCCCTCCGTGTACTGCCATTTGGTCATGTCGAGGGTGTTGAAGCGGCGCAGCGCTTCGCGGTTGGCCGCCGTGGGCTCAGCCCAGGCGCGGCGCATGTCGGCCCAGCCGGCGCTCAATCCCTCTTCGTAACCGTTACCGTTCTGGCTGACGATGGCGGTGATCTTGTGCGGATTATCGACCGCCAGGCGCCAACCCACCGGCGCGCCGTAGTCGAACACGTACAGGGCGTAGCGGTCGATGCCCTTGGCCACCGTGAAGGCGTCGATCACCTTGGCCAGGTTGTCGAAGGTGTAGTCGAAGGCCGTGCCTGGCAATACGCTGGTCTGGCCGAAGCCCGGCAGGTCCGGCGCCACCACGTGATACTTGTGCGCCAGTTGCGGGATCAGGTTGCGGAACATGTACGACGACGCGCCGAAGCCGTGCAACAGCAATACCGTGGGCGCATCGGCAGGACCGGCTTCGCGATAGAACACGTTGACGCCCTGGACTTCCAGCGACTGGTGATGGACGGCGGGTGGCGCCGCGTGGGCGGATAAGGCGGTAGCCATGATGGCGGCAGCGGCGATGATGGATGTGGTCATGATATTTCTCCGGGTGGGATGACTTTTAATAACCTGTATAATTACATTAAACAGGTTACTTGAGCCGAGTATGGCGCGACCAGAGTAACCTGTCAACTGTATTTTTAAAGGTTATTAAATGAAACCGATGACGACAACCGACGAGGCGCCATTGCTGGGCGACCACCTGGCTCTCGATTTGCTCAACACCGAGGCGCGCAGCGACGGCGCGGTAGTGGACTATTGGCATAGCGGCGACGCTGTGCGCGCGTGGCTGGCGCGACAAGGCATCGCAGCGGCGCAGCCGGCAGGCGGGCAAGCAGATAGTCAAGCAAATAAGCAAGCAGATCATCAAGCAAGTGAGCAAGCAGATCATCAAGCAAGTGAGCAAGCAGGTAAGCAAGTGACTGGGCAAGCCGATGGCACAGCGCTGCTGGCTCGGGCGCTGGCTTTGCGCACGCTGGCGCGGCGGCTGATCACGGGACGCAAAGACGATGCGGAAAGCGGCGCCGATGCTTTCGACAAGGCAGATATCGCAGCGCTCAACGGCTACCTGCACGCCTACCTCGGCGCGCCGCACCTGGCGCCCGGCCAGGACGGCAAGCTGGCCCTCGCCCGGATCGCGCGCGGCGACGCGGTAGCTTCGCTACTGGGCCCGCTTGCCGAAGCGGTGGCGCAGTTGCTGGTGGAAGGCGATTTCACGCTGGTGCGGCAGTGCGAACATCCCGACTGCATCCTGTGGTTTTACGACCGCACCAAGTCGCACAAGCGCCGCTGGTGCAGCATGGCCTTGTGCGGCAACCGCTACAAGGCGGCGCAGTTCAGGAAAAAGAACAGCGCGGCGTGATGCCGCGCTGCCTCACAGCTGCTGCGCCGCGATCTTAACCGCGCTTCGCACGGTATACGGAAATTGCGTGCCAATGCGCTGGTCCATGATGGCGATGCCCAGTCCTGCCTCGTCATCGCTGGCGCGCGGTGCGTAGTCCAGCAGGCGCTGCTTCATCTGGTGCGCGCCGGTTTCCACCAGCAGCATCGCCGCCAGGCAGCGCGCGGTGGCGTTGGCCTTGTCATCTTCCACGAACGTCATCAGGCGCTCCGCCTTGTCGCGATGATCGCTGACCAGCAAGGCGCGCAGCGCCGACATTTGCACGTGCATGCCCGGCTTGGAGAGAAACCGCTCGACCGTCTCCGCAGACAGTGGATGACCGAGGAACCCGGCCGTCTCCAGCGCGGCATGCTGCTGGAAAAAGCCGTCGAGGCTCTCGAGCGTGCTGTCACTTTCGATACTCGCGGCAGGCTTGGCAAGGGTGGCGTCGATCCACGCGACCACCTCCGGATCGCAGGTGCGGTCACCATGCAAGGCCTGGAAGATACAGCGCTGAGAAGTCTCATACAGTTGTGCATCGACCACGGCCTGGTGGGCGCTGAAGCGATACGTGGCCAGCACCTTGCCATTTTTATGGAACGCGGCAAAGCCCGCCGACGGGGTGGCGATAGCCCAGCCGCCGGCCACGCGCTTGAGGTAAAAATAAGCCTGGGTGCCTTCTCGCAGGGTAAATTCCGGCGCCTGGTTGCCGGTGCTGCTGCTTACCTGCAGAGCGTAGAACGATGCCAGTTCGACCATCGGCCCGGTATCTTCGCCGGCGATCTGCCTGATGCGCTTGAGCGTGAGCGCCTGCTTGCCTGCGCGTTCCACCTGGTACAAGCCGAACGCGCTGGACTGGCTTACCACCTCACGATGCCAGGGTTCGTTCCACGTCAACGCATGGGACGTGCCGACCCACGACAGCGAGGCGACCAGGGCGAAAAACAGGGAACGCAGGACGACCATAGCTCACTCCACAGGTAAAAAATGCATCATACATCTTTTACCTTTTGGCAACTAGCGGTCGCCTTGCAACATCTCGAGTTCCCTGGTACGGGTCTCCGCCCGATTTTGCAGGCAGCCCAAATACATCACGGTGCGGATGGTGCCGGTGCCGTATAGCGCCTGCACGGTCTTGCAGTCGGCTTCGCGGTACTTGATCCACAAGCGCTGGGCGGCAACGAACTGGGTGCGTACCTTGCGCTCGGTGACCGTCTTGAGCACGCGCGAGTACGTGGCGTTGAGATTGGCCTCCGCCGCTTTTTGCGTGCGCGCCGCGCATTCGTTCATGTCCGGCGTGGTAGTGGCGTTGGCGCAGTCGAGCGCTTGGGCGCTGGCACCGCCCAGCCCGAGGGCCATGGTGAGGACTAGCGTGAACAATGGTTTGGACATGGAACTCCTGGCAAGCAAGGTCGGATCGAAGGTCAGATCGGGTCGAACATTTCCTCGTCAATATAGCACCAGCCCCAGGTCTCGCCGCGCTCCTTTGAGCGCATGATCGGGTGGCCGGTGGCCTCGAAATGCCGGGTGGCGTGGCGGTTTTTCGACTGGTCGCAGCAGCCGGTGTGGCCGCAGGTGAGGCACACCCGCAGGTGCACCCAGGTGTCGCCCATTTTCGTGCACTCTTCGCAACCGCTGGTATTGGCGGCATGCGTATGAATCTGGTTGAAGTGTTGGCAGCCGGCACTCATGTCATGTCTCCCGTAATTAATCAACACCAGTCTAGCGCAAGGGCGCTTGATTTCCCCCTGTCCGATGACGGGGTCGGGCAAGGTGACTGTCAGTAAAACACTATCGATTTCATAGTAATAATTGACTAGGACAATGAATAACCAGACAGTAATGTTGTCTTCCTTACCCTGAATTGGAGACATCATGAACCCTACTATCCTGGCCACCCTCGCCCTGTCGGCAGCGATGGGATTTGGCGCCGCCCACGCCCAGAACGCCACGCAGGCTGGTACCCAGCTCACGCGCGACAACGGCGCCCCGGTCGGCGACAATCAGAACTCGCAAACAGCCGGACCCAACGGCCCGGTCCTGCTGCAGGACGTGCACCTGATCCAGAAACTGCAACGCTTCGACCGCGAGCGCCAGCCCGAGCGCGTGGTCCATGCGCGTGGCACCGGCGCCCACGGCGTGTTCGTCGCCAGCAAGGACATCTCGGAATACACGCGCGCGGCAGTCTTTACGCCGGGCCAGCAGACACCGGTATTCGTGCGTTTCTCCAGCGTCATCCATGGCAACCACTCGCCGGAAACCCTGCGCGATCCGCGCGGCTTCGCGACCAAGTTCTATACCAGCCAGGGCAACTGGGACCTGGTCGGCAATAACCTGCCGATCTTCTTCATCCGCGACGCCATGAAGTTCCCGGACATGGTGCACTCGCTCAAACCTGCACCGGATACCAACATCCAGGATCCGAACCGCTTCTTCGACTTCTTCTCGCACCAGCCGGAATCGACGCACATGCTCACGCGCCTGTACACGGACCTGGGCACGCCGGCCAGCTACCGCGAAATGGACGGCAACAGCGTGCATGCCTATAAATTCGTCAACGCGAAGAACCAGGTCAGCTACGTCAAATTCCACTGGAAAAGCCTGCAAGGCGAGAAGAACCTGAACGCGAAGGAAGTGGAAGCCATCCAGGGCCGCGAATTCAACCACCTGACGCGCGACCTGATCGGCGCCATCAAGGACGGCCGTTATCCGCAATGGGATTTATATGTGCAGGTATTAAAACCCGAGCAGCTGGCCAGGTTCAACTTCGATGCGCTTGACGCCACCAAGATCTGGCCCGGCGTCCCGGAAACCAAGGTCGGCACCATGACCCTGAACCGCAATCCCGATAACGTGTTCCTCGAAACCGAGCAGTCGGCGATGGCGCCGTCGAACCTGGTGCCGGGCATCGAGCCGTCGGAAGACCGCATGCTGCAAGGCCGCCTGTTCTCGTACGCCGACACCCAGCTGCACCGCATCGGCGCCAATGCCCTGCAACTGCCGATCAACCGTCCGAGGAACGAAGTCGCCAATTACAACCAGGATGGCGCCTTGAACAGCGGCAGCCGCAAAGGCGACGTCAACTACCAGCCAAGCACCCGGGCGCCGCTGGCCGACACTGCCGAATTCAAGGCCACCGAGCTGAAACTGACCGGCACCACCCAGCAGGCGCGCACCGTCAAAACCCTGAACTTCGCCCAGGCCGGCGACTTTTACCGGTCGCTCAATGCCGGCCAGCAGGCTAACCTGGTAAGCAACCTGGCGGGCGACCTGGGCCAGGTCAAGGATGACGGCATCAAGTACACCATGCTGTCGTACTTCTACAAGGCCGACGCCAATTACGGCCGCGCCATCAGCACGGCCGTAAAGGCCGATCCCGAACGCGTGGCGCAGCTGGCGTCAAAGCTCAAGGAGTAAGCGGAAGAAGTCGTTATTGCTTCTCGAACGCGCCCAGGTCCGGCGCGGCGCCCAGGAACGGCAGGTTGACGTCGCCGCCCTTGTCGATCAAGTCGCTGCCGGTGCGCAGGCGGTAGGAGCGCAGCACCGGCAGGCTGCCGTCGGCCTGGCGCGGCGCATCCCAGCCGGTGGCGGAGACGTCGTCGAAGTCGGCGTCGGACACCGTGACCGGCAAATTCCACGAGTTGTAGCGCATATTGGTGCCGTCGATATTGCGCGACTGCTGGCCCTTGTACGAGATGTTGTTGCGCAGCGTGCCGAAGTTGACGGGCGTGCCGTCGGCCGAGATGCCCAGCATGTCGTAGTTGTAGCCGTTGTCGAATGACGTGTTGTTGAAGAAGTCCAGCGCCAGCGGATGGTGGTTGGCGTAGAAGCCGGCCGCCTTGTTCTTGAACGCCACAGAGAAGCGCACGGTGTGCTTCACCCCATTCGATACATAGGCGCCGCCGTAGCCGCCGGCCTTGATGCCGTTGCCGTTACCGGCCTGCAGCGGCGTGGTGGTGCCGGGCAGGTAGCCGTGCGACCAGGCCCACGAGTTCTCGATGACCACCGGCGAAAACGCGTTGATCAGGTCGAAACCGTCGTCGGAGTTGGCCCAGGCGCGGCAGCCGCGGAACACATTGCCCGGGTTGTTGGCCTTGATGTGGGCGCCGAAGCCGTCGGCGCTCTGGCCCGCGCCGTTGGACGTGTACGGGTCGTAGTTGTGGTGCGAATCGCTGTTGAGCACCAGGTTGTAGCTGCCGTTCTGGATGAACAGGCCCGGTCCCATATTGTGGTGCAGGTCGAGCTGCTCGAAGGTGTTGCGGCTGCCGTTGACCCAGATGCCCCACGATTCGTGATTGAGGCGGTTGCCCGGCTGCTGCGGCGCGCCCGTCACTTCCAGCCCCTTCAAATGCAGCCAGCTGCCGGTGACATTGAAGCCCTTGACCCGGCAGTCGTCCTTCATTGCCGAGAAGTCGAACACCGGCTTTTCGCCCGGGTAGGCCCAGTAGCGGATCGGCCGCCCTTCGGCGCCGCTCTTGTCGAGCGTGATGGCGTTGACGATGGCGGTGCGGCTGGCGCAGCTTTCCACGCCGGCGGTATAGACATAGCGGCCGCCGCGCAGGTACACCGTATCGCCGGGCTGGGCCTGGGTTTGCGCACGCGCGATCGTGGCGAACGGCGCGGCCTGGGTGCCGGCGTTGCTGTTGTTGCCATTGGGCGCGACGTAATACGTGGCGGAGAAGGCCGGCGCAGACGCCAGGGCAAGCAGCAAGGGAGCAAATGTTTTCATGAGTCTCTTCATGTAGTTTTATGGTCCATTGATTATAGTCACAGCTCAAACCATGGCATACGCCGGCCAAAAAAATCACGTTCGTGAGCCAATCGCGGCAACTACTTCCTCATTGACAACACTGTAATAATGAACGAGAATTATTCGCATTTAGCGCCTCGAGCGTGCATCTGAAGGAAGTTGTATGGCCTCTACCATTCGTTACCGCGCGGGCGTGTTGTCGCGCACCGTCGCCGCCATTGCGGGCGGCTATGGCTTGTCCGCGCTGATCGCCGCCGCCCTCGCCCTCACCCTGCCCACCACCCGTGCCGAAGCGGCGATGACCGGTACCCTCACCGCCTTCGTGGTGTATCCGGTAGCGGTGATGTGGGTATTCGCCTGCGCCAGCGCGCTGCGCGCCTGGACCGGTCTGCTGCTGGCGTCGCTGTTGCCTGGCGCCGTGGTGCTGGCCCTGGGCGCCTTTACCGGAGGTGCGGCATGAAGGAAGGATTGCGCCAGTCGATGGCATGGCTGCACACCTGGACCGGCCTCTTGGCCGGATGGATCCTGTTCCTGGTGTTCTGCACCGGTACCGCCTCGTATTACAAGGACGAGATCACGCTGTGGATGAAGCCCGAAGCTCATCAATCGATGACGCGCCAGGTGGCGCCTGCCGCTGCCACCGCCAATGCCGTGGCGTTCCTGGAGCAGCGTGCCCCCAAAAGCGACCGCTGGATCATCACCCTGCCCAGCGAGCGCGAACCGACCTTGCGCACCATGTGGGCGCCGCCGCCAGCCGACCCGGCCAGGCAGGGCGAGCAGCGTCCGCGCCGCGCGCGCTTCGGCAATGCCACGCTCGATCCGGCCACCGGAGAGGAACTGGCGGCAGCGCGTGCCACGCGTGGCGGCGAGTTCCTGTACCGCATGCACTTCGACTTGCACTACATGCCGGTGATCTGGTCGCGCTGGATCGTCGGCATCTGCGCCATGTTCATGCTGGTGGCCATCCTGTCGGGCATCGTCACGCATAAACGCATTTTCAAGGATTTCTTCACCTTCCGGCCGGCCAAGGGCCAGCGCTCGTGGCTCGATGCCCACAACGCCAGCGCCGTGCTGGCCCTGCCCTACCACCTGATGATCACCTACACCGGCATCGTCACGTTGATGTTCCTGTATATGCCGTGGGGCGTGAAGGCCGTGTACCAGGACGAACGCGACAAGTTCTTCACCGAACTGCGCCAGGACGTGGCCATCGATCCCAAGGCCTCGCGCGTGCCCGCCGCGCTCACGCCCTTGCAACCGCTGCTGGCGCAGGCCACGGCCGCCTGGGGCGAAGGCGGCGTGGGACGCATCGTTGTCAGTCACCCCAAACAGACCAATGCCGCAGTGGCGCTGTATCGTCGCGACGGCAAGCAGATGTCGGTGGACCAGCCGGCCATGGTGTTCGATGGCGTGACCGGTGCACCGGTCTCGCCGCCGGAGCAGGCGGCAGCACCGGCCGCGCAGACCCAGGGCGTGATGATCGGCCTGCACGCGGCGCGCTTTTCCAGTGCCGCGCTGCGGGCGCTGTTCTTTGTCGCCGGCCTGGCCGGTTGCGCGATGGTGGCCACTGGCCTGATACTGTGGGCCGTAAAAGAACGCCAGAAATACGCCAAGGCGCTGGCCAAGGGGGGACGGGTCGGCTTCGGCCTGCGGCTGGTCGATGGCCTGAACCTGGGCGCCATTGCGGGCGTGCCGATCGCGATTGCCGCCTACTTCTGGTCCAACCGCCTGCTGCCGGTGGAACTGGCCGAGCGGCCGGCCATGGAAGCGGCCTGGTTCTTCGGCGCCTGGGGCACGGCAGCCGTGCTGGCAATGGCCCGGCCCTCGCGGCGCATGTGGCAGATATTGCTGGCCGTCGGTGGCGTGTTGTTTGCCGGTCTGCCGATACTCAATCTATTGACTACCGAGTCGCACCTTGGTTACAGCCTGTCGCACGGCTTGCTGCAGATCGCCGGTTTCGACCTGGTGGTACTGGTAATCGGAATCGGATTGTTGTTTGCGGCTAAACGGATGGGTAAATCACGAATGAATAAAGTAAATAAAGTTAACAAGGCTAATGACCCGGCACCGGTGCTGGCGAGTGGAGGCGCAGCATGAGCGCGCTGACCAACGGTTTGCTGATCTACGCGGCGCTGGCTGCCGCGCTGGCCGGTTTTGCCGGCCTGAGCCTGGCAATGGACCGGCACTGGGAAGCGTTATATGGGCGCGGCTCCTCGCCGGGCGACAAGACGCGCTGGTTGCAGGCGTGCGGCACGGCCGGATTGCTGCTGTCGCTGGCCGCGTCGCTGGCGCTCAAGGGCGCCACCCAGGGGTGGGTCATGTGGCTGGGCGCGCTGACTGCCGGCGCGGTCGTCGTGGTGCTGACCCTGACGTACCACGCGCGGCGCCTGATTCCCCTTGCCAAGGCCGCAGCAGCATCGGCGGTGGTTGCGACCATCGCAGCACAGGCTGCGTACGCCTTGTAAAAACGCTGATTGCCGGTCGAGGATTTTTACACGACCGGCTTGTCAGGAACGACATCGTGAATCTGCAGTACGCCAACAACTTCACCGGCCTGGTTCTTGACGACCAGCGCGTTGATCCTGGCGGCGCGCAGACGCGCTTCCGCATCGGAGAAGCGCTCGTCCGGTGCAGCCAGCTTCGGCTCGGACGACATGATGTGCCGGGCCGCGATCTCGCGGTAGTCGGCGGCGGAATCGAACGCGCGGCGCACGTCGCCATCGGTGATGATGCCCAGCAAATCACCGTCTTGCATCACCAGCACCAGGCCCAGGCGGCCACGGTTGATTTCGTGTACCACGTCACGGAACGATGCATCGGGACGGCACACCGGCAGATTGTCCTTGTGCATGACGTCGGCCACGCGGGTGAGCAAACGACGGCCCAGGCTGCCACCGGGGTGGAAGCGGGCGAAGTCTTCAGGCTGGAAATTGCATTTCGACGAGAGCACCACGGCCAGCGCATCGCCCATCACCAGGGTGGCGGTGGTGGAGCTGGTGGGCGCCAGGTTGTTATTGCACGCCTCGCGCTCGACCGACACGTCCAGTACCGCGTGAGCGTGCCGGCCCAGGGTGGAATCGCGGCGGCCGGTCATGGCGATGATCCGGTTTTCCTGGTGCTCGAGGAAAGGCAGAATGCGCACCAGCTCCTCGGTTTCTCCACTATTGGAAATCATCACCACCACGTCTTGCGGACCGATCATACCCAGGTCGCCGTGGAAGGCTTCGGCCGGATGCACGAAGAAGGCCGGGGTGCCGGTAGAGGCCATGGTGGCGGCAATTTTCTTGCCGATCAGGCCGGATTTCCCCATCCCCACCAGCACCACGCGTCCCTGGCGGGCCAGGACAATGTCCACAGCGGCGTCGAAGTCGGCGCCGATGCGGTCAGCCATGGCCGACAACGCATCGATTTGCATCGCCACCACCTGGCGGGCCTGGGTAATTGATTCACTCATTACTACATCCATTTCAAAATACAAAAAATTACTGGGCCATGCCCGCCATCACCGTGGCAAAGCCCTCGGCCGAACCGAATACGTGTTCCTTGCCCTGCGCTACCAGGATCGCGTCGGCCAACTCGCGGAACGCACCCTTGCCGCCCGCCGTTGCCAGCACGGCGCTGGCGCGGCGCTGCACGTACACGGGTGCATCGGCCACCGCGTACGACAGGCCGCAGGCGGCAAACGCCGGCAGATCGATGCTGTCGTCGCCAATGCAGACGGTTTCGTGCACGGCGACGCCCGCCTGCTCCATCAGCGCGCGGCAGGCGCCGTGCTTGTCCTTGACGCCGAACTGGTACAAGGTAATGCCAAGGTCGGCCACGCGCTTGCGCAGCGTGGGCGAATCACGGCCCGACAACACCGCCACGCGCACACCGTTTTCTTCCAGCAGGCGCATGCCGAGGCCGTCGCGCACGTGGAAGCGCTTCAGGCATTCGCCGGTGGCATCGTAATAAATGCCGCCGTCGGTCAGCACGCCATCGACGTCGGTGATCACGAGCTTGATACCGGCCAGGGAAGGCAATGGCGCGGGCGCCGCTGCCGCTGCCGCAGCCGCAGCCGCAGCCGCGCCAGTCTCCCCTGCCATCAATGCGCGCACGCGCACCAGGCACTCGGGCGTATCGACGCCGGGGCCGGTCGGTTCCACTTCGAACGCGCGGATGCGCATGCCGGCCGCCAATAAACGCAGCTGCTCCAGTTTTTCCACCTGTTCCAGCATCGCCGGCGGCAGGCTCGAGTAAGCAGCCAGCACGTCGCGGCGATAACCGTACACACCGACATGCTTGAGGTAGCGCGCCGGTGCGTCATCGCGGGCGAACGGAATCCTGGCGCGGCTGAAATACAGCGCATCGCCATTGCCGGCCAGGACCGCCTTGACCGTGTTCGGGTTATCTGCTTCGTCGGCGTCGATAGGGTGGCACAGGGTGCCGACCTGGACCGAACTATCGGCCCACATGCCACGGGCCAGCATGGCGATATCGCCGGGGCGCACCATCGGCTCGTCGCCCTGCAGGTTGATGTAGATATCGGCCTCGACCGACTGCATGACCTCGGCCAGGCGATCAGTACCGGACGGATGGTCGGGCGAGGTCATCACGCAGCGGCCGCCGAAGGCGCGCGCAGCCTCGGCCACGCGTTCATCGTCGGTGGCGATCACCACCGCATGCACGCCCGGCACTTCGAGTGCGCGTTCATACACGTGCTGCACCATGGGCTTGCCGAGGATGTCGGCCAGCGGCTTGCCAGGCAAGCGCGTGGAACCGTAACGGGCCGGGATAACGATGGCCAGGCGCTGGGTAGTGATATCGTTCACGCTGCGATTCTCCATCAAGCGATATTGAGTGCCGGGAACGACTTCACCAGGTCGTCGAGCGACTTCAGTTGCGACAGGAACGGTTCCAGCTTATCGAGCGGCAAGGCGCTTGGACCGTCACAAAGAGCGTGGTCCGGATCGGGATGCGCTTCCAGGAACAGGCCGGCGATACCCACGGCAATGCCGGCACGCGCCAGGTCGGCCACTTGCTGGCGGCGGCCACCGGAAGCGGCGCCGCCCGGATCGCGTTGCTGCAGCGCGTGGGTGACGTCGAAAATGATCGGCAGGTCGTTGCAGGTCTTCTTCATCACGCCAAAGCCCAGCATGTCCACGACCAGGTTGTCGTAGCCGAGGCAGGTGCCGCGATCGCACAGGATCAGCTGTTCGTTGCCTGCCTCCCTGAATTTCTCGACGATGTTGGCCATCTGGCCCGGGCTCAAAAACTGCGGCTTCTTGATGTTGATGACCTTGCCGGTCTTGGCCAGCGCCACCACCAGGTCGGTCTGGCGCGCCAGGAAGGCCGGCAATTGCAGCACGTCGACCACTTCGGCGACCAGCGGCGCCTGGAATGGCTCGTGCACGTCGGTAATCACCGGTACGCCAAACGCCGCCTTGACATCCTGGAAGATGCGCATGCCCTCTTCCAGGCCAGGACCGCGATACGAATGGATCGACGAACGGTTGGCCTTGTCGAAGCTGGCCTTGAACACGTAAGGAATTCCCAGCTTTTGCGTCACGCGCACATATTCTTCGCATGCACGCATGGCAAGATCGCGCGATTCGAGCACATTGATGCCGCCAAACAGCACGAAGCTACCGGTGTTGCTGACATTGATACCGTTCACATTGACATTGGCCATACGAATTCCATTCCACTTAAATAAATACAATTGATAACAGCCGCCAACCCGGCTTGGCCAGGGGCGGAAAATTCATTCTTGTCGCCAGGCGCGTCTGCATCGCCACTCGATACCGCAGGATAATTTAAGATTATAAATTCAAACCACCGATTGCCATGGGCCGTTCAGCGCGTATATTTGTCGCGTATCCTGCGCAGCGAGCCGTCCTTGCGCATATTGCTGAGGGTCTGGTCGAACGCCGTGACGACCTCCGGCGCGACCGTGTTGCGGTTGAAGATCAGGTAACTCTGGGTAGTTTCGATCGGCGGACCGATCACTTTGGCCTTGTCCAGCGCGTTCAGGCGCTTGAGCACTGCGGCGCCCATCACCCGGCTGCTGACCAGCGCATCCATGCGCCCGGCCAGCAACTTGCGGAAGTTGGCTTCGTACGTCTGCGCCACTTCCAGGCGATTGAACATGCCGCGAGCGGCAGCGCCATCGAAAATGGCCCCATACGACACCTTGTTGACCACGCCCAGGCGCACCTCGGCCAGCTCGCTGACGTTACCCTGGAACGCCATGCGCGAACCGGCGCGCACGAAAATGACGAAGTCCTGGGCCAGCAGCGGCTCGCGCGGGAACAGATATTTCTGCTCGCGCTCATCGTTCTTCTTGATGGTGAAAAAGCCGTCGGCGCGCGGCGTGTCGATCAGCGACAGGCTGCGCGCCAGCGGGTAGAACTGCAATTCGATGGGTTGGTCCATGCGCGCGAATATGGTGGTCACCAGCTCCACCATCATGCCCGTCGGCGGCTGACCCGGCTGCACTTCCATGAACGGCGGGTAATCAAAGCTCACCAGTATCAGCGGACCTTCCCGCGCCGGCGCGGCTCGCACCACCGCAGCACCGAGCAGAACACCAAGCAGCACGTGGACGAACAGGCGTTTCATCGCGCTCCCCTTCGGTTCGTGTCAGGTTTCGACCCGGCCGGCCAGATCGGCCATCAGCCGCACGATCTCGTCGAAGCTCACCGGCTTGGTCAGGTGGTGGTCGAAGCCGGCCGCATCGGACTTGAGGCGGTCGGCATCCGTGCCCCAGCCCGTCAGCGCCACCAGCACCACGCCGTCGAGCGCTTGTTGCGAACGCAGCGCGCGCGCCACGTCGTAGCCGCTCATGCCGGGCAGGCCGATGTCGAGGAAGACCACCTGCGGCAGGAAGCTTTGCGCACGGCCAACGGCGTCGATACCGTCGTGCACCGTGGCCACGGTGTGCCCCTTGATCTCGAACAGCGCCGACAGCGTTTCGGCGGCATCAACATTGTCGTCCACCACCAGCACGCGCAGGCTGGTGTTCGAGGCGGCATCGACCCGCTGCGGCGCCGGCGTTGCGAGCGGTGCGGCCGGCGGCGTTTGCGCTGCCAGCAGCGACTGCATGGCCGGCAGCATCACCGGCAGGTGCAAGGTGAAGGTGCTGCCCAGGCCGGCGCCGGCGCTGTGCGCGCTCACCTTGCCGCCGTGCAGTTCGGTCAGGCGCCGCACCAGGTTCAAACCGATACCGAGGCCGCCCTGCGCCTGCGCCTCGCTGCCCGGCACCTGGGTAAACATGTCGAATACGCTGCCCAGCGCGTCGGCCGGAATGCCCACGCCATTGTCGCTCACGCTGACCGTCAGTTCGCCGTCGGCGACGGCTGCGCGCAGCTCGATGGCGCCGTGTTCGGGCGTATACTTGGCGGCGTTGTTGAGCAGGTTGCCGATCACCTGGGCGATGCGCTGGGCGTCGAGCCACAACGGCGGCGGGTTGTCCGAGACCGAAATTTTCAAACGGTGGTGGCGGGCGTCGATCAGCGGCGTGCTCAGTTCCACGGCGTTGCGCACGATCGTGTTCAGGTCGGCCGGACCGAATACCAGCACTTCCTTGCCGCGCGCAATACGCGCCAGGTCCAGCAAATCGTCCACCAGGTGCACCAAGTGGCCCACCTGCCGCTCCATCATGGCGCGAATGCGTTCGATTTCCTCGCGCGCAAGTTTCTGGGCGCGCATCATTTCCAGGCCGCTGCGGATGGGCGCCAGCGGGTTGCGCAGCTCGTGCGCCAGCGTGACCAGGAATTCGCGTTGCGCCTGGTTGGCCTGCGACAGTTCGCCGGCCTTGCTGCGCAGCTCGGACTCGCCGCTTTTCTGGTCGGTGACGTCGAGCGTGACACCGTCGAAGTGGATCATGCCGCCCTGCTCGTCGTGCTGCGACCAGGCGATCATGCGGATCCAGCGCGGCGCGGTCTGCCACGGCGCCGGGGCCACGCGGAACTCCGCTTCGTAGCCCTCGCCCTCCACCATCGCCCGCTGGAACTCGTCTTCCAGGCGCGCGCGGTCCTCGGGATGCACGCGCTGGTAAAACTGCGAGACCGGCACCAGGCCGTCGGCCGGCAGCGCAAACTGGGTGCGCAGCTGGGCGTTGGCCTGCATGGTCGATAGCGCCGAATCGGCGTACCACACGCCGATGCCGCTGGCGCGCGTGACATTGGCGAAGCGGTCCTGCAACAGGCGCCGCTCGTGGACGTCGATCACGGTGCCGATATAGCCGAGCAGCCGGCCGTCGTTGCCAAAGCGCGGCGCGCCGGCGTCGATCACCCAGCGGTAGCCGCCCACGCGGTCGCGCAGGCGGTAGTCGATCGAGAACGGCCGGTTGCGGTCGCACGCTGCGGTGTAGGCATCGGCCACGCCGGCGGCGTCGTCCGGGTGGATCAGCTCCATCCAGCCGCGCCCGAGGTCCTGCTCCAGCGAGCGGCCGGTGTAGTCGGACCAGCGCTGGCTCAGGAACGTGCACTGATGGTGTTCGTCGGTGGTCCAGAACATGGCCGGCGACGCATTGACCAGCGAGCGGAAATATTCTTCGCGTTCGCGCAGCGCCAAGGTGGCCAACTCGCGCTCGCGCGCCTGCTCGATGTGGTTGCGCACGCGCGCCAGCAGCTCGTTGGCGGAAAACGGCTTGACCAGGTAATCGTCGGCGCCCGCTTCCAGGCCCTCGATGCGGGCCTCCTCGCCGGCGCGGGCCGACAGCAGGATGACCGGCACGTGGCGGATATTCTCGTCGGCGCGGATGGTCTTGAGCAGCGCAAAGCCATCGAGGCACGGCATCATGACGTCGCTGAGCAGCAGGTCGGGCGGATTGCGCCGCACGGCGTCGAGCGCATCCTGGCCGTCGGCGCAAGTCTCCACCGTGAATTCGCGTTCGAGCAGCGAGCGCACGTAGCCGCGCATGTCCTGGTTGTCGTCGGCGACCAGGATGCGGGGGCGTTGCAGCGGCCTGGCTGCGAGAGCGACTGCCGTTGCGGCAGACGCGGTGCCTGCCGGCGCGCCGGCTTCGGCGCTCGGCTCCACGTCTGTTTCCAGGCCTGGTTCCGCGCTGGAATCCGACGGCGCGCCGTCGGGCAGCCAGCGCAGCGCCTCCTCGACGAACGCCGAGCCCATGCGCTCGCCGGTGGAACTGTCCGAGTGCGCCACCACGTACTGCGGCGGCAGGTGGCTTGATCCGAACGGTATCTCCACCGTGAACGTGGTGCCCTCGCCCAGCGTGCTCTCGGCGGCAATGGCGCCGCCGTGCAGGCGCACCAGTTCCTGGATCAGGGCCAGGCCGATGCCGGTGCCCTCATAGCTGCGACCCTGCACGCCCTCCACGCGGTGGAAACGCTCGAAGATGCGTGGCAGTTCGGCGGCCGCGATGCCGGCGCCGGTATCGCGCACCGTCAAACGCGCGCCGGTGTCGGTTTGTTCCAGGCGCACCGCCACGCCGCCGTGCATGGTGAATTTGAACGCGTTCGACAGCAGGTTGAATACGATCTTTTCCCACATGTCGAGGTCGATGAACACGGGTTCGGACAGCGGCGCCGTCTCCACCCGGTACGCCAGGCCCGCCTTGTCCATGGCTGCCTCGAACACGCTGGCCAGGTTGGCCGTCACCTGCGCCAAGTCCACCGGCGCGAACCGCGCCTGCACCCGGCCCGCCTCGATGCGCGAAAAGTCCAGCAGCGAATTGACCAGCTTTAACAGGCGCAACGCATTGCGGTTGGTGAGGTCGATGCGCTCGCGCTGGCGTGGCGCCAGCGGCTCCGCGGTATCGGCCAGCGCGTCTTCCAGCGGACCCAGGATCAGCGTGAGCGGCGTGCGGAATTCGTGCGAAACGTTGGAGAAGAACGCGGTCTTGGCCTTGTCGATTTCGGCCAGCGCGGCCGCGCGCTTTTGCTCCTGCTCGTAGGCCAGCACATTGCCGAGCGCCGTGTTGAAGGCGCCGCGCAGCAGCTCGTAGAAATTCAGGTAGGCGGCATCGAGCGCGCGGCGGGCGCTCACGCCGGCCACCAGGAAGCCGTACGGGCGCTCCTGTCCGGCCACCGTCAGCGGCAGCACCATGGCGGTATGGGGCGCCTCTTCATATGGCGCGCAGTCGAAAGCGCCGAAGCGCGCGGCCAGGTCTTCCATCCGGTGACTGCCGCCGGCGGCCAGCGCGGCGGCGAAATCCCAGCCGCCATGGCCGTGCAGCGCCGCTTCGGCGGGCGCCAGCGGGCTGTCGGCCGGCAGTCCGACCTGGGCGCGCAAGACCAGCGTGCGGCCGTCGCCGGCCAACTGGTAGAGCAGCATGAACGGTACATCCATCGCCAGCGTATCGCTGTCATAGACCATGAAGCGCGCCAGTTCGTCGCCGGTGCGCGCCAGGGCAATGCGGCCGGTGAGGTCGCGCAGGTTCTGGGTGCGGCGCGCGTCCAGTACCGCCGCCGTGCCTTCGCTGATCGGATGGAAGATGCCGCCCACGTTGCCCGATTCGGCACGGATGGGCGAGAACGAGAACGTCATGAACGCTTCTTCCATGTAGCCGTAGCGGTCGAGGAACATGCGCTGGTCGCGGATATATACGCCCTCACCGGCGTGGGCGCGATCGAAGGCGTCGCCAACGACCGGCAGCGCGGTGGCCCAGCAGATTTTGAACGGCTCGCCCATCGACTGCGGGTGCTTGGCGCCGCAGATCGGCCGGTAGGCGTCGTTATAGATCTGCACATCCTCGGGGCCCCAGGCCACCAGCATCGGGAAGGTGGACGACAGGCACAGGCTGACGGAGGTACGCAGACTTTGCGGCCAGCCGGAGACCGGGCCCAACGGCGTCGTGGACCAGTCCATCGAGCGTATCAGTTCGCCCATGTCGCCACCGCCGGACAACCATCCCAGATCGTCTGCCATCGCCTGTCCGGCCTCTTGCGCCACCGTTCCCCGCTGCTCCATCCATCCCCCGGCTTGTCTTGCGTCCGGCGGCAATTCCGCCGGTCATGCAGTATAACGCTTTCCACATGGATACCCGGAAAAGCGCGTACAGTGCCGCAATTTTAATGCGTAGTGGCAATAATCCGTTTCAGTGATACCTGTCATCACCATTTCGATATAGAGGAATTCTATTTAGTTATTGGTGTTATACCCGCTTTGCCCCTAAGATTGCGATCCAGGCAAGTCTATAAAAAGGATACAAAGTGGCGGCACCAACACCTTCGAGCAGCACCGCGATCAGCGCATCGCACGCAAATACGGCAAAATCGGCGATGTACCTGCTGACCAGCCTGTTCTTCACCTGGGGCTTCATCACCGTTATCAACAACACCCTGCTGCCACACTTGCGCAGCGTGTTCGAGTTGAACTACACCCAAACCACGCTGATCGAATCGGTCTGGTTCATCGCCTACTTCTTTGCTTCGATTCCGTCCGCGCGGCTGATTGAGCGCGTGGGTTACAAAAAATCGCTGGTCACCGGCCTGGTCATCATGGCTGTCGGCGCACTGATGATGATCCCCGCCGCCCACCTGCCGTCGTATCCGGTCACGCTGTTCGCGCTGTTCGTCATTGCCTGCGGCATCACGCTGCTGCAAGTGGCGGCCAACCCGTACGTTGCAGTGGTCGGTCCGGCCAGCTCGGCGTCGGCCCGTTTGAACCTGGTACAAGCCTTCAACTCGCTCGGCACCATGCTGGCGCCGCTGTTCGGCGGCTACCTGATCCTGGGCCGTTCCAACTCGGGCACCGCCACCACCGACCAGGTGCTGACCCAGGCCGAGCGCCTGGCCGATGCCCGCGCCGTGGAACTGCCGTACCTGATCGTGGCCGGCGTGCTGATCATCCTGGCCATCGTTATCGCCCGCTTCCCGCTGCCGGAAATCGGCGCCTCGACCAACCGCGAAGCTGCCAAGGCTGCACGCAAGAACCACTCGTTGTGGAAGCACCGCAACCTGGTGTTCGGCATTCCCGCCATCTTCATCTACCTGATCGCCGAAATCGGCGTGGCCAACCTGTTCATCAATTTCGTGTCGCAGCCGGACATCGGCAACGTGACCCACGAAAAAGCGTCGCACTACCTGATCATCCTGTGGGGCGGCATGATGGTGGGCCGCTTCGCCGGTAGCGTACTGATGCGCAAATTCTCGGCCGAAAGCGTGCTGGCAGGCTGCAGTATCGGCGCGGCGATCGTGATGACGATTGCCACGTTCGCCGGCGGCTCGGTGGCGATGTGGGCTTTGATCTCGGTGGGTCTGTTCCACTCGGTGATGTTCCCGACCATCTTCACGCTGGGCATCAAGGGCCTGGGCCCGATGACCGAAGAAGGTTCCGGCCTGATGATCATGGCGATTGCCGGCGGTGCGCTGGTGGTGGTGCAAGGCATGCTGGCCGACCATTTCGGTCTGCAGCAATCGTTCCTGCTGACCGTGGCCTGCGAAATCTACGTGCTGTTCTACGCACTGTGGGGCGCCAAGGCAACCAACGCCTTCCCGGAAGAGCCGGTGGCCGACACTAAATAATCAGTTCGCTGATACGACAGAACCCCGGTGCGCCGGGGTTTTTCTTTTGCGGCTACAGTGCCGCGCTCCACCGTTCGAACAGGAGATCGCCAAGATGATAGTCCCATCGCGCGCCGCCGCCTTGCTGGCACTGCTGGCGCTGGGCGCGTGCTCCAACAGCATGCATCCGCTCGAAGCGCACCTGGACCTGCTGCAACCGGAATCCATCACCTCGATTGCCGGGCTCGATTATCCGGCCGGCACATTGCTGTGCCCGCTGACCCTATCAAAACAGCGTGGCGGCAGCGGCGCCCGAGGCGCAGCACATCAGCTTCGGACGCCGGCACGGATAATTCTCGCGCCCAAGGCGACAGGGCCGCTACTCCTCCGACTCCCGATCAGAATGCGCCTGGATTTCTTTGGGCTTGATACCGCGCCGCGCCAGCCCCTCGCGCAGCAGGAATTCGATTTCCGCGTTCACGCTGCGCAGGTCGCGCGCGGCCAGCCGTTGCAGCTCGTCCCAGAGTGCCGGGTCGATGCGCAACGGGTAGGCTTTTTTACCTGGACTTGCCATGCTGGGCTGGCCGCTAGTTGTACAAGGTGCCGGTGTTGATGATCGGCTGGGTTTCCTTGTCCGAGCACAGTACCACCAGCAGATTGCTGACCATGGCCGCCTTGCGTTCATCGTCGAGTTCCACGATGCCGCGTTCCGACAGCCCTTTCAACGCCGCTTCCACCATGCTCACGGCGCCATGGACGATCTTGGCGCGGGCGCTGATGATCGCCTCGGCCTGCTGGCGGCGCAGCATCACCTGGGCAATTTCGGCGGCGTAGGCCAGGTGGGTGAGCTTGGCGTCCACCACTTCCACACCGGCCGCCTCGAACCGCGCCTGCAGCTCGCACTTGAGGGCATCGGCCACCACGTCCATGCCGCCGCGCAGCGTGGTTTCGTTAGCGGACAAATCTTCGCCCTCGTCGTATGCATATTGCGAAGCCAGGTGGCGCAGCGCGGCTTCGGCCTGGATCGCCACGTAACGCTCGAAATCATCGACCTCGAACACGGCCTGGGCGGTATCGCGCACGCGCCACACGATGGCGGCGCTGATCTCGACCGGGTTGCCGCGCTTGTCGTTGACCTTGAGCGTGGGCGCATTGAAATTACGAGCGCGCAGCGACAGGCGGCGCTTGACGTAGAGCGGAAACGCCCAGCGCAAGCCTTCGCTGCGGTCGGTGCCGATGTACTTGCCGAACAAGGTGAGGATGGCGCTCTCGTTGGGCTGCAACATGAACAGGCCCGCCAGGCAAAAAGCTCCCGCCAGCACCAGCACGACTGCGGCAAAGAGCGTGACCATGTTGCCGACGTCCATGCCGCTCCTGAACACGTAAACCGCAGCGAGCAGCAGCACTACCCCGGCCGCAGCCGCCAGGTAGCCGTTGGTCGATGAAAACGCTTTTTCGCGGCGGGTAGCTGCTCCATTCATGTTCGATTACTCCTCAGGTGAGACATCAAAGTGATATCACTTTAAGATCGTGCTGCCAGATTGTCAAGCACACCGTGTCGCTCGCCAGTCACTTTACAGTTTCCCTCAATTAATGTCCTATCTATACTATTGGTCACCGGCATGCACTGCCGCTGCCGGCCACTTGACTTACAGGAGCTGAGACACGATGAGCAAAGAAAACGCCTCCGGGCCCTCAAGCAGTAACGTTGAAAACGAACCAGTAACCCAAGTGCTGCCCAAGAGTGACCCGGCAGCGGGCAAACCGGTACAGGACAGCGGCAGCGGTAACGCCAAAGCTGAGGACAATGCTGACGTTATTGCAAATGCAAACCCCGACGCCATAGCCAACCCCGAAGTCAAACCGGAAGTCAAGCCAGAGGTCAAGCCGGACGACAAAGCCGAAGGAAAATCCGACGCCGTCATTACAGTGAAAGCCAAGCCGACAGACCCACTCGAGAACAAGTCCCTCGAGGAAGAAGAGCTCGAACTCAGCAAGCAGGAGAAAAAGGAACGCATCGCCGAACGCAAGAAGGAACTCGCGCAACGCGAAAAAGAAGCCAATGACCGTCGCTCGCAGTTGATCAAAGCGGTGCGGTTTTCGGCCCCGGCCATCGACAAGGCGCTGGTCGATAAATTTGAAGCGCTCAGCATCGACAGTCATGCATTTGCCGCCAAGGATGCGGTCAGGCTCATGACCAATGACGCCAAGCTGCCGGAAAAGGTGCTGGACTTTTTCGATCTCAACCTGGCGCAGCGCGAAGATCTGCTCGACCGGATCGGCTACTACAAGGGCATCGTCATCGATCACAGTGCCGCCAACCCGGTGGAGACCGGATTCCGGGAAGTGCTGCAAAGAACGCGCGTCGCCAGCAAGCTCAGCAAGCACGGCGGCAACCTGGTCACCGGCATCCTGTATCGCAAGCCGAATTTTTCGGGTTACCACGAGAATTACTATACGTCGTCGGAGTCGCTGCACCAGGTGCAAAAAAATGGCGTGACCGACATCAAATCCTCGCTCAGCGTGGCGGGAGGCAAGGCAGCATCGGTCGGCGTCGGTGTGTCCGGCTCCTCCCATGAGTCCAACAGTTCGAACAGCGGCACCGTCAAGAAAAAGCTGTACATCACCGCCAACTATTTCCTGCCCAAGGTCGAACTGTCGTTCGACGATACCTTCCCCTGCGCCAGCGATGAATTCGAGGCGGCCTGCGAAGAAGCGCTGGCCAGATCGCAGCCGGAAGCGCGCTTCAAGGGGCTGGTTGCCGTGCTCGGTAAATTCGGGCAATTCGTTGCGACACAAACGCTGGTGGGTGGCCGTTTATTTGCCACCAACGTCAAGGAATTTTCCGGCAACGAATCGCAGGAAGAGATGGTCCAGCGCTACGCCGGCCGTATCAAGGTCGCGGCGGAAAGCGTCACGGCGTCGTTCGAGTCCGACACCAGCTTTGAGAAGAGCAGCCAGGATAACGACCGCAACAAGGGCCGCAATGAACAACAGTCGGCGACCATCCATGCCGTGGGCGGCGAAGGCGCCGTGGTGGAACAGGCGGGCCGCTGGGCCGAATCGCTGTACGATTACCGGCGCTGGGCGGCCGTGCAGCGGGAAAACCTGGTGCCGAGTATCGACTTGCTCAATAAGAATCTGAGTATCCGCGTGTGGGATGCGCTGAAGATCTTCGCAGTAAAAAACACCGCGCTGCACCTGATCGGCGAATACAAGGCCTATTTCCTGTTCTACGGTCGCTACGACACCGAAATCGGCCAAGTGACGCGGCACGATACCGTCCTCCTGAAAAACAAGGGCAGCCAGCGCTGCCTCGCGGTGCAGGGCGAGACCCCGCTCAGCGGTGGCGTGATCGGCAAGCCGTTCGAATGGAGCGAGCAGTTGCTGTGGCGCATTACGCCGAACGGCAACATCGTCAGCACGATCCCGGTCAGCAGCGGCTTCCCGGGACGCAAGCAAGCGGTGGATTTCGCGCTGACCGTGGTGGGCAAAGTACCTGAAAAAGACGCGGCACAAGCAAAATCCCTGGCCGTGGAATTGCGTGAACTGGGCAGCGGCGCCAACCAGGTGTGGGATTTTAACGGTCGTGGCGAACTGCGCAATGCTGCTTTCGGCGCCGGCTATGCGCTCAGCATGCCGCTCGACAACACGCCCTTGCTCAAGCTGGTAGGCGACGGCAAGGACGACACGACCATCTGGAGCGTGCAGGAAGCGGCGCCCGAGGACATCGTAAAAATGGCCGCACATAAAGCGTATGGCAAACTGGTCCACCCGTCCGGGCTGGTACTCGCCATCGACGGCTACGAGGACAGCACCAATACATTCGCCTTGACCGACCGGCGCCGCGTATTGCTGCAACCGGACAACGGTGGCAAGCACCAGTTATGGCACGTGCGCAGCGATGGCGTGATTATCTCGGCATTGACCATCGGCTCCAATAACTCGTCCATGACAGCCGATGTGTACCTGGTCCAGGCTGACGACAAACAGGTATTTGCGCAAGGGGTAAGCCTCGCGGCAAAAGTTTTCAAGACCGACAAACAAGGCCTGGCGCATATCGTCGACGCCGACCAGAAGATTTTGTACGCCGGTGCGGTGGTGGTCAAACCCGCCTCCGGTCAACGCGTGACGGCGATGACGGAACCAGGCGATGCGCTGACTTTCACCGCCCTGCCAGCGGGTACCCGTCCGGTCACCTATTCCACCGGCACGGCGGTCAAGTCAAGCGGCTGCTACCGCTTGAAGACCGTTGACAAGCGCGAACTCAAGATCGATGGCTATTTGACCGGAATCGAGTTCGTGCTTGAAGAACGCAACCCTGGCACGCTGTTGAAGCGGAACGAATATTTCCGCATGCGGATGCGGCTGTCGGTCGTGCGCAAAACCGGCGCCATCCCGGTGGAGTTGAAGGATGAACCTGACAACGATACCGACCGCGATTTCGTGGGCGACGACGATGGCCATACCGACATTCGTGTCGATGAGCGCTTCCTGCTGCTGCCGGAAGGGCCGATTTACTCGCTGCGCCTGCATACGGGCGGCAAGAAGCGGCTCGCGTTCGAATATCGTCTGGTGGAAAACGGCCCGTGGATCGGCCTGTCGGACTCGGACGATCCGACCCAGCCCTTGAATGTCAATCTGCTCAACGTGGGTTCCGCACTGGACGCCGCCGCCAGTGGCAGCCGGGTGGTCGGGGTGGCGCTCGAATACGATGCCAGCGCCCAGCTCCTGAAACCGAAACTGCTGCGCAAGCTGCTGAGCTAATTGGTCGTCAAGCCGGGATTCTTGATTTGCATCAAGGAAACCGGCTTTATATCGATGGGACAATGCGTGCCGTGCAAGACCTTTTACCCGCGCGCACGCGCACCTGGCGACAAGGACCACCGATGGCAAAATATTTCAGCCGGCTGTTCGGCAACGACGACCACCGCATCCACGTGATGCAGGACGATGCCCCGCACCCGATCCGGCGCCACCTGCAACCAGCACGCCGCGACGAGCTGGTGCAAGCATTATTCGGCACCGGACCGGCGCGCAGCGTCAAACGCAAGCGCGCCAGCCGGGCCGGCCGCTGACAATCCAAGCCGTCAGGCGTCGATCTTCTTGCTGATCGCCTTGCCGGCGATTTTCACATTCGTGAGCACCAGGTTTTTCACGTTATAGGCAAACCACGGCTGCTCCGCGTTGCGCGGGGTGCCGAAATCGCAATTGGTGATGGTGATGTTGTCGAGCGGGAGCGTGGGCTTGCCGGCGGGTCCGTTATAGGTGCCGGCCACCGGCCCCAGGATCACGAACGCCTGGAAGCACGAGTGCTTGCCGGTTGGCGTTTGCACATCGGAGACGCGCAGGTTCGAGATGTGCACATCGGAGACCTCGGGCGGACGGATACGCACGCTCTCGTCCACCGGCGTGTAGTCGCAATCGATGGTGATCACGCCGCCGGCCGTGGTGTGCGGCACCGCCGGCAGCTTGGTTCCGGGCAGCTGGCTATAGGTGCGGCCGATGGTGGCCACGCCGTTGGGCAGCGTGCAGTCACGCACGTAGAAGTGGCGCAGGAAGCCGCCACGGTTCATATTGGTCTTCATGCGGATGGCGGTATTGAGGCCCGACGTCTGCCAGTACTTGTTGCGGAATTCCAGGCGCTGCGCATACACATGCTCGATACCGCCGGCCATCTCGCTGCCCAGCGTCATGCCGCCATGGCCGCTGTTCATCACGCAGTCCTGCACCAGCACATTGCGGGTGGGGCCGAACTGGATGTCGCGGTTGCGGCCCGCCTTGATGGCGATGCAGTCGTCGCCCGCGTTGAACTCGCAGTGTTCCACGAATACCGTGTCGCAGGCTTCGGGGTCGAAGCCGTCGCTGTTCGGGCCCTGGCTCTCCATGCGCACCTTGCGGATATGGACATTGCGGCAGTTGACCGGGTGGTGCTGCCAGAACGGCGTGGCGGTCACCATGTAACCCTGCATCAGCACATCGGTGCAGCCAATGAATTCGATCATGCTAGGACGCAGGTAGTGGCCCACGCCGAACACGCGCTTGGCCACCGGCACGCCGGCTTCCGACAGCGCCGGCAGATAGCGCACGTCGGCGCGGAAGCTCTGGCGCGTGGCTTCGATCATCTCGCGGTCATGCGCGGGCAGGTTGGGCGCGACTTCGCTCATCGACTTGGGATTGCGCTCGTTGACGGCGATCTCGGTCTGCACACTGCCCTTGTTATGGCGGCCCTTCCAGTCCCACCAGCAGCCTTCGCCGTTCTCGAACGGCACGCCACCCTGGCCGTTCAATACGCTGGTCCAGTCCTCGCCGGTGAGGGCAATATTGGTCTGGCCGTAGGCGTACACCAGCGGCGAATAATTGAGCACGTCGTTGCCCTGCCAGCGCGAAATCGACAGCTTGCCATTCGGGCCGCAATCGATGTCGCCGTACTTGGCAAAGTCGGCCGGGTTGGCGCTGAAATAGACGTGGGCGCCCGCCGCCAGGTACACGTGCACATTCGAGCGCAGCACGATCGGACCGGCCACATACCAGTCACCTTTCGGGATCACCACGCGCCCGCCCCCGGCCTTGTGGCAGGCGGCAATCGCTGCGGTAATGGCGGGATAGGCATCGGGCGAACCGCGCACCGGCGACGGCACGTCGGCTTTTTCGGTATAGCGGATGGTGGCGTTGACCTTGGCCGTTTGGCACGGTTTGGCGCCGAAGGCGGTGATGACGAAATCCTCGTCGCGGAATTTGAGCGGCTTGGCGAACTTCTGTTCGATGTCGCGCGCGCGCTGCCAGGGGTCGGCAGCAGTCTTTTTATCCTCGGCGCTGGCCGACGTGTGCAACAGCGCCGTCGGCACACTGGCCGCCGCCATCATGCCTGCACCGCTGCTCATCAATACGCGACGTTTTTGATCAATCTCCACCTTCATGGTCTGGTCTCCGTGGTTAGCTATTTGCCCGGATTGTTCCGGATCTGGCACTGCGGGACCATTCTAGCAAGGTTTCAAGGTGGTTAGACCACTTTATATCTGGTCTAACCACATCGGTGCAACCAAACAATCGCTGCGGTGATCAATTACCGCTCAACGCTCCATCAGTACCGGATAAGTCCAGCGTGCGCGATCCAGGTACGGCGAGCGTGCCAGCCACCAGCGCAGGCGCGCCTGCGGATCGCCGGCCAGCGTGGCGTCGGCCGCCAGCGCTGCGGCAAAGCTGGTGCGCAGGGCCGGATCCGCCGCCATCATGCGATCCGCCATGGGCGCCAGCAAGTGGCGCGGCAATTGCGATTCGAGCGGCAGGGCGTTATCGAAATGGCCGGTGGCCAGGAACGAATCGTCGCTCTCCGGCTCCAGCAGCGCCGCCGCCAGCAAGTGAAATGGCTGATCGCGCGGAACGCGCACCGAGCCGGCCGGCAGCGTCCACTCCTTCGGCGCGCGCAGCATACCGGTGCGGTCCTTGCCGCTGGCCAGTTGCACCGTCTCCAGTGTCAACGTGCGCGGCGCCTTCAATTCGTCCATCACGATGCCGTGGCGGCGCAGCGCCGCGATCAAGCCCTGCTGTTCGGCGCCGATCCACCACGCCGCCGGCAGTATCACCTCTTTGGTCGAGCGCACGCCGAAGACCGGCATGGCGATATCGACCGGCTCACCGGTCCAGCGCCGCTCGCGCACGCCGGACGCCGGCGACAGGTACGAGTCGTAACGATAGCCCTTGAAGGTTTTGACTTCGAGCGGCGCGGTCTCCTTCTCCCACCGCACCATCAACTGCGCCGGGCGCGCAGCGCGGTCGCGCGCCTTGGCGGCAGCGATGCCCTGCCCTTCACGCGCCACCGTTTTGAGCGACTGTTCGAGCAGCACATACGTGCCCAGCACCCGCCGTTTATACGGCTTCATGGCGTGGTTCTCGACCAGCACCGTGGGAATACCGACAAAATCGCCGTAGCCGGTCGAATAACGCGGCCCTTCGGCGCTGATGCGCAGCCCCTTTTCGGGCGCATCTTCGTCCACCCAGCTTGGATAGATGTCGGGCGTATGGCCCTGCGCGGTGAGCACCGCGTTGACGTCGGCGTGATACGCGGTCATCAGCCAGTCGGCGGTTGCGCGCGAGCGCGCATAGGTGCCCCAGCCGGCAAAGGTGTAGGTCACGTCGTACTGGTAGTCGATGCCGTCGCTCACGTGCACGTCGATGTACAGTGCCGGATCGAAGGTTTGCAGCAGCTTGACCACGGCCGCGATCTCGGGCGACTGCAAGCGCGCGTAATCGCGGTTGAGGTCCAGTCCCTGGCCGTTGGTGCGCGCGCCCTTGCTGTCCGGGCCGTGCTGGTGCGGGCGGCCGATATCGCTGGCGTTTTCATGGCCATCGACATTGAGGATGGGGATGAACACCAGGTCCACCGCGTCAAGCAGATCGTCGCGGCCGCGCAGGGCGATATCGCGCAGCAGCATCAGGCCCGCATCCTTGCCGTCGATTTCGCCCGAGTGGATGCCGGCCTGAATCACCACCACCGGTTTTTTGGCGCCAGGCTTCCTGGCCAGCACGTACACCAGGTCGCGCCCCTGCAGGCTTTTGCCGAAGGTGTGCAGCGACAGCAGTTTCGACGTTCCCGCCAGCGTGCGCAGGTAGTCCAGCGTTTGCGCATAGCTGGGCGAAGAGCGAAAGTCCGACCGTTCGGCCGGCGTGGCCAGGCGGTCGGCAGCCGGCACGATCAGCTGCTCGCTCTTGCCGTTCCACGGCGCGGCAGGTGGCAGCACTTGCGGCGCTGGTGCGGCGGATATTGGAGCTGCTGCATACAGCGAGGTGATGAAAAACAGCGATCGAAACAACATGTGAAGGTTCCCGGTTATATAATGAAGGCCTGTCCGGGCCGTCGTCCGGCGCCGAGGAACAGAATCGAATGGAACGAAATACCCGCCAGCGCACCGCCATCCACCAGTGCATCACTGCCGCAGGGCGCCCGCTCGCGCCGCAGGAAATTCTCGAACACGCGCAGCAGGCCGTGCCGGGCATCGGCATGGCCACCATCTACCGCAATATCAAATCGCTGCTGGAGTCGGGCGAGATCGCCGCCGTGTCGCTGCCCACTGGCGGCGACCGTTACGAAGTGGCCGGCCACGGCCATCATCACCATTTTCACTGCCGCGCGTGCGACAAGGTGTTCGAAGTGCACGCCTGCCCCGGCGACATGCAGAAGCTGGCGCCCAAGGGCTTCCAGCTCGAGTCGCACGAGCTGACCCTGTACGGCCTGTGCGACCAGTGCAAATAAATTAATCGGTCGCGCAGCTCTTGCAATTGCCGTGGTTACGGCGATGCGCGACGATCAGCAGCAGGCTGCTGCAAATGGCCAGTGCGGTCTCCCAGGCCTGGCCGAACAGCGGCCCCACCACGTACACCGCCACGATAAACGCTGCCAGGCCGGCAGCGCCCAGCAGCAGCGCCACCGGTTCGCGGTGCTTGATAAAGCCCGGCAGCAGCGCGACAATCACCGGTATCGTCACGCCCAGCACCAGCAGCGAGTGCACAGAGTCATGTTCGTGGCCCAGGCCCAGCATGGGAAACGCCGCCAGCAGGAACGGCATCGCCACGCAATGCACCAGGCAGATGCCTGATGCGGTCATGCCCGCGTAGTCGCCCCACCGGATTAGGTATTTCATCATTAAAACGACACGCGCACGCCGGCGGTGACATTCCGGCCCGGCAGCGGGGCCGAGTTCTTGATGAACGACGTGTGGCTGTACGCCAGTTCGTTGGTCAGGTTGTTCAGGCGCGCATAGATCTGCGCCGGCATGCCGCCGAGGCGCAGCGTGTAATGCGTGCCCACGTTGAGCATGTTGTAGCCGGGCGTGGCGCCTTCGAAGCCGGCGACCTTGTCCTGCTTGTTCACGCGATAGAACTCCACCTGGCCGTGCAGCTGGCCCAGGTTGCCATCGACGCGGGCGCCTAGGCGCGCGGCCGGAATGCGCGGCAGGTTGCGGTCGCCGCCGGCGCTGTCGAAGCGCGCTCGCACGTAGTCGCCGAACACGGTGGCCTCGAACGCAGGCGAGAACTTGTGTTTCACTTCGCCTTCCAGGCCGGTGAAGGTGGCGTCGCGCTGGGCGTATTCGATCAGCTGGAAGCCTTCGAAGTTGTCCAGCGTACGGGCATAGATATAGTTATCGACCTTGTTGTGGAAGGCGCTCAGCGAGAACGTGGTGGCGCCCGCATACTTGCGCAGCGTGAGATCGACGTTGTTCGAGGTTTCCTTGTCCAGGTCCTGGTTGCCGATCTCGTAGGTGCTGGTCGCCATGTGCACGCCATTGGCATACAGTTCCTCGGCGGTAGGCAGGCGGTGCGCGCGCGACAGCGACGCGCGCAGCGAGTACTCGGGCGCGAATTTCCATACAGCGCCCACGGCGACCGACGTACCGCTCACATCGTGATCGCGCAAGCCGGCCTGGTTGACGGTGATGTCCTGCCACTCGTGGCGGGCGCCCGCTTCGAAGCGCCAGTCCTGCAGCTTGTATTCCTCGGTGACATACACGGCATTTTTTTTGGTGATGGTCGCCGGTACGTAGGCTTCCTCGCCGTCGGCGACGAAATCGCGCTTGGTCGTTTGCACGCCCACCACGCCGCGCCAGCCGCCCAGCGGTGCGTGTTCCGCTTCCACGCGCACGTCGTGCGCCTTGTTGCGGAAACTGGTCGCCACTTCGGCGCCTTCCAGTTCGTCGTGCTGGTAGTCGGTAAGCGAGGCGCGCAGGCGCACCTTGGTGATGCCTGCCACTGGCGCGCGGTATTCGCCGCGCAGGTCCCAGCGGTTGCTGTCGAGTTTTACGGTGGGGATCGCGCCTTCCTCGTGTTCGTGATCGTGATCGTGGCCTTCTTCCTCTTCGTGCTCGCCGCAGTGCAGGGTGGCGCCATGCGGGTGGCAGCCTTCAAATTCGTGGCTGTGGCCGGGAATGCCGTAGCTGGTGCGCTCCTTGGTGTAGGCCAGACCCAGGTAGCCGTTGGCGCCGATCCACGACACGCCCACGCTGCCGGTGTCGGTGTCCTTGAAGCTGCCATCGACGGTGCGGCCTTCGCTCCATCCCTTACCGACCTTGTAGGCGTCGGCTTCGCGTTTGACGCCTTCGGCGTGGAAGGCGAAGCTGCCGGCGCCGCCGGTCACTTCGAATGCACCCGCTTTTTCACGGGCGACCGAGTTGGCGCGCAGTTCTGCACTGCCTTCCAGGCCGTTGACTGGAATCGCGGTCGGAATCTTGCGGTCGATGATGTTGATGGTGCCGCCCACCGCACCGCCGCCATAGGCCAGCGCCGACGGGCCGCGCAGCACTTCGATGCGCTCGGCCAGCATCGGCTCGAACGCCACCGCGTGATCGGGGCTGATGGTGGAAGCGTCCTGGATTTCCGCGCCGTCCGACAGGATCTTGACGCGCGGGCCATCCATGCCCCGGATGATCGGGCGGCTGGCGCCGGCGCCGAACTGGCTCGACGAAATGCCGGGCTGGCGGTTGAGGGTCTCGCCCAGGGTCGATTCGCGCACGCGCACCAATTCATTCCCGCCGATGGACGTCACCGGCGTGATCATGTCGTCGCCGACCACGCCCAGCGCGCTGGCCGAGACGATCACGGTCGGCACCGACTCCGGATCGGCCGCCAGACGGCTTTCGGCCTGGACCTGGGTTTGAGCATGGGCCAGCGGGAAATGGCTCAATGCCAGCGTGATGGCCAGGGCGATCGGGGTGCGGTTGCTGCGAAAAACGGACATGGGAAGTTCCTTATCGATGCTTGATAGTCGGTAATGATAAGTCATTATCATTAAACACTCAAGCGTTACGTGTATCCCGTACGTCGATATGGTCCGCCGGCCAGCGCAACTCGAACAGCGTACCGCCCAGGGCAGACGGCCGGCACGCCGCCTGGCCGCCGTGCGCCTTGGCGATGGCGCCCACCACCGCCAGCCCCAGGCCGCTGCCGCCGCTCTCGCGCGAGCGCGATTGTTCGCCGCGCTGGAATGCCTCGAACACGTGCAGCGCCAGCTCCGGCGCAATGCCGGGCCCCTCGTCTTCCACCCGCAGGGCGCACATGCCGTCCGCGACGACGGCGGCAATGCGCAGCCGGCCCGGCGTGGCGTGGCGGCGGGCGTTTTCCAGCAGCGCCAGCAAGGCCTGGCGCATGCGCATCGGATCGCACAGTACCGGCTCGCCGTCCGCGACCACCTCCATGCGGAAGCCTGCCGCCTGCAGCGCAGGACCGGCCAGCGCGATCACGGTGACGATGTCGCCGGCCAGGTCGGTCTCCACCCGGTGCAGCTCCAGGTGGCCGCTGCCGGCCAGCGCCACGATGCGCAAATCCTCGATAAGCCGGCCCAGTCCTTCGACATGCGTGAGCAGGCTGCGGAACTGCGCCTGGTCGGGCACGAACACGCCATCCGTAAATCCTTGCAGGCGGCCACGCAGGATGGTGACCGGCGTGCGCAGTTCGTGGGCGATGGCGGCATTCCAGAAGCCGCGCTCCTGTTCCATGTGCTGCAGGCGTTCGGCCATGCTGTTGAAGTCTTCCACCAGTTGCGACGCCTCGCCGATCGGGCGGTCATCGACGTCGGCGCGCGCGGCCAGGTCGCCGCCGGCCACCCGCCGCAGGCTGGCGGCAACGGCGTTCAGCGGCGCCAGGATGGGGCGCGACAGCTTGCCCGCCACCGACACGGCAATCGCAAGCGAACAAAGGGTGGACACGCCCATGTACACCCACTCCTCCACGCTGGGACTGTAGTCGTGCGGGTTGGCGAAGAACTCGGGCTGATAGCGCAGCAGCAGCGCATACAGGATGTAGGAACTGATCTGCACCAGCAGGATGATGCCCAGCACCAGCAGCGACATCGAAATGGTGATCTGCCGACTCAGGCCGCCCTTGAACTTCATGCGCCGCCCCCCAGCCGGTAGCCCACGCCACGCACGCTCTCGAGCAGGCCCGTGGCGCCGGCGCCCTCCACCTTCTTGCGCAGCTTGCTGAGATGGCTGTCCACGGTGCGCTCCAGGGTTTCGCCTTCGGGCAGGCAGGCGGCCAGCAGTTCGGCGCGGGTAAATACCCGCTTGGGCGCGCGCGCCATGTGCGCCAGCAGGCGGAATTCGGTGATGGTCAGCGCCAGCACCTGGCGGCCGGCCGCGCCGCACACGGCCGCCTCGTAGTGTTCGAGATCGACCTCGATGCCTTCGGCGCGCAGCAACTGGTGCGGCTGCGCCCCGCCCTGCAAGGTGCGGCGCAGCACGGCCAGCGTGCGCGCCACCACTTCGGCCGCGTTGAACGGCTTGACGATGTAGTCGTCGGCGCCGATGCGCAGGCCGGTGAGCTTGTCGATATCCTGGTCCATCGCAGTGAGCATGATGACGGCGGTGTGGCCGCGCCGGCGGATTTCGGACAGCACTGCCCAGCCATCGAGCCGGGGCATCATCACGTCGAGCAGCACCAGGTCGGGCTTGAGCGCATGGTGCATATCGAGCGCGGCCTGGCCGTCGGCGGCGTGCGCCACGCGCAGGCCGGAGCGCGCCAGGTAGGCCATCAGGATCTGGGCGATTTCCGCCTCGTCCTCGGCCACCAGCACCAGCGCCTGGGCGGAATCCGGAGGAGCTTCCATGGTGTCGTGAGGTTTTTGCATAGGCGACCATGATACCGCCGCCCGGCGCGCGTTTGCCAGTGCGGAAAAATATCGTTCGCCTCCATCGAATCTCCACACTTCCCCCATCGAACTTGCATGTGCGAAGCGTAATCTCGCCGCACGACCACCTGAATAAATAACTTATGCATACCCTGTTGAAGAAATGGCCCTTGATGATCGCGGCCGCATTGTCCCTGGCCGCATGCTCGAAACAAGGCGCCGCGCCGCCGGCTGCGCCGCCACCGGCCGTCACCGTAGTGGCCCTGAAGCCGGCCGCCGTCACCCTCGACGACGACCTGCCCGGCCGCGTGGCGGCGCTGCGCACGGCCGACATCCGCCCGCAGGTCGGCGGCATCGTGCTGCGCCGCCTGTTCGAACAGGGCGCCGAAGTAAAGGCCGGCCAGCCGCTGTTCCAGCTCAACCCGGCGCCGTTGAAAGCGGAGTTCGATTCCGCCGCAGCGTCGCTCCAACACGCGCAGGCCACGCTGGCGCGCACCACCCGCCAGGCCGAGCGGCTGCAACCGCTGATCGACGCCGACGCCATCAGCCGCCAGTCGTTCGACGACGCCGTCTCCGAACGCGACCTGGCTGCCGCCAATGTGGCGCAAGCCCGCGCCACGCTGGAACGGCGCCGCCTGGACCTGGCATTTACCACCGTGCAGGCGCCGATCTCGGGCCGCATCGGCTCCGAGCTGGTGACCGAAGGCGCGCTGGTGGGCCAGCTCGACGCCAATCCCATGGCCCGCATCCAGCAGACCGACAAGGTGTACGTGGATGTGCGCCAGCCGGCAGCGATGATCGCCTCGATCCATGCGCTGGGGGCGCGCGCAACCGATGGCGTGGCCGTCACCATCCTCGACGCCGACGGCAAGCCGTATGCCGCCAAGGCCCGCATCCTGTTCTCGGACATGAGCGTGGACGCCGGCACTGGCGATGCCACCCTGCGCATCCTGGTGGACAACGCCGACCGCGCGCTGCTGCCCGGGATGTTCGTGCGCGCGCGCATCGCCCGCAGCGCCACATCGAACGAACTGATGGCGCCGCAGCAGGCGGTGCAGCGCGGCGCCGACGGCGAAGCACTGGCCTGGACGCTCGACAAGGACCACAAGGCCAGCCTGCGCAAGATCGAAGTGGGACCGGTGGTGAACCATCAATACGTGATCCGGTCCGGCCTGAAAAGCGGTGACGTGCTGGTGGTCGAGGGCCAGGAACGGCTGCAGGACGGCCTGCAGGCGGCGCCACAACCGTGGCAGCCGGCGGCGTCGAAGACGGCGCAACGCTGATCGCACAGGAAAATACCAGCCATGTCTCAATTCTTTATCAACCGCCCCATCTTCGCCTGGGTGGTCGCCATTTTCATCGTGCTGTTCGGGCTGATTGCGCTGCCCAACCTGCCGATCGCCCGCTTCCCGTCGGTGGCGCCACCGAGCGTCACCATCAGCGCCGTGTATCCCGGCGCCTCGCCGCAAACCATGAACGACGCGGTGGTGGCGCTGATCGAACGCGAACTGTCGGGCGTCAAAAACCTGCTGTACTACGAATCGTCCACCGACACCTCGGGTTCGGCCTCGATCACCGTCACTTTCAAACCCGGCACCAACCCCGAGCTGGCGCAGGTCGATGTGCAGAACCGGCTCAAGTCGATCGAACCGCGCCTGCCGCAGACGGTGCGCCAGAACGGCGTGACGGTGGAATCGGCATCGTCCGGCTTCCTGATGATCATCAGCCTCAATGCCGATGCGAAGCAAGGCAAAGGCGCCGATGCACTGGAGCTGGGCGACTACCTGGCCCGCAACGTCATCGAGGAACTGCGCCGCGTACCCGGCGTAGGCAAGGTGCAGCTGTTCGGCGCCGAGCGGGCCATGCGGATCTGGGTCGATCCCGAAAAGCTGATCGCCCATAACGTTTCGATGGGCGACGTCACCGCCGCCATCGCTGCGCAAAACGTGCAGATCGCGCCTGGCCGCGTGGGCGACACGCCGTCCGTGCCCGGCCAGCGCGTGACCACGCCGCTCACGGTGCAGGGCCAGCTGCGCAACGCGCAGGAGTTTGCCGCCATCGTGCTGCGCGCGGGCCGCGACGGTTCGCTGGTCACGCTGGGCGACGTGGCACGGGTGGAACTGGGCGCGCAGAGCTACAACTTCCAGGCGCGCGAAAACGGCGTGCAGTCGGCCGGCGCTGCCGTCTCGCTCTCGCCCGGCGCCAACGCCGTGGCCACGGCTGCCGGCATCCGCGCACGGATGGCGGAACTGGCCAAATCGATGCCGCCCGGGATGGCGTATTCGGTGCCGTTCGATACCGCGCCGTTCGTCAAGATTTCGATCGAAAAAGTGGTGACCACGCTGGTGGAAGCCATGGTGCTGGTATTCCTGGTCATGTATCTGTTCCTGCAAAAGGTGCGCTACACGGTGATACCGGCCATCGTCGCACCGATTGCGCTGATGGGCACTTTTGTCGTGATGGCGGTGGCAGGTTATTCGATCAATGTGCTCACCATGTTCGGCATGGTGCTGGCGATCGGCATCATCGTCGATGACGCCATCGTGGTGGTGGAGGCCGTTGAACGGCTGATGGCCACCGAGCGCCTGTCGCCGCGCGAGGCGACGTCGCGGGCGATGAAGGAAATCAGCGACGCGGTAGTCGGCATCACGGCAGTGCTCACCGCCGTGTTCATCCCGATGGCGCTGGCCGCCGGTTCGGTGGGCGTGATCTACCGCCAGTTCACGGTGGCGATGGCGGTAGCTATCCTGTTCTCGGCGTTTTTGGCGCTCACGCTCATGCCGGCGCTGTGCGCCACCATGCTCAAACCGATCGGCCCCGAAGACCATGTCAAAAAAGGTTTCTTCGGCTGGTTCGACCGCAGCTTCGATCGCATGACGGCCCGCTACGCGGCCGGCAACACCGCGCTGCTCAAGCGCGGCGGGCGCATGATGCTGCTCTATGCGGCGATTGCCGCCGCCGTGGCCTGGGGCTTTACCCGTCTGCCGTCCGCCTTTTTGCCGGAAGAAGACCAGGGCTATTTCATCACGTCGTTCCAGCTGCCGTCCGACGCCACCACCGGCCGCACGCTGGACGTGGTCGAACAGTACGAGCAGCACGTGGCCAGCCGTCCCGGCATCGACGTCAATCAATCGCTGCTGGGATTTGGCTTCTCCGGTTCCGGTCCCAATGCGGCCATGGCCTTCACCATGCTCAAGGACTGGCCCGACCGCGACGGCGCCAGCGCCCAGGAGGAAGTGCTGCAGGCGCAGATGGCGATGGGCGCCGCGCGCGAAGGCATGATCATGTCGGTGCTGCCACCGGCCATCGATGAACTGGGCAACTCGTCCGGCTTCGTGCTGCGCCTGCAGGACCGCGCCAACCAGGGCGCCGCCGCACTGCAGGCGGCGCAGAACCAGTTGCTCGGACTGGCGGCGCAAAGCCCGTTGCTGGGCATGGTCTATCCGGACGGCTTGCCGCCCGGCGCCAGCGTGCGCCTGGAAATCGACCGCAAGAAGGCCGAGGCGCTGGGCGTATCGTTCGCCGCCGTGAGCGACATGCTCACCACCGCCACCGGCTCGACGTATGTGAACGACTTTCCCAACGCCGGCCGCATGCAGCAGGTGATCGTGCAGGCCGATGCCTCGGCGCGCATGCAGCTCGACGACCTGCTGGCGCTGCGCATCCGTAACAGCGACGGCGGCATGGTGGCGCTCAAAGAAATCGTCCAGCCGGTGTGGCAGCAAACGCCGCTGCAACTGGTGCGCTTCCAGGGCTACCTGTCGAGCCGCATCAGCGGCGGTGCCGCGCCCGGCGTTTCCAGCGGCGCAGCGATGGCCGAGATGGAGCGCCTCGCTGCGCAACTGCCGCCCGGCTTCGGCGTGGCCTGGGCCGGCCAGTCGCTGCAAGAGAAGGAATCGGCCGCACAGGCGCCGCTGCTGATGGCGCTGTCGATGCTGGTGGTATTCCTGGTACTGGCAGCCCTGTACGAAAGCTGGGCGATTCCCGTCTCGGTGATGCTGGTGGTGCCACTGGGCCTGCTGGGCGCCCTGCTGGCGGTGGGCTTGCGCGGCATGCCGAACGATGTGTTCTTCAAGGTGGGCATGATCACCATCATCGGCCTGTCGGCCAAGAACGCGATCCTGATCGTGGAGTATGCGCGCCAGTTGCATGCAGAGGGCAAAGGGCTGGTGGAAGCGGCCATCGAAGCGGCGCGACTGCGCCTGCGGCCGATCCTGATGACATCCCTGGCCTTCACGCTGGGCGTGGTCCCGCTGATGCTCGCCACCGGCGCCAGCGCCGAAACCCAGCACGCGATCGGCACCGGCGTGTTCGGCGGCATGGTGGCCGCCACCGTGCTGGCGATTTTCTTCGTTCCGGTATTTTTCGTAATGGTAGTGGGCGGCGCCGAGCGTCTGGCGCGCTGGCGCCAGCAGCCATCTGCCGCACCCAAGCTCGAGGAGCAAGCGCCATGATGCGCCATACACTGATGACTGTCTTCGTGGCCGGCGCGCTGTCTGCATGCTCGCTCGCGCCCCCGCTGGAAAAACCGGCGCTGCCGGTGGCGGCCAGCTATGACGCGGCCTCTGCCGCCTCATTTGATTCGAACGCCGGCACCGGCGCCGACGTAGCCTGGCGCACCATGCTGCCCGACCCGCGCCTGCAACAGCTGGTGCAACTGGCGCTGGTCAACAACCGCGACCTGCGCGAAGCTGCACTGAATGTCGCCGCAGTCCAGGCCCAGTACCGGATCGAGGACGCCAACCGCCTGCCCAGGGTCGATGTCGCGGCCGGCGCCACGCGCCAGCGCGCGATTGGCACCAATAGTGCCGGCGGCTTCCAGCCACGGGCGATCGAGGAAAGCAGCAATGCCGGCCTGGCGATCAACGCCTTCGAGCTCGATTTCTTCGGTCGCCTGCGCTCGCTGTCGGACGCCGCCTTCGCCCGCTACCTGGCCTCGGTGGAAGGACAGCGCGCCGCGCGCCTGACCCTGATCGCGGCCGTGGCGGACGCCTACCTCGAACAGCGGCTGGCGCAGGAGCAGGCGCTGCTCACGCAGCGCACGCTGGACGACTGGCGCCAGTCGCTCGCGCTCACCGAGCGCCTGCACACGGCGCAGCAGCGCAGCGGCATCGACCTGGCCCAGGCGCGCGGCCAGGTGGCGACGGCGGAAGCGGACCTGCAAGCGCGCGAGCGCGCGCTGCGGCTGGCGCACAACAACCTGGAACTGCTGGTGGGCGCCCCCCTCCCCGCCGACCTGCCCGACGGCGCGGCGCTGTCGCAACAACCGGTGCTGACCACCCTGCCCGCCGGCCTGCCCTCGGACCTGCTGGCGCGGCGGCCGGACATCATCCAGGCCGAGCACGCGCTGGTGGCTGCCAACGCCGATATCGGCGCCGCCCGCGCGGCGTTCTTCCCGCGCATCTCGCTCACCGCGCAACTGGGCTTCGCCAGCCCGGAGATCGGTGGCCTGTTCCGCGGCAGCCAGCGCAACTGGTCGTTCGCGCCACAGCTGACGCAACCGATTTTCCACGGCGGCCAGCTGCGCGCCGAACTGCGACTGGCCGAAGTGCGCAAGTCGATCGCGGTGGTGCAGTACGAACGGGCGATCCAGTCGGCCTTCCGCGAAGTGGGCGACGCGCTGGCCGGCAGCCAGACGTACCGGCTGCAAATCGACGCGCAGCAACGGGTGGTGGACGCGGCCGAACTGCGCGAACGGCTGTCGAAACTGCGCTACGGCGCCGGCCAGGACAGCCGCCTGGAACTGCTCGACGCCCAGCGCCAGTCGTACGCCGCGCAGGGCACCCTGCTCGACCTGCGGCGCGACCAGTTCCGGTCGGCGGTGGCGCTGTACAAGGCGCTGGGGGGTGGCGCGGAGGGTTAATTCGGTGCCGGCGGCGGATTGCGCACCTGCTCCAGCAGCGCCAGCACCGCCTGTTCGGCCGCGCCTTCGGCCTCCGCTTCCGAGCCGAACACCTGGTCGGCCGCCACGCGCTGGCGCGTATGAATCACATTCATGTGCATGGGCGTGGCGGACGGCGCCGAGATGGCGACAAACGCGCCCCACTGGTCGCTGCCCTCCAGCGGTTCGGCCATGTATTCGACCTGGTACTCATCGATGGTTTTGATCGGCATGATGCGGCTCCAAAAGGTTGAAGCGCCAATATAACCGCAGGGCCGCTGCGCGCGGCGCGCGGGAGCGGTGCGCCATGCTGCCGGTATCGCGGCTATGCTCGGGGTCAGACCCCACACTCAACCAGGACCTTCCATGCTCAAACGGCTACTGCTCGCCTGCGCCCTGCTGCTCTCCACCACCACGGCATCGGCCGCGCCGCAGCGCGCGATCACGGACCTCGGCAACAATATCTACCGCTTCCAGAACGACACCCATTACTCGATCTTCATCGTGGGCAAGCGCGGCGTGCTGATGACCGATCCGATCAACGCCGACGCCGCGCGCTGGCTCAAGGCGGAGGTGGACAAGCGGTTCGGCAAGCTGCCGGTGACCCACCTGGTGTACTCGCACAACCACGGCGACCATGTGTTCGGCGGCGAGGTATGGCAAGAACCGGGCACGCGCGTGATCGCTCACCAACTGGCGGCGGCCGACCTGGCCCGCAACCGCGCCCCCACCGCACTGCCCGACATCACGTTCAGCGATCGGTTGAATGTCGACTTCGAAGGCCGGCCCATCGAACTACGCTACCACGGCCCCAATAACGGCGCCGGCAACATCAGCCTGTACGTGCCGGATGCGAAAACACTGTTCGTGGTGGACTGGATCGTCCTGAAACGCCTGCCATGGATGGAGCTGTATTACTACAATCTCGATGGCATGATCGCGTCGCTGCACCAGGCGCTGGCGATCGACTTCGACACCGTCGCTCCCGGCCATGGTCAGACTGGCACCAAGGCCGACGTACGCGAGTTCCTGGCTTACCTGGAAGACCTGCGCGCCGCCGTCCTCGATGGCATGAACCAGGGCAAGACGCTAGCGCAACTGCAGCAGGACATCAAACTGGACAAGTACGCGGGCTATGCGAAGTACCGCGAGTGGCTGCCCCTGAATATCAAGGGCGCGTACGAGCAGCTGGCGCAAACGTCCGGGCGGTTTGGCCAGGAAAAGTAGCGGTTACACGGGTTGCGACTGGCCGTAAGCGTGCGCCATATTACGCGCCATGCCCGCGATCTCGGCGCGCAGCGCGGCCGGTTCGTGCACCACCACGCCGTCGCCAAAGCCCAGCAGCCACCAGACCAGCGCCCGCGTGTTGGGCACCGTGGCGCGCAGTTGCAGGCCGCCGCCGGGCAGCGCTTCGAGCTGCTGGGCGCTGCACAGCGGCGTTTCGTACAGGTGCTCGCCGGCCTGGCGCGTAAACACCGCGCGCAACCGCATCGGTGCCCCGGCCACCACGCCGAACTGGCCCGAGGCCACGTAGTCGTCGAGATCGAAGCCGGCCGGCTTGCGTGCCGGCTCCATCCGCGCCACGGCATGCGCGATGCGGTGCAGCGCCAGCGTGCGCACGTCGGCATAGTCGGCAAACCTGCATACCAGGTAAATCACCGCGCCGCGCTGGACCACCGCCAGCGGATGCACCACCGGATACTCGGCCGGTTGCGCCACGTCGCGCTTGCGGTAGGCCAGCGTCAATTGACGGTCCGCCATCAGCGCGCCATACACGACATCGCGCACGCCGGCATCGATCGCCGGCGGCAGCAGCGGCTGCGCGGCAGCGATGCTGCGCACCTTGCCCAGCCATGCCTTGGAGGGCACCTGGTCGCCCACCGTGCCGAGCGTGCGCGCGGCAGCGGCAAAATGCGATTGCAGCGCGGCCGCCGTATCGGGCGGCAGCTGGTGGCCCAGTTGCTGCTGCAGTAGCGTCAACGCCAGCGCCTCGGGCACCGTCACGCCGGGCAGGCTGAAGGCGGCGCCGTCGCGCATCCAGCTCCAGCCAAAGGGCTTGCTATCCTCGTTCGGCTGGAGCGGAAACACCTCCATCAGCTCCTTCAGGTCGCGCTGCACGGTGCGCGGCGTGACCTTGTAATCGGCGTCGGCCAGCCGTTCGCACAGCTGCGCGACGGTGATCATGGCGGGTGCGCGCGGCACCTGGCGCAGCATGTGCCATTGGCGCAGCAGGGATTTCTGGTTGGTGGACAATACATTTACTCCTTCAAGTCGGTTCGGGTGGCGCCGGCGGCGCGATCTCGGCACATGCCAGTCCGGATGGCACGCGATGCAAGCGCCATACTCCGCTGTCGTGCAAGTGCTGCGCCAACACTTCCGCCACCGCCAGCGTCAGCCCAAAGCGCGTCTTGAGACGCACTACCGGACACGCCAGCCATGGCCCCGAGATGTGGTACTGCGCGCCGGCGTAAGCGGCTGCCTGGTCCGCAAGGGAAAGATCTGGCGTGATGTCGGTCATTGTCGATGATCAGGCGCGCCATGCGGCGCAACACCAACCACCTTAAGGCCTGCTGCGCCAGATGCTGTCGCAGGCAGGTAGAAACGTCTGCCCTCAGGCGCGGTCGAGTCGGGCCATCGCGCACCTGCACCGGCCCGGCCTTCACTTCCATCAGCAGCAGCGCGCCGCCCGGCGCCATGACCACCACGTCGATTTCACCATAATGGTCATGGCCGCGATGCACGGCGTGCAAGGGGATGCCATGAAAAACTTCATACCCATCCGGTAACGATTGCGCCAGTCCCTGGACCAGGTCGAGCTCCCGATACAGTCCGCCATCCTGCCTGAGCGCCCCTGCCGTCGACGATAAGTACAGCCATAAGATTCCCGGGAAAAAGATTCCCTGAGATAATAATTCAAATTGGAAATTATTTCAGATTATCGATTCCAGGTCAGGCAATTCCACGCTTTAGCGCTCCGCCTCGTCCTCCGCCATCTCGTACCACATCGCATTGAGCACTCCAAACATCGCTGCCAGCGGCAGCCCCAGAATCCAGGCGAAATACCACATGATTGACTCCTTTATCGACAATTAATAAGCATGGCCGCGATGGTCGGCAATCGCCTCGCCATCGACCTTGCCCCACAAGACCTTGTACACCCAGCTGGTGTAGGCCACGATCAGCGGAATGAACACGCTCGACACCACCAGCATGATGAACAGCGTCAGGTGGCTCGATGACGAATCCCACACCGTCAGGCTGGCGCGCGGGTCGAGCGACGATGGCAGGATGAACGGGAACATGGCCGCGCCCACGCCCAGGATGATGCCGGCAATCGCCGCGCCGGAAGCGAGCAGCGCCAGGCCGCCGCGCCGCGCGCGCATCAGCACCAGCGCCAGCATCGGCGCGGCCAGGCCCAGTACCGGTGCGGCCCAGGTCCACGGATGGTTTTCGAAGTTGGCGAACCAGGCGCCGGTGGCTGCCTGCGCGGTCTTGAACAGCGGGTTCGACGGACCTTCGGTAACGATGGCGCTGGTGATGCGATAGCCATCGACCGCCTGCCACAGCGCCACGCCGGCCGCCGCGTACAGCACCACGGTAGCCACCGCCGCCACGCTGCCGTAGCGGCGCGCACGGTTGGCGACCTCGCCGTCGGTTTTCAGCTGCAGCCAGGCCGCGCCGTGCATCACCAGCATGGCCACCGACACCAGGCCGCACAGCAGTGCGAAGGGATTGAGCAGGCCGAAGAACGTGCCTTCGTACAGGATGTGCATGTCGTAGGTAAAACGGAACGGCACGCCCAGCAGCACATTACCGACCGCCACGCCGAAGATCAGGGCCGGCACCACGCCGGAGAAGAACAGCACCCAGTCCCAGCGCGCGCGCCAGCGCGGGTCTGCGCGCTTGCTGCGGAATTTGAAGGCGACCGGGCGCAGGATCAGTCCCGTCAGGATCACGAACATGGCGAGGTAAAAGCCCGAAAACGACACCGCGTACAGCTGCGGCCACGCGGCGAAGATGGCGCCGCCGCCCAGGATCAGCCATACCTGGTTGCCCTCCCAGACCGGGCCGATGCTGTTGATGATGACGCGCCGTTCCAGGTCGGTCTTGCCAGCGAACGGCAGCAGGATGCCGGTGCCAAGGTCGAAACCATCGGTGACGGCAAAGCCGATCAGCAGCACGCCAAGCAGTACCCACCACACCAGGCGCAGGGTTTCGTAAGACAGTAATTCATGCAGGATCATGATGTGCTCCTCAAGCGGATTGGGGTTGGTTGACCGATGGCGCGGCATGCGTGCGGCCCTTCGGTGCCGCTGGCACGGCGGCCACGGTGAATTCCTCCGGGCCCTTGCGGATCGCCTTGAGCATCAGCTTCATTTCGATCACCAGCAGCACGGTATAGATCGCGGCAAAGCCGGCAATCGTCGCCAGCAGCGTGGCCACGCCCAGGTGCGACACGGCCATGGCAGTGGGCAGCACGCCCTCGATCACCCAGGGCTGGCGTCCCAGCTCGGCGACGATCCAGCCGGCTTCCACGGCCACCCACGGCAGCGGAATCGCCAGTACCGCCACTTTCAGCAGCCAGCGGTGCCGGTCGAGCGTGCGGCGCACCGACAGCACGAAGAAGGTCGCGGTCAGGGCGATGAAGAAGATGCCCAGGCCGACCATCACGCGGAAGGACCAGAACAGCGGCGCCACGGGCGGTACGGTGTCGAGTGCGGCCTGGTGGATCTGCGCGGGCGTGGCCTGGCGCGGATCATCGACGTAGCGCTTGAGCAGCAAGGCATAGCCGAGCGCCTGGCCCTTCTCTTCGAACACCGCTTTGGCTGCGGCGGGTACCGGGCTGCCCGGCGCCACGGCGCGGATGGTTTGCAGCGCGTCGTAGGCGACGATGCCGTCGCGGATGGTGTCCTCGCCCTTGCGGACCAGTTGGGCGATGCCGGGGATTTCGGTGTTCAGTGAACGGGTGCCGATCAGGCCCATTACCATCGGAATGTGCAGCGCATAATGCGTCTCGCGCGCCTGCTGGTCGGGGAAGCCGAAGGCGGTGAAGGCGGCCGGCGCGGGTTCCGTTTCCCACATGGCTTCGATGGCGGCCAGTTTCATTTTTTGATGCTCCGACGACTGGTAGCCGCTCTCGTCGCCGAGTACCGCCACCGACAGCGAAGCGGCCAGGCCGAACGCGGCGGCCACCGTCATCGACCGCTTGGCCAGCGCCACATGGCGGCCCTTGAGCAGGTACCACGCCGAGATGCCCAGCACGAAGATGGCCGCCACCGTGTAGCCGGCCGACACCGTGTGCACGAACTTGGCCTGCGCCACCGGGTTGGTGAGCACGGCGCCGAAGTCGGTCACTTCCATGCGCATGGTTTGCGGATTGAGCGCGGCGCCGACCGGGTTCTGCATCCAGCCGTTGGCGATCAGGATCCATAGCGCCGACAGGTTGGAGCCCAGTGCGACCAGCCACGTCACCACCAGGTGCGCGCGTTTTGACAGCTTGTCCCAGCCGAAGAAGAACAGGCCGACAAAGGTCGCTTCGAGGAAGAAGGCCATCAGGCCCTCGATGGCCAGCGGCGCGCCGAAGATGTCGCCCACGTAGTGGCTGTAGTAGCTCCAGTTCATCCCGAACTGGAATTCCATGACGATGCCGGTGGCTACGCCCATGGCGAAGTTGATGCCGAACAGGACGCCCCAGAACTTGACCATGTCGCGCCAGATGGTGCGACCGGTCATGACGTACACGGTCTCCATGATGGCGAGGATGATGGACAGGCCGATGGTAAGCGGCACGAACAAAAAGTGGTACAGCGCAGTGAGCGCGAACTGCAGCCTGGATAAGGCGACGATATCGAAGTCCATGATGTTTCCCTGGTTATTACAATTTACAATAGTTGATTGCTGATTCAGTCCTGCCGCAGCACAGCCAGCGCGGCGTCGAAATCCTGCGTTCCGCGCCCCACATCGAACGCAATGCGGCCGTTGCGTACGCCCACCAGCCGGTCGGCCAGCGCTGCTTCGCGCCGCAGGTGGGTGGCGATGATCACGGTCTGCCCTTGCGCGCGCGCGTGCCGGTCCAGTCGTTGCAGGACATCGCGGGCAGTGGCGGCGTCCAGCGCCTCGGTTGCTTCGTCGAGCAGCCACACCCGCGACGGATGCAGCAGCAACCGCGCCAGGGCGAGGCGGCGCGCCTGGCCGCCCGACAGTCCCAGCCCACCCTCGCCCAGCATGGTGTCCAGCCCCTTGCCGAAGGCGCGCACTTGCGCATCGAGCCCCGCCGCTTGCAGCGCATGCCACAGGCGGTCGTCATCGGCGTCGGGCGCGGCCAGGCGCAGGTTGTCGCGCACGGTATCCTGGAACAGCTCCGTGCGCTGGGTGAACAGGCAGGCGTGGGCTGCCTGCACGCTGCCGGCCAGTGGCGCGATCTCGCCGGCCATCAGCGCCAGCAAGGTCGATTTGCCGGCGCCGCTGGGGCCGACCAGCGCTACCCGCTCGCCGGGAGCGATACGCAGGTCGATGGCGTGGACCATCGGCATGCGGCCCGACTGCGCGGCCGCTACGTGATCGAAGACGATGGCGGCGCAGGTGTTGGCATTGCCAGCGGCGTTGATGTCGATAGGGCCAGGGATGTTGGCGGTGACGTTGGCGTCGGTCGGCTTGGCCGTTACCGTGTCAGCGGCAGCGCTCGTAGTTGCACCGACCGGCGCCAGGCCCTGCTCCAGCCTGGGGCCCAGCCGCTTCATTGCCAGCCACAGCCGCCCTGCTTCCAGCGCACCGCGCCGCAGGCCTGCGAACGGTTCCATGGCGGCGAGCGCGATCAGGATCGCCAGCGCTGCCAGCGGCACCGGCATGGCGCGGTACTCGACCAGCGCGGCGGCGGCCAGCAACACCGCAGCAAGGGTGGCGCTGCCGGCGATGCCGAACGCCGCGCCAGCGCGGGTGTCGCGCTGCATCAAGGCCAGGTCGGCGCGGGCCAGCGCATGGTCGGTGCGGGCCAGGGCCTGGCACTGGGCATTCAGGCGCCCGGCCATCGCCAGTTCGGTCTGGCCGGCCACCAGGTCGATGGCGCGGGCGCGCAGCGCTTCCACGGCGCGCGAGCGGGACACACCGGGACGGATCGCGCTTTTTAACAGCAGCAAGGTGATTGCGCCGCCGCACACGAGCAGCCACAGGCCGAGCACCACGCCCAGTTGCCACTGCATGAAAGCGACCACCACGCCGGCCAGCACGGCCGCGCACAACGCGGTGGCAGACGGCACCAGCAGGCGCAGGTACAGCGACTCCAGCGCATCGATATCGGCGGTCAGGCGGAACAGCAGCTTGGCCGGGCTGCGCAGCAGGCGGCTGGCGGCATCGGGCAGCGACCAGCCCCGAAACAGCCGCACGCGTAGTTCGGCCAGCGCACCGAAGGTGGCGTCGTGCGTGACCAGCCGCTCGGCGTAGCGGGTGCCGGTACGGCCCAGCGCCAGCAGGCGGATCCCGGCCGATGGCGCGAACACGTCGAACATGAAGGCGGTCGAAGCACTCATGCCGGCAATGGCGGTGGCGGTGATGAACCAGCCGGACAGCCCGAGCAAGGCCATGCCGCCCAGCGTGGTCAATGCCGCCAGCGCGGCGCCCAGCAGCAGGCGTTTCGGTTCGGCCAGCAGCAACTGGCGCAGCGCGGCATACGACGTGGCGTTCATGCGATGCTCCTTTGTGGCGTGGTACGCGCGGACAGGTCGATGGCGCGATGCAGGCGCGCGGCCAGCACCGGGTCGTGGGTGGCGACCAGCATGGTCTTGCCCTTGGCGAGCGCCAGCAGCGCATCGGTCACGCGGGTCGCGGTTTCGCTGTCGAGATGCGCGGTCGGTTCGTCCACCAGCAGCAGGTCGGCGTGCGGCCACACGGCCACCCGGGCCAGTGCCAATCTCACGGCCTCGCCACCGGACAGGCCGTGGCCGCCGTCGCCCAACATCACTTCCGGCCGCGCTTGCGCCACGGCGCCCAGGCCGGCCAGGTGCAGCGCGTCGGTCACGGCCAGGTCGGTGGTCACCGGACGGCCAAGGGTGATGTTGTCCGCCACCGGGGCGGTGAAGACGTGCGGGCGTTGGCCCATCCAGGCCATGCGCCGGCGCAGCGTGGCGGCGCCGGCGTGATCGAGGATGGTGCCGCCGATACGGACCTCGCCTGCTTGCGCTGGCAGCAGCCCCGCCATCAGCGCCAGCAAAGTGGTTTTGCCGGCGCCGCTCGCGCCCAGCAGCGCCACGTGTTCGCCTGGGCGCACGGTGAAGGAGAAGTCGTCAAACAGAGGCTGCTCGCCGGCGTGAGCGAAGTGCAGATTGCGGACGTCGACCGACGGCGGCATCCTTAAGGGAGCGACTTCGGCTGCCATTTGTGCAGCACACGCAGCTACGCCAGAACCGGTAGCGACAGTAACGCCAACTGCGGCGGCGCCTGTCTTAACGCTGGCGCCAACGCCGGCAGACAATCCGAGACCATCACCGGCGCCGACCAGCATCACCCCATCTGCCGCCAGGTCGCGCAGGCTGGCCAGTCCCGCCTCGCCGGCCGCCTTGTCGTGCCAGACGGCGGCCAGTTCGCGCAGCGGCTCGAAAAAGGCTGGCGCCAGCAGCAGGATGAACAGGCCCTGGGCCAGCGTCAGTCGTGTGCCCCAGGCGCCAAAGTCGAGGGTACCCAGCAGCGAGAAGCCGATGTACACGGCCACCATCGCCACGCCCAGCGCCGAAAACAGTTCCAGCACGGCGGAAGACAGGAATGCGATGCGCAGCACGGCCATGGTGCGGCGGCGCAGCGACTGCGCGGTGTCGCCCAGGCGAGTGGCGGTGGCGTCCATGGCGCCCAGCGCGCGCAAGGTTGCCAGGCCGCGCAGGCGGTCCAGCAGGAAGGCGTTCATGCCGCCCAGTTCCACCATGTGGGCGCGGCTGGCAGCTTGCGCGCCCATGCCTACCAGCGCCATGAAAACGGGGATCAGGGGCGCTGCCACCAGCAGCACCAGCGCGGCGATCCACGACAGCGGCGCGATGGCCGCCACGATGGCCAGCGGCGCCAGCACGGCTTTCCAGCGGGCCGGCTGGAAGCGTACCAGGTAAGGCACCACGGCTTCGGCCTGCTCGGCCAGCACGCTGGCCGCTTGCCCGGACCGGGCGCGATCGCGGTCCAGCGGCGAACGGCGTGCCAGCACAGCCACGGCGTGCGCCCGCAGTACCGACAGGTGGCTGCGCGCCGCCGCATACATGGCGCGCGCGCCCCAGCCCTCGGCCAGTGCGCGCAGCACGCCCAGCGCCAGCACGGCCGCCGCCGGCAGCAACGCCCCACGCCATCCGGCACCCTCTACCATGCCCTGCACCGCCCAGGCCAGCAGCGCCGCCTGCGGCAACCACAAGAGGGCGGCGGCGCCCTGCACCAGCGCGGGCAGGCGGGGAACGACGAATACCGGCAGTGAAACGCTTGCGGAAGACATGGCAACAACATCCTGTAATTACTGAGTTTTCAGAAATTCTTGTAAATTCGATTTTTAGTATAATACGCCGGAACGATGATGTACATCAATTTTTATAGCCGGAGACGTCCACCATGCCCAATACGCCAGCCACCCCGACACCGAACAACTTCCAGATGACGCCACTGGCCCAGGGCTTCATCAGCCACTTCGGCGAGATGGGCAGCCGCTGGGGTTTCAACCGCACGGTGGGACAGGTATATGCGCTGCTGTTCGTGTCCGAGCAGCCGCTGCACGCGGACGAAATCGCCGAGCACCTGACGTTCTCGCGGTCGAACGTGAGCATCGGCCTGAAGGAATTGCAGGGATGGGGACTGATACGGCAGACGCGCCTGCCGGGCGACCGGCGCGAGTATTTCTCATCGCTGGGCGATGTCTGGCAGATTTTCAAGGTGGTGGCGGCCGAACGGCGCCGGCGCGAGGTGGCGCCGACGCTGACGGTGCTGCGCGAATCGCTGATGGCGCCAGCCGGCGAACCGGGTGACCGCTACGCCCAGCAGCGCATGCGCGAGATGTACGAACTGGTGGACCTGGCCAACACCTGGTTCGAGGAGATGCAGCACCTGTCGCCCGAATCGCTGGCACAACTGATGAAGATGGGCGCCAAGGTGCAAAAGCTCCTCAGCACCAAGGACCGCCTGTTGGGCGGCAAAAGCAAGGTTAGCCAGGATTGAGCGGTTTGCTCATGCTGGTAACGCCATTTTGGTCAAGTCAGTTCCTTTTGCCCGGTGCAGCCGGTTCCGCACGCAATAGCGGATACGGATTGATCGCGCCGCCCATGTCATAGACGCCGTAATGCAGGTGAGGCGGCGTGCCCTTGGCATTGCCTGTATCGCCAACGTAGCCCAGCACCCTGCCCGCCTCGATGCGCATGCCCGCTGCCACGTCCGCGTAGCGATCGAGGTGGGCATAGTAATGACGCTGGCCGCCCGGCCCCATCACCCACACCACCTGGCCGCCGAGGCGGTTGGTGCCGACTCGCACGACGATGCCCTCGGTGGCCGACAGCACCGGCGTGCCACGTTTGGCGAAAATGTCGATGCCCTCGTGCTTGCGCCCTTCGCTGCGTGCACCGCCCCAGGTGTCGCGCAAGGCGCGCGGCTTGATGCCTTCGACCGGCACCGGCAGCGTGGCCGGCTTGTCCATCGCCGCCAGGCGCACGGTGTACATGGCGCGTTCGATGCCTGGTCCGAAGAAGACGTAGCCCACGATGAGGACGACGGCAATCACCAGCATGCGTAGAAAAATCCGAACAGCCCTCATGTTTGCGCTTTGCTTCGATCAAATCCGGATGTTACCTCTTTCGCTAGACCGACTCGTTTTCTATTCGGGGCGCCATCCCCTGCCCCCGCCAAACCCCGCAAAAAATTCCGCACGCGTCGTGTAAGCCGCCCTGGCCTCCTGCGCATCGAGCACCCGGCCGAACTGGCGCGCGCTGGTGTCGAGCGGTCTGCCGTCGAGGTCCATGCTGCCGTACTCGCGCCAGCCGGCGGTGGCGGTGGCCTGGCCCGGGTTGGGCGCCGGCTGCCTGACGCTCGGTCCGGCCCAGCCGACCGGTGCGATGTGCGGCCCCATGCGGCAGTTGATAAAGGCCACGTGGTCCCAGGTGGCGGCGTAACCGGGGCTGCGGGCCAGCCAGGTGGCGCCTGCCGGCACGTCGTTGCCGGTGGGGCCGGGGCCGTGGGTCAGGCGGCTGTTGACGAACATGAAGCCCTTGTCCTGCGCGGAGACGGTGCGCGCCTGCAGCAGGTAGCCGCCGCTCTTGCCATTGCCGCTGTCGCCGACGGTGCGCAGTTCGCTGTCCTCGAACAGCGCGGCGCGGTTGTTGCCCCAGATGTAGTCCACATTACCGGCGATGAGCGAGCGGTAGAACCACGAATAACCGCGCACCTGCACCGTATCCTGCTCGCTGAACAAGCTGGCGTTTTTGACGATCAGGCGCCCCTCGCTGTTGAAGAACAGCGCCTCGGCCTGGCCGCCGTTTGGCGCGGCGCGCAAGGCGCTGTTGCGCAGCGTGAGGCCATCGATGGTGACCATGTCCGCATCCTCGACCAGCAACACCGCGCGCCCGCCGGTGATACCGGGCGCACCCGCCTCCTGCGCCGTACCGGAGCCGGGGTTGACGCCGTCGCTGTTGACGGCGTCGATCACTGTGCCGTCGCGGCTCTGGCCGCGCAGGGTGAGGTTGTCCTTGCCGCGCAGGTAGAGCAGTTCCTGGTAGCGGCCATCGCGGATGGTGACCGTGACCGGCGCCGTGCGGGCGGTGTGCTGCATGGCGTAATTGAGCGCGCCCTGCACCGTGCGGAAATCGGCCGCGCCGTCATCGTCCACCACCAGCGCCTGGGCCCCCGGCGGCAAGGCGGCGCGGGTGTGGAAGGTCCAGCCCTGCTGCTGCGTCACCCCGGCAAACGCCGCGCCGCCGATGGCGCCGACCAGTACGCCGTCATCGACCGTCACCCGGTACTGCTCGCCCGGCGCCAGTTTGGCATTGTGCAGGTGGATGATGGCGTCCTGTCCTTCGATAGCCACCGGCTGCCAGCGCACCGCGCGCCGCAGCGGCTGGCCGGCGTAGCCGAGCAAATCGGCCTCGCCGCCGGCGCGGACGGTGTCCACCAGCGCGCCATCGCGCACGCGGTACACGCGGATGGCGCCACCGGATTCTCCCAGCACCGGCGCCTGGTCGAAGCGCAGCCGCAGCGGCGTATCGTATGGCACGTCGCGTTCGCCGATAGCCGGCAGCACCGCGCCTGCCAGTTTGACATCGGACCGGCGCGCCGGGCTGGCGGCGGCAACCCGCACTTCCAGCACCGACTGCACATTGGGGTTGTCCGGGCTGGCGAGGGTGACAGTGGTGACGCCGGCCACACGCGGCGCCAGCACCAGCGCGCCATCGGCCTCCGTTGCAGTCACCAGCGCCGGCTGCGCGACACTGGCCGTAAAGCGTATCGTTGGCGCGCCGTTCGCTGGTGCGGACATGGCGGCGTCCTGCAGCGCGCCCGGCGTAAGATAGCCCGACACGTCCAGAGACGTGTTGGCGCTGGCGGTGCCGTTGCCACTGGTGTTGGAACCGGCATTGGCAGCAGCCACGACACGATACGGTCCCAGCGCGCTCACCGCCAGCGACACCGGCGCATCCCCCACCGACAACTGCACCCGCTGCGGCGCGCGCGCCAGCGCCAGGCGCGCCGGCTTGTCGGTGGCGGCGCCGATCACGGGCACGCTCATCTCGAACGGCGCACCCTGCGCCACCACGCCATAACCGCCCGCCTGCGCCAGGCCGCCGTCGATCAAGCTGGTGATGCGTTCGCCGTCGAGGTAGGTGGTGAGGCTATTGCCGGCCATTTCGAGACGCACCGTGTAAAAGCGCGCGTCGGTGGCAGCCGCGCGGTTGAACTGCTTGAGGCGCGTGAGCCGGCCGTCCTGCATGCGCACGATCTCGATCTGCATGCGCCCCCTGACATCCGGCCAGGCCAGGCCGGCGCCGTACCAGTTGCCGGCATCCTGGTAACGGCCCACCACGTAGGCGCGGCCATCGGCGCCGCCAGCGGGCAATGGCCGCAACCGCGCCTCCACATATGCGTCGGCATCGGACTGGCCGAGTATGCGCACGGGCGCATCGGCGGCGATCCGCAGCGACTCGCTGGTTTCGAGGGGCGCCGTTGCGGGCGCCGGTGGGCGATCTCCAGCAACAGCGAGGGCCTGGGCGGCAACGGGCGCCAGCGCGGCCAGCGCCAGCAGAGCGGTCAAAGACATCGGGTCTCCAGGTTAAACGTTTTATTGGCCGCCCATTTTAAACCATGCGCAGTCAGTAACGAATACCCTCCCGCTTCAAAAAATCGAGCAGCGGCCCCGGTTCGTCGGTCTGGATGGTGTCCACGCCGGCGGCGATCAGATCGCCCCAGGCGCGGCCCGATGTGCGCAGCGCTTCGAGGTCGCCGCCCATGCCGATCACGCTGATCACGCCCACCGACGTCAGGGTATTGGCCCACAGCCGCACGCCGCCGGATGCCGCCAGCTTGCGCACCGGCGCCAACTGCTCGCGCGGCAGGAATACCAGCTCCACGCCCGCCGGCCGCCGCTGCGCCGCCAACTGGCGCGTCACCACCTGCACCGCACTGGCGCCCCCGCCCTTGGCGGTCCACGCGCCCACGATCGGCATATAAGGGACCGCGGCAAACGACGGATCGTCGGCGCCCACGCCGGCAGCATCACGATCGACAAAGCTCTTGACCAGCACATAACGCGCCATGCCCTGTGCTGCTGCTTCGGCGATGGTCTGGGCGTAGATATCGTCGTCCTTGATGTCGAGGTTGATCATGATGCGTCCCCTGGCGGCGGCCAGCATCTGCGCCAGCGTGGGCAACCGTTCGTCGGTCAGATCCGGCGACATCTGCGCGCCCATGTTTTGCTTGAGGCGCAGCGCTTGCAACTGCGCCAGCGTCAGATCGGATACCTTGCCCTTGCCGTCGGTGGTGCGATCGACGGTGGCGTCGTGGACCACCACCAGGGCGCCATCGGCGCTGCGGCGCACATCGAGCTCCATCATGTCCACGCCCAGCTTCACGCAGTGCTCGAGCGCGGCCAGCGAGTTTTCGGGCGCCGCCTCCAGCTTCTGGTGCGGCGACGCATTGTGACAGCCCCGGTGCGCGGCGATGAACACGCCGGCGGACGGGTCGTCGAACTTGCGGCGAATATCATCGGCGCGGTCGGCCGCCATGGCGGACATCGAGCAAGCGAGCAGCAGCGCCGCCCGGCCGCAGGCATACAATAAGCGGCTCATGTCAAAACTCCGGCGTGTAGCGCAAGCCCACCCACGCCACCTTGGGCACCGAGTAAGTATCCTTGAGCAGGTTCATCGACGGACCGGTGAGGCTGGTCATGCGCTTGCCGGTGACGTTCTGTACCTGGCCGAACAGGGTCAGCTCGCGCGTGAGCTTGTAGCTGGCCTGCAGGTCCACCTGCGAGCGCGGCGCCCAGTACAGGTCCTGCCAGGCGATATCGGGCACGATCGAGCGCAGCGCCTTGCCCTGGCGGTTGTAGGCTGCGCGCAATTCCAGGCCGGCGCTGGCGTAGAACACGGTGAGGTTGGCGGCGCGGTCAGGCTGGCCCACCAGGCGGTCGATATCACGCGCGGCGCCATCGGAGCGGCGCACCGTCATCTTGCCATCGAGCGCGCTCCAGTTGGCACTGAAACCCATGTCGGCGATCAGCGGATGGATCCAGCCCAGCGAGTTGACCACCGCACTGAGTTCGGCACCCCGGATCGACGCCTTCGAGGCATTGGCCGGCCGCGTCACCACCGCGTTCACGTAGTTGACTCCCTGGTAGGTATAGCCCTGCGAGGCCTGGTTGAAGATCTCGTCCTTGATGTCCTTGTTGAATACCGCCAGCGATAACAGCCCGTTGGCCGCCTTCGGCAGCCGGTAGTTGAGCGCCAGGTCGGTATTGGTGGACAGGCGCGGCTTGATGTCCGGGTTGCCCACCGTGACCGCGACGCCGGTGGCGTTGGGGTTGCCCGTGTCACCGACGTTGGTGAAGCTGATGGCGCTGCGCGCAGCGTAGGAATCATAGGTAGGCCGGCCAATGGTCTGGCTGGCGGCCGCGCGCAGGTCGAGGTCCGGATTGACCTGCCAAGTGGTTTGCAGCGATGGCAGCAAGAAGTTGTAGCGCGACGAAGTGAGCAGCGGCGTCCAGGCGCCGGCCACCAGCGCACGACCGGCGGTATTGAGCAGCGTGCGGTCTTCGCGCACACCGACCAGGGTTTTCCAATGCTCCGTGTTGAAGCTCACCTGGGCGTAGGCGCCCAGCGTGCGTTCGCGGTGCTCGAAGTTATCCTGGTTGCTGAATGCGGTCTGGTTGGTGGTGTTCAGGCCGCCGGCCGCGCGCAGCGCCTCGATCTGGGCGCTGGCCGCCTGCGGGTCGATGGTGATCAGCCCCAGGCCGTTCTGGCTGTAGCGCAGCGGTGCGGAGGGCCCGGTCACCCCAAGCAGCGTGAGCGCAGGCTGGCTGGTGTTCGGTTCCAGGTCGTTGCGGTAGATGTTGTAGCCGGGACGGTCCACCGTGTAAGCGGCGCCCACGGCAAAGCCCACGCCCGGCTGATCGAGATCGCGCCGGTAGTCGGCACGCACATTGCCGATGGTGTCCTGCGCCGAGCGGCGGTAGTCGTCGCGGTAATACAGCAGCTTGTAATTGGACAGGTTGTTGTAAGCCGCCGGCGAGACGTTGAACGAGTGATTCAGGCCGCTGGTGTCGTAGTCGAACGCGTATTCCGGCGTCGCCACGGGAATTGCGCCGCCGGTGCCCGGTGCGCTGTAGCGCGCGTTGGTGCCGTACTTGATCATCCTGATCGGTTCGCGGTACGTGGCGCGCGAAATATTGGCGCGCAGGCCAAGTGTCTCGTGGTCGGCGATCTGCCAATCGACGCCGCTTTGCAGCAGCCGCGTGGCGCTGGTCATGTCCTGCTGCGAATAACCCACTTCCACGTCGCCGCCGGGATATCGGCCCGACGTGGCAGTCTGGTTCAGCACCGTGAGCGTGTTGCGCGGGTCGATCAGGTTCTCGTTGCGCACCATCTGGTCACGGAATCGGTAGTAGCCGCCGGTGACAAAGCCATACACCGATTGCCACGGCTTCGCTTCCAGCTTGACGGTCAGACCCAGGCGCGAGCGCTCGTCCTGCACATACCAGTACTTGTCCTGCTGCGGCACGGCGTAGCCATTGCCGAGGTTATTGCCGCTCAGGCGATTGCCGGCAGCGTCATAAAAATTCTCGAACACCGTGTCGGTGGTCATGTGCGTGTCGGTACTGGTGTCGAGCTTCTGGTAGTTGGCCGATACCACCATGCCGTACTGCTTGTCGTCGCCAAAGGTCAAACTGCCGGTGGAGATCACCCGCTGTCCGAGGCGATCCTGCGGCCGGGGGCGCGAGCCGTCGCTGGCCGCGCCTGCCGCCCCTTCGATGGTGAAGAACGGCCGGCCGCCGCGCTCGAAGGCGCTGCGCGTCTTGAGGTCGATGGCGCCGCCGATGGCATTCGGTTCCTGGTCGGCGCCGAAGGTTTTCGACACCACCAGTTCGCTGATCATCGACGACGGCAGCAGGTCGAGCCGCACGCCGCGCCCGATGGAACCGAGGTTGCCGTTGGGCGTACCCGGCGAGGCCAGCGGCGAACCGTCGATGGTGACGTTGTTGTAGGCCGCGCCCAGACCGCGCAGCACCGGCGTGGCCGCCTCGTCGCGCGGGTGTTCGTTGTCCAGCGTGGGCAGTACCGACAGCCCCGGCACGCGGCGCAGTGTTTCGACGATGGTGTTGTCGGGCAGGCCCTGCACCTCGTTGGCGCTGACCACGTCGGCAATGCCGCTGCGATCGAGCTTGCTCTCGATCGCTTTCAGGTAGGCGCGCTTGATGCCGGTGACGGTGACGACGGTGTCCGGTGTCGCATTATTCTCAGGGCTGGCCTCCTGGGCGTGGGCGCTGGCGGCCATGCTTAATGCCACGGCGGTGGGCGCCAGCAACCAGCGGTGTTTGGTCATGGTGTACTTCATGTTGTTCGATCCCCTTGCAGATGGTGCCGCGCCGGCTGGAATGCCTGCTGCGGTCGGAATCGAGTGTAGGGTCGGCGCTACTCGCCAGGGCGCGTTTCACGGTCAAATCTCACCGTGAAATACGCAGTCAACACCATTGTTTTTCAGCGCGGTGCCACCCGTGTGCCCAGCACCGCGATATCGGTGCTGCCGTTGGCCTGCAACACGCATTGCAGCAGCACTTCGAAAGCGCCGATGCTGCCGTCCGCGCGCTGCGCCTGCCGGAGCAACGGCGCCAGTTGGGCGGGGCTCATCATGAATTCGATGGCGGCGTCAGTGCCGGCCGACGTGGTGCCGCCGATCAGCAGCGTGTGACCGTCGCCGCTCAGGTTACGCTTGAAGCCGATCAGCGCGTACCCGCGCCGGGCCGGGTCGCGCGCCGAGAACGGATAGCGGGCGCGCTCGCCGTTGCGCGGCTGGTCGTTCAGGATGAGAAAATCGCCCGTTTCACTGTCCCAGTCGATGTGAAAATTGAACTGGTTGCGATACAGCGCCCACCAGGGATTGGACTGCTCCACCCCGACGAGGATGGTGTTGTCGTGCTTGAGGTCCGCCAGTTTCACATCGCGTGAAAAACGCACGTGATATCGCTGCGGTGCAGCGCTGGCCAGCTTGCCCAGTTCCGCCGCCAGGGTGACCGACGACATGCCGGTGTAACGGCGCGCGTTGTAGCGCTCCACCTCCAGCGCCGGCGTGTCCGCCGCGCCGGGGCGATTGGCGATGTAGTCGGCCAGCGGCACTTCGCGGCGGGTGTCGCCCTGGTACATTACCAGGCCGTTGTCGGAAACGATCAGCGTGGTATCGCGGTCGGCCGGCAGTATGGTGGACCAGAACCGCGCACTCGCTTCCTGCGCCGGACCATGCGCCGCATCGTCGCGTGCCTGCCACCACAGGCCGGTCATGGCGGCCAGCACCAGCAGCATCACTGCGGGCGCCAGCGCCGACCGGCACCAGCGCTGCCAGCGACTGGTTTCGACGGCGGCAGCATGCGCGGCTATCGGCATGGCGGCGGGCGCAGGGCCGGTCGCGGGCGGCGGCATGGCAGTGCTGGGGAACGATGTTGCGGGATCGTCAGCGGCGTGCGGCGCGGGCGCTGGCACGAACACCGGCACATACGCGCCGCGCGGAATCGCGATACGAAACGCTTCGGTACGTCCCTCGTTGTCATAATACTGGTCGAGCCGCTGGCGCAGCAGCCGCGCCGTGCTGCGCACGATGGTGTCGTCGGACGGATTGTAGTGGTCGGGGCGGCCAAACACGGCGGTGCCGATGCGCTGCTCGGAGAGCTGCTTTTCCTGCCCGTCGAGCGCGGACACGCAGACGTGGCGCAGGAATGCCGTCAACCTCCCGCTGCGCGAAAACGCCTGGCTGGCCAGGATGCGCTCCAGGGCGGAGGTGAATTCGTCACGCTGCCCCGCCAGTCCGCCCGTGGGCAGCTGCGCGCTTGCGATTGCTTCCATTGCCATCCGCTTCCATCTCCAGCCGAACATGATCGCGCACAGGCTAGCAGCCGAATGTGACATCGTCATGAATTGAATTAATTATTGTCTCCCGCTCAACGATTCTACGCCATATACACGCCAATTCACCAAATACCGCTAAAATCCACAAATTCATTGATTAAAATGATTTTTACCGATAATCTCGAATTTCCTTGATTGCTGGTAGTTGCGTGTAATGAAATCTGTAACTGAAAACGACGAAGTCTGCACCACCCAGCGCGCCGCCGAAATTCTCGGTGTATCGGTTTCCTCGGTCCAGCAACTGGTCGAATCGGGCGCCATCGATGCCTGGAAAACCCGGGGCGGCCATCGCCGCATTCCGATGACGGCGGTGCTGGCGTACAAGGGCCATGCGGGTGCCACAACCCCGGCTGCGCCCACGGCACCGGCGCCCCGCCAGCCGGGCCGCGAGCAAGCGACCATCCTGGTGGTGGAAGACAACCCGATGCAGCGCACCCTGTACCAGAAACACCTGGGCGCCTGGAACCTGCCGGCGCAACTGGTCTTCTGCGAAAACGGCTACCAGGCCTTGCTGGAGGTGGCGCGCCGCCAGCCCGACATCGTTGTCACCGATATCGTCATGGACGGCATCGACGGCTACGAACTGCTGAACACCATCGTCAACGACCCGCAACTGCGGCCGATGCACATCGCCATCGTCTCGGCGCTGGGCGAGGCCGATCTCGACGCGCGCGGCGGCCTGCCGCCGGGCGTGGTCTTCTTCAGCAAGCCGGTCAACTACGACGAATTGCGCGGCTACCTGCGCGCCGGCTGCGCCCAGTTCGTGCGGGCCGCAAAATGAGCCCGTACCGTTACCAGAGCATCGACCCCACCGTGCTGATGGAAGCGGCCGGCGACCACGGTACGTTCATCACGCTGTCGCACACCTTCCTCGAACATGCGCCGGGATTGTTCGCCCGCCTGGAACAGGCGTTCGCGCGGCGCGACCATGCCGCCATCGCCGCCAGCAGCCACGCGCTCAAGGGCATGGCGATGCTGATCGGAGCGAACGAACTGTCGAGCCAACTGCAACGCCACGAGTCGGCCGCGCGCCAGGGCTGCGCACTCGATGCGGCGCAGGCGGAGCTGTCGCCGCTGCTCGCGCTGGTGATGCGCGAAGTCACCCAGAGCATCGTGCGCGCGGTGCCGCAGCACTGAGGCGCGGCCTGCCATGATCATCGCCAGGCGCCGCTGGACCGCCCTCACCGCGCGCCGCGCCACGGTCATCGTGTGCGTGGTGCTGCTGGCCATGCTGGGCGCCACCACGGCGCTGGTAAGCTGGCGCCTGTATGTCCACGAAATTGCCGACTGGCGCGACGAACTGGATAACCTCACCCTGGTACTGGCCGAGAACACCGCCCAGACCATGACCTCCACCTACCAGGTGCTCGACAGCATAGACGCGCTGGTCGCGGACGCCGCCCGCACGGCCGGCCCGTCGCAGGCCGCGCGCCGGGCAGCCTTCGGCAGCGCCCGCATGTACCAGGCGCTGCGCGACCGCATGAGCGTGTCGCCGCAGATCGGCGTGGCCACCATCATCGCCGCCAACGGCGACGTGATCAACTTCACCCGCAGCCACCCGGCGCCGGCCATCAACCTGGCCGACCGCGACTACTTTGTGCACCACGCGCAAAACGACTCGCCCAAGCCGTTCCTCTCCACCCCGGTGCGCAACAAGGGCAACCAGACCTGGACCTTCTATGTGAGCCGGCGCCTGAACGACGATGCCGGCCGTTTTGCCGGCGTGATCCTGGTGGGCGTGTCGTGCGATTTCTTCGGCGAGTTTTTCCGCAACGTCAGCCTGGGCGAGCACGCCGCCATCTCGCTGTACCGCAGCGACTTCACGCTGCTGGCCCGCTGGCCCGTGCGCGAGGCCATGATGGGCAAGCGTAACCTGGGCGGCCCCACGTACGATGTCATCACCGCCGGCAAGCGGCACGACGTGGTGCTCACCAGCAGTGCGCGCGTGGCCGACGGCATGCGCAAGGTGACCCGCATGGGCGCCGTGCGCGTGGTGCGCGATTACCCGCTGATCATCAACGCCACCATCACCGACGACCTGCTGCTGGCGGGCTGGCGCAACAACCTGCGCATGCTGGGCGCGGTGGTCCTGCCCAGCATGATCGCAGTGCTGGTAGCCTTTGTGCTGATGGCCTTCCTGCTCAAGCGCCGCGAGGAAGATGCGCGCCAGGCACTGGCCCTCAAGGCCGATGCCGACGCCGCCAACGCCGCCAAGTCGCGCTTCCTGGCCGTGACCAGCCACGAAATCCGCACGCCGATGAACGGCATCATCGGCATGAGCGAATTGATGCTCGACACCCGGCTCGACGCCACCCAGCGCACCTACGCCGGCAATGTGCACCAGGCCGCGCTGGAACTGCTCCACATCATCAACGACGTACTCGATTTTTCCAAGGTTGAAGCGGGCCACATGCAGCTCGAACGGCAAGCCTACGCGCCGGCCCAGCTGATCGACCAGGTGCTGGCACTGCACCGCGCCAGCGCCGAACGCAAGCAGCTGCGCATCACCGTCGATGTGGACAGCCTGCCGGGTCTCGTGGAAGGCGATCCGGCGCGGATGCGCCAGGTGCTGGGCAACCTGCTCAACAACGCCATCAAGTTCACCCCGTCGGGCGCCATCGGCATCGGCTTCCAGGCCATCGCACCGGCCGCCGGCGCGCACGCCGTGCAATGGCGGCTGCGCTACACGGTCACCGACAGCGGCATCGGCATCTGCCCGCAGGCGCAGTTGCACCTGTTCGAGCCGTTTCGCCAGGCCGACAGCAGCATCGGCAACCGCTACGGCGGCACGGGCCTGGGCCTGGCCATCTGCAAGCACCTGGTGGAACTGATGGGCGGCACCATCCACTGCACCAGCGCGCCGGGCCAGGGCTCCAGCTTCAGCTTCGAGCTGCCGGCGCGGCTGGTACCAAAGCCTGCGGCCGGCAGCGAGCCCGCACCGGAGCCGGCCTCCGCGTCCGCTCCAGCGGCGGCAGGCCATGCGCTGCTGGTGGAAGACACGGAAATGAACCGCCAGCTGGCGCGCATCCTGCTGCGCAAGCTTGGCTGGACCGCCGACGAAGTGCACGATGGCCAGCAGGCGCTCGAGGCGCTGGCCGCGCGGCGCTACGACCTGGTGCTGATGGACTGCATGATGCCGGTGATGGACGGCTACGAAGCCTGCCGGCGCCTGCGCGCGCAGGAAGCCGCCAACGGCTGGCCGCGCACGCCCGTCATCGCGCTCACCGCCAACGCCATCGACGGCGACCGCGCCCGCTGCCTGGAGGCCGGCGCCGATGGCTACCTCACCAAGCCCTTCACCGCCACCGCGTTTGCCGAAGCCATCCGCCGCTGCACCATTACAGATACGTAACATTCTCACCAAAAATCACTAAACAATCATGTATCACCAAGGAAAATTAGCGTATATTTGACACAATCAGTGAATATAACGAATTTACCAATTTACATGCTTAAGAAAATTACCATCGAACAGCTTGCCCTCGGCATGCACGTCCACGCCGTGTGCGGCTCCTGGTTCGACAATCCTTTCTGGAGCAATTCGTTCACCATCGAATCCCTGCTTGACCTGGCCAAGTTGCAGGGCGGCCGCGTGCGCCAGGTCTGGATCGACACCAGCAAGGGTTCTGACGTGATCGCGCCGGCATTGGCCGCGCCAACACCGGTCGTTCCACCAGCGGCAGTGCCAGCGCCGGTGGCGGCAGCGGAAACGCGGTCGATCCCGGAGCGCTCCGAACGCCCCACCACCGGCACCGCCGACGAACTGGCGCGCGCCGCACGCATCATCGCCCAGTCGCGCCGCGCGCTGACCACCATGTTCGGCGACATCCGCATGGGCCGCCTGATCGACATGGGCCAGGCCACGCCGCTGGTGGACGATATCTCGGCCTCGGTGCTGCGCAATACCGGTGCGCTGATCAGCCTGGTGCGCCTGAAACAGGCCGACGACTATACCTATCTGCACTCGGTGGCCGTGTGCGCGATGATGGTGGCGCTGGCGCGCCAATTAGGCCTGGACGAAGACGAGGTGCGCCAGTGCGGCATGGCCGGCCTGCTGCACGACGTGGGCAAGATGGCGGTGCCGGTCGCGGTCCTCAACAAGCCGGGCAAGCTGACCGACGACGAATTCTCCAGCGTCAAGCAGCATCCGCTGGCCGGTCACGCACTGCTGCTCAAGTCGGGCAATGTGCACCCGGTGGCGCTGGATGTGTGCCTGCACCACCACGAACGGGTGGACGGCGCCGGCTATCCGCACGGGCTGCGCGGCGATCAACTGAGCCTGCATGCGCGCATGGGTGCGATCTGCGATATCTACGACGCCATCACCTCCAACCGCCCGTACAAGGCCGGCTGGAGTCCGGCCGTGTCGCTGCGGCGCATGGCCGAGTGGACCCGCAGCGGCCACCTCGACGCCCAGGTGTTCGCCGCCTTCGTCAAGTGCATCGGCATCTACCCGCTGGGCACCCTGGTGCGGCTGCGCTCCGAGCGCCTGGCGGTGGTGGTCGATAACAGCCGTTCGCTGCTGGCGCCCGTGGTGCGGGTGTTTTTCTCGATCCGCAAGGACATGCACATCCCGCCCATAACGCTGGACCTGATGCATGACCAGGGCACCGAAGGCATCGCCGGCTACGAAGAACCGGACACCTGGAACCTGGGCGACCTGTCGCATTTCTGGACCTGAGCCGATTCCGTCTAGAATGGCGCTACTGTTCAACCAACAATAGCGAGACACCTTTCGATGCCGGACATCTCTCAGGCAAGCGCGCGCCCGCTGGGCCGTCAGGACTACAAGACGCTGTCGCTGGCCGCCCTCGGCGGCGCGCTGGAATTCTACGACTTCATCATCTTCGTGTTTTTCGCCACCACCATCGGCGCCCTGTTCTTCCCGCCCGATATGCCGGACTGGATGCGGCTGTTCCAGACCTTCGGCATTTTCGCCGCCGGCTACGTGGTGCGCCCCATCGGCGGCATGGTGATGGCCCACTTCGGCGACCTGCTGGGCCGCAAGAAAATGTTCAACCTGTCGATCCTGCTGATGGCCGTGCCCACGCTGCTGATCGGCCTCCTGCCCACCTACGCCAGCATCGGCCTGGCCGCCCCGCTGCTGTTGCTGCTGCTGCGCGTGGCGCAGGGCGCGGCGGTGGGCGGCGAAGTGCCGGGCGCCTGGGTATTCGTGTCCGAGCACGTGCCGGCGCGCCATATCGGCTACGCATGCGGCACGCTTACGGCAGGCCTCACCATGGGCATCCTGCTCGGCTCATTGATGGCCACCGGGATCAACAGCGTGTTCACCCCGCAGCAGGTGCTCGATTACGGCTGGCGCCTGCCCTTCCTGCTGGGCGGCGTGTTCGGCCTGGGCGCGATGTACCTGCGCCGCTGGCTGCACGAGACGCCCGTCTTCACCGAACTGAAACAGCGCAAGGCGCTGGCCGCCGAACTGCCGCTCAAGGCCGTGCTGCGCGAGCATCGCGGCGCGGTGGTGCTGTCGATGCTGCTCACCTGGATGCTGTCGGCCGCCATCGTGGTCGTGATCCTGATGACGCCCACACTGCTGCAAAAGGGTTATGGCTTCGATGCCCGCACCGCGCTCATGGCCAACACCGCCGCCACCCTGTGCCTGGCCGTGGGCTGCGTGGTGGCCGGCGTGCTGGCCGACCGCCTGGGCGCGCGCCGCATGCTGATCGGCGGCGCGCTGCTGCTGGCCGCCTGCACCTATGCGTTCTATACCACGGTGAAGGTGCGCCCCGACCTGCTGCTGCCGCTGTATGCACTGCTGGGCTTTGCGGTCGGCGTGGTGGGCGTGGTGCCGAGCGTGATGGTGCGCGCGTTCCCCGCGCCGGTGCGCTTCTCCGGCCTGTCGTTCTCGTACAACCTGGCCTACGCCGTGTTCGGCGGCCTCACCCCGGTGATGGTCACGCTGATGCTCAAGGTGCAGCCGCTGGCGCCAGCCTGGTACGTGATCACGCTGTGCGCGGTGGGCATCGCCACCGCGTTATTCGTCAGGGACGGCCAGCGCTAGCGACCTGGAGATCATCGGTCCAGCCGCCGCCCAGCGCCTGGAACAGCGCCACCGTGTCTGCGTACCGCGCGGCGCGGGCAGCGATCAACGCCACGCTGGCCTGCTGCCACGACTGCTGCGCCAGCAGCACCGCCGGGTAGGCCAGCGCTCCCAGTTGCCACTGGCGCTGGGCGATACCGAGACTGCGGCGCGCGGCCTGCTCGGCGGCGTCCGCACTGCGCAGCGCGCGCGCATCGGCATCCACCGCGTGCAGCGCATCGGCCACGTTCTGGAAAGCGGTGAGCACCACGCTGCGATACTGGAACGACGCCTGGGTGTACGCCGCCTCCGCCGCGCGCTGCTGGTGCCGCAAGGCGCCGCCCTTGAACAGCGGCTGCACCAGGTCCGCGCCAATGCTCCAGAACCCCGCCCCCGACTTGAACAGCGTGCCGGCATCGAGCGCCGAACTGCCCAGCGTGGCGGTCAAGGCGATATTGGGCAGGCGCGCGGCCCTGGCCACGCCCACCTGGGCGCTGGCCGCGTGCAGTTGCGCTTCGGCGGCGCGGATGTCGGGCCGGTGTTCCACCAGCCGTGCCGGTACGCTCACCGGCAGCGTGTCGGCCAGGGCCAGGCTGTCGAAGTCCAGCGCAGCGGCGCCGGCGCCGTCTGCCGGCATGCGCCCGCCCAGCACCGCCAGCAGGTTGCGCTGCTGGGCCACCTGCTTTTCCAGCGGCGGCACGCCGGCTTCCACCTGCGCCAGCTCCGCCTCCTGCGCCGCCACGTCGGCGCTGCCGACCTGGCCGGCCCGCTGCATGGCGCGCGTCGCATCGAGCTGGCGCCGGGCCAAATCCGCCAGCTCGCGCGTGACGTCGAGCTGGGCGCGCAGCGCCGCCTCGCTGATGGCGGCCAGCACCACGTTGGCCGCCAGCGTCAGGTGCGCGGCATCCCCCTGGTAACGCACCACGTCCACCTGGGCGCCGGCCGCCTCCACCTGCCGCCGCACGCCGCCGAACACGTCCGGCGAGTACCCCACGTTCAGTTGCGCCGTGTGCAGCGAATACAGGTTGGCGCCGGCAGCCGTGGGGCTCGACAGCGTATCGGCAACGCGCTGGCGCGTGGGCGATACGTGCAGCGTGGCGTCCGGCCACCACAGGCCTTGCTGGGCAGCGGCGTTTTCGCGCGCGGCCTGCAACGCTGCCTGCGCGGCCTGCAAGTCCGGGTTGGCGGCCAATGCCGCAGCCACCAGTGCATTGAGCGGTTCCGAGCCGAAGCTGGTCCACCAGCGCGCCGGCACCTCCTGGCCTGCCGCCAGTCTTTGAGTATGCCCGGGCTGCGCGGCTTCGCCGTCGAGTACTTGCGCCGTGTAGCGCTGCACCGAGGGTGCGGCCGGGGCGACGAAATCGGGGCCGGCGGCGCAGCCGGCAATCAGCACGGCCAGCGCGATGGCGACCATTTGGGCAGCAATCACTTTTTTCATGCGGCTTCCTTTTTCATACGTTGTTCGATCAGGTAATACAGAGCCGGCAGCAGCACCAGCGTCAGCGCGGTGGCGGTCACCAGGCCGCCCACCACCACGGTGGCCAGCGGGCGCTGGACGTCGCTGCCCAGGCCATGGGCCAGCGCCGCCGGCACCAGACCCAGCGCGGCCACGGTGGCGGTGGTGAGCACCGGGCGCACCCGCTCGCTGGCGCCCCTGATCACGGCTGCACGCAGGTCGTCCGGCAGCAGCAAGCGCCAGCGGTTAAGATTCGACAGCATCACCACCGCGTTGAGCACCGCCACGCCGAACAGCGCGATAAAGCCCACCGCCGACGACACATTCAAGGTCATGCCGCGCAATTGCAGCGCCACCAGGCCGCCCAGCAGCGAGAGCGGCACCACCAGCAGGATCAACCCCGGCTGGCGCAGGTTGCCGAAGGCCGAGAACAGCATCACGAACATCAGCGCCAGCACCGCCGGCACGATTACCGCCAGGCGCGCCTGGGCGCGCTGCTGGTTCTCGAACTGCCCGCCCCACGTAACCTGGTAGCGCGCATGGTCGTACGGGATCTCGCGCGCGATGCGGCCCTGCGCCTCGGCCAGGAACGACGACAGGTCGCGGCCGCGCAGGTTGGTGCGCACGGTCAGGTGGCGGCGGTTCATCTCGCGGGTGATGGTGGTCTCGCCCTGCGCCATGCCGATATGGGCCACTTGCGACAACGCCACGTGGGCGCCATTGGGGCTGGTCAGCACCAGGTTGCCGATCGCCTGCGGATCGCTGCGGGCGGCGCCGGCAAAGCGCGCGGCCACGTCGTAGCTGCGGTCGCCCACGTACACCTGCGCCACCGGGCTGCCGCCGATGCCGGTCTGGATCAGCGCCATCACGTCGGCAACGTTGATACCCAGCCGCGCAGCGGCGGCGCGGTCCACATCGATGCGCACCTGCGGCAGCGGCGGCTCCTGGTCGATGATCACGTCCTGCGCACCGGGCACGGTGCGCAGCAGGCGTTCCACGGCGCCGGCCAGCTTGCGGGTCTGCTGGAAGTCGTCGCCATACACCTTGACCACCAGGTCGCTGTGGGCGCCGGCCAGCTTGTCGAGCACGCCGTCGATCATCGGCTGCGAGAAGCCGACGTCGGTGCCGGGCAGGTCGCGGTAACGCGCAGCCAGCCGATCGACCAGGTCCTGCTTGGCCATGCCTGACGGCCACTGGTCGTAAGGCTTGAGCGTGACCGCGCACTCGATGTGCGATGGCGTAAACGGATCGGTGCCCTCGTCGTTGCGGCCCAGTTGCGTGACCACGTGGGCCACTTGCGGCTCCTTGAGGGTGGCGTCGCGCAGGGCGTCGGCCATGCGGGTGGCCTTGTCCAGCGAAATCCCCGGTGGCAGCGTCACTTGCAGCCAGATCGAGCCTTCATCGAGCGCCGGCAGGAAGTCGCGGCCGATGGCGCCGCCCAACAGCACCACCGCCGCCAGCGTGGCGCCGGCAAGCGCCAGCACCAGCCTGGATTTGCCGACCAGCCGTTGCAGAAGTGCTTCGTAGCGCGGCATCAGCCATCCCAAGAGCGGGTTATGGAAAATCTTGCGTGGCTTGCGGAAGGCCCAGTGGGCCAGGCCCGGGATCACCATCATCGTCATCAGCAAGGCGCCCAGCAAGGCAAAGCCTACCGCGAACGCCATCGGCGAGAACAGCTTGTACTCGATGCGCTGGAACGCGAACAGCGGCAGGTACGCCACCATGATCACCAGCATGCCGAACAGCGTGGGCTTCATTACCTGGCTGGTGGCGGCCAGCGCTTCGCCTTCGTCCAGCAGTCCTTCCGGCTGCTCTTCGCGCCGGCGCAGGATCGCCTCCAGCACGAAGATGGCGCCATCGACAATGATGCCGAAGTCGATCGCGCCCAGCGACAGCAGGTTGGCCGGCACCTTGAAGTGGTGCATCAGGATGAAGGCCGTCATCAGCGATACGGGAATGGCGGCGGCCGCGATCAGCGCCGCGCGCACGCTGCCCAGGAACAGCACCAGCACCAAGGTGACCAACACCACGCCTTCGATCAGCGTCTTGCCCACCGTGTGCACGGTCGCTTCCACCAGCGAACTGCGGTCCATGTACGCCACCACTTTTACATCCCTGGGCAGCAGGTGGTCGTTCAGGTCGGCCACTGCTTCGTGGACGCCGGCGATCACGCGCGACGGGTTCTGGTTTTTCAACAGAAGCACGATGCCCGAGACGGTATCCGACACATGGTCCTTGCCCAGGATGCCGTGGCGTTCCTGCTGGCCCAGCGTGACCGTACCCAGGTCCCTGACCAGCACCGGCACGCCGCCCTTTTGCGCCACCACGATATTGCCCAGGTCATCGAGGCTGCGGATCAGGCCCACGCCGCGTACGACCATGCCCTGCTCGCCGCGCGTGAGGATGCTGCCTCCGGCATTGGCGTTGTTGGCCGATATCGCTGCGGTAATCTGCGCCAGCGACAGGCTGTACTTGCTCAACCTGGCCGGATCGAACTCGATCAGGAACTGGGTGGTCACGCCGCCGAAGTTGGTCACATCGACCACGCCGGACGCCTGTTTCAGGCGCGGTACCACGGTCCAGCGCTGCAATTCGGACAGCTCGCGCAGGCTGCGCGACTTCGACTCCAGCGTGTAGCGGTAAATCTCGCCGATCGGCGACGTCAGCGGATCGAGCGACGGCTGGGCGCCGTACGGCAGCGTGACGCCGGCAATGCGTTCCTGCAGGCGCTGGCGCGACCAGTAATCTTCGGCGCCGTCCTCGAACACCACGGTGATCAGGGACAGGCCGAAGGTGGATTTCGAGCGCATCACGTGCATGCCGGGCGTACCCATGATTTCGCGCTCGAGCGGTATCGTGATCTGCTGCTCGACCTCCTCGGCGGCCAGGCCGTTGACCTGGGTGACCACTTGCGACGTGGTGTCGGCGATATCGGGATAGGCTTCGAGCGGCAGCTGGGTCCAGCACCAGGCGCCATACAGGGTGGCGAGGAGAAAAATCAGGGCGACGATGCCGCGCTTTTTGAAACACAGGTGGACGATGCGATCAATCATTGAGCAGCACTCCATCCTTGACCACGATGCGCGCGCCTGCCGCCAGGCCGGACAGCACTTCGACGTTGTCGCCCACCTGTGCGCCCAGCGCCACCTCGCGCGCCGCAAAGCGCCACGGCGCCGTTTCGACAAACACGCGGCTGGCAAAGCCGCCCTGCACCACGGCCGTCAACGGCACCAGGATGGCCGGACGCGCGCGCGCACTCAAGGTCGCCGTGGCGAACATGCCGGGTTTTAACCTGCCGTCGCGATTCTCGAACGGCACCCGCAGCTTGACGGTACGGGTATCGGGGTCGAGCATCTCGCCCACGTAGCGCACGGCGCCCTGCAACGGTTCGGGATACGCATCAAGGCGGATAGCGGCCGCTTGGCCGACATACACCTGGGCCAGGTCCTTTTCCTGGGCATTGATGGAGACGAAAACGTGAGACAGGTCGGCCACCGTCATCAACGGCGCGGTGGCATCGTTCCAGTACATGCCGCGCGCGGCAGACAGTTCCACCACGCGGCCGGCGATCGGGGCGCGTACGACCAGTGTGCCGCCATTTACGTCGCCGCCATGCGGAACGCCGCTCTGGCGCAGCCTGGCGGCGGCGCGCGCAGCCTCGCTGGCCGCCTGTGCGTAGTCGCTCTGCGCTTGTTCCAGGTCGCGCCGTGCCGTCAGCTGCTCGTGGTCGAGCGCCTGCTGGCGTTGCAGGCTGCTCGCTGCCAGCGTCAGTGCCGCCCGCGCGCGCGCGGCATCGGCGCCGGCCTGGGCCAGGTCGGGGGCGTCGATCACGAACAGGATGTCGCCGGCTTTTACCGCGTCGCCCAGTTGCTTCTCCAGGCGTACCACGCGCCCCGCCATCGGCGTGGTGATTTTCACCAGGCGCGCGGGATCGGCTTCCACCATTGCCGGCAACACGAACGGCGCGGCCAGGCTTTGCGACTGAACTGGCGCCACGACCAGCGTGCGGCGCAGCGGCGATGTTGCCGGCACGACAATGGCGTCGGCTTCGCGCACCAGTTCGGGCGCAGGGGCTGCCGGCGCGGCGGCATTGGCGCTCTGCATGGCGTGCATGCCATGCGCGCCCCAGGCGATCAGGCCCACGGCAACCAGGCCGGCCAGCAGGAACGGGCCGGGGATGAAACGGGACCAGCGGTGGTCCATCGAGGTGTGTTTGGTATTTTTCATGATGGCTCTCCCTGAAGCTACGGCCGCCATGGTACGAATTTATGCTGCACTGCATCCTGAATACTTCTTCAGGATTTTTGCTCGCGCGCGCTGCTATACTCGGGTTCCAGTCGAGGGCCCCCATGCACATCCTGTTGGTAGAAGACGATCACAAAGCGGCGCGGCTGCTGGCGCGCGGCCTGGAGGAAGAAGGTTTCCGGGTGCAGGTCGCGCACGGCGCGCACGAAGCGGCCACGCCGGCCGGCTTCGACCTGGCCATCCTCGACTGGATGATGCCGGGGAAGGACGGCGTAACCCTGTGCGCGGAATGGCGGCAAGCCGGCCACGAGCTGCCAGTGCTGATGCTCACCGCGCGCGACGCCGTGGCCGACCGCATCACCGGCCTCAATACCGGCGCCGACGACTATCTGACCAAACCGTTCGTGTTCGACGAACTGCTGGCGCGGGTGCGCGCGCTGCTGCGCCGCTTCGACCGCGCGCAGCCGGCCGTGCTGAAAGTGGCCGACCTGGCGCTCGACGCCCGCACGCGCACGGCCACCCGCGCCGGCGCCAGCTTCGCCCTCACGGCCAAGGAATACGCCCTGCTCGACCTGCTGATGCGCCATGCCGGCGCCGTCGTCACCCGGCTGCAACTGGCCGAGCAGGTATGGCATGCGGACCTGATCGCCATCGACAACCTGATCGACGTCCACATCAAGAACCTGCGCCGCAAGGTCGATACGCCCGGCGCCGCGCCGCTGATCGAGACCGTGCGCGGACGCGGCTTCCGGCTGTCCTCGCAGGCGGACATTGGCGATGCTTAGCCTGCGCCAGCGCCTAATCGCGGTGCACCTGCTGGCGATCCTGGCCGCCGTGGGCGCCACGGCGGGCGCCGGCTGGTGGGTGCTGTCGCAATCGGTCAACCGCCAGCTCGACACCGCGCTGCTGGCACTGGCCGAAGCCGAGGCGGCGATGCTCACCGACGGCGGCGCCGCCGTCATCCGCGTGCACGAAGCGCCGCAAGGCAGCGCCCCGCCCTCGCTCACGCGGCTCGACCGGCTGGTGCAGATCATCGACAGCCAGGGCTGGATACTGGCGCGCAGCAGCAACCTGGGCACCGAGGATTTGCCGGCGTCGTCGCAGCTGCTCGAGCAACTGGCGGCCGGGCGCACCGTGTTCGAGACCCTGCCCGACGCCAGCGAGGAGCCGCTGCGCATGGTATCCGTGCCCGCACGTGTCAAAGGCCAGCTGTACGCGGTGCAGGTGGCCGGTTCGCTCGACGACGCCAACAGCACGCTGCGCTCGGCCGCGCTGCTGTTTGCCGCCATGGCGGTGGCGCTGATGGCGGCGCTGGGCTGGGCCGGCGCGCGGCTGTCGCGCAAGCTGTTCGTGGCGATCGAGAATATCGTCGAACAGGCCGGCCGCATCGAAGACAACCACCTGGACCGGCGCCTGCCGCACCCGGGCGGCGACGATGAAATCGGCCACCTGGTCACCACGCTCAACGCCATGCTGGAGCGGATCGAAGGCGCGTTCGAAACCCAGCGCCGCTTCACCGCCGACGCCTCGCACGAACTGCGCTCGCCGCTGTCACGCCTGCGCGCGGAAATCGAAATCACGCTGCGCCGCCCACGCGAGAGCGGCGATTACGTGGCCGCGCTGCGTTCGTGCCTGGAAGAAGTCGAGCGCCTGACCACGCTGGTGGAGGAACTGCTGATGCTGGCGCGGATCGACGCCGGCCAGGAGCGCGGTCCCGGCCAGCCGGTGGCATTGACGGCACTGGTGCGCGACACCATCGCCCGCATGGAAGCGCCGGCGCGCGAGCATGGCATTGCCCTGTCGTACGCGGGCGCCGTGGCCGACCACATGCAGGTGGACCAGGCTGCGCTGGGACTGGTGCTGCGCAACCTGCTGGAAAACGCGCTGAAATTTTCGCCGCCGGGGGGGCGCATCGAGATCGGCCTGGAACAGAAAGAAGGCGCCGTGCTGCTGACGGTGGCCGACCAGGGGCCGGGCATTGCCGCCGCCGAACTGCCGTACGTGTTCGACCGCTTTTTCCGCGGCACCGGCGCGCGCGCCAGCGAGGTGGCCGGCGTGGGCCTGGGCCTGGCGCTGTCGCAATCGATCATGCGCGCCGGCGGCGGCACCATCACGGCCGCCAACCGCCCCGGCGGCGGCGCGCTGTTTACCGTACAACTACAAGAGACAACATGACCTCATCGCACCGATCACCCGACGCCGTCACCCTGCTCGAACAACTGCGCGCGGGCGCCCTCACCGCCGAACAACTGGTGGGCCAGCACCTGCACACGCTGGCGCACGAGCAGCCGCGCCTGAACGCCGCGACCAGCATTTTCCACGACGCGGCGCTGGCCGAAGCGCGCCGGCTCGATCGCGAAGGCGACCGGTCGCTGCCGCTGTTCGGCCTGCCGTGCAGCGTGAAGGAGACCTTCGGCCTGGCCGGCCAGCAGGTGACGGCTGGCTCGCAGCGGATGGCGCCCGAACACCATGCGCATGACGCCGAGATCGTGCGGCGCTTGAAGGCTGCCGGCGCGGTGGTGATCGCCCGCAGCAATGTGCCGGAACTGGCGATGACGGCCGAATCGACCAATCCCCGCTACGGCCGCACAAATAACCCGCTGGCGCCGGACCGGGTGGCGGGCGGCTCGAGCGGCGGCGAGGGCGCGCTGGTGGGGTCCGGCAGTTCGGTGTTCGGCGTGGGGTCGGACATCCTCGGTTCGATCCGGATACCGGCCGCGTTCTGCGGCGTGGTGGGCTTCAAGCCGCATTCGGCGGCGGTCGATGGTACCGGCACCTGGCCCACGGTGACCGGCAACACCCGCACCTGGCTGGGCCTGGGGCCGCTCACGCGCAGCGTGCGCGACGCCCGGCTGGTGTACGACGTAATCGCCCGGCGGCCGCTGGGGGCGGGCAGCAATGCAGGCGGCGAGTCCGGTGGCCGGCTGGTGGTGCCGGGCGGCTTCCCGATGACGATACAGGACGCCTGCATCGGCCAGGCGCTGGCGGCAGCGAGAAGCGCCCTGGTGGGCAGTGGCTACCGCGAGGAAGCGCAGGATTTTTCGCAAGTGCGCCACCTGTTCCTGCAAATCCCGAAAGTCATCCTCGACGACTTTTACGATACCTGGATCCGGCTGCTGTCCACGCCGGGCGCGGCGCGGTTCTCGCCGTGGCGCGAACTGGCAGCGCAGCTGCTGCGCCGTCCCACCATCGACAATGGCCTGCTGACGTGGATGCTGATCGCGCCGCTGATGAAACCGCGCCGCCAGTCCACGGTGGCGCGCATCGCCGAAGAATACGCCAGCGCCCGCGCCCGCTACCACGCCATGCTGGGCATCGACGGCGTAATGGTACTGCCCACGCTGGGGTTGCTGGCGCCGCCCCACGGCAAGATGAACCGGCAATCGCTGAAACCCGGCGTCAACGGCCTGTTTACCGCCCATACCATGGGCAACTACCTGGACTTGCCGGCCATTGCGGTGCCGGCCTGGAAGTACCGCGATGCGGCCACCGGCCTGGTGCCCAGCGTCTCGCTGCTGTGCGCGCCGGGTGCCGAGGCCCGTCTGTTCGATGCAGCGCAGGTAGCCGAAGCCGCCCTCAACTGAACTGCGGGGTCAACCTGACGCCGCAGCTTTCTCTTTTTTGACGTCGGCTTCGGCCATGGACTGGGCAAAGCGCAACGCTTTCCGGACCTTGTCGATCAGGCGTTCGTCTGCATCGCGCTGGCTGTCCTGGGCGGTGCGGCGGTGGTCGTGGTGTTTGACTGCGGCAGGAATTAGTTAAATGTTACATCCTGCTTGACCTCAACATAAGTTGAGGTTTTATAGTGCACTCATCGCTTTCATCGAGATGCCCGCATGCATTCCACCCAGACCTTTACCCCCGCTACCACCCTCACCACTCCCGTGCTGCTGCTGATGGCGGTCGCCACCGGCCTGTGCGCCGGCAGCAATTACTTCAACCAGCCGCTGCTGCATTCGATTGCCGTGGCGCTGGACGTGAGCGACGCCACCGCCGCGCTCACGGTCACCGTGTCGCAACTGGCGTACGCACTGGGCCTGCTGCTGTTCGTGCCGCTCGGCGACATGCTGGAACGGCGCAGCCTGGCCAGCGGCCTGATGCTACTGGCTGCCGCCGGCCTGTTCATCAGCGGCTATGCCGGCAGTTTCGCGATGCTGGTGGCGGGCACCATCATGACCGGGCTGTTCTCGGTGGCCGCGCAAACCCTGGTGCCGATGGCGGCCACGCTGTCCGAACCGCAGCGCAGCGGCCGCGCCGTGGGTCTCGTGATGAGCGGCCTGCTCAGCGGCATCCTGCTGGCGCGCAGCGCGGCGGGGCTGCTGTCGGACCTTGGGGGCTGGCACACCGTGTATCGGGCGGCGGCATGCCTGATGGTGCTGCTGGCGCTGGCGCTGTGGCACGCGCTACCCGCTTCGCGCAATGCGGTCGCGCTGCGCTACGGACAGGTACTGCGCTCGCTCGTGGCGCTGGCGGCGCACCATCCGCGCCTGCGCAGCCGGACCTTGCTCGGGGCGCTGACCTTTGCCTCGGTGAGCGTGCTGCTGTCGTCCACCACGCTGCTGCTCTCGGGTCCAGTCTTCGCGCTTGGCGACAGCCAGATAGGCCTGGTCGGCCTGCTGGGCGTGGCCGGCGCCATGATGGCCAGCGTGGCCGGGCGCCTGAACGACAGGGGCTGGGGAACGGCTACTTCGGCCGGCTGCCTGCTGCTGTTGCTGGTGAGCTGGGGCGCGCTGCGCCTGGGGCTGGCCAGCCTGCCGTGGATCTTGCTGGGCACCCTGTTGATCGACATCGCCCTGGCGGGCATCCACATCAGCAACCAGGGCGTGATTTACCAGCTCGACCCCGGCGCCCGGTCGCGCATCAACGCGGTGTACATGACCGGCTATTTCGCTGGCGCGGCAACCGGTTCGGCGCTGGGGTCGCTGGCCTGGCGCCTGGGCGGCTGGAACGGCGTGTGCGTGGCCGGCACAGTCCTGGCACTGGCCAGCGCCGCCGCGCTGCGGTACGACTACGAGCTGGCGCGCAAGCGCTGAGCGGCGGGCGCCAGCCACTCGGTCAGCTGTGCGGCGGGCATGGGGCGGGCAATCCAGTACCCCTGCCCCTCGTCGCATCCCCAGCTGGCCAGGAGCTCGTATGCTTGCGCCGTCTCGATCCCCTCGGCCACCACGCGATGGCCGAACTCGTGACCCAGCCGTATCATGGCGCACAGGATGGTCACGTCGTGCATGTCGGAGGGCAGCGTGCGGACGAAAGATTGATCGAGCTTGAGGGTGGTGGCAGGTATCTGCTTGAGGTAGCTGAAGTTGCTGTGGCCGGTGCCGAAATCGTCGATGGCGATCTGCAGCCCCAGAGCGCGCAGGCGGCGCAGCTGCACGCCGACGGATACCGGATCGTCGGCCACGGCGCTTTCGGTGAATTCGATCTCGATCAGCGCCGGATCGACGCGGATCTGCCCCAGCAGGCGGTCGAACAGATCGGCACAGGCGGCGGTGGCCAGGTCCAACGCCGAGACGTTGAGCGACACGGTCAGGCGCAAGCCGGCGCCGTGCCAGATTTCTGCCTGTGCCAGCGCCGCACGCACCACCCATGCCGTGATGTCGCCAATAAGCGCAGTCTTTTCGGCCAGCGGAATGAACTCGGCGGGACTGATGGACCCAAGCTCAGGATGGTTCCAGCGCAGCAGTGCCTCGACGCCGGTGCACACGCCATCGGCCAGGTCGATGCGCGGCTGGTAATACAGCTGCAACTGGCCCTCTGCGGCCAGCGCGCCGGGGATGGCCGCGAGGATGCGGAACGCGCGTTGCTGCGCGGCGTCCAGTTGCGGATGGTAGATCGCCCAGGGACGGTGAGCGGTGCGCGCGTGGGCCAGCGCGGCACCCAACACGCGCGCGGTATCGGCCATCGGCGTGGCGTCGGGCATGGCCAGCGCTACGGCCCCCAGCGTGACGGCCGGTGCATGCGGAATACCCTGGTACTCGCACGGCTCGGCAAGCTGCGCTTGCAGCGCGCGCAACTGCTCCTCGAGCGCCGCCTCATGCTCGGCGGCCAGCACGCAAGCCATTACCGTGGTGTCGATCCGGTACACGGGCGCCGGACCGAGTGCGTGCGCCAGCCGCCGCGCCGCGACTTGCAGGAAGCCATCGGCGTGATCGGCGCCGAATGCCGACTGCATCTGCTGAAAGTAAGCAGGGCCGCAAACGTCCACGGCCACCGCGAACAGGTGGCGGCCATCATCCGGCGCATCGTTGATCCACAACCCCACGTCTTCGAGGAAGCGGGTGCGATTAGGCAACTGGGTAAGCGTATCGGCATAGCCGATGCTGCGCAGAGTTTCGATGCGCATCATGGCCAGCCGCGCGAAGTGGCGCAACTGGGTCACCTGCCGCGCATCAAAAGCAGTGCGCGGCGCGGCGTCCAGCACGCAGAACGTCCCCAGGCACAGGCCTTCTTTTGTAATCAAGGGCGCGCCGGCATAAAACCGCAGTCCGGGCGATCCGGTCACCAGCGGATTGTCGACAAAGCGCGTATCGAGCAGCGTGTCGAGCACGATCAGCGGTTCGACGCTATGGAGCGCATAGGCGCAAAATGCCTGAGAGCGCGGCGTTTCCCGCACGGCCATGCCGATGCGCGACTTGAACCATTGCCGCCCATCGTCCACCAGCGAAATGAGCGCCATCGAGGTGCCAAAAACATGCGTGGCAAGCAAAGTCATCTCGTCGAACGCCGGGTCGGTCGGCGTGTCGAGCAGGCACAGCTCGCGCAAGGCGGCAAGACGCTCGTTTTCGCTGCGCAATACGGGAGGAGAAAATGTCATGGTATGAAGATTCGGACGATCGCTCATTGTAACCCAGCGCCTGCTAAATTTCTTCTTAACAACATAAAGATATTTTTTGCAACATACGGTACTGGCCCATGGTCAGGCTGCTGATTGTTTCCTGAGATCATGCAGCCAAAGCCACGGGAAAGCGTTATATTTAGCTTTCCGATAACAAATACTCTGGAGATATCATGTTGCCAGCCATGCGGGTGATGGGCGGTCCTTTCAAGTCACTGGGTTTGCTGTTAGCCCTGCAATCCGCACTACTGTGTTTGCCCGCAGGTGCCCGGCAGGCGGCGCAGTCGGCCGGAGAGACTGCCACCCGGCCGGAAGTCGTCGTGACCGGCAAGCGCAAATTGCAGGATCCAACCGAGTTCATCGCCGCCGACAGCCGCGTGCTGGGCCGCAAGTTCGCGTCGTCGTGCGCCTTCATGTCCGGCTATAACGCCGCCGATGACGACCTCGTCATCGACTACATCATGAGCTTCCATGGCATCTCCAACGACATCAATACCATCCGCGACGTGGCGCCGATGGGCGATGCCTCCGGCAAAAACACCATGGGCGATGACTTCGCCGAGAAGCCGTCCGGCTCCGACTTCGGCACCGGCGCGACGCAGGCCCCGGACGCCATGACGCCGTCGGTGCAGTGCTCGAATACCGACCGCCGCTTCGCCGCCGGCCGCAACAGCATCGCGCGCAAGGACAAGACGCTGAACCTGGCCTTGGACGCCTACGACAAGGGCGACTACGTGGAAGCAATGGCGCAATTCAAGCAGAACTACAGCAAGCTGGGCAACGATTTCTCCGCGCTGATGCTGGGCCGCATGTACCTCGAAGGCAAGGGCACCGCCGTCGACAACAAGCAGGCCCTCTACTGGCTCGACAAGTCTGTCAACCAGCGCTTCGGACCGAACGACCGCATGCGTTTCGACCCGAAACATCCGCAACTGATGAACACGCGGGCCGAAGCGGCCATGACGCTGGCCAAGGTGTATATGGTGGGCTCCGGCATGCAGCGCGATCCACGCAAGGCCCTCGAATTCTATGAAGTAGCGGCCGACTCCGGCTACACACCGGCCACCGCCATGCTGGGCAGCGCCTACCTGTCCGGCTTTGCCGGCCAGAAGGATGTCAACAAGGGCATCAAGTACCTGAAGGAAGCCGGAGAAGCGGGCTATACACCGGCGCTGTTCCAGCTCGGCAAAGCCTATTACGATGGTAACGAGGTACCCAAGGACCTGAAAATGGCGGGCTCCTACTTCACCGCCGGCGCCAAGGAAGGCCACCCGGGAGCGCAACTGGCGGCGGCCCGCATGTACGACTTCGGCGAAAGCGTGGCGCCCGATCCCAAGCGCGCGCTGGTCTATTACAGGGAAGCCGCCATCAAGGGCGTGCCGGCGGCGCAAAACGCACTGGGCACCTATTTCTACAAGGGCGAAGTGGTGGGGCAAAACCTGGAAACCGCGCGCAAGCTGTTCAACGCCGCCGCCATGCAGGCGCAACCCGACGCCATGTACAACCTGGCCATCATGACCCGCAACGGCGAAGGCGGCGCCAAGGACCTGTCGATGGCCTACGTCTGGTTCAGCCTGGCCAAGCAGGCGCGCTACCCGGAAGCCGACGCAGCGCTGGCCGACGTGAAGCCACAGCTGTCGCAGGCGGAGCTGGCCAGGGCGGACGCATTGCTCAAGCCCGGTTCCGATACGAAAACCAGGTAGCGCTCTCGGCTGCTGCGGCGGTGTCGTTGTCTGACGGCCCGCCGCCCACTCTCCTCTCCCTCCCGCCATCGCAACAAGTCCGGCTGACGCCGGAACCTTGTCTGCACTGTCGCGTCAAAACAATCGGGGACCGCGATTTGCGGCTGGACGATAAAATCACCTTGACGTGATATCAGTGGGAGATGATAATTGAAAAATACTGAATGGAGGTGACGTTCCACGACGATTTCGTTGCAGAATTCAAGCGATTCTCTCCCGACGTTCAGGATGAATTATTGGCTTCGGCAATTATCGTCAGAACGCTGGGCCCTGCCGCCGATCGGCCGCACGTGGGAACACTGCACAACCCCAGGCATCCGAACATGAAAGAGCTGCGGTTCAAGGCCAACAACGGTGCGGAAATCTGGCGCGCGATCTTTGCTTTCGACCCGGTCCAGCAAGCGGTCATACTGGTTGCCGCAGACAAGCAGGGCATCAATCAGGAAAAGTTTTACAAAGGCTTGCTGAAAATTGCCAACGCCCGCTACGACCGGCACCTGGGAACGCTCAGGCAAGTTACTGGGGCCGGGGCCAAGCTGGTCAACTATTTCAGGAGGTAACCATGACTACCGATCTCAACGACATTCTCGACGACCTGTCGCCGCAGCGGCAAGCCAAGATTGCCGCGCTGGCCGAGAAAAAAATCCAGGAAACCCTGGCCAGCGCCAGCACGCTGTCCGAGTTTCGCAAAGCGATGGGCAAAACCCAGGCCGAAGTGGCCAGGGAGCTCGGCATCAACCAGAATGCCGTCTCCCAGCTGGAGCAACGCTCGGATACCTATGTTTCAACCTTGCGCCGCTTCCTGAAGTCGCTCGACCTGACGCTGGAAATGTCGGTCGTCAACAAGAACGGCGTGCGCATCGACCTGCCCAACTTCCTCAAAACCGATACCGAATCCCCGCACTGACCGCGCGGTTGCCGGTGCCGGTTTCGCTGGCGTTGCCCAGCGTGTAGCTGGCGCCGTTGTGGTTGCGCAGGCGCGCCAGCACCATGTAGGTGTCCAGGCGCGGGGCGAGCGCGTAGCGGTGGCCGAGTGCGACCTGGCGGGCGTCGCGCGCGGTGGCGCCGTGGTCGTCCTTGCGCACGTACGATGCCAGCACCGTGTGCGGCCCCCACGGCGCGGACACGCCCAGCAGCACATCGGTGCTGTCCGTGGTCTGGCCGGAGATCGCCGGCGCCGGGTAACCGTACGGATTGCCGCCGTTGCGCGGCAACGCACTGTTGATGCCGCGATCGATGCCGTACGCGGCATGCAGCTTGACCGCGCCAAGGTTGACCACTGCCGCAAGCAAGGTATTGCGGGCGGCGGAGAGATGCGTGGTCGGCGTATCGTTGTTGCGGTAGTGATAGCCCAGCCGCAACTGTAGCGCCCCCATCGTGTAGCCGACGGCGCCGCCCCACTGGCGCCCGGCACTGGCGCTGCCGGCAACTTCGCCCGGCGCATGCTGCACCTCCAGCCGCCAGCCGCGCTGTCCCTGCCAGGCGTAATGGATGGCGTTAGTCAGGCGGGTGGCGGCGTCGCCGGTGCTGGGCACCAGATTCTTGGCGTCGCCCACGGTGCCGCTGGCAAACGGATCGGCCAGCGCCAGCGTATCGAAGTGCGCCGTGTACTGGCGGCCCAGGGTCAATGTGCCTGCCGGGCCGCTCAGGCCCACGAAACTCTGGCGTCCGAACAGCACGCCGCCCTGGCCGATCACGCCGCTGTCGAGCTGCACGCCCGACTCCAGCACGAACAGCGCCGACCAGCCGTTGCCCAAACTCTCCGTGCCCTTGAAGCCGAGCCGCGAGCCGTTCGACAGGCCGCTGGTCAGCCTGGTGACGGCGCCGGTCGCGCCGCCGCTTTCGCGTACCAGTCCCACGTCGAGCAGGCCGTAGACCGTCAGCGTGGTTGCGGATGCCGCCGAAACCGCCACGACCTGTGCGCCTGCGCCTGCACCGGTCGCCGCCGTCGCCGTCGCCGGCACGATCGCTGCCACGACCACGGCGCCCAGTACCATCACGCGCTTGCCGTACGCGCTCATGGCCGCAACTTGTAGGCGATGATGGCGTCGCTGTTACCGGTCTCCATGAAGGCATGGCCGGTGGCGGCGATCACGATGTACTGCTGGCCGTTGATCTCATAGGCCATCGGGTTGGCCTGGCCGCCGGCGGGCAGCACGTCCTGCCACACGGTGCGGCCGGTGCGGATATCGATCGCGCGGAACAGGTTGTCGGTGGCGGCGGCAATGAACACCAGGCCGCCGGCCGTGACCACCGCGCCGCCGTTATTGGGCAGGCCGATATTGAACGGGATGCCCGACGGGATGCCGAACGGGCCGTTGCGGCGCGCGGTACCGAGCGGTCCATCCCACAGCGTCTTGCCGGTATCGAGGCTGATGGCGCGGATGCCGCCATACGGGGGCGCGGTGCACGGTACCCCGGTGCCGAGATTGCGCCAGCCGGCATTGACGCTGATCGCATACGGCGCATTGATCTGCGGGTACACCGATGCCCCGCCCTCGCCCTTGCCGGCGGCCTTGGCGTTGGCGTCCTTGCTGGCATAGATCGGTTGCACGCCCATGGCGTCGGCCGTGGCGCGTGGCACCAGCTGGCTGCGGTTCGGAATGTCGTTGTAGTTGGCGATCAGCACGCGGCGCACCGGGTCGATCGCCACCGAGCCCCAGTCCGACCCGCCGTTATAGCCGGGGTACTGGATCCACGGCCGGTCCACCGACGGCGGCGTCAGGTAGCCGGCGTAGTTGGACTGGCGGAACTGGATGCGGCACATCAGCTGGTCCACCGGCGAAAAGCCCCACATGTCGGCCTCGGTCTTGTCCGCCTTGCGCAAGCTGTGCCAGCCGGAGATAGGCTGGGTGGCCGCAACAAATGCGGGTTCGACGGAACCGAGCTTGGGCGCCTTGACTTCGCCGACCGGGATCAGCGGCTTGCCGGTGGCGCGGTCCAGGATGTACAGGTCGCCCTGCTTGGTAGGCAGCAGGACCGCCGCCACCGGCTTGCCGTCGGCGGCCGGGTAGTCGAGCAGGGTCGGCTGGCTGCCCAGATCGTAGTCCCACAGGTCGTGGCGCATGGCCTGGAAGTGCCACACATCGCGCCCAGTCGTCACGTCCACCGCCACCAGCGAATCGGAGTACTTGTTTTCGGCCGCGCTGCGGTTGGAGCCGTAATAGTCGATCGAAGAATTGCTGATCGGCAGATACACCAGTCCCCGTTGCTCGTCGCCGACGGCGCTGGTCCACATGTTCGGCGTACCGCGCGTGTAGGTCTGGCCCGGCTTGGGGCCGTGCACATTGTCCGGGTTGCCCAGGTCCCAGGCCCAGGCCAGCTTGCCGGTCACGGCGTGGTAACCACGGATCACGCCCGATGGCGCATCTTCGTCCTGGCCGTCGCGTACCTGGGCGCCGGTGACGATCACGCCGCGCACCACGGTGGGCACGGCGGTAGGCGAGTACCAGCCCGGCACCTTCTTGCCCAGGTCCTGCCACAGATCCACCTGGCCATTGGCGCCAAAGTCCGTGCACGGTTTGCCGTCACGGATGTCCACCGCCACCAGGCGCGCATCGAGCGTGTTGCTGATCACGCGCGTCTTGCACGCGGCATCGGGCGGCAAATCGGGCGCGGTGTACACGGCCACGCCGCGACACACGGCCGCATGGGCGATGGCCTGGCTCGGCACCTTGGGATCGAAGCGCCATTTTTCCTTGCCGCTGGCGGCATCGACCGCGATCAGGATGTTTTTGGCCGAGCACACCAGCAGGTCATTGCCGATCTTGAGCGGGGTGTTGGCCGGAGAATAGCGCTCGCCCCTGGCCGGCAGGTCGCCGGTATGGAACACGAAGGCGCGCTCGAGCCGGTCCACGTTGGCAGGCGTGATCTGCGCCACGGTGCTGTACCGCTGAGCCTTGGCGTCGCCGCCGTAGTAAGCCCAGTCGGCGCCGGCGCCGCCGGCACCGGAGGCCCCCGACGCCGCGACCGGCTGGCCGGCGACATCCGGGAACGTCTCGCGCGACACCAGAAACAGCAATCCGAGCAGCACCGCGACCGCCAGGCCCAGGCCGCACCGCTGCGCCAGGTCGAACTTGAGCCGCCGCCCGCTGCTAGCGGTGGCACTGGCCACATTGATCACCGGCGACAGCACCAGCGCCAGCATGAACAGCACGGTCACGCCCACCACGCGCGGCACCAGGCCCCAGCCATTGAAACCGACTTCCCACAACGCCCATGCCAGCGAGGCGCCCCACACGGCCGCCATCACCGACTGGCCGGCGCGCCGGCGGCGCAGCAGCAGCCAGGTGGCCGCCATCAACGCCAGTCCGGCCAGCGCGTAATAACTGCTGCCGCCCACGGCGACCAGCCAGATGCCGCCTGCGGCCATGGCCAGGCCGAACACGCCGATAAACAGCGGCAGTGCGATGGCCGCAATGCGCCAGACGACACCGGTCCCGCCGGCGCCGCCGGCTGCTTGATTGGTAGTACTCATGACACTCCGAATTGAATTTGAAAGGTGATTACTGCACCGGACGGCGCGCGCCGAATACCGACAGCACGGCGCCCACGATCAGCAAGGCGCCGACCACGGTAAATGCCATCGCGAAGCCGCCGGTATTGGCCACCAGGTAGCCGGTGGCAATCGGCGCCAGCAATCCGAACAGGTTGCCCACGGCCGTGATGAAGCCGGCGGCGGTACCCACGTCCTCGCCGGAACGAACCAGGTCATTGACCAGCGAGAGATTGAGCGAGATCGCCGAGGCGCACGTGGCCAGCGACAGCGTGATCACCAGCAGGATGGCCCAGGTGCTGGCCAGCAGCGGCACCAGGAAAATCGCCGACGACGCCACCAGCACCGCACCGACGACAAAGCGTCGCTGGCCGTTGGCAGCCGCTTGCGGGCGTACCAGCTTGTCGCTCAGGCGCCCGATCAGCACCGCCAGCACCGCCGCGCCCAGGTAGGGAATGGCGGTATAAAAACTGCTGGTCATCACGGTCAGGCCTTTTTCGGCTTGCAGGTAGGTCGGCAGCCAGGTCAGGAAAAAATAGGTGGCGTACACGGCGCAGCCATGCGACAGGCCGATCGCCCACATCGTGCGCGATCGTACCAGGCCGGCGAACCCGAGCGCTGGAGCAGCCGGCGCGCGGCTGGCCGCTGCGGTTTCGTCGGCGGTGATCTCGGCCAGTTCGGCAGCGCTCAACCACGGCGCCTTCGACGGATGCTGGTACCACTTGAGCCAGGCCGCCAGCCAGACAAAGCCGATGGTGCCGGCCACCACGAAGGCGATGCGCCAGCCGAAAGAAGTGATCAGCCAGCCGAAGCCGATCGCACCCACGGCCGGTCCCACCAGGCTGCCGCTATGGAAGACGGCAGTGGCCAGGCCACGCTCGCCCACCGGCATCCAGTCGCGCACCACGCGTGCCCCGGCCGGATAGGTGGTGGCTTCGCCGGCGCCCATGATCAGCCGGCAGGTGATCAACGAGGTAAAACCGGTGGTGAATGCCGTGCACACGGTGGCGATCGACCACACGCCGATGCCGTAGCTGTTGACGCTTTTCGGGCCATAGCGGCCCACCAGGTAGCCCATCGGGATCAGCGCGATGAAGTACAGCCAGACGAAGGACGAGAACAGGTAGCCCATCGCGATCGGCGAAATGTCGAACTCCTCCTTGAGCGCATGCGACGCGACCGAGAGCGAGACCCGGTCCACGTAGTTGATCAGGGTGAGTGTAAACAGGAAGACGTAAATCCAGATCCGCTTTTTCTGTCCGATTGATTGTTTGGGCGTCAACGCCACCGACTGGTTCAGGCTCATGGCCGTGTCTCCTTGTAGTTTTAATGGTACTGCGTGATTACGTCAGGCGCATCAGCCCAGCCAGCGCCGGATATTGGCGGCCATGGTTTCGGTGGAAATGCCGTAGCGGTCGTGCAGCGTGGGCAGCGCGCCGGCGTCGAGGAAGCGGTCGGGCAAGGCCACGTGGCGCACCGTCGGCTGCACCCGCGCCTGCAACAGGGCCATGGCGATGGCTTCGCCCAGGCCGCCGATCTCGCTGTGGTTCTCGGCGATCACCACCAGGCGACCCGCGCGCCGGCACTCGGCCACGATGGTCTCGGTGTCGAGCGGCTTGATGGTGGCCACGTGCAGCACCGCCACCGCGATATCGCTGGACGCCAGCAGGGTCGCCACCTCCAGCGCGCGCATCGTCATCAGGCCGCTGGCGATCACCAGCACGTCGCCGCCGTCGCGCAGCAGGCGCGCCTTGCCGATTTCGAAGCTGGAATCGAATTCGTCGAGCACCAGCGGCACCCGGCCGCGCGGCAGGCGCATATAGACCGGGCCTGCGTGCCTGGCCATGGCCGCCACGCACTGCGCGGTTTCCAGCGCATCGCACGGGTCGATCACGGTAAGGTTGGGAATGGCGCGCATCATCGCCAGGTCGTCGGTGGCCTGGTGGCTGGGGCCATAGCCGGTGGTCAGTCCCGGCAGGGCCGCGCAGATCTTGACGTTGAGATTTTCCTCGGCGACCACCTGGTGGATGAAATCGTAGGCGCGCCGGGTGGCGAATACCGCGTAGGTGGTGGCAAACGGAATGAAGCCTTCCTTGGCCATGCCGCCGGCGGCGGCGATCAGCAGCTGTTCGGCCATGCCCATTTGCAGGAAGCGCTGCGGATACTCGCGCGCGAAGATGTGCAGGTCGGTGTACTTGGCCAGGTCGGCGGTCATGCCGACGATGCGCGGATCGGCCTTGGCCTGCTCCACCAGCGCATGGCCGAACGGCGCGGCCTCGGTGCGCTGGCCTTCGGCCGCGATGGAGGCCATCATCGACGATGTGGTCAGCCGGGGATTGACGGGAGTGGTAGTGTTCATGCGTGGCTCCGGTTGGCGTGATTGGCGTCGAGATCAGTAATGGCTTGCTGCCATTCGTCCGCTTCCACGCGAATGAAGTGGTTCTTGTCGCGCGCTTCGAGGAAGGGCACGCCCTTGCCCATCAGGGTATCGAACAGGATCACGCGCGGCTGCGGCCCGGTGGCGGCGCGGGCGGCGTCGAAGGCGGCGATCACCGCTGCCAGGTCGTTGCCATCCACGCGCTGCACGTGCCAGCCAAAGGCCTGCCACTTGTCCACCAGCGGCTCGAACTGCAGGATCTCGTGCGAGGGTCCGTCGGCCTGCTGGCGGTTGATGTCCACCAGGTTGATCAGGTTCGACAGTCCGTGGTGCGCTGCCGACAGCGCGGCCTCCCACACGGCGCCCTCGTCGAGCTCACCGTCGGACATCGAGTTGTACACGAACGCCTGGTTGCCCTTCATGCGCAAGCCCAGCGCCATGCCGACGGCGATCGCCAGGCCCTGGCCCAGCGAGCCGCCCGAGATTTCCATGCCGGGCGTGTAGGTGGCCATGCCGGACATCGGCAGGCGGCTGTCGTCGCCGCCGTAGGTTTCCAGTTCGTCCTCGGCCAGCACGCCGGCCGCCAGCAACGCCGCGTACAGGGCGATGGCGTAATGGCCGTGCGAGAGCAGGAAGCGGTCGCGCCCTTCCCATTCCGGTTCCGCCGGACGGATATTCATCGCGTGGCAGTACGCGACGGCCAGCACGTCGGCCCAGCCGAGCGCCTGGCCCACGTAGCCCTGTCCCTGTACTTCGCCCATGCGCAAGGCGTAGCGGCGCACCCGCCACGCGTGGGTCTGTAATTCCTGTTCCGTCATGGTCTCCTCCGGTCTGACGTGGATTAAATCGGCGCTTTGATGCAAAATATTCACCTGTGCACGCCTTGCTATCACTGAACCGGATTTTTACGTAAAACTATGACCACGACAAACGATTCTTTTGCACCTGTTGATGAACTGAATTCACCAATCAATCCGTTCAAGCGCCTGCCGTTGACGGCGCTGCGGATTTTCGAGGCGGCCGGGCGCACCGGGTCGTTCGCGGCGGCGGCGGTGGAAGTGGATTTGTCGCGCAGCGCGGTGAGCCACGCGATCAGGAAGCTCGAGGAATCGGCGAACCTGACGCTGTTCGTGCGCACCACGCGGGCCATCACCCTGACCCACGAAGGCCGGCTGCTGCTGGCGCACGTGCAGCGGGGCTTCGATGAAATGCAGCGCGGGTTCCAGCAGGCGCGCCCGGAAGCGAAGGAAAAGCCGCTGCGGCTGCATACGGCGCCGTCGTTCGGCACCCAGTGGCTGATGCCGCGCCTGGCGCGCTTCGTGGCCGACCACCCGGGCATCAACCTGCGCTTCTCCGCCGACACCCGCTACGCCAAGTTCGACAACGACGACTACGATATCGACGTGGTGTACGGCGCGCCGGCGGCGTCGATGCACGAGGCGATGCCGCTGGTGATCGAAGAATTGACGCCGCTGTGCACCCCGGCACTGGCCGCGCGCATCACGACGGCCCAGGATCTGTATGGTCTGCCGCTGATCCAGAGCGACGGCCAGTCGGTGCAGTGGCGCGGCTGGTTCGGCGCCAACAACCTGCGCACGCCGGGAGACTTCGCGCTGGCGTTCGACCGCAGCGCGATGGCGATTGCGGCTGCCGTCGATGGCCTGGGAGTGGTGATGGAATCGACCCTGCTGGCCGAGCGGGAGCTGGCCAGCGGCAGGCTGGTGGCGCCGCTGCGCGGGCAGACCACCTCGGTGCGCTACGTGGGCCACTACCTGGTCCACCCGCGCAGCCAGCACCAGCATGCGGCGCTGGTGCGGTTCAAGCAGTGGCTGCTGGCGGAACTGGGGCATGCGGAGCCAGCGGCGGTCGCCGGTCCCCTGCGATAGGGACTGGCGCCCTACCCGGCCCGCACCACGCGCTGGTCGATCACGCCGAACGGCCGCCCGCCCCGGGTGTCGGTGGCCGCCATGCGCACGCGGTCGCCGAAGTGCATGAACGGCGTGTGCGCTTCGCCGCGGTCGATCATCTCGAGCACGCGGCGCTCGGAGATGCAGGCGCTGCCCGCCTCGCGCGACCGGTTCGATACCGTGCCCGAACCGATCACGGTGCCGGCCGACAGCTTGCGCGTACGGGCGGCGTGGGCCACCAGCTGGCCGAAGCTGAAATTCATCTCGCCACCGTGGGGGCGGCCGAACGGCGTATCGTTCAGGTGCACTTCCAGGTTCAGTTGCACCCGGCCGTCGCGCCAGTTCTCGCCCAGTTCGTCGGGCGTGATGGCCAGCGGCGCGAAGCTGGTCGATGGTTTGGCCTGCAGGAAGCCGAAGCCGCTTTTCATTTCGCGCGGCCCCAGCGCGCGCAGGCTCCAGTCGTTGAGCTGCACCAGCAGCCGGATGCGCTGGTGCGCCGCTTCCGCCGTCACGCCCATCGGCACCGCGTCCACCACCACGCCAAACTCGCCCTCGAAGTCGATGCCCAGGCGTTCGTCGGGCAGCGGCACGGGATCGCGCGCGCCGAGAAAATCGTCGGAGGCGCCCTGGTACATCACGGGGATGGTGTCGAAGTCGGGTATCGGCGGCGTATTGAACGCCTGCTCCATCAGCCGGCCGTGGTGCAGAAAGGCCGAGGCGTCGCACCACTGGTAGCTGCGCGGCAGCGGTGCGCCGCAGGCATGGGGGTCGAACGAGAACGTGGCCGGATAAGTACCGTCGTTGAGGCGGTCGGACAGCGCCTGCAAGGCTGGCGCCACCTGGTCCCAGCGTTGCAGGGCTGTGAGCAGATTTGGCGCCACCAGGCTGGCGTCGAGCGCGCGGGTGGCATCGCGCGAGACCAGCAGCAGGCGCCCGTCCGGGTCTTCGCAGCGCAGCGAGGCGAACTTCATGCCGCGCTCCGGGGCAATGCCAGCAACGCATCGTCAACGATGGCCACTGCACGGGTCCAGCCGGCCGAACCGCGCCGCACCTTGTGCGGGAAGCAGCTCACGTAAAAGCCGTGCGCCGGCAAAGCCTCCAGGTTATGCAGCTTTTCCAGGTGACAGTAGCCGATGTCGCGGCCGGCCTTGTGGCCTTCCCAGATCAGCGCCTTGTTGCCCGTCTCCGCGATTTTTTGCGCCGTGTATGAAAACGGCGCGTCCCAGCTCCAGGCGTCGGTACCGGTCAGGCGCACGCCGCGCTCGAGCAGGTACATGGTGGCCTCGTAGCCCATGCCGCAGCCGGCGGAGATGTAGTCGTTGTTGCCGTACCGGCTGCCGGCGCGAGTGTTGACCATCACGATATCGAGTGGCTGCAGGTCGTGGCCGATGCGCGCCAGCTCCGCTGCCACGTCGGCGGCCGTGGCCACGTAGCCATCCGGGAAGTGGCGAAAATCGAGTTTCACGCCGGGCTGGAAACACCATTCCAGCGGCACCTCGTCGATCGTGATCGACGCCTTTTTCTCGTCCGTCTTCGCATCCATGGTCGAGTGGAAGTGGTACGGCGCATCGAGGTGGGTGCCGCAGTGCGTGGTCATGGTGACCCACTCCACCGCTGCCGCTTCGCCGTCCGGGTAATCCTCGGCAGTGGTGCCGGGGATCATGGCGATGAATTCGTGCAGCGTGTCGGCGTGCTTCTGGTACGTGATCTTCGGCGCCAGCGGCGGCGGGTCGGACAGCACCTCGTTTTCCAGGAAGATCGACAGGTCGATGAATTGGCGGCCCATGTCACCCCCCCTTCACGACTGGTGGCCCGCCCTTGCCCGGCGGCGGCCCGCCCGGCGCCCACTTGTCGCGCGACTGGAACAGGAATAGCTGCGAGGCGTCCGCGCTCATCGGCGCCTGGCGCGCCACCCACTCGTCGTCGTGCAGGTCCATGTCGGCGTCGTACTCCACGTGGCAGCCCAGCGGGCTGTTGAAGTACCAGAACCAGTTCGATCCCATCTTGTGGCGGCCCGGCCCCCAGAACGACTGGTAGCCCTTGTTCACGAAGCGCGTCCCGGCCAGCATCACCTCGGTGGGGCCGCCCATGTGGAAGGTGAAGTGCTCGCAGCCCTTCATGAACGGCGGGGTCTGGATCAGGAACAGCGTGTGGTGGTCGTCGGTGCCGGCCGGTTTCAAAAACGGCCCGGCGCCCAGCAGCCGGTCGGTGCAGCGAAAGCCGAGGCGGCCCGTGTAGAACGCCTCCGCCCTGGCTGCGTCGGGCACGAAATAGACCACGTGCGAGAGCGTGCGCGGGCGTGCTTCGGCCTGTTCGCTTACGGCCGGGATATTGAGCGGCCGGCGCACGCTGGCGCCCGGCGCGTTGACCGCTTCGGCCCGCAAGTCGAGCGCACGGCGCGCGGTCAGCTGGAAGCCCAGCAAGAAGCCCATGTCGTCGAGCGCTTCGATGCTGCCGTCGGCCAGCTGTTTCACTTCGCGGTCGGTGCGCAGTTCGGCGGCGATGGCCGCCAAGGTAGCTTGGTCGGCCACGCCGTAAATGGTTTTGCGCAGCATGCTGCCGGTGCCCAGTGCCGGCGGCAGGTGCGTGGCATCCGCTGCGGCGATGGTAATGGCCGTGCCGTCGAGCGCCTCGAAACGGCCGGCGCCGACCGGCTCGAGGCCGTAGTCGGTCAGATACTGGGTACAGGCGGCGACATCATCGACGCCGAAAACCAGGCCTTCGAGTCCGGTAATGTTCATGGTAATTCCTTCAGGTTAAAGTGCGGTGCGGCCGCGCAGGGTTTCGGCCACCCAGTCGGCGATGTAGGCGCCGGCGTTGGCCGAGTTGTCAAAGCTCGAGTGCTGCACGCCGCCCTCGCGCGCGGTGAATACCTTGAGCTCGCGCCGAGGGCTGTTGACCAGCTGTTCGTACGTGCGCTCGGCCCAGGCCAGCGGGATCTGCGAGTCTTTCTCGCCGTGGGTGACCAGGAACGGCACGCGGATGCGATCGAGCACGCCATCGAGGTGGACGTTTTCGGCGATGCGCATGAAGTCGTCCATGTCTTTTGCCCCCCACACCCAGCGCACGTGCTCCCAGTAATGCGGCACCGGGAAGCTGCCCTCTTTCGCCAGGCGTTTCTTCTGTACGTCGCGCCAGTCGTGGTTGGCGCCCCACACCACGCCGCAGGCGAAGCGCGGCTCGAAGGCGACTGCGCGCGGACAGTAATAGCCGCCCAATGACACGCCCTCCATGCCGATGCGCTGTGGATCGACGTCGGCGCGAGTTTCCAGCCAATCGACCACCTTGCTGGCCCAGCGTTCGCTGTCGTACACCGCCGTCATGCCGTGCAGGCGCAGCGCCTCGCCGGTACCAGGCTGATCGACCACCAGCGACGACACGCCGCGCTGCGCCAGCCAGCGTGGCAGGCCCACGCGGTATTTCATCTCCTTGGTCGAGTCGAGCCCGTTGACCTGCACCAGCAGAGGCGCCGGTCCCGTCACATTTTCGGCGCGCACGTACAGCGCCGACAGCACGCCGCCGTCGTAAGGAATCTCGACGCGCTGGCAGTTTTCGCCGGCCAGCGCGATACCCTTGGCGAAGACGTCGAGGAAGCGCCGGTACAACGCCGCCCGGCCCGGCGCGCCGTGCGCCTGCAGGCGTTCCGCCGTGAGGTAGTAGATGGCGGCGCGCGAGTACTTGTCGCCGGCCGAGATCAGGCGGCCGCGCTGCTCGTCCTCCCCGGCCAGGTCGCACAGCTTGTCGGCCATGCGCGCCCAGCTTTCGCGGAAGGCGCGCGTACCCTCGGCATCGGGCTGGCGCGCGGCGTCTTGCAGCGGCGCGCACATTTCCTCGATCTCGCCGATGCGCGCGCCCATTTCGATGGCCAGGTCAACCGACAGGTTCCAGACGTAATTGGTGGGGAAGTATTTGAACATGGCAGTGATTAAAAGTTATAGGCCGCGCGGATGCCGTAGGTGCGCGGATCGCTGATGAAGAAGGAGCCCGGCACGCGGCTTTCGATCTTGACCATGTCTTCGATGTTCTTGACGAACAGCTGCACGTTCCAGTTGCCGGCCGCGCTTTCATAACCGATCGAAGCATCGGACTTGTGATAGCTGGGCTGGCGGTAGCGGATGTTTTCGGTCGGGTCGCTGATGTAGTACGAGGTCGAATGGCGGGTGCCGATGGTGGCCGCGATCTCGCCGCCGCTCTCGAGCGAAAACTTGTGGGTGTAACCGAGGCCGATGGTGGACGTCGGCGCGCGGTCGAGCTTCTGGCCCGAAAAATCGATGGTCGGCGAGACGATATAGCGTTTGAACTTGGCGTCGGTGGCGGCCCAGTTGGCGCGCAACATGCCGTCCTGGCCCACGCGCAGCTTGCCTTCGATTTCCACGCCGTTGACGGTGGAGTTGGCGGCGTTGGTGGTGAACGAATGGCAGGTCGATGGATCGTTGGTGCGGCAGGTGGTCACCGTCAGCTGCTGGTCCTTGTAATTGTAGTGGAACACATTGGCCGACAATTGCATATTGTTCTCGAAGAAGCGGCCTTTCAGGCCCGCTTCGTACGAACGCAGGGTCTCGGGGCGGTACACGCCGGTGTCGGCTTCGGCGTTGAAGCCGCCGGCCTTGTAGCCGGTGGAGACGTTCGCGTACAACATCAGGTTGTCGCGCAGGTCGTGGTCCACGCCCACCTTGAAGCTGGTATTGCTGAAGCGGACATCTTCGGCATAGGCCTTGCTGCTGGTGGTGGCCGGCGGCACGGCCGCTTCGCCGCTCAGTGGGTCGTAGCCGGACTTGCGATCCTTGGTGTGGCGCACGCCGACGGTCAGGCGGGTGTCCGGGCGCAGCGCATACGTAGCCTGGCCGAAGACGGCTTGCGACTTGTTGTTGAGCGTGGCCAGGAACGGCAGCACGATATTGAAGCTGCCGAACGGCGCGGTGACGTAGGTGGTATAGGCCGCGCGGCGGAAGATGTCTTCGTCGAACTTGTAGGCGCCCACCACCCAGCGCAGCGGACCGTCGCCGGTGGAGTTCAGGCGCAGCTCGTGCGAGATGGCCTTGCTGTCGCCCACGTTCAGGGTGGTGAACGGGAAGCCGAAGTACACGCCGTTGTTCAACTGGTCGAGCTTGAGCTTCATCTGCGCCAGCTGGTACGTCAACTCGGTGGCGCCCAGGCTTGTCTTGAATTCGCCGCGCAGCGAGTCCGCCCGGTTGTCGCGGTGCGAGCCGGCGTCCTGCTTGAACGGCCAGGCGGCCGTGCGCTGGGTATCGGTGCCCCGGTCCACGTATACCGGGTTCTGGATATGATTGCCCCGGCCCGGCGCCGTAAAGGGCAGCGTGCCGACCAGGGTGCCGGTGAAGAAATTCGTGATCGGCACCGGCGAGGCCGCGCCGCCGCCGATCTCGTTGCGCTCCGCCGTCAGCAGCAGGCTGGTGGTGGGCGTGAATTTGCCCAGCAGGTGCACGCGCGCCGACTGGTCGTCCTGGCTCTCGAGCGGAATCGTGTTCGGGCCTGGCAGCAAATAGGTGTCGTGCTTGTTGCCGTTGAGGGCAGCGCGCATGGCCCAGGTGTCGCCCAGCGGCACATTGAGCACGGCGTCGTAGCGGCGGGTGCCGTAGTTGCCCAGCTCCACGCCGACCTTGCCTTCGAGCTTGCGGGTCGGCTTGTTGGTGATCAGGTTGATCGCGCCGGCGGTGGCATTACGGCCGTACAGCGTACCTTGCGGGCCGCGCAGCACTTCGATGCGATCGAGGTCGAAGAACGCGGCGGCCTGCGCTTCGTAGCGCGGCACGTAGGCGCCATCGACGTGGAAGGCAGCCGACGGATCGCCCTTCTCGGTCATATCGAGGCTGGTCACGCCACGGATCGACACTTGCAGCATCCCGCTTTCCTGGGCGATTTCCACGCCGGGCAGGCTCTCGGCCAGCGCGCGCGGATCGACCGTGCCGGCGTTCTTGAGGTCTTCGCCAGACAGCACCGACAGCGCCAGCGGCGTCTTGCTGGCCGGCTGGGCGATCTTTTGCGCGGTGATGATCACTTCGGCGATGCCGCCTTGCTGCGGCGGCCGCGGCTGCGCCTCGTCGGCCATGGCGGTGGTGGTGACAGTGGATATGACGCCGGCGGCAAGCAGTGCCTTGGCGATCGATGTCAGCTTGGGGTTGTGCATGAATGTCTCCTGTGGATGGCGCGGCACTTCTGGGGATGCCGCTTTGTTTTATTGGTGCCGTTTATGTGCGGGCAAAAAAATGATATGCGCTTACCCGTGCTTTCCCATAGCCGATAGTTTGGATAGCATCCATTCACGAAGCGGATAGACGAACAAAAATCCAGGCGAAAAAAAGCCCCGCGAGCGCGAGGCCGGCGGGGCGAAGATGGTGCGCTTTGGCAGGACGTCGCTAGGAGAGCATAGGCGTCCACGCACCACCGCAGCAAGACGATGCCTGTACGGTTTCGATAAACAGCACGCCGCGCAAGCCGTCGGCAATGGTCGGGAAATGCGCGGCGCCGCGATCGCCGCCGCTTCTGCGCGCCAGCAGGTGGCTGGCGATTTCCGAATACAGCGCGGCAAAGGCGTCGATATACCCTTCCGGGTGGCCGGCCGGGATGCGGCTCACGCGCGCACCCGCCGCGTTCATGGCGGTGCTGCCGCGCGTGATGATGCGCGTGGGTTCGCCCAACGGGGTCCAGCGCAATTCGTTCGGCTGCTGCTGCGCCCACTCGATACCGCCCGCGCTGCCGAACACGCGGATGCGCAACTCATTGGCATGGCCCGGCGCCACCTGGCTGGCCCACAGCATGCCGCGCGCGCCGCCCGCATACCGCAGCAGCACCTGCACGTTGTCGTCGATAATCCGCCCCGGCACGAAGGAAGTCAGTTCCGCAGCCAGCGCCTCGACCGGCGCGCCGACGATGGTGTCCGCCAGTTGCCAGGCGTGGGAGCCGATGTCGCCAATCGCGCCGCCACCGGCCTTGGCCGGGTCGGTGCGCCACGCCGCCTGCTTTTGCCCGCTCTGTTCCAGCGGCGCGGCCAGCCAGTCCTGCGCATACTCCACCTGCACCACGCGAATGGTGCCGAGCTGCCCTTCACGCACCATCTGCTGCGCGTGGCGCACCAGCGGATACGCCGAGTAGTTGTGGGTGACGGCGAAAATCAGGCCGCGCTCCTGCGCCAGTGCCGCCAGCATGCGGGCATCGGCGCTGTTGGTGGTGACCGGCTTGTCGCAGATGACGTGGATGCCCGCTTCCAGGAACGCCTTGGCCACCGGCGCGTGCAGGTGGTTGGGGGTGACGATGCTCACCGCCTCGATGCCGTCCGGGCGCGCGCTTTCCGCCCGCGCCATATGTTCGTAGCTGTCGTAGGTACGCGCCGGATCGAGCCCCAGCGCCAGGCCGGAACGGCGCGCCGCTTCGGCACTCGACGACAACGCCCCGGCCACCAGTTCGTAGCGGTCGTCGAGCCGCGCCGCGTGGCGGTGCACGGCGCCGATAAAGGCGCCCTCGCCGCCGCCCACCATGCCCAGCCGCACGCGGCCGGGAAAAATCGCTGCTTGTTCCATCATGGTTCCCTGTGTTCGCTACGCTGCCTGGGCGATGCCCAGCATGCGCAGGTTGCGGCCCGCATCGGTTGCGCTGCCGGCGAAATCGTCGAATGCCTTGTCGGTCACGCGGATGATGTGGTCGCGAATGAACGCCACGCCTTCGGCCGCGCCCTGCTCCGGGTGCTTGAGGCAGCACTCCCATTCCAGCACCGCCCAGCCCTCGAAGCCGTACTGCGCAAACTTCGAAAAGATGGCCTTGAAGTCCACCTGGCCGTCACCGAGCGACCGGAACCGCCCGGCGCGGTCCACCCACGGCTGGTAGCCGGAGTACACGCCCTGGCGCGCATCGGGACGGAACTCGGCATCCTTCACGTGCATGACCTTGATGCGGTCGTGGTAGCGGTCGATGAAGCCCAGGTAGTCGAGCTGCTGCAACAGGAAATGCGACGGATCGTAGGCGATCGCCAAACGCGGGTGGTGGTTCACGCGCTCGAGCAGCATCTCGAAGGTGGCGCCGTCGAACAGGTCTTCGCCCGGATGCAGCTCGAGGGCCAGATCGACACCGGCCTCGCCGTAGGCGTCGAGGATCGGCGTCCAGCGCCGTGCCAGTTCGTCGAAGGCCGACTCGATCAGCCCCTCCGGGCGCTGCGGCCACGGATAGACGAACGGCCAGGCCAGCGCGCCGGAAAAGCTGATCGACGCCGTCAAACCCAGGTTGGCGGACGCCCTGGCCGCCAGCAGCATCTGCTGCACCGCCCACTGCTGGCGCGCAGCCGGATTGCCGCGCAGCGCGGCCGGGGCGAAACCGTCGAACGCTTCGTCGTAGGCAGGGTGCACGGCCACCAGCTGGCCCTGCAAGTGGGTGCTCAGTTCCGTGATGGCCACGCCGTTGGCGCGGGCGATGCCGGCCATCTCGTCGCAATAGGTCTTGCTTTGCGCCGCCAGCGCCAGGTCGAACAGCCGGGCGTCGTTGGTGGGCACCTGCACGCCCTGATAACCGAGGTCGCCGGCCCACCTGGTGATGGCGTGCCAGCTGTTGAAAGGCGCAGCTTCGCCGGCAAACTGCGCCAGAAAAATCGCCGGTCCCTTGATGGTGGTGGCCATGCTGTTCCTCACGCCGTGATGGTGGTGTCGATGGTGCAGGTGGTGACGGGGCTCCACGGCAGGTACGAAATGCGCAACTGCACCGCCGCCGTTACCGTGTGTGCGCCGGCGGACAAGCCGCCCGGTTGCAGCACCGATACCTCGGCCACTTCGCCGAATTCCCAGCGTTCGTCGTAGGTGGTTTCCACTTCGTCGAGGGTGCGGGTTTTGCCGCGCACGGTGAAGCGCACGTTCTCGCGCGGCACCTTGACGCCGTCCACGGTCAGCGCGATGTCTTCCACGGCGGAGAGGATCTGGCCGCGATAGTAAGGCAGGCGCGCACCCAGTTGCCAGCCGTCGGCGGTATTTTTGACGCTGCCCGGATAAATGATGTGTTGATCGTACATGGTCGGTCTCCTGTTTTGTTTAAGCTTCGCCCAGCAGGCGCTTGAACATTTCCTGCTGACGGCGCACCTGTTCGCGGCCATCGACTTCGAAAGCATCCTCGATATGGCGCTGGCCTTCGTACTCGCTCGACAGGTGGCCGTCGTAGCCGCCTTCGATCAGCACCACGATGATTTCGTCGTACGGAATCGATGGCTCCTTGCCGCTGTCGTCGATCTCGTAGAACTTGGCGTGGATATTGAAAATCCACGGCATGAACTCGAGCAGGCGGCGCGGATTGCTCCAGATATTGTGGCGCAGCGATTCGGCCATTTGCAGGTCCACCGGGTTGGCGCCCATCTTGCGCACGTCCATCAGCACGTAGTCGGGCAGCACCCGCGCCTGGTGTGCTTCGAGGATGTAGTCCACCACCTTGGGCGTGGCGCCCAGGCGCAGGAAGCGGTCGCGGAACACCGGCGGGTAATTCTTGATGTACATGCCCATGTCGGGCACATAGCCCACGTGGTTGGAGCCGGTGGCGCGTGTGAGTTCGGTGTAGCGCAGGATCCACGGATGGTCGAAGTGGAACGGCGAATGCACTTCGATCCCCATGCGCACGTCGAGTTCCTCGGCCAGCGGCACGCAGGCCACCACCACCTCGGGCGGCGTGTTGACGATTACGCGCACGTTGCGGCAACCGATCGCCTTGGCAAAGCGCAGGTCGCGCTGGAGGGACGCCACCATTTCCTCGTGATTGAGCTTGCGGTCTTTATAAAGTTTCACGTCCAGGAACATGTCGTGGCACTGGGCGTAGGCGCCGTGGCGCTCGAGCGACGCGAACCAGCCGGCGATCTGCTCGGGCGGCACGTTGGGAAAACCGGTGAACGATTGTTCGCTCACGACTTCGATGCCGTTGGCGCCCAGGCTGGCGGCGTGGGCGATGCAGTCGTCAAGCGTCATCTTGCGCAGGAAGGTCTCGTACTGGTAGCTGTAGAGCGATACGCCGCGCTTGATGTTGTGTTGTGGTGTCATGGTAAACCTCGAAGTCTGAAAAGTGAAGGTCATACTGCTGCGTTGGAAGCGGGAGGTACGCGTGGCCGTAGCCGCAGCAGGCAGGCGATCAGTGCGCACACGGCGGCGATGATGCCGAAGGCGACAAACGCGCCCTGCAGGTTGCCGGTCCAGCCGCGCATGGCGTTGACCACGGCCGGCGACAAAAACTGCGCCACGAAGAACGAGCTGGCCCACCAGCCCATGCCACGGCCCCGGTGCTCGAACGAGAATTTGCTCTGGGCCCAGGCGATCAGCGCCGGCACGATGATGCCGTTGGCCAGTTGCTGGACAAAGGCAAAAGCCAGCGCCACCTTGTAGTCGGGCGCCATGCCAATCCCACCCAAGCCGATGGCATAGCACACGAACACCAGGAAAATCTGCGCGCCGGCGCCGAAACGCGTGGTGAACTTGAACACGATGGCGCCGAGCGGCACGCCGATGCTGGGAATGGCCATGCTCAAGCCGATCGACTTGGGATCGACCACGCCCAGCTCCTTGAGCAGCAGCGAGAAGTTGATCACCTGGACGTAGTAGATGGTGGACAGCACCACGGTGACGCCGCAGACCAGCAGGCCGATCAGGTACGGGAACGGCGTGGCGGCGACCGGTGCGCCGGTGGACGTCACCGGCTTCTTGCGCGGCTCCGGCTCGAACAGGTAAGCGAGGCTGGCAAGGAAGATCGGAATGGCCACCGCGTACACCAGGAACGGGTACTGCCAGCCCTGCGCGGCCAGGAAGCCGGAACAGGCAATGGTGATGGTGCCCAGCATCGAGCCCACCACGCCCTGGATCATCAGCCAGCGGTGGCGGTCCTTTTCCTCGTAGTAGTCCGCCAGCAGCGTGTTGACCACCGTGAGCACGCCGGCTTCGCCGATGCCGATCACCACGCGCCCGGCCACCACGGCCCAGAAATTATCGATCAGGAAGGGCATCAGGCCGCCCAGGCCATACAGCGCCATGGCCCACAGCAGCAGCCGGCGGCGCCCGAAACGGTCGGCAATCGCGCCGGCGGCCGGAGCGAACAGCGCGATACAGGCGCTGGGCGCCGTGATCAGCAGAGGCACCATCAGCTTGGCATTGGGCACGTCCGAAAAGTGTGCGAGCAGCGTGGGCAAAGTGGGCGCCAGGGCGATAATCGCCATCACCGGCAGGAAGCCTGAGAACACCAGTATCCAGCCCTGGCGCCAGTCCGCCTGTCGTCGCGCCGTTGGCACGGCGCCCCCCTCCGTGGAAAATTCACTACGCATTGCCTGTCTCCTTTTTTATGATGGCGTTGAAAGCCGGAAATGATGATAGCGCTTTCCCGCCATGCGCCCAATCAAAAAAACATCACGGAGGCACGCATTCTGTGGATATGTCGTATCCATATCTTCAATAGCTCGATAGCGCCACCTGGGCCACTTTTTCCGCTATATTGGGAAAACTTTTCCCAGCCTTGCATACCATGTCCGCCAAATCCAAAGTACTCCCCGTCCCCAAGCTGGCCTCGATTTCAGCGGTTGCCAGCGCGGCCGGCGTGTCGATCGCCACCGTCTCGCGGGTACTCAATGGCACCAAGGCGGTCAACGCCAATACGCGGGCACGGGTGGAGGCGGCAGTCGAGGAGCTGGGCTACCGCACCAATGCGCTGGCGCGCAGCCTGATGCGCGGCGAAACCCGTTTGCTGCTGGTGCTGGTGCCGGACTTCGCCAACCCGTATTTCGCCGAAATCATCAAGGGCGTGGAGTCGGTCACGCGCCAGCGCGGCTACGGCCTGGTGATCGCCGAAGCCTCGCAAACGCTGTCGCGCCACAGCGCGGAACTCGATTCGCTGTACAACAAGCTGGCCGACGGCGTGATCAGCCTGGCGCGCTACGCCGACCTCAAGCCGCTGCTGTGCGAGATTCCCGACCTGCCGTGGGTGGCCTGCTCCGAACACGTGGGCGACAGCGAGGTACCCAGCGTGAGCATCGACCACCGGCAAGCCGCCATCGACGCGGTGCAGTACCTGATCAACCGTGGCCACCAGCGCATTGCGCTGCTGAGCGCCAGCGAAGACTATATGTGGGCACGCCAGCGCCACGACGGCTACGAATACGCGCTGCGCCGCGCCAACCTGCCGGTGGACCCGCAACTGGTGCGCATCGCCCGCGGCACCGACTACGTGCACGGCATGGAAGCGGCTGGCGCGCTGCTGGCGCTCGAAGCGCCGCCCACCGCCGTCTTCGCGGTGGCCGACACGCTGGCCATCGGCGCCATCAAGGCCTTCCGCCGTGTGGGCCGGCGCGTGCCCGAGGACATGGCGGTGATGGGCTTCGACGATATCCCGGTGGCGCAGGTGTTCGAACCGGCGCTCACCACCATCGCCCAGCCGGTGCGCGAACTCGGCGCGGCGGCGGCCGAACTGCTGCTCAAGCGCCTGGCCGGCGAACCGGCCGAATCGCTGATCCTGCAACACGCGCTGATCGTGCGCGCCTCGGCCTGACCTCGCGGAGACTCCATGCGTTTCAATAAACTCGATCTGAACCTGCTGGTGGCGCTCAACGCGCTGCTGGCCGAGCGCAATATCAGCCGCGCGGCGGAAAAGATTTTCCTCAGCCAGCCGGCCACCAGCAGCGCACTGGCGCGCCTGCGCGCCTACTTCAACGACGAGCTGCTGGTGCCGTCGGGGCGGCAATTGATCCTGACGCCGCGCGCCAAGGAGCTGGTGGAGCCGGTGCGCGAGATCCTCATGCGCATCGACACCACCATCGCCGCCCAGCCGCTGTTCGATCCCGCCACCGAGACCCGCACCTTTACCCTGCTGGTGTCCGACTACACCACGGCGGTGCTGATCCCGCCGCTGCTCGAAGCGCTGTACCGCGAAGCGCCCGGCATGCGCATCCGCCTGCGCGACCAGACCGACCGCCCCGCCGAGGTGCTGGAACAGGGCGAGGCCGATTTCCTGGTGATCCCGTCGCAGTACCTGGCCAAGGAGCACCCGTCGGCCGCGCTGTTCGAGGAAGACTACCTGTGCGTCACCTGGGAGGGCAACACGCGCGTGCGCGACCGGCTCACTTTCGATGACTACCTGGCCTGCGGCCACGTGATCGCCACCTTCATCAACACCCACACCAACCCGCTGGCCACGTTCGACGGCTGGTTCATGGAAAGCTTCGATGTCAAGCGCCGGGTGGAAGTGACGGTGCCGAGCATGAGCGCCCTGCCCGCACTGGTGGTCGGCACCGACCGCATCGCCACCGTCCATCGCCGCATTGCCGAGCGTGCGCGGGAGACCATGCCGATCAAGCTGTGGGAACCGCCGCCGCGCATTCCGCGCCTGGTGCAGATGCTGCAATGGCATAAGCACCGCACCAACGATCCGGCCATCGCCTGGATCCGCGACAAGATCATCAACGCCGCCACGCTCGTCTAACCAACTTCACAATTCGGGAATTACCTATGCATCCTGCCGTCAAAGGTTCGGAGGGCAGCGCTTTTGCCGCTGCTGCCTCGTTTTCGCCACGCCGCCGCACCCTGGCCCTGATCGCCGTGGCGCTGGCTTTCGTGATGGACCTGCTGGACACCACCATCATCAACGTCGCCATCCCGTCGATCGGCGAAACACTGGGCGCCGACAAGGCCGCGCTGGAATGGATCATCGCCGGCTATGCCACCGCGTTCGCGGTGCTGCTGATCGTGGGCGGCCGGCTGGGCGACAGCTTCGGCTACCGCCGCATGTTCCTGATCGGGATCGTGCTGTTTACGATCACCTCGATGGCGTGCGGGCTGGCGCCCGATGCACTGTCGCTGCAACTGGCGCGCGTGGCGCAGGGCGTGAGCGCGGCGCTAATGGTGCCGCAGGTGATGGCGCTGGTGCAGGTGATGTATCCACCCGACCAGCGCTACAAGGTGTACACGATCTTCGGCTTCCTGGGCGGCTTTTCGGCCGCGCTGGGCCCCATCGTGGGTGGCCTGCTGATCGACGCCAACTGGTTCGGTCTGGGCTGGCGCCTGACCTTCCTGATCAACCTGCCCATCGGCCTGTTCAGCATTGCCGCCGGCATCGCGCTGCTGCCGGCGGGACGCGGCGTCAATGCCACGCCGGTCGATCTGACCGGCGCGGCATTGACAGTGGCCGTGCTGTTCGCGGTGCTCGCACCGCTGATCGAAGGCCCGTCGCGCGGCTGGCCGGTGGGCCTGATGGTACTGCTGGCTGCGGCGCTGCCGCTGGCCTGGGCCACCGTGAAATACCTGCGCTGGCGCCAGGCCGCGCGCGGCGATGCGCTGGTGCCGCTGGACCTGTTCAAGCTGCGCAAGGTGAACCTGGGCCTGCTGTGCACCCTGTGCATCAACCCGGTTCTGCCCGGCTACCTCTTGGTGATGACCTTCGTGCTGCAAACGGGTATCGGCTTGAGCGCCTCGCAGATGGCGTATGCGTGCGCGCCGATTGCCGTGGGCGCGATGGGCGGCATCACCCTGATCGGCCCGCGCCTGCACCGCCTCCTGGGCGTGCGCGTGATGCTGGTCGGCGTGTCCGTCACCGCCGCCAGCCTGTGCCTGGCCGCGTGGTCGGTGCATGGCGGCGTGCTGCTGCACTGGCCTTTGGCGCTGGCACAGTTGGGCATGGGACTAGGGATGGGCTTGTGCGGCCCGCAGCTCTCGAACGCCACGCTGCAGGATGTGCCGATGTCGGAAGCCGGCGTGGCCGCCGGCATGTTCACCGCCGTGCAGCAGATCGCCGCCGCCTTCGGCGTGGCGCTGGGCGGGCTGCTGTTCTTCCACGGCGTGCAAATGGAGACTGCCGACGCGCTGCGTTATGCTGGTGCGTACTTGCAGGTTCTGCCGCTGTTTTTGGGGCTGCTGGTGGTGGCGGTGGTCGGGACGCTGCGGCTGGCGACGGTGATGCCGATGCCGGCCCGATAACGGGGCATCGGTTCAGGTTTCCTCAGCAACCCACACCAGGTTCCACAAATGGCCATCGAGGTCCTCGAAACCCTGGTCGTACATGAAGCCATGGTCTTGCGGCGGGTGCGGCGTGCGGCCGCCGGCGGCAACGGCTTTGGCGATCAGGGTATCGACTTCTTCGCGGCTGTCGCAGCTCAGGCAGATCACGACTTCGTTGGCCTGCTTCGCCTGCGCGACCGGCTTGCCGATCAACGATTCAAAAAATGGCTCGGTCGTCAGCATGGCCTGGATGGTGTCGCCGACGATGTTCATGAACACCGCATTCTCGCCGCTGAAGCGGTCACTGAAGGTAAAACCAAGCGCAGCGAAGAACGCTTTGGACCGGGCCAGGTCTTGCACCGGCAGGTTGAGGATGATCTGGTTTTTCATGGTGGATCCCTTTCGTCTACAAGTCTACTTGCACCTGAAATGCTGTCGCACCTTCTCGATATCACCTGGTTTGAGCCTTTGCTGCGTTTGCTTGTCGATATAATTTTCTTCCTCTCGAACCAGGACGAATTGACCATCGGACTGCTCGCGCCACGCCAAAAATCCGCAATGAATATCGATCTCGGCAAATTTGCTGGTGAAATCTACAGCCGCGTACAGCCCCGGTTCGACCTGGGGCGGATTGCGATACCAGGTTATTTTGGAAATGGTGCGCTGCTGCGCTGCTCCCGCCTTGGCATTGAAGGCCTGCTTGATGCCTTTCCAGGCCTCGAAAGAAGTGGCCTGTTTCACACTCGCAGCCAGCACCTCGTACGCACTGGTATATTCGCCCTGGTCTCTGGCGTCAAAGTAAAGTCGGCTTTGCTGCTCGACCCGGCGGACTTGTTCTTCCGTTGCCGTACCCGGTGCGGTGCCGGCCTGCGCAGCGGCCGGCGGCACCGCCGAGGCAGCAGCACCGCACTCGATATCCTGTCGCAGCACCAGCATTCCCGGCTTGTCCTTGGCGCCGGCGATCTGCTCTGTCATGTTAAACGAGTACCTGCCGAAAGACGCGCTGCGGGGCGCGCACAATTGGGCTGCTTTCGGCATCAGTTCCTCCTGCCCGGCTGTCACATTGCTGCTGCGGTAGCTCTTTAAGGTCAATTGGTACTCATTGTCACCGGAGCGCTGGACATTAACCTCGGACACCTTGGCCATAGCGTTGTCCAACACCTGGGCAAACCCGGTCAGCGGAGCGGCGGCGGTGGCCAATATCAAACCGATTTTTAGAATATGCATAGGTGAGCAAGGTTGGTATTTTTATCTTGCGGCCAGAATAGCATGCGGCCACCGGTGTCAAATCATTCGATTGCCTGCGAGTACCGAAATGCGACGTTTCCAATGGCTGTGCTAACGTTATTACAAGATTTTCTTGAACTAAACAGACCTCCATGAAAGGAACCAGATGACCCGCTTCAAAGACAAAACCGTACTGATCACCGGCGCCGCCTCCGGCATGGGCCTGTCGGCCACCCGCCGCTTCCTCGACGAAGGCGCCCGTGTCACCATGCTCGATATCGATGCAGACGCCCTCAAACAAGTCGCATCGAAATTCCCGCAAGACCGCGTGTTGGTGCAGGTCGGTGACACCGCCCACCAGGAGACCGCGACCAATGCCGTCAAGGCCACTGTCGAGCGCTTCGGCGGGCTTGATGTCCTGATCAACAACGCCGGCATCGGCAGCGAAGGCGACATCATGAAAACCAGCGAAGCAGACTTCGATCGCGTAATGGCCGTCAATGTCAGCGGCTATTTCCACATGGCCAAGGCCGCGATGCCGGAACTCGTCAAAACACGCGGCGCCATCGTCATGACCTCGTCCGTCTCGGGGTTGGGCGGCGATTGGGAAATGTTCGCCTATAACACGTCGAAAGGCGCCGTCAGCAATATGGTGCGCGCGATGGCGCTCGATGCGGCCAAGGATGGTGTACGCGTCAACGCGGTCAATCCCAGCTTCACCAGGACCGGGCTGACCGAAGACATGCTCAAGGATACGGAACTGGTCGCCAAGTTCAAGGAACGCATGCCGCTCGGGGCGCCCGAAGATCCGGATGGCGTGGCGGCGGCGATGGCGTTTCTTGCCAGTGAAGACGCACGTTTGATTACCGGGGTGAATTTGCCGGTCGATGCGGGGTTGGGGGCTTCCAATGGGCAGCCACCTCAATAGATCCAGTCAAGGCCGCTCCTGCGGACTTGCTTATTTTTCCTCTTATTTAGCGGGCATCTTGGAAAATGCACTGTACAGCGCTGCGGAAACATATGCGGTTAAAACAGGTGCACTCATGCGCTGCATGCTGTCGCCAACGACTGCCTGCTTTTCGCTTAACTTGCCAAAATATCTGGAATTTCGCCCTTCCGATGCAAGTGACTTCAGCTCTTCGGACGTAAAGCTTTGAGCATAAGCCTTGGCCAGGTTGTCGTTCCATTGTCCCTGGAATTGCGGCGCATGATAGTCCAGCTCTTTCGATACCAGCCGTTCAGCTCCCAGCATTCCCATGCCGCTGACAAGGATGGCGAAGGTCTGGGTTTTCCGTGCCGTCGCCAGTCCCAGCGTTTTCAAGTTACTGCCGACGTTTTGGCGTAAAACGAACTCGGTTGCGGCTGCATTGGCTGGCTGTGCAATCGCCGCTGGCGACAGGCCCGAAACGACAATGAGGAATATCGAAATCCTGAGTAGTGCTTGCATAGAGGTTCGCTGGAGATGTTGAACGAGAACGGATGGCCTTACAGGTCCAGTGTAAGGCCTTGTTACTCTAAAGACAAGGATATTGCGGATGCGCATCGCGCGCAGCTGCACCAGCCTGCCACTGTGAATCCGCTACACGTCAATAATATCCACACACTTGCGCAACACCGCCACCTTGTCCTGCCCTGCCGACGGCGTCCACTCATGGCTGACGAAACCGGTAAATCCCGCATCGGCGATCGTCATCGCCAGGTGCCGGTAATTCAGCTCCTGGGTCTCGTCGATCTCGTGCCGGCCCGGCACGCCGCCGGTGTGGAAGTGGCCGATCAGCGGCATGTGCTGGCGCAGGAAGTTGGTGAGGTTGCCGTCCATGAGTTGGGCGTGGTACAGGTCCACCAGCAGCTTGACCGACGGCGAGCCCACCTGCGTTGCCACGTCCAGCCCCCACGGCAGGTGGTCGAACATGCTGCCCGGCGGCGCGGGCGGGCCGCCGGTGTGGCCGGTGTTGATGTTCTCCATCACCAGCAGCACCTTGCGCGCTTCGGCGTGCGGCGCCACCCGGCGCAGGAAGGCAATCGCATTGCGCTTGCCTTCGTCGTAGCCGATGGCGCCACGTTCGCCGCAGGTGACGATGATGCTCGGGATCCGGTTGGCGGCCGCCGCGTCGATGCGTTCGCGCAACGCGGCTTCGAAACCGCCGTCGCGATCAGGCGTGCCGATGGCGTTCCAGCCGGGCGGGCCAGCCGGGGCGCGACCGGGGCGTGAGATGCCGCCGCCGTAATCGACGCGCAGCAGCGATACCGTCAGGCCGTACTGGCGTATCAGCGGCCAGTCGGCCGGGTCGCTGGCGAAATCGAGACCCTGGATGCCCAGCGCGGCCGCCATGCGGCAGGTTTCATCCATGGTGGCGCCGAACAGGTGCGGCGTAATGCCTTGGTGCAGCCGCCTGCGCCGCGGAGCATCCACTGCCATAGCATGCGCCGCAGTTTGAACCCGTGCCGGAGTCCGGGCTTGTGACGGCGGCAGTGCTTGGGCCTGGATCTGTTCCTTGGCCCGCGCACCGACGGCCACTGCGGTAGCAGCCAACGTCCCCACGGCGCCGAGCAAACGGCGCCGCATGAGTGAACCAGGCGCGCCGGAAGTCATGCGCCGAGACCCAACGCCCGCCTGGTCAATGCCAGCGATTCCTCGGCGCCCACGGTCGGGAAGTATTCAAGGCCGATCTCGCCCTGGTACCCCTTTTCCTTCAGCACCCGCATGACACTGGTCCAGTCGATGCCTCCCGTACCCGGCTCGTGGCGTCCTTCGGTGTCGGCGACCTGCACGTGGCCGACGTACTGCATGCGGTCGCCGATGGCGACCGCCAGGTCCTCGGCCGTTTGCGCCGAGTGGAACACGTCGGCCAGCACGCGCAGTGCCGGGCTGTCCACGGCCGCAGCGATGTCGAGGCCACGGCCAATGGTGTCGACGAACATGCGCTGGCCGCCCACCACCATGTACACCGGCTCAAGCCACAGCACGGCGCCCGCTGCCTGCGCCATGGCGGCGGCGCGCTTGAGCACCGTGACCACGGCGTCGAACTGCTCCTGCACCGGCACATCGGCGCGGGTAAAGCCGGATGCCAGCACCATGGCGGCGCCGTTCAACTGCCGGGCGACCGGAATCGCGTCGGCCACGGCTGCGAGCACCTGTTCGTGGTCGGCGGGATCGGCCAGGCTGCGGCGCGGCTCCACGCAGAAACTGCGCACGCGCACGCCGGTGGTCTCGGCAGCGCGGGCGATGGCCTCGATCGGCTTTTCGCGCCACAGGTGGAATTCGACGCCGGTGACGCCGGCTTCGTGGGCGGCGTGGATGCGGGCCGGCAGATCGTCGCCGGCTTCCGTGAACATCCATTCGATACAAGCTGCAAATTTCATCTCAATGATCCTTGGTATGGTTGAAGACCAGGACGACGGCAACGATCAGGCACAGGACGCCGATCACTGCCACGCTGGCCAGGAAACTGGGGGTGAATACGCCGATCAGCGAGACCAGCGGCGGACTGAGAAACTGCCCGAGGAAAAAGGCGCCGCCCCACAGGCCCATGCCGCGCCCGCGATGCTCGAAACCGTAATGCAGCAGCGCCCACGTCACCAGCGACGGCAGCAGCAAGCCGCCACCGACCTGCCCCAGCGCGTCGAGCGGCAGCCCGAGCGCTAGGTTGGGCGCGAACGCCACGCCGATATAGCTGACGCCATAAAACGCCAGGCAGGTGGCCAGCAGCATGCGCACCGACACCCCGGTCAGGCGCTTGAACAGGTAGCCGCCCAGCACCGTACCGAGACTGGCCACCGTGGCCAGCACGCTGATACGTTCCGGCGACGCCACGCCCATGTCGTTGAAGATGCGGCCGTGCTGCACCGCCTGCACGAAGAACACCAGCGAGAACAGCACCGTCACGCCGCACACCAGGACGGTCGCGCGCCACGGGAACGGCGTGGCCGCCACGCCCGTTGCCGCCCGCGTGTCGGCGGTGGAGCGCTGCGGCTCGCGGCAGAACGCCAGCGCCAGCGCAAACACCACGAAGCCGGCCAGGTACAGCAGGAACGGATAGCGCCAGTGCATGCCGGCCAAAAAGCCGCCCGACAGCAGGATGGCCGAACCAATCAGCGGCGCGAACATGTTCTGGTAGCCGAGCCATTTTTGCCGCTGCTCGCCTTCGAAGTAGTCGCCCATCAGCGCATTGCCCACGGTGAGGATGGCCGCTTCGGCCAGGCCCACCACCACCCGGCTGGCGACGATCAGCCACAGGTTGTCGAACAACATGGGGGCCAGGCCCAATAGCGAAAACGCCATCAACGCCACCAGCAGCAGCTTGCGCCGCCCCCAGCGGTCGGCAATGGCGCCGGCAAAGCCCGAGAACAGCGCCACGCACAGGGATGGCACTGTGATAATCATCGGCACCAGCAGTTCGAAATGCGGCACCGACGAGAACTGCCGGAACAGCTGCGGCAGGCCCGGCACCAGCGCAGCCAGCGCCAGCGTGGGCATGCTCATGACGGCCATCAGCGCGATGCCTTGCGCGGCGCCGCCCGGGCGCGCGCGCGGTGCGCCGGTGAGGGCCGGGTCGGTGGCAATGGAGGCGCCTGCGGGGCCTCCGGTCTGGATCGGATTCACGGTGCATCCTTTCTGCGCTTAGCGCACCTGGCGATCCAGTACGTTCTGCTTGTACCAGCTGTTGAGCATCATGCCGGTGGCGATCGGTTCCGGTCCCTTGTCGCTTTCGACGATGATCCAGCCCGCGTAACCGAGTTCGCGCATGGCCGCCAGCAGCGCCGGGAAGTCCACCAGCCCGGTACCCATCTCGCCGAACCAGCGCGGGATTTCACGTTCGCCGCCGGCCGCGATCAGCGCCCGCTCGGCGTTGGGCAACTGGTACTCGCCCAGCGTGTCGATCGCCAGCGCATCCTTGAAGTGGAAGTGCAGCACCCGTTGGTGGAAGCGGCGGTACAGCGCCACCACGTCGTGACCGGCGATGGTCAGCTCGGCCGTGTCGAATGCCAGGCCCACGTTATCCGCATCGCACAGCGCCAGCAGCTGCTCGATTTCGTCCGCCGTGCGCAGCGCCGACAGGGCGTCGATGTGCAGCACGGTTTTCAGGCCCAGTGCCGCCGCCATGGCGCCCACCTGGTTCCAGCAATCGGCTGCTGCCGCCATCCGCTCGGCGTTCAAGGCGCCCTCCTTCCAGAACGACGGGAACGGCCGCACCACCAGCAATTCGCCGCCCAGTTGCGCCAGCATGGTGGCGTGGATTTTCGCCTGCGCGACGATGCGCGCATGTTCGGCGGGCTGGGTGCTGGACAGGCCGAAGTGCAGCTCCTCAAAGCTCATCAGGGTCGAGTCGAAGAACGTGCTGGCCACGCGCGTGATGCCCCAGTCGCGCAGCTTGAGACGGAAGTGCTCGGGCGAGCCGAAGTTGATGTCGATGTTTTCCGGGCGCCCGATCGGGTCCCAGCGGCCGCTGCCGGCATTGAGTTCCACGGCCGAGAAGCCGCAGGCGGCGGTCACCTTCAGTGCACGTTCGATTTCTTCCAGGCGCGCGAAGCTGGTAAAGCCGGCTTTCCACTGGTTGACGGCATAGCCCCATTTGATCTGTTGTGTCATGTTGTTCCTCGCTTAGCGGTAAATTCAGGCGTAGATTTTTTTCAGGACGTGCTGGATGTACCACGCCGACAGCGCCGTGCTTTCCGGGTAATTGCCCCCTCCCACATCGGCCTTGTCGTGCTCCACGCCCACCCAGCCTTCGTAGCCGCACTCCTTCATGGCCTTGAGCATGGCCGGGAAGTCCACCAGGCCGCCCGGCACGCCCATCTCGTGGAACCAGCGCGGCGTGGTGGGCGCCATCACTTCGGCGTCGGGCTTGCGGCGGTAATCGCCGGTCAGGTCCACGTCGAGCGTGTCCTTCATGTGGAAGCCGCCGCAGCGGTCGTGCAGTTTCAGGTACAGGTCCACCGGATCGACGCCGGCGATCACGTGCTGCGCGGTGTCGCAGTAGAAGAACACGTAGCGCGGGTCCGTGTACTCGTAAAACTTGCGCAGTTCCTCGGCGCTGCGGATACCGCAAAAGAACTCGTGGTGGCAGCAGGTTTTCACGCCGTATTCGAGCGTCATCTTGCCCACCCGGTTCCACAGCTCGGCGCAGGCCTTGAGCTTGTCGTCGGTAACGGGTTCCACGTCGTAGTACAGGCCTGCCGGCATGACGATGAAGTTTTCCACCCCCAGTCCCTGGCTCGAACGCATGATGTGCTGGGCGTAGTTGAAGATGTGGTCATGCGTGCTGCGGATGTGCGGCGCGCTCTGGCGCTCGTCGTACATCACCGCGTGGAACAGGCTCAGTACCTTGTCGATGCCGCGCTCCTGCATGAAGGCGCGGGCATTCTCCAGTGAGCCGAACAGCTCGCGCAACGGGCCGAGATGGAAGTCGAACGTCTCGATGGCCTCGTAGCCGATGGCCGAGATCTGCTTGAGGAAGGCGTCGAAGCGCTTGACCGACGTGTATTGCGAGAGCTGCCCTTGCGGGGTGTCGATGCGCCAGTGGTCCATATAGGCCCAGCGCAGTTTCGGAGCAGTTGCAGGTACAGGTGAACTCATGCCGATTCCTTTTCTAGAATTAGAATGTTGATTATGTTTCAGGCGAATGCCCTGGATGCGCGACCTGGCACACGGCGACAGCCGCGCACCACGCCCGGTCAGCGCTTGGGAGGCGTAAACAACAGGAATGCCAACATCATGTCACTGAGGTCGTCGAGCAGATCGTGCCAGTCGGCGTCCTCGCCCTTGCCGCCAAAGCTGTCCAGGCCCAGAAAACGCGCCTGGGTGGCATAGACCAGCAGCAGGCCCGAGTCGATGGCGCGGTCCGGCTGCGGGTGGCGGATCTCCTTGGCGCATGCCTTGAGCAGGCGGATGAATTTGGCGTGGTTCTCTTCTGCCGACTTTTTTCCGGCCGCGTTGATGGCCGCATCGGTGGGACCGCGCAGCATGAACGAGCGCAGCACGCTGGCGTTTTCGCGCAGCAGGTTACCCAGGCTTCGCACCACGGCCGGTACTACTTGCGCCAACCCGGTGGCCTCGCGTTCGATGCGCGCCGCCTCGTCGGTGAACTGTTCGGCCAGGCGTTCGAGGAAGCGCACCTGCACCACGCGCAGCAGTTCGTCCTTGCCCGCCACCCGCCCGTACAGTGATCCGGTGGACACTTCCGAGCGCTCGCAGATATCGGCCAGCGTGATCTGGTCGTAGGCGCGCTCGCGCAGCAGGTCGATGGTTCCTTCGATGATGCGCTCGAAAGACAGCCGGCTGCGGCCCTGTTTGGGCGCGCGGGCGTGGGCACTGAGTGGCGGCATGGGTGTCGTGGTCCGGATAAGAATGATGGGTCGGATTATAGCCAAAGGGCGCTGTTAGAGCCGCCCCGCTTTGAGCTCGGCCACCGCGAAGTCCACCGCCCGCACCGTCAGCGCCATATAGGTGAGCGACGGATTGACGGTGCCGCTCGACGCCATGGCCGAACCGTCGGTGACGAACAGGTTGCGCACGCCGTGCACCTGGTTGTGGGCGTTGAGCACCGAGGTGGCCGGGTCGTGGCCCATGCGCGCGCCGCCCATCTCGTGGATCGACGTGCCGGGCAGGCTGCGCACCGGCGCCAGTTGTACGCGCGCGGCGCCCGCCGCCTTGAGCATGGCTTCCGCCTGCTTGCCGGCATCGACCGCCATGCGCTTTTCGTTTTCGCCGTAAGCGACGTCGAAGCGCAACTGCGGCAGGCCGAAGCCGCCCTTGTTGCTGTCGTCGAGCGTGACGCGGTTGTGCGCCTGCGGCAGCTGCTCGCCGAACGCGCCCAGGAATGCCACCCACTTGCCGGGGCGGGCGATATTGTGTTTCATGCCGGCGCCGAAATCGTCGGTGAGCGCAGCAGTATTGGTCCAGTCGTCGCGCATGGCGCCGCCCTGGAAGCCGTAGCCGCGCGTGAAATCGGCGTCCGCGTCCTGCCCGCCCACGTTACGGAAGCGCGGGATGAGGATGCCGGTGGCGCGGCGGCCCTTGTAGTTGCGATCTTCGAAGCCCGGCACTTCGCCGAATGCTGCCACGCCATGGTGATCGACCAGGTAGCGCCCCAGCACGTCGCTATGATTGCCGATGCCGTTGGGGTGCGCCGCGCTGCGCGACTGCAGCAGCACCTGCAGGCTGCCGTAGGTGGACGCGCACAGGAAAATCACTTTCGCCTTGAACGTGGTGCGCGCGCCGCTCTGCGCATCGATCACGCGCACGCCGGTGGCCTGCTTCGTGCGCGGATCGACATCGATCGCTTCGACCACGCTGTTGGTGCGGATGGTGAGGCGCCCGGTCTTTTGCGCGGCCGGCAACGTGGAACTGAGCGAACTGAAATACGCGCCAAACGAGCAGCCGCGGTTGCAGATATTGCGGTTCTGGCACGGCCCGCGGCCGTCGTGCGGCACGGTGAGATTGGCCACGCGGCCGATGGTCACGCGGCGGTCCTGCCATTTCGCCTCGATGCGCTGCTTGAGCGCGCGCTCCAGCGCCGTCATTTCCATCGGCGGCAGGTAGTGCCCGTCCGGGAAGCTTTCCAGCCCTTCGGGCTGGCCGCTCACGCCAATGAATTTTTCCACGTGCGTGTACCATTTTTCCAGGTCGGCGTAGCGGATCGGCCAGTCGTTGCCATGGCCGTCGCGCGCATTGGCCTTGAAGTCGTCGTCGCCCCAGCGGTACGACTGCCGGCCCCAGGTCAGCGAACGCCCGCCCAGCACATCGGTGCGGTGCCAGCGGAATGGCTTGGTTTCCTGGTACGGATTTTCGCGATCGTTGATCCAGTAGTGGCGGTTGGCCCAGCTGAAGGCGCCGCGCTCGATCTTGCTCTGCACCGGGTACTCGCGCGCATACAGCTCGCGCTCGGGCAAGCCCTGGTTGGGCGCCTGCCATGGCGGCGTGAACTCGTGGATGTAGCCGGTTTGATGTTCGAGCGGCTTGCCGCGTTCGAGTATCAGTACCTTCAAACCCTTTTCGGTCAGTTCCTTGGCGGCCCAGCCGCCGGTGATGCCGGAGCCAATGACGATGGCGTCGAATTGCGTGTTCTGCTTTTTCTGATTCATGTGCGGTCCCCTGCTTTCAGATGACGACCTGGTACGGCCAGGTCTTGATGTCCACATTCGATTCGAACTTGCCGGGCACCGGCATGTAGCGCAGTTCGCGGTTGCTGCCCACTTCGGACGTGAAGTAGCCGAGCACCACCAGGTCGCGCAGGCGCAGGTAGAACGGCGACTTGGGGTCGAGGATGCGGTCGGTCAGCGAGAACGTACGCCCGCCATACGGACTGGCGGCGCGCAGCGCTTGCAGCACGTCGGCGCCCTGCTCCGCGCTGCACGCGGCAAAGGCGCGGCCGTGGCGCTGCTGCGCGGCGGCGTCCAGGTCGGCCAATCCCTTGCGGAAGAATGCCGCTTCGTCGGCCGTCATCCAGCTGGCAACCATGGCGGCGACGAACTGCGGCACACCGGCCTCGGTTGCCCCCGGGGTGTCGGTGGCGGGGATGATCGTTTCGGCCGCCGCCGTCATCGTGGCCAGCTCGGTGGCGGTCAATGCCTGGGCGGTGTTGGCGGCAACGGGCGCGCCAGCGGCTTTCAGGGCTTGCGCCGCCGCCGGCGCGGTCCACACGGCAGCAAGCGTGGTGGCCGCCAGCAGCGCGCCCAGCACGTCGCGCCGCGAAACGCCGCGCTCTTCATGCGCCGCGTGGTGCTGGCCGGCGTTACGGTCGAAATGCACTTTGGAGATGTTCATGGTTCGCCTCTCTGCTAGAACTGGGTGCCGGCGCGCAGGCCGATGGTGCGCGGCGCGCCGATGCCGAAGCCGCCCGGCACCAGGCTGTCGATGGTGATGGTGTTTTCCAGGTTGCGGGCAAACGCCTGCACGTAAAACTTCTGCGCGGCCGCCGTGTAGGTCACGCTGATGTCGCTCTTGCGGTACGACGGCTGGCGGTAGCGCGAGGCGGACGCCGAATCGCTGAGGAAGTAGGCGCCGTTCAGGCGCGTGCCCACCTTGGCCACCACACTGGCACCACTGTCGAACATGAACGTGTGGGCATAACCGAGGCTGGCGTTGTAGGCCGGCGCGCGGTCGATCTGCTGGCCCGACCAGTCGGCCACGCCGTCGGGCGTGTACGACTTGAACTTGCCGTCGGCCGTGGCCAGCGAGAAGTTGATGCGGTCGTCCGCCGTGGCCTGCCAGGTGCCATCCACTTCCACGCCGTCGATGGTGGCGTTGGAGGCGTTGGTGGTGAGCGCGCCGCAGGTTGCGGCCGTTGAGCCGGTGCACACCACTGAGGTCAGCTGCATGTCCTTGTAGTCGTAGCGGAACACGGCTGCGCCCAGGCGCAGGCGGTTGTCGAGGAAGCGGCCCTTGACGCCGGCTTCGAGCGACGTGATGTTCTCGGGCAGGTAGGCCGAGCCGCTGGTGTCATTGAAACCGCCCGCCTTGTAGCCGGTGGACAGGCTGGCATACACCATCACGGCCGGGCGCAGGTCGTAATCAAAAGCCAGCCGGTAGTTGGACTTGCTGCTTTCCACGTGGGCGGTGTAACCGGGACCGGTGAGGCTGCCGCTGAGCGGATCGAAGCCCGATTTTTCATCGCGCGTGGTGCGCGCCCCGAACGTCACGCGCAGCTGCGGATCGACGCGGTACGTCAGCTGGCCGAACGCCGCCTTCGAGCGGCTGTGCACCGTGGGCGTGAACGGCAGCACGATCAGCGGGCCGGGCGTTTGCGTATTGAAGGTGGACGAGCGGAAGATGTCCTCGTCGTAGTGGTACAGCCCCGCCACCCACGACAGGCGCGGCGCGCCGGCGGAATTGAACCGCAGCTCGTGCGTGCGCTGGGTGGAATCGCCGAACATCGGGTTGTACATCGGGAAGCCGAAATAGGTGCCGTTGTTCAGTTCATCGAGTTTCGATTCCAGGCGGGCGAACTGCCAGGTCACGTCCACCGCGTCGCCCAGCGTAGTTTTCAGTTCCGAACGCAGCGACGTCGCCACGTCGTCCTTGTAGCTGCCGGTGTCCGTGTAGCGCGCGGCGGCCGTGCGCTGCGTGTCCGCGCCCCGGTCCACGTACACGGGATGGGCCAGGTTGTTGCCGCTGGCGATAGGCGTGCCGGTAAAAAAATTCGTCAGCGGCACCGAGCTGGCGCCGTTGCCGCCGGCCTTGCTGCGTTCGGCCGTCAACAGCCAGGTGGTCGTCGGCGAGAAGGTCAGCAACGCGTGCACGCGGGCGGCGGTGTCGTCCTGGTCGGTCAGGCCCACGGTGTTGGGACCGGGTTTCAAATAGCTGTCGTGACGCACCTTGACGGCGGCTGCGCGCAGCGCCAGCGTGTCGTTGACGGGGATGTTGACCATGCCCTCGACGCGGCGGGCGCCGAAGTCGCCGATCTCGGTATCGATGCGGCCCTCGAGCTTTTTGCCCGGCTTGTTGGTGATCAGGTTGATGGCGCCGGCAGTGGCGTTGCGGCCGTACAGCGTGCCTTGCGGGCCGCGCAGCACTTCGATGCGTTCGAGGTCGAGGAAGCTGCCCAGTTGCGCCTCGCTGCGGCCGATATAGGCGCCATCGACATTGAAGGCGGTGGACGAATCGCCCTTCTCGCTGGTATCCAGGCTGACCACGCCACGGATCGCCACTTGCAGCTTGCCGGAGTCGGTGGATATCTGCACATTGGGCGCCAGCTCGGTCAGCGCCACGGCGTTGGTGGCGCCGCTCTGGCGCAACTCGTCGCCGCCCAGCACCGACAAGGCCAATGGCGTCTTGGACGCCGGCTGCGCGGTTTTCTGCGCGGTGACGATCACTTCGATCAGCGGATTGTCCTGGGGGGATTGCTGAGCGGCGGCGCTGCCGCAGGCGGCCAGCAGGATGGCGCCGAGGCTGGCGATGCCGACACGGTGGTGAACATGGTGGTCAGCATGAGGCGGGCGCGCAGCAACAGCGCGCAAGCCGGGGCTTGCATCGATTTCAAGGTGCACTTTTTGTCTCCGACGTTTGGACTTTTGCAGTCTCGTTTTGGGCCGCGCCATCGGGTGGCGCGTGTCACTTGCAAATCAGGATAGCATGAATTCAGAACCGGAATTCCAGTTTTTATTATGCTGTTGCAACCGGGCTGCGCACACCCACCACCTGCTCTGCCAGCAGGCGCAAACTGCTGGTCACCTGCGGCTCCAGGCACTGGCCGTCACCGTCGAACAGGCGCACGCCAGCTGTATTGAGGGTGACGCCCATCGGCGTGGGCCAGCCGCGCAGCGCATGCACGATCGAGCGCATCGCGCCCAGCGTGGTGTTGCAACCCTGCCAGCCGGCAGCCGTGACGATGCAGCCCACCGGCATGCCGTCGAGGTACACGCGCTCGTCGGCGCGCAGATCTTCCAGCAGGTCGATGGCGTTTTTCACCAGGCCCGACACGCCGCCGTGGTAGCCGGGCGAGGCGAAGATGACGGCGTCGGCCTGGCGCACCGCTGCCACCAGCGCGCGCTGGCCTTCGGTGCGTTCCAGCTGCTCGGGGTTGTAGCCGGGCAGCGCGGCCAGGGCGGCGCCGCCGAACAACTCGGTGCGCGCGCCCAGTTCCGCCGCGTGGGCCAGCGCGACGCGCAGCGCGGTCTCGGTGCTGGAACCCGGGCGCGTGGTGCCGCCGATGCCGACGATGCAGGGGGTGCGGCCATTGGCGCGGGCGTTGTTGGTGTAGTGGTTCATGGTGTTCGTCTCCGTTTATATTATTTAGATGGTGATGGTGAATGGCAGGTCGATGCTGGAGCGCCCGACCAGCAGCCGCACCGGTCCGGCCACGCCGGTCCAGCCGCCATCCCACACCTGCATGCGGCGCGCGGCAATCGCAATGCGCAGTTCCTGCTCCTCGCCGGCGGCCAGCGTGGCCTTGGCAAAACCGACCAGGGTCAGCTCCGGCAGGTCGCGGTACACCTGCAACACTTCGGCGCCCGCGCGGTGGCTGGTGTTGCGCAGCTTGACGGTGACCTCCCAACCGTCCGCCACGTCGTGCAACTGAGGTGCGTCCAGTTCAAAGCTGGCGTAGCCGAAGCCGGCGCCAAACGCCTCGCGCGGCGCCACGCCGTTGGCAGCCAGGCCACGATAGCCCACCCGCACACCATCGCTGTAATGCAGGTCGCCGTTGGCGTCCGGCTGCAGGGAGAGCGCCGGGTAGTCGGCGTCGGCAGCGGCGATGGTGACCGGCAGGCGGCCGCCCGGTTCGCGGTCGCCCGCCAGCACCTGCGCCAACGCCGCGCCGAATTCCTGGCCCGGGTACCAGCAGTGCAGCACCGCCTGGGCCAATCCTTCCCAGCGGGTGTCGAACGCGTGGCCCACGTTGGTGACGATGACGGTGTTGGGATTGGCCGCGCATACCTGCTCGATCAGCGCGATCTGTTCGCTCGGGAGGTGGGTGTCGGGACGGTCCTTGCTTTCCACGCTGGCGTCCGATGTTTCGCCCACCATCAGGATCACGGCGTCGGCCTGCTGCGCCGCTGCCACGGCCTGCGCCATCATCGACTGGGCGCTGCCCGGGCCGCGCACGCCGTACCACAAGCCCTGGCAGCGCGCTGCTGTGTAGCGCAGCTCCGCCACCACGGCCACCGTTTGCCCGGCCGCCAGTTGCACGGTCACGCTGTCGGCGTCGCCGCTTTTCAGGCGGCCCATCACGTCGCCGGGGGCCAGCTGCTCGTCGCGACGGAAGACTTCCTGGCCATCGACCAGCAGCCGCAGCGCGCCGGTGCCGCCCACGTAGAACAGGTGGCCGCCGGTGTCGCAAGCCGTGTAGCTGCCGCTGGCGCGGGTGGCGGCATCGCGCTGCAATGCGCCCGCCTCGTGCACGCCGTGGAACCAGGTGAGCGAGTTGGTGTCGCGCGTTTCGCTCGCCAGCGGTGCGCCGTCGCAGTCCTGGTTGTCGAAGTAATCGATGGTCATGCCGCGCACGCAGCCGTCGCCCAGGTCGCGCGCCGGCTGCGCCGCCATGCGCGGCAGCTTCGGTTGCGGATCGACGCCGGGCGTGTAGCCGGTGATCGCTGCGCCGAAGCGCTGGCGCAACGCCTCGATCGGCAGCACGGCATCGGGTTTCACTGCGATCTTGGCAAAGGTGCCGCCCTGGAAGCACGGTGCGCTGGCGTTGGGGCCGATCACGGCGATGCGCGGGTAGCGCGCCGGATCCAGCGGCAGAATCCCGCCTTCGTTGCGCACGAGGGTAAAGCCGGCTGCGGCGGCCTGCACCAGCAGGTCGGCCGCCGCGCTGTCGCTCATCGGCGTGCCCTTGGCGCCGCCGAAACGGCGCGCGGTATTCGCCACGCGGGCGGCAGCGTCGGCCAGGCGGGCCGATGGCACCGCGCCCTGCTCCACCGCGCCGGCGCTGTGCGCGCCCAGAAAGCGCGCCGGCCCCGGCATTTCCAGGTCCAGGCCGCCCTGCAGCGAACCAACCGTGGAATGGGTGCCGAACCAGTCGCTCATGAACACGCCGGGAAAACCCCATTCGTGCTTGGCGATCGCCGTGACGACCGGCGCCGCTTCCGCGCACCAGCTGCCATTGACCTTGTTGTAGGCGGTGAGCATGCCGGCGCAGCGAGCTTCGGCCGCCAGCTCGAACGGCAGCAAATACACTTCGCGCAGCGTGCGCTCATCGACCACGGCGTTCATCTGGTCGCGCGCGGTTTCGCTGTCGTTGCACACCAGGTGCTTGGCCACGGCGCCGGTGCCGGTGGACTGGCAACCGTCGATCCAGGCAGCGCCCAGCTGGCCGCACAGCAGCGGGTCTTCGGAAAAATATTCGAAGGCGCGCCCGGCCAGCGGGCTGCGCGCCAGGTTCAGGTTGGGCGCCAGCATCAGATCGACGCCCCGGCGGATCGCCTCGCCGCCCACCAGTTGCCCGACCTGCTGCACCAGCGCCGGGTCCCAGCTGGCGCCCAGCGCCACCGGCGCCGGCGTGAGCAGCGAGACGTCGCGCTCATCGACGCGGGCGCCGGCCACGCCCATCGGGCCGTCGGCCATCGACAGCGACGCAATATCCGCCGCCGGCACTGCCGCCGTGGTCCACATCGTGGCGCCGGCGGTCAGCATGGCCATGTCGGCCACGCTCAAATGTTGTTCCATGCTGGTCTCCTCCAGTGGGCGGCCCTGGTGCGGGCGGCCATCATTATTTGAATGCGGGTACCACGTGCTTGGCCAGCAGTTCCAGGGTCTGGTTGGCATAGGCCAGGCGCTTGGCTGTCAGCGGTCCGGTGGTGGTGCCGCACAGGATGTTGCCGATGCCGATATCCTGGTAGGCGCGCAGCTTGTTGATGACGGTTTCCGGGCTGCCGTACAGGCACCAGGTGGCCATCCAGTCTTCGGTCAGCGCATGGCCGGTGCGGTCGGTCTTCTTGTTGGCGTCGTCGGCTTCGGCCTTGGCGTTGAACGCTGCTTCGCGGTCGATGGCTTCCTGGTAATCGGTGAGGATTTCCTGCACTTCGCGGTGCGCCTGCTCGTCGGTGGGCGCCAGGTGCACGCACTGGTAGCTGTGCGTGGTCCACGACAGCGCGTCGGCTACCGTTTCGTCGCTGTGGCCGGCCGCCAGCAATTGGCGGTGGTAATTGCCGAAGTGCTTGGTGACGTGGCTGAGCGGATCGGTGCCGCCGATTTTCGGTGGCGTAAACGCAGGAATGAAGGCGGGCCAGCCGTTGACGGCGGCGCGCGTGGCGCTGCTCTCTTTCAGGGCCACAGGCATCAGGCGCGCATGTTTCGGGCCATAGGACGTGGGCGCGATCCGTTGCAGCACGCGGCCCTGGTGGAAGCCGGTCAGCTCCACCGGCGCGTCGTCGATCTGCTTGGCCCACAGCGCTTCGGCCGCTTCCAGGTTTTCTTCGGCAATGCGACCGGCGTCCTTGTAGTTGACGCCAAAGCCGATCATCTCTTCCGGCGTGGTGCCCGAGCCGATACCGACCAGCAGCTTGCCACGGGTGAGATGGTCGAGGATGTTGATGCGCTCGACAAAGCGGACCGGGTGGTGCAGCGGCACCGACGTCACCGAGAAGCCGAAGTGCATGTCCGGCAGCTTGGCCGCCAGGTACGACGCGAACATATAGCTGTCGCTGGCCACCGGCATGTAGCCGTTGAAATGGTGGTCGGGCATGAAGATGGCGTCGAAGCCGAGTTTGCCGGCCAGCAGCGCGTGCTGCTCCAGGTCCACGATCAGCTGTTTGTCGGCGTCCGCGCTCATGGTGCGGGCATTGAGGAAGACGGAAAAGCGCATGGGGAAATCCAGTCATATGGTTATGGGTCACGGATTCGGCCGCCTCGCGGCGCGCCACCCTTAAATCAGAATCCGAATTCTAATTATAGTATTTGAGGTGATTTTGGAAGTCAACGCCGATTTGTCACGCGGATGGCAGCTATCCAAACTACGGATGCCGGGCGCGCGGAGGCGCCACTACAATGGCCGCTCTTAAACCAAGGAGACTGCTGTGAAGTACTGGACTACCATGGGATTGATGGCGCTGGCCGCCACGACCACACTGGCGGCCGCGCCAGCGCACGCCAACCCCGACCTGGCCAAGGCCAAGAACTGCATGGCCTGCCACGCCGCCGCCACCAGGCTGGTGGGACCGTCGTTCAAGGATATCGCCACCAAATACAAGGGCCAGAAGGACGCCGAAGCACTGCTGACAACCAAGGTACTCAAGGGCGGCGCCGGCGCGTGGGGGCCGATTCCGATGCCGGCCAATCCGCAGGTGTCGGACGCCGAGGCGAAAACCCTGGTCAAGTGGATACTGGCGCAGAAATAGACGCTCTGGGAAGCGAAGCAAAGTATGCCTGACCCGCTGCGTCGCACCAACCGCTTCACGCCAGCGTTGCCACCAGCGCCACCAGGCTGGCCGGGTCGATCGGCTTGACGAAGTGGTGGTCGAAGCCGGCGGTGGTGGCTTGTTGCTTGGCTTGCTCGTCGCCGTAGCCGGTGACCGCGATCAGTACCACGCCGTCCAGGCCCGGCGTGGCGCGCAGGCGGCGGGCCAGTTCATAGCCGTCCATGCCGGGCAGGCCGATGTCGAGCAGGCATACGTGCGGCTTGAATGCCAGCGCGCGTTCCACCACGCGCGCCGGATCGTCTTCGGTCAGCACCTGGTGGCCGTGGATTTCGAGGAACATGGCCAGCATGTCGGCAGCGTCCTCGTTGTCGTCCACCACCATGGCGCGCAGCGCGGCGCTGGTGGTTAGTACCGGCGCGGGCGAGGCGGCAACGTCGCCGGCTACCGCAACGGGCGCCGGTTCTTCGACGATTTGCGGCAGCGTGATGGTGAAGCGGCTGCCCTGCCCCAGTCCGGGGCTCTGCGCGGACACCGTGCCGCCGTGCAGTTCGACCAGGCTTTTCACCAGCGCCAGGCCAATCCCGAGGCCACCTTGCGAACGGTCGGTTTCGCGCTCGGCCTGCACGAACAGGTCGAACGCGTGAGCCAGCACGTCGGCCGTCATGCCGATGCCGTTGTCGATCACGGCCAGCCTGACCTGGCCGCCGCCGGTGTCGAGCCGCAGCATGATGTCGCCGCCGCCCGGCGTGTATTTGACCGAGTTGCTCAGCAGGTTGGCCAGCACCTGCACCAGGCGCTTGGCGTCGCCCATCACCAGCGCCGGCGCCGGCGGCGTGCTGACGGTGAGGCGGTGGCCGTGGCTGTCGATCAGCGGGCGCACCTGTTCGATGGCGTCGGCCACCACGCGCCGCACGTCGGTGGCGCTGGCATTCAAGGGGATCATGCCGCGCGTAACACGCGACACATCGAGCAGGTCGTCGATCAGGCCCGTGATGTGGCGCACCTGGCGCCCGATCACGGCGCTGGCGTTCTGCACGCGCGCCGCATCGGCGCCCGGCATCTGCAGCAGTTCGGCGGCGGCCGAGATGGGCGCCAGCGGGTTGCGCAGCTCGTGCGCCAGCATGGCCAAAAATTCGTCCTTGCGGCGATCAGCGGTGCGCAGCGCCTGCTCGCTGCGGGTGCGGTCGGTAACGTCGCGGAACATCAAGGCGACCATCAGGTCTTCCTTCGAGCCCACCGGCGTGGCGTACACCTCGAACCAGCGGTTCATCGTTTCCGAGCCCTCCAGGAAACGCACCGATTCGCCGGTGAGCGCCACCTTGCCGTAGATCTGGAACCAGCGCTCCTCGAGGTCGGGCACCAGTTGGCGCGCGGTCTTGCCAACCACGTCCACCAGGCCGGTCTGCCGCTCGAACGACGGATTCACTTCGAGAAAGCGGTAATCGACGGGCCGGCCGGCGGCGTCGAGGATGATGCGGATCACGGCCAGGCCTTCGTCCATCGACTCGACCACCGTCACGTACGACTGCTTGAGCAGTTGCCGCGTGCGCATGTCTTCGGTGACGTCGGCACACACCACCAGTGCCCCGCGCACGCGCTCCTCGTCCTGGATCGGGCTGTAGCCGTAGGTCCAGTACATGTCCTCACGCTTGCCATTGCGGGTGAGTTGAACCAGCGCGTTCTCGTGCCAGGTGGCGCCCTGGCCACTCATCACGTGCTCGATTTCCGGACCGACCTTGTGCCAGACCTCGGCCCAGCAGTCGCGGCAGCGCTGGCCCAGCGCTGCCGGGTGGCGGTCGGCGCCCATGGTACGGCGGTAGGCGTCGTTGTAGAACTGGTAAAGCTCGTCGCCCCACCAGATCAGCATCGGGTGGTTGCTGGTGAGGATCAGGCGCAGCGTGGACTTGAGCAGCGACGGCCAGCCAGCCGGTGGACCGAGCGGATGGCCGCTCCAGTCGTGGTCACGCGTGAGCACGCCCATTTCGCCGCCGCCATCGAGAAACGCCGGCAACCCGTGCGCGCTGTTGGATACCATTACCGAACTCCACATGAATAGTCCGGGCGATATTACCATGGGCGTTGGCGGCGATATCGCGTACATGCTACGGGGCGCGGCCGATGGCAGCGTAAAATATCCGCAGCACCGCTCTCCGCACATAACTGCCAGCCCATGACACCGAAACTGTCCGTCTCTGCCCGCGACGACATCGGCTTCGACACCCTGTTCGACGCCGTACCGCCCCGGACGATCCGCACGCCGATGGCGTGGCCAGTCTGCGCGCGTCGCTGCAGCGGGTGCTGGCCACCGGCATCGAGCCGGCGCTGCTGCCGCACGTGTTCGACCTGTTCATCCAGGCCAAGCGCACGCCCGACCGCCAGCAGGGCGGCCTGGGACTGGGCCTGGCGCTGGTGCAGCGCATCGCCGCCTTGCACGACGGCAGCGTGCGCGCGTTCAGCGACGGCGCCGGCCTGGGCAGCCGCTTCGTGATCACCTTGCCGGTGTTGTCAGTGTTGCCGGGGGCCGACACGGCTGGTTGAAACAAGCGTGCGCCGATTCTGGTATTGTCGATATGGGAATGCAAATATTGTCCCCCGTCCGGTGCCGCAACCGCGCACCGGTCTCACTATTCGACCTGAACGGAGAACTGCCATGGCTTATGAACTGCCGCCTTTGCCGTACGCGTACGACGCCCTCGAGCCGCATTTCGATGCGCGCACGATGGAAATCCACCACACCAAGCACCACCAGACCTATGTCACCAGCCTCAATAACGCGGTCAACGATGCCGGCATCGAGCCAGTGGCGGTCGAAGAACTGATCAAGGACATCGGCGCCCTGCCGCAAGCGGCGCAAACCGCCGTGCGCAACCACGGCGGCGGCCATGCCAACCATGCCTTGTTCTGGACCGTACTGAGCCCCAAGGGCGGCGGCGAGGCGACCGGCAAACTGGCGGATGCCATCAATAACGACCTGGGCGGCTTCGAGCGGTTCAAGGAGCAGTTCATCAAGGCGGCGCAAACCCGCTTTGGTAGCGGCTGGGCCTGGCTCACCGTGGGCAAGGATGGCAAGTTACTGGTGGAAAATAGTGCCAACCAGGACAGCCCGTTGATGGGTGAGTTCGTCGGCCTGTCGGGCGGTACGCCCATCCTCGGCCTCGACGTGTGGGAACATGCGTACTACCTGAATTACCAGAATCGTCGTCCCGACTATATCTCGGCCTTCTTCAACATCATCAATTGGAAAGACGTCGCGCGCCGCTACGAGCAAGCTGTTAATTCCTGATCAACGGTTCCATGTAACTTTTGAGGGCAAGCCAACGAGGAACTGCCGTGTTCGCTCCTAGCCGCCCTTTATTGTCCCCTGGCAGTCATGTGCGCGCGACCGTCACTTGCATCACACTATATAATGGACATAATTTTAACAGTCCAGCAGGCGCTGCTTGTCGCACCAGCCTGATCCTCCGATGAATTTAAGTGCACGAAACAATGTCAAGATTCATGGAGGCGATGGCCTGCCCACCATGATCATGGCCCATGGTTTTGGCTGCGACCAGAGCATGTGGCGGCACCTGGTACCCGAATTCGCCAGCCGCTACCGCGTCGTGCTGTTCGACCTGGTGGGCAGCGGCAGCTCCGACCTGGCCGCGTACGACCGGCAAAAATACGGCTCGCTGCAAGGCTATGCCGACGACCTGCTCGAACTGATCGACGCGTTTGCCACCGGCCCGGTGATTTTCGTGGGTCACTCGGTCAGCGCCACCATCGGCGTGCTGGCGTCGAACCTGGCGCCGGAAAAATTCGCGTCGCAGATCATGGTCGGTCCGTCGCCGCGCTATATCGACGATGACCCGTACCGCGGTGGTTTTTCCGAAGCAGACATCGCCGACCTGCTCGACACCATGGAAGCGAACTATCTCGGCTGGTCCAGCACCATGGCGCCCGCCATCATGGGCGCGCCCGACCAGCCGCAGTTGGGCCAGGAACTGGCCAACAGTTTCTGCCGCACCGATCCCGCGATTGCCAAGCATTTTGCCCGCGTGACGTTCCTGTCCGATCACCGTGCCGACTTTGCCCGGTCGCGCACCACGGCACTGATCCTGCAATGCAGCGACGACCTGATCGCACCGGTGGAAGTAGGCGAATTCATGCACCATGCCATGCCCGACAGCACGCTGGTGATCATCGCCAACCACGGCCACTGCCCGCACCTGAGCGCGCCCGATGCCAGCATCGCCGCCATGCAGGCGTTTCTCGCAACGCCACCGCCCACAGCATGATCGTTGCAGCGCCGGCGGCACCGGACAGGTGGGACGATACCCCGTGCGGCCTGCTGGTCGTCGGTGTCGACGGCGTCATCGTGCGCGCCAACCTGACCGTTTGCCGCTGGCTCGGTTATGAGCAGGCCGAACTGGTCGGCAATAAACGTTTTTCCGAGCTGATGCCGATGGGCGCGCGCGTTTTCCTGCAAACCCACTGGACGCCGCTGCTGCAAATCCAGGGCTCGGTCTCGGAAGTGCAGCTGGACCTGTTCGACAAGCAGCGGCGCCGCCTGCCAATGATGCTCAGCGCCATCCGGCGCCACCACGACGGCGTGATCCACGACGAGATCGCGCTGCTGGTGGCCACCGACCGCAAACTGTACGAGCGCGAATTGCGCGCCCAGCGCGAACGGGCCGAAGCCGCCACCGCGGAGCTGGCCATGGCACAGGCCCAGCTCAGCGCTGCCAACGCCGCGCTGTCGCTGCAGCACCGCCACAAGGACGAGTTCCTGGCCACGCTGGCGCATGAACTTCGCAACCCGCTCGCGGCCATGCACAACGTGATCGAGATACTGCGGCTGCGGGCGCACGCGGCGAACGGCAGCGACCGGCCCACCGAGATCCTGGGCCGGCAGATCGCGCAGATCACGCGCCTGGTGGACGACTTGCTCAACGTCTCGCAGATCGGCCAGGGCAAGGTGTCGCTGACAATGGCGGCAACCGACATCGTCCCTACCCTGCGCCACGCGGCCGACGAGGCGCTGCCGGCCATGCTCGCGGCCGGGCAGCACCTGACGTTGGACCTGCCGGCACGGCCACTGCGGGCCATGGTCGACCCGGTGCGGCTCACGCAAATCCTCGCCAACCTGCTCACCAATGCCAGAAAATACAGCCCCGCCGGCGCCGCCATCGCGCTGCGGGCCGGCACCCGCGACGATCGGCTCTGGATCGAGGTCAGCGATACCGGCATCGGCATCGCACCGGAACAACTGGCGCTGGTTTTCGACAAGTTTCTGCAGCTTGCGCCCGGTCTCGAACGGGCCCAGGGCGGACTCGGCATCGGCCTGTCGTTGGTCAAGGGGCTGGTGGAGCTGCACGGCGGTGAAGTCTCCGCCCATAGCGACGGCGCCGGTGCCGGCAGCCGTTTCACGGTCTGGCTGCCGCTGCTGGACAGCGGCGCCAGCTGAGACGTGGCTGGACCACCACAGCGCCCGACGCTTTCCTATCGGAAATACGTTAGAATGGCGCAACGCCGCAATTGCGGCGCTTTTCTGCGGCCCCACCCCCGCCGCCTTTAGCGTTCCCAGCAAGTATCGCAATCCATGCCGCGCCGGTCTCATCGGCGCGCGGCGGCAGTCCGCCTGCCGATCAGGCAACCGGGAACGCACTTAACATATCTACAAAGGTGGTCTTGTGAAACTCGGCAACTTGAAAATCGGTGTCCGGCTCGGCTTGTTGTCCGTGCTGTTCTTTATCGCCCTGCTGATCGTGGGCGTCGCCGGCTGGCGCGCAGTTGACGAGGGCAATACCCGAGCCAGCGCGGCCATGGCGCGCCTGGTGGCAATGGCCGAGGCCAGCGACACCGCGCGCAGCGCCCAGGTGGCATTCAAGATCCAGGTCCAGGAATGGAAAAACATCCTGGTGCGCGGCGACGACCAGGAAACACTCGACAAATACCGCACCGCCTTCATCAAGGGCGGCAATACCACCCGCGCCGAACTGGCCAGCCTCGACGCCATGCTCGACAAGCTCGCCATCGCCACGCCGATGGTGGACGACGCCCTGCGCACCCAGGATGCGCTGACCAAGCGGTACCTGACGGCGCTGGAACAATTCGACCCGGCACAGGCCACGTCGGCCGACAAGGTCGATGCGCTGGTCCAGGGCGCGGACCGCGAACCGACCCGCAAGATCGACGACATCGTGGCCTACATCGGCAAGCACGCCCAGGAATTAACGAAACGCATCGAGGCCGAAAATGCGGCGGCGCACCAGCGCGCCACGCTGACCATCGCCCTGGCGCTGGGGCTGGTACTGGCGATCGGCTCGATCACCGTGCTGTGGCTGATCCGCAGTATCACGCTGCCGCTGTACGCGGCGGTCGCCGTGGCGCAAACGGTGGCGGCGGGCGACCTGCGTACCGAGGTGCGCGCCGACACCACCGACGAAATCGGCGACCTGCTGCAAGCGCTGCGCCAGATGCAGGACAACCTGTCCGGCATCGTCGGTCGGGTGCGCGACGGCACGGTCGCCATCCACGCCGCCTCCACCGAAATCGCCACCGGCAATCTCGACCTGTCCTCGCGCACCGAGCAGCAGGCGGGCGCGCTGGAAGAAACTGCGGCTTCGATGGTGGAACTGACCAGCACCGTCAAGCAGAACAACGACAACGCCAGCGCCGCCGGCGAACTGGCCGACAGCGCCTCGGCCATCGCCGTCAAGGGCGGCCAGGCGGTGGAGCAGATGGTCTCCACCATGACCGCGATCAGCGCCTCGTCCAACAAGATCGTCGACATCATCAGCACCATCGACGGCATCGCCTTCCAGACCAATATCCTCGCGCTGAACGCAGCGGTGGAAGCGGCGCGCGCCGGCGAACAGGGTCGCGGCTTTGCCGTGGTGGCCACCGAGGTGCGCAACCTGGCGCAGCGCTCGGCCACGGCGGCGCAGGAAATCAAGACGCTGATCAACGACTCGGTGGGCCGCATCGCCTCGGGCAACGACCAGGCAGCGGTGGCCGGCGCCACCATGGGCGACGTGGTGGCCAGCGTGCAGCGGGTAACGGCGGTGATTGCCGAGATCACGGTGGCGGGCCAGGAGCAGACCGAGGGCATCGCCCAGATCAGTTCGGCCATCAGTCACATGGACGGCGTCACGCAGCAGAACGCCGCGCTGGTGGAAGAAGCGGCAGCGGCGGCCGACGCGCTGCAACAGCAGGCAGCAGCGCTGACCGAGGCGGTGGCCGTGTTCAAGCTGCGGGCATAGCTGCCCCGTGAATGGCGGGAAACGCCACCACCACCCGTAAGCCGGTTGGCGCCAGCGGCGCCGTATCGAAGCTGACCGTCGCACCGGCCTTGTCGGCCACTGCCTTCACGATCGCCAGGCCCAGGCCCGAGCCGGTGGCTTCGCCGCTGCCCAGGATGCGGTAAAAGGCGTGGAACACCCGCTCGCGCTCGGGCTTGGGGATGCCCGGTCCGCTGTCATCGACAATCAGGTCCACGCCAGCCGCGTGGCGGCGGAACGCCACATCGACGCGGCCGCCAGGCGGCGTGTAGCGCAGCGCGTTGTCAACCAGGTTTTTCACCAGCATGTGCAGGTCGAGCGGTGCGGCGGCCACTTGCGCGTCGTCGGTGCTGAGCACGCCGAGGTCGATGCCGCGCTGCTCGGCCAGCGGGTACAAGTCTTCGATCACCGCGCGCACTACCTGCTGCAACGATACCGGCGCTGGCGCGGTGAGGTCCGGCGCGCCCTGCTGCGAGCGGGCCAGCGCCAGCAACTGGTCGAGCATCACGCGCGTGCGCTGCAGGCCGGCGGCCAGCGTCTGCATGCGCCGGCGCGCTTCGTCGGGCATATCGGCAGCCGCCAGCCGTTCCGTTTGCAGCGACATGGCCGTCAACGGCGAGCGCAGTTCGTGGGCGGCGTCTGCCACGAAGCGGCGCTGGGTTTGCATCGCCACGTCCACCCGCGTGAGCAGGCGGTTGATTTCGGCCACCAGCGGCTGCACCTCGTCGGGCAGGCCGGCGGCGTCGAGCTGGCGCAGGTCGTAGTGGGAGCGGCGGCCCGCCTCGTCGGCTACCGCACGCAGGGGCCCGAACAGTTTGCGGATCAGCCAGTGCACCAGCAGCGGCAGCAGTAACGCCAGCAACCCGAACGGCACCAATGCCCGCCAGGCGTTATTGATCGCCACCGCGTTGCGCACGCGGGTTTGCTGGGCCACGGCCAGGCGCACGCCACTGTCATCGGTGCGCACGAACACGCGCCATGAATCACGTTCCATGTCCACCGTTTGCAGGCCATCGACCAGCGGCGTGGAAAACACGGGCAGGCCGTCGGCGGCTTCGGGTTCGCCCGGGGTGGGATTGAGAAAGCGCACCACGATGCGTTCGTCGAGCGTGATGCCGCTGATCTTCTGGCGCGCAGCCAGCGTAACGGGCCCCGTTTGCAGGCGGCCGATCAGGTGGGCGATCTGGCGCAGCTGCTTGTCCTGGGCGATGTGGGCGTCGTTCCACGATGCGATCAAGGTGAACATGGCGGCGCTGCCGGCCATGAGCACCACGGCCAGCGCGATGGTGGCCGACAGCCGGTACTGGAGCGAGGTGCTCATGGCGCCTTGGAGACCATCCAGCCCACGCCGCGCACGTTCTTGATGGCGTCGGCGCCGAGTTTTTTGCGGAGTGCGTGGATCAGGAATTCGACCGCGTTGCTTTCCACTTCCTCGTTCCAGCCATAGATGCGGTTTTCGAGCTCGCTGCGCGAGAGGATGGCGCCGGGCCGTACCATCAGCGCCTGCAACAGCGCGAACTCGCGGCCGGTCAGGCGCACTTGCCGCCCTTCGCGGCAGGCTTCGTGGGTGGCCGGATCGAGCGTGATCACGCCGTTGCCCAGGTTGGGACCGACGGCGGCCGCCTGGCGCCGGGTGACGGCGCGCATGCGCGCCAGCAGTTCCGACAGCGCGAACGGTTTGACCAAATAGTCGTCGGCGCCGCCGTCCAGGCCCGCCACGCGGTCCTCGGTGGCGTCGCGCGCGGTGAGCACCAGTACCGGCACGCCACGGCCGGCGGCGCGCAGCGTGTGCAGCACCGACATGCCGTCGCGCCGGGGCAGACCCAGGTCGAGCAGCACCATCTGGTATGGATTGCAGGCCAGCGAATCGAGCGCGGCGTCGCCATCGACCACCCAGTCCACGCCATAACTGGCTTCGCGCAGCGCCTGCTGGATCGCATTGCCGATCATGTCATCGTCTTCCACCAACAGCACCCGCATCGCATCCCTTCGATTTCCGCGCCGAATGGCGGCACAAGACGGTATTTTAACGGCTTCGTTCATCGAACGTCCGCTAAGTGACTGCTAAGTGTGCGTGCCTACCATGCGGACGTTGTTATTCCAGCCTGGGCCCCGCTGCATGAAAAGCATGAAACTACTGAAGCCGTTGATTTTTTCGTTGATTTGCCTGGTGGGCCTGCAAGCGCCCGTCGATTCGTATGGCGCCGAGTCGCGCCAAAAACAGAATTCCGCCAAGACCACCAAGGCGAAGGCCACCAAGGCCGTGAAGGCCAGCAAGGCCAGCAAGGCCAGGCCGGTCAAAGCCAGGCAGGGCAAAGCTGTCAAGCCGCTGCGCCAGCGCAAGATGGCGCAGGCGGTGGCCGTCTCGCAAGCCCCCAACGCGGCGCACCTGGCGGCCTTGCGTTCGAGCGCGGTGGTAATCATCGATCCGAAGACGCAGGACGTGCTGTACCAGAAGAACCAGAACACGGTAATGCCGATCGCCTCGCTCACCAAGCTGATGACGGCGCTGGTGGTGCTTGACGCCAACCAGAGCATGAGCCAGCAACTGACGGTCACCAGTGCCGACGTCGATCGCCTCAAGTATTCGTCCTCGCGCCTGCAAGTGGGTACCACGCTGTCGCGCACGTCGATGCTGCACCTGGCGTTGATGAGTTCGGAGAACCGGGCCGCATCCGCGCTGGGCCGCAACTATCCCGGTGGCACCCGCGCCTTTGTCGCCGCGATGAACCGCAAGGCCCGCGCACTGGGCATGCGCAACACGCGCTACGTGGAACCGACCGGCCTGTCGAGCGCCAACGTTTCGACGCCGAGCGACCTGGCAAAATTGGTGATTGCTGCCGAAAAGAGCGCCCTGATCCGGCGCTACTCGACCGACCACCAGTTCAGCATCCGCCAGGGCCGCAGCACCAGCGTGTACCACAACACCAACCGCCTGACCGCGAGCAGCAACTGGCGCATCCGCCTGCAAAAGACCGGCTACATCTCGGAAGCGGGCCGCTGCATGGTGCTCTACACCATGGTCAACAACCGCCCGACGGTGATGGTGTTCCTCAACTCCCAAGGCAAATACTCGCACGCAGCCGATGCCAACCGGGCGCGGTCGTGGCTGGCGGGGTATCGAACCGGGAAGGTGCAGCGGGTGGTGAAGCGGCGGCAGTAACGCCGCGTCACCTTAGAAGTAATACCCCGCCTGCAAATTGATCCGGCGGCTATAACCGGGATGCTCGGCCGAGGTAGCGCCCAGGCCGCCGAAGTCGGGCGAGATGTACGGGTGGTGCTTGCCCAGCATGAAGTCGGCCGAGAAGGCCCATTTGCCGGCCGAGAAGCTCAGGCCCGTGACGTTTTGTGCCGAGTCCTTGTAGCCGCCCACGCGCTTGTGCAGCATGCTGTAGTCGTTATAGACCTTGAAGCCGGAAAACGGCCCCACCTTGCCGCCGAGGTCGTAGCTGGCGTTGGCGATATAGATGTCGCCTTTCGATGCCACCGGGTACGGGTAGCCGAAGCCGCCGATCATGACGAAGCTGTTGGCGTCCAGGCCGCCGTAGGTCTGGGTCGCTTCGTGGCTGGTATGGTAGTCGTACCGCATCGCTTGCAGCATGACGTTGACCGGTCCCGATTTGCCCTTGAAGTGCACCGCGAACGCGTTGCGGCGGGTGTTGACGGCGCCGTTGGCGCGCGCTTCGTTGCGAATTTCGCCGGTCAGCGCGGAGACGCCCACCTCGTGCTGGCCCTGGTCGCCCACCTTGACGGCCAGGCGGCCGATCAGGGTGTTGCGCTCGGTGTCGCGCTGGCCGGTGCCAAAGCCTTGTGCATCGTCGTCGGCAACGATGTTGTACGAGTAGCGGTTGGCCGAGGGTGCGGTATTGCTGCCGCCACCATAGGAGCCGCCGTCACGCGGGTAAAAGCCCAGCTGCCATTCGACCGGTCCCGGCTTGCTGATATAAGTCACGCCGAGGTCGTACTTGTCTTCGAAGCCGGCGTAAAACGCGATCGACTCGTAGAAATTGTTCGACGCATACGGTTGCAAGCCGAACAGGTTCTTGTCCACGCCGATGTGCAGCTCGCTCTTGTCGGCAAAGCGCCGGCCAATCCAGCCGTGGTGCAGGAAGTGCTGCCAGTAGCCGCCCTGGCCTTTCGGGAAATTATTGTAGCGGTACTGGGCCGAACCGAGGTTGGTGCCGTCGTCGTAGTTGACGTCCAGCCGCGCGGTATCCAGACCGAAGAAGCCGTTGCGATACTCGTCCTGCCAGCTTTTGTACACGTAATTGAAGCGGATGGCGCCGCCCACGGTGAGGGGCGAAGCGCCCGCGTCGGCCGCCATGGCGACACCGCCGGGCAATAGAAGGGTAGCGGCCGCTGCGCATGCGCACCAGCCTTTGACATTTTTCGACAACATATTATTTCCTTTAAAACGGTGGCGGCGCTTCCTGCGCATCGATCTGCCATTGGCCCGAACAGGTGCGCAACTTGGCCGCACGCCGGGACCGGAAGCTGTTGCGGGTGGCTTCGACAGCCTGCACCCGCTCCGCCTGGAACGAAATCCCTGCCGTGCGCTGGATAGACCGGGTGTAAACGCCGATCGCGCGGGTCAGTCACTGCACCGTGACCGGTGCAGGCATGGTGAACAAGGCCTGCCGCGAGCGAAACGAGTGATCGGATCGCAGCATGACTACTGACAGAAGTTGGCAGGAGGGGCCGATATAGTACCACCGGTCGCGACCATTACCCCGTCCGGTTGACCGGCAGATACCGGCCCGGAACACTCATCACCAAGGAGAATCTTGCATGTCCATCAAGTCCGTAGCCCATATCAACCTGCGCGGCACCGCCCGCCAAGCCCTTGACTTTTACCACGCGGTATTCGGTGGCCAGGCCACGCTGGTCACCTACGGCGACGGCGGCATGCCCCACGATCCGGCCGATGCCAACCTGCTTATCTGGGGCCAGGTCGTGGCCGACAGCGGCTTTTGCGTGATGGTCTTCGACGTGCCGGCAGCGATGCCGTGGGACCCGGGCCAGAACGCCTACTACGTTTCCGTGGGCGGCGACAGTGCTGACGAGATCGCCGGTTACTGGGCCAGGCTGGCCGAGGGCGCCACCGTCATCGTGCCGCTGGCGCCATCAAAGTGGTCGCCGCTGTACGGCATGCTCAAGGACCGCTTTGGCGTGACCTGGGTGCTCAACGTCGCTATTGCGCCAACCGGGCAAGTTGACTACAATTGAGAATGATTCTTGTTCTGCCTTGAAGGCATGCCAGCGACCAACCACCTGCCCCAGCCGGACATCGGCGCCCTGTACAGCGACCACCACGGCTGGTTGCAGGGCTGGTTGCGTCGCAAGCTGGGCAATGCGGGCGATGCCGCCGACCTGGCGCAGGACACCTTCATCCGGGTGCTGAGCAAGCACGAAGCGCCCGACGTGCTGGCGCCACGCGCCTACCTCAGCACCATCGCGCGCGGCCTGGTGGCCGATTTTTTCCGCCGCCAGGACCTCGAACGCACCTATCTCGACACCCTGGCGGCGCTGCCCGAACAGCACACGCCCTCGCCCGAGGCCCGCGCCCTGATCCTCGAAGCCTTGACCGCCATCGACGCCATCCTCGACGGCATGAAGCCGGCCATGCGCCAGGCGTTTCTGCTCTCGCAACTGGAAGGCCTGACCTACCCGGCGATCGCCGAACGGCTCGGCGTGTCGCTGCGCACGGTGAACACCTATATGGCCGGCGCCATCGCCCATTGCCAGCGGGCGGCGCCCGGCATGGATTCGGTGCGCGGCATGTTGCAGGCGATCCCGCCGCACATTGGCGCGCCGGTGCTGCAGGCGCCGCTCAAGGGCCGGCGCCAGGCGCTGCGCGGGCTGGCGTTGCTGGCCTCCGGCGGTGCCATCGGCTACGCGGTGTACGGCAGCGCCGATGACGCCGCGCCGTGGCGCGCGGCGCTGGCCGGATACCGCACCGGCGTCGGCGAACAGCGCAGCGTGCGCCTGGCCGACGGCTCGCTGCTGATCCTCAACACCGACAGCGCGGTCGATGTGCGCTTCGACACCGGCCAGCGCACGGTGCTGCTGCGCAGCGGCGAGATCGTGATCGAAACCGCGCGCCGGCCGCACGCGGGCGCGCCGCGCGATACGCGGCCGTTCGTGGTGCAGACCGCGCACGGCGCCATGCGGGCGCTCGGTACGCGCTTCACGGTGCGCCACGCGCCCGAGTCCACCACGCTGGTGGTGCTCGAACACGCGGTGGCCGTGCGCCCTGCCCGCGCCGCGTTGCAAGCGTCGCCGGTACTGGTGCGCGCAGGCCAGCAACTGGTGTTCAACGCGGCCGGCGCCGCGCCGCTGCAAGCCGGCGACGAACTGGCCGACGCCTGGCGCCACGGCAGCATCGTGGTGGACAACTGGCCATTGAGCCGCCTGGTGGCGGAACTGGGCCGCTACCGCAGCGGCCACCTGGCCTGCGACAGCGCGGTGGCCGACCTGCGCGTGTCCGGCGCGTTCCCGGTGGCCGACACCGACCAGGCGCTGGCGGTGCTGGCGCGGTCGTTGCCGGTGCGGGTACGGCGCCTGACCCGTTACTGGGTGACGGTGGGCTCGGCATAAATATTTTTCAAAAACTTCTGCATGATTTTCGATCTGGTACGGCCTACAGGGAGCAAATGATCCGAATGCTCCGACCAACCATCGATTGAAGAAGCCATGTCCCTGCACAAATCGTCCCACCTGACCGCCCGCCCTGCGCTGGCGCCCGTTGCCCTGGCACTGCTTGCCGCGCTGCCGCTGTTGTCGCTCGTGCCGTTAGCACCGGCCCACGCCCAGTCCGCATCGCCCGCCGCGCAGGCTGGCGCTGCGCACAAGACTTACCAGATCCCGGCCGGCCCGCTGGCCGGCGCCCTGGCCCGCTTTGCCGCTGCCGCCGGCGTGGCGCTGTCGTTCGACCCGGCCCTGGCCGAAGGCCGCCAGTCGAGCGGCCTGCAAGGCGACCATAGCGTGGCCTCGGGCTTTGCCGCCCTGCTGGCCGGATCGAGCCTGGAAGCGGTCAGCAGCAGCGACGGCGGCTACGTGCTGCGCAAATCGGTACTGGCCGACGCGCCGGTCAGCACGCTGCGCGAGGTGAAGGTGCAAGCGCAGAACCTGGGCAACCTCAGTGACGGCAGCGGCGCCTACACCATAGCCGCGACCAGCACCGCCACCAAGCTGTCGCTGGCGCTGCGCGATACGCCGCAAAGCATCAGCGTGATTACGCGCCAGCGCATGGACGACCAGAACCTCAACACCATGGCCAGCGTGCTGGAACAAACGCCGGGCATCAATATCCAGCACATCGACAGCGAGCGCTTTTCGATTTTCTCGCGCGGTTACGGCATCGACAGCTACCAGTTCGACGGCGTGCCCACCACGCTGGTGATCACCACCACCGCCACCCCGCAAAGCACCGGCGACATGGCGCTGTACGACCACATCGAAGTACTGCGCGGCGCCGCCGGCCTGATGACGGGCGCAGGCGAACCGTCCGGCACCATCAACCTGGTGCGCAAGCGCCCCACCGCCACCTTGCAGGGCAGCGCCAGCGCAGCACTGGGCACGTGGGAGATGCGGCGTGCCGAAGTGGATGTATCGGGCCCGCTCGATGCCAACGGCAGCGTGCGTGGCCGCGTGGTGGCGGCGCACCAGCAAAGCGACAGTTTTATCGATTACTACTCGCAAAAGAAGCAGGTGCTGTACGGGATCGTGGAGGCGGACCTGGCGCCGGGTACCCTGGTCTCGGCCGGCATCGACTACACCCGGTCCGATCCGCGCGGCGTGTCGTTCGCCAGCTTCCCGCTGTTCTACAGCGATGGCGGCCAGACCGATTTTCCGCGGTCGGTCAACCCGGCTTCGCGCTGGAGCAGCCGCAAGCAAAATACCTTGAACGCGTTTGCCACGCTGGAGCACAAGCTGCCGTCAGACTGGAGCGTCAAGCTGTCGCTCAACCACATGTACAGCAAGCGCACCAGCAAGCAGGCCTCGGCCAGCTGGGGCTTCCCCGACCGCGCAACCGGCGAGAACATGATGCTGTTCGGCGGCGTGGGCCTCGGCTGGCAAAAGCAGGACGGCGTGGACTTGCAGGTGCAGGGCCCGTTCGAACTGTTCGGCCGCAAGCACGAGGTGGTGGCAGGCTTCAATTATGCCAAGTTCGATGACCGCAGTTCTCCCGATGTCACCGATGTCGAAGGCCGCGCGGTCAACTTCTACACCTGGAACGGCTACACGGCAGAACCGTCGCCGGCGCCTGTGCTGCTCAACAACGACACCAAGATCCGCCAGAACGGCGCCTACCTGGCCACGCGCCTGAAACCAACCGACGACCTGGCCGTGATCGTGGGCGCGCGCACCAGCAACTATCGCTACCATTACACGTTTGATTACCTTCAGCCGGGCTACACCGACCAACTGACCGAATACCGGGCCTCCGGCGAAGTCACGCCGTATGCGGGCGTGGTCTACACGGTGACACCGGACCAAACCCTGTACGCCAGCTACACCAGCATCTTCAAGCCGCAAAGCGTGCGCGATCGCAACGGCGTGGGACTGGACCCGCGCGAGGGCAAGAGCTACGAAGCGGGCTGGAAAAGCGCGTGGTTGAACCGGCGTGTGGATGCGGCTGTAGCCCTGTTTGAAACACGCCAGGACAACCTGGCCGAACGCGACCCCGGCCAGGTCGTACCCGGCAGCCTGAACCAGCCGGCCTACCTGGCCGTGGCCGGCGCCAGAACGCGCGGCATCGACCTCGAAGTGACGGGGCAACTGGCGCCGGGCTGGAACCTCAGCACCAGCTTCAGCCACGCCACCACCGAAGATAACAAGGGCGTACGCATCGCCACGGCCGCGCCGGTGAACCTGTTCAAGCTGTGGACCACGTACCGCCTGGGCGGCGCCTGGCAGGGCCTGACCATTGGCGGCGGCGCCAACCGCCAGAGCAGCATGCACTTCACCACCACGCCGTGGCAGCTGGGCAAGGCGGTCACGGCGCGCCAGCAAGGCTACACCATCGCCAACCTGATGGCGCGCTACCAGTTCAACCCGCGCATGGCACTGACGGTCAACGTCAACAACCTGTTCGACAAAACCTACCTGAGCTCGCTCGATACGACGTTCTACGGCGGCTACTTCGGCGATCCGCGCAATGTGGCGGCGAGTTTGAAGTATCAGTTCTGATCGAACTCTGTCTTCAGCAGGCTGGCAGGCATGAGTGACGGCGGCTAGAATCAGGTTTTCATCGATACGGAGACCGTCGTCATGCGCCGTTTGCTCATCCCAGTTTTGCTTGCCGCCGCCGTCACCAGCGGTTGCGCCACCCCGCACCAGGTTGATGCGGCCCAAGCCAACCGCGAGGTGGTACTGAAGTTTTACGAGGCTGGCCTCAATCGCAAGGACGCCGACGCGGCCTTGCAATACGTGGGGCCGCGCTATGTCCAGCACAATCCGAACGCCGCCGATGGCCCCGAAGGCTTCCGCCAATTCATCGCCTTTTTGCGCGACAAGTACCCGGACTCGCACAGCACCATCGTCAAAAGTTTTGTCGATGGCGACTTCGTCATCCTGCACGTCCACGCCGTACGCGAGCCTGGCACGCGTGGCAACGCCATCGTCGATATCTTCAAACTGGAAAACGGCAAAATCGTCGAACACTGGGATGTGACTCAGGCCGTGCCGGAGCGCACTGCCAGCGGCAACCCGATGTTCTAGTCAGCGAAACGGGGATTTCTCCGCCAGTTTTTACTCAAATTAGGAGACCTTATAACGTGCCGCCATCGGTGGTAAAGTCTGACGCCATGGCACAAAACAATCTCAATGACATCCTCGCCTTCATCGCGGTCGCGCGCGAAGGCAGTTTTACCAAGGCGGCGGCCAGGCTCGGCGTGTCGCAATCGGCGCTGAGCCAGACCTTGCGTGCGCTGGAGCAGCGCCTTGCCCTGCCGCTGCTGGTGCGCACCACGCGCAGCGTCTCGCCCACCGAAGCCGGGCTGCAGATCATGGCCAATATCGCCCCGCATTTCGAGGAAATCGAGGCGCAACTGGCGTTGCTGGGCGAACGCCGCCTGAAACCTGCCGGCACCATCCGCGTCAGTGCGGGCGAGCACTCGGCGCTGACCATTTTGCAGCCGGCGCTGAACAAGCTGCTGCCCGACTACCCCGACATCCGCCTGGAAATCCACTCGGAAAACCGCCTGACCGACATCGTCGCCGAACGCTACGACGCCGGCGTGCGCATGGGTGACCAGGTGGACAAGGACATGATCGCCGTGCGCATCAGCGCCGACTTGCGCTGGGCCGTGGTGGGGGCGCCCGGCTATTTCGCGCGGCGCCCGGCGCCACAGGTGCCGAGCGACCTGACCGAGCATAACTGCATCAATATGCGCCTGCCCACCCACGGCGCGATCTATACCTGGGAATTCGCCAAGGATGGCCGCGAGGTCAAGGTCAAGGTGGACGGGCAACTGGTGTTCAACAACCTGGCGCTGCGCATCCAGTCCGCGCTCGACGGCCTGGGTCTGGCTTTCATCCCGGAAGACCAGGTGCAGCCGCACATCGATGCCGGCCGGCTGGTGCGGGTGCTGGACGACTGGTGCCCCGCCTACCCCGGCTACCGCCTGTATTACCCGAGCCGGCGCCACCCGTCGGCCGCGTTTACCCTGTTCCTTGACGCGGTGCGCTACCAGCCCTAGCGGGACGCTCACGGCCGGTAAAGGCCAGCACCAGCAGCAAGGCCATTACCAGCAAGCCGGCGGAACAGGCCAGTTGGGCTAATGTGAAGCATCGGGGCGGGCGGCCTCATCGGCGCACCGCTTGATCAGCTCCTGGTACAACTGCGGTTCGCTGGTTTCGAGCTGCTTGAGAGCATCGACCGCCTTGTGCAGCACGGCGGACGCGTGGATCTTCTTGATCTCGTCGATGTCCTCTACCGCTTTTTTCACCTTCTTGAGTACATCGGCATCGACCGCCTGCTGTTCCGCCAGTTTGATCACCAGCTCGTTGAGCCAGCCTATCTGCTTGCCATAACTGGCCACCTCCGACACCACTTGCTTCTCGATCCCGGCGTCGCCGGCGAAATTGAAGGTGGGAGAAAACCACGGCAAACTGATGCGCTGCATAACGTCGCCCGACAGCGGCAGCTTGAACAACCAGAATGGATCGAATTCGGTAGCCATGATTCCTCCACGTGAGTGTTGAAAAAAAATCAAATGACTCTGCATTCTAGTTCAACCATCGACGCTACCCCTGGCGCAGCCGATCATCAACTTGACCCATGCCAAAGCGCGTCGAGCGGTGTGCTTCCGCGCAAAAAATCGGCCACATTGTCGAGCGCGCGATGGCCCATTGCGGCGCGGGTTTCCTCGGTGGCGGTGCCCATGTGCGGCGTGAGGAAGACGTTGGGCAGGTCGCGCAGGCGCAGATCGTAGTCCGGCTCGGCGCGAAACACGTCCAGCCCGGGCCGCCGCCAGGTCGATATGCTCGTGGCCCACGCTGCACGTGGCGATTAGCCTGACGTGCGGTGGCAGCATGGCGATGGCGTCGGCATCGAAGCGGATACGGCTGGACACCAGCACCGCGGCGATGGTCGGATGTGCCGCCAGCGCAGCAATGGTTTCCGCCGTGGTCAACTGCCGTTCCTGCATGGTGACGGCGTTGAACTCGGTCTGCGCGCGGTCGGCAATTGCCGGCAACAGCGGGGTGGCACATAGCAGATGTACGGTCATACGGGCTTTCGGTAGTGGTCTGGCGCAGGCTCAGAAGTGGGCGATTCCTGCGCCGGTGGCGGCGCGGCAAACGCACGGCGCATCTTGTCCATGTCGAGCGCCCCCTCCCATTTGGCGACGGCGATGGTGGCGACGCCATTACCGATCAGGTTGGTGACGGCCCGCGCCTCGTTGAGGAAGCGGTCGATCCCCACCAGCAGCACCAGTCCCGACAGTGGAATCTTGTTCATCGAGGCCAGCGTGGCCGCCAGCGCCACGAAGCCCGCCCCCGCCACCCCGGCCGAGCCCTTCGAAGTCAGCAGCATCACGCCCAGGATCACCAGTTGATCCCACAAGGTCATGTCCACGTTGGTGGCCTGGGCGATGAAGATGGCGGCCATGGTGAGGTAGATCGCCGTGCCGTCGGCATTGAAAGTGTAGCCGGTAGGCAGCACCAGCCCCACCACTTTTTTCTCGCAGCCCATCGCTTCCATCTTCATCAGCATTTGCGGCAGCACGGCCTCGGTCGAGGCGGTACCGAGCACGATCAGAATTTCATCTTTGATGTACTTGAGAAAGCCCCACAGCGGCACGCCGCAATAGCGCATCACCGCGCCGAGCACCAGCACCACGAACAGGAAGCACGTCACGTACACCGCCAGCATCAGCTCCGCAAACGAGTTGAGCGTGCCGATGCCATACTTGGCAATCGTGAACGCAATCCCGCCGAACGCGCCGATCGGCGCCAGGTGCATGACGATGCGCACCACGCCGAACATGCCCTGCAAGAACATGTCGAGGCCGTCCACCAGCGGCGTGACCTTGGGACCGAGGCGACTGAGCGCAAACGAGAACAACAGCGAGAACAGGATGATCTGCAGCATATTGCCCTGCGCAAAAGCGCCGACCACGCTGGCCGGCACAATATTCATCAGGAAGTCCAGCGTGGTGTGATGCTCGGCCGCCGCCGTATAGCTCTTGATGGACGCGGTGTCGATGTGGGCGGGATCGATATTCATGCCCACGCCCGGCTGCACCAGGTTGACCACCACCAGCCCGAACACCAGTGCGACCGTCGAGCAGATCTAGAAGTAGATCATGGCCTTGGCGCCCACCCGTCCGGTTTCCTTCACGGTTCCCATGCGGGCAATGCCGACCACCACCGACGCGAAGATGATCGGCGCGAGCAGCATCTTGATCAGCTTGATAAACAGGTCGCCGAGCGGCTTGAGCTCGACGCCGATATTCGGATAGAAATGCCCGAGCAAAATGCCCGCAGCCAGGCCGATGATGACTTGTATGTACAGCGTGGACGCCAGTTTTCTGATGCGTTGCGCAAGCATGGTGGTCTCCTCCATCAAACTTTGGGGCGAGCACTGGCCGGGGCCCGCAAGCCGTACTGCCCGCGCCCGACGCATGCTCGATGTGGAATGCAACACACCCGGCGCAGGCTCTGTGGCCCGCTGCACGGGTGGCACTAAAAGTGTCAGGCGGCCAGCTTGACCATTTCGCGATACAGGTCGGCCTTGCCCTCGAAACCGATGCCGGGCAATTCCGGCAGCAGGATGTGGCCGTTATCGACTGTCACGCCGTCGGGGAAGCCGCCGTAGGGCTGGAACAGGTCGGGATACGACTCGTTGCCGCCCAGCCCCAGGCCGGCCGCGATGTTGAGCGACATCTGGTGGCCGCCGTGCGGGATGCAGCGCTTGGGCGACCAGCCGTGTTCGCGCAGCATGTCGAGCGTACGCAGGTATTCGACCAGGCCGTAGCTGAGCGCGCAGTCGAATTGCAGCCAGTCGCGGTCGGCGCGCATGCCGCCGTAGCGGATCAGGTTGCGCGCATCCTGCATCGAGAACAGGTCTTCGCCGGTGGCCATCGGGTTCTTGTAGTAATTGCGCAGCGTGGCTTGCAGTTCGAAGTCGAGCGGGTCGCCCGGTTCTTCGTACCAGAACAGGTCGTACTGCGACAGCGCCTTGGCGTATTTCACCGCCGTGTCGAGGTCGAAGCGGCCGTTGGCATCCACCGCCAGTTTCTGGCCGTCCTGCAGCACGCTCAGCACCGAGTCGATGCGGCGCAAATCTTCGTCGAGGTCGGCGCCGCCGATTTTCTTTTTCACCACCGTGTAGCCGCGGTCGATGTAGCTGCGCATCTCGTCCTTGAGCTTGCCGTGGTCCTGGCCCGGGTAGTAATAGCCGCCGGCCGCATACACGAAAATCTTGCGATCGGCCTGGCCGTTGCCGTAGCGGTCGGCCAGCAGCTGGAACAGCGGCTTGCCTTCGATCTTGGCCACCGCGTCCCACACCGCCATGTCGATGGTGCCGATCGCCACCGAGCGCTCGCCGTGGCCGCCCGGCTTTTCGTTGGTGAACATGCAGTTCCAGATTTTATGGGGATCGAGATTGGTGCCGGCGTCGTCCACCAGGCTGGCCGGGGCGGCTTCCAGAATGCGCGGAATGAAGCGTTCGCGCATCAGGGTGCCCTGGCCGTAGCGGCCGTTGGAATTGAAGCCGTAGCCGATCACCCGCTTGCCGTCGCGGATAACGTCGGTGACCACGGCCACCAGGCTCAGGGTCATCTTGCTGAAGTCGATGTAGGCGTTGCGGATCGGGGAGCTGATCGGAACGGTTTTTTCGCGGATTTCTACGATTTTCATGCGGTTCTCCTGTCAAAGTGAAACCAGTCTACTCTTGAATTACACTGTTAAAATTCACCTGAATTGAAACCTTTATTCACTTAAAATGAAAACCGACACCGCGCCTGACCTGACCTTTTTCGTGCTGCTGGCCAAGCTGGGCAGCATGAGCGCCACCGCCCGGGAGCTGGGTGTCACTCCGCCCGCCGTCACCAAGCGTTTGAGCCTGATGGAGCAGCGCCTTGGCGTGCGCCTGGTCAACCGCACCACCCGCCGCATCAGCCTGACCAACGAGGGCGAATCGTACCTGGCGCAAGCCTCGCACATCCTGCACCAGATCCGCGAGATGGAGGAGTCGGTCGCCAGCGGGCGCGCCGCGCCCAAGGGCCTGCTGCGGGTAAACGCCACCCCGGGTTTTGGTCGCACGCGCATCGCGCCCATCGTCTCGCGCTTTGCCCATGCCTACCCGGAAGTGGAAGTGGAACTGCACCTGACCGACCGCCCTATCAGTCTGGTGGAAGAAGCGTACGACATGGCGATCCGCTTCGGCGAGCTGCCCGACACGCGCCTCACCGCCCGCAAGCTGATGGCCAACCGGCGCTTTTTATGCGCGTCGCCCGGCTACATCAAAAAGGCGGGCGAGCCGCACACGCCGGCCGAACTGCACCGCCACCGCTGCATCCTGCACCGCCAGAACGACGACGTGTACGGCACCTGGCGCCTGCAAAAGGGCAAGGTGGAAGAGCTGGTGAAGGTGCGCGGGGCCGTGTCCAGCAACGACGGCGACATCGTCATGCTGTGGGCACTGGCCGGCCACGGCATCGTCCAGCGCTCCGAGTGGGACGCCGCCAGGTACCTGGCCAGCGGGCGCCTGCGGCAGGTGATGCGCGACTACACCCTGCCCGACGCCGACCTCTATCTGTATTACCTCAGCCGCCAGAACCAGCCGGCCAAGGTGCGCGCGTTTATCGACTTTATCGCCGGCGAATTCGAGCAGGCATCAAGCCTCGCCTGATGCTTCGAGCTGCGCAACGTGCGCCAGCCAGCGGGCCACGGTGTCCAGTTCGGCCGCAGAGAAGCCGTCCGCCAGCCGCACACTGAGCTCCTTGAGCACTGCGCCGGCCTGCACGCTGGCTTGCGCGCCGGCGGCAGTCAGTTGCAGGCGCGTGAGCCGGCCATCGTGCGCATCGCTCACGCGCTCCACCAGCAAAGCCGCTTCCATGCGCTTGGACAGGTTGGTCACTGCCGCCGGCGCCACGGCCAGCGCGGTCGCGATCTCGCCCACCGTGGCCTGGTTGCGCGAGGCCAGGAAGAACAGCAAGCCCGCCTGCGCCGAACTGGCGCCGTCCCACGCCTGCGGCCGTGTCTCGACCCAGCGCTGCAAGGCGCGCTGGGCGCGGTTGAGCAGGAACACCAGGCGTGGCCTAGCGCGCTGCGCGCTCATGGCGCTTCCTTCGGCGCGGTCGCCTTGTCGCGCAGCCAGTCCACCACCTGGGGCCACAGCGACACGCCGGCGCGCTGGCGGAAAAACCCCATGTGACCGATGGCGGCCAGGCCGGCATCGCGCGGAGCGACCTGGCGCCGCTCCACCGTGGTATTGATCAAAGGTGCTGTCAGCATGCCGATAGCTTCTGGATTGGCCCACGGATCGTCCGCAAAACCGAGCACCAGCAGCGGCACCCGTACCCGGGCCATGCGCGCCTGCGCATCCATGGCGGGATCGTCGAAAAAATACCGGGGCAGCGCCGTCCAGCGGCTCCACTGGCGCATCACGCCGGCCGGCAGATCCTCCCCCAGGCCCAGTTTGCGCGCGGGCATATAACCGCAAATGGTGGTGAGCAGCGGCGTAAGCACCCGCATCACGAACCGGATACGCAACCGCTCGGCCAGCCCGGTCACGGTGGCCGTCACACCCGCGTGGGAGGCCACCAGCACCGCGCCGTGCAGCAGGTTTGTTGTGCTGTTCAGGGCCAGCGCGTGGCCGCCCAGGCTGTGGCCCACAGCCAGCAGCGGCAGTTCAGCAAACCGCGCGGCGGCCCAGCGCGTGACGGTGCCCACGTCATCCTCCAGCCAGTCGGCCATGGTGACGTCCATGCCCCGCAGGCTGGCCGGGCGCGAACGGCCGATGCCGCGGTAGTCGTAGGTCACCACGTGAAAACCGGCTGCGGCCAAGTGGCGGGCGAACGGCTCGTAATAGCGCTGGGCGATGCCGGTGCCGGGGTGAACCAGCACCACGGCGACAGGCGCGGTGCTGGTCCACACGCTGGCGGCGATGGTTTGCCGGTTGGGCAGGACGATGCTGACGGATTCCATGAACCTCCCATTTTCGTTAACGTGTTAACGACTTTATAGCATGGTTTGACCGACTTGGTGAAATTGCCACAATCGCCGGCACCCGGTATCATGGCGCAGTTTTGGTGCTCGCGGCCACCGGCCGCAGTTAAACGGGAAACACGCGTCGGGAGGCCGGCGGCAAACGTGTGCTGTCCCCGCAACGGTAAAACAGGCGCCAGCGCATTGTCACGATGCGCCGGCCGGTCAGCTCAATAGTCCACTGTGCAGTGAGGGTTTACTCGGCATGGGAAGGCGGGGTGATTTGTCCTGTTAGCCCGGATACCGGCCAGGACGGATGGAAGCAAGCGGCCGGGACCTGTCGTATTGGAGGAGCATGCATTGCCGGCACGGCCACCCGTGGCGCGCCAGCGCATCGCCCGCCCCTGGCTGCCCCCGCTTCTTTTTACTCGGCCCACGAGGATGGGCCGAAGAAAAAAGACCGCAATCCGGTCACGACCCGCCACCCAATGAAAACCACACCACGCATCACCCCCCCACTGCGGCTGCTGCCTGCTCTGCTGCTGGCCGCCCTGCCAGCGCTTGCCAACGCCGACGACAACCAGCCGCTCCAGCAAGTCGAAGTCTCCGCCAGCCTGATCCCGCTCGGCGTGGCCGATTCCGCCAACCAGGGCACGGTCACCGCCAAGCAGCTGGAAAACCGCCCGCTGCTGCGCACCGGCGAACTGCTCGAAGCCGTACCGGGCCTGATCGTCACCCAGCACGCCGGCGACGGCAAGGCCAACCAGTATTTCGCACGCGGCTTCAACCTCGATCACGGCACCGACTTCCGCACCACCGTGATGGGCATGCCGGTCAACCTGCCCACCAACGCCCACGGCCAGGGCTACTCGGACCTGAACTTCGTGATCCCGGAACTGATCAGCACCATCCAGTACAAAAAGGGCACTTATTATGCCGAGGAAGGCGACTTTTCCGCCGCCGGCGCCGCCGCCTTCGACTACGTGCGCCAACTCGAACAAGGCTTGCTGAGCGTGGAAGCGGGCCAGCACCGCTTTCATCGCGCGCTGGTGGCCAACGCCACGCCGCTCGCTGGCGGCACCCTGCTGTATGCGCTGGAGCGCGCGGGCCAGGACGGCCCGTGGGATACGCCCGAAGATTACAAGCGCACCAACGGCGTACTGTCGTACAGCTGGTCGCGCGGCGACGACGACGTACGCGTGACCGCCATGGGCATGCACTCGTCGTGGAACTCCACCGACCAGGTGCCGCAGCGCGCGCTGGACGCCGGCCTGATCGGCCGCTACGGCGCGCTCGATCCCAGCGACGGCGGCGAGACTTCGCGCTACAGCCTCTCCGGCGACTGGACCCGCCAGTACGCGGATGGCGCCAGCAGGGTGAACGCGTACGTCATCAAGTCGCGCCTGGGCCTGTACAGCAATTTTACGTATGTGCTGGACGACCCCGAACACGGCGACCAGTTTCACCAGGCCGAGAGCCGGCAAATCCTGGGGCTGAACGCCGAACGCACCTGGCAGCACAAGCTGGGGCCCTTCGCGTCGGAGACCGCCATCGGCGTGCAGCTGCGCCAGGATCACCTGGCGCCGGTCGGCCTGTATCTGAGCGAGGAACGGCGACGCCTGTCCACCGTGCGCGAGGATGAAGTGAAGGAGCGCAGCAGCGCGCTGTACGTCTCCAACAGCACCACCTGGACGCCGTGGCTGCGCACCGTGGCCGGCCTGCGCGCGGACCGCTACAGCTTCGACGTGGACAGCGACACCGCCGCCAACTCCGGCAAGGTCGATGCCGGCATCAACAGCCCGAAATTCACCGCCATTTTCACGCCCGGCAAGCACGCCGAGGTATACCTGAACTGGGGGCGCGGCTTTCACAGCAACGACGCGCGCGGCATCACCGGCACTGTCGATCCGAAGACCGGCCTGGCCGTGGACGCCGACGGCGCGCGGATCGAGCGCGCCACACCGCTGGTCAAGGCTATCGGCAAGGAAGCGGGCCTGCGCCTGGTGGGCCTGGTGCCGGGCCTGCAAACCACCATCGCCGCCTGGCAGCTCGACCTCGAGTCGGAACTGATCTTCATCGGCGACGCCGGCACCACCGAAGCGGGCCGCCCGAGCCGCCGCCACGGCGTGGAGCTGACCAATTTCTACACGCCCGCGAAAGACTGGATCATCGACGCCAACCTGGCCTGGTCGCACGCGCGCTTCCGCGACCAGGACCCGGCCGGCGACTTCATCCCCGGTTCGATCAGCCGCACCGCGTCCGTCGGCGTATCGGGCGAAGCGGGTCCGTGGTCGGGCGGCATGCGGTTGCGCTACTTCGGCCCGCGCGCGCTGGTGGAAGACGACTCGGTGCGTTCGCCATCATCCACGCTGGTCAACATGAAGCTCGGCTACAAGCTGGCGGCCAATCTCAAGCTGACGGTGGAGGTGCTCAACCTGCTCAACCGCCGCGTGAGCGACATCGATTACTACTACGAGTCGCAACTGCCAGGCGAAGCGGCGCCGGTGGCGGATATTCATACCCATCCGGGGGAGATGCGCACGCTGCGGGCGGGATTGGCCTGGCAGTTCTAGGGCCTCTCGTTCTTTACAGACCTGAGAGAAAAACCTTGCCCATCTGCTGAATCTCGAAACGCGGCATGCCCAGGCGCTCAGCCCGGGCTTGCCATTCCTTGACCACGTCCGTCACCTGTTTTTCGATGGCGTGCGCGTCTGCCCGGGTGAGGCGGTAAAAATCCACAGCAGTATCGCGCACGGCTTTGATACTCGGGACGGCTACATTGCCGTCCAGGGTCAAGGCATGTTCGTGCTTGTAAAGATTGGGATTCAGGTCGAAGGCAGGCGCCAGGCGCCAGCCGGTTTTGGTGCGGATACATCCATGATTACGCAGGTGGTCATCCCGATTCCCTACCAGGACATTGAAGACAAGACGGCGGTAGAGCTGTGCGAGGTCGGATTTGATGTGGCCCTGCGCGCCCTGGTCCGCGATCAACTGCACCAGATCGACGTAGCTGGCGCCAGTGTCACCATCCTGCCTTTCGAGCAAGGTCATCGCCGAAACGAACAGGCGGCGACTGTCTCCCACGCGATCAAAGCGCTCAACACAAAACGTGCCGTAGCCATCGCCGAACTTCTCCAGCCGGGAAGCCGGCAAGAAGATGCCCGCATCACGCGCCATCTGGTGGACGATAAATTCCCAGCCCCCACGTCGTAGCGGTCTTCCTTCGACGGGAACTTGGCGAACCAGAGTTTGCCGGTGAAATCGGTGAAATTAGCCTTCGGGCGCGCACCGCCCAGAGAGGTTCCTGGAGCGATCAGCACCGACAGCCATCGCTCGTACTCCGGAAGTTTTTCTACGCCGGGCTCTTCAAGCTTGCGGCTGATATCGGCCAGCTCACCCAGGCTGGTGACGGGTGGTGCAGCTATTTCACGGTCGTCGAGAAAGTTGGCGCCATCGAGCTTGCGAAAGCGCAGCGCCCCCATCCGGGTGATGTCGTGCACACCCAGCAGAAAGTCCACTTCACGCAGCACCTTCATCGGCCGGTCTTCGCGGTCGGCTTCGGCGGCCTCGCGCCGCTCCATCAGCATCCGGCCCCACCGGTCTGGCGCCGAATCGAGGAAGATGCCAAAGCCTGGTACGCCCGCATCCGGATACTGCTCCCCGGCGTGAAGGTCCAGGCGCGGGTCCAGCATGAATTTACCCGGATGTTTTTCCCAGCCGGGCACATACTGGAACGACGCCGGCAAGTCTTCCTTGCGCAAACTACGATGAAGCACGCCCACCTGCTCCTGGATTCCCAATTCGACCGCATCCAGGTGCACACTATAGGATTCCCGACCCGCCAGTATCTTAGCCTTGGTCATCGAAAGCTCCTCCCTGCTTTATCGCATCACCCTCCTCACTGGTCGGCTTTTTCGACCGGCCTCGCGGAGTACGTATCAAAAGCTTGGCATCCTGAAGTTTGCGCCCCAACTCGTCCTCCCTGGCAACCGCATCGAAATCCTTGTCCATACCCAGAATACGCAGTGCCCGAAGGTAGGTGCCAACGGCGATCGACGCATCTCCTTTTTCCATCCGGTTCAAGGTATCGCGCGAGACATTCATCCGCTCGCAAAACAATATCGTCGAAATATCGCGGCGCAGGCGCGCCTCCCGCAAGCGCTGACCAAAGGTTTTCAGCTGTCGCTCGACAGACGGAAACGGACGTGGCGTGGTGGTTTTCATGTACGATATTTTGGATAAAATACATGTTTTTGTCAATTTAATCGGACATTTTTAATGATTAAACGAAAAAAACCCCAACCAGCCTATCACGGCAGGTTGGGGTTTTTATGCAGTCCGAATGCCGAGGCTTACGCCACCTTCACCGTATCGGCCACCGAGCTGAATTCCTCGATCTTGTCGAAGTTCATGTAGCGGTAGATGTCGGCCGAATTCGCATCGAGCACGCCGGTGTGCTGCATGTACTCTTCGCGGGTCGGGATGCGGCCCAGCAGCGAGCAGACCGAAGCCAGTTCGGCCGAACCCAGGTACACATTGGTTTCGATACCGAGGCGGTTCGGGAAGTTACGGGTGGACGTGGACATCACGGTCGCGCCCTTGCGGATCTGCGCCTGGTTACCCATGCACAGCGAGCAGCCCGGCATTTCCATGCGCGCGCCGGTGCGGCCCAGGGTGCCGTAGTGGCCTTCGGTGGTCAGCACCTGCTGGTCCATCTTGGTCGGCGGCGCGATCCACAGGCGTACCGGGATGTCCGATTTGCCTTCCAGGACCTTCGAGGCGGCGCGGAAGTGGCCGATGTTGGTCATGCACGAACCGACGAACACGTCGTCGATCTTGGCGCCGGCCACGTCGGCCAGGGTCTTCACGTCGTCAGGGTCGTTCGGGCAGGCGACGATCGGCTCGTGGATGTCGGCCAGGTCGATTTCGATGACGGCAGCGTATTCGGCGTCGGCATCGGGCGCCAGCAGTTCCGGCTTGTCCAGCCAGGCTTGCATGGCCTTGATGCGGCGCTCCAGCGTGCGCTGGTCGAGGTAGCCGTTGGCGATCATCCACTTCATCAGCGTGATGTTCGAGGTCATGTACTCGATGATCGGCTCTTTATCGAGGTGCACCGTGCAACCGGCAGCGGAGCGCTCGGCCGACGCGTCGGACAGTTCGAACGCCTGTTCCACTTTCAGCTGCGGCAGACCTTCGATTTCCAGGATGCGGCCCGAGAAGATGTTCTTCTTGCCCTTTTTGTCCACCGTGAGCATGCCCTGGCGGATTGCGTACAGCGGAATGGCGTTGACCAGGTCGCGCAGGGTGACGCCAGGCTGCATGGTGCCCTTGAAGCGCACCAGTACCGATTCCGGCATATCGAGCGGCATCACGCCGGTCGCTGCGGCAAACGCCACCAGGCCGGAGCCGGCCGGGAACGAGATACCGATCGGGAAACGGGTGTGCGAGTCGCCACCGGTGCCGACGGTGTCGGGCATCAGGAGACGGTTGAGCCACGAGTGGATCACGCCGTCGCCCGGACGCAGGGCCACGCCGCCACGGTTTTCGATAAAGGTTGGCAGTTCGCGGTGCATTTTGACGTCCACCACTTTCGGGTAGGCGGCGGTGTGGCAGAACGACTGCATCACCAGGTCGGCCGAGAAGCCCAGGCAGGCCAGGTCTTTCAGCTCGTCGCGGGTCATCGGACCGGTGGTGTCTTGCGAGCCCACGGTGGTCATCTTCGGTTCGCAGTAGGTGCCGGGACGAATGCCCTCGCCTTCCGGCAGACCGCATGCACGGCCGACCATTTTTTGCGCCAGCGAGAAGCCACGGCCGCTGTCGACCGGGTTCTGCGGCAGGCGGAACAGCGTCGAAGCCGGCAGGCCCAGCGCTTCGCGCGCCTTGGTGGTCAGGCCACGGCCGATGATCAGCGGAATACGGCCACCGGCGCGCACTTCGTCGAACAGCACTGGCGACTTGACGGTGAATTCGGAGATCACCACGCCATCTTTCAAAGCCTTGCCGTCGTATGGACGCAGTTCGACCACGTCGCCCATTTCCATTTGCGTGACATCGAGTTCGATCGGCAGCGCGCCTGCGTCTTCCATGGTGTTGTAGAAGATCGGGGCGATCTTGGTGCCCAGGCACACGCCGCCGAAACGCTTGTTCGGGATGAACGGAATGTCTTCGCCGGTAAACCACAGCACCGAGTTGGTGGCGGATTTGCGCGACGAACCGGTACCGACCACGTCACCGACGTAGGCGACCAGGTGGCCCTTGGCCTTCAGCGCTTCGAGCTGCTTCAACGGGCCGATCTTGCCCGGTTCTTCCGGGTTGATGCCGGGACGCGGGTTCTTCAGCATCGCCAGCGCGTGCAGCGGAATGTCGGGACGGGTGGTGGCGTCCGGTGCCGGCGACAGGTCGTCGGTATTGGTTTCGCCGGTGACCTTGAACACGGTGATGGTCAGGCTTTGCGGTACTTCCGGACGCGAGGTGAACCACTCGGCGTCGGCCCACGATTGCAGCACTTCCTGAGCGCGTGCACTGCCCTGGTCGGCCAGCTCTTTGACGTCGTGGAAGTAATCGAACATCAGCAAGGTCTTTTTCAGGCCTTCGGCAGCGATGGCGCCGACGACCGGATCGTCGAGCAGGTCGATCATCGGCTTGATGTTGAAGCCGCCCAGCATGGTGCCCAGCAGGCGGGTCGCCAGCTCGCGCGAAACCAGCGGCGACGTTTCCGCACCCTTGGCCACGCTGGCCAGGAACGCGCACTTGACCTTGGCGGCATCATCGACGCCGGCCGGTACGCGGTTGGTGATCAGATCGACCAGGAATTCTTCTTCGCCGGCTGGCGGATGCTTCAGGAGTTCGACCAGGTCCGACGTTTGAGCGGCGGACAAAGGCAACGCAGGGATCCCGAGGGATGCACGTTCAGCGACGTGCTGGCGGTAGGCAGCTAGCATGAAAAACTCTCATTCAGGGTGGATAGCGGAAGGAAGCAGGCCAATTTCACCTGTTCCGGCCACTATTGTACCTCAACGAGTCTTATATAAGACATATAATAGGAGACGTCGCGGCGTTTGCATCTCCATAGCAACAAATCAAATGCCATCGCGCCTCAAACCGTTATCATTTCCACCATTACCCGCGTCCCCCGCCCCTGCGCCCCCGCCTCGATCCGCAGCCTTGCCCCATGCCGGGCGGCGATTTCGCGGGCGATCGGCAGGCCGAGGCCGCAGCCGCCGGCCACGTCGCTGTTGCTGCCACGGTAAAAGCGTTCAAGCACCAGCGCCCGTTCGTGCGCGGGGATGCCGGGGCCGTCGTCTTCCACCGTCAACCGCAACGGGTGTTCAGCGAGCGCTAACGTCACGGTGCCGCCGACCGGCGTATAGCGTATGGCGTTGTCGATCAGGTTGCCCAGCAGTTCGCCCAGCAGGTGCGGTTCGCCTGCCAGCATCACGCCATCGTCCGGGCCTTCGTAACCGAGGTCGATATCTTTGGCCAGCGCGCTGTCGGCCCAGCGCTCGACCACACCGCGCGCCAGCGCGGCCAGGTCCACCGGCACCTGGCGCAGGTGCTTTTCCCCTTCGCGCTCGGAGCGCATCAATGTTAACAGCTGCTGGGTGACGTGGTGCAGGCGGCCTACCGCGCGATCGACATCGCCCAGCGCGTCGTTGTGCTTGACGGGGTCGTGCTCGCGCAGCACACGCTGGGTTTGCACTTGCAGCGTGGCCAGCGGTGTGCGCAACTGGTGGGCGGCGTTCGATATGAAACGCTTTTGCAGCGCCTGCTCTTCGCTCAGCTTGAGGATCAGGCGGTTGATGGCAGTGGTCAGCGGTTCGATTTCGACCGGCATGCGGTCGGTATCGGCGATCGGCACCAGGCTGTCGGCGTCGTACGTGCCCAGGCTGGCGGCAATGCTGTCCACCTTGCGCAGGTTGCGGGTGACCGCCAGCCAGATGAAGGCGCCCGCCAGCAGCAGCACCGCGATTTGCAGCGGCGCCCATTGCGCCAGCAGCTTGCCGGCCATGTGTTCGCGCTTTTGCATGGTCTCGGCCACCAGGATGCGCACGGTGTCGTCAACGCCGCCGGGCGCGGCCTGCTCCAGCGCCACCACGCGCACGCTGGTGCCGTTCACGGTCGCGTCGTAGTAGCGCGGCTGGTTCAGAGCCAGTGCTTGCGGCGGCGCCGGCAATGCAGCATTGCGGAGCAAGGTCCCCTGCCGCGTGGACGATGCCTGCCAATAGATGCGGTCCACCCGGTCCCACTCCAGCACTTCGATGGCCGCCGGCGGCAGCGCCAGTGCGACATGGCCGTCCTGCGCCTTCACTTGCGCGGCCAGCGTCATGGCCGAATCGAGCAGCCAGCGGTCGTGCACCACATTGCCCACGTGGCGCGCAATGGCCATGCCGCCGACGGCGCCCAGCGCCAGCACCAGCAGCAAAGGAGCCGACAGGTGCAGCAGCAGGCGGCGCCGCAAACTCGGGCGCGCCAGATTAACCATGGGCGCCGGCCTCGATGCGGTAGCCCAAGCCGCGCAAGGCGCGGATCATCGCGTCGGACTGCGCGTCGGCCAGCTTGCGCCGAAGGCGGCTGATGAACACTTCGATCATGGCGGGATTCTTCTCGTCGGCATGGTCGTAGAGTTCATCGACAAACTGCGATTTGCTTACCACCCGGCCCGGGCGGCGCAGCAGCATTCCCAGCACCGTGGCTTCAGCCGCGGTCAGCCCCAGCTCGCGACCATGCACGCTTGCCTGCCGCGTGGCCGGTTCGAAATCGATATCGCCAAAGGTCACGCGCGACACCTGCGGCAGGCCGCGCCGCAGCGGCGCGCGCAGCCGCGCTTCCAGTTCGGGCAACTCGAACGGTTTGGCGAGATAGTCGTCGCCGCCGGCATCGAGCCCCGACACGCGGTCGTCGAGATCGAAGCGCGCAGTTAGGATCAGCACCGGTGCGGCCAGGCCGCCCGCGCGCAGGCGGCGCAGCACTTCCAGGCCATCCATGTCGGGCAGGCCCAGGTCGAGGATCACCAGGTCGTAGGTGCTGGCAGCGCAGGCGGCAATCGCCGCGCGGCCATCGGCAGCGACATCGGCGGCGTAGCCCGACTGGGCCAGGGAACTGCACAGGCCATGCGCGAGTTCGCGGTCGTCTTCAACAATCAGGAGCGGCATCGGCAATCTATGAGGGCAAGGTTCAGGCAAGGTAGCGCCAGTAACATGCGGCGCAACGCTGGCACTACGCCGCGCATTGTAACCGAGGCCGCCCTGCTTGGCAGGACGGGCCGGAACCAACGGAAAACCGATGAAGAACAAGTACTGGATGGGAGCTGGCGCGTTGGTGCTGGCAGCAGCAGCGGTGTCGGGGTCTTATTTATGGTCGCAGCCCACGCAGGCCAAAAGCGTCGCCACAACGTCAACCGCGCCAGCCGCGCCGCCACCGGTCGCCAACGGCACGCAGGAATTGCGCTTCGCGGCTGGCGCCCCGCAACTGGACATGCTGCGCGCCCAGCCCATGCCGGCGCTGCCGGTGCCGATGGGCGCGGCGTTGAACGCGCGCCTGGTCGTGGACGAAGACGCCACCGCACGCCTGGGCTCCGGCCTGGCCGGCCGAGTATTACTTGTGAAGGCGGCGCTCGGTGAACAGGTGCGTGCCGGCCAGTTACTGGCCGAGATCGACGCGCCGGAACTGGGCTCCGCGCAGGCCGACGTGGACAAGGCTCGCTCCGACGAAGCGCGCAAGCGGCTGGTGGTCGAGCGCGCGCGGGTGCTGGGCGCGGGCGAAGGCATCGCCGGGCGCGAGCTGGAAGCGGCGGAAGCCGACCTGGCGGAAGCGCAAGCGGAATCGGCGCGCGCCCGCCAGCGCATGGCCAACCTGAACGCGGCCGGCATGCGCGTGCGCGGCCAGCGCCTCGAAATCGTCAGTCCCATCGCCGGCGTAGTGGTGGAGCGCGCGATCACGCCCGCGCTGGAAGTGGGTCCCGATTCATCCTCGCCGCTGTTCGTGGTTACCGATCCGCGCAAACTGTGGCTGCTGATCGATGTGCCCGAAGTGCTGGTGGCGCAGGTGCGCCCCGGCGTGCGCGTGGACGTGGAAAGCGATGCGTATCCCGGCGAGCATTTCACCGCCACCGTCATGCAGCGCGGCCAGGCGGTCGATCCCGACACGCGCCGCGTGGTGGTGCGCGCGCGGCTCGACAACGCCGCCGGCAAGCTGCTGCCCGAGATGTTCGTGCGCGCCGCGCTGTTGCAGGAGAGCGGGCGCGCGGTACGCGTGCCCAACGCTGCGCTGGTCAACCGCGGCCTGTACACCTATGTGTTCGTGGAGACCGCGCCGGGCCGCTACCAGCGGCGCCAGGTCACGCTGCTCACGCGCGGCGGCGACAACAGCTATGTCGGCAAAGGCCTGGCTGAAAACGAGCGCGTGGTCACCACCGGCGCCCTGCTGCTCGACGCCGAAATGAGCGCGCGCGCCGGGAACGCGCCATGATCGACCGCCTGATCGTGTTCGCGCTGCGCCAGCGCGTGTTCGTGCTGGTACTGGTGGCGGCGTTGACGGGCTTCGGCTTTTACGCGCTGTCGAACCTGCCCATCGAAGCCTTCCCCGATGTGCAGGACGTGCAGGTACGGGTGATCTCGCAGCAGACCGGCCAGGCGCCGGAGGACATGGAGCGCACCGTCACCCTGCCCATCGAGCGCGAAGTAGCCGGCATTCCGCGTCTGACCAACGTGCGCTCGGTCACCATGACCGGGCTGTCCATCGTCACCCTCACCTTTGCCGACGACACCGACAATTATTTCGCCCGCCAGCAGGTGATCGAAAAGCTGGCCGGCGCCGACCTGCCCGAGGGCGTCAAGCCCGAACTGGCGCCGCTGTCCACTGCCGTGGGTGAAGTCTATCGTTACACCATCGACGCGCCGGGCCTGTCGGAAACCGAGATCCGCACCTTGCAGGACTGGACGATCCGCCCCGCGCTGCGCATGACGCCGGGCGTGGCCGACATCACCAGCTTCGGCGGCGCCATCCGCGAATACCAGGTGGAGGCCGACCCGTTTTTGCTGCGCAAGTACCAGGTCACGCTCGACCAGCTCAAACAGGCCATCGGCCAGGGCACCGGCAACGCCGGCGGCGGCCTGGCCAGCCTGGGCGACGCCACGCTGATCGTGCGCTCGGCTGGTTTGTACGCCAGCCTGGCCGATATCGAAAAAGTGGTGATCGCCGCGCGCCAGGGCCGCGCCATCACGGTAGCGGACGTGGCGAAGGTGCAAACGGGCGAGCGCCCGCGCTTCGGCATCGTCGGCGCCGACCAGCGCGACAGCATCGTGGAAGGTATCGTCACCATGACCAAGGGCGGCAATCCGTCCAAGATCAACGCCGACCTCAAGGAGCGCATCGCGCAGCTGGAAAAGCGCCTGCCCGCCGGAGTAAAAATCGTGCCGATCTACGACCGCACGGATCTCGTCAAACACACGGTATTCACGGTGGCGGAAAACCTGGTCATCGGCGCGCTGCTGGTAATCGTGGTGCTGGCGATCTTCCTGTCCAACTGGCGCGCAGCGCTGATCGTCGCCACCGTGATCCCGCTGTCGCTGCTGTTCGCATTCATCCTGATGAATGCCTACGGCGTATCGGCCAACCTGATCTCGCTGGGCGCCGTCGATTTCGGCATCATCATCGACAGCGCGGTGGTGATCGTGGAAGCCTTGATGGTGCGCATGGCGCTGATGGGTACCGGCGAGATCAATTCGGTGCAGTCGCGCATGCAGGTGCTGCACCGGACCATGCGCGACATGGCGCACCCGGTGCTGTTCTCCAAGGCCATCATCATCGTCGCGTTTGTGCCCATTTTCACCTTCCAGCGCGTGGAGGGGAAAATCTTCACGCCGGTCGCGCTCACGCTCACCTTCGCGCTGATCGGCTCCGTGCTGCTGACCTTTACCCTGCTGCCCACGCTGCTGGCGCGTACCATCGAAAAGCGGCCCTTGAGCGAAAAGCACAAGCCGTGGCTTGAGCGCCTGCAACAGCGCTACGGCGCCCTGCTCGAACGCACCATGCGCCGCGCCAGGCCGATCCTGTGGCTGTCAGCCATCCCGGTGGTGATCGCGTTCGCGCTGGCGCCGCGCCTCGGCAGCGAATTTATGCCCAAGCTCGACGAGGGCAATATCTGGCTGACCATCACGCTACCCACGTCGGCGTCGCTGGAGACCACCAAGGATGTCGAACGCCTGGTGCGCGCCAAGCTGCTGGCGTACCCGGAGGTAGCGCACGTGATCAGCCAGGCCGGCCGTCCTGACGACGGCTCCGACCCGAAAGGCCCGAACAACCTGGAAACGCTGGTGGACCTCACACCGCGCAAGCAGTGGCGCTTCGCCGACAAGGAGGCGCTGGTGGCCAGCATGTCGGCCAGCCTGGCGCAGATACCGGGGCTGACCACCAACTTCTCGCAGATCATCCAGGACAACGTGGAGGAATCGCTGTCGGGCTTTCGCGGTGAGATCGTCGCCAAGATCAGCGGCAGCGACCTGAATATCCTGGAGAACCACGCCCAGCACCTGGTGGAAATCATCGAGAAAATTCCCGGTGCGGTGGACGTCGATGCCACGCGCATCGGCGGCCAGAGCGAAGTGGTGGTAACACCCGACCGCACCCGCCTGGCGCGCTACGGCATCACCGTCGGCGACGTCAATGCGCTGGTGGAGCAGGCGCTGTCGGGCAACGCCGTCACCAGCTACTTCGAGGAAGACCGCCGCTTCGACGTGGTGCTGCGCATCCGCGCAGCCGACCGCGCCAGCGTGGACGCCATCGGCGCGCTGCAACTGTCAGTGCCGGGCACCAGGGTGGGCGACGGCCCGGGCACGGTGGCGCTGGCCGACGTGGCCACCATCGAGATCCGCCAGGGCGTTTCGCGCATCCTGCGCGAAGCAGGTTCGCGCACGGTCATCGTCAAGATGAATTTGTCGGGCCGCGACCAAGGCAGCTTCATCGACGAAGCGCAGCGCAAGGTGGGCGAACAGCTGCACCTGCCGGCCGGCTACGAAATCACCTGGGGCGGCCAGTTTGAAAATTCACAGCGCGCCACCAAGCGCCTGGCGGTGATCATCCCGCTCACCATCTTGCTGATGTTCTCGCTGCTGTTCTGGGCGTTCCGCTCGGTGCGACTGGCGGCGCTGGTGCTGGGCATGGTGCCGTTTACCATGATCGGCGGCTTCGCGGCGCTGGCGCTCGGCGGGCTGCACCTGTCGGTGTCCGCTGCAGTGGGCTTCATCGCGGTGGCCGGCATTTCGGTGCAGAACGGCGTGATCATGGTGGAAGAAGTGATGCAGCGCGTGCGCGAAGGCGCTGCCGTGCGCCTGGCAATCGCCGAAGGCGCGGTGGTGCGCCTGCGGCCGATCCTGATGACGGCGCTGATGGCGGGCATGGGCCTGCTGCCGGCCGCGCTCTCGCAAGGCATCGGCAGCGAAACCCAGCGCCCGTTCGCCTGCGTGATCGTTGGCGGCATCGTCAGCGGAACCATCTTCACCCTGCTGGTGCTGCCATTGGCGCTCAAGCTGTTCGGGAATTTCTCCGAACCGGAACAACCTGCCCTCCCCGACCCGGCCACGCCATGAACAAACATTTACTGACCGTCGGCGCCCTGGCGCTGCTGGCTGCCGGCTGCAGCGTCGGTCCCGAATATAAACGCCCTGCCGTCGCACTGCCGGCGGCCTATACCGACACGCCCGCCACCACGGAAGCGGCGCCACGCTACGCGCTGCAACAAGATATCCAGCGCAACTGGTGGACGCTGTTCCGCTCCCCATCGCTCGACGCCCTGGTGGAGCAGGCATTCCGCGCCAATCCGTCGGTGCGCGAGGCGCAGGAGGCATTGCGGGCGGCGCAGGAAAATGTGCTCGCCCAGCGCGGCTATTTCTATCCGACCGTGCAGGCGGGCTACTCGCCGGCGCGCAACAAGGTGGCCGGCAACCTCGGTGGCAATTCGCCCGGCATCCAGGGCAACGGCACCGTCATCAGCACGAAAGAAGGCACGCCCGCCAGCGAGGGCGGCAAGGCGCCGTACACCGCGCCGGTGCTGTACAACTTCCATACCGCCCAGCTGACGGTGGGCTATACGCCCGACGTGTTCGGCGCCAACCGGCTGGAGACTGCCTCGCTGGCGGCGCAGCAGCAGGCCGAACGCCTGCAACTGGAGGCGACCTACATTACGCTGGCGTCGAACATCGCGGCGGCGGCATTCCAGGACGCGCTGCTGCGGCGCCAGATCGACGTGGTGGAACAGATGATTGCCGCCAGCGGCCAGGCGGTAGCGCTGGCGCGCCGCCAGCGCGATGCCGGCTACACGGCCCGCCAGGAACTGGCGGCGCAGCAGAATGCCGCCGCCCAGGCCAAACAGCAGTTGCCGCCGTTGCGGCTGCAGTTCGAGCAGAATCGCGAACTGCTGCGGGTGCTGGCCGGCGTGGCGCCCGGCGGCGCGGTGCCGGCGTTTACACTGGCGTCGTTCCAGCTGCCGCAGCAACTGCCGCTGTCGCTGCCATCGCAACTGATCGAGCAGCGCCCCGACATCCGCATGGCCGAAGAGGGTTTGCGCGCCGCCACCGCGCAGGCGGGCGTGGCGCGCGCCGCGCGGCTACCGCAGTTTTCCATCAGCGCCACCGCAGGCGGCGCGGCCAGCCAGTTCGGCCAGATGTTCTGGAACAGCGGTAAATTTTTCGACGTGACTGCCAACCTGCTGCAACCGCTGTTCGACGGCGGCACCCTGAAACATCGTGAGCGCGCCGCCAATGCAGCAATGCGCGGCGCCGTGGCCGCGTACCAGTCGGCCGTGGCGCAGGCGTACCAGAACGTGGCCGACGTGCTGCACGCGATCAACGCCGGTAACGACGCGCTGGCGGCGGCACAGGAAGCCCGCGACGCCGCCGACACCATGCGCGACCTGGCCGTACGCCAACACACCAACGGCTACCTGGACCGGCTGGCCCTGATCGCCGCCGAGCAGGAATCCTGGCAGGCACAGTTGGCGCTGGCCCAGGCCGAGGCCAGCCGCCTCGGTGACGCGGCGGCGCTGTTCCAGGCGCTGGGTGGCGGCTGGTGGCATCGCACGGATAACGGCGCCGACGTCGCAGCTGTCAGTCCGCCACCTTGATCACCACCTTGCCGAACGGTCCCCGGGCCAGGTGCTCGAACGCCTGCACCGCCTCGTCGAAAGCGTACACCCGGTCGATCACCGGCTTGATGCCATGCCGGTCGAGGAAAGGATTCATGCGGTCGAACGAGGTGCGGGGCGCCACCGCGATGCCACGGATCGTGGTCTGGCGGAAGATCACCGGCATCAGTTGCAGCTGCGTGGTCTGCCCTGTCAGGAAACCTACCTGGGCGATCACGCCGGCAGCCTTGGTCGCCTGCACCGACTGGTTCAGGCCTGCGCCGCCAGCCACGTCGATGGTGATGTCCACGCCCTTGCCACCGGTGAGCGCCAGCACCTCGCGCTCCCAGTCCGGGTGGGTGCGGTAGTTGATGCCGTCGCTCACGCCGAACGCTTTCGCTTTGGCCAGGTTGGCGTCGCTGCTGGACGTGGCGATCACGCGGGCGCCGTGGGCGGCGGCGATCTGCGCGGCAAAGATCGAGACGCCGCCGGTGCCCTGCACCAGCACGGTCTGGCCCAGTTGCAGGCGACCGACGTCCATCAGCGCATACCAGGCCGTAAGCGCTGCAATCGGCAGGGTCGATGCTTCCTCGTCGGTCATGTTCTGCGGTGCGCGCACGGCGCTGTCTTCGTGGATGATCATGTACTCGGCCAGTCCGCCCGGCAGCGGCATGCCGAAACAGTAGGCCGGTTCGTCGGGTCCCGGTTCACCGTCGATCCAGCGCGAATACAGGTGCGAGTTGACGCGGTCGCCGACCGCGAAGCGGGTAACGCCGGCGCCTGTCGCCACCACCACGCCGACCGCGTCCGAGACCGGGATCAGCGGCTTGGGCACCAGGTGCGGCTCGTAGATGCCATCGACAATCGCCTTGTCGCGGAAGTTAAGTGATACCGCCCCCACCTTTACCAGCAGTTCGCCGGCCTGCGGCACCGGGGTCGGTACCTCGCCCTGTTGCAGGTTGTTCAAACCAAAATCTTTCAGCAGCCATGCCTTCATCGTGTTCTCCTGTAGCGTGAGGACCGGTTGGTGCTCAACGAGAAAGCAGTCTAATTACTTCCCTCGAGTTCAGTAAGTAGCTATGATTCCATTCTTTCCATCCCCGAAGTCCACAATCCTATGGAAGACCGTTTTGCGGGCATCCGCGAGTTCGTCCTCGCAATCGACAAAGGCAGCATGAGCGCCGCAGCGGCGCTGTTGGGTGTGACCGGTTCAGCTGTTGGCAAAAGCATCTCGCGGCTGGAGGCCCGGCTGGGGGTACAGCTGCTGCACCGGACCACGCGCCGCATCGATCTCACCACCGAGGGCGAGGCTTACCTGCTCAGTTGCCGGCGCGTGCTGGAAGAACTCGACCAGGCCGAATCGTTCCTGGCCACCGGCCACCGCGAACCGGTGGGCCGGCTGCGCATCGACCTGCCCACCACGTTCGGCCGGCGCCACATCGTGCCGCCGCTACTGGCACTGGCGGCGCGCCACGCCAAACTCGACCTGTCGTTCACGCTACGCGACCAGGCGGTGGACATGGTTGCCGACGGCATCGACCTGGCCGTGCGCATCGGCGCGCTGGGAGACTATCCCGATTTGATCGCACGCCGGCTGGGCGACCAGCACATGGTGATCTGCGCAGCGCCCGCCTACCTGGCGCGCAAGGGCACGCCGCGCAGCCACGCCGACCTGGCCGCGCACGACTGCCTGGCAGGCTGGCGCCGCACGGCCAGGTCCACCTGGCTGTTGAAGGATGCAACGGGTGCCATCGCCCCGCACGAAGTACCGGTGCGCCACGAACTGCCCGACGGTGACGCCCTGCTCCAAGCCACGCTGGCCGGCTGCGGCCTGGCGCAGTTTCCTGTCTGGCTGGCGGGCGAGGCACTACGCACCGGCGCGCTGGTGCAGGTGCTGGCCGACATCAGCGGCGGCACGATGCCGATCCACGTGCTGTGGCAAAAGACGTGGCATTTGCAGCCGAAAGTCAGGGTGGCCGTCGATATGCTGGTGGCGCTGGCCGAGAACCGGCCGGACATCTTCGATGCGCGCTCGCCGGCTCCCTGAGATTAACGCTGCGCCACGGCCTCGGCTTCCGACGCAGTCTGCCAACCGCCGCCGAGCGCCTTGAATGCCGCCACTGCGGCACGCGCCGCTTCGGTTTGCGCCTGCGCGCGCAGGTCCGATGCCTGCAGCAGCTTGTCGTCCGCCTGCAGCACCTCGATCAGGCTCACCACGCCCTTCTGGTAAGCGGCAAACGACGCCTGGCGTGCCTGCTGCCACGCTTGCACGCCCTGCTCCAGCGTGGCGGCCTGGCGGTTGCGCTGATTCATGTCGGTCAACGCATTTTCCACGTCGGCCGTGGCGCGCAGTGCGGACTGGCGGTAGGCCGCCAGTGCTTCGGCCTCCTGCCCGCGCGCTTGGGCGATCTGGGCGTTGATGCGGCCGAAGTCGAACAGGCGCCAGCGCAGTCCCAGCACGGCCGAGGCTTCGCTGGCGCCGCTGGTAAACAGGTTGCCGCCCGAGATGGCGGTGGCGCTGCCGATCATCCCGCTCAGCGAAAACTTCGGATAGAACTCGGCAATTGCCATACCGATGCGTGCATTGGACGCGGCCAGCCGGCGCTCGGCAACGATCAGGTCGGGGCGGCGGCGCAGCAGGTCGCCCGGGGCGCCGGTGGCCGTGATGAGCGCCGCCACCGGAATCGCGTTCGCGATCGTGAGCGGAATTGCAGCTGCATTTTCCGCCGGATTGGCAGCTGGATTTGCAGCTGGATTTGCAGCTGGATTTGACGCCGCATGGCCTGCTGCCTTCGCGCCTGGCATCGCCAGTTGCGCACGATGCGTACCCGGTGCGCTGCCCAGCATGACGTCGAGCGCGTTCATGGCGGTATCCTGCGCAGCTTCCAGCACCGGGACCGAGGAACGCACCTGCGCCAGCGCGCCTTTCACCTGGTGCACTTGCAGCTCGGGGACCAGGCCCTTGTCCAGCAGGAGCTTGAGCGTGGCCAGCAGGTCTTCCTGGGTGCGCACCTGGTGGCGCGCAATGTCAAGCCGCGCTTGCAGACCGCGCAAGGTGATGTAGGTGTCGGCAGTCTGGGCGGCCACTGCCAGCCGGGTGGCGGCAGCGCCAGCGGCGGACGCCTCGTACTCGGCCAGTGCCGCCTCGTGTCCGCGCCGCAGTCCGCCGAACAGGTCGATTTCCCAACCGGCGCCGACGCCTGCTTCGTAGGCGCTGCCATAGCGGTCAAAGCCCGGCTGCGAATCGAGCACCCGGCCCAGCGGCGTTTCCACCGACTGGTAGGCGCGCGCGGCCTGGGCGTTCACGTTCGCCGATGGGAGCAGCGCCGCCTGGGCGGCGCCAAGGCCGGCCCGCGCCTGCGCTACCCGGGCCGCCGCCTGCGCCAGGTCGAGATTCTGCGCCAGCGCCAGCGTAATGAGCTGGTCGAGTTGCGGGTCGTCGAAGCGCTGCCACCACCGGGACAGGTCGGCCGACGGTTCCGTGGAAGGGGTCAGGTAATGCTGCGGCAGTTGCAGATCGGGGCGCGCATAGTCGGGCCCCACGGCCGGAGCGGTGGCGCAGCCTGTCACAAAACAGGCTGCCGCCAGCGCAATCAATGGTCGGATCGGGTTCATGGCAGTTCACTAAAGAAGAAAAGATGAGAGTGACTATATCATGATTTAGTCACTTATTGTGCAAATCAGGGATGGGGGTTAAGCTGTCGGCCATGACTACTGCAAACATCAACCATGGCCCGACCCGGGGCCCGGCCGACCATGACGTGCGCGACCAGATCGTCAGCGCCGCCACCGCCCATTTCCGCCTGTACGGCTACGAGAAGACCACGGTCTCCGACCTGGCCAAGGCGATCGGTTTTTCCAAGGCCTATATCTACAAGTTCTTCGAATCGAAGCAGGCCATCGGCGAACAGATTTGCGCCACCTGCCTGCGCGAGATCGAGACCGACGTCCGCACTGCCGTCGATGGCGCCGACGGCGCGCCCGAGAAGCTGCGCCGCCTGTTCAAGACCATCGTGGCATCGAGCATGCGGCTGTTCTTCGAGGACCGCAAGCTGTTCGACATCGCCTCCTCGGCCGCCTCGGAGCGATGGGATTCCGCGCAGCGCTACGAGCTGCGCATCCAGGGCATCCTGACCGACATCCTGCGCCTGGGCCGCGAGAACGAAGACTTCGAACGCAAGACGCCGCTGGACGAAACGGTGAGCGCCATCTACCTGGTGCTGCGGCCGTATCTCAATCCGCTGCTGCTGCAATACAGCTTCGACTCCGTTGACCACGCACCGGCCCAGCTATCGAGCCTGGTGCTGCGAAGCTTGTCGAGATGACATTCTTAAATAGACTGTGACCGTTGACATATTTGGTCACTAGTCTCAAAATGAAATCCTGTTTTGTTCACTCACGGGATTTCTATGCCTCGCCGTCTTGTCGCCACCGCTGCCTTGTCCGCCGTTTGCCTGCCCGCCTTGCTGCTGGCAGGCTGCGACAAGCCGGCCCCCTCCGATCCACGCACGCAAGCGCCACTGGTGCGCACCGCCATGCTCAGCGAAGCCGCACGCGGCGCGCGGACGTTCACCGGCACCGTTGCCGCCCGCGTCCAGAGTGAACCGGGGTTCCGGGTCGCGGGCAAAGTCCTCGAACGGCTGGTCGATACGGGCCAGCACGTAAAACGTGGCCAGGTGCTGATGCGCATCGATCCGGTCGACCTGAAACTGGCTGCCGGCGCCCAACTGGAAGCAGTCACCGCAGCAAGGGCGCGCGCCCGGCAAACCGCGCAGGACGAGGCGCGCTACCGCGACCTGCGCGGCACCGGCGCCATTTCCGCCTCCGCCTATGACCAGGTGGCGGCAGCCGCAGACGCCGCGAATGCGCAGTTGAAGGCAGCCGAAGCCCAGGCCGAAGTGGCGCGCAACGCCAGCCGCTACGCCGAGCTGGTGGCCGATGCCGACGGCATCGTCATGGACACCCTGGCCGAACCGGGCCAGGTGGTGGCCGCCGGACAGCCGGTGCTGCGCCTGGCGCGCGCCGGCAGCCGCGAAGCCGTGATCGCGCTGCCCGAGACGCTGCGCCCCCGGTTGGGATCGACCGGGCTGGCCACGCTGTTCGGACAGACCGGACAGGCAGTGCCGGCACGCCTGCGCCAGTTGTCCGACACTGCCGACCGCGCCACCCGCACCTACGAAGCGAGATACGTACTGGAAGGGGCGCTGGCCGCCGCGCCCCTGGGTGCGACCGTTACGATTGAGCTGCCTGATGCGGCAGCGGCAGCGGCAGCGGCAGCGGCCAGTGAAGCAGGTAATTCGGCTGTCGGGTCGGCCGCCACCGCCGAGGGGGTCAACACCAAATCGGCGACGAAGGCCGGCTCCAGCACTGACACGCAGGCAAGAAGTAGCGCGTGGTCAGTACCGATGGGCGCCCTGCACGACGCTGGCAAGGGTCCGGGCGTGTGGCTGGTCCATGGCCAGCCAGCGCAGGTCACGTGGCGGCCGGTGGCCGTGCAGCGCCTGGGGGACGACGTCGCTATCGTTACCGGTCCGCTCAAATCCGGCGAGCGCATCGTGGCGCTGGGCGCGCACTTGCTGCGCGAAGGCGAAGCTGTACGACTGCTCGCAGAACCGGTAGTGGGAGCGGCTCCGCCAGCCCCAACGGCGGCTACATCTGCAGTGACGGCGGCGTCGGCTGCGCCTGCACCAATTACCAGCGCCGGAGCCAGACAATGAGCGCGGGCCGCTTCAACCTCTCCGCGTTGGCCGTGCGCGAGCGCGCGATTACCCTGTTCCTGATCTTCCTGATCTCGGTCGCGGGCGTGGTCTCGTTCTTCAAGCTCGGTCGCGCGGAAGACCCGGCATTCACCGTCAAGGTGATGACCGTGATTACCGCCTGGCCCGGCGCCACCGCGCAGGAAATGCAGGACCAGGTGGCGGAAAAACTCGAGAAGCGCCTGCAGGAACTGCGCTGGTACGAGCGCAGCGAAACCTACACCCGTCCCGGCCTCGCATTCACCACGCTGACACTGCAGGACAGCACGCCGCCGGCCGAGGTGCAAGAGCAGTTCTACCAAGCCCGCAAGAAGGTCGGCGACGAGGCGGGCAACCTGCCGCAGGGCGTGATCGGCCCCATGGTCAATGACGAATACGCGGACGTGACCTTTGCACTGTTCGCGCTGAAGGCCAAGGGCGAGCCGCAGCGCCTGCTGGTGCGCGACGCCGAAACGCTGCGTCAGCGCCTGTTGCACGTGCCGGGGGTCAAAAAGGTCAATATCGTCGGCGAGCAGCCGGAGCGCATCTACGTGGAGTTCTCGCACGAGCGCCTGGCCACGCTGGGCGTGGCGCCGCAGCAGGTGTTCGCCGCACTGAACAACCAGAACGTGTTGACGCCTGCCGGCTCGGTCGATACCAGGGGGCCGCAGGTGTTCATCCGCGTGGACGGCGCGTTCGACCAGCTGCAAAAAATCAGGGACACACCGATCGTGGTGCAGGGCCGCACCTTGAAGCTGTCGGACATTGCCACCGTCAAGCGCGGCTACGAAGACCCGTCGAGCTTCATCCTGCGTAACGGCGGCGAACCGGCCCTGTTGCTGGGCATCGTGATGCGCGACGGCTGGAATGGCCTGGACCTGGGCAAGGCGCTGGACACGGAGGTGGGCGCCATCAACGCCGAACTGCCGCTGGGCACGGGGCTGACCAAGGTCACCGACCAGGCGGTCAATATCGGATCGGCGGTCGATGAATTCATGGTCAAGTTCTTCGTCGCGCTGCTGGTGGTGATGGTGGTCTGTTTCGTCAGCATGGGCTGGCGCGTGGGCATCGTAGTCGCTGCCGCTGTGCCGCTGACATTGGCGGTGGTGTTCATCGTGATGGCCGCCACCGGCAAGAACTTCGACCGCATCACGCTCGGCTCCCTGATCCTCGGACTGGGCCTGCTGGTGGACGACGCCATCATCGCCATCGAAATGATGGTGGTCAAAATGGAGGAAGGCTACGACCGCATTGCCGCTTCGGCCTATGCCTGGAGCCACACGGCCGCACCGATGCTGGCCGGTACGCTGGTCACGGCAGTGGGCTTCATGCCCAATGGTTTTGCACGCTCATCGGCAGGCGAATACACCAGCAATATGTTCTGGATCGTCGGCATTGCGCTGATCGCGTCGTGGGTGGTGGCGGTGGTGTTTACGCCGTACCTGGGGGTGAAGATGCTGCCGCAGTTGAAGAAGGTCGAAGGCGGCCACGCAGCGCTGTACGACACGCCACGCTACCGGCGCTTCCGCGACCTGCTGGGCCGCGTGATCGCCCGCAAGTGGGTCGTCGCCGGCGCCGTGGTGGGCCTGTTCGCGCTGGCCATCGGCGGCATGGCCGTGGTCAAGAAACAGTTCTTCCCGGTCTCCGATCGGCCCGAAGTGCTGGTCGAAGTGCAGATGCCGTTCGGTACGGCGATCGGCCAGACCAGCGCCGCCGCCGCCAAGGTGGAGGGATGGCTGGCCAGGCAGCCGGAAGCAAAAATCGTCACCGCCTACATCGGCCAGGGCGCGCCACGCTTTTATCTCGCCATGGGACCGGAACTGCCCGATCCGTCGTTCGCCAAGATCGTGATCCGCACCGACAGCCAGGACGAGCGCGACGCCTTGAAAGCGCGCCTGCGCGAGGTGGTCGCCGCCGGGCTGGCGCCGGAAGCGCGGGTGCGCGTGACGCAACTGGTGTTCGGCCCGTACTCACCGTACCCGGTCGCCTACCGCGTGAGCGGGCCCGATCCGGCCAGGGTGCGCGACATCGCGGCAGACGTGCAGCATGTGCTTGAGGCGAGCCCGATGATGCGCACCGTGAACAACGACTGGGGCGTGCGCACACCATCGCTGCACTTCACCTTGCAGCAGGATCGCCTGCAGTCGGTGGGCCTGACTTCCACCGCAGTGGCGCAGCAGCTGCAATTCCTGCTCAATGGCGTGCCATTGACGGCCGTGCGGGAAGATATCCGCACCGTGCAGGTCATGGCGCGCTCGGCCGGCGACAACCGGCTCGACCCGGCCCGCATCGCCGACTTCACGCTATCGGGCGCCGACGGCCAGCGCATTCCGCTCTCGCAGGTGGGCGCGGTGGACGTGAAGTTCGAAGAACCGCTGGTGCGCCGCCGCGACCGCGTGCCGACGATGACCGTGCGCGGCGATATCGCCGACGGCTTGCAGCCGCCGGACGTCTCCGGCGCCATCACCGCCCAGCTGCAGCCGATCGTCGCCGGGCTGCCCAGTGGCTACCGCATCGTTGAAGCGGGTTCGATCGAGGAATCGGGCAAGGCTACCCAAGCCATGCTGCCGCTGTTCCCGATCATGCTGGCCATTACGCTCTTGATCATCATCTTCCAGGTGCGCTCGATCGCGGCGATGGTGATGGTGTTCCTCACCAGTCCACTGGGCTTGATCGGCGTGGTGCCGACGCTGATACTGTTCGGGCAGCCGTTCGGCATCAATGCGCTGGTGGGCCTGATCGCGCTGTCGGGCATCCTGATGCGCAACACGCTGATCCTGATCGGCCAGATTGACGACAACCAGAAGGCGGGGCTCGATCCGTTCCACGCGGTGGTAGAAGCGACGGTGCAACGCTCGCGGCCCGTGATCCTGACCGCGCTCGCTGCCGTGCTGGCGTTCATCCCGCTCACCCACTCGGTATTCTGGGGCACGCTGGCCTACACGCTGATCGGCGGTACCATCGCCGGCACCGTGCTGACGCTGGTGTTCCTGCCGGCGATGTATGCGATCTGGTTCAAGATCGCGCCTCCGGCGCCGGATGCGGCGCCGACCGGTGGGACAGCGCCGGTGTTACACCACTAGGCGCGCGCAGCCGCCCTGGCGCGCGCTGCGTGCAGCTTTTTGTAGCTGTCGATCAGGCGCGCGTGGCGCTCCAGGCCTTCGAGCTGCATGCTCGTTGGCGTGAGGCCATGGAAGCGCACCGTGCCCGCCACGGAGCCGAGCACCGCGTCCATGCGCGCGTCGCCGAACATGCGGCGGAAGTTGACTTCGTAGTCTGCCAGGTCCATGTCGTCGTCGAGTTCCACTTCCAGCACCACGTTGAGCGCCTGGTAGAACAGGCGGCGCTCGACCGTGTTGTCGTTGTACTGGAGGAAGGACTCGACCAGTTCCTTGGCCTCGTCGAAGTTTTTCAACGCCAGGTTGATCAGGAGCTTGAGTTCCAGCGTGGTGAGCTGGCCCCATTCGGTGTTCTCGTCGAACTCGATGCCGATCAGGGTGGCGATGTCGCCGTACTCATCGAGCTCGTTGTCGTCCAGGCGTTCGAGCAGCGCTTCGAGCGCGTCGTCGTCCAGGCGGTGCAGATTGAGCACGTCTTCGCGGAACAGCAGCGCCTTGTTGGTGTTATCCCAGGCCAGGTCTTCCACCGGATAGACTTCCGAGTAGCCGGGCACCAGGATACGGCAGGCCACCGCGCCCAGGTCGTCGTACACGGCCGTGTAGACTTCCTTGCCCATGTCCTTGAGGATGCCGAACAGCGTGGCCGCTTCCTCGGCGTTGGAATTTTCGCCCTTGCCCGAGAAGTCCCAATCGACGAAATCGTAGTCGGCTTTGGCGCTGAAGAAGCGCCACGAGACGATGCCGCTCGAATCGATGAAGTGTTCGACGAAGTTGTTCGGTTCCGTCACCGCTTCGCTGGCAAACGTCGGCTGCGGCAGGTCGTTCAGGCCTTCGAAGCTGCGGCCTTGCAACAGTTCGGTGAGGCTGCGTTCGAGCGCCACTTCCAGGCTCGGATGGGCGCCGAACGAGGCGAACACGCCACCGGTGCGCGGGTTCATGAGCGTGACGCACATGACCGGGTACACGCCACCGAGCGACGCATCCTTGACCAGCACCGGGAAGCCCTGCTCCTCCAGCCCCTTGATGCCGGCGACGATCCCCGGGTACCTGGCCAGCACTTCGTGCGGCACGTCCGGCAGCGCCATTTCGCCTTCGAGGATTTCGCGCTTGACGGCGCGCTCGAAGATCTCGGACAGGCACTGCACCTGCGCTTCGACCAGCGTGTTGCCGGCGCTCATGCCGTTGCTGACGTAGAGGTTCTCCACCAGGTTGGACGGGAAGTACACGGTCTCGCCATCGGACCGGCGCGTGTACGGCAGCGCGCAGATGCCGCGTGCGGCGTTGCCGGAGTTGGTGTCGATCAGGTGCGAGCCGCGCAGTTCGCCGTCGGCGTCGTAGATGTCGCGCGTGTAGTCGTCGAGGATCTCGGCGGGCAGCTTGTCGCGGCGGGCCGGCTTGAACCAGCGCTCGTTCGGGTAGTGGACGAAATCGGCGTTGGCGATGTCTTCGCCCCAGTAGCTGCCGGCGTAGAAGTGGTTGTTGTTCAGGCGTTCGATGTACTCGCCCAGCGCCGAGGCCAGCGCGCTTTCCTTGGTGGCGCCTTTGCCGTTGGTGAAGCACATCGGCGAATGGGCGTCGCGGATGTGCAGCGACCACACGTTGGGGACGATGTTGCGCCACGAGGCGATTTCGATCTTGATGCCCAGGTCGGCCAGCACGCCCGACATATTGGCGATGGTCTGCTCGAGCGGCAGGTCCTTGCCCGGAATGAAGGTGCGGGCGGCGGCGTCCGGGTTAAGCGTGAGCAGCGCTTGCGCGTCGGCGTCGAGATTGGCCACTTCTTCGATCACGAAGTCGGGGCCTTCCTGCACCACTTTTTTCACCGTGCAGCGGTCGATCGAGCGCAGGATGCCCTGGCGGTCCTTGTCGGAGATATCGGCCGGCAGCTCGACCTGGATCTTGAAGATCTGCTTGTAGCGATTCTCGGGATCGACGATGTTGTTCTGCGAGAGACGGATATTCTCGGTCGGGATATTGCGCGTATTGCAATACAACTTCACGAAATACGCTGCGCACAGGGCCGACGACGCCAAAAAATAGTCGAACGGGCCGGGGGCCGAGCCGTCGCCCTTGTAGCGGATGGGCTGGTCGGCGATGACCGTAAAATCATCGAACTTGGCTTCGAGCCGCAGCTTGTCGAGAAAGTTGACCTTGATTTCCATGGGAGGCTTCCAATTCTGGTGCTAAAAATGAGATAGCCAGCATTATCGGTCAAATCGGGCCACTGCGGTCGGCCGGTGTCGCTGTTGGTGCGGCTATTGGTGCTGTGATTGCCATGTCGATCAGCGCGCGCAGCTTGGGCTGGCTCTGGGTTTTGGCGGCGAAGTACAGGAACAGGCCCGACGTGCGCGGCACGAACGGCTGCAACACGCGCTCGAGCCGCCCCGCCGCCAGGTCGGCGGCGATCTCGATATCGGGCAGGTAGGCCAGTCCAAGGCCGGAGCGCACGAAGTCGGCGATCAAACCGGTGTCGTTGACGACCAGGTGCTGGCCGGTCTCCACCTGGAAGCGGTCGCCGTCGCGCACGAAACTCCACGGCGCCAGCGCCCTGGAACGGTGGAACCGATAGCGCACGGTGGCGTGGCGCACCAGGTCTTCGGGGATGCGCGGGCGCCCGGCGCGCGCCAGGTACTCCGGCGAGCCAACCACCGACCAGGCCAGATCGTCGGTCAGGCGCACCGCCACCATGCCTTGGGCCACCTGCTGCCCCAGCCGGATGCCGGCATCGAAGCCCTGTTCGAGCAGATCGACCTCGCCATCGTCGAGTGAGATATCGAGCGCCACATCGGGATACGCGCGCTGGAAGCGCGGCGCCAGATCCTTGAGCACCAGCGCGCCCAGCGCACGCGGCACCGTGAGCCGCAGGGTGCCCGCCGGCCGGTCGCGGTAGCGCGTGAGTGCGAGAAAAGCCTCGTCGATCTGGGTGGTGGCCGCCAGCAGGCTGGCATACAGGGCGCTGCCCGCCTCGGTCAGCGCCACCCGGCGCGTATTGCGCACCAGGACAATCACGCCATGCTGCGCTTCGAGCAGCTTGACGGCCTTGCTGGCGGCAGCGGGCGTGACGCCCAGCCGGATCGCCGCCGCCGTGAAACTGCGCGCTTCGGCCACGGCCAGAAAGATGCGGATCGCTTCCATCGAATATGGTTTCATCGGATCGACTATTAACTTTGGGTTGATAGTTTATACCGCAAACCAGCGTATCGCGCCCGAATCGTCGCACCTATGATCAGTACTCACCTTACTCACCTCACTCACCTCACAGGAGCATGACATGACGATCGAACTGCCAGCCGTGGTTGCAGCTTACTTCAATGCCGAAAATGCGCACGATGCCGATGGCGTGGCCGCGTGCTTTGGCGCAGACGGCGAAGTGCGCGACGAGCGCGAACGCCACCAGGGCCCCGATGCCATCCGCGCCTGGAAACAGGCATCGAGCGCAAAATACGCGGCCACCGTCGCGCTGCTCGACTGCACGGCGAGGGCACACGGTTGCGTGGTCGAGGGTGAGGTGTCGGGCAATTTCCCGGGCAGTCCGGTGGTGCTGGGGTTTGATTTTCAGATCGAGGGGGAGAAAATAAGTGTTTTGGAGATCAAATGAAGCATTCAGAAGCCACGTAACACTGGCGAAACCCATCCAAACGGTATACTATTAACCTCCATATGGGAGTAAATATGTCAACCAAAGTTCAACCAAGCATCAGTTCACCACCACCCCTGGCGCCGGCCTTACCGGCTGCAGCAGGGGCAGGCTTTGCTGAACTGATACGGAAATTCAGCACGGACGGGAGCAGCGCCGTCGCCTCCATACGCGCAGGTTTTCCCGCCAGTTTGCTCAAGGACGCCGGAGCTTATTTCGACGTGCCAGCCCAGCGTATCCGGAACATTGCCCGTTTGCCGGAAACCACAGCCCACACACTGGTTAAGCGCGGTGGGCTGATGGATGCTGCCGCCTCCGAGCGCTTATGGCGCCTGGCTGATCTCATGAACCTGGCACAGGAGGTTTTCGATGACGAGGCAGCCGCGAAGGCATGGCTGCGCACACCCAACCTCACATTTCACGACGATGCGCCGATGGACTACCTCGACACCGAACCGGGTGCGATCGCGGTACGCCAGGTGCTCAACGCCATCGCGACCGGAGGTGCGTTATGAGACTATGGCGCATCGCGCACCGCAGGTATGCGCTCGACAAGAACTGCGCCGGTGCCGCAATGTACGGAGGACGCTGGAATCCGATCGGCTTGCCTGCGCTGTACTGCGGCGGCTCGATCGCCATCACATCGCTGGAAAAACTTGTGCACCTTGGCACTACACCGTTTCCGCCCTTGATGCTGGTGGCAGTTGACCTGCCTGAAGAAAGCGCGGTATTCGAGCCAGACTTCGACACACTACCCGATGGCTGGGCGACGTTGCCGACATCGACAACGGCCCAGTCCTTCGGCGGTGCCTGGCTGAGACGCGCCGATATCCTGGCCATGAAAATTCCTTCCGTCATCGTGCCAGAGGAATCCAACTTCGTCATCAATCCCCTGCATCCGGAATACTCCCAGGTACAACTCACCGTTATGCGGCCATTTTTGTTCGACCAGCGCCTGGCGAAGTAGCTCGGCCAGCTGGAATTTTTACAAGCAGTCGCGCGCAATGCTAGAGTACGACGCTTGGCAATCAGCCGCATATCGAACATTTTAGGGAGTGCCTCATCTTCGCCCTACCCCTGCTTACCCACCGCCTGCGCTGGTACGCCACCACCACTGCGCGCCTGCTGCTGCGGCGCTGGCAGGCGGCCGTGCTGTTCTTTGGCTTGAGCGCCGCCTTGGGCAGTTCGCTGCTCAGCAATATCGCCACGCTGGCCTATCCCCTGCTCTCCTTGCTGGCGCCGCACCATGACGTGGTCCAGCGCAGCCTGCACCTGGCGGCGCTGCTGGCGTTCGCGGGCCTGTGGGCCGGCATGCAGCGCGCACAGATCGAGGGCGGGCCGTTCATGGCGTTCCTGAAATCGCTGCCGTTCACGGCGCGCCAGTTGCGCCATGTCGATGTGCTGGTACTGGTGCTGGCCAACGGACCGTTGCTGCTGCTGGCACTTGGCGCGATGGCGGTCACCATCGGCCACCAGCGCCCGCTCGCGCACACGCTGCTGCTGGGCGATGTGCTGGTGCTGGCCCTGGTGGTGCAGGTTGCCGTGCTGGAGCAACGGCTGGCCAGCCTGCAAACGCTGGTGATGGTGGCGGCGTGCATGCTGCTTGCCGCCAGTTTCGGCACGCGCGCTGCACTGACCATCGAAGTGCTGGTCGGCGCCTGCGCGTTGGTGGTGCTGTGGCGCGGCCCTCCGCCTGCCGACCCGGCACCCAGCAACAGGATGAAACTGCCCCGTATAGGCAGCACCGGCACGCGCACCGGCGCAGCCACGCGCTTTGGTCCCTGGCGCCTGTCGCTGGCCCTGCTCTGGCGCGCGCGCCGCAACGAATTGACCGGCAAGGCGCTAACCGCGCTGGTGATTGCAGCCGGCGCCTTTGGTCTGGCGCGCATCTTTGAAGGCGATGCCCGCAGCTTCCCCACCATCGTGATCGCGCAAGGCGTGGTGGCGCTGATCATGAGCGGCATGCTGCGCTTCCTGCACCTCACGCATGTCGATAGCGCCAGCTATTTCGGCGCGCTGCCGCTGACGCCGCGCTGGTGGCGGCCGTTCGACCTGGCGGTGGTTGCCGCATGCTGCCTGCCGTTGCTGGCGGTGCTATCCATCGCTGCCTGGGACATGGGCGCGACCACGCCGTGGCATGCGGCAGCGTCGGTTGTGTCATACCTGCTGCTGCTGGCGGCGTTGTCGTTACCGCACCTGGTCACCGACCGTCACGCCGTGGTGATCGGCACCATCGTGACCGGACTGTGGATCGCCGCCACCTTCGTTTGCCTGACCTGAGGAATTCCCATGCTGCGTGTTGAACAAGTATGTAAATCGTATGGCGCGCGGCAGGTGCTGCGCTCGATCAGCCTGACCTGCCAGCCCGGCGCCTACATGCTGCGCGGTCCCAATGGCGTGGGCAAATCGACGCTGCTGCGGGTGCTGGCCGGCGTCACGCCACCGGACAGCGGCGCCGTGTGGATAGACGGCCATGCGCTGCACCAGGAGCCGATCGAGGCCAAGCTGCGGCTCGCGTACGCGCCCGACGAATGCCCGATCTACCCGTTCATCACCGGCAGCGAATTGCTGGCGTTCGTCGCCCAGGCCAAGCGCTGTACGCTCACGCCGCAGGTGCACGCGGTGGTCGAACGCTTCGGCCTGGATCGCCACCTGGGCACGCGCTGCGGCGACATGTCGCTTGGTACGCAAAAGAAACTGATGCTGGCGGCGGCGTGGATCGGCGAGCCGTCCGTGCTGCTGCTCGACGAGCCGTCGAACGGTCTCGATGTCGATGCGCACGCGGTGCTGGTCGATCTGCTGCGCGAAAAGAGCGCCAATGCCGTGGTGTTCGTGTCGAGCCATGACCAGGCGTTTGCCCAGGCGGTGGGAGCACAGGTACTGACATTCGACAGTTTGTCGGGGCCGGCTGCCGAGATATAGCCGCCGGTGAGCCGCTCCTACCGCGTCGCCCCAATCAACGACTCCAGCGACGCCGGCTTGGCCAGGTGGCCGTCGAAGCCGACGGCGGCCATGGTGGCGCGGGAGGCGGCGTCGTTCATCGCGGTGAGCGCCACGATGCGGGCGGTGCTGCCGCTGGCACGCTGGCGCAGGGCGGTGGCGGCCTGGTAGCCGTCCATGCCGGGCATGTTAATGTCGAGGAAAATGACGTCGGGCCGGAATTCGTCGGCGATAGCCAGCGCCTGCTGTCCGCCGTAGGCCACCATGATGGCGCAGCCGCAGGCCTCGAGCAGCGCGCCGACCATGTCGGCGGCATCGCAATTGTCGTCGACGATCAAGACCCGACGTGGCGTGAGTAGTTGTCCCATATTGCGGTCCTGCTGTAAGCGGCTGTGTAACTGATGGTCCAGGAAGCGGTAACGCAGGGCTGACGCTGGCGGAGTAGATCCGTGAGGATTTCCATAAAGGCATCATAGCACCCCGGGCACGATCGAGCCCCTGCCTACTTCCTACAGAACACGCCACGTATCGCGCACATGCCTGATCGTGCGCCATCCGCGTAGCCCCACCGCCAGCTTCAGCGGACAAGTGTCGCCACTGTTTTACCCAGCGTGGACCCGGTGCGCTGGCGCTCGATCGCCCCCGGCAGGTCGTCGAAGCGCACTACCGCAGCGACTTTCGATTGCAAGCGCCCGCACACAACATCGTCGGCGACCGCCTGCAGGCGCGCGGTGTCGGGCGTGTTCTGGAACCACAGGCCGCGTCGCCCGGCAGGCGTGCTGGCCACGATGTCGGGCGTGGCGGCGCTGACGATGGCGCCATGCCCGGCCAGCACCGCCCACGAGCGGGCCACCACATCACCGCCCGCGTAGTCGAGCACCATGTCGATGTCGCGTACTTCGTCCTCGAAGCGCTGCCTGTCATACGCGATCACGTGGTCGGCGCCCAGGCTGCGCACGTAGTCCATGTGGCTGCTGCGCGCGGTGGCGTAGATCACGGCGCCGGCCTGGCGCGCGTACTGCACCGCGAAGCCACCGAGGCCGCCGGCCGCGCCGTGGATCAATATTCGCTGGCCGCCATGAACCGGGCCGGCCAGGTGCAGGCTGCTCCATGCCGCCACCGCTGCCAGCGGCAGGGAGGCGGCGGCGGTCATGGACATCGAGGGCGGCACCAGCGCCAGGTTGGCCTCTTTGACGGCCACCAGTTCGGCGTAGGCGCCCAGGCCGCCCAGTGGCCCCATTACGCGGTCGCCCACGCGCAGCCGGGTCACGTCCGCGCCTACCGCTGCGACCACGCCGGCCAGTTCGATGCCGAGCACCGCCGGCAGCTGCAGCGGGAACGCCTGGCGCACGTAGCCCTCGCGCAGCTTCCAGTCCAGCGCATTGAGGCCGGCCGCGTGCACCCGCACCACCACCTGTCCCGGGCCGGGCACCGGCGCGGCCACCGCTGCAAGCTTGAGGGCGTGGGCGCCGCCGTATTCAGTCAATACCAATGCTCGATTGCTGTTCATGTGAGACCTCCTTGATTGGGTAAGGCTGCACGATAAATTGTTTCATTTGTCCTGCGAAGCCTCTAAAATCGAGACTCTGCGTATCATTATTGGAACAGCATGGATTACAACGCACTCGGTGATTTTCAGCTGGTGGCCGCGCATGGCGGCTTCGGCAAGGCCAGCCGCGCCAGCGGACGGTCGAAGGCCACGCTGTCGCGGCGGGTGGCGGAGCTGGAGGAGGCGCTGGGCATCCGCCTGATCGAACGCGGCGCCCGGTCGCTCGAGCTGACCGAGGCCGGACAACTGCTGCGGGGCCGCACCGAGGGGCCGATGCACGAGGTGGCCGAAGCCGTGGCGGCGGCGCGCGACAGTGTGGCCACGCCGCGCGGCAGCTTGCGGGTGGCCGCGCCGCTGCTGTTTTCGCAGGTGGCGCTGGGCGGCATTGCGGCGCGCTTCCTTGCCCTCTACCCCGAGGTACAGATCGACGCCGTGGCCGAGGACCGGCTGGTGAATATCGTCGACGAACACTTCGACGTCTCGATCCGCATCAATCCTGCAAAGGAGAGCGCGCTGGTGGGTCGCTGCTTTGCCAGGGACAGGATGGTGCTGGCCGCAGCACCTTCAGTGGCCAGGCCAGCGGCCGGTGGGCCCGTGCCGGCCGTGGTCACGCCCGGCTACCGCGACGGCGATACCTGGACGGTCGCCGGCGGTTACGCCGTCGCGCCGCAGCCAGTGTTGCGGGTGTCGTCGCTGCTGATGGTGCGCGATGCGATCGCCGCCGGCGCCGGTGCGGCACTGGTGCCGCGCTCGATCATCGGCGCGCTGCTCGATGCGGGCCAGCTGGTCTCGTGGGGCATGGCCGGCGAGGAAGTGGAACTGTGGGTACTGCACACGTCGCGCCGGCTGCAAAGCCCCAAGGTGCGCGCGTTCGTGGACTTCATGTGCGCGCAATATCCTGGGGGCGAGTTCCATGCTCCGCTTCCAGCCGCTGCTTGATGAATTCGATGAAGCGCTGGGTCTTGGCCGGCAGCAGGCGCGTCTCGGTCACCGCGTACACCGGTACCGGCTTGCCGTGCCATGCCGGCAGCACCTGGCGCAGCCGGCCCGCCGCCGCGTCGTCGGCCACGATGGCCGGCGGCATCAGGATGATGCCCTGGTCGAGCGTGGCCAGGCGCCGTAGCATTCCCACGCTGTTGAGCGCATAGCGGCAGCCCACCGCAACTTGTGTCACCACGTCCCCGCCGTGCAAGGCCCATAACCCGTTTTTGTTCATGTTGAAGCACTGGTGGCCCGCCAGGTCCGCCGGCGTGGCCGGCTCGCCCTCGCGTTCGAGGTACGTGGGCGACGCATACAAAAATGGTGTCAATGACGCCAGGTGGCGCGCCACCAGGTGCGAGTCTTCCTGCTCGCCGATGCGGATGGCGACATCGAACGGCTCCGTCACCAGGTTGATCTGGCGCGGCGTGAGGTCGAAGTCGAACGTGAGGCCCGGGTACAGCTGCGCAAATTCGGCAATGAGCGGCGCCATGTAGATCACCGCGAAATCGACCGGCAGCGACGCCCGCAAGGTGCCGGTGGGCTGCGCCAGCATGTCGCCGAGCTGCTCGTGCGCGAGCCGCGCCTCGTCGACGATGCGCTTGCAGCGTTCGTAGTACACCTGCCCCGCCTCGGTCATTTCGACCTTGCGGGTGGTGCGGTGGAGCAGGCGCAGGCCGATCGCCTTTTCCAGCAGGCCGATACGGCGCGAGATGGTGGAATTGGGCATGTGCATCGCCTCGGCCGCGCCGCGAAAGCCCCTGGCCTTCACCACCTCCACGAAAATTGCCATATCGTTCAAGAACTCCATCATTGCTCCATTTTTGGATCAGTGTATTGCAATAAACTGGATTTATCCCACTGCGTAAGCAGTGCATGATAGCGCATCGACTCCACGAAAGGACCATCATGAGCACACTGTTTCAACCCGTCCGCGCCGGACGCTATGATCTGACCAACCGCGTGGCCATGGCCCCGATGACGCGCTCGCGCGCCCGTTACGACGGCACGCCCGGCGCGCTGGCCGCGCTGTACTATGGCCAGCGCGCCAGCGTGGGCCTGGTGATCACCGAGGGTACGCAGCCGTCCGCCGACGGCCAGGGCTACCTGTCCACGCCCGGCATCTACACCGATGCCCACGTCGCCGGCTGGAAGCCGGTGGCCAACGCGGTGCACGCCCACGGCAGCCGCCTGTTTATCCAGTTGATGCACGCCGGCCGCATGTCCCACCCGGACAACACGCCGCACCACCGCACACCGGTCGCGCCGTCGGCTGTCGCCCCCGGGGTGCCGATGTTTACCGCCACCGGCATGCAGGACATCCCGGTGCCGCGCGCACTGTCCACCGCCGAGGTGCAGGCGACGGTAGCCGACTTCCGCCTGGCCGCGCGCCGCGCCATCGACGCCGGCGCCGACGGCGTGGAAATCCACGGCGCCAACGGCTACCTGGTGCACCAGTTCTTCGCGCCCAACGCCAATACTCGCAGCGACCAATACGGCGGCGACATCGCCAACCGCGTGCGCTTCGCGCTCGAAGTGGCAGCGGCCGTGGCCGACGAAATCGGCGCCGACCGCACCGCCATCCGCCTGTCGCCCGGCAGCACGGCCGGCGGCATCGCCGAGGGCGAGCAAGGCCCGGACCTCTACCGCCACCTGGTGGCCGGACTCGATCGGCTGAACCTGGCCTATTTGCACCTGATGGACCAGGGCGACGAGGCGCTGCTGCGCGACCTGCGCGCCGCCTGGCACGGCACGCTGGTACTGAATCGGCCGGGCCGGCCGCGCGGGAACATCGGCGCCGACGTGGCCAGCGGCCTGGCCGACGTGGAAGCCTACGGCCAGCTGGTGCTCGCCAACCCCGACTTCATCGCCCGCCTGCAGGCAAATGCGCCGATGAACGCGCCGCAGCACGCCACTTACTATGGCGGCGCCGAGGCGGGATACACCGACTATCCGGCACTGGCCTGAATTACCCCCCGCCCTGGCCGTTGAGCGCGGCGACAGCGGCGAACCTGGCCGCGATGAAGTCCATGAACACACGCACCCGCCTCGGCATCAGGCGGTTGGCCACGTACAGGATCTGGATCGGCACCGGGGGCGGCACGTGCTCGCGCAGCAGCACGCGCACGCTGCCGTCGCGGATGCCCGCCGCGAACAACCACCGCGGACCGTAGCCGATGCCAAGGCCGGCGGCCACCAGCTCGCGCGCGGCCTCCGGCGAATTGACGCTGACGCGGCCGGTGACCGGCACTTCGGCGCCGCGGAAGCGCCACGTGGTGCCCGACGACAGCAGCGTGTACAGCACGCACTGGTGGTCGCGCAGGTCGTCGGGCTTGTCGGGACAGCCATGCTTGGCGATATACGCTTCGCTGGCCACGCACACACGCTCGAACTGGCCGATGCGCAGCGCGCGCAAGGCGCTGTCTTCGAGGTGGCCGATGCGGATCGCCAGCTCGGCGCTTTCATCGAGCAAATTGACATAGCCGTCGTTGAACTGCAGGTCGAGCGCCACCGCCGGATACAGCGCCAGGAACTCGGGCACGTGGGGCAGGACGAAGGTCTGGGTCAGCAGGGTGGGACAGGCCACGCGCAGCAGTCCCGATGGTGCCACGTTGTCGCGGATCGCCAGCTCGGTCTCGGTGACGGCGGTGAGGATGCGGCGCACTTCGGCGTAATAGCGCTCGCCTTCGGGCGTGAGACCGAGCTTGCGCGTGGAGCGGTGCAGCAGCCGGACCTGCAAATGCTCTTCCAGCGCGGCCACGTAGCGGCTGACGTTCGGTTGACTGAGCCCGAGATCGCGCCCGGCGGCGGAAAAACTGCCGGTTTCCACCGCGCGCGCAAAACACGTCATCAACAAGAAGCGGTCCATGGGATCCATTCATACACTGGGAGTATGAATTATATGCAAAATCGATGACTTATCGAATCTTCCGATCAGGTTCATTGTGTCGGTCGGGATACTCCCGACCCGATCAATCGAACCAACAAGGATTTCCATGTCACGCTTACAAGGCAAACGCACCCTCATCACCGGCGGCACCAGCGGCATCGGCCTCGAAACGGCCAAACAATTCTTGAACGAAGGCGCGCGCGTGGTAGTCACCGGCGTCAATCCCGATTCCCTCGCGCGGGCCAGGTCGGAGCTCGGCTCCGAGGTGCTGGTACTGGGTGCCGATTCGGCCAGCGTGGCCGCCCAGCGCGCACTGGCGCAGGCGGTACAGGATCACTACGGCCAGCTCGACGTGGCGTTCCTGAACGCCGGCATATCGGCGTGGCTGCCCATCGAGAACTGGACCGAGGAGATGTACGACCGCTCGTTCGACATCAACGTCAAGGGCCCGTACTTCCTGATTCAGTCGCTGCTGCCGGTGTTTGCCAACCCGGCCTCGGTGGTGTTGAACACGTCAGTCAGCGCCCATGCCGGCGCTGTGCATTCGTCGGTCTATGCCGCCACCAAGGCGGCCTTCCTCAACCTGTCCAGGACGCTGTCGAGCGAACTGCTGCCGCGCGGCGTGCGCTTCAACGCGGTGAGCCCGGGTCCTGTAAATACGCCGCTGTACGACAAGCTGGGCGTGCCCGACGCCTACCGCGCCCAGCTCGACCAGGAGATTACCGCCAGCATTCCGGCCGGGCGCTTTGGCACTGCGGAAGAAGTGGCCAAGGCCGTGCTGTACCTGGCTTCCGACGAATCGCGCTGGTCCCTGGGCACGGAAATCGTGGTCGATGGCGGCCGGCTGCTCAATGGCTGAAGGCCGGCGGCATATCAGATGAGTATCGGCTGACGACCGCGCTCTCGAGCCCCGGTCATGGCGATTCGCTGGCGCGCCCCACGCCAGCGATGCCGGGACGGCGCCGGACCGCGCAGCGATCCGCGTGGCGCCGCCCCTGCAACGGCTTACTTCAGCTGGTAGAAGTGGAACACCGTGGTCTGCGAGTAGTTCTGGCCCGGGTCCAGGCGCGTCGATGGGAACGCCGGCTGGTTCGGCGCGTCGGGATAACCCTGTGCCTCGAAGCTGATCGACTGGTACTTGGTCAGGCGCTGGCTGCCCTTGCCCACGATTTCGCCCTTGAGGAAGTTGCCGGTGTAAACCTGCATGCCTGGCTCGGTCGTGGCGATTTTCAGGCCGCGGCCGGACTGGCGGTCTTCCAGCGTCACGGCCGGTTTCGGCGTGGCGGTTTTGCCGCCGCGCAGAACGTAGTTGTGGTCGATGCCGCCGTTGGCCAGCGCCAGCTGCGGGTGCTCGGCGCGGGCGCGCGCGGTGACGTTGGCGGGCGTGCGGAAGTCGAACGGCGTGCCGGCCACCGGCAGCGGCGTGCCGGTCGGGATCAGGGTTTTATCGACCGGCAGGATGGCGTCCGATTCGATGGTGAGATCGGCGTCGGTGGCCAGGCGCGAGGCCGGGATGCCCGACAGATTGATCATGCTGTGGTACGTCAGGTTCACCACGGTCGGCTTGTCGGTGGTGGCGCCGTAGCGGATGGTCAGGTCGTTATTGTTATTGAGCTCGTAGGTGACGTCGGCGACGACGGTGCCAGGGAAGCCCTGGTCGCCGTCCGGCGAGGTCAGGGTGAAGGTGACCGAGGCCTTGTCGGCCGTCTGGTCCACCGATTTGACGACCCAGTTGCGCTTGTCCCAGCCGATGGTGCCGCCGTGCAGGGTGTTCGGCGGTTCGCTCAGCGACAGCGGGTAGGATTTACCATCGAGTGCGAACGTGCCCTTGGCGATGCGGTTGGCGTAGCGGCCGACCGTGACGTTGGTAAAGCCCGGGGTGGTTTCGTAGCCGGCCAGGTTGTCGTAACCAACCACCAGGTCGGCGGCATTGCCCTGCTTGTCCGGGAAGCGCAGGCTTTGCACGGTGGCGCCATACGAGATCAGCGTGGCCGACATGCCGACGGCGTTTTTCAGCGTGACCGCTTCGACCTTGGCGCCATTCGACAGCGTGCCGAACGTGGCGCGCGAGGCCGAGATGGCGGAGGCCTTGTCGCCCGCTGGCAGCTGGCTGCAGGCCGAGAGGCCGACCAGGGTGGAGAGCAGGATCGTCGTTGCGGGTCTGATGGAAATATTCATGTCGTTGGCAGTCTCTTGAGATATGCAGGCCGTCGGACCAGGTCCGCGACCGCAATTGTTAGATGAACATCCGGCGCTACGCTGGACAGCTGCCATTTGCATCGCGTGAACCCGCTGGCGCAAATGGCAACATTTGTATTATCCACCAAAAAGCCCAACTACGGTCTCAACCATCCGCGATCAATCAACGGCGCGAGCAGACGGCGGTACGCGGCCACCACCCAACCGGTAACGGTTGCACTCAGCGACGCCAGCCAGTGCAGCCGGAACACGGCCACCAGTGTCACTGCCAGCACCAGCGCGCCCAGCATGTCCATGGGCCAGTGCACGCCGATGAACACCCGCGACCACGCCACCAGCCCGGCCAGCGGCAACAGCACCAGCCCCCAGCGCCGGGCCAGCGGGGCGTGGCTGGTGGCCAGCATCAGCGCCGATACCAGCATGATGGTGCCGTGGTTGCTGGGGAAGGAGCTGGTGGGCGCGTGGTCGAGGAAGCATGCGCCGATGCCGGCCGCGAACGGCCGGTCGTGGAACCACAGCGCGCCAATCGCCCCGCTCACCGCCAGGCCGCACAGTACCGCCAGCGCGGCCTCCACGGCCGCCTGCCGCGCCCCGCGCCGACCCGATAGCCACAGCACCACCAGCGCTGCGGGCGCCAGCAGGATCACCCGCTCGGCGGCAAACAACGCGCCGACCAGCTGCCAGCCATCGAGGCCGGGATTGGCGTTGATGAGCGAGAACCACGCCAGGTTCAACTGGCGCAGGGTATCGAACAGCGGCCCGATCATCGGGACGCCACCGGTTTGCCAAACAGCTTGAGCCAGACAAAGCCCGCCACGCCGGCCGCCAGGGAGGCCAGCAGGATCGCCATCTTGGAGGCGTTGATCAGCGCCGGGTTCGTGGCAAAGGCAAGGTTGGTAATAAAAATCGACATGGTAAATCCAATTCCTCCGAGTAGTCCGGCGCCGATCACGTGGCGCCATTTGAGGTCCGCCGGCAGCGTGCACAGGCCCACGGCGACGGCCAGCAGGCACGCCAGCGCGATGCCGAGCGGCTTGCCCAGCACCAGCCCGGCCAGGATGCCCAGGCTGTTGTGCGATGCCAGCTCCTGCATCGCGCCGGCGCCGATCACGATGCCGGTGTTGGCCAGCGCAAAAATCGGCAGGATGATGAACGCCACCGGCGTGTGCAGGAAGTGCTCGAGGCGGTGCGCCGGCGATTGCTCGTCCTGGTCCCTGGTCGAATACGGAATCGCGAACGCCAGCAGCACGCCAGCGATGGTGGCGTGCACGCCGGACTTGAGCATCAGGAACCACATCACCGCGCCGCCAACAAGGTACGGCGAGAGCGCGCGCACGCGCAGCACCCGGTTCATGCCCAGCAGCGCGGCGAACACCAGCAGCGCACCGAGCAGATACCACGGCGCCAGCGTGGACGTGTAGAACACGGCGATGACGATGATGGCGCCCAGGTCGTCCATCACCGCCAGCGCGGTGAGGAACACCTTCAACGAGGTCGGCACCGCGCTGCCGAGCAGCATCAGCACCGCCAGCGCAAAAGCGATGTCGGTGGCCATCGGGATGCCCATGCCGGCCTGGCTGGGCGTGCCGCCGTTGAGGGCGAAGTGGATCAGCGCCGGCACCGCGATGCCGCCCACGGCCGCCACCATCGGCAGCAGCGCGCTGCGGATGGTCGATAACTCCCCGCTCTGGATTTCGCGCTGCAGTTCGAGGCCGATCAGCAGGAAAAAGATCGCCATCAGCGCGTCGTTGATCCACAGCTCTACCGAGAGGCCGGCCAGCGGCAGGTGCCAGAAATGCAGGTAGGGTGCGGCCACCGGCGAGTTGGCCAGCAGCAGGGAAACGATGGTGCAGCAGATCAGCAGGATGCCGCCGGCTTTTTCCGATTCGACGAAGCGGTTGAAGGTGCTGGAGATGGGCTGGGGAAGAATATTCATGGGCGCTCGAGACGATAAGGTGCAGCGCGGCGGCCCGACCTGACGCATTCCTGCCACACGATGCGTGTGGTCACCCAGGCGCCATGATAACAGAAGCGCGCTTGGCCTGGCGGACGGTACAGGCTCGTGTATCGGAATATAATGGCACCCTTCTCTCCTGATTCCCCTGCCCCATGCACCCGCCAGACAAAACCCCGCACGACATGCGCACCGCCTTTCGCCGCGAGTTCGCCTCGCCGGAGGTATGGATCACCCGCACCGTGGTGGTGGGCGCGGCAGCGGTCGCCGGCCTGGTGGTGGTCGGCTTTACCTGGCTGGCCGAGCAGGCTCTGGGACTATTTCTCGATATCGCCAGCGTGGGCTGGTGGTTGCCGCTGCTGTGGACACCGCTGCTGTGCGGCGCCATCGTCTGGGTCACACGGCGCTACGCGCGCGGCGCGGGCGGCTCCGGCATTCCGCAGGTGATGGCCGCGCTCGACCCGGCGCTGTCGGGCGGAAGGCGCCCCTTGCTGGTGTCGCTGAAACTGAGCCTGGCCAAGATCGGCCTCACCTCGGCCGGCCTGCTGGGCGGCCTGTCGCTGGGCCGCGAAGGACCGTCGGTGCAGATCGCCGCCGGCATCATGCTCACCGCGCGCCGCTGGCTGCCGCGCGGCAGCGGCGTCAGCGCCCATTCGCTGCTGGTCGCTGGCGGCGCGGCCGGCATCGCGGCGGCGTTCAACACGCCGCTGGCCGGCGTGATGTTCGCCATCGAAGAACTGTCGCGCACACCCGAGCAGCGCAACAGCGGCCTGATTGTCTCCGGCATCGTGCTGGCCGGCCTGATTGCGGTCTCGGTCTATGGCAACGGCACCCACTTCGGCGTGATCCACCCGGGCCCGATCGGCCTGGCCCTGGTGGGACCGGGCCTGCTCGTCACTTTGGTGACAGGACTGGCCGGCGGCCTGTTCGCCCGGCTGCTGCTGGCTTCCCTGCGCGGCACGTCGCCCGACTCGCCGAGCCGCTGGCGCCAGCGCTACCCGGTGCGCTTCGCCATCGGCTGCGGCCTGGCAGTGGCGGTGATCGGTGCGGTGACCGGCGGCGCCACCTATGGCAGCGGCAACGAGGCCACGCGTGCCCTGTTGGACAGCAACGGCCATGTGCCGGGCGGCTTCGCGCTGTTCAAGTTCATCGCCACCTGGGTCACCGCATGGTCGGGCGTGCCGGCCGGGATCTTTGCGCCGTCGCTGTCGATCGGCGCGGCGCTGGGCCACGACGTGGCGTGGCTGACCAACTACCCGTATGCACCGGCCGTGATCGCGCTGGGCATGGTGGGCTTTCTGGCAGCTGCCACGCAGGCGCCGCTCACCGCCTTCATCATCGTGATGGAAATGGTCGATGGCCACGGCATGGTACTGAGCCTGATGGCGTGCGCGGTGATCGCCAGCACCGTCTCGCGCGTACTGACGCCGCCGCTGTATTCGGCGCTGGCAACGATCCAGCTGCCGCCGCGCCGCGTACACCGGCTGGTGGACAAGGACTGACGCCGGTCCCGGTCAGATCTTGTTGATGGCGCGGTCGATGGCCTGCATCGACCGCTCGTTGCGTTCGCTGTAACGGTCGGTCAGGTAGTCGCTGCGGCCGCGCAGCAGCAGGGTCATTTTGAACAGTTCTTCCATCACATCGACCACGCGGTCGTAATAGCCGGACGGGCGCATGCGCCCTGCTTCGTCGAACTCCTTGTACGCCATCGGTACCGACGACTGGTTCGGAATGGTGAACATCCGCATCCAGCGCCCCAGCAGGCGCAGCGTGTTGACCACGTTGAACGACTGCGAACCGCCGCACACCTGCATTACGGCCAGCGTGCGGCCCTGGCTCGGGCGGATCGCGCCCATCTCCAGCGGAATCCAGTCGATCTGGTTTTTCATCACGGCGGTGACCGTGCCATGGCGTTCGGGGCTGCACCACACCTGTCCTTCGGACCACAGGCACAGCGCGCGCAGCTCGGCCACTTTCGGATGTTCGTCGGCCACGCTGCCGGCCATGGGCAGTTCCGCCGGATCGAAGATTTTCACCTCGGCGCCGAAATGCTCGAGGATGCGCGCCGCCTCTTCGATGAGCAGGCGGCTGAACGAGCGCTCGCGCAGCGAGCCATATAACAGCAGGATGCGCGGCGGGTGATCGAGGCCGCCCTGCTGGGCGAGTTTGTCCAGCGTGGGGACGTCGAGCTGGCCGGGGGTGATATTGGGCAGGTTGGGAATCATGTTCAATCCAATTGGAGATTGCCGATGTTGTCGAGTTCCGCCTTGAAGCCGGCCGGATTGGCGGCCAGTTGCGCCAGCGGCAATGCCAGGAAAGCTTCGATGCGGGCGCGGATCAGGCGGTAAGCATGGTCGAACGCGGTGTCGATCTGCGCTGGCGTGCCCACCACGTGGCTCGGATCATCCACGCCCCAGTGCGCGCGAACGACCGGTCCGAGGTAGGCCGGGCAGGTTTCGCCGGCGGCGCTGCCGCACACGGTGATGACGATATCGGGCGTGACGTCGAGGTCGTGCCACGATTTGCTGTAATAGCCGTCGGTGGATATGCCCCTGGCGTGCAGCAGCGCGACCGCGTGCGGATGCAACTGGCCGGCCGGCTGGCTGCCGGCGCTGAGCGCCCGCCACCCCGCTGGCGCCAGGTGGTTGAAAATCGCCTCCGACAGCACCGAGCGGCACGAGTTGCCGGTGCAGAGGAACAGGATGTGGCAGGGTTTATTTTGCACGTGTCTTCTCCGGGATGCTGGCAGTGGCGCAGGCGGCCGGCCCGCACGGCACGCCGCCGCAGCAGTTTTCGGTGAGGTAGCCGATCAGGCCATTCATCACGGCCACGTCGGCGGCATAGATCACAAAGCGCCCTGCGCTGCACGACGTGATCAGGCCGGCGTGCACGAGCTCTTTCAAGTGGAACGACAGCGACGATGGCGCGATGTCGAGCTGCTCGGCGATCTTGCTGGCGGCCATGCCGTCGGGGCCGACCTGCACCAGCAGCCGGAAAATCGCCAGCCGGCTTTCCTGGGCGATGGCCGACAGCGCGGCGAGAACTTGCCTGGTTTCCATGGCGTTACTTTCATAGTTCAACGATAGTCGAAGCATTTTACCCGCAAAGATTACGATAATTCAATAATTATCGAATTGACGTCCTTCGTACCGCGCCGGCAGCACGCTCACGCCATGCGCCGCAATCGCCGCACCGCGATCACGACTGCCGTGGCGCTCAACAGCAAGCCACCGGCGCTCAGCGCGATCAGCACCGCGATGCGCGCCCATGCCTGCGACAGCAACGCTGGCAAGTCCCAGCTATGCAAAAAATTGAACAGCCAGCGTCCCACCCGCTGCGTACTATCCACGCTCAGCGGCACCTGCCCGGTGGCCGCGTCGAGATACACCCAGGTATGCCCCGGATCGTCAAACACCACGCGCAAGGCCGGCAGGCGCCGCTCGTTGCCGCCGTACATGGAGGCGTCGCCGCGCTGGTAGTAGTAGGCGTCCGGTGCGGTCACCATCTCGAAGGCGCGCACCGGATAAGGCAGCAGCTTGCGCGCGACCGCCTCCAGACGCGCCGACTCCCATTGCTTCGTCACCGTCAGTCCGTGGCCGCAGGTTGCCGCGATGTGCGTGTCGCACGGCTTCTCCACCAGCAGTCCGTCGTCGCAAGTTGTCCCGATGTCCGTGTCGCAGTGCTTCGCCGGAGACAGTCCGTGGCCGCCGGCCGCCACGATGCGCGTATCGTTATGGCCATCGCGCGCCACGATGAATGGCTCGCCACCGAGCACGCGCCATTCCAGTTCGCGCGGCTTAAACGATTGCGTGTGCAGCAGCGCCAGCACCTGTGCCACCGGCTGCGCCAGGCGCACGCTGGCCGGCGCGCCGCCCTGCATGGCTGCCGCATCGGGCCTGGCGCCCCGGGCATTGAATACTCCCAGCGGATTCATCGACATCAGGCCGCTGAACATCCAGGTGCACAGCACGAGGCCGAAGGCAAGCCCCAGCACGTGGTGCCAGCGCATGGCGAACTCGCGGTACGGCGTGCGCGCGCCGCTTTTGTAGCGGCCATTGAAACGCCAGCGCTGCACACCGTTCACCATCCCCGTCACCGCCGACAGCACGCCCAAGGCGGACAGGCCGATCAGGGTCCAGGTCCACACCGGATCGGTATTTTGCTGGCGCAGCATGTACAGCCAGTGCAGCCAGGCTGCCGGCGAAGTTCCAGTACCGCCCGGCGCGCGGCGCATCGAGCATCACCTGCCCCGTTGCCGACGACACGTACACGCGCGTCCCCGCGTCGTCATCGAGTTCCACCACGTGCAGCGGCCGGTGAGGGTTCAATCCGCGCGAGTGGGTCCAGCGATCTTCTTCCACCAGGCCCGCGTAGCGGGCCGGCGCGCCCGGCTTGAACATGCGTGCGGCCGCCACCGCCGCCTGCGCATCGGGCTTCGGCGCAAGCGCGCCGGTCGCAGCATCCACCTGCATGGTGCGGCCATCCTGCTCCAGCAGCTGGTAATGCGCACGGCCGGCGATCGAGGTCAGCGTGATGGCTTGCACCGCAGCCGGGTGATGGCTGCGCGCCAGCGCCTGCGCCGGCTCGATACAGCAGCCGGCGGCGAGCGGAGGCAAGGCGGCCAGCCGTTCGGCCGGGGTGAGCTTGGGGTAGCCGACGAACAGCATCACCATGCCGCTGACGAACCACAGCGCCATCAATGCGCACATGGCGATCCCCGTCCAGCGATGGATCAGGTACAGGATGCGGCGCATTGCCCGTCTCCGTCAGAAGCGGTGGTCGACGACCAGGTCCGCGCGCCGGTCCTGGCCGTAGAACCACTGGGTGGGCGTGTAATACGCCGTGGTGAAATAGCGCCGGTCGAACAGATTGGCCACCCGCAGCGAAACGCCGGTGGCGCCCGACACCTTCCAGCGCAGCGATGCATCGGTGACCGCGTACGACGGCAGCTTGAGCATATTGGCATTGTCCGCATTGCGTTCGCCCACGTAGCGCAGGCCGGCGCTGGCGGTCCAGCCGCGCGCCAGTTCATGGTGCAGCCACAGGTTGGCCAGGCGCTGCGGCACGTCCGGCGGCGTATTGCCGGCCCGCGAGACCAGTACGCCGCCGGAGGCTTCGCTGAAGTCCGCAAAGCGCGCGCGCAGCAGCGCAGCATTCGCCTCCAAGCGCCAGCCGGGAAGCAAAGCCGCCGTCACCGTGGCCTCCACGCCGCGCGACGTGCGCTCGCCCACTTGCAGGCTGCGGCTCGGGTTGGCGGGGTCGCGCGTGAGCAGGTTGTTCTTGGTGATGTCGTACACGGCCAGCGTCCATTCGGCGGTATTGGCCGCGAAGGCCTGCTTGACACCCACTTCCACCTGGCGGCCGGTGGCGTTCTTGAACGCGCTGTTGGCGGCAGACAGGAAGAACAGCGAACTGATCGGATCGGCCGCCTTGGCCACCTGGCCATACAGCGCCAGCGACGGCGTGGCCTGGTACACCGTGCCCAGGCGCCAACCGACGTTGCTGAAGGTTTTATCGTAAGCGAGGCGATCGGCCACCAGGTCGGTGCGGCGCACGCTGGCGTGGTCGTAGCGCACGCCCGCCAGCAGCGACCACTGGCCGCTCAATGCCAGCCGGTTTTCGGCAAACACCGCGTACTGGCGCGCCTTGATGGCATAGCGCGGAATGGTGGGCAGCGGGCTGGCGAACCAGCCGGGGTCCGGGTGGTACGGATCGACCGAGGTGGCGTCACCAACATAGGTGTTGTTGGTGTGTTTGAAGGCGCTGGAATTGACGTCGAAGCCGAGGGCGAAGCGGTTGTCCAGCCCCAGTAATTGACCCTTGAAGGCGGCGTCGGTGGTGTTGCCGGTCTGCGACTGGTCGTGATAGATCTCGGTGGCGTCGGAGCGGTCGATCAGGCCGGTGGCGGCGTTGTAGGCATACGCTTCGACATCGCGCCAGTGGCGGTTGCTATCGATGTTGTAGAAGCGGCTGCGCACGGTCGTGCTGTCGTTCGGGGTCCAGTTGACGAGCGCGTCGAGCCAGCGGTCGTCGTACTGCATCACGCTGTCGGCGACGTTGTAGTTCTTCGTTGCCAGCGCCGGATCGGGCTTGCCGTTCACCAGCGGCGTGCCGAAATATTGCATCGGTTCCTGCCGGCCCCGGGCCGCGCTCAGGCGCACATTGAGGCGGGGCGAGATGTCGAGCCGCACCGCGCCGGAGACGGCACGGTTGCTGTACCGGCCCCGGTCCACCCAGCCGTCCGACCGGTCGGTGCTGGCGTCGAAGCGGTACGACCAGCGCTCGTCAATCGCGCCGCCGCTGCCAATGGCAAAGCGGCGGCTGTTCTCGGTGCCCACGCCCGCCTGCACGTCGGTCTCGATGGCGCCGCGCGTGGGCTGCTTCGGCACCACGTTGATCACCGCGCCGATGGCGCCGTCGCCGTAGATCACGGACGCCGGCCCGCGCAGCACTTCCACGCGCTCGATGGCCCAGGTATCGAACGGGAACGTCAGCCCGGCGCCACCGTACTGGCGCATGCCGTCGTACAGGCGCATGACCGACAAGGTGTCGGTAAAGCCGCGCGCGGCCACCGACGAGCCGCCATTGCCCGGATGCGGCATGGCGCTCACACCCGGCGCGCGGGTGATGGCATCGACCAGGCTGCGGTCGCCACGCTGCTCGAGCTGCTGGCGGGTGATGGCGTCCACGCTGGCCGGGGTGTCGAAGCGGGACAGGTCGAGGTTGGAGCCGGTGCCGGCGGCAGTGTGGAGGCCGCCGCTGTCGTCGCGGGCGGTGATGACGACGGTGGGCAATGTGCTGTCCTGGGCAGTGACGACGAGCGGCAGCGCCAGCGCGCACGCGGCGGCCGTGCGCGACAAAATAAAATGAGTGTGCATGAATTCGAGACGCGTATGAATATCCTGGCCGCCATGGGCGGCCCTTGGCCAGCTGACGCGACGTGAAGACACGGCGCCAGGCTGGAACTAGAAACTACGGGATATCAAACGGCGGGCGGACCGCGCGGATGGGCGATTACCCATGCATACAGGGGCGTTGGCGCATGGTAGAACAGCGCCGGCCGTTCGGACAGAATCGCACCTTGCGGCACCAGCGGCGGCGATGGCGGCAGCACCGGCATGTCGGAGTGGACGCGGCAGTACGGGCAGTCGTTCATGCCGCTGCTGCGCTTGTCGGTGTTATCGGAAGTATCGGGCGCCTGGACGTAGCGGGTGCCCATGGCCGAGCAGATCTCGAGCCACGCGGGACTGGCCGCCCGCTCCGGCGCGAACGCGCGCGACAAGGCCGGCATCAACGCCGTCATCAGCATGGCGGCGCAGAGCAGCCATGCGAGGTAACGTCGGCGTTGTCGGGTCTTGTGCATCGGCCTATTTTACAGTAGTGGCCTCGCGCCGGGCCGGGAGTGTGCTGGGCATTTTGTCGCAGGCTTCAAAACGAGTGCGTGATACCCATCCCGAAGCCGGTCGGGTGCGCGCCCGCCGTCACGCCGCCCAGGGCGGCGGTGCCGAAGTCGCCGCTCGAACGGGCGTTGTTGTCGATCCGGGCGTACGTCATATACAGCTCGGTACGTTTCGACGGCTGGTAGGCGTAGCCCACCGCCCAGTAGCGCATGCCGGTATCGACCGCGCTGGCGCCCGGCCCGCCCCCATCGAGCTTGAGGTCGGCGCTCTGGCCGTAGGACAGGCGCAGCAGCTGGCGGCCGATCCGGTGCGTGACGGCGCCCCACGCGTTGCGCACCTTGACCGCCGCTGCATTGCCCGGCGTGAATGCCTTGGGCAGCCCGGTAGCGGCCAAGTTACCCCGGTACGTCAGTTGCTCGGCAATGCCGCTGAAGGTGGTGGCGCCGGACACATAATGCGTGGCCAGCCGCAGCGCATCGTCGCGCGTGCGCACGGTGGCAGTGTTGGCATACTCGTCGTGGCGCTCGTACGCGGCGATCAGGGTCAGCGGACCATGCTCGTACGTGCCGGACGCCGACAACAGGCGCGGATCGCAGGCCACCGCGCACGTGCCCTTCTCTTCACCCATGCCGTAGGCCAGGCGACCCTTGAAGCCGCTTTTCGATTCCGGCGACCAGTACTGGATCACATTTTTCTGGCGGCGGTCGAACGCCTGCCGGTTGGCGATATTGCCCACCGTGGGCGAGCTGTTGCCGTACAGGACGGCGCCATAACCGGCGAAGGTCTTGTTGGTGAACGGATCGAGCTTTAACGTGGAGTTCTTGTACGGCGTATCCCACTGCCCCATCAGCAGGCTGCCGGCTGGGCCTTTCAGGCCGACGGCCGAGCTGCGGCCGGCCAGCGTGCCGCTGCCCGTATCGACGCCGACCGACGATTCGATCTGGAAGAACGCCGACAGGCCGCCGCCCAGCGCTTCTTCGCCGCGAAAGCCGAGCAGCGACGAATTGCTGCTGACGCGATGCTTGCGGGTGTCCGAGGCGTTCGGACCGTTGGCGGACAGGGTCTCGACATCGACATTGAGCTTGCCGTAGATGACGACGGTGGAAGATTGCGCCAGCACGGCGCACGGCAGCAGCGCCAGCGCGATGGCGGCGGCATGGGTTTTGCGGGTCATGGTTAGTCTCGTATGATTATGGTGGTCGTGCGAATCCACGCGCCCGCGCGCCTTGTGGCGGCGCGTCGGGCGCGGGATGGAAAGCAATGCGCAGGGTGTGGTGCAGCGCGGCCCGCGAGCCGCGCAGGATCGTCAGGCGGTCAGCTTGTCGGCTACCGGACGTCCCGTGGCAGCAACAGCGGCAGCAGCAGCCTCGCGCCGGGCCTTGGCGCTGAGCGTGAGCAGGGTCACGATGCTGGCCATCGCCAGCACGGCGATCGGCAACAGCCCCAGCGCATGGCTACCAGTCTCGGCCTTGATCCAGCCGTAGACGTTGACCATCAGCCCGCCACCGATCAGGTTGGAGACGGCATTGATGCCGGCCAGTCCCGCTGCCGCCGAGCCAGCCGCCAGCCAGCCGGAGCTCAGCGCCCAGAACGGGCCCTTGAACGAGTAGGCGCCGATCAGCACGCAGGTCAGCATGACCACGGTAATTGCCAGCGACGACACGAACAGGGTGCTGAGCATGCCGGCGCCGATCAGCGCCAGCGGAATCACGGTATGCCAGCGGCGCTCGTTCTTGCGGTCCGAATGACGGCCCCACAGGACCATCAACACCGAGGCCACCAGGTACGGCACGGCAGCAAGCCAGCCGGTTTGCATCACGCTCAGGCCGAACGACTTGAACATCTGCGGCATCCACACGCTCAGCACGCTGCCAGCGGCCGACGCGGTGGAGCACACCAGCGCCATGCCCAGGACTTCCTTGCTGCGGAACAGCTTCCAGATCGAGACATGGGCCTTGGCCTTACTGGCGGCACGTTCGCCATCCATGCGCTTCGACAGCCAGTCGCGCTGCTCGGCCGTCAGCCATTTTGCCTGTTCCGGACGGTCGGTGAGGAACCACAGGCAGGCCACGCCGAACAGCACGGTGGGCAAGCCTTCCAGGATGAACAGCCACTGCCAGCCGCGCAGGCCCAGCATGCCATCGGTTTGCAGCAGCGCGGCCGACAGCGGCGCGCCGATAAAACTGGCCATCGGGATCGACACCATGAAAATGGCCACGATGCGGCCGCGATAGGCGGACGGAATCCAGTAGGTCATGTACAGCAGCACGCCGGGGAAGAAGCCCGCTTCGGCCGCGCCCAGCAGAAAGCGCACGGCGTACAGCGAGTACGGCCCCTGCACCAGCGCGGTGCCGGCCGAGACCGTGCCCCAGGTGACCATGATGCGAGCGATCCACTTGCGGGCGCCGAATTTTTGCAGCGCCAGGTTGCTGGGCACTTCAAACATGAAATACGAAATGAAAAACAGGCTGCTGGCAAAGCCGAACATCTGCGCCGAAATGCCGATGTCGTGGTTCATTTGCAGCGATGCCATGCCGATGTTGCCACGGTCGATAAAGGCCAGCAGGTAGCACGCCATCAGGAAAGGGATCAGGCGCCAGGTAACCTTGCGCATCGTGTCCTTCTCGAGTTGGGTGACATTTGTTGTTATGGTATTTATTGTCTTCCTCCAGATCCTGCATTTATAGTCGAAATCACCGCGCCGTGGTCGGCGCCGGCGAGTTATTTCGGCTTTACGCCGCGGCGCGCGCCTCCCCGTCCAGCATGGCCAGTACCGCCAGGACGTTGGCGGCAGCTGCCGTGCCCATGCCCACGTAGGCGTCGCCGGTCACGCCGCCGATATGGGGCGACAGGATCACGTTCGGCTGGTGTGCGAACGGGTGGTCGCCGGAAAACGGCTCGATGCAGAAACTGTCCAGCCCGGCCGCGCGCAGCTTGCTGTTTTGCAGTGCCTGCAACAGTGCCGCTTCGTCGATCAGGCCGCCCCTGGCCGTGTTGACCAGGATGGCGCCGTCGGGCATCAGCGCCAGCGCGGCCGCGTCGATCATGTTGCTGTTGTCAGGCGTGAGCGGGCAATGCAGCGAGACCACGTCGGCCGCTGCAAACAGGTCCGCCAGCGCCACGTTTTCCACGCCAGCGGGCAGCGCTTTCGCATACGGATCGTGCGCCAGCACGCGCATGCCCAGCGCCTGGCCGACGGCCGCCACCCGCACCCCGATCGCTCCCAGCCCTACCAGGCCCAGCGTGCGCCCTTTCAGCTCCAGGCTTTTATGGGTGGACTTGTCCCAGTGGCCGTCGTGCATGCGGGCATCGAGCCGGGCCACGTCCTTGGCGCAGGCCAGGATCAGCGCCCACGTGTGTTCGGCCACGGCGGCGGCGTTGGCGCCCAGCGCCGCCTTGACGGCGATGCCGCGCGCGGCGGCCGCTGCGGCGTCGATGGTGTCGATGCCGGTGCCGTGCTTGGAAATCACGCGCAACTGTGTGCTGGCGGCAATCACGGCCGGGGTGATGCGGCCGTACCGCACGATGATCGCCACCGGCTGATGTTCATGGCACAGGGCGATCAATTGCTGTTCATCCGGGGTTTTACCGGCGTATACGATGGTGTAGTCGCGCAGCATCTCGACTGCCTGCGGCGCCAGGTCGGCGCCGGTGACCAGGACAACCTGGGCGGCGCTCACAGCGTTTCTCCCTCGGCCAGCACACCGGCCTTGCGCAGCGCACCGTCGAGCCATTTCGGCCGCAGTTGTTCGCCGTTGCGGATGCCGGCGATGCGCGCGGTCTCGTCGATCACCTTCTGCCTGGCCAGCGGCATCAGCGACGCCGCCTTGCGGCGCTCGACCACCACCACGCCGTCGGCGTCGGCGACGATCAGGTCGCCCGGGTTGACAGTCGTGCCGCCTACCGAGATCGGCCAGTTCAGGCGGCCGGGAATGAGCTTGGTCGGGCCGTTGGGGTTGGCGCCTGTGGCGTACATTGGGAAACCGAGTGCGCGGATCGCTTCGGTGTCGCGCACCGAACCGTAGATGATGACGCCGGCAATGCCGATCGCCATGCATTGCGACACCATGATTTCGCCCATCAAGGCGCAGGTTTCGTCGCCCTTGCCGTCGATCACCAGCACGTCGCCGGGCTGGGCCAGCGCCATGGCGGCGTGGATCATCAGGTTGTCGCCGGGACGCACCTCGATGGTCAGCGCCGGGCCGGCGATGCGCATGGTGGGCGCCAGCGGCACAATGCGGCTGCTCAGGGTGCCACGGCGGCCGGCAACGTCGGCCAGGATAGATGATGGGTATTCGGCAGCGATGGCGACGATGGCCGGATCGACCCGTTCGAATTCGCGGATCACGTCGGGCTGGGAGGGAAAGGTAGTGGTCATGGAATGGCCTCGTAAAAAATGGCGTAAAAGGGCCCCTGCCGCGCCGGCAGGCCGGCGGCGGTTATGTGGGGAGAACTGCAATCAGGGGCAGGCGTGGCGATGCACGCCGGGGGCGCCGGTCAGCCGCTGCGCAACTGGCGCGGTGGGTGGACAGCCTGGTGGTGAGAGGTGTGGTGAAGTGTCATGCCGGTCTCCTGCGATTGAGATTGCCTGCCGGAAACCTGCGCTGCCGGCCTGGGATTTCTTGTTGCTCTTGTTATGGATTTGAGTATAGGAGCGACAATTTATAATGTATATTCAATTATTTTTTTCAAAACGTAACTACGGGGAATGTATCGATGGACTTTCGCGACCTGAAGTTTTTCGAGGTGATCGCCCAGGAAGGCAACTTGGCGCGCGCGGCGGAAAAGCTGTTCCGTACCCAGCCTGCGCTGTCGAAATGCATCGACCGGCTGGAAGCGTCGATGGGCGCCAAACTGTTCGAGAAGGACGGGCGCGGCATGCGCCTGACGGTAGCCGGCAATGTGCTGCTGTCGCGCACGCGCCAGATGGGGTTGATGATCGAAGACACCGCGCGCGAAATGCGCGAGCATGCGTCCGGGTTGAAGGGCCATATCCGGCTCGGCTGCGTGCCCACGCTGGCCGAGCATTTATTACCGCAGATATTGCACGACATGCTCGAGCAAGCGCCCGAGGTCACCATCCGGCTCGGGGTGGCGATGAACGATGCGCTCCTGGCAGGCTTGCGCGGCGGCGAGTTCGACCTGGTGGTGGGACCGATGCTCGAAAGCGACCAGGAGTTCGTGTCGGAACAGATCGTCGAAGACCAGATGGTGGTGGTCGCCAGCAAGCAGCATCCGCTGTTCGCAGGGCCCTACACGATGGCCGACCTGCTGGCCTACCGCTGGGTGCTGCCGGCCACGACCGTGGCCAGTCGCCAGTGGCTCGACCAGACCTTCGATCGCAACCGGCTGGCGCGCCCGCAGGTGCACATCGAATCGACGGTGCTCAACATGATCCTGCCCGTCATCGAAAAAACCCGCCTGCTGGGCTTTGCCAGCAATGCCAACCTGCGTTCGCCCGATACCGGATTGCGCGAGGTCGTGCTGGAACAGACCACCATGCCGCGCCGCATGGGCGTGCTCTATCGCAGCAATACTTACCTGTCGCCGGCGATGGTGCGGATCGCGGGGTTGTTGCGGCTGCATGGGACGTCGTTGCTGCGGCAGTAGGCTGACATCGAAAAAACCGCAAACTGTGCTTTACAATCTACCTACCAGAAGGTAGAGTAAAGGCCATGAACAAGACATCTTCCACTGCCGACGCCATACTCGCCTGTACCCGCTCGCTGATCGCCAGCGGCGGATATAACGGTTTCAGCTACGCGGACATTGCCGAGGTGATCGGCATCCGCAAGCCGAGCATTCACCACCACTTCCCCAGCAAGGCCGACCTGGTGAAGACCCTGGTTGCCGGTTACCTGGAACAAGCGCAGGAAGGGTTCGGCAACCTCGAACATGCGATCCCTGAGCCGCTCGACCAGTTGCGCGCCTACATCGGGCACTGGAAGCGCTGCATCGGCGACGAGACGGCGCCGTTTTGCCTGTGCGCCCTGCTGGCCAGCGAAATGCCGATCCTGCCGGAACAAGTCCGCATGCAGGTCCGGTCCTTTTTCCGCTTCCTGTCCGGCTGGCTGACGGCGGTACTCGAACGCGGCGTATCGCGCGGCACCATCGTATTGAACAATACGCCGCAAACCGAGGCCGAGTTGTTCATGGCCTCGCTGCATGGCGCCATGCTATCGGCGCGCGCCTACGGCGATACCGCCATGTTCGGCACCATCATGGATTCCCAGTTGCAGCGCCTGGCGGCCGGCCGCTGAAACGTGCCTCATCGGTGCGCTGCCTGGACATTTTTTTTGCACCAACAACCTACCTACTAGTAGGTATATTACGAAAATTTTACAAGGAATAAGATATGAACCAGACCAACGCGATGCCTGAAGCCGGCCAGACCCAGTGGCTGAAAAAATACTACCTGGTGCGGGGCGCCTTCTCTGCCCTGTGGATGCTGGCGGCGTTCAACGCCGGGGCCCACACCATGGCAGCAGCGCTGCTGCTGGTTGCCTACCCGCTCTGGGATGCGCTGGCCAATTTGCTGGACGGTCAGCGCAGCGGCGGGCTGACGGCCAATCGCTCGCAGGCCCTCAACGTCATCGCCAGCCTGGCCGTCACCGTGGCGGTGGCGCTCGCGCTGCCCGACATGCACCGCGTGCTGGCCATATTCGGTACCTGGGCAATCCTGTCCGGCGTGCTGCAACTGGCCACGGGCGTGCGCCGCTGGAAAACCTCGGGCGCACAGTGGGCAATGGTGCTGAGCGGCGCACAGTCCGCGCTGGCCGGAGGTTTCTTCATTTCTCAGGCAAGCGCAGCAGCAGAACCATCGGTGGCGACGGTGGCCGGCTATGCCGGGTTCGGTGCGTTTTATTTCCTGCTGTCGGGCGGGGCATTGCTGCTCAAGGCACGGGGCCGGTAGGCGGTTGATGGCATCCAAGGTCGCGCACTGCGCCTGTGAGACCTGCGATGCGACAACTTAACTATGCCTGTAACGGCACGGTGTAATCGACCGCCGCCCACTCGAAGCGGGTTTTCAGGTCCGCAATCAGGGCCTGGTGCACGGGATGGAACAGGTAGGCATTCAAGCCATCGACGTCGTCGAAACCCGACTCCAGCACGTAATCCCAGCAGATCGGCCGATCCACTTCGTTGGCGGCGACCCGCCACGTGCGGATACCGTCGATCTGGCCCTCGAGCGCATGCATGCGTTCGACCAGCGCGGCCTCCACGGCGGCGTCCGGCGCCACGTCCTTCAGCCGTCGGAACAGTACGATATGGTTCAGCATGGTTGCCCCTTGCGTTCCAGCAGCCAGGCCGGCGCGTCTTGCAGCGCAACCGGCCGCAGGAAACGGTCCAGCGCCGCATCACCCACCGATGTGGTCATCGGTTGCGTGGACGATGGCCACGGACCGCCATGCTGCTGGGCTGCAGTCACGGCTACGCCGGTGGGGACGCCCGAGAACAGCACGCGGCCGGCCACCTGCTGCGCCGCCGCCACCAGCCGGCGCGCATCGTCGCCATCGTGTTCGACACCCCACAGCGTGACCGTCAGGCTGCCACCGACGGCGTGCAGCACCGCCCCGGGTGGAACCGGTAAACGCGCCTGCTGCAATGGCCGGGTGGCGGATCAACTGCACGCCCACTTCGCCACCGGCGCCCTGCACCATGCCGATCAGGCCGGCAGGCAGGCCCAGGATTTGCAGCACCTGCTGCGCCAGCGCATGCACGCGGGCCGACAACTGCAAATGGCCGGAATGGGCCTTGATCACCACCGGGCAACCGGCGGCCAGCGCCGAGGCGGTATCGCCGCCCAGCACGCTGAAGGCAAACGGGAAATTACTGGCCGAGAACATCGCCACCGGTCCCAGCGGCACCAGGGTGCGCACCATGTCCGGATGGCCGCCTGGCGGTGGGCCCGACACAGCCGGATCATCGACATGGGCGAACGGCACACCGGCTTCGGCCAGGTCGGCAAAACGCCGCAACTGGAACGCGGTACGATCGAGTTCGCCATTCAGGCGCACCGGGCCCAACGCGGTCTCCGCGTCGGCATGAGCACGAGCGTAGCGGGATCGGGGCGGCCTTCGATACGCAGGCGCGCCCTGCCCGGTTCTCTCGAGTACTCCACCAAGCTGCTGAAAATTGGATGCAGCTTACGTCAAATGTGCAGCGCTGCGGCACCCGTCGCACCGTCCTGTGGCGGTTCGACTTGAACTCTTAAAGCGATGACGAGAGCAGCGAACAGCATCACAACGCCGGCAATAATGAAAACGCCTGTGACGCCACCAAACTTGAACATGATGCCGCCCAGTAAAGCGCCGGCAGCGATTGAAGATTGCACCGCAGCGACGACCATGCCGCCAGCCGTCTCCGCCTGGTCCGGAACCGCACGAGCTACCCAGTTGGACCAGGCGACAGGTACGCCGCCGAACGCCAGGCCCCAGAGCGCCACCAAAAGCATCAGGCCGGTTCCTTGGACTGGCAGCAGAATCATGCCGAATGCCGCCAAGCCCACCAGCGCAGGCATCATCACTAAAGTCGCATGCAGACTGCGCTCCATGAGCCAGCCGGCCAGTAGCGTACCGATGAAGTTGGCGACACCAAAACCCAGGAGCATCAGCGACAAACTGTTGACATCGATGTGGGCAACGCTTTCAAGCGCGGGGCGAATATAGGTGAACAATGCGTATTGCCCAGTGTGGGCAAGTACACAGCCCAGCATTCCGATCCCGATCGCCGGGCGACGCAGCAGTGCTACTACCGACGTGGTGTGCATCATCGCGCGCGGTGCCATGCGGGGCAGCGTGAACAATTGAAACAAAAGGGTTAGCCCTCCGACAGCTGCGGCTGCCATAAATGCACTGCGCCAGCCATAGATTCCCCCCAAGTAGCTGCCCAACGGTACGGAAACAACGGTCCCGATGGCGATGCCGCTGAAGATGATGGAGAGCGCGCGCGGCACCAGCTTTGCCGGCACCAGTCGCATAGCCACGGCTGCCGCCATGCTCCAGAAGCCACCGAGCGCCACGCCCAGCAGTATGCGCATCACCAACAAAACCGCCAGGCTTGACGATAATGCCACCAGCAAGTTCGATGCGATCATCAACACCGTGAAAGCCAACAAGACGACACGCCGGTCGACACTGCGCGTCAGGCGCGGCACGACAAGCCCGGCAACCATGGCCACGATCGCCGTCACCGTCACCGCCTGACCGGCCAACGCCTCCGATACGCCAAGATCGACGGCCATCGGCGTCAGCAGGCTGGCGGGCAGATACTCCGCTGTCAGCAGGCCAAAAACTCCCATTGCCAATGAAAACACTGCCATCCATGCTGCTGCCGGTGGTTCTACGGCGGTCGCATGGCTCGCGTCGGGCGTTTGCCTGTTATCCACAACATTCATCTCTAAAAACTCCTAAAACGATCAGAGTCGAAAGTCTAGAGATAAAATCCAGGATGATCTATGATGACAAGTCTTGATGTTTTGATCGAAACACCTGAAATGACCAAGAAGAATCAAGTTTTCGCGTCCTCCGGCCTCGTCAGTGAACTGTTGACGGATATGCGCCTGCGCGGAGTCCAGTACCGCCGCATTCAGACCGGTCCGGACTTCGGCATGGGCTTTGAAGACAAGCCAGGCCACGCCTACTTCCACTATGTGGCGGTTGGCACCGCCTATATCGGCACCGATGATGGCGAGTTGCATAAGCTGACCGCCGGCAGCGCGGCGTTCATGCCGCACGGCAGGAGGCACCAGCTTCTGTCTGAAGCGGGCATTGCTTTTGAGGAAATCGACAAGTTCGATGTCGCGCCCCTTGGGGAATCCGTTAGCGGAGTCGACACCTGTCCCAGTACGGCTTCCGTGCCCATTGCAGTAATTTTTTACGGCTGCATGGAATTCGATCTCGGCGGGATGCAGAGGATCGGTAAATTGATGCCAACCGTCATGGTGGCCGATACGCAAGCGCAAAGCTATCCCGGGTTACTGCCTGTGCTTGATTCAATGAAGCGTGAAATCTGCGCCGGTCGTATTGGCTTTGCAGGCATTCTGGCTCGACTGGCCGAGGTTGCGGCAGCAATGATCGTGCGCGGCTGGATTGAATGCGGTTGTGAAAATGGCTCCGGTCTCCTCGCCGCGTTGCGTGATCCGCGTCTCGCACTTGCCATATTGGCGCTGCACCGCCAACCTGGACGGGAATGGACCGTTGCACAGTTGGCGGCGGAGTCTCACGTCTCTCGCTCTGTCTTCGCTCGCCGCTTTCAAACCACCATCGGGGTGCCACCCCTGCGGTATGCCACGGAACTGCGGATGCGTCTTGCCAAGCAATTGCTCACGCACGAGAAAGTGTCCATCGACGTCGTTGCCCGCCGCCTTGGCTATACATCTCAAGCCGCATTCAGTCGTGCTTTCAAGCGCATCATCGGCAGGCCGCCAGGCGCCGATCGGGAAGTACTGTGAGGAGAATAGCTTTCGGGGATTCAAAACTGGGATGTCTACCTAATGCTGGGTGATGGAAGCCGGATGAATCGAGAGGCTCACGTCCGGTTCTGCGAGGGGCCGCAGGTGAAATTCCCCCAGCCTCCCCCCCAGTGCGCGCTGGCTTGGAGTGTATTCTGGCGGACGCTGATGGACTCAAAAAAGGCCGTTTCCCCTATGAGAAAGGCAGAAATGAAAAAACCCGCCGAAGCGGGTTTTTAAGGTTCTGGCGGAGACGGTGGGATTCGAACCCACGATACAGGTATAAGCCGTATGCATCCTTAGCAGGGATGTGCCTTCGGCCACTCGGCCACGTCTCCTAGTCGATCACTCAACTATGTCTGCTTCACCAA